>Ga0316204_10000083_pt1 | contig 405183 bp, 383 predicted proteins | sample 6monrhotite_MG_2_FD_205661 | JGI IMG/M metagenome (GOLD analysis project Ga0316204, IMG submission 205661) | Microbial mat bacterial communities from mineral coupon in-situ incubated in ocean water Damariscotta River, Maine, United States -... | ecosystem: Environmental > Aquatic > Marine >... | reverse complement strand
GTAGACCACCTGGTGCCTGTTGACGAACAACCCCGACCTCGGATAGCCCTTGTTTTGCTGGAGCTACCAGCTGAAGTGACGCCTGCAGCGGGAGCCAATCCGAAAACATAGCTTCTCGGGTGCGCCAGTTTCTCATGCAAGAAAACCCGGATTGTTTCTTGTCACCGGTCATCGGCGCGGTTGCAGAATTGGATGTGCCAAAGTCAATTGCCAGACGAACGGGCGATTTACGCACCCAAAAACGCGGCGACAGAACGCCGGGCAGGCCGACGGGGAGGGGCCGTAATTCAGGAAATCAATTGGGATTCAAGGGCTGCGGCAAAGTTCAGACCGTGTAGTTCAACCCAAGTCGCCCGCCATCGGCATAGATCGTCTCGCCGGTGATATAACTTGCCTTGTCGGAGGCCAGAAAAGCCACAACCTCGGCAATCTCCGAAGGTTTGCCAAGACGTTTGAGCGGTGTGCGCGACATCGCGGTTGCCAGTGCCGCCGGATCGGCGTTCACGCCCGCCATCATCGCGGTGTCAATCGAACCCGGGCCGACCGCATTGACGCGGATATTATGCCCCGCCAGAGCTATCGCCGCTGCTTTGGTCACTTGCGCAACTCCGCCTTTGGAGGCGCAATAGGCCGGGATCGCCGGGATCGCGACCTGAGCATTGATCGACGACATATTGACGATGGACCCCGAAATCCCATTAGCGATCATCGCCCGTGCTGCGCGTTGTGTCGCGGTGAAAACGGCCGTCAGGTTGACTGTAAGAACGCGTTGGAAATCATTGATATCGTAATTTAAAAAATCTCCCGGAAGGGCAATGCCTGCGTTGTTGACCAGAACAGATACGACACCAGCTTCGGCTTCGATCTGATCAAACATTGCCGGAATTGCCGCCAGATCGGACATATCAATGGCCTTTGCAATCGCACCATTGCCGATTTCCTGAGCCGCCTTGTCAACCTCCGCGCCGTCCAAATCCGCGAGGACAAGACGAAAGCCATCACGGCTCAGCGCTTTGGCCGATGCCAGCCCGATACCACGTGCGCCGCCGGTCACAAGGGCGATTGGTTGGGTGCTCATGATCATCTCTCCACTGAAAAATCGGGTGCCTGCGTCCAGATTGCCACGGCTTTTCCGCCGCCGCCACCGCCAAATCCGGTTGACCGCAGATTGCCGATCTCATAGCGACAGCACAAGACAGACGACAGGAAACTCCGATGGCCAAAACTCCCAGCACAATCGTACGCCGCACCAAGATCCCGCAAAGCGCCAGTCGCCCGGTTGTGACACCGATTTTTCCTTCGGTGGTTTATGCATCCGAATGCCCCGATATGCTGGACGACCAGTATGAAGGGCGGGCAAGTGGCTATACTTATGCCCGCGAAGGCCATCCAAACGCCGATATTCTGGCGACCAAGATCAACATGCTCGAAGGCGCAGAAGGGGGCATCGTCACGGGTTCCGGCATGTCCGCCTTGTCGGCCATTTTTCTTGCAGCCTTAAAAACCGGCGATCACGTTTTGGCGGGCGATCAGCTTTATGGCCGCAGTTTGCGGCTGTTAAAGCAGGATTTGCCACGGCTCGGTATCGACGCGACGCTTGCTGATCCAACCGATGCGGCGGCCTTTGCCAAGGCAATTCGCCCGGAAACCCGGATGGTCCTGCTTGAAGTGGTGTCCAATCCGACCCTGCGCATTGCCGAGATGGAAGCGATTGCCGCCCTTTGTGCGGCGCGTAACATCCTGCTTGTCGTTGACAATACTTTCACCACGCCCCGTGCGTTTCGCCCCTTTGATTTTGGGGCCGACATCATCATGCATTCGGTGACCAAGCTTCTGGCGGGGCATTCGGATGTGACCCTTGGCTATGTAGCGGCAAAGGATCCCGGCATTCGTCAGGCCATGCGCGATGTCATCACCACCTGGGGGCTGACGCCGTCGCCTTACGAGTGCTGGCTGGCGGAACGTGGCATGCATTCGTTCGAGTTGCGTTATGATCGCGCCGAAGAAAACGCCGCCAAGCTTGCGGCATTTCTGGCGGATCACAAGGGCGTTGAACAGGTGCTTTACCCCGGTCGCGCCGACCACCCGGATCACAACCGCGCCACGGCGATCCTTGGTGAACGTTATGGAAATATGGTCAGTTTCACCGCGAAAGGCGGACGGCAAGGGGCAAACATCCTGACCCGCACAGCGCCAGAAATCGCCTTTGCGCCGACCCTGGGTGACATCGGCACAACTCTTTCCCATCCTGCAAGCTCTTCGCATCGCGGCCTGAGCGCGGACGAACGCGGCGCATTGGGGATTGGCGAAGGGTTTTTCCGGGTCTCTGTCGGGATTGAACCTGTGGAGTTGCTGATCGCTGAACTGGATCACGCACTCAACGAGGTTTTTGCGGCGCTATAGATGCTCTTTTATGATGTCGCGGGCGCTGATCAGCCCGTCAATCTCCAGAATGTCAAAATCCACGTCCAGCCCGGTCATCGCAATCTCGCGACAGACCAATGACGGGTTAGGCAGACGCGAAGTAAGGGCACGAAGCTTGCCGGTGAACGTCAGTTCTGAAAGCTTCTGGACAAGATCAAGCGCATCAAAATGCTCACTGATCAATGGCGCAAAAATCTGCTGGGGCAGGTGGCGGTGAAATTCTGCCCTGCCCATTTTCATGAGCCGGGACATGGCCAGATGCCGATATTCCGGTCCGGTCAGCACAAAGGGCGAAAGGGTTTGAGCAATACCAAAACCGACAAATAACGTTTCGGGATTATGGGTCTGCCAGCTGGTTCGGTTTTGCGCGGTGGCGGGGCTGGAAAAGTCGTGGTGAATGATCACTTAATAACGGTCCTTACTTCATCGCAACAAACTCATTTCAACAGACACAACAGCGACGAGCAAAGAGAATAGCAACAATCCTGCATTATCAAAATGATTGCATCGCCGATTGACCCGTCAACTTAAACGCTAGTGTTTGTATACAGAGCCTGTAAAGCGCCAATTTTAAGAAAATGTGAGGATTTGCGCGAAAAACGAGCAATCTGGCGTGTTTTTTGCGGATTTTCTGACTGCGGCGCATCTGCTTTGCGGCGGCAGATTGATCTGGCCACAAATGGGTTGTCCAATTAGGTTGGCCGCAAACCAACAAAGAAGGCGGGATGTGAAACGGGAATTGATGGGGCAGGTGGTCCCGATCACAAGCGCGATCGCTTTTGGCGGTCTGGGTGGTTTTCTGGCAGAGTGGCTTGGCTTTCCGATGCCGTTTTTGCTCGGCTCCTTTGGCGTCTCCATGGCGTTGGCGCTGTCCCGATTTCAGGGTTTTGGCACGAGTCCCGCCTTGCCAATGGGGATTCGCAACATATTTGTTGCCGTCATCGGCGTGATGATTGGCGGTGCATTCACACCAGGTCTTTGGGGCGAGGTCCGTGAATTATGGCTGCCTGCACTTGCCATAATCGGTTTTGTGCTGCTGGCATTGGCGTCGAATTACCTGATTTTTCGAAAGCTCGGGCGCTTTGATCCCGTGACCGCTTATTACGCCGCAATGCCCGGGGGATTGATCGAAAGCATTGCGCTTGGCGAGAAAGCCGGGGGCGATGTTAAAAAGTTAAGCATCCAGCAATTCTTGCGGATTGCTTTTGTGATCACATTGGTTCCCACTATCCTGCAATTCTGGACCGGCACCCCTGTTGGATCGGCTGCGGGCGTTCGCTTGGAGGTCGTTGATGCCGAAATTGCGTTAACCGACTATGCGATCCTGTTTTTATGCGGATTAATAGGACTTTACGGCGGAAACTTCATCCGACTTCCAGCCGCAATATTAACTGGACCGCTAATCCTAAGCGGCATTGCGCATGGCACAGGACTGACAGAGGCGTCGTTACCGGAATTTGTCATCAATCTTGCCCAGGTCATCGTCGGGGCAGGGCTGGGATTTCGGTTCAAGGCCTTCGGCGTCGTTCAATTGCTACGCTCAACCGCTTTGGCAATCGCCTCTGTGTTTTCCATGCTGATCTATGGCGCGTTAATCGCGCTTTTGCTGACAAGATTGACCGATCTGCCGTTTACCGTGCTCTTCATTGCCTTTGCCCCGGGCGGCGTGACCGAAACCGCGCTCATCGCGCTCAGCCTTTCTGCAAGTCCGGTAATTGTCACGACCTTGCACGTCTTTCGAATTGGCGTTGCAGTCGGGCTGATAACGATTGGCACAAAGCTGGTTCGCCAGCAGGGGCATGCAAATGACGATCCGGCTTAAGCCGGCCTTTGGGTTTTTGAAACTGCCGTAAGTCGTATAATCAGAATTATGTAAAAACTGTTACCTTGATGAATAACAATTACTTATGAGCGCCTATGAAGGAATTACTTCAGCTTTAACTGTTGAAATGGCGATATATCCGCCTCGGCAATCTTGATGTCCAGAACGGCCCCGCTTGGTGATTTCAGCGCATGGGCAAAGGCCGATTGAAACATGCCGGTATCCTCGATACGGGCTGCGAACATTCCATAGGCTTTGGCGATGGCAACAAAGTCTGGGTTTTCCAGTCGCGTGGCGGAGATGCGTCCGGGGTAATCGCGTTCCTGATGCGCCCGAATTGTACCGTAGGTGCCGTTGTTGAGGATCAGAATGATCGGCCCCAGGCCTTCTTGTGCTGCGGTCCCCAATTCTGCCATCGTCATCTGAAAATCGCCGTCGCCTGCAAAGCAGACAACCTGACGTGACGGATCAACCGATTTGGCGGCGATTGCCGCGGGAATGCCGGCCCCCATGGCACCGCTTTGCGGACCCAAAAGCCGTCGTTGATCGCGGTAAGTAATGAATTTGGACGGCCAGATCGCAAAATTTCCGGCCCCATTTGTCAGCACCGCATTATCCGCGAGCGTTTCATCGAGATAAGCGCAGATCTCGATCATATTGACCGCGCCGCTTTGAAACGCGCTTTGGCGCATCGCGAACAGGCCTGCGCGACACGTCGCTTGCCAATCGGGCCAAGCGCCTTCAACGGGAAGTGCATCCAACGCTTGAGCGATCTCGTTTGGCCCCGACTGGATTGCCAGGTCAGCCTGATAAATCTTGCCAAGCTCAGCATCATCCGCGTGAACATGGATCAGGCTGGCGGCGAGTTTTGGCACGGCGAACAACTGCCAGCCGTCAGTCGTGCTTTCACCAAAGCGAATGTTAAGCGCGATCACCAGGTCTGCCTCAGCCAGACTTTTCTTGACATAAGGCGCCATCCCGACGCCTGCATCACCGCAATAAGCCGGGCTGGCATTGTCGATCAGGTCCTGAAACCGAAACGCGGTAAAGACCGGCATAGGATGGCGGGCCACAAAATTGGCGAGCGCGGATTTTCCACGCGCATTCCAGCCGCCACCGCCGATCAGCAAAACGGGACGTTGTGCTGCGGCAAGCCGCTTGTGTAGCTGGTCAAGGGCCTGTCGATTGGGGGCCGCTTCTGCAAGCGGTTGGCTGGCCACCGTTTCGGCATTTGTCATCTCGCGCAGCATATCTTCGGGCAAAGCGACAACCACTGGCCCGGGACGTCCGGATCTCGCGGTTTTGAAGGCGCGTGCGATCAGTTCCGGAATGCGTGCGGCATTGTCGATTTCCGTGACCCATTTGGCGATTGTGCCGAACATCGCGCGATAGTCGACCTCCTGAAAGGCCTCGCGGTCGCGCATATCGCGCCCGATCTGACCGACAAACAGGATCATCGGCGTGGAGTTTTGCCGCGCGGTATGGACACCGATACTGGCATTGGTCGCCCCCGGACCTCGGGTGACAAAACAAATGCCGGGCTTGCCGGTCAACTTGCCATAAGCTTCGGCCATGAAGGCCGCCCCGCCCTCGTGACGCGCACCGATCATGCGGATGCGATTCTGCGCGTCATATAGCGCATCAAGCACCGCCAGGTAGCTTTCGCCGGGTACGCCATAGGCTATATCAACCCCTTCGGCCATCAGGCATTTAACCAAAAGTGCGCCACCCGAGATCTGTTTTGTCATCGTTCAATCCTTGTTCCGCCGGTGGAGACTAGCCAAGCCGGCAATGCTTCACCAGCCTGATTTGGCGCAACAAAATAACGCTGAATGTTCCCGTTCCGTACCGCGTAGCAAAATGAACGGTAGACAACATGTTGATTTCCCGGCAATTATTGACCCAATGGTAAAGCGAGACAGTTCGTCAGCTTTCGTGGCCTGATTGTACTGTCCGAAAAGTATAGTGTTGAGGTCCATTTGCCAGCTTTGAGTCCAGGTCTGCGTTACATCGATTCAATCGTGAAAAGCACGTCGATCGAGCAAGCCTGGCAGATTCACACAACCAAAATGGCGCAATACGGCTTTGACCGCGTGCTTTATGGTGCCAACAAATACCGCACCCACGGCGATTTCGGCGATCTTTCGGATGCGCTAATTCTAACCAATCACGACAGCGATTATGTCGATCTGTTTTTCGGCAAAGCGTTTTATCTGCACGCCCCGATGACGCAATGGGTTGCTCACAACACCGGGGTTTGTTCCTGGCAATGGTCCTTTGATCGCCGGGACGCCGGCTTGCTGAGCGACCAGGAGTTGGAGATCATTGCGATCAACGACAAGATGGGGGTTCATGCGGGCGTTTCGATCAGTTTCTCACAAATCCACGAACGCGCAGCTTCGGCCATTGGCCTTTGCGCAAGACGGGGAATTTCGCAAAAGGAGGCGGATGACATCTTTGGCCAGCATGGGGCCGAGATCGAGGTTTACAACAATGTCTTCAACCAAAAGATCATGTCCCTGCCGTTCGAGAGGTCCGGCAAAAAGCTCACCCCACGCCAACGCGAGGTTTTGCATTGGATCGCGGATGGGAAAACCCTACAGGATATTGCGATCATTCTGGGACTGACCCAGGCCACGATTGAAAAGCACGTTCGTCTGGCGCGTGAAACGCTGAACGCTGACACAACGGCGCAAGCGATCCTTAAAGCCTCGCTCAACAATCAGTTCTTTGTTTTTGAAGGGCTTCAGGCCCAGGCAGTTTCGCCCGGCGATGTCGCCCGTCGGGTAACCTGAACGCCGGGTAAGGGTTTCCCCACTTTCCTTTTTCTTAACCTTTTGAGACAGTTGGCCGTCCCATGAGTGGTGGCAATTCATGCCGGGGACGCTGAAGGCCGGAAATCCGCATGTTTTGCGGTAGTCGGTCTTTTTTGGGAATGGACGAGGGATTGTTCCTTGAACCGCCTGAGTTCTGACCAAATATCGGGCGTCAAACCTATGTTTGGTTCGAACAGAAAACGGTGCCGGGAAACCGGTGCCGTTTTTGTTTTTTCGAAAGGGTAAAGAAAACCCCGATTCCTTTGCAGGAACCGGGGCTTTTTCGTCAGAATGTGCGCGGCTTAGCCACCCATGGTTTTTGCCACTTCGGCGGCAAAGTCTTCTTGTTTCTTCTCGATGCCTTCGCCAACTTCAAGGCGCATGAAACCGGTGACTTCTACGCCGGCCTCTTTCGCAGCTTCGGCCACGGTAAGGTCGGGGTTAATCACGAATTTCTGGCTCAAAAGCGTGACTTCCTCGAAGAACTTCTTCATCCGGCCCTTGATCATGTTTTCAATGATGTTTTCGGGCTTGCCGGATTCGCGCGCCTGTTCGGTCAGGATGTTCTTTTCACGCTCAACCAGTGCCTGATCAAGATCAGCTTCGGAAAGCGAGGCAGGATTGACGGCGGCGATATGCATCGCAACCTGATGGCCAAAGCCCTTGTCTTCGCCTTTCATCGCAACCAGAACGCCGATTTTGCCCATACCGGGGGCCGCGGCATTGTGGACATAAGTGGCAACGCTGTCGCCTTCGACACGCGCCATGCGGCGAACATTCATGTTTTCGCCAATCGTAGCAACCTTGTCGGTCACGGTGTCGGCAACCGATTTGCCAGAAAGATCAGCCGCCAGCAGAGCTTCGATGTCAGTGACACCAACGGCCGCACCGGTGATCGCAGTAACCATTTCCTGAAAATCAGCGTTTTTCGCTACGAAATCGGTTTCTGAGTTCACTTCAACCGCAACCGCAACGCCGCCTTCGGATTTAACCGCAACGAGGCCCTCGGCAGCCGTGCGCCCGGATTTCTTGGCCGCCTTGGCAAGACCCTTGGTGCGCAGCCAGTCGATTGCCGCTTCCATGTCGCCATCTGTTTCAGTCAGTGCCTTTTTGGCATCCATCATGCCAGCGCCGGACACATCGCGCAGTTCTTTAACCATTGCAGCTGTAATTGCCATCTGCTGTCTCCTTTGGGAGGTCGAAATTGGGGATTGCCGGGGGCAGCACCCTGCCCCCGCTTGATCTGTTAAGCCCGTTGCAGCCAATCAGGCTTCGGCAACGGCCTCTTCAACGGGCGCGTCTTCAAGCGCACCCAGATCAACACCAGCCGCACCCATTTGTGCGCCCATGCCGTCAAGCGCTGCGCGGGCAATCAGGTCGCAGTAAAGCGTGATCGCGCGGGCTGCGTCGTCATTGCCGGGGATCGGGAAATCAATGCCGGTCGGCGAGGAGTTGGAATCCAGAACCGCAACAACCGGAATGCCAAGTTTGTTGGCCTCGGCCACGGCAAGAGATTCCTTGTTGGTGTCGATCACCACGATCAGATCGGGAACGCCGCCCATTTCACGGATACCACCAAGCGAGGCTTGCAGTTTGGCTTGCTCGCGCTCCATGCCAAGACGCTCTTTCTTGGTCAGACCTTCAGCGCCTTCTGCCATTTTCTCATCAATCGACTTCAGGCGGTTGATCGAGTTGGAAACGGTGTTCCAGTTGGTCAGCGTGCCGCCGAGCCAACGGTGGTTCATGTAGTATTGTGCGGAACGTTCAGCGGCATCGGCAATCGCCTTTTGTGCCTGACGTTTGGTGGCTACAAAGAGGATCCGGCCGCCTTTGGCTACGGTTTCACGCACCGCGTTCAGTGCCTGATCCAGCAGCGGAACAGTTTGGGTGAGGTCCATGATATGGATACCGTTCTTCGCCCCGTAGATATACGGACCCATGCGGGGATTCCAGCGGTGTGTCTGGTGGCCGTAGTGTACGCCGGCTTCAAGCAGCTGACGCAATGTGAACTCTGGAAGAGCCATTGTCTTTTTCCTTTCCGGTTTTGCCTCAGGCGGGAGAAGAGCATGATGCCCAACCGGTGGAGGTACGAGGATTTCTCCCCCGTAACCCGCAAGACCCGCCCTGTGGATTTCGTGATCGCGCGTCTAAGTGGTTTTTCGGCGGGATGCAAGCCGCAATCCCAAACAAGATGCTTTGGCGTTGTTATTCCCCTGCGGCGTCGCATCGCAACCGCTTGCAATAGGTTACAGCGAGGGGCAAAACGGCGGGATGAACGACAAGCCAAATGTTATCTGCATCGGGGCAATCCTTTGGGATGTGATCGGGCGTGCGGCCCCGGACATGCCCTATGGCGCGGACCGGCCCGGTCGGATTTCCAGGTTGCCCGGTGGGGTTGCGCTTAACATTGCCATGGCGCTGGCGCATCGCGGTCTTTCCGTTGAACTGCTGGCCGCCGTTGGTCGCGACCACGCCGGTCAGGAATTGCTGGAAGAGGCGATAGGCATGGGTCTTGGAACGGATAACGTGACCAAACTCGATGCCTTGCCCACCGACATCTATATGGCGATCGAGGCTGGAGGGCAGTTGGTGGCGGCCATGGCGGATGCCCATTCGCTGGAGGCCGCAGGGGCGTCTATTCTTGATCCCCTTGAAGATGGTCGCCTTGGCAGCAAAGCCGATCCCTGGCGCGGGATGGTCGCGCTTGATGGTAATCTGACGCCTGAATTACTGGGGCAGATTGCAAGCGGCGATTGGCTTGCGACTGCGGATTTACGGATCGCCCCTGCCTCGCCCGGCAAGGTAACACGGCTGCGGCCATTTCTTGGGCACGCCAAGGCGACGCTATACGTCAATCTTGAAGAAGCCGGATTGCTGAGCGGTCAGTTGTGGGACAACAGCGCTGATGCAGCCCAAGACCTGCATCGCCGCGGGCTAGGCCGCGCGGTTGTTACCAATGGTGACGACCACGCCGCCGTGGTGTCTGATGCGGGCCTGTTTCAGGCCGTTCCCCCAAAGGTTCAAGTGCGCCGCGTCACTGGTGCGGGCGATACATTCATGGCCGCGCATATGGCGGCTGAGTTTCACGGCGCAAACGAGGAAGAGGCGCTGTTGGCAGCCCTTGAACTGGCAGCGCGGTTTGTGGCGACGGAGGAACCGCTTTGACCCTGGACCTTAAACTTTCCGAGGAGGTTGCAACGGCCCAAAGCCGCAACCAGCCGATTGTAGCCCTTGAAAGCACCATTATCACCCACGGAATGCCCTACCCCGCCAACGTCGAAATGGCACGTCAGGTGGAAGAGGATATTCGCGCAAACGGCGCTGTTCCCGCGACCATCGCGATCCTGAAAGGTCAGCTTTGCATCGGGCTGGAAGACGCCGAATTGAGCGAACTGGCGCAGGCCAAAAACGTGCGTAAAGTCTCCCGAGCCGATTTTGCGACAACAATGGCGGCAGGGCAAACCGGTGCCACAACCGTTGCCGCCACAATGATCGCGGCCAATCTTGCCGGGATCGAGGTTTTTGCGACGGGTGGCATCGGCGGTGTTCATCGCGGTGCCGCGCAGAGCTTTGATATTTCCGCAGACCTCAGGGAATTTACCTTAAGCCCGGTCAATGTCATTGCCGCCGGGGCCAAGGCTATCCTTGATATCCCAAAGACTTTGGAGGTGCTTGAAACGCTCGGTGTGCCGGTCATCACCTATGCCCAGGATGATTTCCCGGCCTTCTGGGCGCGATCCTCCGGCCTGCCCTCACCACTTCGAATGAATTCAGCGGTCGAGATCGCAGCGGCATTTCTGATCCGCAGGGATCTTGGTCTCAGCGGTGGACAATTGATCGCCAATCCCATTCCTGGGGGCGACGAAATTCCGATGTCTGAAATGATGCCGATCATCGAGGCCGCGCTGACAAAAGCAACATCGCAAAACATCCTGCAAAAAGAAGTGACTCCGTTCCTTCTGGCGGAGATTTTTGCCGCCACCGAGGGGCGTTCGCTTGTTGCAAATATCGCGCTTGTTCGCAGTAATGCGCGGCTCGCCGCCGAGATTGCCGTTGAAATATCAAAGGCCCGTCGTTGAGTTCTTGTGCTTGGCCCCCCTTGTGCCTAAGTTTTGCCCGTTCAGTCAGGGTTTGAAACCATGTCAGCAGATCGCCGCAGCGCTAGAAAAAGACGGAATGCCGTGCGGCGTGCCGGGTTCTTTTCGTCATTAAGAGCAAATTTTCTTACCGGCATGATCGTTGTTGCGCCGGTTTTTCTGACGTTTTACCTGATCTGGTGGTTCGTTGGCCTGATCGACAGCTGGGTGCTGCCGCTGGTGCCCGAAGCCTATCAGCCGCAGCCTTATCTGGGCATTAACGTCGCGGGCTACGGCGTTATAATCTTTCTGGTTTTCACCATTTTTGTCGGCGCGGTCGCGAAGGGTTTCATCGGTCGATCCCTATTGAACCGGGCGGAAAAGATTGTTGATCGTATGCCGGTCGTGCGCTCGATCTACAACGGTCTGAAACAGATCGTCGAGACGATCCTGAGCCAATCCAACTCATCCTTCGAAAAGGCCTGCCTTGTGGAATATCCACGCCGGGGGATCTGGGCGGTTGCATTTGTCTCGACGGAAACCAAAGGCGAAGTGCTGGACAAGTTGCCGCTTGAGGAACAATTCCTGTCGGTCTTTTTGCCAACCACACCAAACCCGACCTCCGGCTTTTTGTTGTTTGTGCCGCGCAGCGATGTGATCGTCCTTGATCTGGATGTGGAAACAGCCGCGAAACTTGTGATTTCCGCAGGGCTTATCAGCCCCCCTTCCAAGGCTGAAATGCAAGCCATTGTCGATAAGGCAAGTGCCAAGTCGAAATGATTTCAGCGGCTATTACTGGATTTGCGACCGCTTTTTCACTGATCCTTGCGATTGGTGCGCAAAATGCTTTTGTCTTGCGTCAGGGGCTATTGCGGCAGCATGTATTCGCGCTTTGCCTGTTTTGTGCACTGTCAGATGCAATCCTTATTTCCGCTGGGGTGCTTGGCTTTGGCTGGCTGGTGACGCTGAACCCCAACTTTCCGACGATTATGGCTCTGGGCGGCGCGGGGTTTCTTATTGTTTATGGTGCCATTCGTCTGCGGGCCGCGCTGAGCGGGCAATCCGCGATCAGCGATGTGCCCGAGCAGACAGCGCTGGCTTCGGTGCTAACGACCGCCGCCGCGCTGACATGGTTAAACCCGCATGTCTATCTTGATACGCTTGGCCTGATCGGCGCGGTTTCAACGGGCTACGAAGCCCCGGCGCAAAAGCTGGCCTTTGGCATCGCTGCAAGTTTTTCGTCGTTCGTTTTCTTTTTCAGCCTTGGCTATGGCGCACAATTTCTGGCCCCCCTCATGCGCACAGCGCGCGCCTGGCAGGCGCTTGATCTGTTGATCGCGCTTGTGATGTGGAGTATTGCGCTTGGCTTGATCCTGAGCGTTTTTTAGTCCTGCCACCACCAAACCTCGGGCAGGAACCCCAGCCAGTCGCCGTAGACCGGCAGGTTTTCAGGAAAACGCAAAGACCGGCGATGCGCCAATCTTGAGACATCGTTGAACCAGACAGGGACCACATAACGTCCCGTGGTCAGCACACGATCAAGCGCTCGGGTCGCCGCAATGAAATCATCGCGCTCAGTTGAGGTCAGGATTCCCTTGATCATGGCATCCGCCGCCGCTGAATTCAGCCCCATATAGTTGCGGGTATTCTGGCGCTCAACGCCCTCGCTACCCCAATAAAGCGTCTGCTCGTTGCCCGGTGACAGTGACAAGGACCAGATGTTGAACATCATGTCATAATCATACGTCTGGCGGCGGCTCAGATGCTGTGCACTGTCAACCATCTGCAATGTGACCGTGATCCCCAGCCGCGAAAGTGCATCGCGGTAAAGGTTCGCAATGGCCTCGTTCGCGGTGGAGCGAAGCATGATTTCAAACTCAAATGCCTGCCCGTCCGCATTTCTCAAAACCCCGTCCGACGCGACATCCCAACCCGCCGCTGCCAGTTGCCTTGTCGCCTTGCGCAGGTTCTTGCGGTTTCGTGGATCACCCCCGGATGTCGGCAGCGCGTAAGCATCAAGGGCGTCGGGCAGCAGCTCGTCCTTGAACGGGCGCAGCAATTCCAGAACGCGGCCTTTCGCTGGTCCCGGCTGCATCGCCAGTTCGGAATTGTAGTAATAACTTTCAGCGCGGGGTGATCGTCCTTCGTTGATCACTTGGTTGATGAATTCAAAGTTGAACGCCAGCAACAGGGCATCGCGCACCCGCCAGTCGGCAAAGATCTCGCGCCTTGTGTTGAAGACAAAGCCGCGCATCCCGGAGGGCCGCCCATGCGGAATCACCGATTTGACGATCTCGCCACTCGTGGCCGCCGGAAAGCCGTAGCGGGTTTCCCAGTCCTGTGCGCTCAACTCGCGGAAAACCGAAAGATCGCCGGCTTTGAAGGCCTCGAAAATCACCGAAGCATCCTGAAAATACTCGTATTTGATTTCATCCAGATTGTGCTGGCCGCGGTTAAACGGCAGGTCTTTACCCCAATAATCGGGGTTCCGGCGGAAACTCACAAAGCGGTTGGTTTCAAAATCATCGACCAAGTAAGGCCCCGAGCCGATTGGCAGATCAAGGCTGCTCTCCTGAAATTCGCGCCCTTCAAAACTGGCTTTTTGCAGGATCGGTCTCAGCCCAAGGATCAGCGGCAGTTCCAGATCAACCTCGTTAAAAGTAAAGCGCACGGAGCGCGGGCCGGTCTGGGTGGCACTCGCGACCTTGTTCCAGGCGGTCGCATAACGCGGCACACCTTTTTCGGCCAGGGTTTCCATCGACCAGATAACATCTTCGATTGTGACCGGGCTGCCATCGGAGAACCGTGCCTCGGCGCGCAGTGTGAATTCGACCCAGGATCGATTCTCTGGCGTCTCTATCGATTCGGCCAAAAGGCCATAAAGCGAAAATGGTTCGTCCCAATTTCGCCCCATTAGGGTCTCGTAAACGTGAACCCGCACCCCCCAGGGGGCACGTCCCTTCAAAATATAGGGATTGAACGAATCAAAGCCGCCGCGTTCTCCGAATCGGATGGTGCCACCCTTTGGTGCATCCGCGTTGACATAAGGCAGGGACACAAAATCGGGTGGCAAGGCCGGTGTGCCATACATAGCTATGCCATGACGCGGCTCCGCTGCGGCAATATTTGCGACAAAAACAAATGAAAGAAGCGCTACAAAGCAACGCATTATCTGAAAAGCCCGGCGGGTCATCTTGGCAACAGTTTTCCTGGAAATGTTAGAATTGCCGCCTAGCCTACTGAGCCGCCACATTTTTTTCAAATTTTAACTTGGCGGGCATTGGCATTTTTCGTATAACCAACTTACTGCTCGATAGGTTTCTTGCCTGTATGAAACCTGCCTCAATAACTTAACGCCCTCCTTGTGAGGGCGTTTTTTTTGGCAAAAGACGTTTTTGACAGACGCTGTTACAAAGACGTCATAAATGCGGATTAAGAGACCATCAAAACGAAGGGAAAGCTCATGGGTGGAATTGCAGTCAATGGGCTAGGCCGGATCGGCAAACTGGTTTTACGCATTCTTGTGGATCGTGGCCTGGGTCCAGAAATCCGTTTTGTGAACGATATCGTCGGAACGGCCGAACAACATGCGCTCTGGTTGGAGTTTGATTCCGTGCAAGGCCGCTGGCCGCACCATATCCGCAGCACCGAAGATGCTATTCTGATCGACGATCACAAGATCAAGCTTTGCGCCGAAAGGAACCCCGGGGATCTTGATCTTGCCGGTCTTGATCTGGTCATCGAATGCACCGGCGTTTTCAAAACCCGCGAAAAGCTGGGGCCGTATTTTGACAGTGGCGTGCCGAAGGTTTTGGTTTCCGCACCTGTCAAGGGAGATGACGCGCTTAATCTGGTCTATGGCGTCAACCATCAGACTTACGATGCCGTACGCCACGATCTCATAACGGCGGCCAGTTGCACCACCAATTGTCTGGCCCCCGTGGTCAAGGTGATGCATGAAACCTTTGGTATTCGCCATGGGTCGATGACGACCATCCATGATGTGACAAACACCCAAGTTATGATCGACAAGCCGGCGAAAGACAGCCGTCGTGCGCGTTCGGGGCTCGTCAATCTGATCCCGACCGCCACCGGTTCAGCTTCGGCGATCACGGTGATTTTCCCGGAGCTTGAAGGTCGATTGAACGGTCATGCGGTGCGGGTGCCGTTGCTGAATGCCTCGCTGACCGATTGCGTCTTTGAACTGGAACGCGAAACGGATGCGGCGGAGATCAATGCCGCGTTAAGTGCTGCCGCTGATGGGCCGCTGAAGGGTATTCTGGGGTTTGAAACCCGTCCGCTTGTCTCCACCGATTTCACCCATGACCCGCGTTCGGCCATTGTCGATGGGCCCTCAACTATGGTGATCAACGGGACGCAGGCCAAATTATATGTCTGGTATGACAATGAATGGGGCTATGCCAATCGTCTGGCGGATATCGCCCAGATGATCCTCTCTAAGGGTTAAGGGATGCCCGCGGCGTTGCGCTCCTATGTTGTGATCACAGCGGCCTATTGGTCCTTCATGATCACCGATGGTGCCCTTAGAATGCTGGTGCTGTTGCAGTTTCACCTGCTTGGTTATTCGCCGCTGCAACTGGCCTATCTGTTCCTGCTTTACGAGATCATGGGCGTTGTAACCAACCTTTATGCAGGCTGGCTGGCGCAAAAGACCGGGCTATTGGCGACGCTTTTTTTGGGATTGTGTCTGCAAATTCTCGCACTTCTTGCAATGCTCGGGTTTTCACCCGATTGGCCGGAGGTGCGTGCGATCGTCTTTGTGATGCTTGTGCAGGCGCTATCAGGTGTTGCCAAAGACCTAGCCAAGATGAGCGCCAAGAGCGCGGTAAAATCTCTGGCCCCCAATCAAAATGATCGCCTGTTCCGCCTGGTTGCCCTGCTGACCGGATCGAAAAACGCCATCAAGGGCGCGGGGTTTTTTCTGGGTGCGACACTTTTGGCGGTATTTGGCTTTGCTCCCGCCCTGATTGCCCTCATCATCCTGCTAATCGGCGCTTTGCTGCTGGTCCTCTTTTTGCGCCCGCAAGGTCTGGGGGCGGCAAAAGTCAGGCGTAAGTTTCAAGAGGTTTTGTCACGCAGCCCCAACATCAACCAATTGTCCCTCGCCCGGCTGTTTCTATTTGCCGCCCGCGATTGCTGGTTCGTGGTAGCCGTGCCGGTATTTCTTTACAGCGCTTTCGCGTCGGCGGGCCAAATCGCCTTCTTTGTGGTGGGCGGCTTTATGGCCTTTTGGGTCATCGCCTATGGCGGCATTCAATCCATCGCCCCGCGCATTTTACAAAAACGCCGCCTGAGTGCAGCGCAACTGGCGGCTTTGCTTTGTCTTTTCACCCTGATTCTGGCCATTGCAGCACCCTATTTGTCGGCAGTGCAACTGATGGTCGCGCTGTTTTTGTTCGGCGGATTGTTCGCGTTGAATTCCGCGCTGCATTCCTATCTGGTGCTCGCTTATAGCAGCGAAGACCAAGTCAGCATGGACGTGGGGTTCTACTATATGTCAAACGCTGCCGGCCGGCTTTTCGGGACACTACTTTCTGGCCTGACCTTTCAGATCGCAGGCTTGACCGGCGCGCTTTTTGTTGCAGCTTTGTTGGCGGGATGCAGCTACCTTGCCGCGCGGAGCCTGCCCGAACCGACGGAGACTTGAGATGAAATCAAAGCTGCTGGCCGAAGCGATCGGCACCGCGTTTCTATTATTATCCATCGTTGGGTCGGCTCTGATGGCGGCAAATCTGTTTCCAGATCAGCCGGGCTTGCAACTTCTGGCGAATGCCGGGGCCACCGGTCTAGCGCTTTATGTGTTGATCGCGATTTTTGCACCGATTTCCGGGGCGCATTTTAATCCCGTGGTCACCGCCTCCATGGTAATGGAGCGCGACCTTTCGACCAAGGAGGCGGTTTTTTACGTCCTCGTGCAGATCGTGGCCGCAATTCTTGGCGTGATGGCCGCGCATTTCATCTTTGACAGCCTGCCGATCGAGGCCTCGGGTAACATTCGCAGCGGTGTCGCACTTTGGGCCTCCGAAATTGTAGCGACATTCGGGTTGGTGCTATTGATCCTGCTGGCACGGCGCCAATCCCCGGGTGCGATCCCTGCCCTTGTGGGCTGCTATATTGCCGGGGCCTATTGGTTCACTGCCTCCACGTCTTTTGCCAACCCAGCGGTGACCATCGGGCGGATAATCACCAGCAGCCCGGCGGGTATTTCCGCAAGCGATGCGCCGGGGTTCATCGCCATGCAAATCATCGGCGCGGCATTGGCCTATGGTGCCTACAAAATTCTGGCAAGCGACCGGTAAAAGATGGTCACGCTGACCCAATCGCTGTTTGACAATGGTCCCTTTGCGCCTTGCCCCGAACACTTCAACCTGGCGGATTATGTGCTGAACGCCGGAAGGGCGACGCCTGACAAACCAGCGCTGGAAATCTTCTCGCCCAGCGGGAAAACAAGTGTCAGCCACGCAGAATTGCGCCATCAGGTGATGTGTTTTGCCAAGGCTCTGGAGGGGTTGGAATTGCCTGAAGGGGCCGTGATCCTGCTGCGCATCGGTCATGACATCCTCTTTCCCATTGCCTTTCTCGGGGCGATTGCAGCGGGTTTCGTACCCGTTCCGACTTCGGCGGATCTAACCCGCGCAGAGGTACTGAAACTGGCCGAAGAACTACAACCAAACCTGACTTTGTTTGGCCCCGGCGCCCCTCGGATCAAGGGTTTTCCCTACCGTCATCAAACAACTGACGACTTGAACATCCCCGAACAAGCCCATGATTTCGAAGCTAAATTAGGCGATCCAAACCGTTTGGCCTATATCATCTACACATCCGGCACATCGGGACGCGCGATGGCTGTGCAACATGCGCATCGCGCGATTTGGGCGCGGCGGATGATGTGGCGGGACTGGTATGACCTCAGCCCTTCTGACCGGGTTTTTCATGCCGGTGCCTTTAATTGGACCTTCACGCTGGGAACCGGGCTTTTGGATCCCTGGTCCATCGGGGCGACATCGCTGATCGCGGCCAGGGACGTTGACCATTCGATGTTCCCCGATCTGATTGCCACCTCGGGTGCAACTATCTTTGCCGCAGCACCCGGGGTCTATCGGCGCATGTTGAAAGAGCGTGACTTGCCAGCCTTGCCCGATTTGCGCCATTGCTTGTCAGCTGGCGAAAAGATGCCACCAACGCTCAGGGCAGATTGGAAAGCCCGCACCGGTCAAGACGTCTTTGAGGCATTGGGCATGTCGGAGGTTTCAACCTTCATCTCCCAACCCGCCTATGAAACACCCAAGGTGACATCAGCGGGCCGCCCACAACAGGGACGCCGGGTCGCGGTTCTGGATCGTCAGACCCTTGATGTTGTAGCACTGGAAACACCCGGAATTCTTGCCCTTGATCGCTTTGACCCCGGCCTGATGCTTGGCTACCGGTATGCCCCGGCGGAGACGGCGGCGAAGTTTCACAACGACTGGTTCCTGACCGGCGACACGGTTTCTATGGATGCAAGTGGCGCGATTACTTATCTGGGACGCGCTGACGACATGATGAACGCAGGCGGGTTTCGCGTCTCGCCACTGGAGGTGGAGACAGCGTTTCTGGCGGATCCGCGCATTCGCGAAGCCGCCGCTTTTGAGGCAGAGGTGCGTGAAAATGTCTATGTCATTGCTCTCGCTTATGTCGCAGATCAGGACATCGAATCCGACGCGCTAGAGGCGATTGCCAGGCAAAACCTTGCGACCTACAAACGACCACGGCTTTACCAAAGGCTGGACAGTCTGCCAAAAGGTGCGAATAACAAGATCAAACGCTCGGCTTTGCGGGCTTTGAACAAGGCCTGATACATGACCAAACTAGACATCATTTCCGATCCGATCTGCCCCTGGTGCTACATCGGCAAGGCCCGGTTCGAAGCAACCCTTGCTGAACGTCCCGATCATCCGTTCACGATCGAATGGCATCCCTTTCAACTGAACCCGGACATGCCCCCCGAAGGTCTGGACCGGCGTGAATATCTGGAACTGAAATTCGGCGGTCGCGAGGGTGCCGTGAAAGTTTATAGCCAGATCGCCGAGGCCGCCGAACAAGCAGGTGTAAAGGTCGCCTTTGACAAAATCGACCGCACACCCAACACGATTGACGCGCATCGCCTTATCCATTGGGCGGGTCTGGAAGGGTTGCAGGACGCTGTGGTCGATCTCCTGTTTCAGGCGTATTTTCAGGACGGTGTGGATATTTCTGACAAATCCGCGCTGACCGCAATCGGGGCCAAAGCCGGAATGGATCCCGCAATGCTGGCGACCTTGTTTGATGGGGAGAACGACGTCGATGGCATCCGGGCCCGCGATGCTTACGCCCGCGAACGCGGTGTGACCGGCGTGCCTTGCTTCATTATCAACAACCAATATGTCGTTCAGGGCGCACAGGATTCTGACTTGTGGCAGCGTGTCATTGACGAACTGACCGCTGAAAAACCACAACAGGACGCCCCGTGAAGCCTGCAAAGTCACCATCGTTTGCCGAGTTTATCGTCCTGATCGCAGTCATGTTTTCCATGATCGCCTTTGGCACCGATGCCATGTTGCCCGCCCTGCCCCAAATCGCCGCAGATCTGGGGTTGAGCGATGTAAACCGCGCCCAGTTGATCGTGACGAGCTTTATCCTCGGCACCGGGATCGGCCAGTTGATCAGCGGGCCAATGTCTGACGCTCTGGGGCGCAAGCCGGTCATTCTGGGAGGTCTTGCGCTCTATGCTCTTGGCTGCATCGTCGCCTATAAGGTCAATTCAATCGAGGCGATGTTGGCCGCCCGTTTCTTTCAGGGCCTTGGCGTGTCAGCCCCGCGCACCGTCACAATCGCCATGGTGCGCGACCTATACGCCGGGCGGATCATGGCCCGCGCGATGAGCTTTTCCATGGTGCTTTTCGTGCTTGTTCCCGCGGTTGCGCCGCTCATTGGTCAAAGCATCGCCACGGCTTTTGGCTGGCGGGCGATCTTCTTGTCCTTCGTGCTGTTTGCGCTGATTGGCATGGTCTGGCTCTGGTTGCGCCAGCCTGAAACTCACCCGCCCGAGCGGCGACGTGCGGTAACATTTGCCAACTACAAATCAGCGATTGTCGAGGTGATGACCTCGCGCATCGTCGTCACCTACACGCTGGTTTTGTCCTTCGCCTATGGTGCGCTTTTTGGCTATCTCAGTTCCGCGCAACAGGTCTATGTGGACGTCTTTGGCGTGGGCACGATGTTTCCCGCCTATTTCGCCCTGACGGCGCTCATTTCCGGCGCCAGCGGCTTTTTGAATGGCGCGGTCGTGGTGCGTCTGGGGATGCGTGCATTGGCCGTCGTTGCCTTTTCTGCCGCCCTTGTTGCCAATGTGGTGATGCTGATTGTTGTGCTTTTGTCCCCTGCCGACGCCGCCTGGATGTTGCCAGCCTTTATCCTCTGGTCGGTGGTCAATTTCTTTGTGCCGGGGCTGACGTTTGGCAATCTGAATGCCCTCGCGATGGAGCCTATGGGCCACATTGCCGGCATGGCGTCTGCTGTTTTCGGGGCAACTTCAACCCTTCTGGGCGTGGCTGTCGCCGTGCCGATTGGTCTTTTCTTTGATGGCACGGTCCTGCCGCTGATCATCGGCTTTTTGATCTGCTCCACCCTGTCTTTGGGGCTTATGCTGACCAACCCCAAAGGCTGACGCTGCCGTTCAGGTTTTCCCCGCGTTTGCAAAACCTGCCAGATCGCGGGCAATCGCATAGGCCCCGCGCAGCTTGTCCTTGGCCAGTTTCCAGTCGCGGCGCACGATGATCTTGTTGTCCTTGACCTTGGCCAGACCCTTTTGCGCCTGCATGAAATCGACCAACCCGGCGGGATTGGCGAATTTGTCGTTGTGAAACTGGATCACCGCGCCTTTTGGGCCGCCGTCCAGCTTGGCAATACCGGCTTTTTTGCAGACGGATTTGATCCGCACGATGTTCAGCAGGGTCGAAACTTCTTTGGGCAATTTGCCAAAACGGTCGATCAACTCCGCGGCAAAGCCCTCCAGTTCGACCTTCTCTTCGAGCCGCGACAAACGCCGATAAAGGCCAAGCCGTACATCAAGATCGGGAACAAAAGCTTCCGGGATCAGCACTGGCACGCCAAGGTTTAGCTGCGGCGACCAGTTGTCGTCGACCTCCGACAGGCCTTCCAGTTCACCGGCACGCATCTTGGCAATCGCCTCTTCCAGCATGGATTGGTAAAGCTCGTAACCCACCTCGCGCACCTGACCGGATTGCTCCTCACCCAGAATGTTGCCAGCACCGCGAATATCAAGGTCCTGACTGGCAAGCGTAAAACCGGCCCCAAGAGAATCAAGCGAGCCAAGCACCCGCAATCGTTTCTCCGCCGTGCGCGTCAGCTTGAGGCGTGGCTTGGTCGTCAGATAAGCATAGGCGCGGGTCTTGGAGCGGCCGACCCGGCCCCTGATCTGATACAATTGCGCCAGACCAAACATATCGGCGCGGTGAATGACCATCGTGTTTGCGGTTGGAATATCCAAACCGCTTTCGACAATCGTGGTAGCCAGCAGAACGTCGTATTTACCATCGTAAAAGGCGTTCATCCGCTTGTCCAAGTTGCCCGCGGCCATTTGACCGTGCGCGGTGACGAAGGTCACTTCCGGCACATGATCGCGCAAGAACTCTTCAATCCCAGCAAGATCGGCCACCCGTGGCACCACGTAAAAGCTCTGCCCGCCGCGATAATGCTCGCGCAGCAGGGCCTCGCGGATCGTGACGCTGTCAAACTCGCTGACATAAGTGCGGATCGCCAGACGGTCCACGGGCGGCGTGCCAATGATGCTGAGGTCACGCACCCCGGACAGCGACAATTGCAAGGTGCGCGGGATCGGCGTGGCGGTCAGGGTCAGGACATGAACATCGCTGCGCAATTGTTTAAGGCGTTCCTTGTGCTGCACACCAAATTTCTGTTCCTCGTCGATAATGATCATGCCGAGGTTGCGAAACTTCAAAGATTTGGCCAGCACTGCATGGGTACCAACCACTATGTCGACCGAGCCTTTTTCCAGCCCTTCGCGGGTTTCAGCAGCGGCTTTGGCGGCAACAAAGCGTGAAAGCGGACGCACCGTGATCGGCAGCCCGCGAAAGCGTTCTTCGAAGCTTTTGAAGTGCTGGCGGGCAAGCAGCGTCGTGGGGGCAATTACGGCGACCTGTTGGCCACTCATCGCGGCGACGAATGCGGCCCTCAGCGCCACTTCGGTTTTGCCAAAACCAACGTCGCCGCAGATCAACCGGTCCATCGGACGGCCAGCTGCCATATCCTCTAGTACATCGTTTATCGCATTCAGCTGATCATCGGTTTCCGTGTAGGGAAAGCGTGCACAAAACCGATCAAGGTCGTGTTCCGGCACCTCAAAAACGGGTGCTGTACGCAACGCCCGTTCGGCGGCCACCCGGATCAGGCGATCTGCCATCTCGCGGATGCGTTCTTTCAGCTTGGCTTTCTTGGCCTGCCAGGCGCCACCGCCCAATCGGTCGAGCAATCCTTCCTCGTGACCGTAACGGCTTAAAAGTTCGATATTCTCAACTGGTAGATAAAGCCGATCACCCCCTGCATATTCCAAAAGGATACATTCGTGCGGTGCGTCGGCGGCTGTAACCGTTTCCAACCCCTTGTAGCGCCCGATCCCGTGGTCCACATGCACAACCAGATCGCCGGGGCTAAGCCCACTGGCCTCGGTCAGGAAGTTTTCCGCGCGTTTGGATTTCTTCTTTGGCCGGATCAGGCGATCCCCCAAAATGTCCTGTTCGGAGATCACGCAAAGGCCGCGCCCCTCAAAACCATGTTCGAGCGGCCAAACGGCCAGAAACACCTGTCCTTTGCCTTCGGGAATATCGCGAAAACTGGCGACGTTTTCGGCCCTTATGTCACCTTCATCGCGCAACAGATGCGAAATGCGTTCTCGTGCGCCTTCGGAATAGGTCGCCAGAAGCACGTGACCGCGTTCACGTTTTGCATCAACGTGATCTGATACAGCACTGAAAAGGTTTACATCTTCGATCTGGCGCTCTGGTGAAAAGTTGCGCCCGATGCGCCCGCCTGCGTCCAGAACCTGCGGCCCCGAAGCGGTTGGCAAGGGATGAAGTTGTCGGGTTTCCAAGGGCGCAATCGCCGCCTCAAAATGCGCTTCGTCCAGATAAAGCAGCCCCGGTGGGCAGGGTTTATAGACAGAATCCAGCCGCGCACGGTTGCCAAGCGCCTCTTTGCGGGTTTCATATTGATCCAGAATAGTCGCCCAGCGTTCGTCGCGGACGGCATGAACCTGATCGTCAATTGTAACGATGGCACCTTTCAGATAATCAAAAAGCGTTTCCATTTCCGCGTGGAAAAACGGTGCCCAATGTTCCGCGCCCTGATGTTTGCGGCCCGCTGAAATCGCCTCGTATAGCGGATCATCGGTGCCAGCGGCCCCGAATTCATGGCGATAATTCTGCCGAAACCTTTGCACAGAGGCTTCGTCGAGAATAATCTCCGAAACCGGCGAAAGTTCGATTTTGGAAAGTTTCTCGATGGTCCTTTGGGTCGCAGGATCAAAGCGTCTTGCCCCGTCAAGCACGTCACCAAAGAGATCAAGGCGCACCGGGCCGGAATCCCCCGGCGGGTAGAGGTCAATCAAACCACCGCGAATGGCATAGTCGCCGGGCTCCATCACCGTCGGAGCCTGGGAAAAGCCCATGCGCACCAAAAACTCGCGCAGTGCCTCTTCGTTGATCTGCTTGCCCACCTCGGCCACAAAACTGGCGCCCAGCAACAGGGATCGTGGCGGCACGAACTGCGTCGCGGCGTTGATTGTTGTCAGCAGAACAAAGGGGCGATTGAACCCCGCAGCAAGGGTTGCAAGCGTCGCCATACGTGCCGCAGAAACATCGGCATTGGGGCTGACCCGATCATAGGGCAGGCAATCCCAGGCCGGGAAAACCAGCACCGGCAGGTCGGGCGCAAAAAACGCCAAAGCCCGCTGCATTTCAGCAAGGCGCTTGTCGTCGCGGGCGATGTGGACCACGCCAGCCTTGGCCTCGCGCACCCAATCGGAGATTAACAGCGCGTCATAGCCTTCGGGCGCACCGCCGATCTTTAGTTTTTTGGCAATCGTGTCTGACATAAGGGCGACCGGCTAGCACTTTTTCAAAGGCGCGATCAAGCCTAGAGAACCGAGGCGTTCAAATTGTGCCACATGCCCCAGAAGGCGGTGATGAAAATCGCGACCAGACCGATGATCTGGTTGATCAGTCGTTGTCGTCCCAGGTGACTGCGCAGCGCCTGACCGAAGGTGCCCAGCGTTTGTATCCGCCGCGCCGAGCGCACGGACAACACAAATACCAGCGACAAGGGCGCAAGCACCAGAAACAGCGATTGGGCAATTTCAACATTATACCAAAAGCCAAGGATCAGCAGTGCGGACAAAAGGAAAAAGACAAAGGCCACGACCCAATGCCCGGAGACGTCCATGATATAAATCAGCCGATTGACGTTGATACGAACCAAAGCCTCGAGATCCTGTTGCGCCTGACCGCCTTGCGAACGCCGCGCGTGGGTCACCATGTCAAAGGGTACGCCCAGCGTCCAATGCGCGGTTGTGGACCAGACCACAGCGACGACAATCCAATACCAGATCGAGGTAAAGGAGCGCATGTCGATGACTTCTATGACGCCTGCATACCAATCCAAGGTGTTCCCTTTGTTCTATTGGCGTTTCGCCTGACACTAACGTTTTGAGCAGGATATTCTATAGCAAATGGACCCTCAATATGCGATCACCCCGCTAAATTTTATCAAAGGAGCGGTCTTATGCGCCCAACCTTCGCCTCTTTCCCGCTGGCCCGGTCCCGTCGGTTGCGTCAAAGCCCCGAAATGCGGGCGCTGGTGGCAGAAAACCAGTTGAGCGCCAGCGATCTGATCTGGCCGGTATTCGTGCGTGAGGGCGAAAATATCCGCGAACCCGTCGCCTCGATGCCGGGTGTGGAGCGCTTGTCGATTGATCTGGTTCTGGAGGCGGCGGAACAGGCGGTGATGCTGGGAATTCCGGTGATGGCGCTTTTTCCCTATACAGATGACGCTGCCAAGACCTCGGCCTGCGAGGAAGCGTTCAATCCTGAAAATCTGGTAAACCGGGCAACGCGGGCGCTTAAGGCAGAGTTTCCAGAATTGCTGGTGATGCTGGACGTCGCCCTTGATCCCTATAATTCCGATGGCCACGATGGATTGGTGAAGAACGGGGTCGTCCTCAACGACGAGACATTAATGGCCCTGGAGCAACAGGCCCTCGTTCAAGCAGAAGCCGGTGCGGATATTCTTGGCCCGTCAGACATGATGGATGGCCGTATCGGGGTCATTCGACGAGCCTTGGAGGGCCATGAATACCAGAATACGGCGATCATGGCTTATTCTGCAAAATATGCCTCAGCCTTTTATGGCCCGTTTCGCGATGCCGTCGGCGCATCGGGGGCTTTGAAGGGCGACAAGAAAACCTATCAACTGGACCCCGCCAATTCCGACGAGGCACTGCGCGAAGTTGCCCGCGACATCGAAGAAGGGGCCGACATGGTGATGGTCAAACCGGGTATGCCCTACCTCGACCTTTGTAGCCGGGTGTCTTCAGAATTTGGCGTGCCGACTTTCGCCTATCAGGTGTCGGGTGAATACGCGATGATCACGGCCGCCGGCCAAAACGGCTGGATTGACCGAGAAAAAGCCATGCTGGAAAGCCTGCTCGGCTTCAAACGGGCGGGTTGTGCGGGCGTTTTGACCTATTTCGCACCAGAGGTTGCGGCCCTGTTACAGCATTAGGCAGGCCTTTGCCACTTCACGTTCAATTCGGGTGACTTGCGTTGTTGAATCGCCTATATTGTTGACAGCCCGGCAATAAAGACCGGGTAAGAGCAGTAATTGAGGAAAAATCCATGCCTAATTGGACACGCCGTGCGTTTATCGTCGGGGCTGGCACAACGGTTGCGGCCTGTGGCAACGGGATCGGAAATTCACGCGGTACGCGGATTGATTATCGCGTCGAACTGGCGCTGGAACAGATGTATAGCGAAATCCCCGGCTCGCGCGATCTGATGGATCGGGCCGCTGGTGCATTGGTCATGCCGACCGTCACAAAAGCCGGTTTTGGCTGGGGTGGTGCCTATGGTGTCGGCTCACTGCTGATTGGCGGTGCGCCGATTGACTATTATTCGATCGCACAAGGCTCATATGGTTTCCAATTGGGCTTGCAGCAATATGCTCACACCTTGTTCTTCATGAACCAGGAATCCCTGTCGGAATTTCGCAATTCCGCTGGCTGGGAGGTCGGCGCGGATGCGGAATATGTGATCAAGGACCAGGGCGACAATGTCAGCACTGACACCACCCGATTGCGATCCCCGGTCGTGGCATTGATCTATGGCCGCGCGGGCATCGTCTTTGGCGCGACGCTGGAAGGTACGAAATACTCCCGTATCCGGGCTTGATGTGGGGTTAACCCCGCTTGTTGAGCCGCCGGATCAGACTGGAAGTGTCCCAACGACCACCACCCAATGCCTGCACATCGGCATAAAACTTGTCGACAAGTTTTGTGACGGGCAGATCGGCACCGTTCTTTTCTGCTTCTTCGATGCAAATGCCAAGATCCTTACGCATCCAGTCGACAGCAAACCCAAAGTCAAACTCGTCGGCCAGCATGGTTTTATAGCGGTTCGACATCTGCCAGGAGCCGGCGGCGCCATGGGCGATCACATCGACCACTTTTTCACCGTCGAGTCCGGCTTTCTGCGCGAAATTCAACCCCTCCGACAGGCCCTGTACCAGGCCGGCGATGCAGATCTGGTTGACCATCTTGGTCAATTGCCCGGCACCGCTATCCCCGATAAGCACACAGGCTTTGGCGTAGGTCTGCATCACAGGCTCGGCGCGGCTGTAGTGCGACATATCACCACCGCACATGATGCCAAGCTGACCGCTTTCGGCCCCCGCCTGCCCGCCGGAGACCGGTGCATCGACAAAACCGATTTCCAGCCCGGCCGCCATCTCGGCAAGCTCGCGGGTGACAATCGCCGACACAGTCGTGTGATCGACAAAAATGCTGCCCGTGTTCATCCCCGCAAAGGCCCCATCCGGACCAAGGGTCACGGAACGCAGATCATCGTCGTTGCCGACACAGCAAAACACAAAATCAGCGCCCATGGCCGCCTCGCGCGGGGATTTTGCAAATCCACCTCCATGAGCATCGGCCCAGGCAATGGCCTTTGTCGCCGTTCGGTTATAGACCGTGACGCTATGCCCCGCGGCCTGCAAATGACCCGCCATCGGAAAGCCCATGACCCCCAGTCCAAGAAACGCACATTTTGCCATGATTGAGCTCCTTTCAGATTTGTTCCTGCACAACTGGCCTGCTAAAAGGAGCGCGTCAACAGGGTTATCTTTTCAATGGCATTAACGTTCCGCTGGCTTCTTCGGCTCTTTCTGGCAATTGTGCTGCTGGTCGCGCTGGGGCTGATGATCGTCTACTATCTGGCCAGCCGGTCAGTGGTGGACTACAACCGCTCCTTTTCGCTTGCCGGGATTGCAGCGCCGGTTGAAATCGTGCGCGACAACCACAACGTTCCGCATATCTACGGCGAGACGGACCGCGACAGCTTCTTTGGCCTTGGCTTTGTCCATGCTCAGGATCGCCTTTGGCAGATGACGATGATGCGCCGCGCCGCGCAAGGCCGTCTGTCGGAAATTTTCGGGGCGCGCGCCTATGAAACGGACGAGTTCCTTCGTCGTGTCGATCTTTACCGTCTGGCCGAAGATGCCGTGCCTTATCAGGGGCTTGAAGAACAACTGGCCTTGCAGTCCTACGCCGATGGCGTGAACGCCTGGATCGAGATCATCCGCTCCGAGGCATTGGGGCGAGGCGCACCGGAGTTCTTTTTGTTCCCCTCGGAAATTCAGGCCTGGAAACCTGCTGATTCCATTGCGCTTATGAAATTGATGTCACTCAAGCTTTCGGGGCAGCTAGGTGCGGAAATCCTGCGGGCGCGAACTTCGCTGGCGCTTGGAGATCGTCAGGAACGGCTCTTGGATATCCTGTCGGACGCACCGGGTCCGGGGGCTGCCGCCCTGCCTGCATTTGGTGCAATGTTCGACGATCTTCCGGTGCTGGCGCAAAGCGAACCCGCGCCGTTTTTGTCTCCGGTTCCCAAGCCTGCATTTGCGGGGGCGTCAAATGCCTGGGCGGCGGGGCCTTCGCGAACCACCTCGCAAGCGCCCCTGCTGGCGAATGATCCGCATATGGAGCTTACTGCACCCTCCATCTGGATGCTTGCGCGAATCGCGTTGAAGTCGGGCGATGTGATCGGCACGACCATTCCGGGCATCCCGGCAATTCTTTCAGGTCGCTCGGATCGTCTGGCCTGGGGTATCACGTCGTCCTATCTGGACGATCAGGACCTCCATATCGAAGAGATCAATCCGCAGAACCCGGATCAATACCGCACGCCAAATGGCTGGCGCGACTTTGAAACCCGCCCCGCCGTGATCCGCATCAAGGACCAAACCCCGCGCACGATCGTATTGAAATTCACAGAAAACGGCCCGGTTATTCCACCCCATTTGCAAGGCGTCGGGGCGATCACCCCAAGTGGCAATGTCGCCTCGCTGAATTGGGTGGCGCTGGAGCCGGAAGATACCTCGATCACGGCCGCAATCCGCTTGATGATGGCTCCTGATGTCTTTGGAGCCATCAAGGCCGGCGAGGATTTTGTCGCTCCGTCGCAAAACCTGACCCTGATTGATCGTAAAAACATCGCCTTTCAGATGATCGGCAAAATGCCGGCGCGTGATGCGGACCACGACAGTCTTGGCCGTCTGCCAAGCCGTGGCTGGAAGGTGCAAAACCGTTGGGCCGGATACTTGCCTTATGAAAACAACCCCCGGATCATCAATCCAGCCGGGGGGCTTGTGGCGAATACCAACAACAAATCCGTCGACCGCCCCTTTCCCGACCACGTATCCTTTGTCTGGGGCGACACGCAGCGCATTGAACGGCTGCAAAAACTGCTCGGCAGCCGCAAGGTCCACACACGCGCCAGCTTTATCGAGGCGCAGCTTGATCAGGTCAGCTTTTCCGCCCGTGCATTGCTGCCCCTGATCGCCCGCGATCTTTGGTTTTCCGGCGATATTCCAGCGCCTGGCAGTCGCGAGGCATTGCGTGCCTCCGCCCTTGCCTTGCTGGCAGAGTGGAATGGCGAAATGAACGAACATTTGCCTGAACCGCTGATTTTTGCCGCCTGGATGCGATCCTTGCAACTGATGTTGATCAAGGACGATATCGGGGTTCTGACGCCAGAGTTTTCAAATCCCGACCCGGTTTTTCTGGAACGGGTGTTTCGCAATATCGACGGGGCCTCGGAATGGTGTGATGTGCGCCAGTCGACACCCGTTGAAACCTGCACTGAAATCGCGCGGATCGCACTTGATACAGCGCTTGCCGGGCTGGTGCAGGAGCATGGTCCAAGGGTTGAAAGCTGGCGTTGGGGCGATGCCCATCAGGCGACCCACGATCACGAAGTTCTGGGCGACATACCCCTGCTTGCCTGGTTCCTGAACATCCGCCAATCAACCTCGGGCGGGGATAATACGCTGATGCGCGGCAAGACGGCGGGTACCGGTGAAAATCCGTTTCTGAACGTCCATGCTGCGGGGTATCGCGCCGTATATGATCTGGCGGACCCGGATTCATCGGTTTTCATTATCTCAACCGGTCAATCGGGCCATTTTCTGTCGCGTTATTATGATGATCTGGCTCAGCTCTGGCGGCGGGGCGAATATATTCCGATGTCACTTGATCGGGTTCTGGCCCGCGCCGCCTCGGTCGGGGTGACTGTTTTAACGCCAAAAAACCGCTGAACGTACCCGGGTCGCACAGCCCGCTTCAAAGCTTTGCAAAACGCGCGGCCTGAAGGTCCGTCCAGCGTACAGAAAGGGAAAACCCGGTTTCATTCTGGTCCTCAGCCTCCACGACGCCTTCGTCAAACAGCCAGGCGCGTTTGCGCCCCTCGGCAAATCCAAGGTGCAGTTCCATCTCATGGACCGGTGCGGCCAATGCCGCCTCTATCCCGGCCAAAAGCTCGGGGAAACCCTGTTGATCCACCGCAGAAGTGGCGAAAATCCGTGGCGAGCGGATCGCGGTGTTGCGCAGCGCCTCGGCCTCCTCAGCCGGCGCAAGGTCGATCTTGTTCCAAACCTCCAGCGCAGTTTCTTCTGCGCGGTCGCTGATGCCCAGTGCGCTCAGGATTTCATGGACGTCGGCAGCTTGTTCTTCGGTTTCAGGATGAGTGATGTCGCGCACATGCAGGATCAGGTCGGCGTCCAGCACCTCCTCCAGCGTCGCGCGAAAGGCGGCGACCAATTGCGTCGGCAGATCGGAGATGAACCCAACGGTATCGGACAAGATCACCTCGCGCCCGTTGGGTAGCATGATTGCGCGCATCGTGGGGTCGAGCGTGGCAAACAGCATGTCTTTCGCCAGCACCTCTGCACCGGTCAAGTGATTGAAAATCGTTGATTTCCCGGCGTTGGTATAACCGACCAGAGCAACGATCGGATAAGGCACCTTCTTGCGCGCCGCGCGATGAAGGCTGCGGGTTTTTACCACCTTGGCCAATTGCCGTTTCAGCCGCACAATCGCGTCATCAATCGCGCGGCGATCCGCCTCGATCTGGGTTTCCCCGGCACCACCCACAAAAGAAAGCCCGCCGCGCTGGCGCTCCAAATGAGTCCACGACCGAACCAGTCGTGAGCGTTGGTATTGCAGCGCTGCCAGATCGACCTGCAAAACCCCTTCGCGGGTTCGTGCACGATCCCCGAAAATCTCCAGAATGAGGCCGGTGCGGTCCAACACCTTGACCTTCCATTTGCGCTCCAGATTGCGCTGCTGAATTGGTGTGACCGGGCCGTCGATCAGCACCAGACCAATTTCGTCGGCTTCGATCCGACGCTGAATTTCGTCGATCTTGCCGCTACCAAACAACAGCCCGGCATGGGCCTTGGGCAGCCGCACGATGTCGGCCCCTAAGATTTCCAGATCAAGGGCATGGGCCAAAGACACCGCTTCGGCCAAAGCATTTTCGGGCAAACGGCGTTTGGAGCGGCCTGAAATATCGGGATGCAGGACGAGGCTACGCATTGCAGCCCGGCAAAGATGCGATCACGTTCCGTCGTCACCTTCGTAAAGGCTGACGGGTTGCGACGGCATGATGGTGGAAATCGCGCTTTTGTAGACCAACTGCGATTGGCCATCCCGGCGCAGGAGCACGCAGAAGGAATCAAACCAGGTGATCACCCCCTGCAATTTGACGCCGTTGATCAGAAAGATGGTCACGGATATCTTGCTTTTACGCACATTGTTCAGGAAAGCATCCTGAAGGTTTTGTTTGTCGGCAGCCATTGTTTTCAGCCCTAAGTTTTGTTCATGCCCCGGCTTCTAACCGTCGCTGTTGTTCTTGTTGTTGGTCATCTTGCGCGAATATGGCGATGAAATACCATGATTTCCAGCCGAAAACGGGAAAGTAGCGCGATTTGTCTCTACTTTTTGCTACTGCCGCCAGAATTCGGGGTTGAAAAGCGCGACGATCGCCAAGATTTCAAGACGTCCCAGCACCATGGCAAGCGCCAGAATAGCCCGCGGCCCGTTTTCAAGCGCGGCATAGGTTCCCCCCGCGCCGTCGACGATGTCAACCAGCGGACCTGTTGTCGAAAGCGCGGCGGTCGCCATCACCAGACTTTCCTGAAAGCCAAGTCCAAAAAGCGTCAGTGCCAGCATGGTGATTGCGGTAGAGATTGCAAACAGCATGAAAAACAGCCAGGCGATATAGGCCCCTTCGCGACGGATCTGACGTCCGCCATGTCCATGAGTGTTGCCAACTGAGGAGGGAAAACTCAGCTTTTGCATCTCGCGCATACCATGCCGGGTCAGCGCATAGACCCGCAGCAGCTTCACACCGCCCGCCGTTGTCGCCACACCGCCGCCCGCCACCGCGACGCCCAGAAACATCAGCCCCGGCGTGCTTAGCCCGGACCAATCCTGTGAGGCCGACCAATAATTGCTTTCAAAGCCCGTCGTTGTCAAAAAGGACAATGTGGTGAAAATCCCGCCCCAAAGAGCGCGCAAGCCATTGGTAAGGTTTTCTTCTTCATTGACCTCAAAGGCACCGATCCAGTGACGCAGGAACATCAGCGCGGGCAGGATCGTCACAATCAAGAGCATAATCCGAAACTCGTGATCCGCCCAGATCATCCGCCAGTTGGCAGTCTGTCCGTCTTGCACAAAGAACAGACGCGAGACCGCCAAAAGCAGGAACGCAAAGATCATAACCTCGCCAAAGAACCCGGCACCATCACCGCCAAGCCCACTGCCATCTGTGATGCCCGAGGTTGAAAGCGTCGAAAACGCCAACATGACCGCGACAAAGGCACGTTCGCCGCCGATGATAAGCACCAAGACCAGCAAAGCGGTCGCCAGCGCATAAAGCGGCGCAATCTGAAGGGTGAAACTGATCAACCGCTCCGACATGTCAGCAGCGCGAAACCGGCTCATACCGCCGGCTCGTTGGTTGTCCGCACGGGCGGCATAAACCTCGAACCCTCCAAGGTTCAGCGGTGCAAAGATCGAAACCGCACTGACCAAGATCAAAAGGCCCCCCATCCAGCCGACGAAGCCACGCCATAGATGCACAGGCTCACTCAAACGCGAGGGATCTTCGAAAAACGTCGCCCCGGTCGTGGTCAGACAGGACACCATCTCAAAGTAAAGCTGGGCATAGGTCGTGTTGGGAACCAAATACCACACCGGAAAGGCCAGGATCAGCGGCAGCACCAGAAAGGCCGCAAGCAGCGCGATCAAATGACTTCTCGCGGTCAGGCGCGGGGCGTAGTTCACGCTGGCAATTGCGATGAGACCGGTGATCAGCAAAAACAACAGCGCACTTTGTAAAAACACTCTTGCGGTAAAAAAGTCCGCAATACGCACCGCATGGGCCATCGGCACCAGCATCATCAGAGCCGCAAGCCCCATCAGGATAACCAAAAGTGGTAAATCCAGAGCCCGGCGCAACATGGCTTAGAAGAAGTCGATGCTGACTTGCAGCAATCGCTCGACCTCGGGAACATCGCCGGCCAGGGCAAAAAGCGCGATCACATCCCCCTCTTCAATCTTGACCGATCCTGTTGGTTTTATGACGACCCCTTTTTTCTGGATCGCCCCGACCAGTACCCCCTCGGGGAAATCAATGTCACGTATCCGCTGGTCGGCAATCGGGCTGGGAGCCATGACCTGGGCCTCGATCACCTCGGCTTCGGCATCGCCAATCGAATAGACATTGCGCACGCGGCCATGACGGATGTGGCGCAAGATGGAGGATACGGTGGTCGAGCGGGGATTGACAAACGCGTCGATGTTCAGAGGTGCCATCAACGAACTGAGCGTTGGATCATTCACCAGCGACACCGCCATCGGACAACCCGCAGCCTTTGCCCGTGTGGCCGCAAGAAGGTTGGTCTTATCGTCGTCGGTCAGGGCCAGAAAAGCATCAGCCTTGTCGATATTCGCTTCTGCCAGCAGATCAAGGTCCAAACCGTCGCCGTGCAGAACAATCGTGCGTTCCAGCACGTCCGCTGCCGCCTCGGCCGTCTTGCGATCACGTTCAATGACCTTCGCGCGGATGCGGTCGGTTCGGGCTTCAAGGTTCAGCGCAACCGCCAGCCCGACGTTACCTCCGCCGACAATGATCACCCTTTCGCGCTTTTTGGCACTTTTGCCGAAAATCTCCAGCGTGCGCTGCAAATCCTCGGTATGGGTGAAAAGATAAACCTGATCGCCGGCAAAAAGCTGATCGCTGGGCTCTGGCGCAAAAAGCACAGTCTTGCGCCGTACCGCGACCACAATAGCCCGCAATGTCGAAAACAACTCGGTCAATTGCTTCAGCGGCGTATCCAAAACCGCGCAGGTTTCATCCAGCGTGATGCCGATCAATTGCGCCTGACCATCCAGAAAAAGCTCCGTGTCAAAGGTGGCGGGCGCGCGCAGGCGTTGCAATGCAGCCTCGGCCACCTCTTTTTCCGGCGAGATCACCACGTCAATCGGCATGTGATCGCGGCGATAAAGGTCGGAATAAATTGCATCAAGGTAGGATTTCGACCGCAGACGCGCGATTTTGCGCGGCACCGAAAACACCGAATGCGCCACCTGACAGGTGACCATATTCACCTCGTCGGAAAACGTCGCGGCGATGATCATATCAGCGTCCCGCGCCCCTGCCCGGTCCAGAATGTCAGGATAAGACGCAAACCCCGTGATGCCGCTTACATCAAGTGAATCTGTCGCGCGACGTACCAGATCGGGATTGTTGTCCACTACGGTTACGTCGTTTTTTTCGCCAGAAAGATGCCGCGCGATTTGCCAGCCGACCTGACCCGCGCCGCAGATGATGACCTTCATCGGCCTCTCCTCTGCCTCTGATGGGCAAGTTGTGGCAAATCGAGCGTGTAACTGTCAATCGCGATTAGGTTTCTTCTGCTTCTGTCACCTCGGCAACTCTTGCGCCTGATTTCGAGGATGTGACCACGTTCAGGCTTTTGAGTTTGCGATGCAGCGCCGAGCGTTCCATGCCAACGAAATTGGCGGTACGTGAAATATTTCCACCGAAACGGTTGATCTGCGTCATCAGGTATTCCCGTTCGAACATTTCGCGCGCTTCGCGCAGCGGCAACGTCGCAAGGTTGGACGACAGGCTCATACCACCATCGCTTTCGGTGTTGCCTTCGTTTGCGGGCAATTCCCGCGCTTCGATCGGCCCCGTGTCCGGGCCAAGGATCAGCACGCGTTCGATGATGTTCTTCAACTGCCGCACGTTACCGGGCCAGCGCATTGTTTGCAGCAAAGCGTCCGCATCTTCGGTCAATGCCCTAAGCGGCAGCCCCTGACTGTGGTTAAAATCGGCAATGAAATAGCGCGTCAATTCGGGAATATCCTCGCGCCGAGTTTCCAGTGAGGGGACGGAAATCGGCACGACGTTCAGGCGGTGATAAAGCTCTTCGCGGAACCGTCCATCATCAATTTCGCTCTGCAAGTCTTTGTTTGTGCTTGAAATTACCCTCAAATCTACGCGCACTTTGTCAGCCCCGCCGACCCTCTGGAATTGTTGATCCACAAGGACCCGCAGAATTTTTGACTGGGTTCCGATGGGCATATCGCTCACCTCATCAAAGAACAGAATGCCGCCGTGGGCCTGTTCCAAAAGTCCGGGCTCATGACCGCGTTCCAGCGTTTCGCGACCAAAAAGCACCTCTTCCATGCGCTCTGGTTCAATCGAGGCGCAATTGACGCTGACAAAGGGATGCCGCGCACGGTCCGAATTGGCGTGGATATATCGCGCCGCCACTTCCTTGCCAGACCCGGCCGGGCCGGTCAGCATGATCCGCCCATTGGTCCTTGTGACTTTATCCAGCTGTGATTTCAGGGTTTTAAAGGCCGAACTTGATCCGATCATCACCGAGGAAGTGACATCGGCCACCTTGAGATTGGCGTTTTCACGGCGCAGTCGAGAAGCCTCCATCGCGCGCGAAATAACCACCATAAGCTGGTCGATGTTGAACGGTTTTTCGATGAAATCATAGGCGCCTTGTTTGACCGCCGCGACCGCGATTTCGATGTTGCCGTGCCCGGAAATGATCACGACCGGAATGTCAGGATTGTCGCGCCGGGTGGTCTTGAGGATGTCGATTCCGTCCATCCGGCTGTCCTTGAGCCAGATATCCAGAATGATCAAATCCGGCGGATCAGCATTGATTTCTTGCATGCAGGCGTCGGAATTCGCTGCCAGCCGCGTCGTATACCCCTCGTCGATCAAGATATCCGAGACCAATTCCCGGATGTCTTTTTCATCGTCAACGACCAAAATATCGCCCATTCGTCCCTCACTAAATCAGCCGGTTCAGGCCACTTTCTTGGTTTCTGATTTCGGTTTTTCCAAGGCGGTTTTGGGTAAAATTATCACCGCTTCCGCCCCTTTGTGATCACAATCCTTGAAAACCGGCGCATCCTGCAATTCAAGGCTTCCGCCATGCTCCTCAATGATCTTCTTGACGATGGCCAGACCAAGGCCGGTGCCCTTGTCACGGTTCGTCACATAAGGCTCAAACAATCGCGCTCGGTTTTCGGGCAAGCCAATACCGTTGTCGGCAATCCGAATTTCCGTTTGATCACCCTGTTGCATGACCGAGATCCGGATTTCAGGCTTGTAGCCATCGTTTTTCTTTTGTCCCATTGGTTCAATGGCTTCGCCTGCGTTCTTAATCAGATTGATCAAGGCTTGCGAAACCATTGTTGCATCGACGTGACCCCAGATCTCTTTGTGATCACAAGTCATGGACAGCTTGATATTTGCCAGAGCGTTTTCTTGCAGAACCACAGCATTTCGCACCAGTTTCACCAGATCATGATGGCGTCTTTCGGGTTCCGGCATCCGGGCGAATTTTGAAAACTCATCGACAATCCGGCGCAGATCCATCGTCTGACGCACGATAACCTCGGTATATTGCTCAAGCGCCTCCTGATCTATGCCCTCAACATTGCGAAACTTGCGACGCAAGCGTTCGGCCGACAATTGAATCGGGGTCAGCGGGTTCTTGATCTCATGGGCAATCCGACGCGCCACATCGCCCCAGGCCGCCATGCGCTGTGCGGAGACCAGATCGGTGACATCATCAAAGGTGACAACATATCCCTCGAGCGCACCCTTGTCATTGCGCCGCGAGGCAATGCGCACCAGCAGGTTTTCCCCCGTGCCCGCGCGGGTCAATTGCACCTCTTCCTGGGCGACCTGATCAACTCCGGCGCTGATTTCCTTGAAAAGATAAGCAAACTCCGGAACAGCGTCCTTCAAAGCCCGGCCTTCATCCGCATCTTGCGAAAGGCCAAGCAGTCGTTCGGCAGCGGCGTTCAGAATGTCGATCTCGCCGCGCGGGCTAAGGCCGATCACGCCGGTGGTCACCCCGGTCAAAACGGAATCAAACAACCGTCGCCGTCGTTCCGTCTGGCGGTTTGCCTCGATCAGATTGTCGCGCTGATCGCTCAATTGCCGGGTCATCTGGTTGAACACCCGGCTGAGCATGGCGATTTCGTCATCGCCTTCCTCTTCCTGAACGCGCGTGTTCAAGTCACCGGCGCCAACCCGCTGCACCGCGCCGGCCAAACGACCGACGGGTCGCGACAGGCGTTCGGCAAACCATAGCCCCAGCCAGATCGCGGCAAGGATCACGATCACCGCAAATGCAAGGTAAATCAGGCCAAACTCGAACAGAAGTCGCCCTCGATCACTTTCCAGCTGGTTATAAAGCGCAATGGTTTCCTTGGTTTCATCAAGCAGGCTCAGGATCGCCCCGTCGACATTGCGCGATATATAAAGATAACGATCAGCGAAAGCGTTCAGGTGGATCAACGCGCGAAATTCGTTGTTACTCCAATCCTTTATGACGATGACTTCACCCGTCGCGGCCAGATCAATTTCGTTGGCAAAAGGCTTTTCAAAGTCAAACAGGTAGCTTCGATCGCCACGCGCAATCAACTCGCCCTTGCCGTTGATCACAAAGGCCTCGCGCAGGCCGCGCTGAATCTGTTGTTGCCCCTGCGCGAGAAGTTGACGCAGATCAGCATCGCTCATCAACGGGGCCAGACGCTTGGAACGGTTCAGAAATTCGGCCAGCACTTCGCCGTCGCGGATCAAACCGCTTTGATGCTCTGCCTCGTAAGCCTGTGCCGCCTCCAGCGAGGAGCCGACCACCTGCCGGACCCGATCCGAAAACCAGCCCTCCAGGCCGAAATTCAGCGTTGCCGTGGCAAAAACCGCGACCAGAACGGTTGGCAACAGAGCAATGATCGCAAATACACCGGTTAAACGAAGGTGTAGTCGCGAGCCTGCCGATTGCGCCCGCCGTGCCGCAATCATTCGCGCCACCCGTTGTAAAACAAGGGCAGCGACCATCAGAACGTAGACGAGATCAGCCAGCAAAATGAACCGCAGGGTTTGCGAACTGGCCCCTTGTTCTACAAAGCCAAGTGCCATGAAGGTCAGCACGGCCAGGATCGGTCCTAATATGACCAACCCAAGGGTGAAAAGATTTTGAAAGCGACGTTCCTTACGGAGTCGATTGAGATTGCCCCAGGTTGATGTCAGCCCGTCAGTCAGCATCAATTTCGCCGCGACGCCATAGTGATGCAGGAAAGGGTCATTCCCCGCAAAATATTGCTCAAAATGTCACAAAAAAGCAGCGCGACCACGAAAACACTCGGCTTGAAACTAAAAACTGTGGTTTTCTTACATCATTTTTCGGCGTCGTGTCACGTTAATATCATGCTCTGTCAGCTTTTTTCTAAGCGTATTGCGGTTGATTCCCAGCAAATCCGCGCATTTAGCCTGATTGCCACCGGTCGCCGCCATCGCGATTTCCAAAAGTGGCGCCTCCATTTCCCGCAGGATACGCGCATAAAGACCATCGGGTGGTAAAGCCTCGCCGTGAAGGTCAAAATACCGCTGAAGATGCTGAGAGATAGACTCCGCCAGCTTGGCGTTTTCGGGTGCTTGGCTGGCGCTCGCACCGGGATCCGGTCCAAGAATGGCCGTGACATTTGCCGCCGAAATCTCTGCTTCACGGCAGGTGATTGCAAGCCTTTGGATCAAGTTTTCCAATTGGCGGACATTTCCAGGAAATGAGTATTCCCTAATTTTATCAATTGCTTCTGAGGCCAAGCTCTTGTGAATATCGTGGTTCCTCGCAACAATTGCCAGGAAATGTTCGGCCAGCAAGACAATGTCGTCAACCCGTTGGCGCAGCGGCGGGACAAGCAATGAAATCGCCGCGATCCGATAATAGAGATCGGCGCGGAAATTGCCTTGCTCTACCGCTTTGGCCAGATCATCAAGGTTGCTCGCCAAAAGCCTCGGTTCACCCTCGGCAAAGGTATCAAGGACGCGGACAAGCTGGGCCTGAACCTCGGGCTTCAGATCGCCAATGCCGTCGATCAGAATAGTGCCGCGCCCCGCCTTGCTCAAATATTCGTGAAGACGGTCCACATCGCGCAAATCCCCGGGGCCAATGACCACAAACGGCAGCCCACGGCGGTCGGAAAAGTCGTGGATTGCGCGGGCAATCAGTGACTTGCCGGTGCCACTTTCACCGTGGATCAGAACCGGCATATCGGTGTTTAGAACCCGCGCAATCAGATGGTAAAGATCCTGCATGATCGGCGTGCGCCCAACCAACGGAAGGTCGTCCCCCAATGCCGATTGCACCTCCGGCGAGGGGCGACGGGTGGCATCCAATGCGCGGGCGGCGCGTTTCATCAGATCAGGCAAATCAAAAGGTTTGGGCAGATAGTCATAAGCCGCGGCTTCGGTGGCACGGATCGCCGTCATGATAGTGTTTTGCGCGGAAATGACGATCACCGGCAAATCCGGGCGCAACCCCGCGATGCGCGGCAAGGCCTCCAACCCGTTGCCATCGGGCATGATCACGTCCGAGATCACCAGATCGCCGCGCCCCTCTTCGACCCATCTCAATAGCGTCACCAAAGAGGCCGTCGCATGGACCTTGCATCCCGCCCGGGTGAAAGCTTGCGTCAGCACGGTGCGGATTGTGCGGTCGTCGTCGGCGATCAGGATTGTGCCATCCATCAGGCGTCTCCTCGCGGTTTGGAGATGATCGGAAGGGAAATCCGGAACGTCGTATTTCCCGGTTCTGAGGTCACAACAACGGTTCCGCCATGACTTGCGATGATCTTGGAAACCAGCGCCAACCCCAGCCCGGTGCCGTTTTCATGGCTCGAGACAAAGGGATCAAACACATGGTCGCGCAGCGCATCGGGAATGCCTGGACCATCATCGGAAATTTCGATTTGCAGCGGCACGGCCTGACCGCGTCCAGCGGGGCCAAGACGTAAACCATACTCGTAATAGGTGCGGATGGTGATCGTACCTTCGGTTTTCCCGGCGGCCTCGGCGGCATTGGCAAACAGGTTGGAAAAGACTTGCAGCAATTGATCCGCATCACCGGAAATGCGCGGCAAAGACGGGTCGTATTTATCCAAAAAACGCATGTTCGAAGCCGCTCCAATTTCCGCGGAGCGGCGGGCTTTTTCCAAAATATCGTGTATATTCAGTGGTCTCAGAGAGGGTTCACGCAGATCGCCGAATTGTTCGACCTGGGCCAGCAGATCAACGATCCGCCGGGTTTCCTGCAAGATCAGATCGGTCAATTCAATGTCCTCGGGGCCAAGCGACATCGACAGCAATTGCGCTGCACCACTGATCCCCGCCAGCGGGTTCTTGATTTCATGCGCCAGCATATCGGCCAGCCCGATCGCGGTTTTGGCGGCGTTTTCAGCCTGCAAGGCGCGACCAAGCTGACCGGCGATCTGAAGCGGCTGGATCAGGATCAATAACGTCCCCTCACCCGAGGATAGCGGTGCCAGTTGCAAATCAACCCGCAGGCTGCCGCCGTCGCGCAAATGCAAGGATACATCACGATAAGAGAGTGACAATGCCCCCTGGCGCACTCGGCTCATCGCCTCGTTCAGATCAACGGAAGAACGCAAATAAACCCGTGCCAGTTTGCCAAGGGCCTGACGTTCGGGGGCGTTCAGAAACGCCTCGGCTGCTGGGTTGATTGCGGTGATCAGATTGTCGGGCCCAATCAGGACCGCGGGTACCGGCAAGGCCGGCCAGACCTCCTCCACCCCCATCATGCGGCACAATCCAATGGTTCGCGCAGGCTTAATTCGTGCATGATCGCAATGACTTGCCTGCTGTTGTCCGCCGTCAACACGGCGCGACGCTCAGCTTTTTGGGTCGGGAGGTTGTCCATGTACCAGCCGAGATGCTTTCTGGCGACGCGGCGACCCAAATCCCGTCCGTAAAAGGCCAGCATTTCGGTGTAGTGACGTTCGATCATATCGCCAAGCACCCTGCCCTTCGGGATGTCGGGTGCTTTGCTCCCAAAACACCGCGCGGCAATTTCGGCCAGTTTCCAGGGTTGGCCCTGCGCCCCGCGCCCGACCATGACACCGCTGGCATGTGATTGCTCCAGCGCCAACCCCGCCGCATCCGCATCGACGATATCGCCATTGGCAATCACCGGGATTTGGACCGCATCGACAACAGCGCGAATGGCCGGCCAATCCGCAACGCCTTTGTAAAACTGACAGCGGGTACGGCCATGGATCGTGATCATCTGGACACCCGCCATTTCCGCCCGGCGGGCAATTTCAGGGGCATTCAACAGGTTTTCATCCCAACCCAGCCGCGTTTTCAGGGTCACCGGCACATCGACTGCATCAACCACGGCCTCGATCAGGCCAAGCGCGTGATCAGGGTCTTTCATCAGTGCCGAACCGGAATAGCCGTTTGTCACCTTCTTGGCTGGACAACCCATGTTGATGTCGATGATCCGCGCGCCCTGATCGGCGCAAAACCGGGCGGCTTCGGCCATCCAATAGGCGTCGCGACCCGCGATTTGTACGGCGGTGTTTTGTGCGGTGAACCCAAGTTCCGCTCTGGCGCGTGCCGAGGGTCTTGCCTGGACGATTTCCTGACTGGCAACCATTTCCGAAACCACCAGGCCTGCGCCGAATTCCGCAACCAGATTGCGAAACGGCAAATCGGTGATCCCGGCCAGGGGGGCCAGAAACACCGGGGGGTCCAGCTTCATTTGCGCTAGTGCAATCGACAAATGCCTAATCCTTGTGCAGATGCCCGGTAATTAGGCGTAGTCAAGCGGAATTGCAATCGCATATCTGATTGCCTGCCCGCGCGGCGCATCATAAAACCGGGGCCAACGGAAAGGGTGACGTGTTGGACATAGCGGTTATCATTGTCGCGGCCGGTCGTGGCTTGCGGGCCGGTGGCGCGGTGCCAAAGCAATGGGTGCCGCTTGCCGGGATCAGCTCTGTGGCCCGTTCAATTGCAACCTTTCAAGACCATCCCGCGATTAGCCGCATCTTGCTGGTTGTCCAGCCCGATGATTTGGCACGGACTGATCGTCTGGCGGCCGAGATCGTCATCGGCGGGGCCGAGCGTTATTTGTCGGTGCAGGCCGGCCTTGCCGCACTGGCAGATACCCCGCCCGATCTGGTGCTGATCCACGACGCCGCGCGTCCCGCACTCACCGGGCGCGTCATCAGCGATGTTATCGCCGCCCTGGATGACTTTCCCGCCGCGGCACCGGGCCTGCCTGTAAGCGACAGCCTTTGGCGCGGGCCGGATGGGGTGGTCTCTGCATTGGAAGATCGCACAGCGCTTTATCGCGCCCAGACCCCGCAGGGCTTTCATTTTAGGGCGCTGCAAAAGGCCTACGAATCGAGTGAAACAGCCGCCACCGACGATGTGGCCATTGCCCGTGCAGCCGGGTTAAACGTCAAGATCGTGCCCGGAGATCCGGCGAACATCAAGATCACCACGCCCGAGGACTTTGCCCGGGTCGAACGCGCACTGGGGGCGGATATGGATATTCGGATCGGAAACGGCTTTGACGTTCATGCGTTTGAGCCCGGGGATCATGTCGTTCTTTGCGGCGTGAAGGTGCCGCATGATCGCAGCCTGAAGGGGCATTCGGACGCGGATGTCGGTATGCATGCGATCACCGATGCGCTTTATGGTGCGATGGCCGAAGGCGACATTGGTCGCCATTTTCCGCCGTCCGAGGCACGTTGGAAAGATGCCGACAGCGCCGTTTTTTTGCGCCATGCGACTACCCTATCAGATAAAAAGGGGCTTACTATCAGCAATATAGACCTGACCTTGATTTGCGAACGGCCAAAGATCACACCCCATGCAAAGACGATGATCGAAAACCTTGCCAAGCTGACGGGGCTCGGCGCGGATCGGATCAGCGTCAAAGCAACAACCACTGAAGAACGTGGATTTACCGGGCGCGGCGAAGGCATCGCGGCACTCGCCAGCGTCGTTTTGGTGCGTAAATGAACCGGTTTATCGCGACCTTCTTTTATAGCGGTCTTTCGCCCAAAGCGCCGGGAACAATCGGGTCGATGGCCGCCTTGCCGTTTGGTTGGCTGATCCACGGTCTCACCGGTTTTCCGGGTTTGTTGATCGCCACGATTCTGGTGTTTTTCCTTGGCTGGTGGGCCACCGCCAATGTGACGCGCGGCCAGCAGGATCACGACCCCGGCGAGATTGTAATCGACGAGGTTGTCGGCCAGTGGATCGCGCTTTTTCCGCTGTCATATGGCCTTTGGCAGAGCGGCGCTGCGCCGTGGTTATTTCCCTATCCCGGCTGGATCGCGGCCTTCGTTTTCTTTCGACTGTTTGACATCTGGAAACCCTGGCCGGTCTCTTGGGCGGATCACAAGAACACTGCCCTTGGGGTCATGCTGGATGATGTTCTCGCCGGGATCATGGCAGCAATTGTCGTCGCTTTGCTGGCGGGTATTGCGCATGGGATCATGTGATGAGTGCGGCTGAAATACTGCGATTGGGACGCCAACTTGGCTTTCGCATCGGCACGGCGGAAAGCTGCACGGGTGGGTTGATCGCAGCGGCGCTGAGCGATCTTCCCGGCAGTTCGGATGTTTTTGAGGGCGGCTTTGTGACCTATTCCAACGCTGCCAAGATCGCCAGTTTGGGGGTCAAAGAGAACACTTTGACCCGCTACGGCGCGGTCTCCGAGGAGGTTGCCCGCGAAATGGCCGACGGGGCGCGGCAGGCCCTTGACCTTGACCTTGCCCTTTCGGTCACGGGTATCGCTGGTCCCGGTGGTTCGGAGTTTAAGCCGGAGGGCCGCGTTTGTTTCGGCCTTTCCGGCAGACGTACCGTCATTCGTAGTGAAACCCTAGAATTTGGTGCCTTGGGACGCGCCAATGTGCGCGAAGCGGCCCGAAACCACGGGCTTTCGATGATTTGCGAGGCCCTGAAAACCCAAGCACCTTGAAACGCGCTTTTGCAAATCTGCCCATTTTTTCAGCAACGCGCACAAATTTTGCCCCAATGCGCTGATTTCCGTAACGATCAATCGGCGGCACGAGGCCCGGCACTTTTCAAAGCCGTGCAACAAAGTTTTCTGTGCGCAACCTTTTCTTTAGCGCACCAAGGAGCTTTTGTGATGAACGGAGCCGATACCGCCTGGATGATAGTCGCAACCGCGCTTGTCCTCTTTATGACCTTGCCGGGTCTTGCCCTTTTTTACGGCGGACTAGTGAAGGCGAGAAACGTTCTCTCCGTCTTTATGCAATGTTTCGCCATTGCCTGTCTGATGAGCCTGCTCTGGCTGGCCTTCGGCTATTCCATCGCATTTGGCGACGGCAATGCCTGGTGGGGCGGCTTGGACAAGGCGTTTCTGATCGGCGTTGACGCTGAAACCCTGAGCGGTTCGATCCCTGAAATCCTGTTCTTTGCCTTTCAGATGACCTTTGCAATCATCACCCCGGCCCTGATCGTCGGAGCTTACGTCGAACGCATCGGCTTTGGCTTTGTGCTGACGTTTTCGGGCCTTTGGATGTTGATTGTTTATGCACCAGTCGCCCATTGGATCTGGGGTGGCGGTTTGCTGGCAGGCGAAGAATGGTCGCTTTTTGCCGATGGTGTGAACGATTTCGCTGGCGGCATTGTGGTTCACCAGACCGCCGGGATCGCGGCCCTTGTGCTGGCCTTTTTCCTTGGCGATCGCAAAGACAAATCCAAGCCGCCACATAATCCGGGAATGGTGATGATCGGGGCGGCCATGCTTTGGGTCGGCTGGTTCGGATTCAATGGCGGCTCGCAACTGGCAGCGGACGGCACAGCTGCTATGGCGCTGACGGTTACGCATATTTCGGCCGCTACCGCCTCGCTTTCCTGGGCGTTGTGGGAGAAAATCAAACACGGCAAAGCCAGCCTTGTCGGCCTTGTGACCGGCACCATCGCGGGTCTTGCTTCGATTACGCCGGCGTCAGGTTCGGTTGGCCCTCTGGAGGCGGTGCTGATCGGTGGTATTGCCGGGATCATTTGTCAGGAAATGTGTCATGTTGTCAAAGGGTTGTTCAAAATTGACGACACATTGGACGTCTTTGCGGTCCACGGGATCGGCGGCATGTTCGGTATTCTCATGCTGGCGCTTCTGGGCCATGCAAGCTGGACCGCGCAACTGGGTGGCCTTCTGGTTGTCGGCGTCTGGACCACGGTTATCACGATCGCCATCGTCCTGCTGGTGCGCCAGTTCCTGCCCATCCGGGTCGGCGAGGAAGAGGAATATACCGGCCTTGATCTGACCAGCCACGGCGAGCGGGCTTACGATATGAGCTCTTGAACCGATCATTTTGAACTGGAAAGGGGGCGTCCGTTTTGGGCGCCCTTTTTCATGGGGCCTTGCTATTCGCCCCATAAAGTGCGGCCGCGCGGTTTTCAAAGGCACGCACAATGCGGTGCATCGCTTCGTTGAACACCAGCCCGATAACGTTTTGCAACAGGATCGAGCGGAACTCGAAATCGACGTGAAAATCAACTTCGCAACCGGTTTCAAGCGGCGTGAATCGCCAATGGTTGATCAGGTATCGAAACGGGCCATCGAGATATTCCACGTCAATTTTGCGGCCAATCGGATCAAGCGTCACCCGAGAGCCGAATTTCTCGCGGAACAGTTTGAAAGAGATCACCAGATCGGCGTCGATCACCTGTAAGTCGCCCTTGGGCGTCACCTTGCGAATCCGCGCCGCCGCGCACCAGGGCAGAAATTCCGGGTAACGCGCGATGTCGGCAACCAGGGCATACATCTGGTCTGCGCTATAGGGCATTTTGCGGATTTCGGCGTGGGTCGGCATGGTCTCCCTCTTTGCCTATTCTGCGACCCGCTGCAAGGGGTGGAAAAGCCGGGGACAAAGTGGCAAAACGAACAAAACCAAAGGAAGAGCCTGATGCCTGATCGTGCCTATGTGATTGATGAAATGATTTCAGCGAAATCCATTGCCGCAAGGGTCGAGGCGCTGGCCCGCGACATTCGCGATGCCTTCAAGGGGACCGACAAGCTGGTGGTGATCGGGCTGTTGCGCGGCTCTTTCGTCTTTATTGCCGATCTGGTGCGCGAACTGGATTTGCCGGTCGAAGTGGATTTTCTGGAAACCTCGTCTTATGGCGATGGCATGGAATCCTCGCGCGAGGTGCGGATCTTGAAAGACCTGCGCGGCGAGATTGAAGGGCGCGACATTTTGGTGGTCGAGGATATCGTTGATACTGGTCACACGCTGCATCACGTCTTGAACCTGCTTGCTTCGCGCCATCCGCGTCGCATGGAGGTCTGTGCGTTGCTCGACAAGCCGTCGCGCCGCGAGGTGGACGTCAAGGCCACCTGGACCGGCTTTGAAATTCCCGATGAATTTGTTGTCGGCTATGGTATTGATTTCGCGCAGAGAAACCGAAACCTGGATCACATCGGCGCCGTGCGGTTTACCGATGATGACGCGACTGCGCCTCTGTAAGCGCAGTGGCCAGATAGGTTTTTAGCACGGATATTCGCCCAACGTCCGACAGGTCGGGATGGCTGGCCACCCAGGTCGATACATATAGGATCGGGGTTGGCGACAGGCAGGTCAGCGAGCTGTGAAGCTGCCCCAGACAATCGGGCAACAAGGCGCGGCCCAAACCGGCAGCGGCCATCGCGGCCATCACCACGAAACTATCAGCCCGAGTTGCTATCTCTTCATCAGCGACATTCTGCGCCAGCCACCTTGCAGGCTCTGACCGGGCCAAAAGCGGTGTTGCCGCGATCCAGTGCCGATCCCGGTGCGCGGCGTTTTCGGCGGTGTCATAAAGCGAAAACGACATCTGCCCAGCTGGTAATCCATCAAGGTCTTTGGGCAAAGCAAGGGCGGGCCTTACGGTCAGGTCGGCCTCCATACGCCCGAGATCAAGATGAGAGTTTGCACTGTTCATCTCGATCTTGATCTCCGGATGCAGCCGCGAAAATTCCGTCAGGATCGGCGGCAGCAGTTGAATGGCGAAGGTATCGGTGGTGGTCAGGCGCACCGGGCCGACAAGGCTTGATTGCTGACCACTCAGGGCGCGGCCCACGGCCAGAAAGGCTTTTTCGACGTCGCCCGCAGCGCTTAGAAGTGGTTTGGCATCTTCGCGCAAACGATACCCCTGCGGTGTTCGATCAAAAAGCCTGGTGCCTGCGCGTTCCTCAAAGGCCGCAACCCGTCGCAGGACGGTCGCATGATTGACCGACAGACGCTTTGCCGCCGCGTGCAGCGACCCGGCCGCCGCAACCGCTAGAATGAATCGTAAGTCGTCCCAGTTTTCATTGTGCATAATTGCACCAGTTTATTGCAACTTTAGCGAATAGCCTATTGGTTTTTTCACCCCTAACATGGTCGGATCAGGTGAACCTTCGGGAGGATAAGATGAAAAACCTAAAAACACTCGGCATTGCCGTTGTTGCAGTTGCCGCCTTCGGCATTCCGGTTTTGGCTCAAGACGCCGCAGATCGTGCGATCACGGCGCGTCAAAGCCAGATGCAGCTTTATGCCTTTAATCTTGGACAACTCGGCGCGATGGCCAAAGGGACGGTCGATTATGACGCCGATGCCGCCACTGCTGCTGCGGGCAATCTGGTTAAACTGACCTCGCTTGCTGCCGGGCCGATGTGGGTGCCGGGCAGTGACAATGGCGCGAAAAAAGATACCCGCGCCCTGCCTGCAATCTGGCAGAACTTCCCCGATGTAGGAGCCAAGGCCAAGGCGGCCTCGGACGCGGCTGTGGCGTTGGAAATGGCGGCGGGGACCAGTCTTGAAGCCCTTCAAGGTGCCATGGGCGCCATGGGCGGGGCTTGCGCTGCCTGTCACAAGGCGTATCGTGCCCCCTGACGCTAGTTAGTCAGGAGCGCAGATGACGCTCAGACGAGTCACCGCCGGAATATTCAGCGCCGCCCTGATCGGGGCGGCGGTGTTCTGGTTGGTGACAACACCAAAATCAAGCCCTCCGATCCTGATCGAGGGGCTGACAGGTGACGCGGACCGCGGCGCCATAATCTTTGCCGCCGCTGGTTGTGCCTCGTGCCACGCGGCACCAGAAGCATCCGGCGCGGACAAACTGGTTCTGTCGGGAGGCCTGGCTTTCGCCTCGCCTTTTGGAACATTCTATGCGCCCAATATTTCAAGTCATGCAACGGAAGGGATCGGTGGCTGGTCCGCGCTTGATCTGGTTAATGCCATGCGCTACGGCACATCGCCTGACGGCCAGCATTATTATCCCGCCTTTCCCTACTCCTCCTACACGCGCGTCGCCCCACCCGACATCGTTGATCTACATGCCTATATGCAGACCCTACCCGCCTCGGATCAGCCGAGCCGGGCACATGAGGTAGGATTTCCTTTCAATATCCGTCGTTCGCTCGGCGGCTGGAAGCTGTTGTTCATGGCCAGCGGCCCGGTGATAGACACGCCCGGATTGCCCGAATCTGTTCTGCGCGGGCGCTATCTTGTGGAGGGACTGGGCCATTGCGCGGAATGTCACACGCCACGGGGACTTCTTGGCAATCTGCAACTGTCAAACTGGCTGAATGGCGCGGCCCATCCATCGGGCAAGGGCCGGATACCGGCGCTAAGGGGCATCTCATGGTCCGAGGCGGATATTGCGGAATACCTCAAGTCAGGCTTTACACCCGACTTTGATACCGCTGGGGCGGAAATGGCCGATGTCGTTGAAAATACAAGCAAACTCAGCGACGAGGACCGCATGGCGATTGCCGCCTACATCAAGGCCCTGCCCCGACCCTGACCCGCGCGATCAGGCGCGACCAAGCCGTTCCATCCGCGCGAGGCGCAGTTTGGCGAAATCATCGCCTGCGTGATAGGAGGACCGGGTGAGCGGCGTCGCGGACACCATCAAAAACCCTTTGCCATAAGCGGCTTTTTCATAGGCGGCAAATTCGTCCGGGGTCACAAAGCGATCAACGTGATGATGTTTTGGCGTCGGCTGCAAATACTGCCCGATGGTCATGAAATCCACATCAGCGGCACGCAAATCGTCCATCACCTGATGCACCGCGGCGCGTTCTTCGCCAAGGCCAACCATGATGCCGGATTTGGTGAAAATCGTCGGATCAAGCTCCTTCACGCGCTGCAAAAGCCTGAGCGAATGGAAATAACGCGCACCAGGGCGGACCTCGGTATAAAGGCCGGGCACGGTTTCGAGGTTATGGTTAAAGACGTCGGGCCGCGCGGCCACCACCACCTCCAAAACCTCGGGCGCACATTTCAGAAAGTCAGGCGTCAAAATTTCAATCGTTGTCGCAGGCGAGCGCTGACGGATCGCGCGGATCGTCTGGGCAAAATGCTCCGCTCCGCCGTCTTTCAGATCATCACGATCGACCGAGGTAATGACCACATGGTTCAACCCCAGCTTTTCGACCGCCGCCGCAACGCGGCCCGGTTCAAAGACATCCAAAGCGTCCGGACGGCCCGTGGCAATGTTGCAAAACGTACAGCCCCGCGTGCAGATATCGCCCATGATCATCATGGTGGCATGGCCCTGCGACCAGCATTCGCCAACGTTGGGACAGCCCGCCTCTTCGCAGACCGTTACCAGATTGTTGTCGCGCATGATGTTGCGGGTTTCTTTGTAAGCCACCGAGGTTGGTGCTTTGACCCGGATCCAGGACGGTTTTTTCGGCTGCGCCTTGTCGGCCCGATGGGCTTTTTCGGGATGCCGTTGTTCGGGGATTTTCAGATCACGCATGGCTCACCTTGGATGCTTTCATTCGCTTTTATCCTGCCAATGAACCTTTGTCTGCCCCCGGAATGCAACCTCATGGCAGCCATGCTTGCGGCTCAGGGCAGAAAACATTGCCCTTGGTTGAAATGAATCACTGAACGGCCCTAGACACGCCCCGTAACGGCGCTAAAAATCGGCACGGATTCATTCTGTGCCTTTGCCCCGCGCGGCGGCACCGAATGACTGGTTGGTCAAAATTTCGAATTGGAGAGATCATGGACGGCGACAGCAAATGCCCGGTAATGCACGGAACCCACAAACAGGCGGCGACAGGCAGCACGGCCAACCAGCATTGGTGGCCAAACCAGCTTAACCTGAAGGCGCTGCATCGCAATGCCCCGGCTGGCAACCCGATGGGCGAAGATTTCGACTATGGTGCCGCATTTGAGGCGCTGGATCTCAAGGCGATCAAGGCCGATCTGGTCGCGCTGATGACGGACAGCCAGGATTGGTGGCCTGCGGATTATGGTCATTACGGTGGCCTGTTCATCCGGATGGCCTGGCATTCCGCGGGCACCTACCGGATCAGCGATGGCCGTGGCGGCGCGGGCACCGGCACGCAACGCTTTGCACCGCTCAACTCCTGGCCCGACAACGGCAACCTCGACAAGGCGCGCCGGCTTCTCTGGCCGATCAAACAGAAATACGGCAAGGCGATTTCCTGGGCCGATTTGATGATCCTTGCGGGCAATTGCGCCCTTGAATCCATGGGCTTCAAGACCTTCGGTTTTGCCGGGGGCCGCGAAGATGTCTGGGAACCCGAAGAAGACCTTTACTGGGGGCCAGAAACCGAATGGCTGGGCGACGAGCGTTATTCAGGCGATCGCGAACTGGCCGAGCCTTTGGGCGCGGTTCAGATGGGGCTTATTTATGTGAACCCCGAAGGGCCAAACGGCAATCCTGACCCGGTCGCCTCGGGGCGCGATATTCGCGAAACCTTTGGCCGCATGGCAATGAATGACGAAGAAACCGTAGCGCTGGTCGCGGGGGGTCACACCTTTGGCAAGGCGCATGGTGCAGGCGACGCCGGTCTGGTCGGCCCCGAACCCGAAGCCGCCCCAACCGAGGCCATGGGTCTTGGCTGGCTGTCGAGCCATGCCAGCGGCAAGGGCGATGACACCATCACCAGCGGCATCGAAGGCGCTTGGAAGCCAAATCCGACACAATGGGATAACGGCTATTTCGACATGCTTTTTGGCTACGAATGGGAATTGGTTCAAAGCCCCGCCGGTGCCAATCAATGGCGCGCAAAAGATGTGGCTCCTGAACATATGATCCCCGCCGCCCATGGCAGCGGTGACAGCTTTGCACCGATGATGACCACCGCCGATCTGGCGCTCAGGTTCGACCCGATTTACGAGCCGATCTCGCGGCGGTTCCATGAAAACCCGGATCAGTTTGCCGACGCCTTTGCACGCGCCTGGTTCAAGCTGACACATCGCGATATGGGCCCGATCGAACGCTACCGGGGTGCAGAAGTACCCGCCGAGGAAATGATCTGGCAGGATCGCGTCCCGGCGGCTGATCATCCGCTGATTGATGCCGCCGATGTCAAATCCCTGAAAAAAGAGATCATGGCAACCGGCCTTTCGGTCAGTCAGCTTGTGGGCGCGGCCTGGGCCTCGGCCTCTACTTATCGTGGTTCCGACATGCGGGGCGGTGCAAATGGCGCACGGCTGCGTTTGGCACCGCAAAAGGATTGGGCTGCCAATAACCCCGCAGAGCTTGCCAAAGTTCTCGCTGCTCTGGAAGGCGTGCAAAAGGCGTTCAACGCTGGCGACAAGAGGGTCTCCATGGCCGATCTTATCGTCCTAGGTGGTGCCGCGGCAATTGAAGCGGCATCCGGCAATTCGGTATCCGTCCCCTTCAACCCGGGACGCACCGATGCATCCGAGGCACAAACCGATGCGGACTCCTTTGCCCCGCTGGAACCCGTGGCAGATGGTTTTCGCAACTACACATCGCCGCGCCTGCAACGTCGCGCAGAAGAGGCCTTGTTGGACAAAGCCGCCCTCCTGACCCTGTCGGGGCCGGAAATGACCGCACTGATTGGCGGGCTTCGGCTTCTGGGGGCCAATACGGCGGGCTCAAACGCTGGTGTTTTGACCGACAATCCCGGCACGTTGAGCAATGATTTCTTTGTCAATTTGCTGGGCATCGACACAAGCTGGGAGGCCACGGGTGACAATACTTACGAAGGGCGTGACGCCAACGGTGCGGTCAAGTGGACCGCTACCGGCGTCGATCTGCTGTTTGGGTCAAATTCGCAACTACGCGCCCTGGCCGAAGTTTACGGCTGCGATGACGGGGCTGACGCGTTCAAGGGCGACTTTGTAGCCGCCTGGGCCAAAGTGATGGAGCTTGGCCGCTTCTAAGCGTGAGCTAACGAAAACTCTTGCGCCCCACGTCAAAGGGGGGGCGCTAGAGCCGCTGCTTTGCTTGTAGCAGCACACTTGCCAAAGACGGTTCCAAACGTCGCAGCGCAATTCGCTGGAAGTCCCGGTAAACACCAAGGGAACATTTGCGAAAGCGCCGTGCAAGAAATGACCCTTGATCTCAGAAAACATCGCGCCGAAGTCCACGGCTTTGGCCCGTTGCAAGATAACCTGCGACAGATCGTTTTTGGCGGCAACGACGGCATAGTCACGACATTCGCCGTGGTCGCAGGCTTTGCCGGGGCGCAATCCGAGGGCGTTTTGGAAATCGGCACGCTCGCCGTACTGCTGTTTGGCTTTGCCAACCTCTTTGCCGATGCCACCTCCATGGGACTGGGCGAATTTCTGTCCTCACGCTCGCAGCGCGGCGTTTACAACAAGATCCGCCAACAGGAACTGAAACAAATCAAAAACCACCCGATTGCCGAACGAGACGAGATCCTGGCAATTCTAAAGCATCGGGGCGTGAACACGAAGGACTCCGCGCAATTCGTTGACGTTTTGGAGCGCAACCCCGAAATGATGGCCGATTTCATGATGTCCTATGAATTCGGAATGCCCGATCCAGCCGAAGAAAGCCCGATTATCAACGGGCTGTTCACATTCTTTTCGTTTCTCGTCTTTGGACTGGTACCGCTGTTGCCCTATCTGTTTCTTCCCGCGGAAACCACGACCTTCGGCTATTCGGTATTTGCCACATTCGCGGCGCTCTTCGCGCTTGGAATTTTGCGCTGGTACGCAACGCTGGAGCATCTTTTCTCCTGCCTGATGGAAACCGTCCTGGTTGGCGGCGTCTGCGCAGTTGTCGCCTACGGTGTGGGAATAGCCATCGGCTGACGCTATAATTTGTCACAGTATACGGTTGTATACGATCTTTCTTCTGGCGAAATTCTCAGCTAAACAGCGCAGGAGAATGATTCCCGAAATCAAAGTGGATAAAGAGCATGACCAAGATCAAAGTCGAAAACCCCGTTGTCGAGCTTGACGGCGACGAGATGACCCGGATCATCTGGGACTTCATCAAGAAAAAGCTGATCCTGCCTTACCTCGACATTGACCTTAAATATTACGACCTCGGGATCGAGGAACGCGACCGCACCGATGACCAGATCACCGTTGATGCGGCCATGGCAATCAAGGAGCACGGTGTCGGCGTCAAATGTGCGACGATCACACCGGACGAAGCCCGGGTCGAGGAATTTGGCCTCAAACGCATGTATCGCAGCCCTAATGGTACGATCCGCAACATCCTTGGCGGCGTGATTTTCCGCGCACCGATCATCTGCAACAACGTCCCGCGCCTTGTGCCGGGCTGGACGCAGCCCATCGTGGTTGGCCGTCACGCCTTTGGCGATCAATATCGCGCGACGGACTTTTTGTTCCCCGGAGCTGGCAAACTGACGATGAAATTCGTTGGCGAAGACGGCACCGAGATCGAGCGCGAAGTCTTCGACGCCCCCTCCTCGGGCATCGCCATGGGCATGTATAACCTGGATGCGTCGATCTACGATTTCGCGCGTGCCTCGATGAACTATGGCCTGTCGCTCGGCTGGCCGGTTTACCTGTCAACCAAGAACACCATCCTCAAAGCCTATGATGGCCGCTTCAAGGACATCTTTCAGAAGGTCTACGAGGAAGAGTTTGAGGACAAATTCAAGGCCGCAAACATCCACTATGAACACCGTCTGATTGACGACATGGTTGCGGCGGCCATGAAATGGTCGGGCGGCTATGTCTGGGCCTGTAAAAACTACGACGGCGATGTGCAGTCCGACACGGTTGCGCAAGGATTCGGCTCGCTTGGTCTGATGACCTCGCAACTGATGACGCCTGATGGCAAAATCGTCGAGGCTGAGGCCGCCCACGGCACAGTCACCCGCCACTATCGCCAGCACCAAAAGGGCGAGGCAACGTCGACCAACTCGATTGCCTCGATCTATGCCTGGACCGGTGGTCTGAAGCATCGCGCAACGCTTGACGACAATGCCGCACTTGCGAATTTCGCCAATACGCTGGAAAAAGTTGTCGTTGATACGGTTGAAAGCGGCTTTATGACCAAGGATCTGGCGCTGCTTGTTGGCCCGGATCAAAAGTGGCTGACGACCGAAGGCTTCCTTGAAAAGATCGACGAAAATCTCAACAAGGCGCTGGCGGGTTAAGCCCGGCACAGCTAGAAAAAGAGGGCGGGGAATTTCCCCGCCCTTTTGTTTGGAGCTGCATCATGCCGAAACACTACATCTTTTTGCTGGTCGCCGTGATGTTTGAAACCTTCGGCACGGCCAACCTGCAAGCGAGCCAACAATTCACAAAACTCTGGCCCAGCGTCTTTGTCGCCATCGGTTTTGCCGGTGCGATGTATTTCCTCACACTCACGCTGCAATACATGCCCGTCGGCATCGTCTACGCGCTCTGGTCCGGCCTCGGCATCATATTCATCACCGCCATCGGATACTTCTGGTTCAAGCAAAGCATCGACGGTTACGCCATCCTGGGTCTTGTTTTCATCATCACCGGAATCGCAATCATCAACCTGCTGTCAAAAAGCGCGACCCACTAACTTCTTCTTTGCCAAAATACTCGAAAATCGGTCATCCCCGAAGGGGCGGCTAAAGAAAATGTCGCGTAAGCGACCCCTCTTAGACCCCTTCGACAAAAGTGTATTCGCGATCCGCTGCCGGCAGGCCGTGGCTAAGCGCCTCCTGATATTCCGGCCCCTCGTAAAACGACACCGCTGTTTCCATATCCTTGAACCGGATGATCACATTTCTCGGCCATTCCGGGCCTTCCATCACGCGGGTTTCACCGCCACGCGCCAGAAACTCACCGCCGTATTTCGCCACAGCTGGGCCCGCCAAAGCCGCATATTTTCCGTAACCTTCCGCGTCCTTCACATTGACGCGCACAATCGCATAAACTGCCATTTTTTATCCCTCCAATACCTGTTTTGCCGCCTGAACCGCAGCCTCTGCATTCTCAGCACTTTCACCACCGGCCTGCGCCATATCTGCGCGACCGCCGCCACCCTTGCCGCCCAAAGCCTGGGCCGCCGCCTTGACCAGATCAACGGCAGAAACCCGCGTGGTCAGATCATCCGTCACACCCGCCGCCACCGCCGCCTTGCCGCCGGTATCCGCGATTAGCAGGACAGCGCCAGAGCCAAGCCGGGTCTTATGTTCATCAATCAGCCCGCGCAAATCCTTGCCCGAAACACCGCTCAGAACCTGGGCCAGGAACGGCACGCCGTTCACATCAACCGCCGCGCCGCCTTCTGCGGGGCCGGCAAGTGCCAGTTTTTTCTTCAGATCAGCCACTTCGTTTTGCAATGCACGGCGTTCATCCATCAGACCCTGAACCCGTGCTGCAACCTCGTCGCGGCCAGATTTTAACAGGCCTGCAAGCCCGCCAACAATCCGGTCCTGATCGGAAAGGTACGCCCGCGCCGCCTCGCCGGTCAGCGCTTCGATCCGCCGAATGCCCGCTGCTGAAGCACTTTCCGCCAAGATCACGAACAGGCCAATATCACCGGTCTGCCCAACATGGGTGCCACCGCAAAGCTCAATCGAATAGGTCGCGCCCTGCGCCCCCTTGCCCGACGTCGCATCATGCCCCATGGACACAACCCGCACTTCATCGCCGTATTTCTCGCCAAAAAGCGCCTGCGCGCCCAAATCCCGCGCCTCATCCGGCGTCATGATCCGGGTGGTCACCGGCGTGTTTTGCCGCACATAGGCGTTCACCTCAGCCTCCACCTTCGCCAATTCATCCGATGTCATGCCTTTTGAATGGCTGAAATCAAAGCGCAAACGATCGTCCGCATTGAGCGAGCCACGCTGCGCGACATGCTCCCCCAAAGCGCCGCGCAACGCCTCGTGCAACAGATGCGTGGCGGAATGGTTGGCGCGGATGGCCGTACGCCGTGCGTGATCCACGGTCAGTTCCGCCGCAGCGCCAGTTGCAATTTCGCCCTCGGTGATTTCTACAATGTGAACAAAGACATCCGCGCGTTTCTTCACGTCAGACACTTGCGCCAAACCACCCTCGACACGGATGGTGCCACTATCGCCGACCTGCCCGCCGCTTTCTGCGTAAAACGGTGTTTGGTTCAAAACGATCTGCACGCGGTCGCCCTTTTTCGCGACATCAACCGCAACCCCATCCTGCACCAGCGCCAAAACCTGCCCCTCGGCGACTTCGGTGTCATAGCCCAAAAACTCGGTCACGCCTTTGTCTTCAGCGATTTCAAACCAGATCGCGGCCTCACCCGCTTCGCCGGATCCCGACCAGGCCGCGCGCGCCTTTGCCTTTTGTTCGGCCATTGCCGCATCAAACCCGGCGGCATCCACGCTGCGGTCTTTTTCGCGCAGCGCATCTTGCGTCAGATCGAGTGGAAAGCCGAAGGTATCATAAAGCTTGAACGCGGTTTCGCCGGGCAATTCCGCCTCGGCCGGCAGGTCTGCCAAAGCCTCGTCCAGCAGTTTCAGACCCCGATCAAGCGTGGTTTTGAACCGGGTTTCTTCCAACAACAATGTCTCTTCGATCATCGGTTGTGCGCGGCCAAGTTCCGGAAAAGCCTGCCCCATTTGCGCGACCAGCGCAGGCACAAGCCGGTGCATCAGCGGGTCCGTCGCACCCAACAGATGCGCATGGCGCATCGCGCGGCGCATGATCCGGCGCAGCACATAGCCCCGCCCCTCATTTGAGGGCAGCACCCCATCCGCAATCAAGAAGGAGGTGGAGCGCAAATGATCCGCAATCACCCGATGATGGGTCTTGCCCGGCCCATCGGGATCGCTGGATGTGGCATGGGCCGATGCCTCGATCAGATCACGCATCAAATCCGTGTCGTAATTGTCATGCTTGCCTTGCAGCAGTGCGCCGATCCGCTCCAGCCCCATGCCGGTGTCAATCGACTGCATCTCCAGCGGCGTCATGGAGCCGTCTTCGAACTGCTCGTTCTGCATAAAAACCACGTTCCAGATCTCGATAAACCGGTCGCCATCTTCCTCGGCCGAGCCCGGAGGGCCGCCCCAGATGTGATCGCCGTGGTCGTAGAAAATCTCGGTACAGGGACCGCAAGGACCGGTCGGACCCATTTGCCAGAAATTGTCCGACGTAGCGATCCGGATGATCCGGTCCTCGGGCACGCCGACCTTTTTCCAGATTTCAACCGCCTCGTCGTCGGTGTGATAGACGGTGGTTAACAGCCGGCTTTTGTCTATGCCGAAATCCTTGGTAAGCAAATTCCAGGCCAGCGGAATTGCCTCTTCCTTGAAATAGTCGCCAAAGGAAAAATTCCCGAGCATTTCAAAGAACGTATGATGCCGCGCGGTGTAGCCGACATTGTCCAGATCATTGTGCTTGCCGCCCGCACGTACACATTTTTGGCTGGTCGTCGCGCGGGTGTAATCGCGGTGTTCGACCCCTGTGAAAACATTCTTGAACTGCACCATGCCGGAGTTCACAAACATCAAGGTGGGATCGTTGCGCGGCACCAAAGGGGAGCTGTCGATGATCGCGTGGTCGTTTTCGCCGAAATAGTTCAGAAAAGTCGACCGGATGTCGTTAAGGCTGGCCATCGTGCGCGTCCTTTGGAAGGCTTGAATTCTCTGCCTTTCCCTTTATCGGAGGGCCAAATTACTGTCCACAGGCCACAGACAGAAAGGGTACAAGAAAGGGCCGGAATGCTCGCGGCAAACCGACCCCTAATCCTTGTTAACGCTTTGGCCTAGGCTTCGATCACCTCGTTGTCCTCGGCCTTTGGCTCGGGCATATCAAAATCGAGCCCATGTGCGGCGCGAATTTTGTCTTCGATAGCCCAGGCGATTTTGGGGTTTTCCTTCAGGAACGTCTTGGCATTCTCGCGCCCCTGCCCGATCCTTTCGTCCCCATAAGAAAACCAGGAGCCGGATTTTTCCACGATCCCCGCTTTTACGCCGAGATCAAGGATTTCGCCGTTTTTGGAAATGCCTTCGCCGTACATGATGTCGAACTCCACCTGCTTGAAGGGTGGCGCCACCTTATTTTTCACGACTTTCACGCGGGTCGCATTGCCGACAATTTCGTCCTTGTCTTTCAGCGCCCCGATCCGGCGAATATCCAGCCGCACAGAGGAGTAGAATTTCAGCGCATTACCACCGGTTGTCGTCTCCGGCGAGCCGAACATGACACCGATTTTCATGCGGATCTGGTTGATGAAAATCACCATGCATTTCGACTTGGAGATCGAGCCCGTCAGTTTGCGCATCGCCTGGCTCATCAGTCGGGCCTGGGAGCCGACCTGCGCATCGCCCATGTCGCCTTCAAGTTCCGCCTTTGGCGTCAAGGCGGCCACCGAATCCACGACGACCATGCTGACCGCCCCGGATCGCACCAATGTATCGGTGATTTCCAGAGCCTGTTCGCCCGTATCGGGCTGCGAAATCAACAGTTCATCAAGGTCCACGCCCAGCTTTTTGGCATATTGCGGATCGAGCGCGTGTTCTGCATCGACAAAGGCGCAGATGCCGCCCTTTTTCTGTTCTTCCGCGACCGCATGCAGGGTCAGCGTGGTTTTGCCCGAGGATTCCGGGCCGTAAATCTCGATGATCCGGCCCTTAGGCAGGCCACCGATCCCAAGGGCGATGTCCAGACCGATGGAGCCGGTCGACGTGGCCTCGATATCGGCTGCCGGATTGTTCTGGCCGAGCTTCATGATCGAGCCCTTGCCGAAATTGCGTTCGATCTGCCCGAGCGCAGATTCAAGCGCCTTTTTCTTGTCCATGTCGCGTCTTTCGTTAAAATCCAGAAGGGCTGTAGCCATGTTCTGACCCCTTATTTCATAAGTTGTTATGCGCGGCAATCACTGCTCATGTTCGCCTCTTGTTCCTGTTTGTATGGGACCAAAAAGAGAACATTTCAACAGATATTTTTCGCACTTTCACTTTTTACCCAACACGTTAAAGTTCCATGAGCGATGCAAAGATTTTGGCCCTTTACATGAAGAATGTTCTTTAACATGTTGGTTTTATGGAAAGAACGCCTTGCCTTCCTGGCTGTTCCCAAGACCGGTTCCAGCGCGATTGAGGCCGCGTTGGCCCCCCATGCCGCCCTGATTTTCCAGGGTCCGCCGCAAATCAAGCATATGACCCACCAGCGCTTTAACCGATTCATCCGCCCCTATCTGAAGAAAGAGGGCGTTGAAGAGGTCGAAAAGATCGCCGTTATGCGCCATCCGGTCGATTGGTTGGGCAGTTGGTATCGCTATCGCGCCCGCCCGGCGCTGGATGGATTACCGAATTCGACAAAGGACATCAGCTTTGACAGCTTTGTGACCGCCTATCTGATGGAGGAAGATCGCCCGGCCTATGCAAGGCTAGGCTCGCAGGTGCGTCAATTGTCTGTCAGCCGCAGCGAAATCGGTATGGATCACATCTTTCCTTACGAAGATCTTGATCGTCTGCTCGACTTTTTGAAATCCCGCATGGGGCACGCGATTTCACTTGAGGCGGTCAACCGCTCTCCCTCGATGGAAATGTCGCTGTCAAAGGGCATCCGCGCCCGGCTGGAAAAACGCTATGCGCTGGATTTTGAAACCCACGCCGCATTGTTTTGAGCGACAGAAGCTTTAACCGCTCAGCTTTTCGCGCACGGTATCCGTCAACTCGCGCAGCGAAAACGGTTTTGGCAGAAAGGTGGCACCCGGTACATTCGCCTGATTCTCGTTTATCGATTCCTCGGCGTAGCCTGACATAAAGACGACTTTCACATCCGGGCGCTCAATCAACGCCTCCTGCACCCAGGTCGGGCCATCCTTGCCCGGCATGATCACGTCGCTGACAAATACGTCGATTTCCAGTGCCGGGTCTTTTAGCAAATTCAGCGCTTCTTCGGCATTGCCTGCCTCGATCACGTTGTAGCCGCGCATTCGAAGTGCCCGCGTTGCAAAAGCCCGCACCGGTGCCTCGTCCTCCACCAGCAGGACCACGCCATCCTCGCGCCGGGTTTCCTGCCGGTTTTCGGCAGGCGGCGGTGCGGATTTGGGCGAATCGGGGGTTTTATCCACCGGCAGCAATACCTGAAAACTTGTCCCCTGACCCGGAACCGTATCGACAAAAACAAATCCGCCGGTCTGTTTGACGATGCCATAGACCATTGAAAGCCCCAGACCCGTGCCCTCGCCGGTCTTTTTGGTGGTATAAAACGGCTCGAATATCTTGCCCAGACGGTCGCGTGCAATGCCCGCACCCTGATCAATGACCTTGATGGAGACATATTCCCCGGGCGCGACATTCGCGCGATCACGGTGCAACGTGCTATCGAGATTGAGGTTCTCTGCCTCAATCGTGACGTCACCGCCCTGGGGCATGGCATCCCGGGCGTTGACCACGAGGTTCATCAAGACCTGTTCCAATTGCCGCCGGTCCGCGCGTACCTTTTGCAGATCGTCAGCCATCAACAGATTGAGCGCGACTTTTTCGCCCAAAAGCCGGTTTAACAGATGCGACAGTTCCGAAAGGCCTTCGTGCAAATCAAGCGTTTCGGGCCGCAGGTTCTGCTTGCGTGAAAAGGCCAGCAACTGGCTGACCAATGCAGCGGCCCGGTTGGCGTTCTGGTTGATCTGCACAAGGTCGCCATAGTCGGGATCACCTTCATCGTGGCGTAGCAACAACAGGTCGCAATAGCCTGAAATTGCAGTCAAAAGGTTGTTGAAATCATGGGCAACACCACCGGCGAGCTGACCGATTGCCTGCATTTTCTGGCTTTGCACAAATTGCGCCTCCAGGGTTTTTAGTTCGGTTGCATCACTTAGCACGACGATCAGCGTTGCTTCGCCGTCCTCGACCACCCGGTTCAGGCGGATTTGCAGATAAACCTCGCGATCCTTTCGCGCCGCCTGAACGATTTCCGTTCGCGCCAGTCCCTGCCCGTTTGCCGCAGCGGCCAGCCATTCCGACACCGGTCGGCCCAGTCCCTTGAGCAATGTTGGCAAGCCCGGCATGTCCTCGCCGCTCAGCGCCAGCAATCCGCGGGCCTGACGATTGGCGTGAAGTATCGCCCCCTGGGCGTTGACCCGCATGACCGCCACCGGAAGATCGTCAAATCCATCGAGCGTGGTGCCGGAAAACCCGCCTCGTGCCTGATAGGGCAGCAAAGCGATTTCCCGTCGCCCGGCCTCGCGGCCAAGTTCAACGATCCGCATGATTTCGTTGCCATTTGCCGTCGTTACCCGGTGCGGCGTGTTCGTGCGTAGAGGAAGGTCGGGAAATATCCGATCCAGATGCGCGGCTTTGCGGCCAAAAAGGCGAAAAGCCGCCTCGTTTTGCGTCAGGATCGTGCCGTTGTCCTTGGCAATAATCAGCGGGATCGCCGTTGGTATACCCCCGCCCCCGGCCCCTTCGGTGTTGCGCTCCAGCCGCCAAATGAACCCCTGACGCGGGACATAAGTTGTGTTGACCCGCAAAAACCCGATTTCGGTCACTACATCCTCAAATGCGTGACGCACAAGGCGCGCCCGGTTTTGCAGCCGGAAGATCAGCGACAGGGGATCGACGCTATCCTGACCAAGGATCAGTGTCAGCGCGGGTTGACCGGGGTATTGGGCCAGTGCCGCCTTATTGGCAAAATGGATTTCATTGTCCGGCCCGGTGAAAAACGTCGCCAAGGCATCGTTTTGCAAAAACGCCTCGATGGAGCGGTGAAAAAACTGCCCCGAGCGGTGATACCGCCTGCTCATCGCCAGCATGATCAGCGCCATGGTAAACAAGGACGATGCAGAAATCAGAAAGCCCAGGGATACACTTTGATGCGGCATCATCATGCCAGCCAACAAAAGCGCGAGGCCAATCCACACAACCGCCCAAACCCGCGATTGCAGCCGCTCTACCAAGGGCGGCGGGCTTTGTTGTTCGGGCAAACTCAGATCACTCAAGGTCGTTTCCTTCGCTAACCCGTAAGTTTTCCCCCAACCGGTGTTAGCACGGAGTTAATAACAACCTATGCGTGTTGTCTAGATATTTGTTCTCGTCAAAAGTGAGATGAAAAACCCGTCCCCATCCGGGCCGGGCAAAAAGGACCGGCTGAGATCACAATGCCATTCGGGATGGGCCTTTGTGAAATCAGTGATCTGGTTTGCGTTTTCGCGCATCAAAACCGAACAGGTCGCATAGGCAAGGCTGCCGCCGGGTGCCACCATGCGGGCGGCCTCTGACAGGATTTGCGATTGCACCGCCAAAAGCGCCGCGAGATCCGGGCGTTGAAAATTCCACTTGGCCGAAGGATTGCGCCGCCAGGTGCCGCTGCCGGAACAGGGCGCATCGACAAGGACCAGATCAAACGGGGCCTGCGCCTTGAGCGCCTCCCCCCGCAATTCCCTGATCGAAACCCCGGCTCGCGCGGCCCTTGGGGCAATGTCAGCCATCCTTGCAGGATCAACGTCATGGGCAAAAATCTTTGCATCGCTAAGATCGGCCAGTGCCAAGGCCTTGCCGCCACCGCCCGCACAATAATCCAGAATCGTTGAATACCTTGCAGGTTCCAAAAGGCTCATCGCTGCTTGCGAGGCGGCGTCCTGCAATTCGACCAGACCTGATTGATACGCGATGGAGGTCGCGACTTTTCTGGCGTTTGCCAAGACTTCCAAGCCGATGGGGGAAATGCTTGCCGGTTTGGTTTCAATCCCGTCTTCGCGCAGCTTTTCGGCCGCCTGCGCCGGGGTTGTTTTGCGGGTGTTCACCCTTAGGAAAACCGGGGCGCGGGATTTCAATGTCAGGCAGACATCCTCGAAGGCATCGCCGGTTGCGTTGCGCACCTCAGGCAGGATCCATTCCGGCAGATCGGCCCGCACTGCATCGGGGGCATCGGCCAGGTCTTTGGGGTTATTTTCACGCTCTTCCAGTGGTGCGGGTGCATAGCCTTCACCGGTAAAGATTGTCGCGGGGTCGACGGATTGAAGCCGCAACAGCCCGATGACGATGCCGCGTCCGCTTAACGAGCCGCCAAGCCAGCCGGCAGAGGCACGGCTACGCTCCACTTCAAACACGATGTCACGAATGGCCGCACGGTCCTTGGACCCGGCAAAACGGTTGCGCCGCGCCCAGTTGGCCAGCACCTGCGCACTGGCACCACCCGCCAGGATCGCATCCAGAATCTCGATCGCGGCGGCGTATCGGGCAGCAGGCTGCATGTTGAGATTAACCTTTAAGTTTGCCCTCTAAGACACTTATAAAGCAGTATATTCCATAGTGGCGATATTGATGACCAAAAACAACCATGCCAAAATCAGCAGCCCAAGTCCTACAAGAAATGCATAGAACCTGCGCACGACATTATCGCTGCGGACGTGGATCAGCCGGTGATAATATCTTGTGATCACAAATGCCAGACAGGCTATCGCAAACGGCAGGGACGAGGCATTGAACTCGACCGACAACATGACCGCGACATAAAGCAGGATCGGAAACTCGAACTGATTGGAAAGGTTGTTGCCATAGCGTCGGGTATGATCGGGATAGGCGTGGGTGTTCACCTCTATGTCGGCCAGTTTGACCTCGCGGCTGCGAATGGCATGGAGGCGTTTAACGCCCATGCGAATTGCCGCGTAGAAAGTCAGGAACACCTGCGCCAAAACCGCGAAAAGCGCTATTTTCAAATCAAGGGGGAGATAGGCCATATTTTATCCGATCCGGTAGTTGGGGCTTTCGCGGGTGATCTGAACGTCGTGAACATGGCTTTCCTTCAACCCCGAGCCCGAGATTTTGACAAAGGAACAACTCGTGCGCATCGCCGCAATCGAAGGGCTGCCGGTATATCCCATTGCCGCCTTCAGGCCACCGACAAGTTGGTGAATGACAGCGCCGGTGGCACCTTTGTAGGGCACCTGCCCTTCAATTCCCTCGGGCACCAGTTTGTCGCTGGAGGCCTCTTTCTGGAAATAGCGATCGGCTGAACCGCGCGCCATTGCGCCAACCGAGCCCATGCCGCGAAATGCCTTGAACGAACGGCCCTGATAAAGGATCACCTCGCCTGGTGCCTCGTCCGTGCCTGCCAGCATGGAGCCGAGCATGGCGCAGGAGGCCCCGGCGGCAATCGCCTTGGCGAAATCGCCGGAAAACTTGATACCACCATCAGCAATCACCGGAGTTGCAGTGGCCTCTGCCGCCTCGGCGCAATCGAGGATCGCGGTCAATTGTGGCACTCCGACGCCCGCGACAATGCGGGTGGTGCAAATCGACCCCGGCCCAATGCCGACCTTGATGGCATCGGCACCGGCATCAATCAAAGCCTTGGTCGCGGCACCGGTCGCCACGTTACCGGCCACGACCTGCACTTCGTTGGAGAGTTTTTTCACCCGCTCAACCGCCTCTGCCACCGATGCGGAATGCCCATGGGCCGTGTCGATCACGATCAGATCGACACCAGCATCAATCAACGCCTCGGTACGTTCGAACCCCGCATCACCCACTGTCGTTGCCGCCGCCACGCGCAAGCGGCCCAGGTGATCCTTGGTGGCCGAGGGGTTCAGCACCGCCTGTTCGATGTCCTTGATGGTCAGCAAGCCGGTCAGATGGTGTTTTTCATTGACCACCAACAGCTTTTCAATCCGCCGCGCCTGCATCAGGCTTTTGGCTTCGCGCAGATCAGCAGGTTCGCGCAGCATTGCCAGATTGTCCGATGTCATCATCACGGAAATCGGCGTTTTATCGTCGGTCGCAAACCGCATGTCACGATTGGTCACGATCCCCAGAACCCGGCCCTTGTCATCGACCACGGGAAATCCGGTGATCCGGTAGCGTTCCTGCAAGGCCTTGGCATCGGCAAGGGTCTGATCGGGGCGCAATGTGATCGGCGAATAGACGACCCCGCTTTCAAAACGTTTGACGCGGCGGGCCTGACGGGCTTGTTCTTCGACGTCCAGATTACGATGCAAGACACCCAGACCACCGGCCTGTGCCATCGCGATCGCCATATCCTGCTCGGTGACCGTATCCATCGCCGAGGACAACAAGGGAATGTTCAGATCAATAGCACGGGTTACCTTGGTGCGGGTATCCGCATCGGCTGGTAAAACGCTCGATGCGCCGGGCACAAGAAGTACATCATCAAAGGTGAGGGCCTCACGAATGTCCATGGGAACATCTCCGAAAAAGGATTCGCTGTTGGCAAGTCCCTATTCCACGGCCATCCCCAAAAGGAAAGGGGCGAGCAGGCCTCAGGCCATCACAGCACCGGTCTTTTTTGCCAGATCGCCCTGAATCCAGGCCATAGTGGCCTTGTATACGATAAACAGGATCAACGGCGTGCCAATCGACAGCCCCAGCCAGATCCCGATGATTGCCACACGCTCCATCCCATGATTTGCGGCCTCGACCTGCATATTGGTGAAAACCGCAATCGGGAAGGTGAATGACCCCCACATTGGCGTCCAGCCACCGGCAATCAACCAGCGAGCGGCAAATAGCAGCGTCAGGGCTATCAGCCAGGAAAGCGCGTAGAAGATCAGGAACAGGACCGGCCAGTCCTGCTGCGCAAAGGTCAGCGCCAAAAGGCCTGAGGGTGCAAGAATGATCGCCAGTGACGGTCTGAGCGGCACCGGCGGGCGCACCCGGATCAGCTTGGCGGCATAACCAATCGTGATCACGACAAAGGCCGCCAGCGCGAAAAACGCCAGCCACAGGCTTTCGGTTGCAAAGCCAAGCGGGATGCCCGCAATCGGTGCCACCACCGGGCCGACGTAGGACAGATATTGAAACGGGGAAAAGGCGCGCATTTCGGGTGGGTCGCGCAGGATCACGATCGTCACCAGCGTGATCGCCAGAAATTGCAGCACAACGCCGACCCACCAAACCTCTGGGACATGGACGTTGAACGGCAAAAGAGCGGCCGCCAGCAGCATCACGGACATCGGTACTGACGCCACGCCCGCGCGATTGGGGGGAATGCGCAAGTCCTCGAACACCACGCTTGGACGGGAAAGCGCCTTGAGAAAATAAAGCGACAAAAACCAGACCATATAAGCGGTTGAAACGCCCAGCAGCAGATCGCCGATCTCGTGCGAAATACCAAGGATCTGGGAGGCATTCCGCCAGGCAAGTCCAAGCCCCATGAACCCCAGCGTGACCGGGAATATCGCAGGTGGCGTTTGTCGCCAGAAGGGAAAGCGTTGTGGCATTGCCGTTCCTCGCTTTTGTCGTTCCTGATCAATTGCGCAAGCGTTAGTCTTGCGTTTAATTGCATTGGCGGCAATCCGTCGCCACGAGACAGGAGGCCGCATGTCGAAGGTTCTATATGAGAAATCCGGGCGCATTGCCCGCATCACGCTGAACCGCCCCGAGGTGATGAATGCCATCGACGACGAGATGCCGGGCCTGCTGGCAGCAGCCGTGGCCCGCGCAGATGCGGACCCCGATATTCACTGTTCGATCCTTTCCGGCGCTGGCAATGCCTTTTGTGCAGGCTACGATCTGACGTATTACGCCGAAGGAAACGGCGCCGGTGAAGTGACGCAAGAAATGCCCTGGGATCCGATCAAGGACTACCAGTTCATGTGGCAAAACACACAGCATTTCATGAGCTTATGGAAGGCTCTTAAACCTGTGATCTGCAAAGTCCACGGCTTTGCGGTTGCGGGTGGCTCGGACATCGCGCTTTGTGCGGATATGACGATCATGGCTGATGACGCGGAAATCGGCTATATGCCCGCGCGGGTCTGGGGCACGCCCACCACGGCCATGTGGGTCTATCGTCTGGGGGCGGAACGCGCCAAGCGAATGCTCTTTACCGGCGACAAGATCAAGGGCCTTGAGGCGGAAAAGCTGGGTCTGGTGCTGCAATCTGTCTCACCTGAAAAGCTGGATCAAAGCGTCGAGGCGCTGGCCGAGCGGATGGCCGCAGTGCCGATCAACCAACTGGCAATGCAAAAACTGGTGATCAATCAGGCAATCGAGGCCACCGGCATTTTCAACACGCAACGACTGGCGACCCTGTTTGACGGGATTTCCCGGCATTCTCCGGAAGGGATAAACTTCAAGACCCGCTCCGAGGACGTCGGCTGGAAACAGGCCGTGAATGAGCGTGACCGCGGCACCTATGACTGGACGCAGGATCGCCCGTTAAACAAGCCGCTTTAGACCTTGAGAAACGGGAACCAATCCTCGCGCAGTACCTGACCGGGTTTCATGTCATGGCCGGGAAAGGGCGGCGATGTTTTGCCCGGACGCTCGACATAGCGGGCATCGTCACCGACCAGCCGCAGAGAAAACGCGCGGCGTCTTGTGCTGCGTTCATTGCCGCGTGCGCCGTGCAATGTGCGGTAGTTGAAGGCAACCGCATCACCGGCTTGCATCGGCCATTCCACCACTTTCATGCCTTCGGCATCGGGATCAGGGACCGGGCGATAGCTTTCAGGATCGGGATAAAAATCATCCTCGTTCAACCAACGCGTCGGCAAAACCTCGCGCTCCCATTGATGCGAGCCGGCAACGCAGCGCAGCGACGCCTCCTCCACGGGATCAAGCGGCACCCAAAAGCTGATGGTTTGTGTGCCTTTTACGAAATAATAGGGCGAATCCTGATGCCACGGCGTCGGCTTGGAGGTGCCGGGTTCCTTGACCAATACGTGATCGTGGAACATCTGCACTTTCTCGCTGCCCATCAGTTTCGCTGCTGCCGAAGCCGCATTCGAGTTTTCGACAAAATCGCTGAACTCCGGGATCCGGGTCCAATTGCAATAGTCATCAAAAAACCGCCCGCCTTCTCCGGGTTTGAGGTTTTCTGCGGCATAGGGACCGGGCTCGGTCATGTTCCGCTCAATGCCATCGCGCAGTTTCTCCACCCAATCGGTAAACAGACCCGGGATCAAAACAACACCATCGCGGGCGTAATCCTGCACCATTTCATCAGTGATCAAAGGCGAATTCATAAGAGTTATCCTTGTCCTGCCAATGCGACTTGCCAGTTGTTTTGTGAACCCACGGGCGCAAAGTTTCAATTGGAAAACCCGCTTGGCAGCCTGAATTGAATGCGCCAGACTTAACGCCATAACAAAGCCGGAACAAACGGGGGTTTTTCTTGATGAGCGAACATGGATATGCAGCCGGGCGTTTGAACCTGCCTTTTGTCGGGATCTCCACATTCGCCAAAAAGCCCTATGTCGCGGATTGGGACACGATTGAGGCCGATGTGGCGATCCTCGGGGCGCCGTTTGATTTTGGCACCCAGTTTCGCCCGGGTGCGCGGTTTGGCCCCCGCGCGGTGCGCGAAGCCTCAACGTTGTTTTCCTTTGGCCATGCCGGGGCCTACGACCACGAAGACGATGCGACCTATCTCGGTGCAGACGTGCGCATGGTCGATCTTGGAGATGCGGACATTGTGCATACCGACACCATGACCTCGCACCGGAATATTGAATACGGTGTGCGAAAAGCGTTAGCGGCCAAGGCCCTGCCGGTGGTTATCGGCGGCGATCATTCGGTCAACATTCCCGCCATCAACGCCTTTGCGGATGAGGCCCCGTTCCACATCCTGCAAATCGACGCCCATCTTGATTTTGTCGATGAACGGCATGGGGTGCGTTTTGGACATGGCAATCCCATGCGCCGGGCCGCGGAAAAGGACTATGTGAGCGGCTTGACGCAAGTCGGTATTCGTAACGTTTCATCCACCGCCCGCGAGGGATATGAGGACGCCCGGGCCATGGGATCGGACATTCTTTCGGTTCGTCAGGCCCGAAAACTTGAACCGCTTGCGCTTGCAGAACGAATTCCCAAGGGTCGGCTATATGTGACGATCGACATTGACGCCTTTTGTCCCTCCATCGCGCCGGGGACCGGAACACCCAGCCATGGCGGCTTTCTCTACTACGAAGTTCTGGAGCTTTTACAGGAAGTTGCAAGGCGACATGACATCATTGGATTAGATCTGGTGGAAGTGGCCCCGGACTACGACCAAAGCGGTTCCACCGCGATTTTGGCGGCACAGGTGCTGATGAATTTTCTGGGGTTTATTTTTCATGAACGAAAGGCGCGGCAGTCATGATTTTTGTGATCACAAAACGTGGTCAAATTAGTTCTGCCCGTTCGAGGAGGTTTTAATGGAAGATCCTGACTTGTCCAAAGGGGCTGCGTGGATGGATGGCGCGATCATTCCGCTCAGCGAGGCCACGATCAGCGTGATGGACTGGGGCTTTACACGCTCGGATGCGACCTATGATGTGGTGCAGGTCTGGGACGGTGCCTTCTTTCGGCTGGAGGACCACCTGACGCGATTTTTAGCCTCGCTCGACAAGATGCATCTGACGATTGAGCAAAGCCCGGACGACATACGCGCCATCCTGCATCAGATGGCGGCGGCCTCTAATCTTCGCCACGCCTATTGTGCCTTTGTGGTGACGCGTGGCGTGCAGATGGTGCCGGGCTCCCGTGACCCCAGAACTTGCCGGTCGCGCTTTTTCGCCTGGATCGTGCCTTATGTGCATGTGATCGCAGAGGATGTGGTGGCGCGAGGAGCGCGATTAAAGATCGCTGAAAACGTCGAGCGGATCAGCACAAGGGCAGTTGATCCGACGGCCAAGAACTACCATTGGGGCGACATCACCAAAGGGCTGTTCGAGGCGTTGGATCAGGGCTTTGACACAGTTGCGCTGGTGGATCATCACGGCAACATCACCGAAGGACCCGGGTTCAACGTCTTTTTTGTTCGCGATGGCGTGGTGATGACGCCGGTTTCCGGGGTGCTGGAAGGGATTTCACGAAAATCCGCGCTTGAAATCGCGCAATCGCTGGGCCTGCCGGTGCAGTTGCGCGAGATTTCCAAAGCGGAATTTCTGGAGGCCGACGAGGTTTTCCTGACCTCCTCGGGCGGTGGCATTGTCCCGATCACTGAGGTTGACACGCGGATTTTGTCGAATGGCAAACCCGGGCCGATCACGTTGAAGATGCGCGATGAATATTATCGCTGGCGCAAGGGTGGACCACATTGCACGCCGATCAACTATGACGGCTGAGATCGACCACAAGGCGTTTTTGGCAAGCCTTCCAGCGGCACGGCGCAATGCGTTGATCAAACGCTCAAACCGTCATGGGTTGGTCCACCTCACACTTTTCTGGGGCTTGATGCTGGGACTTGGCATCCTGGTTTATTTCCGCGTTCCGGGCTGGCCCCTGCTGATGCTGCCCCTTGGCATCTGCATTATATTCAACTTTACGCTGGCACATGAATGCACCCATCAAACACCGTTCAAAAGCCGTCCGATTAACGAGCTTGTGGGCCATATTTCCGGGGCATTGGTGTTTGTCCCTTTCCTGTGGTTCCGCGCGTTTCATCTGGCGCATCATCGCCATACCAATGACCCGATGCGCGACCCCGAAATCAAGGACGCACCGCGCCCCGAGGGGTGGAGCGATTACCTTTGGCACCTTTTGGGACTAACGACCTGGTGGGGGCAGCTAAGCGGTACCCTTGGGCGGGCCTTTGGGAGGATTGATTGCTCTTACGTCGGGAAATCTGCACGGGTAAAAATTCTGGTTGAGGCAATAATTCACGTTTGTTTTTATATGCTTATCGTGTTTTCTTCACTCAAACTCTCAACCGAAATTCTGATCCTTTGGATTATCCCGGCAATTTTAGGACAACCTTTCCTCAGATTGTACCTGCTGGCAGAGCATGGACGCTGTCCGGAAGTGGTCAATATGTTTGAAAATACCCGCACGGTATTTACCACCCGCGTTGTGCGTTTTTTGGCCTGGAACATGCCCTATCACGTCGAACATCACACCTTCCCACAAGTGCCGTTTTACCTGCTTCCAGAGTTTCATGAGGATGTTCAGGCGCATCTGAAAATTACATCAGAGGGCTATCCGGCGTTTCACAGGGCCTACATTCAGGGCTTTGAAGCGGGATGATCCTGCGAAATTACTATTCAAAATCCAACATTTTGGGACTTATCCACGGCATTCTTTCGCCGCATTCTTGCCGCAATTCGACTTATTCGGATTCCTGATTGTTATCCACAGCCCCGCGAAAGCCACGGGCGACGACAAATTTCTCGCTGGAGTCCGCACGGCTGGCACCCGGTTTGACATTGGCGACGCTGGTGAAATTTTGCTTTAGCACCTTTTGCAATTCGCCCTCTGCCCCGCCCGCAAGCACTTTGGCGACAAATGTGCCGCCCGGTGTCAGCACATCAAAAGCGAAATGCGCTGCTGCCTCGCAAAGCGCCATGATCCGAAGGTGATCGGTTTGCTTATGCCCCGAGGAAGACGCCGCCATATCCGACATCACCACATCGGCTGGGCCATCAAGCCAGTCTTTGACCTTTTCATCGGCACCCTCGTCGAGGAAGTCGAGCACATGAAGTTCGGCACCGGGGATCGGATCGACCTCCTGCAAATCAATGCCAAGCACACGGCCGATCTTCTTGTTGCTTTTCTCGCCAAGCGCATTCACCCGCTTGACGGCCACCTGACACCAACCGCCGGGCGCACAGCCCAGATCAACGATCCGCGCACCGGGCAGCAAAAAGCGGTATTTGTCGTCAAGCTCCAGGATCTTGAACGCCGCCCGGCCCCGGTAACCTTCCTTTTTGGCGCGCTGGACGTAAGGGTCGTTCAACTGTCGCTCCAACCAGCGGGTCGACGACAGACGCCGCCCCTTGGCCGATTTGACCTTAACCCTGAGATCGCGCTGGCCACGTCCCGAAGTATTACCAGGTTTCTTCATTTTCAGACCGGCCCGTTTTCCAAAACTCCATCGGCGCTCATCTGACTGTAAAGCAGTCCTTCGCGCAGCCCGCGATCAGCAACCGAAAGCCGGTCCGTGGGCCACAGACGCATTAACGTTTGCAGGATCGCAACACCAGAGAGGATCAGCGCGTGACGTTCACGACCGATACGCGGATCCGCCCGGCGCCCGGCTGCCCCCATGTCCAGATAAGAGGCGATGACCCGATCTATCTGCGAGGTAGTCATTTGCAGCCCGTCAACCTTGTTGCGATCATAGCGGCGCAATCCCAGATGTGAGGCGGCAACGGTGGTGACAGTGCCAGAGGTTCCGATGATCTGAAAAGCCGGGTCCACGACACCTTCGGCATTGAGGGACTGATAGGGCGAAAACTCCGCCAACAATTCTTCGAAGTGACAAGACATCAGCGCGAACCTAGCGTTTTCCGCCTCCACGTCCTGAAACTGGTCTTTGAGGGTCGCAACCCCGACGGGGACCGAAATCCAGTCCACCACCTCGGCCGCGGGAAACGGCGAGGTATGGCCGGGCGCAAAACCGCGCCTCAGACGCATGATCCCACGCGCCCGTTCCACCGCCGGGACTTTGGAGAGGTCGATCCAGACCAATTCGGTCGAACCACCGCCAATATCAACAACCAGCAGCTTTTCGGTCTTTTGCGACACCAACGGCGCACAGGAGACCACGGCAAGGCGGGCCTCTTCCTCGGGGCGGATTATCTCCAGCTTCAGTCCGGTTTCACGGGCTACGCGGTGAATGAATTCGCTACCGTTTCGGGCACGCCGACAAGCCTCGGTCGCGACGAGGCGCATGCGGGTGATCTTGTGCTTTTCGATCTTCGCGCGACAAACCCTGAGGGCGGCAATCGTGCGCGTGATGCTGGCCTGACTGAGGGTGCCATGTTTTTCCAGCCCGCGCCCCAGTTGCACGGTTTTGGAAAAGCTGTCGATCACATGAAACTGGCTGCCTTTGGGCTGGGCGATCAACATCCGGCAGGAATTCGTTCCCAAATCCAATGCCGCATAAAGCGTTGCCGGATCCAGCAGTGGACCATTCTGCGCTTCGACCGCTTTGGGAAATTGATTCGCCTGTTGCTTTGGCGGCCCGGTCATGAAAATGCCCCTGAAAACTTGTAAAAAACCGTAGCCCCGTGACCGACGCCGTGCAAGTCACGTCTTTGGGCGCTGCGTGCGTCGCGAAACCGACGCACCAAGTCGAAAACACTCCATGGCCCTACAGGGTTTAAGCTAGAAGGTGCCGCAACGGTCGGTTTTTCGGGATTCGCAAGCAATGGCAGATGTCACTATCGTTTACTGGCGGGATATTCCGGCGCAGGTCATCGTCGGCAAGGGGCGGCGTGGCTCCAAGGTGCAATTGCCTGAACGTTTTGAGCAGGCGATTGATCGCTGCGCGATGAAGGTTGGCGCAGAGGATACGGATGCTTATCTGGCGGAATGGCGTAAAGCCGCGCCCTACCCGATTGAGGGTGATGCGGATGCGATTGCCAAGTCCGAGGCGGAACGTCTGGACCAGGAATATGACCAGGCGCGGATCAAGGCGCTGATTGCCGCTGACGGCTGGGACAACTGAATTGACTGAGAGATCAGATCTTTTTGCAAAGGTAAAGAAAATGGCACTTTTCGGTGGGCTGAGAAAAGTTGAAACGAAACCAGAGGTTTCCGTCGAGCTGGAATCCTTTCTGGCGGATTATTCGATCGAGGTGATGCCGCGCACCGCCGAAAAGATCGAAGATTTCCGCGCCTTGCTGCCACAGCAAACTCGGGTCTACATCGCCCATATCGAAGGCACCCCGATCGAGGATATGGTTGCGACCGCCAAACGCCTGAAGGGCGAAGGCTTTTCGGTCATGCCGCATTTCCCTGCCCGGATCATCAAGGATCAGGCGACCCTTGCCGATTGGATTGCGCGTTATCAAGGCGAGGCAGACGTCAATCAGGCGCTGTTGCTGGCCGGTGGCGTTGAAAAGCCCCATGGCGATTTCCATTCCTCGATGCAGTTGATGGAAACCGGGCTGTTTGACAAAGCGGGTTTCAAACGCCTGCATGTCGCTGGCCACCCCGAGGGCAACAAGGACATTGATCCCGATGGCTCGCGCCGCGAAGTGGATGCGGCGCTGAGCTGGAAGCAGGAATTTTCCAAACGCACGGATGCCAAAATGGCACTGGCGACCCAGTTTTGCTTTGAGGCCGTTCCGGTCATTGAATGGGCCGACAACCTGAAGGCACGCGGCATGGATCTGCCGATCCATATCGGGGTCGCGGGTCCGGCAAAATTGCAGACCATGATCAAATTTGCTATTGCCTGCGGCGTCGGGGCTTCGCTCAAGGTCTTGCAGAAACGCGCCAAAGATGTGACCAAGCTGCTATTGCCGTTCGAACCGGACGCCTTTCTGGGCGATTTGGCGGCGCATAAAGCAGCAAATCCGGATTTTAACATCACCAATGTGCATTTCTTCCCTCTCGGCGGGATCAAGACCAACGCCAACTGGGCAATCGAACACGGCGGGGCTTCGGCCATTCCCGCAAATCAGGCTTAAGGACTCCAACATGACCCGCACGATCGTCGAATCAAAAACCAAAACCGCCATCATCGGCTTTGACCAGCCGTTCTGCGTGATCGGCGAGCGGATCAACCCGACGGGGCGCAAGAAACTCGCGGCTGAACTGGAGGCTGGGGATTTTTCCACGGTTGAAAAAGACGCGCTGGCGCAGGTGCTGGCCGGGGCGACCGTTTTGGACATCAATGCGGGCGTTGTTTACAACTCCAACCCGAACCCCAACGAGACCGAGCCGCCCTTGATGACCAAAGTTGTCAATCTGGTGCAGGGTCTGGTGGACGTGCCACTGTGCATCGACAGTTCGGTGCCAGCAGCACTGGAGGCAGGTCTGGCCGCTTGTGAAGGACGACCACTGCTCAACTCCGTCACCGGCGAAGAGGATCGCCTGGAGGCAATTTTGCCGCTGGTCAAGAAATACAATGTTCCCGTTGTGGCGATTTCCAACGATGATACCGGCATTTCCGAAGACCCCGAAGTGCGTTTTGCAGTTGCCAAGAAGATCGTCGAACGCGCGGCCGATTTTGGCATTCCGGCCCATGATATTGTAGTTGACCCGCTGGTGATGCCGGTTGGGGCGATGGCAACGGCTGGTCTGCAAGTCTTTGAACTTGTGCGCAAATTGCGTATGGAGCTCGGCGTGAACACGACTTGTGGGGCCTCCAACATCTCCTTCGGGTTGCCTAACCGGCATGGGATCAACAATGCGTTTTTGCCTATGGCCATGGCCGCTGGCATGACCTCTGCCATCATGAACCCGGTAAGATTGCCGGTCTCGGCCAAGAAGCTGGACGAAAAACGTGCCGAGTTGGCCGCCGCGGGCATTATCGTTCCAGACGACATTGATCCGGAGATTCTGGCGAACCTCACCGGTATGGGATCGACCCAATCACGTCCGGGCGGCGAGATGGAGGCTATTCGTGCCGCCAATTTCCTGACGAACAATGACCCTCACGGCGGCGATTGGATCAAGTTCAACAAAGCCCCTCTGGCCGCGGGCCAGGTCGAGGCCGGTGCCCGGGGCAATCGCGAAGGACGTCGTCGCCGGCGTTCTGCGTGATCACATTTACGCAAATCACAAGGACATTGGGCAGAAGCCATCGCCTCTGCCCGGACAATTTCGCTAAATCGTTTCATGTCCTTCGATAACGCGCCAAGGATCGTCTTCGGCCTGCGCATGATCAGTCGCATCGCGCTGGTGTTGCTGATCGTTTACCTCGTCCACATGGGGCTTGGTTTTGTTGATCGCCAACTAACCAACAATCCCTCGGAAAATGTCCGTCTGGCGATGAGCGGACTGATGTTGTTGGCGCTTGTGCTTTATGCGCTGTTGATTGCGATCCCCTTTGTGCCGGGCGTGGAAATCGGCCTGTCGTTACTGATGATGCGCGGCGCCGATGTCGCCCCGCTGGTGTTCGTAGCGACATTTGCCGGGCTGACGCTGGCGTTTTTGATCGGTCAATGGCTGCCCTACCCGATGTTGATCAGGTTTTGCCAAGATCTGAGGCTAAGGAAAGCCGCCGCTTTGGTTGAACGTCTGGCCCCGCTTGGACGCGACGAACGCCTTGAAATCCTTCGTGAACACCTCCCCGATCGTCTTGGCAAAATCCTGCTGCGCTATCGCTATCTGACGGTGGCGCTGGCGTTGAACATTCCTGGCAACGCATTCATCGGCGGGGGTGGCGGGATTGCGATGATCGCGGGGTTATCGCGGTTGTTTTCGACTCGGATTATCCTGATCTGGTTTGCCCTCGCAGTTCTGCCGGTGCCGCTTTTGGTGATGCTATATGGCAAGTCTGCCTTCGATCTCTTTGGTTTCTAGGGCGTAATTGACGCGGATAAGCAGAAAGAAGCCGCGAATTGCCATTGCAGCACTTTTGCAGGGCGCTAGACAGACCACAGCAATTCAAGGCAACGGTGTGCATGATGTCTGGCAATGATCCTCTGGTAATTTTCACCCCTTCGGGCAAACGCGGCAGGTTTCCGACAGGCACACCGATCCTACAGGCGGCCCGCTCGCTGGGCGTGGATCTTGATTCGGTCTGCGGCGGGCGCGGGATTTGTTCCAAGTGCCAGATCGCCCCATCCTTTGGCGAGTTTCCCAAACATGGTGTGACGGTCGAAAAAGACGCTTTGTCGGAGTGGAACGCGGTCGAGGAGCGTTACAAATCCAAACGCGGGCTGATCGAAGGGCGACGTCTGGGGTGTCAGGCCAAGGTCGAGGGCGATGTCGTGATTGATGTCCCCCCCGAAAGCCAGGTTCACAAACAGGTCGTGCGCAAACGGGCCGAGGCGCGGGATATCGTGATGAACCCAAGCGTCAAACTTTTTTACGTCGAGGTTGCCGAACCCGACATGCATGATCCATCCGGTGATCTGGAACGACTGGTCGGCGCGTTGAAAGACCAGTGGGATCTTGATGATGTAAAGGCTGATCTGCACATCCTTCAGACCATGCAGCCGATCCTGCGCAAGGGCGCGTGGAAAGTCACCTGCGCGGTTCATCATGTGGAAGGCGGCCCCTATCGGATCATGCATCTGTGGCCCGGTTTTTATGAAGGTGCGATTTACGGGATGGCGGTTGATCTGGGGTCGACCACGATTGCGGCCCATCTTTGCGATCTGGCATCGGGCGAGGTTGTCGCCTCGTCCGGAATCATGAACCCGCAGATCCGCTTTGGCGAAGACCTGATGAGCCGGGTTTCCTATTCAATGATGAACGCCGACGGCGCGGCTGAAATGACAAGGGCCGTGCGCGAAGGGATGAACGCGCTTTTTGTGCAGATCGCCGGTGATGCCGAGATCGACAAGGCGCTGGTGATGGACGCGGTTTTTGTCTGTAACCCGGTCATGCACCATCTGTTTTTGGGCATTGATCCGTTCGAGTTGGGACAGGCACCCTTTGCGCTGGCGACGTCGAATGCACTGAATCTGACTGCGACTGAACTCGGTCTGAACCTGCACCCTGCGGCGCGGGTCTATCTGTTGCCTTGCATTGCCGGGCATGTGGGTGCGGATGCGGCGGCCGTGGCCCTGTCGGAAAGCCCGAATACGTCGGAGGATCTGGTGTTGGTTGTCGATGTGGGTACCAATGCAGAAATCCTTTTGGGCAATAAAACCAAAGTTTTGGCTTGTTCATCCCCAACTGGTCCCGCCTTTGAAGGCGCGCAGATTTCCAGCGGCCAACGCGCGGCCCCCGGGGCAATAGAGCGTGTGGAGATTGATCCCGTCACCAAGGATCCGCGTTTTCGCGTGATCGGCTCGGACCTCTGGTCGGACGAAGAAGGCTTTGCCGAGGCAATCGGCGCAACCGGGATCACCGGAATATGTGGCTCTGGCATCATCGAGATGGTTGCGGAAATGCGAATGGCGGGCCTGTTGGATGGTCCCGGCCTGATTGGTTCGCCTGAACAAACGGGCACGAGCCGTTGTTTCAAAGATGGGCGCACCCATTCCTATCTGGTCTGGGACGGCTCTGCTGAAGGGGGGCCGACGATCACCGTAACCAACCGCGATATCCGCGAAATCCAGATGGCCAAGGCGGCGCTTTATTCCGGTGCGCGGTTGCTGATGGACAAGTTTGGCGTTGATACCGTGGATCGGATTGTGCTGGCCGGGGCATTTGGGGCGCATATCTCGCCCAAACACGCGATGGTTCTGGGCATGATCCCGGATTGTCCGATTGAAAAGGTCACATCTGCGGGCAATGCGGCGGGCACCGGGGCGCGGATTGCGTTGCTCAATTCAAACGCACGGGCAGAAATTGAGTCAATTGTGCGCGAAATCCACAAGATCGAAACCGCGATCGAGCCGCGTTTTCAGGAGCATTTCGTCAATGCCTCCAACATTCCAAACGCGGTTGAGCCTTTTCCGATCCTGGAAAGCATCGTCACTTTGCCCGATCTGAATTTCAACACCGGCGAAAGCAGCGATGGCGAGGCCGGTGGGCGCAGAAGGCGGCGGGCAAAAAAATGATCCAAGGCGCTTTGCGCGGCGTAGATGGCTTATGACACCAAAAGATGACCTTGCGGAATTGTTGGGGCGTGTGGTTTTGCGGGACCGTTCAGCCTTTTCGTCGCTTTATGAACTGACATCAGCGAAACTTTTTGGCGTCGTGCTGCGTATACTAAAGAACAGAAGCGAGGCAGAGGACGCTTTGCAGGAGGTATACGTGAAAATCTGGAACCGCGCCAAAGGCTTTGATCCTGAAAAGGCCCGACCCATGACCTGGCTGATTTCCATCGCGCGAAATCAGGCCATTGATCTTTTGCGCAAACGCCGGGAAGCGACCGGCGACGATCTGGTGATGGAACGGTTAGAGGACAAAGGCCCCACCCCCGAAGAAGCAGCAATCGCCTCGTCGGAACGCGCGGCAATCGAGCTATGCCTTGATCAATTGGACGCCCCCCGCGCCGAGGCTGTGCGGCTGACATACCTCGAAGGTTTTGCCTATAAGGATGTCGCCCAGAAATTTGATTTACCGCTTAACACAGTGCGCACCTGGCTGCGCCGGTCCCTGCAATCCCTAAAAACCTGTCTCAGCACATGAGTGATCTGCCGACATATGAGGACGAGGATGACATCCTTGCCGGCGAATACGTTCTTGGCGTGCTGGAGGAGGATTCTTTTGAAGCGGCACGCGCAAGGCTGGAAACCGACCCGGGCTTTGCGGATCGCGTGGCCTTTTGGGAGGCTCAGTTTGATGGGTTTAACGAAGAATACACATCCATTACCCCGCCACGACGGGTAAAAACCGATCTTGAGGCCCGCCTGTTTGGTACGCCAAAACGCTGGTGGCAACGCCGCGTGGTCTGGTTTGGCAGCGGTCTGGTCGCGGCCTCCCTTGCCCTCACGCTGGTCTTCACGCCGCTTTCTGAGCAGACGAGCCCGCCCGATTTCCGCGCTGACCTCACAGCCGAAGGCAGCGCTTTGGCGTTTGCGGCGACCTTTGATGCGGATTATGGCCTGCTGAATGTCGCTGGGGTTGCAACCGATCAACTGCCGAGCGGTAATTCCTACGAGCTTTGGGTCATTCCCGAAGGCGCTTCACCGATTTCGCTGGGCGTTGTGACTGCGACGACAACGCGGGTGTTAGACGCTGAAATAACCTCTTTGATGATCGCAGGCGCAACGCTGGCCGTGACGCAAGAGATTTTCGGCGGCTCGCCAACGGGGGCACCCCAAGGGCCGGTCGTAGCGATTGGTGCTTTAAAAACGCTATGATTTTCAATGTTTTACAAGTTTTCTGAAATTTTTTCTCCTTTTCTGAAACTTTTCTGAACCCTGCCCCGTAACTCCTTCACCTGCCCAGAACGATGGGCGAACCCTGAAGGAGAAGATTATGAAAACGACCCTGAAATCCCTGCTTGCCGTCGCTGCAATTGCCATTTCCACACCAGCGCTGGCACAAAACCCGATGGTGGGTGGCGCTGCGATGTTCGAGACAAAAAATATCGTTGAAAACGCGGTAAACTCCAAGGACCACACCACGCTTGTGGCCGCCGTCAAAGCCGCCGGTCTGGTTGACACCCTGATGTCCGACGGCCCTTTCACGGTGTTTGCACCGGTGAATGCGGCCTTTGCCGCCCTGCCCGAAGGCACAGTCGACACGTTGCTGATGGAAGAAAACAAGGGCCTCTTGACCAAGGTTCTGACAAGCCACGTGGTAGCTGGCAACTGGTCCACGGCTCAAATTGCAGCCCAGGCGCGTGCCTCGGACGATGGGTTCTATCATTTCAACGCGGTTTCCGGTGATGCGCTGAGTGCGCAGGCCAAGGGCAACAAGCTCTATATCTACGACGAAAGCGGTCAGGCCGCGATGGTCACGATCTCGGATGTGATTCAGTCCAACGGTGTCATCCACGTTATCGACACGGTTCTGCTGCCGAAATAATCCAACCATTTCAAAAGCAGAACCAGCGGGTCGCCTTCAGGGAGAGGCGGCCCGTTTTTTGTGACCGCAGCGGTTTCGACCTTGACCGAACGCGCGGCGGATCATACCTAACAGTCCTGCGGCGGGTATGGTGAAAAGGTATCACGGCAGCTTCCCAAGCTTTAGTTACGGGTTCGATTCCCGTTACCCGCTCCAGCAACTTCCTTCACAAAACCGTGGGACCAGACCGCTTGGGGTGGTAAGTGAGGCGCTTTCGATTAGAAAGATCGAACCGGATACATTAGTGGACCCAAAATGAACGATCAATCGCCAGAACGGCTCAAAGCGCTTGGAAAATTTCAGGACCCCCTGATCACCGCAGATGGTCAGGAACGCGCGTTGGTCACGCTGGAGGCGGCGACGACGCTTTGGTTCAACACCGGCACCCTTTGCAATATCGAATGTGTGAACTGCTATATTGAAAGCTCACCTACGAATGACGCGCTGGTTTATCTGAGCGTGGCTGATGTGGAAAAATACCTTGACCAAATCACACTGCGCAACTGGCCGGTGCGTGAAATCGGTTTCACGGGCGGCGAGCCGTTCATGAACCCCGACATGCTTGCGATGACACGTCATGCGCTGGAACGCGGATTTGAGGTGCTGATCCTGACCAATGCGATGCGCCCGATGATGCGCCCGCAGATACGCGAGGGTCTGCGCGATCTGATCGAAACCTACCGCGACAAGCTGACGTTTCGCATTTCAATCGACCATCCCGATCCGGACAAAAACGATGCTATTCGCGGCGCGGGTAGTTTTGCGATCGCGCTGGAAGGGATGCAGTGGCTACGCGATCAAAACGCGCGGATGCATGTCGCCGGGCGCACCCTTTGGGGGGAAAGCGAGGCCACGTCGCGTGCAGGCTTTGGGGCTTTTTACGCCGCCCATGGGTTTGCGATTGATGCAGCAAATCCCGGTGAAACCATGTTATTTCCTGAAATGGACGAAACCGCCGAAGTTCCCGAGATTACAACGGCTTGCTGGGGGATCCTCAACAAGAAACCGGCGGATGTCATGTGCGCCTCGTCACGCATGGTGGTCAAGCGGCGGGGGGCCAAAAAACCGGTGGTTCTGGCCTGCACCCTTTTGCCCTATGCACCTGAGTTCGAGCTTGGCGAAACGCTGAAGGAGGCGGAAAAGGCGGTGCGGCTCAACCATCCGCATTGCGCGAAATTCTGCGTCCTTGGCGGGGCGTCCTGTAGCGCTTAGGCCCGCGCCGCAAGCGCGTCTTGCAACACTGATTTCACAAGGCTGAGGTCAACGTCCGCGGAAACGAAAGTCTGTCCGATGTCACGCGCGAGAATGAACCTCGGCCTGCCTGCCTGAACCTTTTTATCCTGCATCATCAATGCCATAAGGCCATCCGCATCGGGCAGATCGCCGGGAATGTCGCTGAGATCGCGGCGCATTCCCATGGCCGCCAGATGCGCACGCACCCGGCTTGGGCATTCCTGAGGACAAAGCCCCGCTCGCATCGAGGTTTCAAACGCCAGTGCCATGCCAATCGCAACCCCTTCGCCGTGGAGCAGGCGATCAGAATAGCCGGTCGCCGCCTCCAGTGCGTGACCAAAAGTATGGCCAAGGTTCAACAGGGCGCGATCCCCGCGTTCGGTTTCATCACGCGCCACGATGTCGGCCTTCATTTGGCAGGAATGGCGGATGGCGCGGGCGCGAAGTTCCATATCACCTGCCGCCATTTTCGGGCCGTTTTCCTCCAACCAGGCGAAAAATTCAGCATCCCCAAGCAACCCGTATTTCGCAACCTCGCCGTAGCCGGCGATAAAATCGCGCGGACTTAGCGTATTGAGCAACCCCACGTCGATAATCACCCTTGCGGGCTGAGCAAAGGCCCCGATCAGGTTTTTGCCATGGGGCGAATTGATCCCGGTTTTCCCACCAACCGAGCTATCCACCTGAGCCAAAAGTGTGGTGGGGATTTGCACAAATCGCACACCACGCCTTAGCACAGCGGCCGCAAACCCTGTCAGATCGCCAATCACACCACCGCCAAAGGCAATGATCAGATCGTCGCGTTCGATCTGCTCACTTAGCAGCCATTCAACGGATTGCTGCAAATAGGTCCAGCTTTTGGTCGCCTCCCCTGCCGGTAAAGCCTTGATTGACCAGCGAATTCCCGCCTGATCCAGTGCGGCCGTCAGCCCATCCTGATGCAAGCCTGCGACCGTTTCATCCGTAAGGATTGCCACCCGTGGCCGGTGCAAAAGGTCGCCCAGATAATCACCAAGCCGGTCAATCAGGCCAAGCCCGATTTCAATGTCATAGGAGCGCGCCCCAAGTTCGACGTGAACCGCAGAGTTCTTCATTCAAGCCACCTGTTTCAACAATCCGGAGGGATGATCCAACACCGCCTGCAGGACTTTTTGCGCCATTTCATTGACGGACAATTGCGGCTCGGCCTCTACGATCAAGGCGCATTGGCGGTAAATCGGTTCGCGCTCGTCCAGTAGTTGGTATAGCCGCGCTTGCGGGTCGGGCACTTGCAACAATGGCCTCGTGGTCTTGTGGCGCACCCGGGACCATAGGATCGCGCGGTCTGCCTTTAACCAGATCGAAAGCCCTTTTTCAGCGATCATTGCACGGTTGTTTTCATGCAAAAACGCGCCCCCCCCGGTCGAAAGCACCTTTGCTGGCCCGTCGAGCAATCGTGCCAGCACCAGCGCTTCTTTTTCGCGAAAGAACGGCTCGCCAAACTCTTCAAACAACTCGGTCACACTTTGATTGGCCGCCGCTTCGATCTCGGCGTCCGAATCGACAAAGGGCACACCCAAAAGCCGCGCGAGCGCCATACCGACAGCGGTTTTCCCGGCCCCCATCATGCCGATCATGACAAGCGATTTTTGTAGCCTGTAGCGCGACATTCCGCCGATTTACCTTCTAATACATAGCCCCGTTCGTGAATGACGTGAACTTGTCGGCAAAGCAATATATAGTGGCACCGAGAAAAGCAAACGACGGCCCGGTAGGGTTGCAAATCTAAGGTGGGGCATGTTTGGGAAATTGGTGAAATGGCTGTTTATTCTGCTGGTTCTGGCGTTTTTGGTTGTCCTTGGCTATGCGTTTTTGGGCGATTTCCGCGCACCCGAAGAAGAGGTTCGACAACCGGTGGTCATTGATGTGGATTAGGGTCTTTTTCTTTGCGGTTCTTTTGTCGCCGGTCGCGGGTCTTGCACAAGAAGAGCCGATGTCCGCGATCGACTGGTTGTCCCAATCGGTGCGCGAAAAGCCGACATTAACCCCTGAAAAGGACGAAAGTGGCGGCAATGCCGCGCATGACACGATCGAGGTCACGCCATTGGCCGCGATCCGCAAGGATTCCGTCGGCTTGCTGCCCGCTTCCGTGACCGGCCTGCCGCCGGATTTCTGGGCCAACTCCCAAACCACGCGGATCGTCGAGCTGATCCGTGCGCAGTCGACCAATAGCCTGCCCGAGATTCTGTCGCTTTTATACACGATCATGCTAGCCGAACTGGATGCGCCGACGGACGATCCGGGCAATTCGGTCCTTTTGCTGGCCCGCACCGACAAATTGCTTGATCTCGGTGCTTTGCCTCAGGCCCAGGCACTTTTGGAACGTGCAGGCCCGAACGAGGCGGAAATTTTTCGCCGTTGGTTTGATGTCAGCCTTTTGACTGGCCGTTCGACTCATGCCTGCACCGCAATGCGTGCCGCGCCAGGTTTCGCACCGACCTTGCAGGCGCAGGTCTTTTGCCTGGCCCGGTCCGGTGATTGGAACGCCGCCGCCCTGACCCTTGCCACGGGGGAGACACTTGGTTTTGTGACCACTGAACAGGCGGATCTGATGTCGCGGTTTCTGGACCCCGGCATGTTTGAGGGGGAGTTGGAAATTCCCGTAACCCCGCCGCTCACCCCGCTAGATTTCACCATGCGCGAGGCGATTGCCCTATCGCGCCCTTCCGGGGCGCTGCCGCTGGCCTTTGTCAACGCCGACCTTGATCCAAGTGCCGCCTGGCGCAACCAGCTTTCCGCAGCCGAGCGGCTGGTCAGATCGCAGGCATTGCAGGAAAACCACCTGATAGACCTTTATACCGGGCGCCAACCGGCAGCCTCCGGTGGGGTTTGGGACCGTGTGGCAGCGATTCAAGCGCTTGATGTGGCCCTTTTGGCCGGAGATCAGGACGGTGTGGTTGTCGCCCTGCCCCGCGCTTATCGCTCCATGGCCGAGGTTGGTTTGGAGGTCGCCTTTGCCAAGCATTATGGCGAACGGTTGAAGGTCTTTCCGTTGTCGGACACAGATGCGCATAGCGCTGCCTTGTCGGTGCAATTGCTGTCGCCCGATTTTGAGAAGGCCGGCGAGACAATGTCGCCCCGATCGCCACCGGAATCCTTTCTGCTGGCACTTTCTCGCGGTCAGATTCTGGAACCATCCAACGGCCATATTCTGGAAACCGCCATCGCGGCGGCCTTTCGCGATCCGTTGCCAGAGGGGGCGTTGAAATCGCTCCTGAGGGAAAGAAAACTTGGCGAAGCGGTGCTGGAGGCGACCTTGTTGCTCAAGGATGAGGCCTTTGCTGATCCCGGTGATATTCAGGCCGCACTGGCGGCTTTTCGCGCGGTTGGCCTTGAATCAGAGGCGCGGCGGATTGCCCTGCAATTGCTAATTCTGGATCGGCGCGGATGAATAATTCACGCGCTGTCAGTCTTTTCCTTGACGCCGCAGCGGCGGAAAAGAATGCCGCCGACAATACGCTGGACGCCTATCGCCGCGATTTGGAGGATTTTGCGACATTCCTGATCGCACGCGGCACAGAGTTGTTGACCGCTGATCGCGCGGATATCGAAGCCTATCTGATTGACCTCGACAACAACGGCATGGCTCGCGCGACCCGTTCGCGACGACTTTCTGCGATCCGGCAATTCTACGCCTTTGGCTATGATGAGGGCTTGTGCGAAATCAACCCGGCCCTCAGGATCGCAGCCCCGAAACGGCAAAAGTCACTTCCAAAAACCATGCAAGTGGATGACGTTAAGAATCTTTTGGAAGCCGCTGAAAATACGAGCAAAAAACCGTTTGAAGCCTTGCGTGCCCGCTGCCTGTTTCAGCTATTATATGCGACCGGAATGCGGGTGAGCGAACTGGTCAGCCTGCCGGTCGAAATCGCGCGGGGCAATCCTGAAATGATCCTGGTGCGCGGCAAAGGCGGCAAGGAACGTATGGTGCCGCTTTCGCCACCGGCACGAGCGGCAATGCGCGACTGGCTTGCTGCCCGCGACCGCGCGGAGGCACTGGCCGTTGAAAACGGTGCACAGGCTTCGGCGTTCCTTTTTCCCAGCCGTGCGAAGGCCGGGCATGTCACCCGGATCTGGTTTTACGGCAAGGTTAAAGCCGCCGCCGAGGCCGCCGGACTGGATGCGAAAAAGGTGACACCACATGTATTGCGCCATGCCTTTGCAACCCATCTTTTAGCGGCTGGCGCTGATCTCAGGGTCATTCAGACGCTGCTGGGCCATGCGGATATTTCCACCACCGAGATTTATACCCATGTGGTTGACGACAAGCTAAAAGAACTGGTTCTGAGCCATCATCCCCTGGCCGAGGTCGATTGACGCAAAGCTTTGGGCAGGATTTCTTCGGACGGCCAATAGCCGGTTTCAAGGCTGGTTTCATAGCCTTGGGTCAGGCCTGCCTCGATCATTGCCTTTTGCGCGGCCTTCCAGTCGTAGGATAATTCCACGAACCGCGTCTTGTTGTCCTCCAGAACCGCAAACCAGGTCTTTGTCGCACCATCGTGCGCCGGCATCCCGATGGCACCGGTATTGATCCAATCCACACCGTCGATATTGCGGCGGAATGGAATGCCGGAATGACCGGAGATCACGCCCTCGACTACGCCAACTTCTTCTTGCAAGATGCTGATTTCACGCCAAAATTCATCTTCGGGTGAAAGCGGCCAGAGGAATTTGTTGATCGCGCTGGCACCGCCATGAACCACAACATACCGCCGGTTGCCGTGCTCAAAAACCGCCCGGTCCGGGCAACTGTTGAAATAGGCCAGATCGTCGGGGTTCAGCAGTTTGCTGGCATAGGCGTACCAGCCCTGCGACAGGGTTTCACAGATCGATCCTTCTTCAAATCCGCACCCACAATCCGTGGCCCCTGCCGCCAATTGTCGTTCGCAATTTCCCGCCACAACCGGCACGTCATGCGCACGCAGCATCGCAACTGTTTCAAGTGGATTGGCACAATAGGCGACCATGTCTCCGGTACAAATCCGATGCGAAGGGGCAATGCCATTGTCATCGGCCCATTGGAGTGCCGCCGCCGTCGCCTCAAGATTCGAATAAGGCCCGCCAAAAAGCATAACCGGACCATCCAGAGTGCCAAGATCCCTTACCTGAAGCATCCCTTCACGTCCCTTGAAGAAGCCATGATTTGCCCCCATAACAGGCGCGTCGTCCCCAACTTAAAGGTTAACGCGGCAATGGAAAGCCTGCTTGACGGATTTATGTCTCTTGATACGGCCTTTTGGCTCAGTGCTGGCTCGATTGCTGGCCTGTTGTTTTTGTCCGCGTTCTTTTCGGGTTCCGAAACCGCATTGACGGCTGCCAGCAGGGGTAAATTGCGCTCGCTTGCGGATCGTGGATCCCACGGCGCGCAAACCGCTTTGAGCGTGACCGAAGACAACGAACGGCTGATCGGCGCGGTTCTTTTGGGCAATAACCTTGTGAATATTCTGGCCGCAGCACTCGCGACCAGCCTTTTCACCCGCCTTTTTGGCGACAGCGGCGTGGCGCTGGCGACGCTGGTTATGACATTGCTGGTGCTGGTCTTTGCCGAGGTGCTGCCGAAAACCTATGCAATCAGCAATCCCGAAACCGCCGCGACCCGGGTTTCACCGATCATCCGCGTTCTTGTTTATCTGCTCTCACCCATTGTCAGCGCCGTGCGTTGGTATGTGCGCCTGACGTTGCGGGTGTTTGGTGTGACAATTGATCCTGAACGCTCCATCATGGCGGTTCACGAGGAAATCGCCGGCACCATCGCGCTTGGCCATTCCGAAGGTGCGGTGCTGAAAGACGACCGTGACCGGTTGCTTGGTGCACTTGACCTCAAGGACCGGGAGGTCGAGGAAATCATGCTGCATCGTCAGGACATCGAAATGATTGATGTCAGCGCCGAACCCGAGGCGATTTTGGCACAATGTCTGCAAAGCTCCTACACAAGGCTGCCGGTTTTTCGCAACGAGCCTGAGAATATCGTCGGCGTGGTCCACGCCAAAGACCTGCTGCGTGCGGTGCATAAACTAAAGAATATCGAGGACTTTCAGGTGCTTGATGTCGCGATGAAGCCTTACTTCGTGCCTGAAACCACCACACTGGACGACCAGATGCGCGAGTTTCTGCGCCGTCGTGCGCATTTTGCGCTGGTGGTGGATGAATATGGCGCCCTGCAAGGGTTGATCACGCTTGAGGATATTTTGGAAGAAATCGTTGGCGAGATTACCGACGAGCATGACACTGAAATCGACGCGCCGTTGGAACGGGATGCCGAAGGACATCTGGTGGTTGATGGTGCGACAACGATCCGCGATCTGAACCGGGCGACCGAATGGTATTTGCCCGACGAACATGCCAATACGGTTGCCGGTCTGGTGATCCATGAAAGCCAGTCGATCCCCAATCAGGGGCAGGTTTTCAACTTTCACGGGTTTCGGTTTCAGGTGATGGAGCGCAAGGACAACCGCATCACAAAACTGCGGATCACACCACTTTAGCGCCCCTTGAACAGACTGCCGAGAACGCCGCGCACCAGCGAGGATCCAACCCTAGTGCCCATGGAACGGGCCATGGACTTGGCAAAAGCCTCGCCCACGCTGTCACCACGTTTTTTGGCGCTTGAGCGGGCGACGCGGGTGCCGGAATAGCGCCGTGCGGTGTTGTATTCACGCGCCTGACTGGGGCCGTGTTCGACCTTTTCTTCTTCGGCTTCGGCAGCTTTTGCGGCCTCCGCGGCGCGTTTTGCCAGGGCCTCATAGGCTGAATTGCGATCGACCGCCGCCTCGTAAAGGCCTGCCACTGGCGAGCCTGCGATAATTGCCTGGCGCTCAGCCGGGCTTAATGGCCCTAATTGCGAGGACGGCGGACGGATCAAAACCCGCTCCACGACCGATGGTACGCCCTTCTTTTGCAGGGTCGAAACAAGCGCCTCGCCGACGCCGACATCGCGAATGGCATCTTCGGTATCAAAGGCGGGATTGGGGCGAAAGGTTTCTGCTGCGGCCCGGAGCGCACGTTGATCGCGCGGCGTATAGGCGCGAAGGGCATGTTGAATGCGGTTGCCCATTTGTCCAAGAATATCTTCGGGCACATCCGCCGGATTTTGCGTGATAAACCAAACAGATACCCCTTTGGAGCGGATCAATCGGGCGACTTGTTCAACCTTGTCCAGAAGCGCCTTTGGCGCATCGTCAAACAAAAGATGCGCCTCGTCGAAAAAGAAGACCAGCTTCGGCTTGTCCGGATCGCCAACCTCGGGAAGGGTTTCGAACAACTCTGACAACAGCCACAATAAAAACGTCGCATAAAGCCGGGGCGAGGACATCAATTTGTCGGCCGCCAGCACGTTGATCCGGCCACGACCATTGGCGGTGCGCATCATCAGATCTTCTAGGCGCAAGGCCGGTTCCCCAAAGAACCCGGCCCCACCTTGATTTTCCAGCACCAGCAAACGCCGCTGGATCGCGCCAATCGAGGCGGTCGAAATATTGCCGTATCTAAGCGACAGCCCCTTGGCGTTCTCGCCGAGCCAGACCAGCATGGCTTGCAGATCCTTCATGTCGAGCAATGGCAACCCCTGCTCGTCTGCAACCCGAAAAGCGATGTTGACGATGCCTTCCTGTGCTTCCGTCAGTTCCAGCAATCTGGAAATCAAAAGCGGGCCCATTTCGGCAATCGTTGTCCTGACCGGGTGGCCCTGCTGGCCAAAGACGTCCCAGAAAGTGACCGGGAATGCGTCGTAGCCATAGTCATCAAAGCCGATTTTGCTGGCCCTTGAGGTGAAGGCTTCATGCAGCTTGAAATCCGCCCGCCCCGCCTTTGCAAGACCCGAAAGATCACCTTTTACATCCGCAAGAAAGACCGGAACGCCTTCGGCGGAAAAGCTTTCGGCAAGAATTTGCAGCGTCACGGTTTTCCCGGTGCCCGTAGCGCCCGTGATCAAACCATGACGGTTTGCATATTTGAGCTTCAGGGTCTCTTTAGTTGCATAATCCAGTCCGCCACCGCCGATAAAAATACTGTCCGCCTGATCCATTTCCACCCCGATCAATCATGGAATTTTGCCAAACATACGTAGGAACGCTTTGATGCGCCACTGTGTCTTGGCCGGGTCTGTGAAATGAATTCACGCAGGCGCATTGAAGGCGCGTCGCGCTTTCGCTTTGGTTCGTTGATTGTTGCCAATTCGTCAACAATATAAGGAAAAAATTCCGTGTCGGGGGCCGGTTCTCCGGTTGACGAAAAAACGGCTGTGACGTAACGTTCGCACAGAATACGTCGGCAAGTCCGACAGGGAGAACCGCGAAAATGCGGACAGATGGGGCGCTTTCGTAGCGCCCCATCTGCTTTTGTGCCGCGAAACGGCGGTGCGCCGCTTATTTCGCATGGGATTTCAAGAAAAGGCCTGACAGAAACCGATTGGGGCGCTAAACCCAAGAAAAACCACATATAAGATGAGAGCAAACATGATGAAATTGGCAAAATGGGGCATATTGGCATTTAGCCTGACATTTGCCTCGACGGCGTTGGCGCAGGATACCTCGGATTCCACTGATGAGGCCTTTCCAACAGGCACCGACCCGGAAGTGCAAGTCGGACAAACCTATCAGGCGGGATCCTATGACGATTGGGAAATGGTCTGCGTGAAGGTGGAATCCGGTCCCGAACCTTGTGAAATCGGCCAGCTTGTTCTTGATGATTCAGCCAATCCAATTGCCGATGTGCGCGTCTTCCCGCTGCCTCAGGGCTCGCAAGCGATTGCCGGGGCGACCATGTTGACGCCGCTGGGCGTGTCGCTGCAAAACGGTCTGCTTTTCAGCGTCGATGAAGGCGATCCAAAGCAATATCCCTATGCTTTTTGTAACAATGTCGGCTGCATCGCGCGGGTAGGTTTCACACCGCTGGAACTGCAAAAACTGCGCAAGGGCGCGACGGCAAAAATGGGTATTCGCCTGTTTCAGGACCCCAACAACCCGATTACAATTGGCGTATCGCTCAAAGGCTTTGCGGATGCCTACACGGCCCTGACCAAAAGGGCCCTAGAGCAATAATTCCAACGTTTGATCCTTGGATCAGTGCTAGGGGCGTGGCGATTGCCGCGCCCTATTCATATCCGCTTCAGCGCAATTACCGCATTCAGACCGCCAAATGCAAAAGCGTTGCTAAGGGCGGCCCTGACCGGTTTTTCCTGCGCATCATTGGCTACAAGATTGATCGCACATTCAGGATCAGCCTGTCGAAATCCAATCGTCGGGGCTATGACCCCGGTTCTGAGCGCCATGATCACCGCAAGCAATTCCACCGCGCCAGTACCACCCATCACGTGCCCATGCGTCGCCTTGGTGGAGGACACGGATAAATGCCGCGTGTGATCGCCGAAAACCGCATTGATGGCGGCACTTTCGCTTTTGTCATTGGCACGCGTTCCCGTGCCATGGGCGTTAAGATAATCTATGTCATCGGGCGACAGCCGCGCATCGCGTAGCGCTGCCCGCATCGCGCGTTCGGCGCCGTCCTGCGCTGGAAGGACGATGTCGGCGGCGTCAGAAGTCATTGAAAAACCTACAACTTCTGCCAGCATATCGGCACCGCGTGCGGTTGCGTGTTCATAGTCCTCAAAGACAAAAACAGCCGCGCCCTCGCCCTGCACCATGCCAGACCGGGTGGCGCAGAACGGACGGCACGCCTCGGTTGAGAGGACTTTCAGACCCTCCCAGGCCTTGATGCCGCCAAAGCACAACATGGAATCCGAACCGCCGGTCAACACCGCATCACATGAACCACCACGGATCATGTGAAACGCCTGCCCCATGGCGTGATTGGCCGAAGCGCAAGCCGATGAAACACTATAAACCGGGCCACGGATACCATGGCGCATCGACAGATGGCTTGCCGCGGCATTATTCATCAAACGCGGCACCGTAAAGGGATGCACCCGGTTTTTGCCTTCTGCATAAACCGCGCGGTAACTCTGGTCCTGTGTCTGCAAGCCCCCGCCAGCCGTGCCCAGGATCACCCCGGCTCGCTCGGCCAAAGCACCTTCAAAGTCGATCCCCGACGCAGTGACCGCCTCCTTGCCGGCGAGCAATGCGAATTGGGTAAACGGGTCGTAAAGAGCGACCTCCTGTCGGTTGAAATGATCAGCGGGGTCAAACCCTTTGACCTGCGCACCGATCTTGACAGACAATCGCTCATTGTCTTGAAAAGTCAGCTCCCCGACACCACAAATTCCTTCGCGCAACCCCTCAAGGGTTTGGTGGGCATTGTGACCCAAGGCGGTGATGGCCCCCTGTCCTGTGATGACCACGCGCCGCATGTCAGATGGTCGGGGATTGTTCGGCCACAAAGCCCTCGATGGCCGTAACAAAGACCGCGAGGCTTGATGTGTAAATCCGATCAAGATCGGGATCGCCGGTGTTGTAGGGGACCGCGATATCAAAGGTTTCTTCCAGCGCAAAAATGATTTCAACCAGCGAGAGGCTGTCGATGCCCTGGTCTTCGAGGCTCTGGTTGCCGCTCAGGTCTTGAACATCAAGTTTGACGTGTAGCGCTATGATTTCGCGTATTTTTTTGCGAACTTCCTCATCGCCCAATGTCTGTTCGTCCCGCATCACGGCTTTTCTTCGTTGTTGGCAATCAGGCCTTCCAACTTGCGGAACCGCTCCATCAGGCGCGGCAAGCGGCGCAGCGCTTTGTAGGTCTCGATGTTTTGCTCCATACGCACGGCCGGATAACCCATCATGATGCGGCCTTTTGGAACGTTGGAGAGGATCGCGGTAGCCCCCGCCGCGATCACATCATCGCCTAGGGTCAAGTGATCCCCGACGCCCGCCTGCCCACCCAGAACCACGCGGTCCCCCAGAACCGAGGATCCGGCAACCGCTGCATGGGCGCAAAGCAGGCAATCGCGCCCGATTTGTACATTGTGGCCGACCTGAACATGGTTATCAATCTTGGTGCCGTCACCGACTTTCGTGTCGGAAATCGTCCCCTTGTCGATGGTCGAACAGGCCCCGATTTCAACGTCATTGCCAATCGCCACCGCCGCATTGGAGGCGATCCGCAAATAGGATTGAGGACGCGCGGAAACGGCTTTGCCAAGACTGGCGCGGGCCTCTTCCACCGCACTTTTTTCGGGTGTTACAAAGGAAAACCCGTCACTGCCGACAACCGCGTTATAATGAATGATCGCGCGGGTGCCGATCCGCACGCGGGTTCCGATACGCACACCGGAATAGATCATCGCGTCCTGCCCGATTTCAGCGTCATCCGCGATCGTGACCTGCGGCATCAGGATTGCGCCCCCAGCGATCCTGACATTCGCGCCGATCACGCAAAGTGCGCCGATACGCACATCAGGGGCGATCTCAGCGCTTGGATCAATGACTGCCGATTTGTGAATGCCCGGCGCAATCATCGGGGCGACGTCAAAGTTCGCGGTGATCCCGGCCATTGCCAGGCGCGGGCGTTGAACGAAAATTACTGCGTCCAGATCGTAGTCCTGCCAATTCGTGCCAATCGGCACCGCAGCGGCCCGAGCCTTGCCTAAGCACAATTCCAGCAGATAGGATTTGTCCATCGCCAGCGCAATCTGCTGCGGCCCGGCCTCGGCGGGTGGTGCTGCCCCTTCCAGGCTTAAACCACCGTCGCCGGCAAATTCTGCGTCCAAAGCTTTCGCCAGTTCCGCAATCGTGATGGCCATGGATATGCTGCCTCCAACGAAAAGAGCGCCCGGATCACCCGGACGCCCCATCATGATCTTCTTGGCTTTAGATTTAGCCTTGAACCGCGCGCAAAACCACCCCGGACTTTTGTAGCCAGGAAAAGACTTTCTTGTCGCGGCCATAGGTGTCCTTGCGGAAGTTAGAGCGGCCCTGCGGTGTTACCCACGCCGTGTGATAGGCAAGATGGATTGGCACCGGTTTTACCAGATCTACCTGGGCTTCTTCGCCAGCGGCCAGCACATCCTGAAACTCCTTCTTGGGGTTTGATGATTGGGGGCTGAGCAAAGCATATGCGAACTCAAATGGTTTTTGCACCCTGACACAACCGTGGCTATAGGCCCGCAAATCCCGTGTGAACAGGTTTTTCGTCGGGGTATCATGCAAATAGATGTTATGCCGGTTGGGGAACATGAACTTTACAAGACCAAGCGCATTCCGCGTGCTTGGCGGCTGCTTGAGGTCAAAGGGAAAGTTTTTCGCCGAATACCGACTATAGTCCAGTTTGGTTGAATCAATCTGTCGGCCAGTCGCGTCGAACATGTTAAACCCAAGGCGAGCAAGCGCATTGCGGTTCTTTTTCAACATTGGCAGGTATTCATTGCGCGCGATCGACTTTGGAATATGCCACGTTGGATTGATCACCATATGAGTCATCTCGTGACTGAATTCGGGCGTGCGGAATCTGGTCTCTTTGCCCACAACTACGCGGGAGTTAAACGTCACGCGCCCGTCGTCAACAATAAATACCCGGAAATCGGCTTGATTGACAAAGATATGGCGTTTTCCGCGAGGCTTGTTCAGCCAGCGTTGGCGCTCCAATCCGACGATCACCTGCTCCAAACGTTTTTGCGCCGAGACGTTCATCGCGTCGATTGTTGCCGATCCGGCAACGCCGTCTTCGTTCAGGCCGTGATCTGCCTGAAACAGAGCAACCGTCTTTTGCAAATCCTCGTCAAATTCGTTGGACATGCCAAGTCGCTTGTAACCCATGGCCGTCAAACGCGCACGCATTACTGCGACGTGCTTGGACTTTTGACCTGGCTTCAGGCTTTTGCGACCGATTTTTGGCCCCCAGCCGCCTTGGCCGAGCACTTTTTCAAGCCGGACTTTTTCCTTCATGAGACGTGCGTAGTCCGGATGCTGTGGCGGCAGAGCGCGGATAAATGCGCGGGGATTTGATTTCGCGAAGGCCTCCAGTATTTTCTGACGGTCCTTTCGCGGGGTCACGATATCAAGCTCCCTGTCGAGCTTGCGCGGCTCCAGAATGCCGGACTGAATATGCTGTGCATAAAGCAGGAATTTTTGCGTCGTCTGAACTTCAAGATATCCGAGTGCTTTCGCTGAACTAATCTGCTGAAAGCTCTTTTTTAGCTCCTGCGCGTCATAATAACCTCTGGGAAGTGCATGATCGCCTGATTTTGCGGCCGCTTCTATAAACGCACGCCGCCGGTCGGTATCCGTGGTTGAGGTCCAGATCGGGAGAAAATCGCGTGCCTTGTAGAATTCCAGAACGTCTTTGTCCTTCGCCGCTGCGACGGCAACCGCTTGTTTGAACGCAACGCTTTGGGCGGAAGCCCCGGTTGCAAGTCCCGTCGTCAAAGTCAGGCCGAGAGCGAGCGAACCAACCAGAAACTGCCGTTTTTCAAATGAAATCCTGTGCTTTGAACTGACCATTTTTACCCCACAATATAAAAATTCAGCGATAACGCTAACCATACAAGGAATTTCAGGTAATCCAAAGTCCATTCGCATTCACGCGAAATCCAGTTTACTTTAATGTACCCCAATTACCATGACTGTTTGCAGGCGCGCGACAATGCAAGTGACTTGCTCAAATTGGCAAGATTTTGCCGACGGTTAACGTCGTCTTCATTGTTTCCAAACTAACACTTTTACGACGATTCGATTTATGGCATAAAACACTTGTCTGGGGGATGGTTTAAACAACTGCGGTAAACGCAGAAACAGATGGGACAGGCGCAAGCCATGATGACACAGTCGGGTGGACAGTTGTCCAGAAGGAAGCTTCTGGGAGTATTCGCAAGCACAATGGTGATTGCGGCTCCGGTCTATTCTCAAACTTTCGGTGTGCTTCGGGGGGCGGGTGATATCCGCAAAATTTCAATGCGCTCGCCGCGTACCGGCGAAACCTTGGAGACCATTTACTGGATCGAAGGCGAGTACATCAAACCTGCCCTCAAAGAGATTAGCCATTTCATGCGCGACTGGCGCGAAGGATCAACGATCCGTATTGATCAGCGCAACATCGACATTGTCGCCGCGACCCACCGTTTGCTTGAAACCGATGAACCCTTTACAATGTTGTCGGGCTATCGCAGCCCTAATACAAACGCCATGTTGCGCCGTCGCAGCCGTGGTGTTGCCCGGAATTCCCTTCATATGAAGGGTATGGCGGCTGACCTCCGTCTGAACTCTCGTTCGGTCAGCCAGCTCGCCCGCGCAGGTAAGGCCTGTGGGTCGGGCGGAGTTGGAAAGTACTCCCGTGCCAACTTTGTCCACCTTGATAGCGGCGCGGTCAGGACCTGGGGTCGGTAAATCTTCCTGAGCCGACTCACGCCTTAGGCCCGCCAAAATATCGGCGGGTTTTTTATCGCGCAGAGTGATTTTAGTCGCGGATCGCTCCGTCGCCCTCCACCAGATATTTGAATGACGTCAGTTGCGTCGCTCCGACTGGACCACGCGCATGCAGCTTTCCGGTTGCTATGCCGATTTCGGCCCCCATGCCAAATTCGCCGCCATCGGCAAATTGTGTCGACACGTTACGCATCAGGATCGCGCTGTCCAACTCGGCAAAGAACTGCGCGGCGCTCGCATCATCCTCCGCCAAGATCGCCTCGGTATGGTTCGAGCCATATTCGCGGATATGCGCAATTGCCCCTTCCACCCCATCAACCAGTTTGACGGCAAGGATCATATCAAGAAATTCACGCCCAAAATCATCCGCTTGCGCGGGTTTGGTCCGCGATTCCGCCTCCAATCCCTCGCCCACGCGCAACTCGACCCCTGCATCGGCAAGATCCTTTAAGAAAGGTGCACCGTTTCGCGCGTAGTAAGCCCGATCAATCAAAAGGCATTCTGCGGCACCACAAATCCCCGTGCGCCGGGTTTTGGCGTTCAGGATCACCCGGCGGGCTTTTTCGGTATCCGCCGAGGCATCCACGTAGATGTGGCAAATCCCCTCCAGATGGGCAAAAACCGGCACCCGCGCTTCGGCCTGAACCCTTGTCACCAGACCTTTGCCGCCGCGCGGAACAATTACGTCGATGAAACCCGTCGCCCCCAACATCGCACCAACCGCCGCCCGGTCGCGGGTCGGGATCAGTTGGATCGCTGTGGCTGGCAGACTTGCGGATTCCAACCCCTCAACAAGGCAAGCATGAATCGCAGCCGAGGAATGAAAGCTTTCCGAACCGCCCCGCAAAATCACCGCATTGCCCGATTTCAGACAAAGCGCACCTGCATCGGCAGTCACATTCGGGCGACTTTCATAAATCACGCCAATGACCCCAAGCGGCGTGCGCACCCGGCGGATATTCAGGCCCGAAGCCATGTCCCATTCAGCGATTACCTCGCCAATCGGATCTTTTTGTTCGGCAACCGCACGAAGACTGTCGACAATCGCGCGAATCCGATCTTCGTTCAGCAAAAGGCGATCCATCATCGCCGGGCTCAAGCCCTTTTTGCGGCCAAACTCCAGATCATCTGCGTTTGCGGCGATAATTTTGGCGCGGTTTTTCCAAACCGCATCCGCCGCCCCGATCAAAGCTGCATGTTTGCGCTCAGCCGTGGCAGTCGCCAATTTGGATGCCGCCGCTTTGGCCGCCTGCCCGATCTCGCGCATCATCTGGTCGATGTTTTCAATCTCGTTCATAACGCCATGTCGTCCCTGTGAATAAGTGCTGCGCGTCCGGGATAGCCGAGGATTTCGGCGATGTCTCGGGAATGACGGCCCTGAATTTTTCGCGCCTCGCTGGCCTCGTAGGCGATCAAGCCTTTGCCAAGCACCTGCCCGTCCGGGCCTTGGATTGACACAGGATCACCGCGCGAGAATTTACCTTCAAGGGCTACAACCCCGGCGGCCAGCAGCGATTTTCCCTTGGCAAGAGCCGCCATTGCCCCGGCATCAATCACCACATGCCCCCGGGGTTTCATAGCTGAAATCCAGGATTTCCTAGCGGCCTGCGGATCACCATTGGCGGCAAAATAGCTGTGTTTCACACCGCCCAGAAGGCTTTTAAGAGGTTGTTTTACATCGCCTTTCATGATGATCAACGCACAACCCGCCGCCACAGCCGTCTTGGCCGCCATCAGCTTGGTGCGCATTCCACCTTTGGCGGTGGCGTTCACGCTGTCACCGGCCATAGCCTCGATTTCCGGCGTGATCAGCGGGATTTCGGTGAAATGCTTTGCGGTGGCATCCAGATTTGGATTGGCCGAATATAGCCCGTCAACGTCTGACAACAAGACCAGCAAATCAGCCTCTGCCATTACCGCGACCTGTGCGGCCAGCCGATCATTGTCGCCAAAGCGGATTTCGTCGGTTGCAACGGTGTCGTTTTCGTTCACGATCGGCACCACGCCCATCGACAGCAGCGTCGCAATTGTCGCCCTCGTATTGAGATATCGCCGCCGGTTTTCGCTGTCTTCCAGCGTCACCAGAACCTGCCCGGTCGTCAGGCCAAAGGGCGTCAACGCCTCTTCATAGGCGCGCGCGAGGCGGATTTGACCGACCGAGGCCGCGGCCTGAGATTGCTCCAGTGACAAATCGCCCGATGGCAGATCCAACACCCGACGCCCCAAAGCGATGGAGCCGGAGGAGACAATCAGAACGTCCTGCCCGCGAGCTTTTGCGTCGGCCACATCTCGTGCCAGCCCGGCGAGCCAGTCGGTTCGCAACCGTCCGCTGCCGACGTCCACCAACAGCGCGGAGCCGATCTTGACGACCAGTCTTTTTGCGTCGATCAGGGTTGCCATGTGTCGGTCTCGGGCGCGGAGGCGGCAGTTTCCTCTTCACGCTGTAGGGTGATCTGACGACGCAGCGCCCGTAAAACCTCGCGCAGGCCTTCTTGGGAAACGCCCGACATTTCAAAGACTTCGCTGTCAGTCGCGGCTTTGAGTGCGGCGCGTTTTTCCGCCCGCTCAGCCTCGTCCAAAGCATCAACCTTGTTGAGCGCGGTGATCCGCGGCTTGTCGGCCAGAACGCCGCCATATTCCATGACCTCATTCAGGATGGTCTGATAATCCTCAACCACGTCTTCCGAGGTGCCATCGACCAGATGCAACAGGACGGCGCAACGTTCCACATGACCCAGAAACCTGTCCCCGATCCCTTTGCCCTCATGTGCGCCCGCAATCAATCCGGGGATGTCCGCGACGACAAATTCAGCGCCATCAACCCCCACAACGCCCAGATTGGGATGGAGCGTGGTGAACGGGTAGTCAGCGATCTTTGGCCGCGCATTTGAGGTCGCTGCCAAAAAGGTCGATTTCCCAGCATTCGGCAGTCCTAAAAGGCCGACATCTGCAATCAGCTTCAGGCGTAGCCACAACTCGCGCTCAACCTCGGGCTGGCCGGAATTTGCACGGCGCGGGGCCTGATTGGTGGAGGATTTGAAATGCAGGTTGCCAAAGCCGCCGTTGCCCCCTTCGGCAAGCTGTACGCGCTGGCCGAGCCGGGTCAGATCGGCGACCAATGTCTCCTGATCGGCGTCCAGAACCTCGGTACCGACGGGAACCCGAAGTACGATGTCTTCGCCGTCCTTGCCAGAGCGGGCCTTACCCATGCCGGATTTGCCGTTCTGGGCAAAGAAATGCTGCTGATAACGAAAATCAATGAGCGTGTTTAGCCCATCCACGGCCTCGACCCAGACCGAGCCACCTTTGCCGCCGTTGCCGCCATCGGGGCCACCATATTCCACGTGGGCTTCGCGGCGAAATGACACGCAGCCATTGCCGCCTGCGCCCGAGCGGATCGTGACTTTTGCAAAATCGAGGAATTTCATGGGATGGTCCAAATGAGTGATTGCAGTGCGATACCTGAACTCCGCACGGACCTCAAGAAACTCCCCGAATTTGCTGGCTGGTTAAATGCGTGGGCGGCTCAGGTCGGGTTGATCGGTCGCGATGTGATGGCGTCATGCAATCTTTCGCGCAGCCGCGTCGGAGAGATTCCGCAGATAAGTCCAGCTTGGCACATGGCAACCGCGCGACGGGCAATAGGCCTCAGCCGCGCCCAAATGCATAAAGCCATTGGCTGCAAGAACCCGTGCGGATGCTGGATTATCCTGAAACACTGCCGCCACGATGGAAGCATTGGCATGGGGGTTGGCCGCGATCAGGGTCGCCAGCGCCTCCGATGCATAGCCACGGTTCCAAAAATCAGGCGCGACCCAATAGCCGACCTCCGATTGGCCGCGATCCAGATCGTCGAGCGTCATCAACCCCAAAAACGGCGCCTGCTGGGAGATCGAGCCATCAATGACCCATACGTCGCGCTCCCGCGCGGGCGCCAGGGCGTCCTCAATAAACTCGTGTGCCACCTCGTCGGACATCGGAAACGGCAGGTTCGTTGTCATATGCGCAACCCGCTGATCATTGGCAAAGCGCGAGATCAGTTGTGCATCCCCATCTTCCACCGGGCGCAAGGAAACCCGTGTGCCGGTGAAGGTGCCTTGACGGTCGACAGGTTCAATTTTCATCACAAAACCTCATAAAAACAGCACAAAAATCACGCTGGCGATTGTCAAACCGGCCAGAGAGAACATTAACAGGCGCTCATAGCGTGATCCGGCCACCCTTTGGGCAAGCCAGGCGCCGCCAAGCGTCCAAAGCGGGTGAAGCACCAGTTGGACGCCCATCAAAACAAGCGCAATCTGGAGTGTAGCCGCAAAAACGGGCGTTTCTGGGGCAACGAAGAAAGAAAACGCCCCGACAATCATCCCCCAGGCCTTTGGGTTAAGCGGATGAACCGCCAAACCAGCCAGAAATCCCGGTTTTCGGGCGCTCATATCGCGTGCGCCCAATCGCAGACCGGCAATTCTCCAAGCCAGCCAGCAGATGTAAAACAGCGAGGCCCATTTCAGGACCAGCATGACCGTCGGCTGATCACTCAGCAGACCCATGATGCCAAAACCAATCGGCCAGATCAGCAGTTGCTTGCCCAAGACGACGCCCGCGACAAATGGCAAGGCGGGCCGTAAACCATAGGCAGCCCCGGTCGCCATCAAGGTCATATTCGCGGGACCGGGCGTGCCGATCTGGCTGATCGCAAAGATCAGCAAGGCAGTGAGTTCCATCTAGAGCCTCCCAACCCCAATGAAAAAGGGACCGGCTTTTGCAGCCGATCCCCTTAAAATCATAATCCTTTAAGGTCGGCTTACTCGGCGGCCTCCGCCACTGGCAGAACCGAAATAAAGGTGCGGCCCTTGAGGCCTTTGTGGAATTTCACAGCGCCTTCTTCGGTTGCAAAGATCGTATGGTCGCGACCAATGCCAACGCCCGCGCCCGGCCACCACTTGGTGCCGCGCTGACGCACGATGATGTTGCCCGGAATGACAGCTTCGCCGCCAAATTTCTTTACGCCAAGGCGACGACCGGCGGAGTCGCGGCCGTTACGGGATGAACCGCCTGCTTTTTTATGTGCCATATCGTGTTCTCCTCTTAGCCTTTAGCCAGTTCTTTGGCCTGTTCGATCCAGCCTTCGCGCTCAATCCGGCCTTTGAATGACAGTTTCTCGTCCATAGCAGCTACATCGTCTGCGGACCAGCCAGCGATTTGTGCAAACGTGGTCACGCCAGCCTCGTGCAGCTTTTTCTCAAGCGCGGGGCCAACACCGGACAGAACTTTCAGATCGTCCGCTTTAGAAGCCGCAGCTTCGCTTTTTGCAGCCGCTTTCTTGGGGGCCGCTTTCTTTGGCGCAGGTTTTGCAGCCGCTTTAGGCGCCTCTGCAACAACCGCTTCACCGCCAACTGCTGCGGCAACACCGGACTTCCCGGCACCCTTGGCAAGGATGTCGGTGACACGCAGAACTGTCAGGTTCTGGCGATGGCCCTTTTTGCGCTGCGACGAGTGCTTACGGCGACGCTTGACGTAGTTGATGACCTTGGGGCCACGGATCTGGTCAAGGATTTCGGCCTGAACGCCTGCATCCGCCACCAAAGGCGCGCCAACAACAGCCGTGTCACCGCCGAGCATCAGAATATCGTTGAATTGGACTTTGTCCCCGGCCTGGCCTGCAAGTTTTTCAACTTTCAGAACATCACCGCTGGCCACTTTATACTGTTTGCCACCAGTTTTTAATACTGCGAACATGCAGTCTTCCTTTTCATCTCTCGCGTCTCTGTGGTCCCCTTAGCGGGTGTTTCGCCGGTTAAACCGGCACCTCGGACAGCGCGCCCCCTTGGGACGGGTTAATCATACGCAAAACCCGGTCGGCCTTTGCGTCGCGGTGCTATCGGGGATCACGTGCCTGTTGTCAAGCGGGAACAGCTTGGAAATGTCAGCACCTGGTGCCTGTTGCCACGGATCGGCAAGTATCCGATAGAAGGACAAACCGCAATTCCGGGACGACCGATACCATGACCGACACCAGCCAGACGCTAAAAGACCATCTCACCGCCGGAGATTCCGCATTGGCGGATGGCAATATTCCCGTGGCTCTTGGCCATTTCGCCCTTGTCCTTGCCGAGGTGCCCGGCCATTCGCGGGTGCGCAAATCCATCCAGAAGATGCGCAAGACCAACGGCTTGCCGGCAAATCTGACCCAGGCCGATATGGATCAGCTTGTGGAAATGGTGCAGGCCGGTGCCTTTGAGCTGGCGACCAATCAGGCGCGGATCCTGCTGTCGATCGCCCCCAAGGAGCCGTTGTTGCAAAATATTCTGGGCATGTGTCTGTCCAATCTCGGATTTTACCAACCTGCGGTAAACGCTTTTCTGGCGGCCACAAAACTCAATCCGCAATACGCCGAGGCCTTTTCAAACCTTGGTGCGACGCTGGTGCAGATTGGTCGCTACGAAAAGGCGGAAAACTATCTCAGACGGGCAATCTCGCTGAACAGCCGCCTGCCGGAGCCACATCATAACCTTGCAGCCGTGCTGAAATCCAAAGGTGAGCTGACCGACGCGCTGGCATCGGTCGAGAAGGCGCTGAACCTGCAAGCCATCTATCCAAACGCCTATAACACCAAAGGTATGATCCTGCGTGGGCTGAACGACATCAATGCCGCAATCGCAGCGTTTGACACCGGCCTTGCTCAGGCCCCCGACGACGCCGATCTGCGGGTCAACCGTGGTTTTACGCTGGCACTTGCCAACCGGTTCGACGAAGCCATTGCCGAAGTGTCAGCCGCTCTGCCAAATGTCACCGATCCGGCCATTCAATCGCATCACTACGGGGTTCTGCTCAGTCAGGTGGGGCGCAGGGACGATGCCATTCAAGCCTTTGAAATGGCGCTATCCTTGGCCCCAGGGTTTTCGGAGGCTTCGCGCAGTCTTTCGATGCTGAAAACGTTCAAGGCCGGTGATCCGATGATCGCGGAGATGGAGACGCAGATCAATGATCCCGAGGTGACGGAGTTTGATCGGATGCATCTAGGCTTTGCGCTTGGCAAAGCCTACGAGGATCTCGGGCAGCCCGCCTGGATGTTCAAATACCTCGCCATGGGCAACGGCGAAAAACGCAATATCGTGCGGCCCTATTCCAATGAAATGCGCCGCCAGCAAATCGCTGAAATCAAAGAGCGTTTCACCCCGGCCTTTGCAAGACGTGTCGCTGACGGTGCCAATGACAGTCGCAGGCCGATTTTCATTCTGGGCATGAACCGTTCGGGCACAACTCTGGTGGAACAGATGCTCAGCAATCATTCTGCCGTTGTCGGCGGCGAGGAATTTGGCTGGCTGGATGCCTATATCAACAGAAACTGGGATAAACTGCCGGATATGGACGCGGCCACGGCTGCTACTTGCGCCGGGGACTACCTTGATTTTGCGCAGAAAACCTTTGGCGAGGCCCCGCACTTCACCGACAAGTTGCCGGGAAATTTCAACTGGATCGGCTTTATCAAGGCGCTTTTGCCGAACGCGCGGATCGTCCACATGCGGCGTGACCCGCGCGATACCTGCCTGTCGATCTACAAGAACTACTTTGACAGCGTCGGCAATCAATACGCCTATGATTTGCGCGAATTGGCGAATTACTATTTGGGCTACGAGGATTTGATGGGTTTTTGGCATCAGGAATTCCCCGGCGAGATATACGACTGCTCTTACGAGGCACTTGTGAATGACCCAGAAGGCGAGGCGCGTAAACTGCTTTCCCATCTTTCGCTCGATTGGGAACCCGCTGTGCTGGCGTTCCATAACAACGACCGCGCGATCCGCACCGCCTCGGTCGGGCAGGTCCGCGAAAAGATGTACCAAAGCTCGGTCGGGGGATGGCAGAAGTTCGAAAACGAATTAAAGCCGCTCCTTGATGTGCTGAGGACCGGTGGTGCCCTGCCCGACTAAGGACTTTGCCATTCTTTTGCCGAATGTCCCTTGTCAGCGCAAAGCTGCCGGATTAAACACCGCCTCGTTCTGACCAGAACATCTCGCGGAGAGGTGCCGGAGTGGTCGAACGGGGCGGTCTCGAAAACCGTTGTGGGGGTGACTCCACCCAGGGTTCGAATCCCTGTCTCTCCGCCATATTTCTCATTGGTGAATTTTGAACAACGCGCCCGCTAGCGTTGTATCGCCGTCCGTCAAATTGCCCTAATGCGATTGTTGCGGGGGTTGTGTTCCAGTTCGGCCAATCCCAAAAGCTCCAGCGTCGGGCCGACGTAGTTGGCAAAGCGCCCGCGGTAGCCTTTTCTAAGACCATAATATCCGCCAACCGGGTTTGATTGTGACCGCGCCCAATGCTCCAGCGTTCCCTCTTTTGTCGGCTTGCCTTCATCTGCATTGCCAAGGGGCATCCAGTCACCGTGGGACTTCAGCATGGCATGGGCATCTTCCAAGGCACGTAGCTGATAAGACAATCGGGTCTTGCCGACCTGAACCATCAGCGCCGGTGTGTCCAGTGTTTCGTCCTTCCAAACCTCAAACTCGGAGGACTGCGGAGGCGTTTTCAAAATCCAGGGGTCTTCAGGTGTGCCTGATCCATATGTGACAATGTTCATTGTGCTTCTGCTTTCGTCTTTAGAGCTTGCGAGAATTTGGTGAAACTAGGCGTCAGGTCCGGCATTGTTTTTGTGATCATGCTAGACAAAAGTCCCGAAAAAACCTCCTGCATCTTGAACCTTGTACCGCCGTTTTGAGGCGACAGGGTGAAAGTTCGCGTGCCGGTAAACAAACCCAAAGGCATTCCGCCGCGCCAGACCATCGTTTTGGGCCCCTCAAACGTCGTGACTTTGAGGGCAAAGGCACGATCTGGTGCGACCTCTGACCAAAGCTTGATTTTGGCGTTCAATTCGACGTCTCCTTCAAATCGAAGGATACCATAGGCCTCCGGTGACTTGGGGAGGTCTTTCGTTAACACGCTCCAAACAACCTCGGTTGGCGCGGCGATGCTGGTTTCAATTTCATAGGCTTTCATCGGGGATCCTCTACTTGACGAAAGGCTGCCTATCACCCCTAATATGACACCTTCTGTCATGTTTGATTTAAGCTGATGCGTGCCGCCCGATTATTGCAAATCCTGCTCATCCTCCAGAACCGCGGGCGGCAGACCGCCGGGCAGCTGGCCGCAGAACTGGAAGTGGTGCCGCGCACGATCCTGCGGGATGTCGACGCCATGACCGAGGCCGGATTGCCGATAATCGTTCATCAGGGGCCGCGCGGCGGGATCGAACTTGGGTTCAATTATCGCACCCGTTTAACCGGGCTGGCGCAGGACGAAGCCGAGGCGCTTGGGCTTATCCTTGCCTCGAACAATCCGATGATCGACCTTCTCGGCCTCACCCATGCGGCCAAGCGGGCAAAGGCCAAACTTGTCGAAAGCTTTCCTGACAAGACCAGAGCACACGTCTCAACTGCCATGGGACGGTTCAAAACCAACATGGCGAACCCCATAGACGATCCAAGAATTCGCGCCCTTTCAATCGCCATTCGCGCCCGCACAATCGTCAAACTTCGCTTTGCCACAAAACAGGAGCGCGTAATCCACCCCATAGCAATTGAACTGAGCAGCACGGATTGTTCGGTCAAAGACGCATTGCGCATGGAATGGGTGTCGATGGCCGATTGGGGGCGGATCAATGTCTCGGCAATGCGATTCCCGCAAGTTTGACGCAGGCGCATTCCAACAGCCCTACCCAGCCACGGTCACAAATCCAGCACGATCTCCGCTTCGCCTTTGGCTGCCCTTGATTGACAGAGGATGATTTCGGTTTCCTGTTGCTTCTTTGAAAGGACAAAGTCACGATGCTCGATCTCGCCTGCAAGGTGTTTGCATTTGCAAACGCCGCAAATTCCGTCCGAGCATTTCACATCAACCGGCATGCCGTGTTCCTCCAGCACATCGGTAATGCTTTTCTCGGACGGGATTGAAAGGGTTTTGCCGGATTTTGCCAGCTTGACCTGAAAGGCAAAATTCTCGTGTTCGGGTTGTTCGGGTACTGCGAAATATTCCAGGTGACAGGCCGCGTCAGGAAACCCGTGGTGCGCCGCGCGATCCATGACCGCCTCCATGAACCGATCCGGCCCACAGGTGTAGACCTGCCAGCCCGGGCGGTAGCGCGAAAGGATCGCATCAAGATCAGCGCGGCTGCCTTTGTCGGTGAAATGAAACGAAACGTGGTCCGCCCAAGGCATTGCCTTCAGGTCTTTGACATAACCCGCATCGGCCTCCTTGTGGGCGCAATAATGCAGCTCAAACGCGTGACCGAGGCTGTGCAGACGATGCGCAAAGGCGATCATGGGCGTGATGCCGATGCCACCGCCCAGCAAAATCGTTCTGGTGGCCGTTTCGTCCAGCTCAAAATGATTGATCGGGCGCGAAATAAACACCCTGCGGCCTTCGTGGAAAATCCGGTGCAGGAATCTTGAGCCGCCCTTGCCCTCCTCCTCGCGCAGCACGCCGATCTGATATTTCGAGCGATCAGCAGGATCACCGGACATCGAATACTGGCGCTGAAACTCCGGCGCGATCACCACATCCAGATGCGCCCCTGCTGTCCATTCCGGCAGAGGTTCGCCGTCGTGGGTTGCAAATTCGTACTTTGTGACCGCCGCACTCATCGCCTCCACCTTGGTAATCCGCGCCTTGATCACTGGCGCGTTTTCAAACGAGGGGTATTGATGCGCCAAACCATCGATTTCCCCCCGCGCCAGACGGGCCTGGTATTCTTCGGCGGAAATCATCGCCTGATAAGCCTGAATGCCCGCCTCGCGGTCCATGGCAAAGGGATATGGCCAGGGATGCGGGGCAAGGTTGGCAGGGTAAACCGCAAGCGTCTGATCCTCGTATTTCAGCTCGAGATCAAGCTGAAGGTCGCGCCGATTGACCGGCTGGGCAGGCGTGCGGTAACCGCCGTCGTCTTTCAATTCAATATCCCACCACCATTTCTTGGTGTCGTTCAGCCCGCCATGGCCAAGTTTATCGTCCAGCTTTGCCAGTACGGGTGCTGCGGCGGGCAGGTTCATCGCGGCCCAGCGAAAGGGTTTTTCGGCAAACAGGCCCTCCAGGTTCCAGGGGCAGGTTTTCATGCAACGCCCACACATTGCCCCGCCTTCGGTCGTGATCCTGTAGGTCGTGCATTTCTGGCTGTCGGATTTCCAGATTTCATAGCCATTGAACATCAGCTTCGGCCCCGCCGTGATCGCCCCAGAGGGGCACTCGCGCGCGCATTTGTTGCAGGACTCGCAGAATTTTTGCAGGCCAAAGTCGATGGGTTTGTCATGGGCCAGAGGCATGTCGGTCGTCACCACACCCGATTTCAGCCGTGGCCCCAGCAAGGGATGAAGGATCACCTCGCCGATCCGCGACACTTCGCCAAGGCCCGAGAGCAACAACAGCGGCGGCTGCAAAACCTCGCCGTCCATCACCGTATGGGCCTTTGCACTGTAGCCAAGATTGCGGATCTGCTTGGCGATCACGCCACCAAGCAGCGAAAAGCGCAGGTAGGCCCGCATTGATTGGGCCACAGCAACCCAATCATCGCCACTGGCCCCCTCCATGGTGTCGTAGCCCTGATCAATGATCATGCTTATGGCGTTGTCATGCGGAGGGACCAACACATCGCCCGTGGCGTCGTGGCTATACCAGGTCCAGTCCGGGCAGCGCGAAATGCCAACCGCATCCACCCCCAGAAAATAGCTGGCCGCTTTTACGTTCAGGGCGTTTTCCTCGGCCTCTGTTGGTTTTTCGGCAACCTCGGCGGGGGTGCCGTCCTGAAGCAGAACAAAGGCCCCTAAGATTCGCCGCTGCGCAAAAGAAAGCGCCGATTTTCGCACATAATAACCCCCCGTGGCCGCTTTCTGGTTCTTGCGGCCCATATCGCCAAACTGGGCGCGGGCAAACATATCGGTCCGCTTAGGTACCCGGGCCACGCGTTCCTCGTCGATAAAGGTTGTGGGTTTGTCCTTTCGCTTCAGCTTTTCAAACGGCAGGGCACCATCGGCAAAATCGCGGTTCTTGTAGGGGTCACGGTTGAGCGCACTTTTGAGCGTTCCCTTGCCAAGCCACCAGGCAGGCCCTTTGGTCCTGAGCCAGGGTTGATCCGCCATCGCCGCCAATGGCTGGTCGGTCTCAATCTCAAAGGTTGTCGTGACTGCTGCCAGACCAAATCCGCACCCGATATAGGGGGCCACCAGCTTACCGTCCTCGATCGTTGCCAGACCAGCGGCCACCGCCAGTTTGTAAAGGTCAACATCGGAGGTCGAGCGTGTGTGCATCTTTGCATCAAAGCCGAGCAGCCGGATGTAGTTGGCCGCACAAACCGCCGCCTCTGTGGCACGCAATGCCGCGCTATGAGCTTCGGTGTCCTTGATCCACGCCGCCCCTTTTTCGTCTTCACGCAAGGCGCGGTTTGCCTCAAAAAGGTAGACAATAGCGTATTTGTGTTTGTCGATATAACGCGGCGGTGCCTCGATGGAATCCTTCAGATCCGCCATAATCATATCAATGCCCGAGGCAAGGGTCTTGGTCTGCTTGGTGCGCAGATCAACCGCCAAACGCGCGATGTCGGGATTTCGGATCGGTTCCGCCAGCATCGCCTCCTTTGGCAGGCGACAGATACCGACCATTGAAGCGTCCGAAAAATATCCGAATGATTTCATATGGTTGGCGCGTTCTGTTGGATCAGCGGGTATCTCGGCTATCGCGCCGTTGGTGATCCCGTCGCGCACGGCGTCCATCATTGCCTGATATTCGCCCATTGCATTAACCAGAGAATGCGGCGTCGCTAGATCACTGAACTTCATCGCCTCCATTTTTGGCGTTGACGTCAGATCAGGCGCACCGGAAATCCGCGCAAGCCGCTCCAGTGGATATGGCCCCAAATGAAACGGGCGGTTTTTGGTTGAAAAGAACCGCATTCCCATCGGTGCCTCCGTTGCGTCGCCAATCTTTGCCGATGATGCGGTGAACCAGGTGCAAATGCACGCCCCGTCACGGTCATCGGTCGTCCTATCTTTTACGAAATGATCCCGGGCGTCATCCGCAAAACGTCCTGATCTGCGTGATCTGGGAAATCCGCCTTTTGCAGTAATTGTCAAAGACAATCACTTTCCCAATTTCTATTTCCCTGTCTAAACCTTTCCATTTTTCGCAATGGCGTTAATCTGTGACGATAATTCAAAAGAATCAAAACAGGGAAAGCAAAATGTTCAACTGGAAGACTTTTGCCGTCACCGCGACTGCGATTGCGTTCGCTGGCGAGGCTATGGCTGTCGAATGGAATGTATCTGTCTGGGGAAAACGCCGCGCCTTTACCGAGCATATCGAAAAGCTGGCCGAGTTGGTTTCGGAAAAAACTGATGGGGAGTTCACGCTCAACATTTCTTATGGTGGCCTCTCGAAGAACCGCGAAAACCTTGATGGGATTTCCATCGGCGCGTTTGAAATGGCGCAGTTTTGTGCAGGATATCACCGCGACAAGAATCCCACGATCACCGTTCTGGAATTGCCCTTCCTTGGCGTGAACACGCTGGAGGAAGAGGTTGCCGTCAGCCATGCGGTCTATGCGCATCCCGCCACCCAAAAGGACCTTGCGCGTTGGAATGCGAAACTGCTGATGACCTCGCCTATGCCGCAATACAACATCGTGGGCACCGGTGATCCACGCGATACCCTTGCGAAATTTGATGGTATGCGTGTGAGGGCAACCGGCGGCATCGGTCAGGCATTCAAGGCTGTGGGTGGCGTTCCGACATCCGTGACCGCGACGGAGGCTTATAACGCGATGGAAAGCGGTGTGGTTGACACAGTCGCATTCGCTCAACACGCGCATTTTGCCTTTCGCACGATTGATATCGCGGAATGGTGGACGGAAAACCTGAACCCCGGCACGGTGAACTGCCCGGTCGTTGTCAATATCGACGCCTATAATGACCTCTCGGATGAACACCGCGCGGCGCTTGATGGTTCCATCGACGAGGCGATTGCGCATTACCTCGACAATTACGGCCAACTTCTGGCGAAATGGGATGCGGTTCTGAGCGAAAAGAACGTCACCAAGGTCCGCCTTGCAGATAGCGAGATTGCAGCCTTTCGTGCCAAAGCAGCCGATCCGATCCGCGAACAGTGGATTGCGGATATGACCGCACAGGGACTGCCGGCACAGGAGCTTTATGATCTTGTGATGACCACGCTCGCGGAAACCCGCAAATAACAATAACGCGCCCCGGAACTTATCCGGGGCCGTTTCTCCTTTCGCTGGACCCGATATGTCATCTGCAAATGTCAGAACGGATGCGACCCGTTTGTCGCGGCTTGATCGTGCGCTGTTTACCGTCGAATCCGCCTTTAACCTGATGGCCGGGATCACGGTTTTTGCGTTAGTTTGTCTGGCCGTTGTCCATGTTCTGTCGCGCAAACTGCTAAACGCGCCCCTGCCCGGTTTTGTTGATTGGGTCGAACAATTCATGGCCGTTTTCGCCTTTCTGGGCGTGGCCTATGCACATCGCCTGGGCGGGCACATCCGCATGGATATGCTGGTCGGTCGCCTGAAGGGGCGAACGCTTTGGATCGCCGAATTTGTCTCGACAATCGTGATCCTGTTGCTGGTCAGCGCGTTGATTTACGGCACATATTTTCATTTTGATCGCAGCTTTGATCTTAATGCCCCGCTTTGGAGCCGCGACAGTTCCATCGACATCGCCTTGCCGCTATGGCCCGCCAAGCTGATTGTCTTTTTGTCACTGGCGCTACTGTGGCTGCGCCTTGCCTTGCAGGTCTGGGCTTATGGGCGGGCAATTCGATCGGGTGCAGAGGAACCCATTGCCATTCCGCTGATCGAGGATGCCGCGCAAATGGCAGCCCATGAAGCGGATGTTTTTGAGGGCCGGATATGAATGGTCTGATTGATATGAAGGCGCTTTTGGCGGGGGTTGATATGTTCAACGTTTCGCTCTGGCTGTCGGGGCTTTTGGTCGTTCTGGTGCTGATCGGCGTGCGCGTCGCCTTTGCTGCTGCCTTTATCGGCTTTGTCGGCCTTTGCCTGTTTTTCATGCAAAAACAAGGCTTTGACAAGGGTCTGATCACCGCGATGAAGCTGGCAGGGCAAATTCCGCATTCCAAATCCACCACTTATGCGCTGTCGCTGATCCCGACTTTCATTCTGATCGGCTATCTCGCCTATTATGCGGGCCTCACCCGCTATCTGTTCGAGGCCGCCAAACGCTGGGTCGGTTGGTTGCCCGGTGGTTTGGGTGTCGCCACTGTGTTTTCCACCGCAGGCTTTGCTGCCGTTTCCGGGGCATCGGTCGCGACATCAGCAGTTTTTGCCAAGATCGCCATCCCGGAGATGTTGAAACTTGGCTATGACAAACGTTTCGCCGCTGGCGTGGTCGCCGCCGGGGGCACGCTGGCCTCGCTGATCCCGCCCTCTGCAATCCTTGTGATCTACGCGATCATTGTGGAGCAATCCGTCGGTCAATTGCTGCTTGCCGGTTTCCTGCCGGGGGCCGTTTCAGCGCTGATCTATGCCGCCCTCATCGTGATCCTGGCAAAGACCCGCAAGACGTTAGGGCCGCCCGTCAAAGGGTATTCCTGGGGCGAGCGTTTTGCCGCCCTGCCCGGCACCACGCCGATCTTGCTGGTCGTGTTCATCATCGTTTATTCGATCTATTTCGGCTGGGCGACACCGACCGAGGCGGGGGCGCTTGGGGCATTTGTTGTGCTGGTCATGGCGCTTTGGCAGGGGATGAAATGGCGCGACCTCAAGGGCGCTTTGATGGAAAGCGCCAAACTGACCGTGATGATTTTCACCATGATCTGGGGCGTGCTGATTTATGTGCGCTACCTTGGTTTTGCCGATCTGCCAAACGCCTTTGCGGATTGGGTGAGCGGGCTGGAGCAACCCGCGATGGTCACGCTTTTGCTGATCCTCGGCGCCTATGTGATCCTTGGCATGTTCATGGATGCCATCGGCATGCTGATCCTGACGCTCCCGGTCACCTTTCCGGCGGTCATCGCGCTCAACGGTGGTCCGGATGTGACTGCGGCGGATAGTACGCTTGGGATGTCGGCCACGGAATGCGGGATTTGGTTTGGCATCATCGTGGTCAAAATGGCGGAGCTTTGTTTGATAACGCCGCCCATTGGCCTTAATTGTTTTGTGGTGGCCTCGGTTGCGCAGGAAAACAAGATGGCGATTTCGGTGCAGGACGTCTTTCGCGGCGCATCGCCGTTTTTCATCGCCGATGTGATCACCGTCGGGGTGCTGATTGCCTTCCCCGGCATTGTCCTTTGGTTGCCGGGTCTATTGGCAAATTGAGCGCGTTTAATAAAAACCTGCAACGCGCGGCCCCCTCGCCCATTATGGAGGCGAAAAGCTGGGTATCCGGCAAGGTTTTCCCCTCTGAAAAACCGCTGATCAATGTCTCCCAAGCGGCACCAGTTGATCCCCCGCCGGAGGCTTTGCGCCGTGTCATGGCGGATGCCGCCCTCAACAACCAAGATGCCCATCTTTATGGGCCCGTGCTTGGATTGCCGGCGTTGCGCGAACAGATCGCGCGTGATTGGAGCCGTGCATATCAAGGTGAGATCACGCCCGATCAGGTCGCGGTCACATCGGGGTGCAACCAGGCCTATTGCGCGGCCATTGCCACCTCGGCTGCGGCGGGTGACAACGTCATTCTCGTCGCGCCCTGGTATTTTAACCACAAGATGTGGCTCGATATGATGGGGATCGGCGCGAAAGTTCTGGAGGTGGGCGCGGATATGCTGCCGGATCCCGCGCGTGCAGCGGCGCTGATTGATGGGAAAACCCGGGCTATGGTGCTGGTTTCACCCAATAATCCAAGCGGTGCGGAATACCCCGCTGACCTGCTGCGCGACTTTCTGGATCTGGCCCGCGACCGCACGCTTACCCTGATCGTGGACGAAACCTATCGGGATTTTGACAGCCGCGAGGGGCCGGTCCACGGATTGTTCAGCGATCTCGATTGGGCCGATCATTTTGTGCATCTATATTCCTTTTCCAAGGCCTTCCGGCTGACCGGCCACCGCGTTGGCGCGATGCTCGGATCGGTTGCGCGGCTGGCGGAGGCGGAAAAGTTTCTTGACACGGTTACCATTTCCCCCAGCCAGATCGGTCAGATCGCCGCCCTTTATGGCTTGCAGAATTTGGGGCATTGGTTGGAGGAAGAACGTCAGGAAATCCTGCGGCGCAAAGCCGCCATTCAAAGGGAGTTGAAAAACCTCCCCGACTGGTCGCTCCTCGGGGCGGGTGCCTATTTTGCCTATGTGCGCTATCCCTTTGATCTGCCCTCCAGTGAAATCGCCCGAAAGCTGGTCGATCAGGCGCATGTTCTTGCCTTGCCGGGCGCGATGTTTACGCTGCCTGAGCATGCTCAGAATGATCGCCATCTCAGGCTTGCTTTCGCCAATATTGATGCCGCCGGGATCAAGCGGCTGGGCGAGCGCCTGAAGGCGTTTTCACCTGTCTGACCAGTAGACACAAAATCGTTTGGCACGGCTTTCATTCGCGCCCTTGTGAAACCCGTGGCATACCCCTAAAACTCTGCCGATCCAATTCAGGGAATAGGCTCCTCCATGTCCGCACCTCTTCGCGCTAAGAAACGAAATAACACCATTGTCTGGGCTCTGATGGGCCTGCTGATCATCTCGCTGACCGGTTTTGGCGTGCAATCCGTTGGCAGCGGCGGGCGGCAAGCGGTGGCCACGGTTGGCGATCAAAAAGTGACCGTGGACACTTATGTAAGGGCCTTGAACACACAGCTCAGGGCACTTTCACAACAGATCGGCACCAACGTCAGCTTTGAACAGGCGCGGATATTCGGCATTGACCGCCAGGTTCTGGAGGCAGTTCTTGCAACGGCTGCACTTGACGCGGAAAACGCGCGTCTGGGTCTTTCGGTTGGTGACACTCATGTGCGCGACGCGCTTCTTGGCACGGAGGCGTTTCAGGACTTGAGCGGCAATTTTGATCAAACGACGTATGAATTTGCCTTGAGCGAAGCCAATTTGAAGCCTGGCGAATACGATGAAATCCTGCGCAACGATACCGCGCGGACGCTGCTGCAAGCGGCGGTTGGTGGCGGTATAGACGCCGGCAAGGCCTATCCCCTGGCGATCATGTCCTATGTCGGCGAAACCCGTGATTTTGAGTGGGCGTTCCTGGATGCCGCCTATCTGCTGGACCCCCTTGGTGCGCCCAGCGATCAGGATTTGATGGACCACTACAACGCCAACCCGGCGAGCTATACCACTCCCGAAGCGCGGCAGATCACTTATGCCTGGATCACTCCGGAAATGATGATCCCGCAAATCGAGGTGGATACTGACGCCTTGCGTGCGCTTTACGATGCGGAGACCGCGCGTTTCAATCAACCCGATCGGCGGATCGTGGAGCGCGTGGTTTTCCCTGACATCGCAGCCGCGCAGGCAGCACTTGATGCGATTTCAAGCGGCGAAAAAACCTTTGAACAAGTGGTCGAAGAACGCGGCTTTGCACTGGCGGATGTCGATTTGGGCGAAGTTGAGGAAAGCGATCTGAGCGATGCCGCAGGCGCTGCGATTTTCCTGATGAACGAGCCGGGACTGGCCGGGCCGCTCGACTCCACCTTTGGGCCTGCTTTGTTCCGGGTGAACGCAATTCTGGATGCGCAATCCACCAGTTTTGAAGAGGCACGCGAGGAACTGAAGATCGAACTGGTTGCCGATCGTGCGCGGCGGCGGATCGACGATCTGATCAACACGCTTGATGACCTTCTGGCCGGTGGGGCAACGCTGGAAGATATTGCGGCTGAAACTCCGCTTGTCCTTGAAACCATTGCCTTTTCCGAAGGCGACGAAGCGGGTATTGCCGCCAATGAAGAGTTTCGCGAGGTTGCAGCAGCGGCGCGCGAAGACGATTTCCCCGAGGTTCATACCTTTGAAAGCGGTGGCATTTTCTCGCTGCGCCTTGATACGATCACACCGGCAAAACTCCGTCCGTTCGAGGACGTTCAAACAGATGTCGCAAAGGACTGGAAAGTCGCGGAAACAACGCGCCGCATCCTGGCTTATGCCGAAGGTCTGACCGCTGAACTTGACAGCGGAAAATCACTTGGCGAACTCGGGATCGCCGCGTCGCGCGAGAATGGTTTGCGTCGCGACGCCTTTGTTGACGGCGCACCGGGCGACATGGTGACCAAGCTTTTCGCTCTGAGAGAAAACGGTAGTATCATCAGCGAAGAAGACGGCGCCATTGTCATTGCGCGGTTGAAGGGTATCCACGCCTATGACAGCACGACGACGCAAAACGCTACTCTTCTGGATGATGTTGCCGCGCGTTATGCCCAGCAGCTGGGTGGTGAACTTTTCGACGCCTTTGCCTTGGCGATCGAAAAGCAGGAAGGGATTTCGATCAACCAGAACCTGATCGGTCAAATCCAGAACCAGATGACCTCTGGTGGGGCTAGATGAACCTCCTTCCCGGTTTTGCGGCCTTCCAAAAGGGATTTGAGCGGGGCGAAAATCAGGTCGTTTACGCCCGCCTCGCCGCTGATCTGGACACGCCGGTCTCCTTGATGCTGAAACTCGCGCAGGCGCGTAAAGACAGTTTCATGCTGGAATCCGTGACTGGCGGCGAAATCCGTGGGCGATATTCGGTCATCGGCATGAAGCCCGATCTGATCTGGCGGACCGATGGAACATCCGCCAAGCTCAACCGCGAGGCAAGATTTGACGCCGAAGCCTTTCAGGCTGAGGCAAGCGATCCGCTGACCAGTCTGAGGGCGTTGATCGCGGAAAGCCGGATTGATCTGCCTGCCGATCTGCCTGCGATTTCAGCGGGTTTGTTTGGCTATCTCGGCTATGACATGATCCGGCTGGTTGAGCATCTGCCAGACGTTAACCCCGACCCGCTGGGCCTGCCCGATGCGCTGATGCTGCGCCCTTCGGTTGTTGTGGTGCTGGACGGCGTCAAGGGCGAGGTCACGGTGGTTGCCCCCGCCTGGACCGGGGGTGGCTTGTCGGCCAAGGCGGCCTATGCGCAAGCCGCGGAACGGGTCATGGATGCAGTGCGCGACCTTGACCGCCCCGCCCCGAACGAGACCCGTAATCTGGGTGATCTGGCAAAAGTCGCAAAACCTGTCTCCAACACGACCCGCGACGAATACCACGCCATGGTCGAAACCGCGCGGGATTATATCCGCGCCGGTGACATCTTTCAGGTGGTTCCCTCACAGCGCTGGACGCAGGATTTTCCGCTGCCGCCGTTTTCGCTTTACCGGGCTTTGCGACGCACCAATCCTTCGCCCTATATGTTCTATTTCAACTTTGGCGGCTTTCAGGTGACCGGTGCCAGTCCCGAGATTCTGGTCAAAGTGCAGGACGGCGAAGTGACGATCCGCCCGATTGCCGGCACCCGTCCGCGCGGCGAAACCCCCGAGGCCGACCGCGCCTTCGAGGCGGACCTGCTGGCTGATCCCAAGGAACGCGCCGAACATCTGATGCTGCTGGATCTCGGGCGCAACGATGTGGGCCGGGTCGCGGAGATCGGCAGCGTGAAACCGACCGAGCAATTCATCATCGAACGTTACAGCCATGTGATGCACATCGTCTCCAACGTAACCGGACGGCTGCGCGAGGAAGAGGACGCCCTTTCCGCCCTGCTGGCTGGTCTGCCCGCAGGCACGGTCTCTGGCGCGCCAAAAGTCCGTGCGATGGAGATCATTGACGAGTTGGAAAAAGAGAAACGCGGCGTTTACGGCGGCGGTGTCGGCTATTTTTCGGCCAATGGTGATATGGACATCTGTATCGCCCTGCGCACCGCCGTTACCAAGGACGACAAGCTCTATATCCAAGCCGGCGGCGGCGTTGTCTACGATAGCGACCCGGATGCGGAATTCGAGGAAACCGTCAACAAATCCAAGGCACTACGTCGCGCAGCCGAAGACGCCGGATTGTTCGTCAGCTTTTCCGGTGGAAATTGAATGCACAGCCTTAACGCGAAAGCAGTGCCGCTGAAACTGGTGCCATCGTCACTGTTGCCGACTTTGCACTGACGGCCCAACTAAAGAGTGCCGTGATGGTTTCAGGATAGGAACGCCCGACCACGATCACATGACCGTCCTTGCCAGCCTCCAGAACCGCGCGATCAAGATAGCGTTTGATCACCACCCCGGATTCGCGGTCCTGATCAAGCACACGGTAAACCTTGCCACTGACAATGCCCTCGCGCCGGGCCAGTTGATCGGTTGTGTTAAGTCCCAGATCATAGGTCAGCAAACCATGGCCCGTCTTGCGCAATGCCTCGATCACCTGAGTTGCCAATTCGCGATCCGACTGAAGCGCGGCCGTTGGGTCGTCGATCAAACCAACAGCGCCCGGGGTGCGCGACAGCATGTCCTGCAACGTGGCCTCTAGATCCTTGGGGTCGGCAGCTTTTTCCAGCTTTGCCGCACCAGATGGCGCAAGGGCGAGCACTTCAAAGCCCGAGGCCTTGGTTTTCATCGCCGCCGCTGTCGCCCCTTCGGCCATCGGATCAATGGCAAAGGTTACCGGAAAGGTGAATGTCAGCAGAACGTCACGGTCCAGCCCCTCGTCCCCGGCATCAAGCAAAATGATCGACAACAAAGGTTTGCCTTCGGATTGAAAGGCTACGCGGTTGTTTTGCAGCGCCTTGCCCGGCTCTGGTCGTGGCAAATCGGTGGTTTCGCCACCCTGCCCGGTCTCGCTTTCGCCTGCTGGTACGCCGTCTTCGGAAACGGCCGGGGGAATTTCCACATCCGTGGTTGGGGTTTCGATGCTGGGCAGGCGATTGACGGGAATTTCCGCAACCGGGTTTTCGATCTCCGGCATAGGCACGCCAAGGGCGGGAATTCGTGCGGGCGGTGCGTCTTCTTCATCTGGCAGCAACAATGCGGCGTCGTTTTCCGCCTTCGGGCTGATCAGATCGCCTTCGGGGTTGATCGCGGTTTCCGGCTGCTCTGCCGGGGTCGTATCGGCAATCGGTGCATCGGGGCTTTCAAGGTCGAGATCGGGTTGCGGCGCGGTATCCACCGGCTCAACCGCCTGATCGGTTTCGGGCAACGAGGGGTTTGTGTCAGTCCGCCCAGCATTAAACCCCGATCCTTCGGGGGTCGAAAGGTCGGTTTGCGTCTTGCTGCCGGGATCGACCGGATCAAGCGGGATCGCAACCGAAGCCACGGCCAGACCAACCAGCGAATAGATGGCTCCTTTGAGGAAGCCTGCACCAAACCCGCCACTCATTGTGCAACTCCGACCTGTTTCATTCTGCCTGCTCTTGACCATTTGTCATGGCTCCGGGCATTTATAGCGCGAAACGAACCGGGGTTCACCCCAAATCATTAGATGGGCCGAACCGCCCGGAAAGCTGCCTGCATGATCCTTCTGATCGACAATTATGACAGTTTCACTTGGAACCTTGTGCATTACTTAGGTGAACTGGGGGCAAAGGTCGTCGTGCGCCGCAACGATGCGCTGAGCGCGGACGAGGCTTTGGCGATGAACCCCGATGCGATTCTTTTGTCTCCCGGTCCTTGCGACCCTGATCAGGCAGGCATTTGTCTTGAGTTGACGCGCAAGGCCGCAGCAGCGGATGTGCCTTTAATCGGGATTTGTCTTGGGCATCAGACGATTGGTCAGGCTTTTGGCGGCAAAGTTGTACGCTGCAATGAAATCGTCCATGGCAAAATGGGTGCGATGACCCATCAGGAGGGCGGCGTTTTCGCGGGCCTGCCCTCGCCCTTTCAGGCGACGAGGTATCATTCGCTGGTCGTTGATCGCGACAGCCTGCCCGAATGTCTGGAGATTACCGCAAGTCTGGCGGATGGCACGATCATGGGCCTGCAACATCGCGAAAAGAACATTCAGGGCGTCCAGTTCCATCCCGAAAGCATCGCCTCGGAACATGGTCATAAGCTTTTGAAAAACTTCCTAGATACAGTGAAAGAAGCCGCATGAGCGACCAGCTGAAACCTTTGATCGGCCTCGCGGCGGATCGCCCGTTAAGCCGTAACGAAGCGGAGACCGCCTTTCGTGCCATCATGGAAGGCGACGCAACCCCCAGTCAGATCGGTGGCCTGTTGATGGCGCTGCGTAGTCGCGGCGAAACCGTTGATGAGTATGCCGCCGCCGCGGCTGTGATGCGCGCCAAATGTCTGGCGGTACGTGCGCCGATCGGTGCGATGGACATCGTTGGCACCGGCGGTGACGGCAAAGGCACGCTGAACATTTCAACCGCCACGGCCTTTGTTGTTGCGGGTGCCGGTGTCGTTGTCGCCAAACACGGCAATCGAAACCTGTCGTCGAAATCCGGTGCCGCGGATGCTTTGGGTGAAATGGGCGTCAAGGTCATGGTGGGACCAGAGGTCGTTGAACGCGCCATTACCGAGGTCGGGATCGGCTTTATGATGGCACCGATGCACCACCCGGCTACACGCCACGTCATGCCCTCGCGCCAAGAATTAGGCACCCGCACGATCTTCAACATTCTTGGTCCGCTGACAAACCCGGCTGGTGTGACCCGGCAGCTGACAGGTGCCTTTTCGCGTGACGTGATCCGTCCGATGGCCGAAACACTGGCCGCCTTGGGGTCCGAGCGTGCGTGGCTTGTCCATGGCGGCGATGGCACCGATGAAATCTCGATTGCCGGGGTGACTTATGCCGCAATTCTGGAAAACGGACAGGTCCGGGATCAGGAAATCCACCCCGAAGATGCGGGCCTGCCTGAACACCCCTTTGCCGCGATCATCGGCGGAACGCCGTCGCAAAATGCGATGGCCTTCAGGGCTTTGCTGGAGGGGCAACCCGGCGCTTACCGCGACGCTGTATTACTGAACTCCGCAGCCGCTTTGATGGTTGCCGACCGGGTGAAGACATTGCCCGAAGGCGTTGAAATGGCAAGCGAAAGCATTGACAGCGGCCAAGCAAAGGCAAAGGTCGAGGCATTGGCGAAACTCACGTCGGAGGCCGCAAAATGAGCACGATTCTGGATCGCATCAAGGCATATAAGCTCGAGCATATCAAAGCGTGCAAAGCCGCCAAACCATTGGCGGAGGTGGAGGCAGATGCCCGGAATGCCTCACCCGTGCGGGGATTTCACAACGCCCTTGTGGCCGCGCAAAAGGACGGTTTTGGCCTGATCGCTGAAATCAAGAAAGCCAGCCCTTCCAAGGGGCTGATCCGTGCGGATTTCGACCCGCCCGCACTGGCGCAAGCCTACGAGGCCGGTGGCGCGACTTGTCTTTCGGTTCTGACCGATGCGCCATCTTTTCAGGGCGAGGACAGTTTTTTGACCAAGGCGCGCACGGCGGTCTCTCTGCCCGCTTTGCGCAAGGATTTCATGTACGACCCCTATCAGGTTGCAGAGGCGCGGGCCTTGGGTGCGGACTGCATCCTGATCATTCTGGCTTCGGTTTCCGATGGCCAGGCCCGCGAACTTGAAGCCGCTGCATTTGAATGGGGCATGGACGCGCTGTTGGAGGTTCACAACGGCGAGGAGTTGGACCGCGCGTTGTATTTGCATTCGCCGCTGGTGGGGATCAACAACCGCAATCTGAAAACCTTTGAACTTTCGCTTGATACCACGCGCGAACTGGCAAGCCGCGTTCCCGACGACCGGCTATTGGTCGCTGAAAGCGGGATTTTCACCCATGATGATCTTGTTGACCTTGCAAGATTTGGGGCCCGTTCCTTTTTGATCGGCGAAAGCCTGATGCGCCAGGCTGATGTGACCAGTGCCACAAATTCCCTGCTGAGAGGGGCCGCGTGATGGCCGAATTAACCCACTTTGACAAAAGCGGTGCCGCCCATATGGTCGATGTCGGTGACAAGGAAATCACCGATAGAATTGCCGTTGCAACCGGGTCGATCACCATGGCTCCCGCGACCTTTGATCTGGCTGCTTCGGGCAGTGCCAAAAAGGGCGATGTTTTGGGTGTGGCGAGGCTGGCCGGGATCATGGCGGCAAAGAAAACAGCCGATCTCATCCCGCTTTGCCATCCGCTGCCGATCACAAGGGTCGCGGTTGAATTCACGCTTGAGCCCGAAGCGTCGAAAATTGTGATCACATCGACGGTTCGGACCAGCGGCAAAACCGGCGTCGAGATGGAAGCGCTCACGGCGGTCTCGGTCGCGGGGCTGACCATTTACGATATGTTAAAGGCCCTTGACAAGGAAATGATCATCGGCGGCATTCACGTAGTTCTGAAAGATGGCGGCAAATCAGGGCGTTACGAGGCGTCATTGTGATATCGGTTGAAGAAGCCCTTGGGCATATCCTTAACCTCGCCGCCCCGCTGGAGATTGAAAATCTGCCGCTGCGCGAAGCTTTTGGCCGTGTTCTGGCGGAAACCGTTCAGGCAAAACTGACCCAGCCCCCCTTTGCCGCATCCGCGATGGACGGCTATGCCCTTCGCAAGGCTGATCTTGACGAGCATTCCGCGTTTAAGGTGATTGGCGAGGCTGCTGCGGGTAAAGGCTTTGCGGGAACACTCGCCAAGGGTCAGACGGTACGGATTTTTACCGGTGCACCCGTGCCAAACGGCGCGGATTTCGTTGTAATTCAGGAAGATGTGGCGCGAAATGGAGATGTGATCACAATTTCAGACCCCACCCCTGACGGCCCAAACATCCGGGCCGCCGGGCAGGATTTCGAAAAGGGTACCGAAGTCGCTGCGGGCACACGACTGACCTCCGCGATGGTGGCGTTGCTGGCGTCGATGAATATCGCCGAGGTCCCGGTGCGCCGCCGCCCGGTTCTGGCACTTGTCGCGACCGGAAACGAGTTGGTCACACCGGGCGAAACGCCGGGGCCGGATCAGATCGTCGCCTCCAACAATCTGGGCTTGGCGGCCCTTTTTGAGGCCCTTGGTTGCGAAGTGCGCCTACTACCAATTGCCCGCGACAACGCGGATTCGCTGCGCTTTGTGCTCGGCCTTGCCAAGGGCGCTGACATGATCGTCACCATAGGGGGCGCGTCGGTCGGGGACCACGACATCGTGCAGGATGTGGTTGCGGACGAAGGTTTGGAATTGTCGTTCTACAAGGTTGCCATGCGCCCCGGAAAGCCGCTGCTGGCGGGCAAAATCGGCGCCTCGGTGCTCGTTGGCTTGCCGGGAAACCCTGTATCTTCAATGGTTTGTGCGCATGTATTTCTGCGCCCCGCCATTGCGGTCATGCAAGGCCACAAAGCCGCACCGGCCAAGCGCAAAACAGCGCTGCTTGCGCAAGATCTACCGAAAAACGGACCCCGCGCCCACTACATGCGTGCCGAGATTCAAAACGACGGCGAGGTCACAACTATTCGCGCCGCCGAACGGCAGGACAGCGCCCTTTTGAGCGTTTTGACCAAGTCCAATGCCCTGTTGATCAGGCCCGTGAATGATCCCGCACGAAAGGCGGGCAAGGTGGTTGAATATTTGCCCATTGACCTTTAGCGACAGGTTTTGGTCGCAAAACCGAAATACTTTCCATTTGACACAAAACAAGAACACTTATAGAACTTTGACCGAACAAACGCGGTGCCGCATTGCATCGCAGGCGACAGGATCAACCTGTCATCCGGGCAGAGGAGTGCGCGAATGTTGACCCGTAAGCAACTGGATTTGCTGAACTTTATCAATTCAAGACTGCAACGTGACGGGGTGCCGCCCTCGTTTGATGAAATGAAGGATGCGCTGGATCTGCGCTCGAAATCCGGCATTCACCGATTGATCACGGCTTTGGAGGAACGCGGATTCATCCGCCGTCTGGCCCACCGGGCCCGGGCAATCGAAATTGTGAAACTGCCGGAATCACTGGAAAAACAATCGCAGGAAAAGCCCGGGTTCCGCCCGCAAGTCATCCAAGGTTCTGCGACCGGGCGCCCCTCTGCCGCGCAGTCGGTAGAGCGCAGCAATGCATTGGATGTGCCGATCATGGGTCAGATCGCGGCCGGCACACCGATTGAGGCGATCAGCCACAAGACGGCTGCGGTTGCCGTGCCAGGCACCATGCTACGCTCCAAAGGTCTGCATTATGCGTTGGAGGTCAAAGGCGATTCGATGATTGATGCCGGGATCAACAACGGCGATGTGGTTGTGATCCGCGAACAACCCGATGCGGACACTGGCGATATTGTCGTGGCCCTTGTTGACGATCAGGAAGCGACGTTGAAACGCCTGCGCAAACGCGGCAATGCCATCGCGTTGGAGGCCGCGAACCCCGCCTATGAAACCCGGGTTTATCGGGACGATCAGGTGAAAATTCAAGGCCGACTGGTCGGTCTGATCCGCACCTACTAACGACGCTGGTTCCAGCGCCTATCACCGGTTTGTCCCCGTGATGTGCGGATTATCAGGGCGGATGGTGTCAGCCAGATCGCGGTTGCGCCCAACTGCCTGAAGTGGCTTTTGTCAAGGATCAGGCAATCGGCGGGATCAGATATGACACGCGGCGCAATAACAACTGGCGCGGTACCACAACTGGCTGTCCCGGTTTTTGCGGCGTGGAAATCAACCAAATCATCGACAATCTGCCGCTCTGCCGCCTCTTCCTGTTCCACAGGATCGCCATCATTTTCAAGCCACGACATCGCGGCGAATCCATGGCCGCGGGGCTTATTCAACGCCCTGCCCTGGCTGGTCATGACCCCATAGAACATGCCATCCGAACTGATCAAAACGTCTGGCCGCTTAGTTCCCGACCAAAGCACCATTGCCGTCAAAATCACCGGCAATGCGAACAGGCGCAGAATGCCACGCCAGAGGGTTAAAAAGATTAGCCCGGAAACCAATGCTGCAAAGACGAACCCTTCAGGTTTTACGATGGAACGCGTGGCGTTCTCAAAGCTCGAAACCCAATGAGCGATGCTTAGTATCCAGGTGATCCCGGCCCCGACAATCTGCCAACCCAAGGCGTCAAGTCCGACCGGTGTGGCCAGCGTTGCAAAGACGGCTCCGGGCATGATCACAAGCCCCATGACCGGGACCGACAGGACATTGGCAAGCAGTCCGAATTGCGAGATCTGGTTGAAATGATAGGCCGAAAACGGTGCGGTTGCGGCCCCCGCAATTGCCGAGGACAGCGCCAGGCCGAAAAACCAATTGGCGGCGCGACGGTATTTTCCTTGCGAAAACCGCATCCAGGAGACATCTCGCAGCAGCGCAAACACTGCGACAAGTCCTGTCGTCGCGGCAAAAGACATCTGGAAACCCGCCTCGTTCAGCGAATGCGGGCGCAGGATCAGCAAGAGGCTGGCAGCAGCAGCGACGGCTTGCAGCGTGATTGCGCGGCGCTCCAACAGCGCTGCCGTAAACAACACAATTGCCATCAGGAAAGCGCGTTGCGTGGCAATGCTGGCACCTGAAATCCCAAGGTAGAATACCGCCGTGAAAATCGCGCCGATGGCCGCGATTTTTCTGACCGGCATTCGCAAGGCAATGCGCGGGATCACGGCAAATGCAAGCTGGATGGAGATAAACACAATGCCCGTCAAAAGCCCCATGTGCAAACCCGAAATCGCCAGCAAATGCGCCAGATTTGCCGCGCGCAATGCCTCCAGATCGGATTTGTTGATTGCGGCGCGGTCGCCCACCAGGATGGCGGCCGCAAACGCCCCTTTGGCACCGCCTAATTTGCTGCGGATGTGTTCTGCAAGCGATTGACGCAGCGCGTTCAGCCGCAGTTTTGCTCCGGAAATTTGGGGTGGCGCGACCTCCAGAACGGGGGTTCGACTGTAACCAACAGCGCCAAGTTGCAAAAACCAGGCGTGGCGCTCGAAATCAAACCCGCCGGCTTCTGTCGGGCTTGCCGGGGGCGACAGATAGGCCGTCAGCATAACGGATTTCCCGGGTTGAAGGTGCAGATACGCCTCTTCAAAATGCAGCGACACCCGGACATATTTTGGGGTGCGATACGGCGGGAGGCGACCGAGCTGCACCTGGTCCAACAGAATACGCGGACGTTCGCGTGCGGAACGATCAACGCTTAGAATGCGCCCCTCGACCGGTCCATAATAGCGATAGGCCAGCTTCGGGGCGGCCAAACGTTGGGCTTGAAACCCAGCCAGGCAAAAGCCCAGAACCAAACCAATCGTCCAAAAGGCGAGCCAGCGGGCTTTGGCAAGAATCGCAATGGTACTTAGTGTCGCGCCAAGTCCTATTATCAACGCATAATCTGATACTTGCGGTTCGAACCTGATGTTGAAATAGGCTGCGATCCCTATGGCGAGTGCTACTGGCAGCCATAGAAAAAGCCGCCCGCTCTGCTCTGCCGCCTGAAGCCTTAGAAATTCGAACATCACCGGCCTTGTTTCCTGAAACCAACAGGCCTAAAACCCGAGATCAATCTCGCTCATCTTTGCTTTCGGGAAGGTTAATTTCCTATGACTTCTTCGGTTTCCGACCAAATGATCGTGACCCGCTTTGCGCCTTCACCAACGGGTTTTCTGCATATTGGCGGGGCCCGGACTGCCTTGTTCAACTGGCTTTTTGCCCGCGCGAACGGCGGCAAGTTTTTGCTGCGGATCGAGGATACCGACCGCGCACGCTCCACACCCGAAGCAACGGAGGCTATTTTTGCTGGCCTGAAATGGCTTGGTCTGGACTGGGACGGCGAGGCGATTTCGCAATTTGAACGCGCAGAGCGTCACCGCGAAGTGGCAATGGAAATGCTGGCAAGCGGCCATGCCTATAAGTGCTTTTCAACCAAGGAAGAGATTGACGCGGCCCGTGCTGTGGCCAAGGCAGCAGGTAGCGCGACGCTTTTCCAAAGCCCCTGGCGCGATGCCCAGCCTCAGGACCACCCGGATGCGCCTTTTGTGGTCCGCCTGAAGGCCCCAAAGGACGGCGAGATCACGATCAAGGATAAGGTTCAGGGTAAGGTTACTTGGCGCAAGGATACGCTCGACGATCTGGTTTTGCTGCGCTCAGATGGGAATCCCACCTATATGCTGGCCGTGGTGGTGGACGATCACGACATGGGCGTGACCCATATCCTGCGCGGGGATGATCATCTTTCCAACGCCGCGCGGCAGACCTTTATCTATCTGGCGAACGGCTGGAAGGTGCCGACATTTGCGCATATTCCACTAATTCACGGCGAGGACGGCAAGAAACTCAGTAAACGTCATGGCGCCCTGGGGGTCGAGGAATATCGTGACATGGGGTATCCGCCGGCGGCGATGCGAAATTACCTTGCGCGGCTCGGCTGGAGCCATGGCAATGACGAGTTTTTCACCGATGAACAGGCAAAATCCTGGTTTGATCTCAAGGGAATCGGCAAGTCCCCGGCCCGCTTCGACTTCAAAAAGCTGGAGAATCTTTCCGGCCAGCACATTCGAAATGCTGCGGATGCACAATTGATCGACTGGATCAGGCAATTTCTGGTGTCTTCGGGCCGTGTCGATTTGACCGAGGCCCAGATTGCGAAACTGCAACCGGCGATGACAGCCCTGAAAGACAGGGCCAAAGTTTTGCCGGAAATCCTTGAGAAGGCTCACTTTATTCTGGCTGAACGTCCCTTCAAGCCAAATGCCGCTGCGGCGCAGGTTCTGGATACAGTATCCCGCGGTATACTGAATCGTTTGACGCCGCGACTGCGAAATGCTAGCTGGGATCAGAACAGTCTCGAAGCCGAGATCAAGGCATTTGCAACCAGTGAGGGCCTGAAACTTGGACAAGTTGCCCAACCATTACGGGCGGCTTTGACCGGACGGACTGTATCGCCGAGTGTTTTTGACGTGATGCTATTGATCGGACAAACCGAAACGATCCTCCGCCTGGAAGATTCGGCAATATAACGCAACACTTTGCGCCACGCCTATTCGCTGTGGAACAAGGTTAACACAAGTTTCAGTCCTGTGGGTTATCGCAGGACGAATGGCTGCGCGACAGGCGCTTTGCACGGACGAGAGGGCAGAAATGAACGAAAACACAAAAAAGGCCACCCTGACTTTTGACGGAAAATCGTTTGATTTGCCGATGATGTCACCAACGCTTGGGCCGGATGTTGTGGATATCCGCAAACTTTATGGCGCGGCGGATGTGTTCACTTATGATCCGGGGTTCACCTCCACGGCATCCTGTGAAAGCGACATCACCTTTATTGATGGTGACAAGGGCGAGCTGCTTTACCGTGGCTATCCGATTGATCAACTTGCCGAAAAATCTCACTACCTCGAAGTTTGCTACCTGCTGCTTTACGGCGAATTGCCGACAGCGTTGGAGCTGGACGACTTTGAAAGTCGGGTCACGATGCACACGATGGTCCACGAGCAGATGCACAACTTTTTCCGCGGGTTCCGCCGCGACGCGCATCCCATGGCGACCATGGTCGGTGTGGTTGGCGCAATGTCGGCCTTTTATCACGATTCCACGGATATCAACGACCCGGTGCAGCGCGAAATCGCCTCGATCCGCATGATCGCCAAGATCCCGACGATTGCCGCAATGGCCTATAAATACTCCATCGGGCAGCCCTTTGTTTATCCGCGCAACGACCTGGATTATGCGTCGAACTTCCTCAGGATGTGTTTTGCCGTGCCTTGCGAGGACTATGAGGTCAATCCAATCCTCAGCCGCGCGATGGACCGGATTTTCACCCTCCACGCGGATCACGAACAAAACGCGTCGACCTCGACCGTGCGGCTGGCCGGCTCCTCCGGGGCCAACCCGTTTGCCTGTATTGCTGCGGGGATCGCCTGTCTTTGGGGGCCTGCCCATGGTGGCGCCAACGAGGCGTGTCTGACGATGCTGCGCGAAATCGGCGATGTTGATCGCATTCCAGAATATATCGCGCGGGCCAAAGACAAAGACGATTCCTTCCGCCTGATGGGCTTTGGGCATCGGGTTTACAAAAACTTTGACCCCCGCGCCAAAGTCATGAAGGAAAGCGCTGACGAAGTGCTGGGACTTCTGGGGATTGAAAACAACCCAACCTTGCAAGTTGCCAAGGAACTGGAACGAATTGCGCTGGAAGACCCTTATTTCGTGGACAAAAAGCTCTATCCGAATGTGGATTTCTATTCCGGGATCATTCTTGACGCCATGGGCTTTCCGACCTCAATGTTTACCCCGGTCTTTGCGCTCAGCCGCACGGTTGGCTGGATTGCGCAGTGGAAAGAGATGATCGGCGATCCGACACAAAAAATCGGGCGTCCACGCCAGCTTTATACCGGTGCACCGGCGCGTAACTATGTGGATGTCGAAGCCCGTTAAGGCGCAATCACGCGAATTGACATGAAAAAAGGCGCAACCCCGAAAGGTTGCGCCCTTTTTCTTTGTGGAATGATCCGGCTTAGCCGCGAGCGGTACCGATCAGTTTCCAAAGTCCGGGCACGATCAACGCCGCCAGAACCAGTTTCATCGCATCGCCAATCAGGAACGGCGTCAGGCCCCAGGCCAGGATTGGTTTTTCCCAGGTGTAAAGCTCTGCCAGCCACAGAATGCCGGGGATGTAGATCAGGATATTGCCGACCAGCATAGCCAGCGCCATTTGCCAGATCGTCCGATCCCAGCCACGCCGCGCGGCAATCCCAAGGGCAATGGTTGCCAGCACATAACCGAACAGATAGCCGCCCGTGCCGCCCATCATATAGGTAAATCCAAATGTCTCGGCCGAGGAATTGGCAAAGACATCAAAGCCCAGTGCGCCGATCACCATATAGGCGAAAATCGTCGCAAAGCCGAGGCGCGGACCATAAGCGGCACCGATTGTCAGAACCGCAAAAGTGCCAAGTGTTACCGGTACCGGCGAGGGCCAGACAGGCACTTTGATCTTGGCGGCAACCGCAAGGGCGGCAACACCCAGAACCACCAGGATTGCACGTTTCACCCAAAGGGCGGTGCCTTCGGCGGACCAAATCTCTTCGCTCAGAACCGTGTTGTTAGTTGTTAGATGCGCCATGAATGACTCCTCTGTTTTCGTTGGGCAGAGTTTTGCCGCGATGCAGCAGAACACGCAAGCGTTTAAGCGGCGGCGCGACAATAAACTGACGTCATTTCGTAGTCTTTACGCGGCCCGGTTACCCGCCAACGGCTGTTCCAGCGCGAAAAATCGCTGAAATAATAGGCGACGCGGTAGAAATCCGGGGGGCAATCATGCACCGCATTTGCCCGTTCGGCGTTTTCAATCAGGTGAAAAAAGCGCCCGTCGGCATAGAAAACCTCGATTCCGCCTTCGGTCTGACGCCAGAGATACCTCTGGGAGGCGGTCATGTCGGCTTGCCCGGAGCGCTGCAAAATCCCGGTCTCAAGGTAGCGCAAGGCGTCATCTTCTGGTGTGAAGCTCGCAGTTCCGCTGAATTTCAATGTATCGCCTGCCAGATGGTCCTTGATCTGGCGCTCGATCCGCCATTCACCGGCGAAATTGCTGAGTTTTGGCCCCCTCACTCCGCCAATTGTCCCACAAAGGGTCGTCCTTCGGCGTCAACAAACCGTAGCGTGTCGCCTGCTGCGTTGCGATCCATCGCGTAGCAATCCCAGGCCTCGCCGGGGGGCCATTGCGAACAGTATTGATCATCCACGACCCGCCAGTTGCCCCAGCTTGGGGCGCCCGCGTCGTAAAGTGTCTTGCCGGAAGCATAGAATTTCTGGCTTGCCCCGGCATAATTCAGGGTCTTGCCGGTCAGCCGCGTGGTGATTTCCGCGCCATCCATGATCACCCAGACCTCTTGCCCAAATGCAGGTGTGGCTGAAAGCGCCAACAGGGCGGCGATCGGTTTTAACATGCGACGCTTCCTTCCCTTGTTCCGGCTCGACGCACAGTCTAAGAGGCGGCTGCCAGCCCGACAACTCACAAAAAGGTGCCTCAGATGATCCCTCGTTATTCCCGCCCGGAGATGGTCTCCATCTGGTCGCCTGAAACCAAGTTTCGCATCTGGTACGAGATCGAGGCCCATGCCTGTGACGCCATGGCCGATCTTGGCGTGATCCCCCGCGCCAATGCCGAAGCGGTCTGGAAGGCCCGCGATGTGGAATTTGACGTCGCCCGGATCGACGAGATCGAGGCGGTAACCAAGCACGATGTCATCGCTTTTCTGACCCATCTGGCCGAACATGTCGGCGCGGACGAGGCGCGGTTCGTGCATCAGGGGATGACCTCTTCAGATGTGCTGGACACTTGTTTCAATGTGCAACTGACAAGGGCGGCGGACATTCTGATTGCCGATCTGAAGGCGCTGCTGGTGGCTTTGAAAACCCGGGCGATGGAGCATCGCAATACCGTTCGGATTGGCCGCAGCCATGGGATTCACGCCGAGCCGACCACGATGGGCCTGACATTCGCGCGGTTTTACGCGGAAATGGATCGCAACCTTAGTCGCATGATTGCCGCCCGCGCCGAAATCGCCACCGGTGCAATCAGCGGCGCGGTTGGGACGTTTGCCAATATTGATCCACGCGTCGAGGAACATGTTTGCGCGAAACTCGGCCTTTCGCCCGAGCCGATCAGCACGCAAGTGATCCCGCGCGATCGCCACGCGGCATTTTTCGCAACGCTGGGGGTGATTGCCTCGTCGATTGAAAACATCGCGACCGAAGTGCGTCATATGCAACGTACCGAAGTGCTAGAGGCGGAGGAGTTTTTCTCCAAGGGCCAAAAGGGCTCATCAGCGATGCCGCACAAACGCAACCCAGTGCTGACCGAAAACCTGACCGGTCTGGCGCGACTGGTGCGCATGTCCGTAGTGCCTGCGATGGAAAATGTCGCGCTTTGGCACGAGCGGGATATTTCGCATTCATCCGTCGAGCGTAACATCGGACCAGACACGACAATCACGCTGGATTTTGCCCTGGCACGCCTGACGCAGGTTGTTGAAAAACTTGTGATTTATCCCGACAACATGCTGGCGAATATGAACAAATTCCGTGGCCTCGTGATGAGCCAGAGGGTTCTGTTGGCCCTCACACAAGCCGGTGTCAGCCGTGAAGATGCCTATCGTCTGGTGCAGCGCAACGCGATGAAGGTCTGGGAAGAAGGCAAGGATTTCAAAACCGAATTGCTGGGCGACAAAGAGGTGCTCGCGGCGCTAAGCGTGGCGGAGATCGAAGAAAAATTCGACCTTCAGTATCACACCAAACACGTTGATACGATTTTCGCGCGGGTCTTTGCCGACTAGCCGGCCCTGACCCCGGCCACGCCTTTGCGGACGTTTCTGATCACTTCCAATGCCGCAATGAGCGCTTCGCCCGGGTTTCTGGCGACAAGGTAACGCTGTTGCCAGGCGGGACCAAAGCTGTCCTTGAAGTGCAATAGCCCCTTTGCCTTATGCAGGCCATTGGCGTTGTCAAAAATGAAATCACAAGTGCGTTCGATCAGGCAACGCGGGGTTTCAGGCACGTAAAATGGCACGGCCGCCAGGGAAAAACGCCTGGAGCCCGCCTTTGCCGCGACTTTTATTGCTGCCGTGACCAGTGCATATCCGGTGCCGTCAGGTGCCTTTGGTGATAGGCGAATGAGGTCCAGCTCCCAACTCGAGGCAATGGTCCTGAAGGTGGCAAAGCCGACGGCATTGCCCCTAAGTCGGGCAACGAAAACCTCGACCCCGCTCAAGGCAGCGGCCTCAAAGCGCGACATGGTAAAGCCGCGCTCCTGCCCTTTTGAGCGACACCAAGCCTTTGAAATCTCTGCCAGATCATCAATCGCAAGATCAATCTGGTGGCTGCTTTCAATCGACAGGCCCGCGCGTTCGGCCAGCCGCAACTTGCGCCGCAAGCGGGACTTCTTTCGACCCTCAAATGTGAAGGTGCCAGGATCAATGACCGCCTCTGCCCCTATGGGCAGGGCCATGAACCCCGCCGCCCTTGCCTGTTGGGCCGCATATTCATCGGCACCGTAGTGACAGGCAAAAAGCCCGGACAATTTTGCTTGTTCGGCCAGTCGGGCAAAGCCACCAACAAGGCCGCTGCGCTGACCAAGTGCTATCAGACAATGCCCGCCAATAGCGGCTTCCACGGATGAAGGGGGAGGCGCCACTGAATAGGCAGGTCGGCCACGATCGGATGTCAGTTCCAAAAGGATCAACATCACGAATGCCAGCACACCGGGAATGGCAATTGCGATCATCCGATAGGCAATCATCGCCGTGATCAGGCTTTGCGCGGATAGGCCGGGGAAAACCGAAATCAAGGCAAGGTCCATCGCCCCAGCCCCACCTGGAATTGCCGACATCAAACCCGCCAAAAGCGCGAGGGGAAACATCGCCAAAAAGCCAATGAAATCCGTGCTTTCTGTTGGCAGAAAACACCAGAATGCCAGCGCCGAGGCGACAAGATCAACGGCACAAAGCAGACCAAAAGCAAGGACAACGCGAAGTCCCGGTAAACGAAACACCCGGCCCCTGATCGAAAACGTGCAACCGATCCAGCCGTAGAACAGCAAGCACATACCTGTGAGAAGGCCAAAACCAATCCCACCGGTCCACCCAAATCGCCAGATCAGTTGAAACCCAAGACTCCAGTAAAGCGCAAGGAAACAAAAACCGCCGGAGACAAACAACGTCAGGCCAATCGCGCGGCGAAACGAAATGCCGAGTCCCCCCAGAACACGCCAGCGCATCAGCGCACCGCTAATCAGGCCAAAACCTACAAATTGTGCGGTCGCAGTTGCCATGAACCCCGAACAAAACGCCCTTTGCTCGCTGCATCTGATCAAAGTCGCGCGTAACGCGAAGATGTCGTAGACGCTGACGGCGACGAAAGAAATAGCGACAAAAACGGCCGCCAGCCCCCAGGTACGGGGCGGAAACGCGCCGAGGTCCGCGCTTATGTCTACCCAGTTCAATTCCTGCAGCGGCGGCAAAAACAGGCCGACCAGCAACAAGGCCGTGCTGAACACCAGTAGCGTTCGCAGCAAAGGCGCGGCAATCGCCCGTGCCTTTGTTATGGAAATATCACTGTTCACCCGACCACCCGTTTTCAATCTCACCCAAGGGCGAGCATGGATAGCGGTGCGCTAATCGCGCCTTAACGACGGTCCGGAAAATACTTTGGATTGAATCAAAACGGCCACCCGGGTTGCGGATGGCCGAAGAACTTTCAGGTCGCGCTTAAAGCTCGGCCAACAATTGTGCTTTGGCGGCTGCCAGACATTCCTGCATTTTCGCGCGGATCGTCGCCTCGTCGGCCTTATCGCCGAGATCGCCAGAAACCTTGCGAAAAACATCCTCGTGGCCGGCTTCCTCGAAATCGGAGCGAACGACGGATTTCGCGTATTCGTCCGCCTCATCACCGCTTTTTCCCAGCAACTCAGCAGCCCAAAGGCCCAAGAGTTTATTGCCGCGTGCCTCGGCCTTGAACTGCATCGCCTCGTCATGGGCGAATTTCGCTTCGAATCCGCTTTCGCGATCGTCAAAGTTGGTCATAAAAAACCTCCGGTTGCTGTCTTTGTGTTACATCCTATATGGCGACCCCCAGAGCCTGTGGCAAGTCGTTCCTGCGCGACAGCTTGCCCCGCTTTGCTGCAAGCCCTATAGAGGCGCAAATTCCAGAAGGATAAGCCCATTCATCAGGCGATTCCTTCTGAGGAGACCCGGTTTGGAGACCGCTTATGGCCCGTCGCAAGAAGCTTTACGAAGGTAAGGCAAAAGTCCTTTATGAGGGGCCGGAACCCGGCACGCTTGTCCAGTATTTCAAGGACGATGCGACCGCGTTCAACGCCGAAAAACGCGCGACTATCGAAGGCAAGGGGGTCTTGAACAACCGCTTGAGTGAATATTTCATGGTCGGGCTTGGCAATATCGGTGTGCCGACGCATTTCATCCGCCGCCTGAACATGCGCGAACAGCTGATCCGTTCCGTCGAGATTATTCCGCTGGAAGTTGTCGTGCGCAATGTCGCCGCTGGCACCATTTGCAAGCGCCTCGGGATCGAGGAAGGCACCGCCCTGCCCCGCCCGGTTGTGGAGTTTTACTACAAGGACGACGCATTGGGTGATCCGCTGGTCTCGGAGGAGCATATCGCCGCCTTTCAATGGGCAAGCCAGCAGGACCTTGATGACATGGTTGCGATGGCGCTCAGGGTCAACGATTTCATGTCGGGGCTGATGTATGGCGTTGGCATTCGCTTGATCGACTTCAAGATCGAGGTTGGGCGCATTTTTGAAGGCGACTACCAGCGGCTGATCCTGGCCGATGAAATCTCACCGGATAGCTGCCGTCTTTGGGATGTCAAAACCGGGCAAAAGCTCGACAAGGATGTCTTTCGGCGCGACCTCGGTGACCTGGCCGATGCTTATACCGAAGTGGCACGCAGGCTCGGCCTGATGCCGACTAATGCCACGACCACCGGCCCGAAACTTGTAAATTGAGCGAGACGATGAAAGCACGTGTATTTGTGACCCTAAAGAATGGTGTTTTGGACCCACAAGGGGAGGCCGTGCGGCATTCCTTGGGAACCCTCGGTTTTGATGGCGTCAACGGGGTTCGCCAGGGCAAGGTGATCGAGTTGGACCTTGCGGACACCGACCAGGCCGTCGCGGATGCCAAGGTGCGCAAAATGTGCGAAAGCCTGTTGGCAAATACCGTGATAGAGGATTACGCGGTCGAGTTTTTGTAAGCGAAAGTCGGGAGTTAGCCTATGAAATCCGCCGTAATCGTCTTTCCCGGCTCCAATTGCGATCGTGATCTGGCAGTGGCTTTTGAACGCGCGACGGGTGAAGCACCCCGCATGATCTGGCACAAGGAAACCGCCCTGCCCGAGGGTCTCGACCTGATCGGCATTCCCGGAGGATTTTCCTTTGGCGACTACCTCAGATGCGGCGCGATTGCCGCGCGATCACCGATTTGCCGCGCCGTAGTCGATTTTGCCAATCGTGGCGGGCATGTCCTTGGCATTTGCAACGGGTTTCAGGTGTTGACGGAAACCGGCATTCTGCCCGGCGCCTTGATGCGCAACGCGGGTCTCAAATTCGTCTGCAAGGACGTTGATCTGCGCATTGAAACCAACAACAGCGTCTTTACTTCGGCTTATTCCAAGGGCGAGACGGTGCGGGTTCCCATTGCACATCACGATGGAAATTACGTTGCCGATCAAGCGCTTGTCGCGAAGTTGAGCGCCGAGGACCGGATTGCGTTTCGATATCAAAACAACCCCAATGGTTCTGTCGCTGACATCGCGGGGATCCTGTCGGAAAACCGGCGCGTTCTCGGCATGATGCCACACCCCGAACGTTTGAATGACCCTGCCCTTGGTGGCACAGACGGGGCACGATTGTTTGAAGGCCTTGCAAGCGCCCTTGTTTCTGCGTGAAAACCGGCGCTATTATTGAGCCGGACGCAATCTCGGCATAGAGTGGCGCCAAATGACCAGGCAGTCAGAGCAGAAACAGGAATTCACCAAGGCCAGCACGTCACTTGTGGCGCGCCTTGTGATTGCTGTTGTGATCGCGATTGCGGTGATGCTGGTCTGGATTTCCAACCTTTATCTGACGGATCGCTTCACCCAGGAAACAAGGACGCGCGCGGAACTGCGCATGGCGCTTTATTCCGGCAACATCTCCAGCGAGTTGCAAAGAACATCTGTCGTGCCCCTGTTGTTGTCGCGTGACCCTGGATTGATCTCGGCATTGAATTCCGGTGATTTCACGCAGACCCCACAACAATTGATCTCCATCAGCGAGGAAATCGGCGCGGCGGCAATGATGTTGCTGGACGGTGATGGTCGCGTGGTGGCGGCCACCGACCGGCGCAAGATCGGCAGTCACCACCGCAGCGCCAAGTATTTCGTCGAGGCCCTGCGTAGTGATGGCACGGTTTTTACCACCGAAGTATTGGAATCCGGCCGGCTGCATTTCAGCTATTCACGGCGCATTCAAAGCGGCAATCAGGGGATCGGCGTGATCGTCGTGGAGGTCGGGCTGGCCCGGCTGGAACAACGCTGGGCCTCTGCCTTTGAGGCTATCATGGTCACTGATAGTGAAGGGATCGTCATCCTTTCCTCCGAACCGCGCTGGAAAAAGCAAACGGTTGACGAGGCGCTGAAGGTTGAAAATTCGCTTAGCGCTATCGAGCGGGCCATTCAGGCCTCCAGCGACTGGGTGCAGACGCCGACCGAGGCGATCTCGCAAGGCGCGGCCATTCTGCGGCTTGATTCCAAGATCGGCTTTCAGGGCTGGCGGATCACCTACTTTGCCACCTATGCCTCGGTGCGCGAACGGGTGAACGGTGTTTTAGCCCTTGAAATCATGGGATTTTCCATCCTCGTGGCCTTGGTGTTTTACATCCTGTCACGCCGCGCCGTGCAGAAATCCTACCTGTTTCAACGCGAATCCATCGAATTGCGCGCCCTAAACGACCGGCTGTCGAAGGAAATCGAAGAACGCGAAAAGGCCGAGGCAAGCCTCAGGGTCGCTGAACAAAGCCTTGCGCAAAGCTCCAAACTTGCAGCCCTTGGGGAGATGTCAGCGGCCGTCAGTCACGAATTGAACCAGCCCCTTGCGGCCATGAAAACCTATCTTGCCGGGGCCAAGCTGTTGTTGCAGCGCCATCGCCCGGATGAGGCCCTGTCGTCCTTTCAGCGGATTGATGATCTGATCGGACGTATGGGGGCGATCACCCGTCAGCTTAAGTCCTATGCCCGCAAGGGTGGCGAAGATCTGGTGCCCGTCGACCTGCGCGATGCATTGTCCACCGCCCTTTCCATGATGGAACCGCAACTAAATCAGGTCGAAGTCCGTATCACACAAGCCATTCCACAGGATCCGGTGATGGTCATGGGGGATCAGCTGCGTCTTGAACAAGTGATCGTGAACCTTTTGCGAAACGCGCTCGATGCCACCAAGGAACGGCATGAACGCGAAATCGACATACTGATGTCCGCCGGTGAAATGGCCAAATTATCGGTGTCCGACAACGGCAAGGGGATCGACGATATGGAACAATTGTTCGAACCCTTCTACACCACCAAGAAACCCGGTGAAGGGGTTGGGCTGGGCCTTGCGATTTCCTCGGGGATCGTCAGCGACCTTGGCGGGCGGTTGATCGCGCGAAACGCCAGCAACGGCCGGGGTGCCGTTTTTGAAATACAAATGCCCGTCTTTCGGGCGCAAAGCGAAGCAGCAGAATAGAGCAGGCAAAAATGTCGGACGCCATGAAAATCGCCATCGTAGACGATGAAGAAGATATGCGCCAATCAATCTCGCAATGGTTGAGCCTTTCGGGTTTTACCACCGAGACATATTCAAGCGCCGAAGAAGCGTTAAAGACGATTAACGGCGATTACAAAGGGATCGTTGTCAGCGACATCCGTATGCCGGGTATGGATGGCATGGCCTTTCTCAAACGGCTGATGTCTTTGGACAATTCCTTGCCTGTGATCATGATCACTGGACACGGCGATGTGCCGATGGCGGTTGAGGCGTTAAAGATCGGGGCCTATGATTTTCTGGAAAAACCCTTTGATCCCGACCGGATGAGCGAACTTGCTCGCCGCGCAACGCAAGCGCGACGCCTGACGATAGACAACCGTCAATTGCGCCGCGAATTGTCTGATGGGACGGTTTTGATCCGCAAACTTGTCGGCTCCTCCCCGGTTATGGAGCGGCTGCGCGAGGATATTCTGGATCTCGCGCAAGCCGATGGCCATGTCCTGATCGACGGTGAAACCGGCACGGGTAAATCGCTGGTGGCCCATGCGCTTCATGCCTGCGGTCCGCGTCAGGGTAAGAAGTTCCTGACGATATCGGCAGCGGCCTTCGACGAGGACGAATTGACGGCAAGATTGTTTGGCCCACCACCCGAAGGCATCGCCCTGCCGCTGGTTGAAGAGGCCCGTGGGGGGACGTTGTGCATTGAGGATATCGAGGCTTTGCCTCTAGCTCTGCAGGCGCGCATCCTTAGTCTGATATCAGAGCAGGAACCGGCGGGTGACAGCATCCCAGTTCGCATTATTGCGATATGCAACATTCAGGATGGCGAAACGAAATGCGAGGACCATCTGCGCCCCGATCTTTACTATCGGCTGGCCGCAATGCTGATCACGCCGCCGCCGCTGCGTTTGCGTGGCGAGGATATTCTGACGCTTTTCAATCGTTTCACCGAGACGTTTTCGGAAGAATACGGCTGTGACGCACCCGAGGTATCCGCCAAGGAAGCCGCGCAATTGCTTCAGGCCCCCTGGCCTGGAAATGTGCGGCAATTGATCAATCTGGCGGAACGCGCGGTGCTGCAAAGCCGTCGCGGGGCGGGCTCGATCACCTCGTTATTGATGTCGGACAACTCGGAAATCCAGCATTCGCTGGTGACCGAAGGCAAGCCGCTGAAAGAATATGTCGAAGCTTTTGAGCGGATGTTGATCGACAACACCATGCGGCGGCATCGCGGCTCCATTGCCTCGGTGATGGACGAGTTGAGCCTGCCGCGTCGGACCTTGAACGAGAAAATGGCGAAATACGGGTTGAGCCGGTCGGATTATCTGTAAGCGCGGGACGCCTCCGGCGGGAGTATTTCGGCAAAGAAGAAGCTCAGGCGCGGGCTGACAATTCGCGTGCCAGATCGCCATAGCCCGTGAAGCGGTATTCAAAGGCGAGACCCAGACGTTTGGCGATTTCTTCGGCCTCGGTCTTGAGGGCGGGGTTTTCCAGTTGGGCCTGGTAGACGAGTTTGGTGTAATTGCCAAAATACATCGCCAGCAGGTCAGGGTGGCGATCAAGACCCATGGGCTTCCAGATGAAGGCATCGAACTGGCGCACCAGAAAGTCGGTCAGGTAAAAGGCCGTGATTTCGTCATCATGGGCGGCAAAGGCGTCGTTGCCCTCAAAGAACGAATAGCAATGTGGCCCCGCCAGCATTTCAATCCCAAGCTCCTTGCAACGCGCCTGAAGCAAGCCGCCGGTGCCGCAATCCGCGTAGAGGACAAAGATGTCGTCATAGGCCGTGCGGTGTTTTTCAACCGTCTTTGTTACGGCCTCGGTGATCTTTTCAGGGTAGAGATGCAGCTTGGCCGGAAGGCATTTCAGATCCATGTGATCCCAGCCATTCAGCCGCTTCAGGGCCAGAACCTCATGCGCAAGCGCGCCACAAGCCAGCAAGAGCAACCGGCCTGTGCCATTCGCCTCAAGCCCTTGTTCTGCAAGGGTTTCATCGCTTGGTGAGCGGGGACGTTCAGCGCTCATCAGTTGATCGCCTTTCAGGAAACTTTGCCCTAAGCAGCAGGCTGAGGATCAGCGTCATCGGGATCAGAATGCCAAGCGCAATCGGGAAATACGTCAGGGCAATCACGCTCAACAGGGCCGCACTGCCAACCGCCAGCCAGATGACTATCAGGGGTTTAAGGGGCATTTTTCCTCCTGATCCCTATGTGGGGCCGCATTCGCAAAAGAAAAGACCCCACGCCTGTTCAGCGCGAGGTCCAATCCAAGTGGAAAGACAAGATTACGCGCCGAGCTGATTATGCCGCTTGGCCATGAAATCCTTGGCCGTTTCAACCGCAACGGCGGCGTCGCGGCAGTAGGCATCCGCACCGATGGCCTTGGCGAATTCTTCGTTCAACGGGGCGCCGCCAACCATGACAACATAATCGTCGCGCATACCTTTTTCGATCATCGTGTCGATCACGACCTTCATGTAAGGCATCGTTGTGGTCAAAAGCGCGGACATGCCGAGAATGTCGGTTTCCGAGGCTTCGAGCGCCTCTAGGTAGTTTTCGACCGGGTTGTTGATGCCGAGATCCTGAACCTCAAAGCCCGCGCCTTCCATCATCATGGTGACGAGGTTTTTGCCGATGTCGTGGATGTCGCCTTTGACCGTACCGATCACCATTTTACCAAGCCGTGGTGCGCCGGTTTCGGCCAGCAGCGGTTTCAGGATGGCCATGCCGCCCTTCATCGCGTTGGCCGCCAGCAGAACTTCGGGGACAAACAGAATGCCATCACGAAAGTCGATACCGACGATGCGCATGCCCTCGACCAGCGCCTTGGTCAGCACGTCGTAAGGCATCCAGCCCCGACCCAGAAGGATATTCACGCCTTCTTCGATTTCCTCGCGCAGGCCATCGTAAAGGTCGTCATGCATCTGAAGCGTCAGCTCCTCGTCATCCAGTTCCGCCAGGATGATGTCTTCTTCTTCGTCAGCCATGTCCAAATCCTTCAGCCGCGCCGCAATCGGCGATAATTCCCTGATACTGCACGTACATTCTGTCGCACCGTTTGATCTGCGCGTTTCGCGACATTCTTTAAGCCGCGACCGACTGCTTTATCGACGGCGGGAACGGCGCTCGCGTCTGTCGGGGGCTTTGCCGCTGCTACCGTCATCTTCTGAGGAGAATGCGCCTGTTGTGGCGGCAATTGTTTCCAGATCTGGCCGTGGTCCCTTGGGGCGGCTTTCGAGGGCGCTACGCATGGCACGCAGATGCTCCGGCATGGTACCACAGCAGCCACCGATAATGGATGCCCCACAGTCGCGGGCAAGGACGGCATATTCCGCCATCAGTTCGGGCGTTCCATCGTAATGAATATGCCCTTCCACGTATTTTGGAATTCCGGCATTTCCCTTGGCAATCAGTGGCTTGTCGGGATTGGCATCAACAAAGCCAAGAAGAGTGCGCAACAGGTCCGAGGCCCCCACCCCGCAGTTTGCCCCAAAGGCCATTGGCGGGTTTTTCAGCTTGGCGATAAAACGCACCATGTCAGGTGCGGTGATTCCCATCATGGTGCGCCCGGCGGTGTCAAAGCTCATCGTGCCGGCCCAATCGAGGCCCGCCAGCGCGATACCTTCGGCGGCGGCGGCATATTCTTCGGTTGCCGACAGCGTTTCGATCCAAGCCAGATCAACGCCGCCTGCTTTCAGCCCGTCTGCCTGTTCGTGAAACATCTCGACCGCCAATTCGTGGCTCAGGGCACCTATGGGTTGCATGATTTCACCCGTTGGCCCCATGGACCCTGCAACGATCACGTCGCGATCCGCGCGATCGGCCACCTCGCGGCCAAGCTCGGCACCGATGCGGTTCAGTTCATGTACCCGGTTCTGCGCGTCGTGCAATTTCAGACGTGATGCATTGCCGCCAAAGGTGTTGGTCAGGAACATATCCGAACCGGCATCCACCGCCCCTTGGTAGAGGGCAAGGATGTTTTTGGGTTCCTCGATATTCCAGATTTCCGGCGCTTCGCCTGCGGTCAAACCCATGTTGAACAGATTGGTCCCGGTCGCGCCATCTGCCAATGCCCATCCTTGTTTTTCTATCCTTTTCAAAAGCTTATGGGTCATAGCTTATCCTCTTGAAGCGCTTTTTCTGACAGCAGTCTGATCCGTTCAACCATGGCACGCAAGCCGTTTGAACGCTGCGCCGAAAGATGCTGGTCAAGACCAAGCCGTCCCAGTTCGGCGGCGGCATCAACCGCTTTGACGTCCTTTAGGTCCACGCCATCGTAAAGCGCATGAAGAACCGCAATCAGCCCGCGCACAATCATCGCATCGCTGTCGCCATGAAAGTGAAACCTTGCCTCATCCGGGGTTGGCATGATCCAGACCTGACTGGCACAGCCATGCACCTTTGTTGCCGGAACCTTAAGCGCCTCGTCCAATGGAGCCATGGCTTTGCCAAGCTCGATCACATGCCGGTAACGGTCTTCCCAATCGTCAAGGAATTCAAAGGTTTCGGCGATTTCCTCAAAAGCGGCTTGGGCCATTGGCTTGGGACTCCGGCTGTTTGATTGTGACCTAATCGCCCGGACCGGAAAAATCCAGCGTGAAAACAATGGTCCTGTTGCAGTTCCGCTTTAAAACCCGCACATTTGGGTTTATCCAGAAACGACGTGCAGCAAATCGGATCAGACATGACCAGACTAACCGCCGCGATCCTCGTTTTCAGCCTGTTGGCCGCCTGTGGTGGTTTGCGGGATTCCCGCATGAACCCGGCAAATTGGTTTGGTCGCGACAAGGAAGAGCGGATTGCCGTTGAAGAAGCGCAGGAAATTTATGTCGATCCCAAGGGGCTGGTCAGCCAGATCGTCAGCCTGAAAGTCGACAGAATGCCCGGTGGGGCAATCATCAATGCATTTGGTTTGCCGCCGACCCAGGGCTATTGGTCTGCCGAATTGAAACCTGTGAACGGCGAGATTCCGGACAAAGGCACGCTGATCTACGAATTCCGTCTGCTCGACCCAACAGACCCGCAGTTAACGGGCACACAGCGTTCGCGTGAAGTTGTCGTTGGTCATTTCGTTTCTGATCAGACACTTCTGGGTGTACGCCGCATCGAAGTTCGCGCCGCCACCAACAAGCGTACCGTGCGGCGCTGATCAACCCGTCTGAGGCAATTCCACCAGTTTGACCGCACTTCCATCCGCCGAAAGCGCGATCTTCCCCGCACAGAGCTTTTGTGCCGCCTCGCCAAATACATCCCGTCGCCAGCCTTTGAGCGCAGGCAAATCCTCGCCCCCGGCGGCGATTTCATCCAATTCTGACGCCGTAGCGATCAGCTTTGGGGCGACACCTGCCGCTTCGGCTTGCGATTTCAGCAATACGCGCAGCAAATCAGCCAGACCTTCGTTGCCCGACATCCGAACCCGGGCGGGTGGTGGTGCAGGATAATCCGCCTCAAGACACTCAAGCCCTGCCTTGACCGACTTGATGATCCCGTCGGCAATCGCCCCCTTTCGGGCATCGCGCAACAAGAGGCGGGTTTTACCAAGGTCAGCCAGAGAAGTCGGGCGGCTCGATGCGAGTTCCAACAGGGCATCGTCCTTGTAAATCCTTGAACGCGGTACGTTTTTGTCTTGCGCATAGGCTTCGCGGAATTTTGCAAGCTCGCGTACAATCGCCAGGAATTTGCCCGAGTTGGTCCGGGTTTTCACACGTTTCCACGCCTCTTCGGGGTGGATCACATAGGTTGCGGGATCTGTCAGAAGTTCCAATTCTTCTTCAACCCATTTGACCCGCTTGGTCTTTTTGATCCGGGCGGCCAGAAATTCGTAAATCTCGCGCAGGTGGGTCACATCGGCGAGCGCATATTTCTGCTGTTTTTCGCTCAGCGGGCGACGGCTCCAATCGGTGAACCGGGAGGACTTATCGACCGTTTTCTTTGCAATCCGCCGCACCAGTGTTTCATAGCCAACCTGTTCGCCAAACCCGCAAACCATTGCCGCAACCTGAGTGTCAAAGAACGGCTTGGGAAAGACGCCGCCTTCAAAGAAGAAAATCTCCAGATCCTGACGGGCCGCGTGAAAGACTTTGACGACGCTTTCGTCCTTGAAAAGCGCAAACAACGGATCAAGCTTGAGATTGTCTGACAGCACATCAACCAGCACAGCATCCTCGTCCCCTTTGCCGGGGCTTGCCAGTTGGATCAGACAAAGCTTGGAATAATACGTTCTCTCGCGCAGAAATTCTGTGTCGATTGTTACGTAGGCATGTTTTGCGGCGGCCTTGCAAAAGGCCTCCAGTTCTTTGGTGCGCGTCAGTGTTCTCATTGATCGGCCTGAGTTATCCCTTTCAGCGCCCCCGAATTCGCTGACACTAGTGACTTTATTACAAAGATGGAAGGGCTGGAACGTTTGGTCAGGCTATTCGCCATGCTTTTGCCGCGAAGCCAGCGGGAAACGGCCGATTCCTTGAATTAGACCAAGGGTTTAGCCCGGTAAAACGCTGAAAAGACGGCCCCTTTCAGTGCTTTGATCCGCGATACCGGCAAGGCGTAACAGGTGCCAGGCAAGGGCGTGATTGCTGGCGGTCACCGGCTTGCCCAAAAGGTGTTCTGCTTTGGGAATCACTTCTGCCGCGCGTAGCGAGGTGCAGGAGACAAAAACGCCCTCCACCATTGGCGAACGGCCGATTTCAAGTGTCGCTGCAAGAATGGAGGCGGCATCAATCCGGCCGACGACAATATCGTTATCCTCGTAAAACGACCCGACCACGGGGATTTCAAAACCCGCATCAACAAAGTTTTGCTGCATCGCCTTTGTGACCTCGGGCGCGTAAGGCGTCAGCAGGCCAATGCGCCGGATGCCGAGACTTTTGAACGCGGCTTTTGCGGCACCAATGGGGGTTGTCGAAGGAACGCCGGGGTGGGCGGCAGCAAGGATATTGGCAACCCGTTCCTCGCCAATAATCGTGGCACCCGAAGTGCATCCATAACCAATGGCGGAAAGGTTCAGATAGCCCGGCAACAAGGCCGCGGCACGGGGCAATTCTGCCTCCATCATTTGCAGCGTATCGCTTGAAACTGCGGTCTCGTTGGCCAATCGGGCGTGGTAGGTTTCAACGTCCGCAAGGTTTGTCAGGGCGCGAAACTCTGCCTCGATCGTTTGATCGGATTGCAAAACCAAAAGCCCGAGACGCGCCCGCGCAAGGGCCCCATTATCGGTTGTAAAGGGCAGATGGCGCAGCGTGGCGACCGGTTGATTGTCATCCATGTGGAGGCTCCTGTTCTTCTGGGAACGATGTGTTTTCAGTGGCTTGGGGGTTTGCCATCTCGCTAAGTCCATGGCCCACGTCTGTACGATTGTGCGCGTTCCTGACAGCGCCTTTCGGCAGCAGGATTTGCGAGATGTATCCAGACAAGGGGCTATTCATCGTAAAAATCCCCGCTCCGTCCGGTAATTGACAGCGCCAATAGTCTGCATTTTCTAGCATTTATCAAACCTTAAAACCGCCCGCCTTCCAGAGCCTCAAAACGCTAGGAGAAACCCCGGCATTTTCATAGGGTCTATCGCAAAACCAGGCGGTGTCACTCATTTACCCCTGCGCGTTGAACCATCACCCTTGAATGCTTCGCCCGCATGATATTGACTGCAATTCCAACCGGTCCAAAACCGCTTTGATATTGAGAAATGCTGATGAAAACGCTCCCAGAACGTGGATTTTCCAAGGCCGAATTTCAGGCCCGCACTTCCGCCGTTCAGGCCAAGATGGCGGCAGAGGGCATGGCCGGACTGCTGGTCATGAGCGAAGCCGAAGTGCGCTACTTCACCGGTTTTCAGACGCTCTTTTGGCAAAGCCCGACCCGGCCCTGGTTCCTGTTTATTCCAGCGTCTGGCAAGCCGATTGCGGTCATTCCGGAAATCGGCGCGGCGTTAATGCGGACCACATGGATTGAAGATATTCGCACCTGGAGCGCCCCGGCCCCAAAAGATGACGGGATCTCCCTGCTCGCGGACCTTCTGGGCCCGCTGGCCACGCAAAAAGCGCGTATCGGCCTGCCGTTGGGCCATGAAACAACGCTGCGGATGCCGCTGAAGGATTGGGAGCGGTTACGTGCACAACTACCCGGCCTACAGATCATTGATGCAACCGCGATCATCCAATCCCTGCGCATGGTGAAATCCAACGCGGAGATTGAAAAGATCGCCCATATCGTTGCGATCGGATCGGCGGCGTTTGCGGATGTTCCAAGCTTTGCCAAGGAAGGTCAGCCGCTGGAAGAAACCTTTCGCAGCTTTCGTATCGCGGCACTTGGGCATGGTGCGGATGATGTGCCTTACCTCGTCGGCTCCGCGGCGCCGGGAGGCTACGTCGATGTGATCTCCCCCCCGCCGCGACGCCCGTTGCAATCCGGCGATATTCTGATGCTGGACACCGGTTGCGTCTGGGACGGCTATTTCTGCGACTTTGATCGCAACTGGGCAATCGGTGCGGCGGACGACCTCGCCCGGCGGGCTTATGACGTGCTTTGGCGTGCGACCGAGGCCGGTCTGGCGGCCGCAAAACCCGGCAACACCAGCCGTGATCTGTTTCAGGCGATGTCTGACGTGATCGCGGAAATGGACGACAGCGGAGGCGATATTGGGCGGCTTGGGCATGGGCTGGGGATGCAATTGACCGAACAGCCCTCGCATGCGGTTTTTGATCAGACCGAGCTGAAAGAAAACATGGTGCTGACGCTGGAGCCGTCACTCAGCTACGGCGACGGATTGATGATGGTCCATGAGGAAAACATTGTGATCCGGGCAAATGGGGCAGACCTGTTAAGCACTCGTGCTTTACCCGAATTGCCGGTGATCACGTAAATCCGATCGCGGCCCCAAAGGCATCCCAACGGGACCGCATGTCGCTTAGTTTTTGCCCGAAGAAATCCGTGGCACCAGTGCTTTGACCAGATCACGCATATGCAATTCGCCCACAGGCTCTTTGCCGTCAAGCACGCGGTAATGCAGGCTGGTATCCCCTTCGGACCGCGCGATCATTGATTCCAGATTGTCGCGGATGTCCACATCCCCGGCAAATTTCGTGCCGGTCAGCGGCTCCATCACCGATTTCACCCGCAGAACCCGTGCGCGGTTAATATCCGAAACAAAATCCTCGATGTAAGGATCGGCAGGGTTCAAAAGGATACCCTGCGGTTCACCCTGCTGGACCACCGCGCCGTCTTTCAGGATCACCAGATGATCGGCAAGTTTCAATGCCTCGTCGAGGTCGTGGGTGATGAAAACGATGGTCTTGTGCAGCTCTTCCTGAAGTTCCAGCAAAAGGTTCTGCATGTCTGTGCGGATCAGCGGGTCAAGGGCCGAAAATGCCTCGTCCATCAACATGATGTCGGTGTTGGCGGTCAGCGCACGGGCAATCCCGACACGCTGTTGCATCCCGCCCGACAGTTGCGCGGGGTAATGGTTTTCGTAGCCGCCCAGCCCTACCCTTTGGAGCCACTTCATCGCTTCGGCCTTTTGCGTGGCTTCATCAGCGCCGCGAATGGCCAGCGACATGGCGGCGTTTTGCACCACACTTCTGTGGGGCAATAGCGCGAATTTCTGGAACACCATGGACATGCGCATTTGCCGCAATTCACGCAGACCCGCCTCCGACAGCGCCATGACGTCTTCGCCGTCGACCAGAATTTCCCCGGCCGTGGGATCAATCAGGCGATTGAGATGCCGGATCAGCGTCGATTTACCCGACCCCGAAAGGCCCATTACAACCGTGATTTCCCCGGCCTGCATATCAACGTTGATGTCCTGCAAGCCCAGCACATGGCGATGTTTTACTAGCAGGTCATCCTTTGACATGCCGTTTTTCACATAGCTCAGAACCTCTTTATGGTTCGCGCCAAAGATTTTGTAGAGGCCGCGCAGGCTGACCTTTGGTTGTTTTGTCATCTTGATCCTGCCTCTTAGTGTTTGACGCGGGTCATATCGACCCGGCTGAGCGCAGCCTTGGAGACCCGATCAAGAATAACGGCCAACAATACGATGCCGATCCCCGCAACAATCCCGACACCCAGTTCAAGGTTCCGAATGCCGCGCAGCACGTTCACCCCAAGTCCGGGGGCCGAAACCAGCGATGCAATCACCACCATTGCGAGGCTCATCATGATGGTCTGGTTGACGCCGGCCATGATGTTGGGCAAGGCCAAAGGCAGCTCGACCCCGACAAGTTTTTGGCGTGAATTCATGCCAAACGCATTGGCGGCCTCGATCACGTCTTTGTCCACAAGTCGGATGCCAAGGTCGGTCAGGCGAATGACGGGGACCACGGCATAAAGGATGATCGCGATACCATAAAGCTTTGATTCTGTAACCGAAAACAGAAAGATCAGCGGGATCAGGTAGACAAATGTCGGCAAGGTCTGCAACAGATCAAGGATCGGCACGACCGATTTTTGCAAGCGATCCGATTTCGACATGGCAATCCCGATTGGCACCCCAATGAGGACCGATATGCCGGTACAGACAAAGATGATCGACAGCGTCTGCATGGCCACGTCGTAATGGTCCACAAGCGCCAGCAGACCAATCGACAGACCGACAAAAATCGTGACCGCCCTGGAGCGCGAGGCATACCAGGAAATCGCCAGAAGAATGGGGATCATGATGAACCAGGGGATGGTTCCAAAGGTCCAGAGCGCCCCGTCCAGCAACCAGCTTAGCGGCTGGGTGATCGGGTCAAGGACCGATTTGAGGGCGGGCTTGGCCGCCAGAAATCCGTCTTCGATGCCTTTTGTGACATCGCGCGACTGCAAGACACTGCCGCAGCTTTCGTTGAGATTATCAAGCGAGGGGAATGGAAAGAACTCGCCCTTGATCTCTTTTCCGGTGCTTTGGGCCAGCAGATCATTCATTGACATCGGTGCCGCCGAAGACCCGCCTGCGCACCAGTCTTTCAGACCAAGTGCCTGAAACACACTATCATAAAAAGCCATGCTTTACCCCTCCCAGAATAAAAGACCCCCCCACCGAAGATTCTCGATGGGGAGGCCTGAAAAGTCTAAAGGTTATTGCAGCAGCGCCGCAAGCTTGCCTTTGGCTTCGTCGTTCAACCAGCCGGCCCAAACGTCCTTGTAGTTGGTCAGGAAGTAAACGGCGGCTTCGTCATAGGACGCGTTGTTGTCCAGACGCCAGGCCAGAACTTCGCCCATTTGCGCGTTGGTAAAGGAGACGTTTTTCAACAACTCTGCAACTTCTGGCTCACGCTCCATGAAGGACGCCGAAACAGCCGTTACAACTTTCGAGCTTGGGTAGGCCGAGAATTTTGGATCGGCACAATCCACGTCACCGTTACAGGTGTGCGCATCAGCGTTATACTCGCCAACCTTGACCTGGACCATCGGAAATTTGCCCAGAACAGCCGTTGGGGCCCAGTAGTAGCCAAACCAAGGCGCCTTGTCGGCATAGGCCGCAGCAATTGAGGTTTGCAATGTCTCACCGGAGCCGTGCTGGAAGCGCTCAAGACCGCTGGCTTCAGCGTTCAGAGCTTTGAGGTTGTTGTTGTTGATGATGTCACAAGCCCAGCCCGATGGGCAGTCGTGGAACTTGCCACCAACAGCCGCAGGATTGGCCATGATGCCTTCCCATGTGGTCAACTCTGGGTTGGATTCAGCCAGATAAGCCGGGATCCACCACGCCTCGACACCGCCGTCAGACAGAACTGCCGTCAGCTCGACGAGCTTACCGTCAGCCAAAAGGCCCTCGTAGGATGGGGTCGAGTTTGCCCAGACTTCCGTCAGAATGTCAGGCTCACCGGTTTCAGCCAGCGACGTCAGAGCCGGAACGGTCGAGGACGGCACGACCTGCACTTCACAGCCATAGCCTTGCGTCATCAGAAAGTTTGCAACCGCAGTTACAACAGCCGAAGAGGCCCAGTCCATTTCAGTGATCGAAACCTTGCCGCATTCTGCCTGAGCAGCCGTCGCGCCAAATGATGCTGCCGCGGCAAAGCCGGCAGCCATTACGAATTTTTTCATTATTTTCTCCCTGTGTCGTCCCCGGGCAACCCGCCCGAAGCTTTTGATTCTTACGAACACAGGCCTTCATACGCAACTTTCGTGCGGAGTTGCACCGAAAAACGATAAACGATGGTTCAAAAACGGCGGGAATGTCGCAATTGGTACAGGTTGTGGGTGGTGAGTGGCGGGGGTGATGTTATAAAGCCAGCCCCGCACCAGACAGCATTTGCCATGGAAATCTCAACGATTGGAGAAACTGGCTCCGGCGGTAGGGTTCGAACCTACGACCAATTGATTAACAGCCGCGCCAAGTCAATTTCGCCTGCATTCTTCCAACCACGCCCACTTACTGTAAATACATGTTTGCAAACACTTTTCCTTTGACTTGCTCTGCTCTCGTGGCACACCGTTTACGCTAGTTATTCCGTTCTGGTGCTTCCGTAGTGTTTCCAGAAATGACGGTGAAAATATGGATGGTGAGGCATGATCAGACTGACAAAGCGATCCGTTGAAAAACTCGAAACGACACAGCGAGATTACTTCGTCTGGGACAGTGAATTGACCGGTTTCGGCGTCAGGGTGATGCCGTCCGAGCGGAAGTCCTACCTCATCCAATACAGGGCGGGCAGACGGTCGCGTCGGCGATCCATTGGCCAGCACGGGGCACTGACGGCAGAACAAGCACGGATGGAAGCGAAGAGCCTCCTTGGATCGGTCGCACGCGGCGGCAATCCTGCAGAAGAGCGTCAACGGAAACTACGGGAGCCGACAATTGCGTCTTTGTGTGATCGGTTTCTGAACGAGTACGCGGCACATCATTGCAAACCATCAACGCAAAAAGGCTACCAATCCTATATCGAGACCTGCATTCGACCTCGCCTCGGCAGTCGCAAGATCGGCGACATAAGTCGTGCAGATGTGGTCGCTTTCCACCACGAATTGCGAGATCGCCCATACACAGCCAATCGCGCTGTCGCCATGCTTTCGAGAATGTTCAATTTGGCGGAAGATTGGGGGTTGCGTCGCGAAGGGTCCAATCCCGCGCGCCGCATCCAAAAGTACCGCGAAGAAGAAAAGAAACGGTATCTATCCGATGACGAGCAAGCCCGGTTGGGGCAGGCATTGGCTGATGCACTTGACTCAGGTCGTGAGACAGAGTTCGCAATTGCCGCGATTTCACTGCTTGCTCTGACCGGGTGTCGCTTGGGCGAAATCCTCTCGCTCAAGTGGGTATACGTGGCGCAGCATCATCTTGAACTACCTGATAGCAAGACCGGGCGTCGGCGTATCCCCCTGCCAAGAGAAGCGTACGACATAATTATGTCCCTGCCTCGTATGTCTGGAAACCCTTACGTAATCCTCGGGCAAAGTGAGCACGGGCACTTGGTCAACTTGCACAAGACCTGGCTACGGATCAGGCAAGTTGCGGGTCTGGAAGATGTACGAATGCACGATCTGCGCCACACCTACGCAAGTGTCGCTGTCATGAGTGGCATCGATCCGTTCCTGCTCAAGGAAATAATGGGCCACAAGAACCTACAAACGACACTGCGGTATTCCCATTTTGCAGACGAGGCCGTGCAGCGTGCTGCCGGGTCCGTAGCCGGAAAACTCGCAGGGGCGCTTGGGCGGCGTCAATCAGGCGTCAATCTGCGTGTGGTTGGCTAACAAAACCAAGTTGAAGGTGCCGCAATAAAGCAATCAACCAATAAAGGTCACATATTTAGTGCAGTGCCAAGAAAGGACAGAATATGTCAGACGACGGACAGTCAGACGATCACCAAGAGCTTGTTGCTAAGTTCCTTGATATGTGGATCGGTGACACTTCGGAAGGTGCCGAGCCTATTGATCAAGTCGAAATCCATGCCTTGCATGAAGAACACAAAATTCCAGAGGAACTAATGCCCGTTTTGGTCAGGGTTCTGGAAATAACGGCGCGGGCATATCGGCGTGAAATGGAACGCGTACAAATTGACAATTCAGCCCGCCGAAAAGACCTTGCCAGACTTGAAAAAGCCGCAAGCAGGCTGTCTTCGCTTCTTGATTCAATGCCAACAGACACATGGCAGGTCGTCAACGAATACCGTTTAGCACTCGAAGTTGCTGATAATTCAGTGAAAGACACTGCCATGTCGGCTGCTGTTTCAGCAATGGCAACCGAGTCGGCCAACGCCCAGACTCGGCAACGTGAAACGCGGTCCGTGTCGAACCTCGAAGTATTGCGGCTTGAGTTGACTGAATTAACGGCAATGTTTCACGGTGCAAGAAAATGGATGGGCGAAGGTAAGCCGGGAAGACCGCAGGACCATAGCGCAATATCGATCATGCAAATGTGTTTCATGATCTGGACAGGTGTTCTGGGCCGAGAGTTCACGCTTGCGTGGTATAAGAACAATCCTGACTCGGACGCCGCAAGGTTCTGCGTAGATGTTGCGCGGATGGTCGCCCCCAAACTTTCCGTATCTCGAATCATTACATCAGCGCGTATTGCGCGAGAGGAAGGCATAACTATCAAAGACTTGGAAATAATATCAGCAAATGCTGAGGGATTTCGCAATTGAATTAGCTTGGCCTGCAAGGATGCCGTTGGGTAGATCGTCGCCATTGAGAGCCGCAATGGAGATGAATGATGATCGAGGACAAAGACCACACTAACGGGCAACCAGTGGACGAGTTGCTGAATGAACGCCGGGTCGCCAATCTGATTTGTCAGTCCGTTCGCACGGTACAAAAATGGCGCGTGATCGGCTATGGCCCGGAATATTTCAAGATCGGTAGATCAGTCCGCTATCGCCGTGGCGAAGTTGAGCAGTGGATCGAAAGCCGTCGCCGTGCGCATACCTGATTCGACTTTAGCAGGCATCCGGCACCTTCATCTGGGATCAGGGCCTGCCCGAAGCGACCCGCACGCGCCGCGCCGCTCCAAGGCGGCGGGCGCGAGTGCGGGCGGGGTGCTTCGGGCAAAGCCGTCCTTACAGGCAGCACTCCCGCTTGTCTGTCAAGGCCGCGCAGCGCCCCGAAGGGGTTCAGCCTTTACAGACATTCCTTCAACCAGAATTGAACCGGTGTTTTTAGGGACAAACCTGCCCCTAAAGCACCTCTCAGCAAATTCGAAACTGGCAACAAACGCAGCGCTTGATTGAGGGGGGTCTTGTAACACCCCCCTCTATAAATACCAAAGTGTAAAGGATCGTAGAATGGACACCACTGTTCTTCATGCCGGTTTCGATGGCCTAAAGGTCAATGTTGATACCGTGATTTCCATGACCACCCGGAAAGCCCTGGCTGATGCCAAGGAGATCGCCTTGGACCAGAAATCGCCAGTTCCAGTGACAATCGGCGGTCTGGAATTCGCAGTCCGGCATACCGGCAATCGCGCCTTCTCGATCCACACAGGCGATTACGGCGCTGAATTCTTTCTGCACGACCCCGAGGCCGCGTCCGGCATCGGACCAGGCGTCACGATGGATTTCCGTGCGTTCTTCCTCGCCACCGAAGGTCTGGAAGGTGCCCGCGCCTATTTCGACAAGACCATGAACGCGCTAGGCGTGATATTTCAACCAGATCAGATGCGGGTATCGCGCGTAGATTTCGCCGTCGATTTTCTCGCTCCGTGGTTCGAACCGGACACTGAGGCGGTCGTGCTTGCCGCCCGCACTAGTAAACGTGAGTTCCGCGAGAAAGACTCCCGCGAAAGGTTCTTCGCCAATACCGAAGTGACCGGCATCACCTGCGGCCATGTCAGCAACCGCCAATTGGTAATGTACGACAAGCGTGCCGAGGTGATCGGCAAGCGAAAACCTGGCTGGCTTGTGATCTGGAACCAAAACCGTGAACTTCAAGGCCAGCCGAAACTCGACCTTTCGGACAAGCAACAAAGTCGGATATGGCGCTTTGAAAACCGTGTCGGAAGCAAATGTCTTCGCCGCCGGTGGGAAATCAAAAGTTGGTCAGACCTAGACGCCATGATCGGCGATGTGTTCGACGAATCCCTCAAGAAAATGAGCTACAGAATACCATCGCAAGACAGCAATCGCAGCCGCTGGGCCGAGCATGAATTATGGAAATTGCTCCGCGCGGTTTACAGAATGGGCCTCGCCCGCCATCGCTCCGGCGTCGTCCCAAACGAGGTCCGCGAGGTCAACCGAGCTGAGCACCAGCGTATGCTGGATCAGAACATCCTCGGAAACTTAATCGCCCGGGCGGTTTCAGCGGGGATCGGGGAAAAACATTTGTGGGGGTATGCCAGGCTGCATATTAACGAACTTGAACGAGCGTCCAAACGCGAAAGCAGGACGATTGGTGAGCGTGTTGCAAAGGCCGAGGGGAAGTATAGGTTTCGGTAGTTTGGGTGGAAACCGGTCATTCGCTGCGCTTGGAGCAAATGACCGCTTTGGACAAGACCTTTGCGCGAGAAGATTTTGTTGCAACTTATTCATCAACCCACGTTTGCCACCTTTGGCAAACCACGCAAAATTCATTTTGTGTAGATAAGTTAGCTCAAACCAATGGCGGCCTTATTTTCCTAGCTCTAAGAGAAGCTCCGCCTCAGCGCGAAGGATATCCGCCAGAATATCGCTCCCTAGCCGCGGTTCTGGACGTTGCGGTTGGATCAGGGCAATTTCGCGACGTGCCGTCGATTCATCAAGCGCGAACAGGCGAACATCGGTGCCACGTCGCGCTTCTGTTGCGGCGTATATGCTTGGGAGTATCGCGATCCCTGCACCAGTCGCGGCCATCAGGCGAATTGCGTCGAGGCTCGTACCCTCATATTCGTCCGACACCCGCCCGCCTGCTTTGGCCGCGAGCCCGGCTACAATATGCGATAGACGATGCTTTGTGCCGAGGGTCAGCAAGATTTGCCCTTTTAGATCTTTCGATGTCATACGCACACCTTGCGGCAGTGGCTGATAGTCGCCAGCGACGGCTGCCCAAAGATTTTCCGTAAACAAACCGTCGCTTTGCGCACCCGGGTGGTCTTCAGGTGTGGAAATAATCATATCCAACCGCCCGCTACGCAAACCTTCGTCTAAATCTCGGGTGCTCTCCTCTCGCACGATGAGGCGAAAGCTCGGGTGTTCTTTATGGAGGCGCCGAACAACGCCCGGCAAAAGGTAAGGACCAATCGAAGGCAGAACGCCAAGGCGCAAGCGACCATGAAAAATGCCGCCACCTCGAGCCGCCGCACGCAGGTCCTGAATCTCATGAAGAATCTGACGCGCCCGGCGAACAACTTCTTCGCCAGCTGGCGTAATTTTAGCGCCCGCGCGACCACGGTTAAACAAAGTCACATCGAGCGCCGCTTCGACTTCTGCAAGTTGCGCAGACAAGCTCGGTTGGCTGACATTCAGTTGCGCCGCTGCAAGGCCTACCTTTCCGGTATCCGCAACGGCGACAATATATTCGAGCTGGCGCAGAGAAGGTTTCATTATAGTCTCAAGCTATGATTATCAGAGGTTATATATATTTGAATCTATATGAATTCCACCCGATATCGAGTCCAAACACGCAATCATTGGATTTCTCATGGTCAAAACTCTTTCCCGCATTCAAGCCTTTCTGAAGCTCGAAGCAAGCGCCGGTCTCATTCTGATGGGCGTCGCCCTTCTTGCAATGGCCGCAGCAAACAGTTCCCTCGCACCCGTCTACGGAAATTTCCTCGACACCAATATTCGAATTGGGATCGGTGGCTTTGAAATCTCCAAACCCGCGCTTTTGTGGATAAATGACGGCTTGATGGCGATCTTTTTCTTTCTCGTTGGGTTAGAGATCAAACGCGAAGTTCTTGCAGGTGAATTGTCCAGCTTTGACAAGGCCGTGCTGCCCGTTCTGGCAGCCATTGGCGGTATGGCCATTCCGGGGCTGGTTTTTGTTGCGTTGAACTGGTCCAACCCAGAGAACATGCGAGGTTGGGCCATCCCCACAGCGACCGACATCGCCTTTGCGCTTGGCGTTCTGGCGTTGCTTGGGAGCCGGGTTCCGGTGTCTCTGAAGGTCTTCTTGCTTGCGATTGCCATTATCGATGACCTTGGAGCGGTTGCAATTATCGCGGTCTTTTATACGTCTGAACTGTCGACCAATGCGCTGACCCTTTCGATGCTGGGTTTTGCCTTGGCTGTTGTGCTCAACAGGATGGGTGTGCACCGCCCGGCGCCCTACGTCATCATTGGCGTGTTCATGTGGGTCTTTGTGTTGCAGTCCGGCGTGCACGCAACATTGGCAGGCGTCTTGATTGCCCTGACGATACCGCTCAAACCTCAGGACGGTGACCAGGCGCTTCTCTATCGAATGGAGCATGGTTTGCACCCCTGGGTCGCTTTCATGATCCTGCCGATCTTCGCATTTGCCAATGCGGGTGTAAGCCTACAGGGGTTGTCGCTGTCTGACTTTTTACACCCCCTTACGCTCGGCGTTGCAGCCGGTCTGTTTTTCGGCAAACAAATTGGCGTCGTGGCCGCGACCTGGATCGGTGTGAAATCTGGGCTGGCCAAGTTGCCGCAGGATGTGAGCTGGCAACATGTCTACGGTGTCGCCTGCTTGACCGGGATTGGCTTTACCATGAGCCTGTTCATCGGGTCACTCGCTTTTGGCGCAAGTGAAACGATGAACGCGGTGCGCCTAGGCGTGATCTCCGGGTCGGTTGCCTCGGGATTGATCGGGTTTGTTGTGTTGCGAACGGCGGCCCCCCGCCACTCAGCAATCCCGTCGCCTGCGCAGTAAAAGCGAGAAGTAACGGTCATGGAACTTTCACTCGCAAGCCTGGCGAGCAATCTGCTTGCACCGACAATCCTGTTTTTTGTCCTCGGCCTGATCGCTGCAATTGCACGCTCTGATCTTTCAATCCCTGATGGGGCCGCAAAGATCATGTCGATCTACTTGTTGCTCGCCATCGGCTTCAAAGGTGGAGCAGCAGTGGCTGAAAGCGGGGTAGACGCGCAACTTGTCGCCTCATTGATCGCCGGTATCGCATTGTCATTCGTCTTACCGTTTGCAGCCTATGGATTGCTGCGACTTATGACCCGGCTTGACGATCTGAACGCGGCGGCGGTCGCCGGGCATTACGGCTCGATCTCGATCGTCACCTTCGTCACCGCAGTCAGCTTGCTGGAAGCGCGCGACATCGCCTCCGAAGGTTACCTCGTTGCAGTTGCAGCTGTCATGGAAGTCCCTGCGATCATGTCCGCACTGTGGATCGCTGCGCGAAAACGTGGAACATCTGCGGTCGATTGCTCGTTGTTCCGACATATCCTTGGCAACGGTTCAATCGTTCTGCTCATCGGTTCGTTTGTCATTGGTGCTGTCACCGGCGAAACGGGCCTCAACGACCTACGGCCCTTTATCGTAGTGCCATTTACCGGTGTTCTCGCGGTGTTCCTTCTGGACATGGGGCTTTCAGCGGGCCGCAGCTTGCTGGAAAACCGCAAAGATATTTCTGGCGGGCTGTTGGCCTTTGGGTGCGTTATGCCAGTCCTCGGCAGCCTGTTTGGATTGGCCTCGGCCAAGCTCATCGGACTGACAACGGGCGGCACCTTTCTCTTGATGGTTCTAAGCGCATCCGCATCATATATCGCAGTCCCGGCGGCCATGAAACTTGCGCTCCCGCAAGCGAAATCGGGCATCTACCTGACGCTCGCGCTGGGGATCACGTTTCCATTCAATCTGACACTTGGGATGCCGCTCTACTACTTGTTGGCAAGCTTGTAATGACGATGCCGGGCTACACCATCAAGATCAAGAATAGCCAACCGCACCGACCAATCTGACAAATGCGATAAACATGAAAACGGGAGAGTACATTGAAACGGTTTAAAAATATTCTCGCAGTCTATAGCGGAAATGTTGGAGATGACGAAGCGCTCAATCACGCGGCGTCCCTCGCGCAATCAAATGAAGGACGGCTGACCATCATCGACGTTGTCAAAGATGCCTCTGCAACGGAAGCTTGGTTGGACGAGCGACGCAAACAGCTTTCGCGCGTTGCATCCAGTCTCCACAGTTTGGGCATCGAAGTGTCGGCCAAAGTGCGCGTTGGATCTGCTTTTTTTGAAATCATCCAGGAAGTGCTGCAGCGTGATCACGACCTGGTTGTGATGGCCGTTGATAGCGTTTCAGGCATCCGAAAATTGTTTTTCGGCAGTACGTCAATGCACTTGATGCGAAAATGCCCATGTCCCGTTTGGCTTATTAAGCCGGGCAGTGGATCGCGGTTTGGTCGAATTTTTGCAGCCGTAGATGCACCCTTGGGCGAAGAAAGACCAAGGGAACTCGACATCAAAATTATGGACCTAGCAACATCGTTAGCCAGATCGAATAAGAGCAACCTTACGGTTTTCAACGCTTGGGACTTAACCGGAACCGATCAGGACACAATGCGTTCTGAAACCACCCAAGCTATTCGGAACGAGATTGTTCGGCGAAACGAGGAAAAACATCACCAGCCCCTAAAGCGGCTTCTTGAACTCTACGACTTAAAGAACATTGAGCACACCATAGTTCTACAACGGGGAACCCCTACGCTCTTGATTCCGGAAATCGTCGAGGGCCAGCGAATGGATTTGTTGGTCATGGGAACGGTAAGTCGGACCGGCGTGCCCGGATTCTTTATGGGCAACACAGCAGAGCTAATTCTACGACAAGTCAAATGCTCAGTCCTTACGATGAAGCCTGAAGGTTTCAAATCACCAGTGGAATTGGAAACTGAAGACCGCAGAATGTAGCGTTCGAAGCTGCCGTTCGCGGCGACGATTGCCAAAGTCCGGTTTGGGCCGAAAGCTGAATTCGAACCCAAATGCGGATTCCTTGCCCTTTGGACAAATAGTATTTCTATGCCTTCTTCTCATCTATTCGAGGAACTGTTGCCCACTGCCTGTTCGTTCCAAAAAACACCGCCACCGCAAGCCGGGTTGCAATTCTACAACGGTGGAAATGCTCGTCGCCGTGCTTCCGCAGTGCTTCCATAGAAAATCGTAGCGCCACTCCGTAGAGCGTTCTGCCACATAAAACTTTGATATAATGGAAAAAATTGGCTCCGGCGGTAGGGTTCGAACCTACGACCAATTGATTAACAGTCAACTGCTCTACCACTGAGCTACGCCGGAACATGCCTTGCCAACTGGCCTTGCGGGGGTCCGTATAGCAAAGGGGATTTCTAGCGGCAAGGGGCTTGTGAGTGGTTTTTGCCGAATTCTGCGGCACCTCATTTGGGATGAGAAAATTTGGCGTTCGGGGCCAACTTGCCTTGTACTTGAACCAAGTTTTTATCTTCAAGATCAATAAGATGCGCAAACACATTTCGTGCAGCGGCGGGCAGTAGCGCGGTTGGGATCTCGGTGTAAATCCTTGCGGCGAGTTCATCCGGGGTTGCCGGGCCTTCACCCAGGGCCTCCAGAATTTGCGACTCCCGCCCTTGCCGGTGCGCTTTTTGATGGGCGATCATGTGATGCGGGTCGCTGAGCGGCTTACCATGACCCGGCAAATAGGTGTGATCCCCGGCCCGCGTCGCCATCTTGTCCAGCGAGGCCATGAAATCCGTCAGATCGCCATCGGGCGGAGAAACCATGGTGGTGGCCCAGCTCATGATGTGATCGCCGGAAAATACCATGCCTTCATGCGCAAAACACATGTGGTTGGCGAAATGACCGGGCGTTGCAATCGCCTCGATCTGCCATTCTGCGCCTTTGACCACCTCGCCATCTCCAAGCCAGCGGTCCGGCGCAAAGGCGTGGTCCGTGCCTTCACCACCCCCCAGATTTGCCAGGGCACCAAGCCGTTCCATCCGGGGCGAACGCCCGATGTCCGACGTGCCAAGCGCCAGCACAGGCGCATCAACCGCCTTGGCCAGTCGCGCGGCAAGCGGCGAATGATCGACATGCGAATGCGTCACAAGAATATGAGAGACCCGAACGCCGCCTATTGCCGCCAAAAGCGCGGCCAAATGCACGTCGTTGGCCGGGCCAGGGTCAATGATCGCAAGCTCCGCCTCCCCCAGAATGTAACTATTGGTACCGGTGAAGGTCATCGGTGAGGCATTCGGTGCGACGACCCGCCGGACCCCCTGCCCCAGATCAGAGACTACACCGGGTTCAGGCGAAAAATCCCGGTCAAACGGATCGGTCATGGCGGGCCTTTCTTGCCTTTGTCGGGGATTGCGATAGTTTCGCCAGCATGGCGTTCAAATGGCTCAAGTCAATCCTGCCCAAGGGCCTTTACGGTCGGGTTGCACTAATTCTGATCGCCCCTGTGGTGACGATCCAGCTTGTGGTATCGGTGGTCTTCATCCAGCGCCACTTCGAAGGCGTGACACGGCAACTCACCGCCAATGTCGCATTGGAACTGGATTATTTTCTGACAAGGATCAATTCGGCAGAAAACGCCACCAATGCGCTTAGGGCTGTGCGCGAAATGTCCGGGCCGCTTGGCTATATCGTAACGCCACTGGACGATAGCGCGATGGAGGTTGCGAACCTCTGGGCCTTTGACGATCTTACTGCCGGGAACGTGGTCGCGGAATTGCGCGCCAAAGTACCCGAGATTCGGGTGATTGATCTGAAAAGCCTTGATCGCACCGTCATCCTGCATGTGGATACCGCACTTGGGCCTTATCGGATCCTGTTTGAACGCTCGCGGGTCAGTGCCTCCAATCCGCATCAGTTGCTGGTGCTCATGATTGCAACGTCATTCATTATAACACTGATTTCATTCATCTTTTTCCGCAATCAAGTACGCCCAATCCGCCGACTTGCCAAGGCTGCTGATGCTTTTGGCAAGGGGAACCTGATTGATTATCACGTCTCAGGCGCGACCGAAGTGCGTCAGGCAGGGCTTGCATTTATTGAAATGCGCAACCGGATTGAACGGCAGATCGAACAACGCACGCTGATGCTGTCGGGCGTCAGTCATGATCTCAGAACGCCCCTGACCCGATTGAAACTGGGGCTGTCACTTGGCGAGGACAGCGACGACACAAGGGCCCTGATCCGCGACGTTGACGATATGGAGGAAATGCTGGACGAGTTTCTCGCCTTTTCGCGTGGCGACAGTCTGGAAACCGCGCAGCGTAGTCTGGTTGGTGCCTTGTTCAGGCAGGTGGCGGAAAACACCAAAAGGCTGGATCAAAGCGTGGAGCTTATCACAGACAGCCTGCCCCATCCTGATCTGACCCTGACGATCCGCGAGGCCGCGATGACCCGTGCGCTGGAGAATCTCGTCACCAATGCCTTGCGATACGGCAGCCGGGCGCGGCTTTCGATGGAGGTCAGCCCCAAGGAGGTCGCCTTTGTGATCGAGGATGACGGCCCCGGAATCGCTCTGAGCGATCGTGAAAACGCCAAACGCCCTTTTGTGCGTCTGGTGGAGGCGCGTAACCAGAACCTTGGCACCGGTGTCGGGCTGGGTCTGGCGATTGCGACCGACATTGCCTCCAGCCATGGCGGTGCCCTTGACTTGGAGGATTCAACCGATCTTGGCGGCCTCAGGGCCGTTCTGCGTCTGCCCCGTTAAAGGGCTCGGAGGCAACCTTCAGATGTAGGTCCGCGCAAACAGGCGCTCGGGCGTGTCAAGATGGGTCAAGCCGTTGAACAGCGACAGACGCAAGCGGTCATCCACAAGCCGAAAGCGGCTGTAGGAGGAATTGAACGTCCCCAGAATGACATCAATCATCGCTGCAGAATTCAACCCCAGCACGTCACGCAGCAGAACACCCTTTGGCCCACCAGATGAAACAATCAGGCTGGTTTGATCCTTTGTCACCGCATCCCGCACCGCACCAAGGACGCGGGATTGAAAGGTGGCAAAGGTTTCCGGTGGATCGCTGATTTCATCGGCTTCCCAGGCCTGCATCACCCGGGCGAAATGCAAGGGCAGCTCGGTTTCATCCGCAGGCAATTCGTCGCCTGTCTGCTGGCAATAGGCCCGTTCCAGCGCGAAATACGCCATCTCGTTCAGGCGCTCGTCTTCGATCACCTCGGGGTTGCCGAAATGCTTTAGTACATTGCCGGCAGTTTCACGGTGGCGGCGCAGGGTGCCGCTGACGATCCGGTCAAAGCGCTGCTCCTGCCCTGCCAGATGGTGGCCCAGCCAGTCGGATTGTTGATGACCCAGAGGGCTAAGCTTGTCGTAATTGGCAGAGCCATAAGACGCCTGCCCGTGCCGGATGAACCAGATTTCGCCCATGCGCGGCTCCTCTAAATCTTTGCGGTGGTAGGCCCGGCAGGACTTGAACCCGCAACCAAAGCGTTATGAGCGCTCTGCTCTAACCAGTTGAGCTACAGGCCCGCTCCCGGTTGATTACTTGGCGTTCAATGGGGGGTCAAGAGCGGCTTTGGCGGCTTTCCCTTGGGCCTGAAACCCGCTAGAGACTGCTCAAATTCGATTTCGCAGCGGGGGCATCATGTCAGAGTTGAAAACCGGTCTTTCCTATGCCGATGCCGGGGTCGATATTGACGCCGGAAACGCGCTTGTCGAAAAGATCAAACCCGCCGCCGCCGCGACCAATCGCGCTGGTGTTATGGCGGGACTCGGTGGGTTTGGCGGGCTCTTTGATTTGCGCGCCGCCGGGTACGACGACCCCATTCTGGTTGCAGCCACGGATGGCGTCGGCACCAAGTTAAAACTGGCGATTGATACTGCTCGATTTGACAGCGTTGGTATTGATCTGGTGGCAATGTGCGTCAACGACCTCATCTGCCAAGGGGCAGAGCCGTTGTTTTTCCTCGATTATTTTGCGACCGGCAAGTTGTCGACGGACAGCGCCGCGCAGGTGATTGCCGGGATTGCAGAGGGCTGCAAACAAGCCGGTGCCGCCCTGATCGGCGGGGAAACCGCAGAAATGCCGGGCATGTATGCGCCCGGTGATTTTGACCTCGCGGGCTTTTCCGTAGGCGCACTTGAACGCGGCCAGACCCTGCCGCGCGCTGTGGCAAAGGGCGATGTTCTGCTCGGTCTTGCCTCCTCCGGGGTGCATTCAAACGGCTATTCTTTGGTGCGCAAAGTGGTCGAGGTTTCCGGGCTTGGCTGGGACGACAAGGCCCCCTTCGGCGATCAGACCTTGGGTGGCGCACTACTGGAGCCCACGCGAATCTATGTTCGCGGCGTTTTGGCGGCGATCAAGGCGGGTGGTGTACACGGACTGGCGCATATTACCGGTGGCGGGTTAAGCGAAAACCTGCCTCGTGCCCTGCCCGACGGTCTCGGGGCTTTGGTCGATCTGGACGCATATGAGGCACCCAAAGTCTTTGGCTGGCTGCAGGAAACCGGTGGGATTTCCGAGGTGGAAATGCTCAAGACCTTCAACTGCGGGGTCGGCATGGTGGCAATCGTCGCCGCCGACGCCGCCGATGAATTGGCCGCAACACTGACGGTACATGGCGAAAGCGTCTGTCGGTTGGGTCATGTGGTTGAGGGCGAAGGGGTCACCTACAAGGGAACCTTTTCCTGATGCCGCGCCGGGTCGCCATCCTGATCTCGGGAAGCGGCTCGAATATGGTGTCGCTTATCAAGGCTATGGCGGGCGACCCCGACATCACGCCGGTTCTTGTGATTTCAAACCGCGCAAGCGCCACCGGGCTGGATCGCGCCGCTGAACTGGGTGTGCCTACGCTTACGATTGATCACGCCAACTTCGCGAATGATCGGCTGGCGCACGAAGTGGCCATTCAAAGCGCACTGGACGAACACAGGGTCGATTTTATCTGCCTGGCCGGGTTCATGCGCATATTGAGCCCCGGTTTCATCAAAAAGTGGCCCGGCAAAATCCTGAACATCCATCCCTCATTATTGCCCAAATTCAAAGGTTTGCACACGCACGAACGGGCCTTGGCTGCGGGCGAGACCTATCATGGTTGTTCGGTTCATGTGGTCACGGCCAGTTTGGATGACGGCCCAATTCTGGGCCAGGCCCGCTGCCGGATTGAACCGGAAGACACGCCACAATCCCTCGCCGCGCGGGTTTTGCCGCTGGAACATAAACTCTACCCCGCCGTGCTGGCCCGCTTTATTCGCGGTGATTCATCACCGGTGTTTTTGGATGGCTGACCCGATTTCTACGATCCGCAATCTTGGTCCCGCTTCGGATCAGGCCTTTGCAAGGGCCGGAATTTCGAGTGCCGAGGAAGTGCGCGATTTGGGACCGGACAAGGCATACCGCAAGCTCTTGGAAACCGGAACGCCACCGCATTTCATTGGTTACTACGCCTTGGTGATGGGGTTGCAGGGGCGGCCCTGGAACGATTGTCAGGGATCGGAAAAAGCGGCTTTGAAAGAGCGATTTGAAGCCCTGAAAAAGCAGTCCACCAAAGCCGCACCTCCGGCGATTGAGCAGGCGTTAAACGATATCGGCGTCATTCCACGCCCTCGCGCGGACAAAGACTAAGCCGGATGCCGTTTTCTGCACGCACGGTCAAATGGGCGACCGGCACGGGGTCTTCGCCGCTTGGCTCAATGCGAAAGGCCCGCACTAAAAGGGCGAGGGCCAGAACCCCTTCAATCATCGCAAATCCCGCCCCGGTGCAAACCCGTGGACCGGCTGAAAACGGCATATAGGCGACCCGCGCGGAGGCTTTGCCTGCCTCAGTTTGCCAGCGGTCCGGGTCAAAGGCATCGGCATTGTCCCAAAGCCGTTCGTGCCGTTGCAGGTGCCATGGTGACAGGACGATCTGACTTCCGGGGCGGATGGCGCGGGCGCGAAATTCCTCGCGCTTTTTGTTGCTGCGCACCATCATCGGCACGGGCGGATACAATCGCAGCGCCTCGCGAAAGACATCGCGGGTAAAGCTCAATCGCGCGATGTCAGCAAATTCAGGGGGCTTAGTGCCGATGTTTTCTTGCACTTCAGCCAACACACGCTCCTGCACCGATGGATCAAGGGCGAGCAGATATAGCGCCCATGCCAAAGCCGAGGCCGAGGTTTCATGCCCTGCCAGAAAGAAAATCGCCACCTGATCGACCATTTCGCGGGCATTGAACAACTGCCCGGTCTCCGGATCGGCCGTTGTCATGATTTTCGTCGCCAGATCGTCCGGTGCCGCATTTTCGTCGATTTGCTGTTGCCGCTTTGCGGTCAGACTTGCCAGAAGTTTACGGATTTCAGCCGCACTTTCACGCGTTTGCCGGTTTTCACGTCTGGGCAGAGGCAGGAAGTTTGACAGGTTCAACAGCGGCTGGCTTCGCTGATAGCGGCGAAATTCCTCGAAAACCCGGGTCGCTGCGCCATCGGTGATCGGGATGGAAAACAGGGTTCGAAAAATGATGTCAGCCGCCAGATGCGAGGTTTCCGCCTCGATCTCCACCTCTTGAGGGCCGGATTTCAACCGCGTGACCGAAGCGTCGACCGCCGCCAACATCGCAGGATAAGTCTCGCGCAACCGCCCCTTTTCAAACGCCGAATCAATGATCCGCCGCTGCCGCTTCCATTCAGCGCCATTGGTTACAAAGACCGAAACCCCCAAAAGCGATTTCAGGCTGCGGGCAATCACGTTGGATTTCGGGAAATCATCGGGTCGGGTCTTTAGGACCAGATCAACCAGCTCGGGCTGATTGACGAAATACGATCGAAAAAACGGCGTGCGAAACTCTGCCATCCAGGCCCGGTAAAGCCGTTGGGGCTGGGACGAAAAAATGTCCCGGCGGAAGAGTTTCAGATGCTGCCAAAGGCTGATCTTTTCAGGCCGTGAGCGGGGCTTGGGCGGATGCACCGGACAGCCGTTCATGACGCGCTCCATTCCCGATAGGGCGACAGGGGTGCCACGATCCGGCTGGGGCTCTGCGGGCGGTCGCGATAGCGATCAGCCAAGGACTTCGGCCCGGCGGTGATCTGGAAATAATCGTAATCACGCGGCAAATCAAAGGCGCAGAGATATTGAAAATGCAGTCGAAAAAACCGCCATTTCAAGCTCTTATAAAGGGCCGGCGACAAGGTCTGGGAAAATGCCGCAGAAATAACCCGCGGCCAAAGCTGCCCTTCTTCAGGGGCCACGCCGCTTACCCTGACGGGATCCACCAGCGCGAATGTGCAGCCATCACCGGGCGCTGTGACATCAATCCAGGTGAGATTTTTCTGGCTTGAAAGAAACCGCAAATCACCACGCAACCGATCCGCTTTGGGTAAAAACGACACCATAGGCACAACCTGTCCAAGGCTTAGAAACGCCAGCCTGGGCCCCATTGGCGCGGGCGTCGTTCGGCGCAGTAAATCAGCCAGCACACTCACACCCAGATGTGCACCCGAGGAATGACCAACGACAAGAACCTCGTCCAGATCATCCTCCAGCGCCTTGCCGATCTCGTCCGCAAATTGCGCCATTCTGGCCTCCAGCGCGGGTGGGTTCGCCCCGTAATACCGCGCTGAAAAGGCATAATCATGCAGCAGGTAATAAGCATAAAGTCGATTGTCCTGACGGCGAAACCAGACCATGACCGCGCCAAGGGCGAGCGGTCCCAAGACCGCACCCAACAAGGGATGCACCCAGATGCCCGCGCCCCAGAACACCAGCAGGCCCGCCACAACCCCAAGGATCAATTGCAGCGTTAACATGAATACCGGGTAAAGGGCCGCAATCACCGGGCCTTTGCGCAATTTGGTCAAATGCCAAAGTGCGCCGGTGGAGACATAAATCCAGACCACATGGGCCAGCATCACAAAGGTGCCGGCAATGGATCGGTTCATCGAAGTTTGCACGATGTCAGACCAAAGCAGAAATTCAAACGAGGTTTCTACCCGGCACCCGTCGATATTTGACTTGACCTGCCAGCCGTAGTTGCCCGCCCCCTGACGCCCCTCTAGTTGCAACTCGTAACCCGAAATCGCCGCCTGTTTGGCACCTTCGCTGCGATAAAGTTCACGGTAGCGACGCGGCAACATTGGATCGTAGCCCGGAATATAGAATACCCGACGTTTTGATACGCTCTGTCTGCTGGTCGCGGATTTGCCTGTCACGCCCATGGCCTTTAGCCGGTTATTTTGCGTCGACTATAGCTGATGTTTGCGACAAAAACAGGTTGTTCCTAACCAATGGCCGCAAGGAAGGGGAGGTTTTCCAAAAGCCAGAAGGACATGCGCGAAAAGGCTCCGGTCAGCATCATGACGCCAACCAGCACCAACAATGCCCCCATGGTCTTTTCAATCAGGCCCATATGTTGTTTGAGCCGGTTCATAACTCTCATGGCCCGATTGATGAACATAGCCGACAGAATGAACGGCAACCCCAGGCCAGCCGCATAGAACGCCATCAGGATGGTGCCGCGTGTGATTGATTCCTCTTGGGCACTCAACGACAGGATCGCGCCCAGGATCGGCCCGATGCAAGGCGTCCAGCCAAAGGCAAATGCCAACCCCAGAATATAGGCCCCAAAAGCCGAGCCACCACGGTCGCCCGCATCCAGTCGCGCCTCGCGCATCAGCAGGGGAATGCGAAAGACGCCGATGAAGTGCAGGCCAAAGATGATGATGACAACCCCGGCGATTTGACCGAAAAGCACCTGATTTTGCAGGAAAAACCGCCCGAAAGCCGAGGCTGTGAAGCCAAGGATCAGAAAGACCGTGGACAAGCCAAGCACAAAAAACGCCGAGGCAATCACCGCCGGACGACGCGACCTCGACTGGCCTTCGGTCAAATCGGACATGGAAATGCCGCCCATATAGGCAAGATAGGGCGGGATGATCGGCAGCACGCAAGGCGACAGAAAGCTCAACACCCCGGCCGTCAGGGCAACCAGCAAGGCGGGCAAAAGGCTGGCATCAATGAGGTCGATTCCAAACATCATGGTCTTTCGCTTTGCGCCGTTCGCTTGGGTCCGTTCTAAGGAGCCGCGATCAGCGCGTCACTACGCGATTTTTCACAAAGCCGTGGACCTTTGTTACACTTCGTCGTATCGGCCCTTATGGAGTTTGATGCAGATCTCGATGCAACCGGGCTTTTGTGCCCCTTGCCCGTTCTCAAAGCGCGAAAACGCTTGCAGCCCCTGACCCCTGGTCAGGTCTTGCGGGTTCTGGCTGATGACCCGGCTGCGATCATCGACATTCCGCATTTTTGCACCGAGCAGGGTCACACCCTGTTGCAGGCCGACACGGATGCCGACCCGCAGGTTTATTTCATCGCCAAATAGCTATTCAGCTGCCTGTTGATGTGGCGCCCCACCAGCCCGGATCGCCGCCAGCAGTTCCGCCCGGCGTTTTTCATAGGCGCCCACGTTTTTCTGTTTGACGTGACCAAATCCGCGAATGATTGACGGCAATGCCAGCAACTGCCGCACCGCGTCGTTTTTCCGCTCGTCCGGCAGCGCCATAACCTCGGCCAGATCGCTTTCGTATTGGGAGATCAAGGCGCGTTCCATACGACGTTCGGCACTATATCCAAAGAGGTCCAGGGCCGTCCCGCGCAGCCCTTTCAGCGCCGCAAGCCCCTTGAACAGATGCAGCACCCAGGGACCAAACTCGCGCTTTTTCGGGCGACCATCTGCGTCTTTTCCGCCAAGGATAGGTGGCGCAAGGTGGAAGGTCATCCGCGGGTTGCCCTCAAATTCAGCGGCAATGCCCGAAGCAACCGAAGCCACATGAAGCCTTGCGACCTCATATTCGTCCTTGTAACTCAGCAGCTTATGGTACCCTGTCATTACCTCTTCGGCCAAAGGACCGGCGGCTTTGACAGCGTTTTCGTATTTGCTGGCAAGGGCCGCGTTCTGAAAGTCGGTCAGGTGTTTGAGGCGAATTGCCAGGCGTTCCTCAAAGCTTTTGGGTTTTTCCACAACTTTGTCGCCAAGTTCAGCCTTTGCCGCATCGGGATGCAATACCGCCCAGCGACCAAGTTGAAACGCCCTGAGATTGCCTTTGACACCAGCCCCGTTCAATTCAACTGCCCGTAAAATGGCCGCCTCGCTTAGCGGAACCATGCCGCGTTGCCAGGCCGCGCCCAGGATCATCATGTTGGAATAGATCGAATCCCCCAGCATGGTCCGCGCCAGCGCCGTCACATCCAGAAAATCCAGACTATCGGCCCCCACACGCGCCTCCAGTGCCAGCATCAGCTGATCGGAGGGGAGGTTGAATTCCGTGTTGCGGGTAAACTCGCCGGTAATGATTTCATGGCTGTTGACCACCGCGCGGGTCCGGCCCTTTTTCATCATGCCAAGGGATTTTGCGCCTGCGGTCACGACCAGATCGCCACCGATAAACGCATCCGCCTCGCCAACCGCGACCCGGATCGCGTTGATGTCGCCCGGTTCATTGGCCAGACGGCAATGGATCGAAACCGCCCCACCTTTTTGCGCCAGACCGGCCATTTCCATCATGCCAGCCCCCTTGCCATCCAGATGCGCGGCCATCGCCATGATCGCACCAATGGTTACAACGCCTGTACCGCCAACGCCTGTGATCACAAAATTATAAGTGCCGTTGATCGCAGGCAATTCCGGCGTCGGCAGGTCCGGCAAGTCCAGATCGCGCATTTCGGCCTTGCGCGGCGTGGCACCGCTCAGGGTCACGAAAGACGGGCAAAAGCCCTTAACACAAGAAAAATCCTTGTTGCAGGACGACTGGTCAATCGCCCGTTTGCGGCCAAACTCGGTTTCCACCGGAACAATGGAAACACAGTTGGATTGCACACCGCAATCGCCACAGCCTTCGCAGACATCCGGGTTAATGAAAACCCGCTTGTCGGGGTCGGGAAACTTGCCGCGCTTGCGGCGGCGACGTTTTTCTGCGGCACAAGTTTGAACATAAACAATGGCTGATACACCTTTGATTTTAGTGAATTCTTCCTGAACCTTCATCAATTCATCGCGGCTGTGTTTACGCACATTTGATGGAAAGACGGACAGGTCAATTTCCTCTTTAGGATCGTAAACAACGGCGATGTTCTTCACACCCATTGCTTGCACTTCGCGCACGATCTGATCGGCATCCAGATCGCCTTCGTTTGTCTGGCCACCGGTCATGGCAACCGCATCGTTAAAGAGGATCTTATAGGTTACATTGGTCCCGGCGGCTTGCGCTGCGCGGATCGCATGAACGCCCGAGTGGTTGTAAGTGCCGTCGCCAAGGTTCTGGAAAACGTGATCACGTTTGGAAAAATGGCTTTCACCGATCCAGTTTGCGCCCTCGCCGCCCATATGGGTGAAACCAAGCGTGTCGCGTTCCATCCATTGCACCATGAAGTGACAGCCGATCCCGGCATAGGCACGGCTGCCTTCTGGAATTTTGGTTGACGAGTTATGCGGACAGCCCGAGCAGAAATAAGCCAGTCTGGAGGCCAATTCCGGCGCGTTATCACTGCGCGTCGCTTCATCCAGACGTTCAACCGCCTTTTTCATCTTTTCGGTATTGCGCCCCTCGTCGGCGAAGATTCCAGCCAGTTTTTGGGCAATCATCACCGGTTCAAGCGCATAGCGCGTCGGGAACAATTCCTCGCCCCGTTCGTTCTTCCAGCCGTAAACGCGGCGACCATCGCGATTGTCGAAAATCGCTTCCTTGATCTGCACTTCGAGCAGTTTACGTTTTTCCTCGACAACGATCACCAGATCAAGACCCTCGGCCCATTCGCGAAAGCCGGTCATGTCCAAAGGCCATGTCATCGCCACCTTGTAGGTGGTAATGCCAAGGCGTTCGGCCTCGGCTTCGTCAATGCCCAGAAGGTCCAGCGCATGGGCCAGATCCAGCCAGTTTTTCCCGGCTGAGACGATGCCGATCTTGGCACCCGGCTTGCCGTGCATCCGCTTGTCCAGCCGGTTGGCCCGACCAAAAGCCTCTGCCGCAAAGCGCTTGAAGTCATGCAACCTTGCTTCTTGCACAATCCGATCATCGACCAGCCGGATATTCAGACCGCCCGGTGGCATGGTGAAATTCTTCGGCCGCACCAGCTTGATGCGATCAGGATTGGTATCGACCACCGACGTCACCTCGATGGTGTCTTTCATCGCCTTCAGCCCGACCCAAGACCCGCTGTAGCGGCTAAGCTCGTAGCCGATGATCCCATAATCCAGAATTTCCTGCACACCGGCAGGCGACAGAATCGGCATCATGAAATCGACCATTGCCCATTCTGACTGGTGCAAGGTGGTCGAGCTTTCGCCGGTGTGATCATCCCCAAGACAGGCCAAAACACCGCCATTGGCCGATGTTCCGGCCATATTGGCATGCCGGAAGACATCGCCGGTGCGATCCACGCCCGGCCCTTTGCCGTACCAAAAGCCGAATACCCCGTCGAATTTCCCCTCGCCGCGCAATTCCGCCTGCTGGCTGCCCCAGATCGCTGTCGCCGCAAGATCCTCGTTCATGCCGGGTTCAAAAACCACATCGGCGGCGTCCAGTTCCTTTTTTGCACGCTGCATCTGGAAATCGACTGCACCAAGGGGCGATCCGCGATAGCCGGTCACATAACCACCTGTATTCAGACCGGCGACCCGGTCACGCTCTTTTTGCATCAGCATCAGCCGCACCAGCGCCTGCGTGCCATTCAAAAGGACGTTGTGTTTGTTCAGGTCATAGCGATCATTCAGCGTGATATCTTCGAAGCTCATGGCATCCTCCCCGGGGGCTGTTGACCCTAGGATAGGTCATTCTTCCTGACCTATCAAATCAAATCTTTTTTATTCGTATTTGCCAAAACGGGTCTGGCCTCGCTAGAGTTGCCGCAAAAGAACTATAAAAACAACAAGCTCAGGGAATTCTCATGGATTGGGACAAGCTGCGGATATTTCACGCGGTCGCGGATGCTGGAAGTCTGACCCATGCGGGCGAGACTTTGCACCTCAGCCAATCCGCCGTCAGCCGCCAGATTCGCGGTCTGGAAGAGAGCCTGAATGTCATCCTGTTCCACCGCCATGCGCGCGGACTTATCCTGACAGAACAAGGCGAGTTGCTGTTTGACGCGACCCGTTCGATGACGCGGCGCCTGGAAACCGCCGAGGCGCGCATTCGCGACAGCGAGGACGAGGTTTTTGGCGAACTCCGCGTCACCACAACCATCGGCTTTGGCACGCTTTGGCTCGCCCCGCGATTGCCCGCCCTCTACGACGTCTACCCTGATCTCAAGATTGATCTGATGCTCGAAGAACGGGTGCTCGATTTGCCGATGCGCGAGGCAGATGTGGCCATTCGCATGAAAGAACCCAGTCAGGCCGATCTGGTGCGCCGCCGCCTGATGACGGTGCAGATGAAACTATATGCGGCACCTGAATATCTGGCCAAGCACGGCACGCCGGAAACGCTTGATGATCTGGAAAGCCACCGCATTATCAGCCAAAACTCCAGTGCACCGCAGGTCGCCGCCAGTGCCGCAATGATCCGGCGGCTTTACGAGCGGGACATCTCCTCGCACCTGCGGGTCAACAATTACTTTGGGATTTTGCAGGCGGTTATTCATGGCCTTGGCATCGGTGTTTTGCCAGATTATCTGACCGAGGATTTTCCGAATTTGGTGAATGTACTGCCCGAAGATTCCAGCAACGAAGTACCGGTTTATCTCGCCTACCCCGAAGAATTACGGCAATCCAAGCGCGTGGAGGCCTTTCGCGAGTTCGTTGTGGATGAAGTCATTGCCTACCGAAAACGCAACAAAGAAGCGCAAAATCAATAACTTAACCAAGCTATGCAGTTCTTCGATAGCGGCTATGCACGAAAAACGCCGAAAAATTCTTGATATGTTAATCACTCAAGCCTATTTCGAAATCGAGGCCGCTGGTTGAGTGCAAGCTCCCGAGCGTCCTCACCTCCCTGTTGGACTTAGGCCGAGCAATTGCTCGGCCTTTTTTTTGCTCACATCATTTGCAGTGCCATCGCGACGATCAAAACCAGCATCCCGATCGAATTGCCAAGCGCTGCAACGGCGCGAAGGGGCGCATTTACGCGGCCTTGTTCAATACCAAATGGATGCATCAGACGGCCAACCACAAAGATGATCCCGGCTGCATGAAGCCAATTGGCACCCGCTCCATTTGCCTCCGCCAGCGCCATCAAAATCAGAAAAACCGCCGCGTTTTCGGCCAGATTACCGTGCCGCCTTATGGATTCGGCTAAGCTCATGTCATCGCCATGCATAATCGAAATGCCCGTCTTGGCGCGTTTGATGCTGACCATGGCCCCCAGAACAAGCAGCAGAGCCGCCAGAATAATCGCGTAAATCGGTGTAATTGCGAACATGTTTTCCCTTTCCCCATATCCTTAACGGATAGGTTAAACGGAATTGCCCCCAGTCGCGCTCACAGTTCCGTTACCTGTGGCCTTTTATGCCCTTTCACCTAAGTCTGCCTTGGCCTAAGACCCCGCCAAGCCCATTGCGCGCGCAGGAGAATGCACATGTCCGAGCCTGAAATCACCGAAGAATTGATCGCCAGCCACGGCCTCAAGCCCGATGAGTACCAGCGTATCCTCGATCTGTTGGGCCGCACCCCCAGCTTTACGGAGCTGGGCATTTTTTCTGCGATGTGGAACGAACATTGTTCCTACAAGTCGTCTAAAAAGTGGTTGCGCACCCTGCCCACAAAAGGCCCGCAAGTGATCTGCGGCCCCGGTGAAAACGCCGGGATTGTCGACATTGGCGACGGACAATGCGTTGTTTTTAAAATGGAAAGCCACAACCACCCCTCCTACATCGAACCCTATCAAGGCGCTGCGACTGGCGTTGGTGGCATCCTGCGCGATGTCTTTACGATGGGCGCACGTCCTATTGCGGCGATGAACTCGCTGTCCTTTGGCGCAACCGATCACCCCAAAACCAAAAGCCTTGTGAACGGTGTCGTCGAAGGGATCGGCGGTTACGGCAATTGCTTTGGCGTGCCCACCATCGGCGGCGAGTTGCGTTTTGATCCCGCTTACAACGGCAATTGTCTGGTGAATGCTTTTGCCGCCGGTCTGGCGGACACCGATCAGATTTTCTACTCCGCCGCTTCGGGCGTTGATATGCCGGTGGTTTACCTTGGCGCTAAAACCGGGCGCGACGGCGTTGGTGGCGCGACCATGGCTTCGGCAGAGTTTGACGACACCATCGAGGAAAAACGCCCAACCGTTCAGGTTGGTGATCCCTTCACCGAAAAGCGCCTGATGGAGGCAACGCTGGAACTGATGGCCACGGGCGCTGTCATTTCCATTCAGGATATGGGGGCGGCTGGCCTGACATGTTCTGCTGTTGAAATGGGCGACAAGGGGGGTCTTGGGGTGGAGCTTTACCTCGAAGACGTGCCGATCCGCGAAGAAAACATGACCGCCTACGAGATGATGTTGTCCGAAAGTCAGGAACGCATGTTGATGGTGCTCCGCCCCGAAAAAGAGGCTGTCGCCAAGGCGGTTTTTGACAAATGGGACCTTGATTTCGCCATCGTCGGCAAGACAATCGCCGAGGACCGGTTCCTGATCAAGATGAACGGCGAGGTGAAAGCTGACCTGCCGCTAAAAGCGCTGTCCGGCACCGCGCCCGAATATGACCGCCCGTGGGCGGAAACACCGAAAGCCGCCCCTTTGGCTGCGGTAGAAGAAATCGCCCCATTGGAGGCGTTGATGCGGATAATGGGGTCCGCCAACTACGCCTCGCGGGCCTGGGTTTACAGCCAATATGACCACATGGTCATGGCAGACACGATCCAACGCCCGGGCGCGGATGCAGGCGTTGTGCGCGTCCACGGCACGGGCAAAGCGCTGGCGTTCACCTCGGACGTGACGCCACGCTATTGCCGCGCCAACCCGTTTGAGGGCGGCAAACAAGCGGTCGCCGAGGCCTATCGCAATCTCTGCGCCACGGGCGCTAAGCCTTTGGCAACGACGGATAATCTCAACTTCGGCAATCCTGAAAAACCCGAGATCATGGGTCAGTTTGTTGGCTGCATCAAGGGCATCGGCGCGGCTTGCGCGGCGCTGGATATGCCGATCGTCTCCGGCAATGTCTCGCTTTATAATGAGACCGACGGCGCAGCGATCCTGCCCACACCCACCATCGGCGCGGTTGGATTGCTCACCGATAGCACCAAGGTGCTGGGCACCGCCCCGTGCGACGGCGACACGCTGGTTCTGATCGGTGAAACCAAAGGCCACCTTGGCCAATCCGCTTATCTCGCGGAAGTGTTAAACCGCAACGAGGGCGACGCGCCGCCGGTTGATCTGGACGTGGAACGCAAGGCCGGGGAATTTGTGCGTGCCATGAATGATGCCGGAAATTTGAGTGCCGCACATGACCTGTCAGACGGTGGACTGGCCGTGGCCGCTGCGGAAATGGCGCTGGCCTCGGGGATTGGGATCAGCGTAAACGCGGGCGATATAGGCTGGTTCTTTGGCGAGGATCAGGGGCGCTATTTGCTGGCCACCAGCGATCCGGATCCCCTGATTGCAGCCGCTGATAAAGCCGGAGTTCCCGCTGCAATCATCGGCAAATCTGGCGGCAGCGACATTCTTTTGGGCGAATATTCGCTACCACTTGCGACTCTTCGCGTTGCCTTTGACACCGGCCTGCCCGACCTCGTCGCCTAACACCCCTTGCGCCTTGCGGGGCGCAGGACTACATCTTGGCAAAGACAAAAGAGGGTCCAGACATGGCAATGGCCGCCGCTGAAATCGAGAAACTGATCCTTGCGAGCTTTCCGACCGCCAAGGTCACAATCACTGACCTGGCGGGCGACGGAAATCACTATGCCGCCGAGGTGATTGCCGAGGAATTCAAAGGCATGAACCGGGTTCAGCAACAACGCGCGGTCTATGCCTCGCTCAAAGGCAAGATGGATGGCGCACAAGGCGAATTGCATGCCCTTGCCCTCACAACCAAAGTTCCGGAGTAGACAATGACAAATCCCGCCCACGACACAATCCGCGAGACGGTGACTTCCAACGATGTGGTGCTTTTCATGAAAGGCACCTCGACCATGCCTCAATGCGGTTTTTCCAGCCGGGTCGCCGGTGTGCTGAACTACATGGGAATTGACTACAAGGACGTGAACGTCCTGGCCGATGAAAGCATCCGCCAAGGGATCAAGGAATATTCCGACTGGCCAACGATCCCGCAACTTTACGTCAAGGGCGAGTTCGTGGGCGGTTGCGACATCATCACCGAAATGATGCTGTCCGGCGAGTTGGACGCGCATTTTGAAAAAGAAGGCGTGGCCTATAACAAGGAAGCCGCCGACAAAATCCGCGAAGCGAACGGGTAACCCCGAGCGTTTCGAAAGCCTTTGAATCTCGTATCACCAAAAGCCTGAAAGTGCGCAGCACGACAAGGTTTTGGTGATTCAATTCTTTCGCAAAACGCTCGAATGGCCAGATTTCCGTTGCGATTCAAAAGTCTCGCAAAATGCTCGCGCGATCAGAGATCATAAATCTCGCCAAACTTCGCATTCAGATAATCCAACAGCGGGGCGGTCGATATCGGCTGCCCCGTTGCCTTTTGGATCGTCGCTTGTGGCTCGCGTAGCCCACCATATTGCTGAAGGTTTTCGCGTAGCCAACCAATCGCTGGCCCCGTATCGCCTTTGGCTAGCGGGTCATCAAGATCGCTGACATCGCGTTTCATCGCCTCAAACAGACCCCCAGCATAGATATTGCCAAGGCTGTAGGTCGGAAAATATCCAAACAATCCTACGGACCAATGCACATCCTGAAGCACCCCGTTTGACGGTTTGTCGACCGCAAATCCAAAGTCCTTCTCGAACCTTGCATTCCACGCCGCCTCCAGATCGCTGACCTGCAAGTCACCTGAAATCAGTTGGCGTTCCAGATCGAACCGCATCAGGATATGGAGGTTATATTGCACCTCGTCGGCTTCGGTTCGGATGAACCCCTCACCCACGCGATTGACGATTTTGTAAAACATATCAGCGTCTTGAACGCCAAAATCACCAAACCGCTCGGTCATTTTGTCAAACAGCCAACCGCAAAAAGCCCGACCTCGTCCCAGTTGGTTTTCGTAAATCCGACTTTGACTTTCATGCACCCCCATGGAGACCCCACGCCCAAGCGGCGTCAGCAGATAGGCCTTGTCGATCCCCTGTTCATAACCGGAATGGCCAACCTCATGGATTGTCGAATAGAAACAATTAAATGGATTTTTCTCGTCCACCCGCGTTGTGATCCGCGTGTCATTGCCCGAGCCTGACGAAAACGGATGCACGGCCTTATCGAGCCGTCCAAGCAACCAGTCATAGCCAAATGCTCCCGCCAGATCATGCGCCAGCGCCATTTGATCCGCGTCCGGGAAATCACCGGATAGCTCGGGAACAACCACGGCGGAGCCTTTGATCCGGTCGCGCAAATCCACCAGCCCATCCCGGAGCGATCCCAGCATTTCCGCCAGCACCCCGCCGTTCATTCCCGGTTCATAATCCTGCAACAGTGCATCATAGGGATCGGCGTCGCCTGCCAGACAAGCCGCCTCGGCCCGGCGCAGTTCCAGCACTTTTTCAAGCGAGGGCGCAAAGGCTGCGAAATCCTCGTTGGCACGCGCCTCCGCCCAGATGCCTTGCGACACGGATGTGGTTTCGGCCAGTTCAGCCGCCAAGGCCTCGGGCACCTTTGTTGCGCGATCATATGCGCGGCGGATTTCGCGTAAGTGCGCGGTTTCCACTTCGCCAAGCTCTTGTCCCTCAAGTCCTGCCAGCCAATCGCCGATCCGGGGGTCAGATTGGCGTTGGTGCAGCACCTTTTCCATCGCCCCCATCCAGGCCCCGCGCTGGCTTGCCGCGCCTCTTGGCATCATCGTTTCCTGATCCCAGCCCAATAGGCCCGAAACCTGACCAAGGGCGGCAGTGTCGCGCACGAATTCCATCAGCGCGGGGTAGGAATTGGACATCTGAGAACCTTATCTGAGGGATTGTTGCGCCGGGTAAAGCGCCGAAAACCGGGCTTTTAACGCAAAGACCAAAAGCATGATCGCGCCAAACTGGTGCAGGATCGCAATTTGCCAGGGGGCCGCGTAGAGCACGGTTAGAATGCCAAGAACCATCTGCAATCCGGTCACCGCCAGCACACCGTTAAAGGCGGTTTTGGTGGCCGTCAGCGGGCTCTGCCGGGATCGCCACCAAGCATAAACGGCAAACAAACCAACGAGATACCCGATCATCCGGTGGTTAAACTGTACAAGTGCCGGGTTTTCGAAAAAGTTGCTCCAGAGCGGCACATAATCAAAGCTTTCTGAAGGCAGAAATTCCCCCCCCATCAGCGGCCAGTCGATGTAGCCGCGTCCCGCATCAATGCCCGCAACCAGCGCACCAAGCAGGATTTGTGCGCCCAAAAGTGCGACAAGCCAGCCGGCCAAAGTGCCAAGTCCCGCCTCGCGGGCGCGTCTGGCGCGAAGCAATTCTTCGGGGGTTTTGCGCAACAAAAACAGGAACCAGCAGATCAGCCCGAGGATGAAAAATGCCAAGCCAAGATGCAGCGCCAATCGGTAGGAGGCGACGTCGACCATCCGCCCGGTTAACCCAGAGGACACCATCCACCAGCCAAGCGCCCCTTGGGCGCCGCCCAGAACCCCAAGCGAGGCAAGCCGTCCGGTCCAGCCCACAGGGATTGTGCGACGTGCCAGAAACCAGAAAAAGCCAATGGCCCAGACAAGGCCGATCACCCGGCCAAGCTGGCGGTGACCCCATTCCCACCAGTAGATGGTCTTGAAATCCGCAAGGCTCATGCCCTTGTTTTGCAACTGATATTCCGGGATTGCCTTGTATTTTTCGAATTCCGCCAGCCAGGTTTCCTCGGACAGTGGCGGGATTGCGCCGGTTACCGGTTTCCATTCGGTGATCGAAAGGCCGCTATCGGTCAGCCGGGTCAGACCACCGACAAGGATCATGACCACGACCAGCATCAAAAGGATATGCAACCAGCGACGAATTCCGGCAACAGAGCCGCGTTTCACCTTGGAAATCGCCCCCGGTTTCGGCTTGGCAACGGCGGTTTCAACGTCCTGAAAAATATTGCGTTTATCAACCATGGCGCGTGACCCTCTGTCCTATCGACCCTCAAACTTTGGTTTACGCTTTTCAAGAAATGCCAGCACGCCTTCCTGAAAATCATGGCTTTTGCCAAGTTTACCCTGCACCCGCGCCTCCATCTTCAACTGATCGTCGAGCGAGTTTTCCAGCGATGCCCGTAGTGTTTTCTTGATCCGGCGAAAGGCTTCCGACGGGCCGTTGGCAATTGTGGCGGCGCGTTTGGCGACAGTTTCGTCAAACGCCTCATCCGGCACGGCCTCCCAGATCATCCCCCAATCGGAGGCTTGTTTGGCGCTGATTTTATCCGCAAACATCGCCGCCCCCATGGCCTTGGCAAGACCGATGTTGCGCGGCAGAAAATAGGTGCCACCGGCGTCCGGGATCAGCCCGATTGGCGCGAAGGCCTGCATGAAATAGGCGCTTTCCTTGGCGATCACCACATCAGCAGCCAACGCCAGATTTGCGCCCGCGCCCGCCGCAGGTCCGTTAACGGCCGAAATCACGGGCAAGGGACAGTCATAAATCGCCCGCAGCATCGGCTCGTATTCGTCGCGCAAGATCCCCTCAAGGTCGATCTGCGTGACATCCTTGGCTCCACCCAGATCCTGGCCGGCACAAAACCCGCGACCCTTGCCAGTAATGACGACAACTTTCGCCTCTTTCGGGGCCTCGCGAATTGCATCAAGAATTTCCGCACGCATCTGATCAGATAGCCCGTTCAGCACCTCGGGGCGGTTCAGGGTGATTGTGGCCACCTTGTCGCTGACAGAATACTCGATTGCCTCATAAGTCATGAAAGCGGCCCTTATCTTGATTTCGTTCCTTCGTTGCCCCTGTCTATTAAATCGGTAGAGGGGATGCGAGGGGGAAACAGCGAATTTATGTTAACTGTCCAAAAGCGAATCCAGTCTTGCCTGTTCATCGGGATCAAGCGGGTACCGGTCTGCACGACCAGCACCAAAGCGCCAAGCGCCAGCACAGATAAAGGGCGAGACCCGGGCTTTCAGGCGATCGGAATGTTTTGCCCAAAGGCGGCGACTATTGTCCCAAACCGCGTCAGGATCAGCACCCACAACAACATGGAGCCTTCCTGATTTCCCCAGGTCCGGGTTAGTTAGTAAAGCATCGGCTTGGCGGAATGGGAGTTCAGCGCCACCAACCGAAGCGAGAAATCCGAGCTGGCAAAAGCCGGCATCAAACTACCGAACGAAAAGGCTGGAATTAGGATAAAATGGCCAAGTTCAGCAGTCATCGGAAGTCCGGATGCATGTTTTGGCCGGCGTAACCTTTCTGACTAAAGGTGGGGCGCAAACAACATTCCCGCGGGTATTGCGGGGCAAAATGTCATCGGTGCCGCTTAATGCAAACCCTGGCGACGGCCATCAATCGAACAGGCGACAAGGCCACAAATTGTGGCCCTGTCGATTGCCCCTATCGCTCGCCTCGCGGCAATGACCAGTCCTCCAAAGCGGGGTTCGTGTCCTCGTCCGCTCGGGGGCGCTCGGCAATCGCTGGCCGGTCCTGACGGCGGCGGACGTGATGCAATTCGCGTGCGCCGAAATAAAACGAGACAATCGCCCCAAGCAGCCACCACAGCGGATCCGGCACAAGGGCCAGCCCCTCCATTCGGGCAGCAAAGTCCTGCGGCGCGGCCATGGCAAAGACAAAAAGGCCAAGCGTACCGATTGCCAGAGCGGGGCGCGGCAATCTGTTCAGACCATTCACAAATCGGTCAAACCAGGTCAGCCCGCCGTTCTGAAACTCGACACCGTACTGGCTAAGCGCTGCGCGATAAGCCTCATGCCCCAGTTCCATCGCTTTTGTAGCATTTGGCGTGAAAACCTCGGCGGTTTCGGCAATCGCACCACCGATTTCCCGCGCCAATCCCGGTTTGCCCAGCAGAGCATTTACAAATCCCATGACTTTGTCCTTTCGCGATGTGCCGCAAGGCTGAGGTGGTATTTTGGCGACATGAACGCCTCTGCGCGTTTAATCCATCCGCCTTTGCCGCCGTCCCGCGCCCGTGCATATTTTCGCGACGCCGCCCGCCGATCGGCCAATCTGTAGTAATAATTGCGCCGTTCAATCCCATAGGCATCCGCAAGATGATCGGGCGCGGCAATGGCCGCCCGATGCGCCGCGCCAGCGGTCATTGGGCCAAGAACACCATCCAAAACCAGATCAAACCCCATCTTTTCCAGCAGGCGCTGCAAAAGAATAACGGCGTTTTTGCCCGCATTAACATACATATCAAAAACCGGAGGTTGCAGGATTTCCGGCAAATCGACGACGCCGGTATCCTCGAAATAGTACCGCAAAAAAATCTCTTCGGCATCTTTGCGGCTCAGACGTTGCACATCTGCCCGCGTGATTTTTCCATCGCCGGTCTTGTCAATGCCAAGCCGACGCAGCGTGCCAATCGTCACCCCATGTTTTGTGGCCCCGCCGGGATCGTCGGGATCGTCAACATATCCACCTTCACGCGCAACGATGTCACGCGCCAGTTCTGCAACTGATTTCATAGATTCCACCCAGACCGGCCCCTTGCCGGATGGGCGGGAAGTCTCAACATAAATGGTTAATAATCGGTTTCACCACCGTTCGATGGTCTGTACTGCCCTTGTTCCTTCAAAGCATCAGCGACTTCCTTGGGCATATATTCTTCATCATGTTTCGCAAGAATTTCAGAGGCTTGAAAGGTGCCATCAACAAATTTTCCGGTCGCGATCATACCCTGGCCTTCAGAAAAAAGGTCCGGCAGAATACCGGTGAATTCTACCGGCACGCTGCTTGTTCCGTCGCTCACCACGAATGAAATCGTTGCGCCCTGCCCGCGCGCCACGGAGCCGGTTTCGACCAATCCACCGATGCGAAATTCCTCGTTAGGGCTGGGCAAAGCCGTCAAAACCTCTGTTGGCGAGCGGAAGAACTGGAACGCATTGTCTGGCAAGAATTTTAGTAAAACCAAGACACTGGCGATACAGATCAATGCAATTGCAATAACCTGTTTACGCCGCCGTTTTTTCAGCCTGCCTAGTGCCATTTGACTCTCCTTAAGGGAAAACCGGGGCTAGTTTCAGCCCGGTCATTTCATCAAACCCCAACATCAGATTGGCGTTTTGCAACGCCTGACCGCTGGATCCTTTGGTGAGGTTATCAAGCGTCGCAACAACCATCACCCGTCCCGGCATCCGATCACCAGCGACGCCGATATGGACATAGTTTGACCCCTGCACATCGCTCATCTTTGGCATCTCGCCAAAGGGCAATGTGATCACAAAATCCTCGTCCGCATAGGATTTCTCCAGACAAGCATGTACCTCGTTTGCATCACCGCGCAAATAGCAAGTCGCAAGGATCCCGCGATTGGCGGGGACCAGATTGGGGGTAAAGACAATCTCGACGGGACGGCCTGCGAGGGCCGAAAACTCCTGATCAAACTCGCCCAAATGACGATGTTTTCCACCGTAAGAATAGGTCATAACGTCTTGAGAACGCTCAGCATAAAGCATGTTCTCCTTCAATCCGCGCCCCGCACCAGAGATGCCGTTTTTCAGATCACAAACGATCTGGTCAACGTCAATCACCCCGCTTGAAATCAGCGGGCGCAGCGCAAATTGCACGGTTGCCGCGTTGCACCCCGTACCCGCGACAAGCCGCGCCCCTTTGATCTGACCACGATAAAACTCCGTCAGCCCATAGACCGCATTGGGCTGGATCTCGGGCGCATCATGGGGCCGGTTGTACCATTTTTCATAGGCTTTCGGGTCGCGCAGGCGAAAGTCCGCGCCAAGATCGACTACCTTCACTGACGCCGGCAATTCCTTGACAATCGCCTGACTTAGTCCATGCGGAAGCGCACAAAAGACAAGGTCGATCCCGCCAAAATCAATCTCGTCGATCTTGGACAAAACCGGCAAATCAAGGTGACGCAGATGCGGGAAAACCGCCGCCATCTGTTGCCCGGCTTTACGCTCGGCTGAAAGCGCTTTGATCACCATCAATGGGTGCGTGGAAATCAGGCGGACAAGTTCAGCGCCTGTGTAGCCCGAAGCCCCGAGAATCGCGATATTGGCAGGTTTGGACATGAAATTGCCCTTTCAAGTAACGAGTTGTTTGGATGTAGGTGGTTTTTGTGCCGCTTGCAATCAAGCCGCTTCAAAGGCCACTTCTCGTCGCAGGAACCGCGTGGCCTGGGCAGTGACAGACGCCGGAACGCCGGTTGTCAAAAACTGCGATTCCGTGCCCGCACCTACCCGTTCGGGGTAGCGTTCAAGATAGTCTTTCAGGCTTTCGGCCACGATTTTCCCTTGCGAAAAAACCCGCACGTCCTTACCCAAAGCCGTCTGAAACTCATCCGCCATCATCGGATAATGAGTGCACCCCAGAACCGCCGCTTCAGGCTTTGGCATCCGGCGCAGCAATGCATCGACATGGGATTTCACCAGCGCTTCGGCCAGGATCAGATCGCCGTCTTCCAGCGCATCGACCAAGCCGCCACAGGGTTGGGTTTCGACATCTACCCCAATGGCGCGAAAACTGAGTTCACGTTGAAACGCCCGGCTCGCCACCGTGGAGGGCGTCGCAAAAAGGGCGACATGTTTCACATCCACCTCGCGGGGTACAGAATTGTCGCCCCACTGGCGTTCTGTTAGCGCCTCGATCAAGGGCACAAAGACCCCGAGCACACGTTTGTCCTCGGGCACCCAGCCTTCCTGCATCCGCCTGAGTGCCGCCGCCGAAGCGGTGTTGCAGGCCAAAATCACCAGATCACAGCCCGCATCGAACAAGCGTTGAACACCAGCACAAGTCAGCTCGTAAATGTCATCTGCATCGCGCACACCATAAGGCGCATGGGCATTGTCGCCGTAATAAATAATCGGCGTATCTGGCATCAGCGCATTGATTTCACGGTAAACCGTTAACCCACCCAGACCTGAATCAAATATGCCGACTGCCATTTTTCTTGTGTCTTTCCTCATATTCGAAACCATAGCCTAATGTCTCGGCTGGTTTCCCAGACAGACTATAGGTTTGTTGCCGGAGGAAATCCATCATTCCGCGGGGATCGCTGCGAAAACTCTGGATGGCATCTTGCCGCAACGGTGCACCAATTCTGACTTCAACAGGGCGATCCACGCGTTTGCCGAATTCCTTGACTAAAAGTGCCGTGCGTAACGTCGCATGGGCGTGCGAGCAAAGCTGGAACAGGCGTGAATTCTGACCCTCAAAATAAATCGGCACCACGTTTGCCCCTGACCTTGCGATCATCTTTGCGGTAAACGTCCGCCAGCCGGGATCAAGCGGCAGGCCAAAGGGCTTGTTTGCGGTGGAAACCGTTCCACCCGGGAAAACACCAATCGCGCCGCCCTCGGCCAGATAATCCAACGCGGTTTTCCGCGTCTCGATATTCAGCGCTGCGGCCTCTTTGGTTCCGTCAAAGCTGATCGGCAGGATCACCCGGTTGATATCCTCGGGCTTATTGAATATCCGATGCGCCAGAATTCGAAAATCCCGGCGGCGGCGCGACAGGATCAATCCCATCATCAGGCCGTCGAGAATACCAAAGGGGTGGTTGGAAACGATAATCAGCGGTCCTGTCGTGGGAATATGCGCCAGCGTTCCTTGGGTGACATCAAGGCTCAGCCCATAGCGCGTCGCCATGACCTCCCAGAAATCCTGGCCCTCTGCCACGTCCCGCTCATAGCCTTCGGCGCGTTTGATCAGCTTCAAACGTCCCGTGGCGTTTTCCACCGTGCGCACCAGAACCCGCGCAGGGCGCGAGCGCACAGAAGTTGCATAGGAGATGTCACGGGCTGCAGATCGGGTCATGAATCATGTCCAGGAGGTCAACAAAAATGAACTTCTGGCCCCTCCTATAAAGGGCAATTGTAACCATTCGATAACAAACAATTCCCGCTCAAAGCGTCAGAACGACACCCCCGTTCCGTGCCCCGGTTTCAACCAGATCATGGGCCTTCGCACAGTCCTGCAGAGGTAATTCCGCGCCGATCGGCACGTCAAGCGCCCCGTTTTCCAGCGCATCTGTGATTCGGCCAATCGCGGCTTTGCGATCCGCGTCTGACAGCAGATAGACAATCGCGGCAACCAGGGTCACATTCTTGAACATCAACTGGCCAAAGGGAATTTCCGGGGTCATGTTCAATTGCGAGCCAAAGGCGACGATCCGCCCGCCTGGTGCGATGACTTCTGCGTCCAAAGCGATATTGGCCCCCAGTTCAACCTCGGTGATCCGACTGAGAGGTGCGCCGTCATTCGCGCTGAGCACCTGAGCGGCAATCTCCGGGTCGCGGTAATCCAGAACCGCCGCCGCTCCATAGTCCCTAAGCCGCGACGCCACTGAAAGATCCGAGGTCGTGGCAATCACCCGCGCCCCGCTTTGGGCGGCAAACTGCACCGCCAGACGCCCGACGGTACCATTGGCACCGTTCACAAGGATGGCGCTGTCCTGACCGCCGCCCTGAAACACCACATGCGCCGCCGTCGTGGCCGGTATGCCGAGGTTTGCACCAACGGCAAAAGACGCCTTGTCCGGCAGAGGCACCGCTTGGGCTTCGGGCAATGCCACAAATTCCGCCGCCGTGCCTTCGGCGCGTTGCCAGCTTGCATTCCAAAGCCAGACCCTCTGGCCGATCCGCGATGCATCAACGCCACCGCCAACCGCAACCACTTCTCCCGCGCCGTCGCTATGGGGAATGATCAGCGGGAACGGCATCCCACCGGGACGCGCGCCGGAGCGCAGTTTGACATCCGAAGGGTTCACGCCGGAGGCATGGACGCGCACCAGAACCTCGCCCGGTCCGGGGTCAGGCGTTGCCACCTCACCCAGAACAAGGACATCCGCCGCGCGGCCCTGTTCCTTGTAATAAATCGCTTTCATTTCTGACCTCCCAGCCGATCCGCCGCGCAAAAGCAAAAAGGGCCACGTCGAAGCGCGGCCCTTTTCGAAATTCTGTTGTCCGAACTTAACGTTTGGAGAACTGGAAGCTCCGGCGGGCTTTGCGCTTGCCGTATTTTTTACGTTCCACAACACGCGCATCGCGGGTCAGGAAGCCAGCGGCTTTCAAGGCACCACGCAGCGATGGTTCGTAAAGTTGCAGCGCTTTGGAAATGCCGTGCTTGACCGCACCGGCCTGACCCGAAAGACCACCGCCCTTGACGGTTGCCATCACGTCGAACTCACCAGCAACGCCAGCGACGTCGAAGGGCTGACGCAGAACCATTTGCAGCACGGGACGGGCAAAATACTTGTCCATTTCCTTGCCGTTCACAGTTACCTTGCCAGAACCCGGACGGATCCAGACACGGGCAACCGCGTCTTTACGTTTGCCGGTCGCATAAGAACGACCGAGGGCATCACGCACAGGCTCGCGCGGGGCGAGGGTTTCAACAACTACAGCCTCTTCGCCAGAGACAGCGGCCTGGAGGTCTTCCAGAGAATTGATCTGATCGCTCATCTTCACGCGCTCCGGGTGTTTTTAGGGTTCATGGCTTTAACGTCGATCACCTCAGGGCTTTGCGCCTCGTGAGGGTGAATCTCGCCTGCATAAACGCGCAAGTTTGACATTTGCTGACGCGACAAAGGACCGCCGGGCAACATCCGCTGAACGGCTTTTTCCAAAACCCGCTCGGGGAATTTACCTTCCAGAAGCTGACCCGCAGTGCGCTGCTTGATGCCGCCGGGGTGGCCTGTGTGCCAGTAATAGATTTTGTCGGAACGCTTCTTACCGGTCATCTGCACCTTGTCGGCGTTGATGACGATAATGTTGTCGCCCATATCCATATGCGGCGTAAACGACGCCTTGTGTTTGCCGCGAAGGCGCATGGCGATGATCGAAGCGAGGCGGCCCAGAACAACGCCTTCGGCGTCGATGATGAACCATTTCTTTTCGATATCGGCCGGTTTAGCAGAAAAGGTTTTCATATCCCTACCGTCCTGATTTGCGAAAACCGGCGCTGATCTCAGGCCGGTCGAAACTGATGTGCGGGTTTTACGGCATTACTGCGCAATTTCAAGGGCAAACTATCGGGTATTATTGTTTATTATCAGCTTCTTATAAAATAGGTATTAAAACACCCCACAATTTAGCCGCGTTTTGGCGGGATCGCGTAAGTAAGCGAGGCCCGCGCGACAACCTCGCCCGAGACATCCGATCGGATAAGCACATCGCCCACCGATAACGTCTTGCCAAGTTTGAGAATCCGTGCCTCCCCCAACAGATCGCCGGGCGGGGGTTTGCGCAGAAAGTCGATGTTGCAATTGGTGGTGACGGTCAGCGCCTCCGGCCCGATCATCGCAAGCGTGGCAAAGTAAAACGCACAATCCGCCAGCGTAAACATCGCAGGCCCGGAGATCGTGCCGCCGGGGCGCAGATGACTGTCGTTGGTGTGAAGCCGCACGGTCAGACCGTCCTCCGCCATCGCCTCAATGGTGAATTGCCCGCGCACCTGCGGGAAAACCTCGTGGATCAGAGCCTCGATTTCATCAGGGGTCAGGACGGGCTTCATCGCTTTTCCTTTTGTTTTGTCCGGTCTAAACATGGGACGAAAACTGTTTCAAGGAAAAGCCATGCCCGATCCTATCCTTTTGCGCGAAGATACCAGCGCGGTCGCCACGCTGACGTTAAACACGCCGGGAAACTTAAACGCATTGTCCGATGCGATGATTGCCGCGCTGACCGAGGAACTTAGTGCGATTGCGGCTGGGAAAGACGTACGAGCGGTGATCTTGAAGGGTGCCGGCAAGGCGTTTTGTGCAGGCCATGACCTGAAAGAAATGACTGCCGGGCGGCAGGCCGAGGATGGCGGTAAGGCGTATTTCGCGGACCTCTTCAAACGCTGTGCTGCGCTGATGACGCTGATCCCCTCCATGCCCCAGCCGGTGATTGCCGAGGTGCATGGGATCGCCACGGCAGCGGGCTGTCAGTTGGTGGCCTCCTGCGATATGGCCGTGGCGGCTGAGGGGACGAAATTTGGTGTGAACGGCGTGAACATCGGATTGTTTTGTTCAACGCCTATGGTGGCGCTTAGCCGGAACATACCGCGCAAAAAGGCGTTTGAGATGTTGACGACGGGAAGCTTTGTCGAGGCGGCGGAGGCGGCAGACCTTGGACTTGTCAACAAAGTTGTGCCACAGGACGATCTGGCCGGGGCGTCCCGCGATCTGGCCGATCTGGTGGCCAGCAAGTTGGGTGCGGCTGTTCGGATCGGCAAGCAGGCGTATTACGAACAGCTCCAAATGCCGGTGTCCGAGGCCTATGCCTACACCGGCGATGTGATGGTCGAGAACATGCTTTACCGTGATACCGAAGAAGGCATTGCCGCGTTTTTAGAAAAGCGGGATCCCACCTGGACCCAGTGATGCATTGAGTATTTTTGCAAAGAAGAAGGGGCGCCGATTTGAGCGCCCCTTCTTAAGTTTAGCTGATTTTCGTCAGAAGGTTGTCGAGGCTGGCTTTCGCGTCGCCGTAGAACATCCGGGTGTTTTCCTTGAAGAACAGCGGGTTTTCGATGCCCGAATACCCCGTCCCCTGCCCGCGTTTGGAAACAAACACCTGCTTGGCTTTCCAGACTTCGAGAACCGGCATGCCAGCGATTGGGGAATTTGGATCCTCTTGCGCGGCGGGGTTCACGATGTCGTTGGAGCCGATGACGATGACCACATCCGTTGTTGGGAAGTCGTCATTGATCTCGTCCATTTCCAGCACGATGTCGTAAGGCACTTTGGCCTCCGCCAGCAGAACATTCATGTGTCCCGGCAGACGCCCGGCGACGGGGTGAATGCCAAAGCGTACGGTCTTGCCTTTGGCGCGCAGACGACGGGTGAGTTCAGAAACGGATTGCTGGGCCTGAGCGACCGCCATGCCGTAGCCCGGCACGATGATCACGCTTTCTGCATCTTCCAGCGATGCGGCCACGCCATCGGCGTCGATGGCAACCTGTTCGCCCTCGATCTCCATCGCGGGGCCTTGCTGGCCGCCAAAGCCACCCAAGATCACGCTCAGGAAATGGCGGTTCATCGCTTTACACATGATGTAGGAAAGGATCGCGCCGGAGGAGCCGACCAGAGCACCGACAACGATCAACAGATCATTGCCGAGCAAGAAGCCCGTCGCCGCAGCAGCCCAGCCGGAATAGGAATTCAGCATGGAGACCACAACCGGCATATCTGCGCCGCCAATCGCCAGCACCAGATGGGCCCCGACGACAAAGGCGATCAGCGTCATCACGTAAAGCGTCCACGAACCCGCCCCCTGCATATACATCACCAGCAGCACCAGCGAGGCGACAACCATAAGGATGTTCCACAGATGCCGACCCGGTAGAATAAGGGCGGCACCAGACATCCTGCCTGCCAGTTTGCCATAGGCAATGATCGAGCCGGTGAAGGTGATCGCGCCGATAAAGACGCCCAGAAAAACCTCGACCTGATGAATGACCTTTTCGGCGTTGCTGGGAAAATCGTGCGCGGTCAGATCGGAGTTCAGACCGATGAAAACGGCCGCCAACCCGACAAAGGAATGCAGCGCGGCGACAAGCTGCGGCATGCCCGTCATCTCCACCCGTTGGGCGACGATGACACCAGCGACGGCGCCAACAAGGATGGTGACGATCAGCACCGGGCCGATGGTCACACCGGGGCCAAAGATCGTGGCGACAACCGCGATCCCCATGCCGACGATCCCGAACCAGACGCCGCGTTTGGCGCTTTCCTGGTCCTTGAGGCCGCCAAGCGACAGGATGAAAAGGACGGTGGCCGCAATATAAGCGGCGGTTTGAAGTTCGGCGCTCAGCAAATCAGAAGCGTTCATTGTTCTAATCCCCGCTTAAGATTTCTGGAACATCTGGAGCATACGGCGTGTCACCATAAAGCCCCCGACGATATTGATGGTCGCGATCAGCACCGAAACACCGGCAAGCAGTGTCACAACCCCAACGCCGGAGCCAAGCTGGAGCAACGCACCCAGAATGATGATCCCCGAAATCGCGTTAGTGACCGCCATCAGCGGCGTGTGCAGGCTGTGTGCCACCCCCCAGATGACTTGAAAGCCAACAAAGACCGACAGGGCAAAAACGATAAAGTGCTGCATGAAACTCGCAGGCGCATACATCCCGATCAGCAGCATCAGCGCACCGCCAATCACCAACAAACCGACCTGTTGTTGGCCTGCTTTCTTGGCGGCAGCAGCCTCGGCGGCTTTGATTTCCTCAGGGGTTTTTTCCGGCGCCTTGGGTTTTTGTGCCGCAATCGCTTTGATCTTGGGTGGCGGCGGCGGGAAGGTCACCTCGCCCTCAAATGCCACGGTTGCGCCCCGGATCACGTCGTCTTCCATGTCGTGCACGACCACGCCGTCTTTTTCGGGCGTAAGGTCGGTCATCATGTGGCGGATGTTGGTCGCGTAAAGCTCGGAGGATTGTGCGGCCATCCGGCTTGGGAAATCGGTGTAGCCGATGATGGTCACGCCGTTTTTGGACTCAACCTTCTCGTCCATCACAGTGAGATCACAGTTCCCGCCACGCTCCGCTGCCAGGTCGACAACGACGGAGCCCGGCTTTTGCAGGGCGACCATATCTTTCAGCCACAGTTTCGGCGCATCCCGTCCCGGGATCAGGGCCGTGGTGATGACAATGTCCATCTCAGGGGCCAGTTCGCGGAATTTGGCCAATTGTGCTTCGCGAAACTCAGGGCTGGAAACGGCGGCGTATCCACCGGTTGCCGCCCCATCCTGGGCCTCTTCCTTAAAATCAAGATAGACAAATTCGGCGCCCATGGATTCGATTTGCTCGGCCACTTCGGGGCGCACGTCAAAGGCGTAGACCTGCGCGCCAAGCGACGTCGCCGCGCCAATCGCAGCCAATCCTGCGACACCTGCACCAACGATCAGAACCTTGGCGGGGGGAACCTTGCCGGCGGCTGTGATCTGGCCGGTGAAGAAGCGGCCAAAGTTGTTGCCCGCCTCGATCACCGCGCGGTAGCCTGCGATATTGGCCATGGAGGACAGCGCGTCCATTTTCTGCGCCCGCGAAATCCGCGGCACCATGTCCATCGCGATGTATTTCGCATTCGCCTCGGCCATCCGGCCCAGTTGTTCAGCGTTCTGACCTGGGTAAAAGAACGAGATCACCGTCTGATCTTTGCGCACCCGCTTTTCTTCGGTCGCGTTTTTCAGGGGGCGGATTTTAGCGACAATGTCAGCGGCTTTCCAAAGAGCAGCCGCAGTTTTCACCACTTTCACGCCCGCAGCCTCGTAATCCGCGTCAGAGAACCGCGCACCCGCACCGGCCCCGCTTTCGATCACGCAATCATGGCCGAGTTTTTGCAGTTGCAACGCCGAGTTCGGCGTCATCGCCACACGGTTTTCACCGGGTTCGATCTCTTTTGGTGTTCCGATAATCACGATGTTCCCCTTTTTTTACGCATTTTTGCCGCGTCGCAGCAAAAAGATGCAAGCGTCTTATAGTTTGGACGTTGCGGCGGCATAATGCGACGTGGCGTCACCAGCACGTAAACTTTAGCCGCTTGATGCAACCGTTGCGACCTTGGGTGCGTAATAGGCAAAATCCGGGGTCTTGAGGTCTTTGACCTTGCCCCGATCATCCCAGATTCGCACTTTCAGGATCGCCTCCAGATTTTCTTCGTCGCCGAACGCTTTGACCTCATCCGCATCCATTGGACCACCTTGCAGGTTCAACGTATGCACAGATGCAGCTGATAGCTGCGCGAAATAGGACGGGTCCGTCGCGCAGAGGTAGCGTTTGGCGGCCACGTGATGTTTCACGCAATCGACCACCAGCTTGGGGAAAAACGGCGCCAGAACCCGCGCACCTGCATCCTCATGGTAATTGTCCTGACCTTTTTCTAACGCATCTTCAGGAAATTCGTTGGTGTAATGGCCGATATCATGCAGCAGGGCGGCGACGATTAAAACATCCTCGGCCCCCTCCTGTTCGGCCAGATAAGCGCCTTGTAACATGTGCTCCGACATCGTGACTTCTTCGCCGAGGTAACTTTCCGCCCCTCGCCGCGCGAAAATATCGCCGATGAAATCCACAATCGTTTCTTTGTTCAACTCAGCCATCTGCGGCCTCCAATGCCAAACGCGTCGAGTTCAACCCGTCCTTGTCCGCGTAACACCCCTGGAGCCAGCGGTTCCCAACCCCGGAATAGGCCGCGCGGGAGTGGAGGACGCGGGTATTATCGACAATAAACGCCTCGCCCGGCGCAAGCTTAAACCGCAGCGCCATTTTCGGATCGTCAACCAATTCACCAAAGCGTCGGTAGGCGCGGTAATAGGCGGGCATGACGTCAAAAGGCACATCCGTGATCGCCGCACACGAGCGGTTGTTGAACCGCACCCCGATCAATTGGCCATCCGGTGAAAGTTCAATCATCGGGCGCTTGGAGCGCAGACAAACCCCCGCCTCTCCGGCATATTCAAACGTCGCATTGTGGCCCGCCAACGCGGCAAACCCTTCGGGGTCCTCATCAGCCAGCCGTTTGGCGACGTGAAAGCCGTCAATCACCATGCTCGCCCCACCATCGGCAGAGTTTTCAAGACAGTAAAGCACCTGCAAGGTTGGAACGGGATCGCGGTAAGGATTATCCGTATGGCCCTGCAAGCCAAGCCCGGTGAACGCCAGATTGGTCGGGTTCACTTCGGTTCGGACCTCAAAGTGGCGGCCGTAGTTCGTCTCGCGCACATAGCCAAAAAGCGCAACCAGATCGAAAAGCGCGCCCTCCGCCACCGGCCCCGCTGTCATCTTTGCCACCCCGTCGCGATGAACGGCACTGAGCCATTCTTTCAAGGCATAGCGGTCGTTTTGCAGGGTGGCAAAGTCCGTTGAATGCGGTCTATCCGCCGATTTTTCATCCCAAAGCGTGACGTCCTTGCCAATCAAGCCCGTGGTGGCCGGGCGATCATAAGCGTGGGTTTTCAACCAGTTAAGGTCATAAAACCCATCAAACCCATCGGGACCAAAGGTCAACGTCAGCGCGTCCCCGTCGAGCTTTGCCTCGCGGATTGTAAGGTCCGTTGGAATATCGCGTAGCGTGATTTTCTTTTGCCCATTGCCGGGATCGCGCGTCGCTGGATCCTGCGAATTGTCGCGCAGCCAAAACCCATGAAACCGCGCGCCGCCATCACTTTCCGGCAGCGTCAAAATCTGCCCGTCCTCGGAAATTTCCACCTGAACCTCCCCCACAAAGAGCCCCTTGTCGCGGCCGTTGACCTTTGCGAGGCTAGGGGAAAGCCAATCATGGCTCAACGGCTTTTTGGGGCTCAAATCATGGCAGTTTCAATCCTGATCCTCGCAGCCGGACTATCAAGCAGAATGCGCGACGCGGACAAGCTGACAAAGCCTTTCAAAGGGACCACGCTGCTCGCAAGAATCGCCGCCGAGGCTTTGGATTCACAAGCCGACGAGGTGGTCGCGGTCCTGCCCCGGGGCCACGCCAAACGACGCGCCTGCCTGCCCGTTGGCGTGAAACTGGCGGAGGTTGAGGATGAGACCCCGTCCCTTTCCCGCTCCCTCGCCGTTGGGATTGTGGCTGCGGCCCCAAACGCCGACGTTATGGTTGTTTTGGCCGATATGCCCGATGTGACGGCGACACATATTGATACGTTGATCAATGCCAAAGAGACCCACGCAAATCCAACGATTTTCCGACTGGCTGATGCGCAGGGAAACCCCGGCCACCCGGTCCTGTTTCGCGCCCAGCACCGCGCGGCTTTATGCGCCCTCAAAGGAGATCAGGGCGCCAGGGAGTTGATCCGGCGGCACCAAAACGAGGTGCATCTCGTGCCCTCAAGCGACAACGCCGCGCGGGTTGATCTTGATACGTCGGAGGACTGGGACGCCTATCGCTGAACGGTTCCATCCGCCAGCCAGCCATCAAAGATCTGCAATGCCGTCTCGGCAAACAGCGCGTCATTGATGTGGCAGGCCAGCGGATAGGCCTCGACGTTTGTCGGCATTTTCTTTTGCATCTCATCCAGAAACGCCGCCAATCCTTCGGCGTTGTGAAGGTCCGCGCCCGGGCGGTCCCATTCCCCGTAGCCGCCATCCGGCATCAAGAACGCAACCGGCCCCTTTGCCGTTGCCATCTGGTCACAAAAGGCCCGCGCGACCGCGCGGCGTTCTTCTGCATCCAGCACAACCGAGGAAATCAGACGGTTATGCGCATGCACCAGATGGTTCTTCCACTTTTCGGGAACGCCCTGCCAGCCAATGAAATCCACAAGATCATAACAGGCCGCTGACACCAGTTGCGGAATACCCTTTAGCCCGGCATTGGTCAGGCGATCTGCACCCGCAGAAATGTTCGATCCATGGATGTGATTGCCCAATTCCTGCGGGCAAAAATCCATCACGCAGGCGAATGCGCCCTCGGCGGCAAGGCTTTCAAACGCCCGTCCACCCATGCCGGTTGCGTGAAAAACGGCGAATTCAAATCCCCGCGCTTCCAGCTCTGGCTTCAACGTCACCATGTATTTGAGCGCCGAAGAGCCCAGCGACGTCATCCCCACAATCGGGCGGTCGCCCCTTGGCCGCTCGACCGCATTTGCCGCGCCCAAAACCGCTCCGGCGGCCTGGGACAGGGAGGATTTGCAGATCGAGTTCAACCCATAAAGCCCGCCGGCCCAAAGGATCATCTGGATGTCTGCCGCCAGCCGCTGCGGCGGGATCAGCGGGGAAAAGGCGATGGTGGAAATGATGTATTTTGGAACCCCCAGCGGCAAAGCCCCTAGGATGTCGAGGGCAGCATCCGTCCCCATGGAGCCACCCATGATGATCGCGCCGTCAAACACGCCCTCGCTGTGCAACCGCGCCGCCACGACAGCGCCGCCGGTCGCCATGATCTGCATCGCGGAGTTTTCATCGCCCGAAGCAATCGCCGCCTTGATGCTGGAACCACCTGCCTCGGCCACGTCGTGTTTGGAGTAATCCGTCGGCGCGGCAGGATCGCCCAGCACGGACAAATCCATGGTCACAACCCGACCGCCCTGCCCCTTTATGCAGTCTGACAGGTAATCAAGCTCGTCCGCTTTGGTGTCAAAGGTACCTGCCACCAGAATTGTTTTTGTGTCCGCCATTCCACCCTCGCTCCGCATCTCACTTCTCGGCAGTTCGGCACATTTGCGGCGCACAGGCAAGGCATAGAAAAGCTGCGATCCCTGATCAGAGACCGCAGCCGGTGGGATGTGCACCCAAAAATTTTGACAATTGATTGTGCTTAAAACCCTGAAGCGAATTTCAACCGGTTCACCCGCTTTACCACCGGAACGTCGCGCGGCGGGCGGCAATGCTGGGCAAGCTCGGGGAATAATTCCAAAGCCTCCAGACGTTGCGCATTGCCGATCACGCCAAGCGAGCGATCGTTGGGTTGAAACACCTCGGCCCAAAGGCCATTGGCGGCAACAACCTGGTGGCGGGCAAAGCCGAGGTGGAAATAGGTGACCTGCATCGTGTCGATCTGCTGCACGCCCTTGTGATCGACCAGATGTTTCAGCGGCACCAAAGTCTCGTTTTCGCGGGCCAGAATACCCTGGGACGCTTCGATCACTGTCAGGCGCAAATTAGGTGACATCACCGTATCGCGCACCGGGAGATTGTCACCAAAAGCACCGACCTGCACCATCACGGGGCGCAGATGAGGGTTATCAAGCTGCTGACGAGCGGTTAATGCGCATTCGGAAATCCGGCGCAGCGGCTGGTAGCCGTTGTCGCGGGTCAAAACCTTGTCGCCGGGCTGCAATTCCTCGATCCGGACATCGCCGCGGTTGGTTTTGATCTTGGTGCCATATGCAAAGCAGGTCATTGTCGTCTCCGGGGTCGTTCAGATCAGGCTTCAAGAACCATATTGCGCACCGTGCGGTACATCAGACCCGCCAGAAACACCGAGATCCCCACAAGGCCCACCATATGAATGGCAAGTCCAGTGATGGAAATCACATTAGCAAGCGTTGCCGTGACCCAAAGGGCGATCAGCAGAAAGATGTAAAAAGCACGGAATTGCAGGGAAATGGAATCTAGCGTCACGTTTTTGCCTGTTAACGCATCTGTTCGATGCGGCCTCTTGAATTGACGGCCGCCCCCTGAACCTTGTTTGCCTTTCCCAGTTCGGCAATGCTTAGCTTGATACGATGATTTGCGACAAATTCAAAACAAATTCTGACCGGAATGAGGCACTAAGGGCCTGATTTAGCTGGGCAATCGCCACAATCTAAACGACCACCCAGGCGGGGTTTTCGCGGTCAATTGTTTCGAAGAGCCGTGGTAATCATCCGGGAATTTTGATCAATTCGACACCTTCAGCAGAAAATCCAACGATATTCAGCGCCTTTTTAGAAACAATAGCGCTTTGGCAGACCGCGCCCCTTTTCCACTGATTAGCGGCAATATAGGCAACGAATTGTTTGCGATTTGAGAACAACGCATCGGATCAACCCGCCGCAATTCACCCAATCAGCGGCGAAATTCCCGCGCCAAAACCCCTCTCAAAACCGGCAACCGGCAGTTCCCCGCTGGTATTGCGTCACAAAGGTGGCGGCCCGGCTTAACCGTGGCCCGCCCCAAACGCGCCGGGGCGCACATCGTAATCAACGGCCAGTTCATAGTCGGGATCGTCATCGCTATCGACCATCAACTGACCGGATTTCGTCAGCAGCTTGTGACAATCCCGGCTGATATGGCGCAGGATCACACGCTTGCCAGCCTCGTCATATTTGGCCGCAACATCCTCGATCGCTTGCAGGGCGGATTGATCTACGATGCGTGATTCCTTGAAATCAATGATCACCGTTTCAGGATCGTCGTTAATATGGAAAAGGTCGCGAAATCCCGTGACCGACCCAAAGAAAAGCGGGCCGCGAATTTCATAGACCAAGGCCCCGGCTTCGCGCGCCGATGGCCGGGTCGAGGCGTTGATCCGCTTGGCGGCATTCCACGCATAGACCAGCGCTGACATGATCACTCCGACAATCACCGCCACCGCGAGGTCTTCGATCACGGTGACGATTGTAACGACGATGATGACCAGCGCATCTGCCCGCGGCACCTTGAAAAGCGTACTGATCGAGTTCCAGGCAAAGGTTCCGATCACCACCATGAACATCACGCCGACAAGGGCCGCCACCGGGATCATTTCAATCAGCCCCGAGGCAAAGAGAATGAACGCCAGCAAAAACAAGGCCGCAGAAATACCAGAAATCCGCGTGCGCCCACCGGAATTAACATTGATCATCGACTGCCCGATCATCGCACAGCCGCCCATGCCGCCGAAAAAGCCGGTGACGACATTTGCGCCACCCTGCGCCAGACACTCCTGACTTGCCCCGCCCTTTTGGCCGGTCAAATCACCGACAAGGTTCAGCGTCAGCAAGCTTTCGATCAAACCGATGGCCGCCAGAATAAACGCGTAGGGCAGGATAATCATCAGCGTCTCAAGATTTAGCGGAACCATTGGCACCGCAAAACTCGGCCAGCCCCCGGCCACACTTGCCAGATCACCGACATTGGGCACTTCCAGCCCCAGTCCCAACACAAGGGCTGTGACCGCGCCGATGGCCAGCAGAGGTGCAGGGATCAATCGTGTCAGCTTTGGCGCAATCCAGATCAGCACCATTGTCGCCATGACAAGCGCCAGCGTCAGGTAAAGTGTCCCGCCACTCATCCATTGGTGCTGACCCTGGGCGTCGGTCAGGCGGAATTGCTCCAGTTGCGCCAGACCAATGACAATCGCGAGACCATTCACAAATCCAAGCATCACCGGATAAGGCACCATGCGGATGAATTTGCCCCAACGCATCAATCCGGCAGCAATCTGGATAAGCCCCATCAGCACGACCGTCGCAAAGAGGTATTGCACGCCGTGCTGTGACACCAGCGACACCATGACAACCGCCAATGCGCCCGTGGCCCCGGAAATCATCCCCGGCCGGCCACCAAAAACCGCCGTGATCAGCCCAACGATGAAGGCCGCGTATAGCCCGACCAAAGGCTCGACCCCGGCGACAAAGGCAAAGGCCACGGCTTCGGGTACCAGTGCCAGCGAAACGGTCAGACCGGCAAGAATATCCGTCACGGCCTGGCGTCCGTTCAACGGGCCTACTTTTGGACCTTGGGTATTTCCGGTCAACAGCCGCTCGAATCGGGTGGCAAGTATATGGGGCAAAGCGCTGGCTTTCGTTCAGTCCTGAAAGGGCCGCGCCATAACGGGGTTTTTCATCGGGGGAAACCATAAAATCATGACCCGCGTAAAAGGTGTAGGGCGATCAGAGCGTAATGCGCCCTGCCCCAAGCGTTTCCCAAAGGGCAACTTCGCTCTTGCACCACGCGCGAAAACGGGCATGGTCAGCCCGCGAAAACCAGGGAGAGAATGGGCATGAAAACTTCGACACGGGTTCTGGTCATCGGCGGAGGGGTCGTCGGCTGTTCGGTGCTTTATCACCTGACGAAACTCGGCTGGTCCGATGTGATGCTGGTGGAACGCTCGGAATTGACCTCCGGATCGACCTGGCATGCCGCCGGTGGTTTTCATACGCTCAACGGCGACACCAATATGGCGGCGCTTCAGGGCTATACGATCCGGCTTTACCGCGAGTTGGAAGAAATTACCGGCATGTCCTGCGGCCTCCACCATGTCGGCGGGGTGACGCTGGCCGAAACGCCCGAACGCTTTGACATGTTAAAGGCGGAACGCGCCAAACATCGATTCATGGGGCTGGAAACCGAAATCGTAAGCCCCGAGGAAATCCGCAACATCGCGCCGATCACCAATACGGACGGGATAATCGGCGGGCTTTATGACCCGCTCGACGGCCATCTTGATCCTTCTGGCACCACCCATGCCTATGCCAAGGCCGCAAGGATGGCAGGGGCGACGATTGAGTTGCACACCATGGTCAAGGAAACCAACCAGCGCCCCGATGGCACCTGGGATGTGGTGACGGACAAGGGCACAATCCACGCCGAGCATCTGATAAACGCCGGTGGGCTTTGGGCGCGTGAAGTTGGGGCGATGGCAGGCGTCTACCTGCCGCTTCATCCGATGGAGCATCAGTATATCGTCACCGCTGACACGCCGGAGATTTACGAGCGCGAAACCGAGCATCCCCATGTAATGGACCCAGGCGGGGAAAGTTATCTGCGTCAGGAAGGGCGCGGGATTTGTATCGGGTTTTATGAACAACCCTGCCGCCCCTGGGCGGTTGATGGCACGCCCTGGGATTTTGGGCATGAATTGCTGCCCGACAACCTCGACAAGATCGAAGATGCGATTGCCTTTGCCTACAAACGTTATCCGGTGCTGGAGCGTGCAGGCGTCAAATCCGTCATTCACGGCCCCTTTACCTTTGCCCCGGATGGCAACCCGCTTGTTGGCCCGGTGCCGGGCATCCGGAACTACTGGTCGGCCTGCGGGGTCATGGCCGGGTTTTCCCAAGGTGGCGGCGTTGGTCTGATGCTGGCACAATGGCTGATCGAAGGGGAGCCGGAACGCGACGTCTCCGCTATGGATGTCGCACGGTTTGGTGACTGGATCACACCGGGATACACGCGGCCCAAGGTGGTGGAGAATTACCAGCGGCGGTTTTCTGTCAACTACCCGAATGAGGAACTTCCGGCGTGCCGTCCGTTCCGCACCACCCCGGCTTATGCGATCTGGGATCAGCAAAACGCCGTCTTTGGCGCAGGCTACGGCATGGAGGCGGTCAATTACTTTGCGCTTGAGGGCGAAGATCGCTGGGAAGTCCCATCCTTCCGCCGCTCCAACGCCTTTGAAGCTACCGCGCAAGAGGTTCGCGCGGTGCGCGAGAATGTCGGCATAAACGAGGTCCATAATTTCGGTAAATACCGCGTTCAAGGCCCGGGCGCTCGTGACTGGCTGGATACCATCATGGCAGGGCGGGTGCCAAAACAGGGCCGGGTTTCGCTGACGCCGATGCTATCGCCCAAAGGCAAGATCATTGGCGATTTCACGATTTCATGTCTGGGCGCGGAGGATTTTCGTCTGACCGCATCCTATTCCGCGCAGGCCTATCATATGCGCTGGTTCCTCCAGAATCTGCCGGAAACCGGTGTGACGCTGGAAAATACATCCGACTCTCTTGTTGGCTTCCAGATCGCTGGGCCAAAGGCGCGGGATGTTCTGGCGAAATGCACACGATCGGATGTTTCCCACGATGCATTCAAATTCATGGACGTCAGACCCCTGACGGTCGGTATGGTTGACTGCATTGTGCAGCGCGTCAGCTTTACCGGCGATCTCGGCTACGAGATCTTCTGCGACATGGCCTCGCAACGCGCATTATACGAAGTATTGGCCGCAGCCGGTGCTGAATTTGGCATGAGGCCCTTTGGGATGCGCTCGATGATGTCGTTGCGGCTTGATCGCTTCTTTGGGGCATGGCTCAGGGAGTTTGGACCAGATTACACACCGGGGGAGACCGGCATTGATCGGTTTATCTCCTGGAACAAGCCCGCCGACTACATCGGCAAGGACGCTGCAAATGCCGAAAAGGCCGCCGGGCCAGCGCGAAAACTATGTGCGTTCGAAGTCGATGCTGAGGATGCGGATGTCTGGGCCTACGAGCCGATCTGGCTGGACGGAGCCGTTGTCGGATTCTGCACCTCGGGTGGTTATTCCCACTACGCGGAAAAATCTCTCGCCCTGGGATTTGTGCCAAGTGAAAAGGCGGTTGACGGGTTGGAAGTGGCGATCGAAATTCTGGGCGATATGCGAAAAGCGCGATTGATCACAACGCCGCTGTTCGACCCGGAACGCAAGCGCATGTTAAGCTGATCCAAGCGAGGGCTCTGCCCTCGCGCTCCCGAAGTATTTATGGAACAAAGATTACTTGGTGCAGGGACGTGCGCGGGCCGTGCATTTGTGGCGGCTACCCTGTTTGACGCATCGAAAGCTTTTGTCGCGGGCATTGGCCCAATCCGCATAGTCCGGGCCGACAGATGTAAGCACGCGCGCGCCCCATGAAATCACCGCATTGTCCTTGGCAACGTCGATATAACGCCCCGTCAACAGGGCCGCGTTGGAGCCGGCATAATAGCTACTACGGCATTCTTTTGCTGCGGCGCCGATCGGCAAAGTCAGGGCAATCAGGCCCGCGGCGAAAATGGTTTTGATCATCATAAGTCTTCCCGCTGCTGCGAATCTGGCGAGATGATAGCGGGAAACGGCTGTTGGACCAACGGCTTAGAACGGGATACGGCGGGCTCTTGCTCAAATTATTTCAAACCTAAACTATTTATGCTTGAAATAATCTCGATTTGCGATGACGCTATGGAAAAATCGACTCAGCCTGTGTTTGGGGGAAACCATCATGAAGGTCATTTGTCTGGGCGGCGGACCGGCGGGTCTCTACTTTGCGATTTCCATGAAACTGCGCAACCCTGCCCATGAAGTAACTGTTGTGGAGCGCAACAAAGCCGACGATACCTTTGGCTGGGGCGTGGTACTTTCGGACGAGGCGTTGGAAAACCTGCGCGAAAACGATCCCGTATCCACCGAAGAAATCCGGTCGAACTTTGCTTATTGGGACGATATTGCGGTGGTGCATGGCGGCGCACGGAATGTGTCAGGCGGGCATGGGTTCGCGGGCATCGGGCGCAAGAAAATGCTGATGATCCTGCAAGCACGCGCCCGCGAATTGGGGGTCGACTTGCAGTTTTCAACCGAGATTGGCGCGGTTGAGGATTACCAGAAGGACTACGATCTGGTGGTGGCCACTGACGGGATCAACTCCGCGATTCGCAGCCATTATGCTTCGCATTTTCAGCCCGACATCGACACGCGGCTTTGCAAGTTTATCTGGTTGGGCACGCATCAAAAGTTTGACGATGCTTTTACCTTTATTTTCGAGAAAACCGAATGGGGCTGGATGTGGGTCCATGCATACCAGTTCGACGATGAAACCGCGACAGTGATCGTGGAATGCACGCAAGAAACCTGGGATCGCGCCGGGTTCGAGGCGATGTCAAAGGAGGAAACGGTCGAGACCTGTCGCAACGTTTTTGCCGATCACCTTGGCGGGCACAAGTTGATGTCGAACGCGGATCATTTGCGTGGCTCCGCCGTTTGGATGAATTTCCCCCGGGTGATCTGTGGGAAGTGGCATCATGAAAACGTTGTTTTGATGGGTGATGCGGCGGCGACCGGGCATTTTTCCATCGGGTCAGGCTCGCGGTTGGCGTTTGATTCTGCGATCTCGCTCGCGAATTATCTGCATTCCGAAAAGGACATGAAAACCGCCTTTGAACGTTATCAGGAGGAACGCCGAATCGAGGTGCTGCGCTTGCAATCGGCGGCACGTAACTCCCTGGAATGGTTTGAGGAAGTGGAGCGGTATCTGGATTTTGAGCCCCCACAATTCGCCTATTCCCTGCTAACGCGATCCCAGCGAATTTCCCATGAAAACCTGCGATTGCGCGACCCCGACTGGCTAGATCAGGCGGAGCGCTGGTTTAACAAACGCGCCGGAAAAGACGGCCCCGGTGCGCCGATGTTTGCGCCCTTTGCCTTGCGCGACATGGCTCTTGAAAATCGCGTCGTCGTCTCGCCCATGGCGCAATATCGCGCGGTCGATGGTGCGCCGACCGACTGGCATCTGGTGCATTATGGCGAACGCGCCAAGGGCGGCGCAGGGCTGGTTTATGTGGAGATGACGTGTGTCTCGCCGGAGGGGCGGATCACGCCGGGTTGCCCGGGGCTTTACACGGATGTCCATGTCGCGGCATGGCGGCGGGTGACGGATTTTGTTCATGCGGAAAGCAGGGCGAAAATCTGTTGTCAGATCGGCCATTCGGGGCGCAAAGGCTCCACCCAAATTGGTTGGGAGCATCCAGATACCCGTCTGGATAGCGGGAACTGGGAAATCCTTGCCCCCTCGCCCCTGCCCTGGTCCGAGGCTTGTGAAACGCCGCGTGAAATGAACCGGGACGATATGGATCTGGTGCGAGATCAGTTTGTCGCCGCCACGCGGAGGGCCGAGGCAGCGGGTTTTGACATGATCGAATTGCACGCAGCCCACGGCTATTTGCTGTCGTCGTTCATCTCGCCCGTGTCCAACAAACGTGGTGATGATTACGGCGGCACGCTCGAAAATCGGATGCGCTATCCGTTGGAGGTTTTTGCCGCCATGCGCACGGTCTGGCCTGAAGGAAAGCCGATGTCGGTGCGTATTTCGGCCAATGACTGGGTGGAAAACGACGGCGTAACCCCTGAGGAAGCGGTTGAAATTGCCAAGGCGTTCAGTGCGGCGGGTGCGGATATCATTGATGTCTCTGCCGGGCAAACAACGCCGGAGGCCAAGCCGGTTTATGGCCGGATGTTCCAAACTCCGTTTTCCGATCGCATCCGCAATGAGGCGGGGATTGCGACGATGGCTGTGGGCAATATTTTTGAGCCCGATCACGTAAATTCGATCCTGATGGCAGGCCGTGCGGACCTTGTTTGCTTAGCCCGCCCGCATCTGGCCGACCCCTATTGGACACTGCATGCGGCGGCTGAACTCGGGCAAGACGGACCGGAATGGCCAAAGCCCTATTGGGCCGGGCGCGATCAGTTGCAACGCCTCAAGGAACGCGAAAAGGAGATCAGGGTATGAGCGGAAAACACAAAGGACACCACGCGTTGGTGACAGGTGGCGGCACCGGAATTGGGGAGGCGATTGCGCTGGCACTGGCCGCCGAGGGCGCCGAGGTCACAATCACCGGCCGGCGCATAGAAGCCCTTGAAGAGACAGCGAAAAAGTCATCCGGCATTCACCCGCTGGTGATGGATGTCAGCGACGAGGCCGCCATTGTGGACGGTGTGAAATCCGCCATTGCCGCGCGGGGGCCGGTGGACATTCTGGTGGCCAATGCAGGCATCGCGGAAACCTCGGCTTTTGCTAAGACGCCGCTTGATTTCTGGCGCAAGATTATGGTCACCAACCTTGATGGGGTGTTCCTGACATGCCGTGAAGTGGTGCCGGGGATGGTCGAAAAAGGCTGGGGGCGGATCATCACGATCAGCTCAATCGCCGGGGTTGCGGGGCTGAAATATGGCGCGGCTTATTCCGCATCGAAACACGGCGTCGTGGGTCTCACGCGCGTTCTGTCCGAAGAATATATGGACAAGGGCATCACCACCAATGCGATTTGTCCGGGCTACGTGCGCACCCCGATTGTGGACCGGAACACCGATCTGATCATGAAACGTTCGGGCCTGACCAAAGAGCAGGCAGAGGCCGCGATGGCAGACACCAATCGCAACAAAACCCTGATCGAAGTCGAAGAAATAGCCGCCGCCGCCCTGTGGCTCGCCGATCCGGTGTCCAAATCGGTGAACGGACAGACAATCAAGATCGCCGGGGGGCAGGTTTGAGCAGCCCTGCCATCAATTTCAAGGACAAGGTGCGCTCCAAGCACCGGCTCCGGCTGTGGGTTCAAATGTTGAAAACCACCCGGCATCTGGAGTCGGCGCTGCGTGAAAAAATGCGCGAGGAATTTGCTTCCACCCTGCCGCGTTTTGATGTGCTGGCGATGCTGGACAAATCCGGTGAAGGCCTGCGGATGTCCGCCCTCAGCCGCGAATTGATGGTCTCCAACGGCAATGTCACCGCGCTGGTGGATCGGCTGGTCGAGGATGATCTGGTCGCACGGGTTGCGATTCCCGGGGATCGAAGGGCAACGCTGGTGCAACTGACCGATGCGGGGCGCACGACCTTTAACGCGATGGCCCGCACACACGAATTGTGGGTGGAGGAATTGCTTGACGGTGTTACTGGTGGCGAAATCGACCAATGCCTTGAAACATTTGGCAAAATCAGAAAGGCCGAGACATGACTTTGATGGCGGATCTAAAGCCGAAACATTTCCTCTGGGAGGTTGATGGCGATGTCGCCGTCATCCGCTTGAACAACCCGGAACGCAAGAACCCGCTGACCTTTGAAAGCTACGCGGAGCTGCGCGATACCTTCCGTGATCTAGTCTATGCGGATGATATTCACGCGGTGGTTTTTGCCCCCAATGGCGGGAATTTCTGCTCCGGCGGGGATGTGCATGACATTATCGGACCGTTGGTCGACATGAACATGAAAGACCTTATGAGCTTCACCCGGATGACCGGCGATCTGGTCAAGGCGATGCTGAATTGCGGCAAGCCGGTGATCTCGGCCGTTGACGGGGTGGCCGTGGGGGCCGGGGCGATTATTACCATGGCCTCGGATTTGCGACTGGCCACGCCGGAAGCAAAATGTGCGTTTCTTTTCAATCGCGTAGGGCTAGCGGGTTGTGACATGGGGGCTTGCGCGATGCTGCCCCGGATTATCGGTCAGGGCCGCGCCGCGGAGTTGCTTTATCTGGGTCGTTCGATGTCGGCGGAGGAAGGTTTAGCCTGGGGCTATTGGAACGCGCTGCACGCGGCGGATGCGCTGGAAGCCGAGGCGATGAAACTCGCCAAACGCATCACAGCGGGGCCGACATTTGCCAATGGGATCACCAAGACCCAGCTTTCCCATGAATGGAACATGACACCCGATCAGGCGATCGAGGCGGAGGCACAGGCGCAGGCGATCTGTATGCAGACCGAGGATTTTGTGCGGGCCTACAAGGCCTTTGTGGCCAAGGAAAAACCAGTGTTCGAGGGCAACTGATGGCAGATAAATCCTTCCTGAGCTGGCCGTTTTTTGAGGACAGGCATCGCGAACTCTCTGAGGCGTTGGAGGTTTGGTGCGACGCGAATTTGCCTTGTGATCACAGCGATGTGGATGCCGCCTGTATCAAGCTTGTGCGCGATTTGGGCGACGCTGGATTTTTGCAGCATTCTGGCGGGTCTGACTTGGATGTGCGCAGTTTGTGCCTGATCCGCGAGACTTTGGCCCGCCATGATGGCCTTGCGGACTTTTCCTTTGCGATGCAAGGGCTTGGCATGGGGGCGGTGTCGCTTTTTGGTTCGGACCTGCAACGCGAATGGCTGGTGAAAACTCGGGCCGGGCTTGCGCTTTCGGCGTTTGCGCTGACGGAGCCTGGATCAGGCTCGGACGTCGCCAATATCGCGACGACTGCGGAAAAGTCGGGCAATGAGTATTTGCTCAAAGGTGAAAAGACGTGGATTTCCAATGGTGGGATCGCCGATGTCTATGTGGTGTTCGCGCGAACCGGAGAAGCGCCGGGGGCCAAAGGGTTGTCGGCGTTCTTGGTGCCTTCGGATACGCCGGGATTTGCGGTTGAGGAACAGTTAGAGACCATCGCCCCCCACCCGCTGGCGCGGCTGTCATTTAGCGATATGCGTCTGCCTGCAGAGGCCATGATCGGTGCGCCGGGGCAAGGCTTTCGGATCGCCATGGCGGTGCTGGATGTGTTTCGCTCCACGGTTGGGGCGGCCGCCCTTGGCTTTGCCCGACGTGCACTGGACGAGACCCTGGATCGCGCGACTTCGCGGAAAATCGGCGGCGCACCTTTGGCGGACTTGCAGATGGTTCAGGGGCATATCGCCGATATGGCATTGGATATTGATGCGAGCGCCCTGCTGATTTACCGCGCCGCCTGGACCAAGGATATGGGGGCCACAAGGATCAGCCGCGAGGCGGCGATGGCCAAGCTTTTTGCCACCGACAAGGCGCAGGAGGTCATCGACAAGGCCGTGCAAATTCACGGCGGCGATGGTGTACGCAAGGGCTCGATCGTGGAAAGTCTATACCGCGAAATCCGTGCCTTGCGGATTTATGAAGGCGCGTCGGATGTGCAAAAAGTCATCATTGCACGGCAAACTCTGGGAGGGATGTGATGCTTGGACCAACGGCGCATGAAGACACGTTCGCGCGGGATAATCTGCCGCCAAAAGATCAATGGCCCGATTTTCTGTTGGAGGATTTTCCCTATCCAGAGCGTTTGAACGTCGGCGTGGCGCTCACCGGGGCGATGGTGGAAAAAGGTTTTGGAGATCACATCGCCCTGATTGGGAATGGCCGACAACGCACTTACAAAGAGCTGGACGACTGGACCAACCGACTGGCGCACGCCTTGGTTGAAGCTTACGGCGTAAAGCCTGGTAATCGCGTACTTATTCGGTCTGCAAATAACCCCGCAATGGTAGCTTGCTGGCTGGCGGCGACAAAGGTGGGCGCGGTTGTTGTGAACACAATGCCTTTGCTGCGGGCGGGGGAATTGAGCCAGATTGTTGACATAGCAGAAGTGGAATTTGCGCTTTGTGATCACAGAATGATGGACGAGATTGTTGCCTGTGGGAAAACGTCAAAGTTCCTCAAAACCATCGTCAGTTTTGATGGCACCGCCAACCACGACGCGGAACTTGATCGCGTGGCGCTTGGCAAGCCGGTGAAGTTTGATGCCGTGCGCACAGGTCGCGACGATGTGGCCTTGCTTGGCTTTACCTCCGGGACTACCGGCAAACCGAAGGCGACGATGCATTTTCATCGCGACCTTCTGATCATCGCAGATGGCTATGCCCGCGAGGTTCTGGGGGTCACGCCAGACGATGTCTTTGTCGGCTCGCCGCCGCTTGCATTCACATTTGGTCTTGGTGGTCTGGCGGTCTTTCCCTTGCGGTTCGGGGCAACCGCGACGTTGTTGGAAGAAGCCTCCCCCCCGAACATGATCGAGATTATCGAAACCTATAAGGCCACAATTTGTTTCACAGCCCCAACGGCTTACCGGGTGATGATGCGGGCGATGGATGAGGGTGCAGACCTCTCGTCCCTGCGCTGCGCGGTATCGGCGGGGGAGACGTTGCCGGCCCCTGTTTACGATGAATGGCTGGCAAAAACCGGCAAGCCGATGCTTGATGGGATTGGCGCGACCGAGATGTTGCATATCTTTGTCACCAACCGTTTTGGCGATTCCAAAGCCGCCTGCACCGGTCGGCCGGTGTCAGGTTACGAGGCGCGGATTGTGGATGACAACATGGTCGATCTTCCCGACGGCGAACCTGGCCGATTGGCCGTGCGCGGGCCAACGGGTTGCCGTTATCTGAATGACGAGCGGCAGAAAATTTATGTCCGTGACGGCTGGAACATCACCGGCGACACCTTTGTTCGCGATGCCGATGGCTACTACCACTTTGCCGCGCGTAACGACGATATGATTATCTCGTCGGGTTACAACATTGCTGGGCCCGAAGTCGAAGCCGCGTTGCTACGCCATCCTTTTGTGGTTGAATGCGGGGTGATTGGCGCGCCGGACGAAGAACGCGGTGAAATCGTCGAGGCGCATGTCGTTCTGGAAGATGGAATTGCCGAAGATACCAATACAATCAAGACCTTGCAGGATCATGTTAAAGCGACAATCGCGCCTTACAAATACCCGCGACGGATCAAATTCATTAAAACTCTGCCAAAAACCCAAACCGGCAAAGTGCAGAGATTTCGCTTGAGGGAAGGCACGTAAATCTATGTTTTCTAAAACGAAAGAGATGTTTTTTCTTCCCGACGGTATGATCTACCTCGATGGGAACTCACTGGGGCCCTTGCCTAAGGCGGCTTGTGATCACGTTTCAGACATGATGCGCAATCAATGGGGCGAGATGTTGATTACCGGCTGGAACAAGGCCGGTTGGATGGCACTTTCGACCGAGATTGGAGATCGCATCGCCGGGTTGATTGGTGCGCCAAAAGGCAGTGTGATGATGGGGGACACGCTGTCGCTGAAGGTTTATCAGGCGCTGGCGGCGGCCTTGCAACTGAACCCCAAGCGGCGGGTCATCCTCAGTGACAACGGCAACTTTCCGTCCGATCTTTACATGGCCGACGGTCTTTTGCGGATGCTGGGACCGGATTACGAGTTGCGCGCCGTTGATCCCGAAGACGTGGAAAATTCGATGGACGAAGATGTCGCTGTGCTGATGTTAACCGAAGTTGACTATCGCACGGGACGCCTTCACGACATGAAGGGGCTGACCAAACTCGCCCATGAAAAAGGCATCGTAACCGTCTGGGATCTGGCCCATACCGCCGGTGCAACGCCGGTTGATCTAACCGGCGCAAATGCTGATTTTGCGGTTGGTTGTACTTACAAATACCTCAACGGTGGTCCGGGTGCACCTGCATTTATCTATGTTTCTCCGAGGCTTATCGAACAGGTGCGCCCCGCCCTTTCTGGCTGGCTAGGTCACGAGGCACCCTTTGCTTTTGATCTGGATTATCGCCCCGGCGAAGGCATCGAGCGGATGCGCGTCGGCACACCGCCTGTAATAGCGCTAAAGTCGCTGGAGGCGGCGCTGGATGTCTGGGACATGGTCGATATTCACGAAGTTCGGGAAACGTCGATCAAGCTTTGTGATCTTTTCATCACCGAGGTAGAGGCACGTTGCCCGGCCCTGAAACTCGCCTCCCCGCGCAACGGCGCGGCGCGTGGCAGCCAGGTTTCTTTTCGCTTCGACGAAGGATTTGCCGCCATGCAGGCGCTGATCGCCCGTGGTGTGATCGGTGACTTTCGCGCACCGGACATCATGCGCTTTGGCTTTACGCCGCTTTACATTGACGAAGACGATGTGCGCCGGGCGGTGGATATTCTGGAGGATGTGATCACAAATAATCTGTGGGACGATCCGGCCTACAAAATCCGGGGGCGTGTGACATGACAACTCCGTTTGATCCGGCAAAAGACGGGGCCGAAATGTCGTTTGACGGTCGTATGTCGTATGGGGATTATCTCCATATCGACCAGATACTTACGGCGCAAACTTTACGCACATCAGCGCATGATGAAATGTTGTTCATCATCCAACATCAGACCTCGGAATTGTGGATGAAGCTCGCGCTGCACGAAATCGGGTCGGCGCGTATTGCGATCACAAATGATGATTTGCAACATGCGTTCAAAACCCTGAGCCGGGTCGCCAGGATCTTTGAGCAATTGAACAATGCCTGGGACGTTTTACGCACGATGACGCCCAGTGAATACACGCGGTTTCGCGACGATCTCGGTCAATCTTCCGGTTTTCAGTCGCACCAATACCGGCTGATCGAATTTGCCGTCGGCAATCGAAATCTGGCGATGCTGCGCCCCCATGCCCACAACGCCGAAGTGAGCGCCCTCCTGAAAGCCGAACTCACCCGCCCCAGCCTTTACGACGCCGCGTTAGCCTTGCTGGCGCGTCGTGGGCTGGCCATCCCGGAGGCGGTGCTGGACCGCGATCTGACGCAAATGCATTCCCCCAACGAAGCCGTCGAGGCGGCATGGCGGGTTGTTTACCAAGACCCCGACACCCATTGGGAGCTTTATGAACTGGCCGAAAAACTGGTTGATTTTGAGGATTATTTCCGCCGCTGGCGCTTCAATCACGTCACCACCGTTGAGCGCGTCATCGGCTTTAAACGCGGCACCGGCGGCACCTCTGGCGTGGCTTATCTCAGGCGGATGCTGGAAGTCGAACTGTTCCCCGAACTCTGGCACGTCAGGACGGCGCTATGATCTGGAAAACGACGCGACTTGTGGAATTTCAGCACTGCGATCCCGCGGGCATCGTCTTTTACCCGCGCTATGTGGAAATGGTAAACTCCGTGGTCGAGGAATTTTTTCGCGACGCGCTGGATTACGCCTTTGGGCCGATGCATGCTTTGGATCACAAGGGGGTTCCAACCGCGCGGATTTCACTGGAGTTTCAGGAGCCCGGATTTCTGGAAGATCCGCTTGATTTCACGCTGATGGTCGCACGACTTGGTAAATCCGCGTTGGATCTGGAGATCGCCTGCACCAGCCGCGGCGCCCCTCGGTTTACGGCGCAATCAACCTTGGTTCAGGTCGATATGGCGACACGAAAATCCACACCTTGGCCAGACAAGATGCGGCGCGTAATCGAAGGGGCCAGCAAATGAACGACTATGCACATCAGCTTTTGAATCCAAAGAACTGGACGCCCGCCAAGGGCTATGCAAATGGCGTTTCAGCGCGGGGCAGGACTTTGTTTCTGGGTGGGTTGATCGGCTGGAATAGCCAGCAGGTCTTTGAGCACAAAGACTTTTTGGGACAGGTGGACCAATGCCTCGCCAATATCGTTGAGGTTTTGAAAACCGGCAATGCTGGGCCGGAACATCTGGTGCGCCTGACCTGGTATATTACCGACAAGCGTGAATATCTGGCCAATCTGCCCGAAATGGGTGCCATCTACCGCAAGCATATGGGGCGGAATTTTCCGGCCATGGCGATGGTGCAGGTGGTGGCGCTGATCGAGGATGACGCAAAGGTCGAAATCGAAGCAACCGCCGTCGTTCCCGATTAACCCGCCAGCTTGTCCTCAACCTGACTGGCAACGCCATCCGCGCGATCGGCCATGCGTGACAGCAATTCGATCGCTTCTTTCGGCATCACCGGCACTTCGACGCGCATTGGTGCCGCACTTGGGGTTGCGCGTGGCGCGGGCGCGGCAGCGCTGGCAAGCTTTCGCTCTGCCTCGCGCAATTCTTCTTCGAGGCCGGCAGTTTTGTCGGCCAGCATTAATCCTGCCATCAACAGCATCCGCGCTTCGGGCAGGCGACCAAGCGCATCGGCAAGCGCCTGCGCCTCGTTGTCAAGCAGCGCCGCTGCGGATTGCAAAAACTGCTCTTCCCCGGGCTGGCAAGCCACCTGAAAAGTCCGGCCGCCGATATGGATGTCTACCTCAGGCATCTGTTCGTCCCTCCACCAGCGGTTTCAATTCGTCGAGAATGGTATTCATTTCATCCACTTCGGCATTTCGCGTTGCCTTCAGCGCCTCCAGTTCGGCCTGCATGGAGGCATTTATTGCATCCGCATCGGGCACCATATCTGCATTGCGTTCCCGCAGGATCGCATTGGAATCGCGAAGTTGCGCATTGGCATCCTTGAGCCGCTGAAACTGGATATCCTGACTGGCAATGCGGTCGTTCAGGCGAGCAATCGTGTCTTCCAAGTCGCCGAGTCTTTCCGCCGCAGTCTCGCTGGCGGCAAGGGCGTGGCGTAGTTCAGAGATTTCCGAATTTGCTGCATTCAGGCCAGCTTGGGCCGCCTGTGCCTCGGACAAATCCGCCTCCAGATTACTCCGCGCGGCCTGTTCGGCGGCAGTTGCATTCACCGCCTCCTGAACCTTATCCTCAAGCGCGAGTTTTTCCGCCAACGCTGCATCACGCGCCTGTTCGGCGGCTTTCAGTTGATCCGCGACCGCTTGCCCGGCGCCTGCCGCGGCCTCCTTGGCGTCTTCAAGTTGAGCCACACGCTGCTCCGCTGCCAAACGCGCGGCCTCGGCATCACTCAAGCGGTTGCGGAGTTGCTCGTTGGCCGCCCGCTCGGCGTTCAGGTCGGTGCGCTCCTCGCCAATGGTTGCTTCCAACTCCAAGATCAGGGCCTGATCTCGCGCCCGCAATTCCTCTTGTTCAGCGGCCGTCTTGCCGCCGCCCTCGGCTGCGCTTACCAGTTTCGAGATTTTATCCAGCGCCGCAAAAATTCGCGCCTGATACTGGTCAATTTCTTCCATGGAGCTGCCTGTCCCCGTCGCTCGTTCGAATCGAAACACTTTGATTACACCAATTTTAGCCAATGTTTCAGCAAAATGCTTCCCCTGAAATATGAGACATTTAGCGGGTCCGCTTCCGCCGTCGAAATCTCGGGTTAAAACAGATGCGCCCACCCGTCTTTCACGTTAAGACCGCCTTATGGACAATAAAACCGCCGTCGTGCTTGGCCTTTTGATTCTGGGCGCTTTCCTGCTGGAATATTATGTGCTGCAAAGCGGCTTGCCGATCTATCTGGCGCGCAAGTTTGTCGATCTGGTCGAGCAGATGGCGATTTGGCGATAAATATCCTCAAAAGTTTCGATTAGGGGGATTCACAAGTGATTCGCTTTGTGCGATGATTAGTTTGAAGGCCTGCGCAGACAGGTCGCATGGGGCTAAAATGGCGCGAAAACAGAAAACAATCACGGTTAGTTCGCTGGTGGCTTTGGCCTTTGGCATTTCCCTCGCCGGATATTTCACTTTCGCCGCCGTGCAAGGGGACTACGGCGTATTTCGCAGGCTTCAGATCGAAGCCGAAAAAAGCCGCCTGGAAACCCAGTTGCAAGAGCTCCGCCTGTCCGTGGCTGTCATGGAAAACAAAACCCGCCGCATGTCGGATCACTACCTCGATCTTGACCTTCTGGACGAGCAGGCCCGAAAGGTGCTGGGTCTTGCGCGTGGCGACGAAATTGTAGTCCGCTGATCCTCCAAACCCTTCAGAATTTCAGCCCCGATCCCCGCAAGGGGATTTTTTTTGCATTTTTGGTCTGGAAGTGATAGGTAATGGTTTAGTATTAAACTAAATTGAAATCATCGGCGGAGACCAATCCGGATGGCAGCGAAAAAACCCGCAAAAAAACCCAATATTTCCAAGGATGAACTGCTGCATTTCTACCGGGAAATGCTTTTGATACGCCGATTCGAAGAAAAGGCTGGCCAATTGTACGGCATGGGCCTCATCGGTGGGTTCTGCCATCTTTATATCGGTCAAGAAGCGGTCGTTGTCGGTCTCGAGGCCACTTCAAAAGAGGGCGATCAGCGCATCACGTCTTATCGCGACCACGGGCATATGCTGGCCTGCGGCATGGACCCAAAAGGCGTCATGGCCGAGTTGACCGGTCGTGAAGGCGGCTATTCCAAGGGCAAGGGCGGCTCGATGCACATGTTTTCCAAGGAAAAGGAATTCTATGGCGGCCACGGCATTGTCGGCGCTCAGGTTCCTTTGGGCGCAGGCCTTGCCTTCGCCAATTGGTATCGCGGCAACGACAATGTGTCATTTACCTATTTTGGCGACGGCTCCGCCAACCAGGGCCAGGTTTACGAGACCTTCAACATGGCCGCCCTTTGGCAATTGCCGGTGGTTTTTGTCATCGAAAACAACCAATACGCCATGGGCACCTCGATGAAGCGTTCCACCTCAACGCCCGACATCTACACCCGCGGCGCGGCTTTTGGCATCCCCGGCGAAGCGGTTGACGGCATGGACGTTTTAGCCGTCAAAGCCGCCGGCGAAAAAGCTGTCGCCCACTGCCGCGCGGGCAAGGGGCCCTATATTCTGGAAATGAAAACCTATCGCTACCGAGGCCATTCCATGTCGGACCCGGCAAAATACCGTACCCGCGAAGAAGTGCAGAAAGTCCGCTCGGAAAAAGACCCGATCGACCATGTGCGCGATCTTCTGGTCGGTGGAAACCATGCCAGCGAGGATGAATTGAAAACGGTCGATAAGGAAATCAAGGCCGTCGTCAACGAAAGCGCCCAATTCGCACAGGATAGCCCAGAGCCGGACCTGTCCGAGCTTTGGACCGACATCTACGCGGAGGCGATCTAGTGGCTCATTTTGAAATCCACGCCAGCGACGTGGAGGCCGCAAAGACCTTTTATCATGGTCTATTCGGCTGGTCTTTCACGCCCATGCCCGGCGGTGAAGACATGCAGTATCACCTGATCGAAGGGTCGGGGATCGGCATGGATCAGGGACTTACCGCCGGTTTGATGGCCCGGATGGGACCACCCCCCGCCGTCGGCAGCCCGGTGCGCGGTGGCACCATGACATTTGAGGTAACGGATTGCGATCAAAGCTATGACTGGGCGTTATCAAACGGCGGCAAAGAGGCCCTGCCGCCCACGGATTACCCCGGAATTGGCCGCTGCGCCTATGTCGAGGACGGCCAGGGCAACATCGTTGGAATGATCAACCCTGCGACGGGAGAAAACTGAAATGGCAACCAATATTCTCATGCCCGCGCTCTCTCCGACGATGGAAGAAGGCAATCTGGCAAAATGGCTTGTGAAGGAAGGCGATGCCGTGTCTTCAGGCGATATTCTCGCCGAGATCGAAACCGACAAGGCCACGATGGAATTCGAGGCGGTCGACGATGGCATCATGGGTGAAATTCTGGTCGCTGAAGGTACCGAAGGCGTCAAGGTCAACACGCCGATAGCCGTCCTTCTGGAGGACGGTGAAGACGCAACAACCGCCAAGCCCGCCCAGGAAAATGGTCCCGCCGCGGAAAGCGCACCCAAAGAAGGCAAATCCGACGCGACACCCGCACCTGCGCAAGCCGCAACTCCTGCTCCACAGCCGCAAATGGAAGACATCCCCGAAGGCACCGCGTTCAAATCCATGACCGTGCGCGAGGCCCTGCGCGAAGGCATGTCCGAAGAAATGCGCCGCGATGAAAACGTCTTTTTGATGGGTGAAGAAGTCGCTGAATATGAGGGCGCTTATAAAATAAGCCAGGGAATGCTGGACGAATTCGGCCCCAAACGCGTTATCGACACACCGATCACCGAACACGGTTTCACCGGCATCGCCACCGGAGCAGCCTTCGCCGGTCTGCGCCCGATTGTCGAGTTCATGACCTTCAACTTTGCCATGCAGGCGATTGATCACATCATCAACTCCGCCGCCAAAACCCTCTATATGTCGGGCGGGCAAATGGGCTGTCCCATCGTCTTTCGCGGCGCCAATGGCGCTGCTGCCCGGGTCGGGGCACAACACAGCCAGGACTATGCCGCTTGGTATGCCCAGATCCCCGGCCTGAAAGTCGTCCAGCCCTATTCCGCCGCTGACGCCAAAGGCCTGATGAAATCCGCGATCCGCGATCCAAACCCGGTTCTGGTGCTGGAAAACGAAATTCTCTACGGCCAATCCTTTGACGTCCCCGATCTGGAAGATTTCACCGTCCCCATCGGCCGCGCACGCATCTGGCGGCAAGGCGATGATGTCACACTGATTTCCTTTGGGATCGGCATGAAATACGCGCTGGAGGCAGCCGATCAACTCGCCAAGGACGGCGTTTCAGCCGAGGTCATCGACCTGCGCTCGGTCCGCCCCATCGACTATGAAACCATCCTGACATCTGTCAAAAAAACCAACCGCTGCGTCACCATCGAAGAAGGCTTCCCGGTCTGCTCCATCGGCAACCACCTTTCGGCCTACATCATGACCCACGCCTTCGACTATCTCGACGCGCCGGTCCTCAACTGCACCGGCAAGGACGTCCCCATGCCCTATGCCGCCAACCTTGAAAAGCTTGCGCTCACCTCGACCAAAGAGGTTTTCGACGCCGTCAAAGCTGTCACTTATCGCTAAGGAGAAACCGGATGCCGATTGAAATCCTGATGCCCGCCCTCTCCCCCACGATGGAGGAAGGCACGCTTGCCAAATGGCTGGTTAAAGAAGGCGACGAGGTCTCTTCGGGCGATCTTCTCGCCGAGATTGAAACCGACAAGGCCACGATGGAGTTCGAAGCCGTCGAAGACGGCACCATCGGCAAAATCCTGGTCCAGGACGGAACCGAAGCGGTGAAGGTCAACACGCCAATCGCGATCCTTTTGGAAGACGGCGAAAGCATGGATGACGCAACCGCAACCCCAAAGGCCGCCGCCCCGGCGAAAGCCCCGGCAGAAGAAACAGCCGAACTCAAAACCACACCCCAACCAGCAGCAGCCACGGCCCCCGCGAAAGACGGCAACCGCATTTTCGCCTCGCCGCTGGCGCGCCGCATTGCCGCCGACCAGGGATTGGATCTCGCAACTCTCACAGGCTCCGGTCCCCATGGGCGCATCGTCAAAAGCGATGTCGAAGGTGCATCCGCCGCCCCAGCGACCAAGGCCAGCGCGACCGCGCCCGAAACTTCCGCGCCGCAAACCTCAGCCAGCTCGGATCAGATCAAGGCCATGTATCAGGACCGCGCCTATGAGGAAATTACCCTCAACGGCATGCGCAAAACCATCGCCTCGCGCCTTACCGAGGCCAAATCGACGATCCCGCATTTCTACCTGCGCCGCGATATCCATCTGGACGCCTTGCTGAAATTCCGCGCCGAACTCAACGCCGGCCTCGCCGACAAAGGCATCAAGCTCAGCGTCAACGATTTCATCATCAAAGCCTCGGCGCTTGCCCTTCAGGATGTGCCTGATTGCAACGCCGTCTGGGCCGGAGATCGCATCTTGAAGCTCACCCCATCAGATGTTGCTGTCGCGGTTGCCATCGAAGGGGGCCTCTTCACGCCGGTTCTCAAAGACGCCCATCAGAAAACCATTTCGACCCTTTCAAGCGAAATGAAAGACCTCGCGGCGCGCGCCCGCGACCGCAAACTCGCGCCGCATGAATACCAGGGCGGCAGCTTTGCCATCTCCAATCTTGGCATGTTCGGCATCCAGAATTTCGACGCGGTCATCAACCCGCCTCATGGCTCAATCCTCGCCATCGGGGCGGGTGAAAAGAAACCGATTGTCGGTAAAGACGGCGAATTAACCATCGCTACCGTCATGTCCGTCACCCTTTCCGTCGATCATCGGGTCATCGACGGCGCACTCGGGGCTGAGTTTCTGACGTCCGTCAAATCCTATCTGGAAAACCCGATTTCGATGCTCGCCTAAGCAAAAGGCCGGGTATCAAACCCGGCCTTCTTCTTTGCAAAAATACTCACTATCAACGGCTTATTCGCGAAAACCCGTCAGATTTTGCCTTCCAGCAACTGATCCATCGTGACCGAAGGCTGCGAACAACCGGCTTCCCCAACGATTTTCGCTGGAACCCCCGCCACGGTCTTGCAAGGCGGAATATCCTGCAACACAACCGAGCCCGCGGCAATTCTTGTGCAATAGCCGATGGTGATATTACCAAGCACTTTCGCCCCTGCACCAATCAAAACACCATTTTCGATATTCGGGTGACGATTGCCATCCGCCTTGCCCGTGCCCCCCAAGGTCACACTATGCAGCATCGAGACATTGTCCCCAACCACGGCCGTTTCACCAATCACAATCGAATGGGCGTGATCAATCATGATCCCTTGGCCAATTTTCGCCCCCGGATGAATGTCGATTCCATAGACCTCAGAAACCCGCATCTGCACAAAATAGGCCAGTTCCCTGCGATCATGCCGCCACAGCCAATTCGCCACGCGATAAGCCTGAACCCCTTGAAAACCCTTGAAAAACAGCATCGGCTGAATGAAACGATGACAGGCAGGATCACGCTCGAACACGGCCACAATATCCGCGCGCGCCGCCTTGCCCAGGCTTGGATCCTCCGCATAGGCCATATCGACGATTTCACGCAAAATCTGGTCCGGCATCTCGCCCGAGGACAACTTTAACGACATCCGATAAGCCAATGATTTCTCAAAGCTTTCGTGATGCAAAATCCCCGAATGGACAAGCCCACCCAGGTTTGGCTCACGCTCAACGATTTCCTTGGCCTCGGCGCGAATGCGATCCCAAACCGGATCAAACTCGGCAACATTTAGCTGTTGTTCTGACATCTTGCTTCCTCAAAACTTCCCCTGCTTTTACACTAGCTGGGCGCAAGCTGTCACGTTTAAAGGGCCAAAATGCCAAACTCAAACTATCGTGACCAGATCACAGAGCGGCTTACCGCCTTGCAAAAAGAAAGCGCGTTGTCGGAAGAAACCCGGAGCACCGTAATCCTCGACCAGCAATCCGTCGGGCGATTGTCCCGTATGGATGCCATGCAGCAACAAGCGATGGCTCAAGCCACCGAACGCCGCCGCGCGGTGGAGCGCCAAAAGTTAGAGGCGGCTCTGGCAAGGATCGACGCCGATGAATTCGGCTTTTGCGCTGACTGCGGCGACGATATTCCCCCTGCCCGCCTGGCACTTGATCCGACCGTTCTGCGCTGCATTTCCTGCGCAAGGGGCTAAGTTCAGAGGCGCGGTGGCAGCAATTGCGTTGCGTGAATCGCCAAACGAATTTCGCCCGCCGCAAAATCCCCGCCTTCAGCGGTGATCAACAGCGGCGTGTTTGACCAATAAGTCACCGGCGCACCCGATAGACCGCGCACCCATGATCCGATGTTCACATTCAGCCCATTGCCATAGCGGTTATCGGACCCCGCGACACCGATCCGCCAACTCGCAAGGCCAGTGCCCGTCAAAGTGGTCTTGACGATCCCACTGATCCCGGTGACTTGTGCCCCCGCAGGGATCACTACCGCGCTTGAGTTATCCGCGCCTGCTGTGATCACATGATCAAACTCGATCACTTGTTCCAGCGTCGCCGCGCCATTGATCGAAACCGAAACAGCCTCTTCAACAAAGTCCTCGCCGTCAAAGGTCGCGCCAAGCCCGACATCCTCGACATAAGCCCGCCAGCCCGGTTTGGGCTCTGCAAAAACCCAGCCCCCATTGGCAAAAATGGCGATCTGCCCGCCTTTGCCGTCCCAGGCATTAACAGCCCCGTTCGGCACAAAATAGGCCTCGCCCTCGTCAGGGGCCACCGGCGGCGTCACCACCCCTGTCGAGGCCAGGCGCAGATTCGCCAGCGCATCCAGGCGGGTAAAAGCTTCATTAACCGTCACATGTTTTTGCGCCTGTGCGGCCGCCACAAATGGCAACCCAAATTGTATCGTTTCACCCATCAATCTCTATCCTTGCAAATGAACCTGCACCAAATCTTTCAGAAATCTGCGCCACCTCGAAAGTGATCACTCCGCTTGCCCCATCACTGGCCTGCTGGGCGGCGAAATAGTCGAAGGTGCTGGTTGAAACCTCCACCTCGCGGCGAATGACACCCCCCGACCAAATGCGGACAAAATAGGCCTCAAACGTCTCGCCAAGCGGCACATCACCGCTGCTCCAACTATCGCCATCAATGCGCGTGCGGCGCGTCCAGCGCAGCGAAATATCGCCCAGAGCCGTGCGCGTTGCCCGCAGATGACAAGGCGCGAAGGGCCGCAAACCAATGCCGCGAAACGCCCGCGCCTGTTGCAGATAACTGCCATCCTCAACCGGGCGCTTGGCCGGGCCGACGCGATAGTATCGCACCAGATCCCTCGCTGAAGCGGCCAGATCAATCTGCCGTCGCGCCGCATTTAGCAGCACGAACTGGCTGCCAACCGGCCAAACCTCTGGCATTTCCGCCTCGCTACCACCCTGCCCACGCAAGAGGCCACTCAACCGGTAAAGGTCGTCACCCACCAAAGTCGCCGCGCTAAACTGGATCAGCTCCCAATGATCAACGCCGTCCCCAAAGGCCGCAAGGTTCGCCCCGTTCAACACCCGCTCTCGCTCCGCAGCACTCAGGCTGCCACCAAAAAGCCGCACCTCGACCCCGGCACCATTGTCAAAGCGATCGGGATCCGCAGCTTCAAGCGGCGTCTCGGAAACCCCGACCACGGACCTTTGCTCGATCAGTGTATTAAGCGCAAAACCATCCTCCTGAGGCGAGCCATAAACCGCGACCGACCCCGGCCAGGGCGTCGCCGTCACCGCGATATGGGGCGCATGAGGCACCTCCTCGCCACTGATCAGCGGAAGATCCAGAAACAAGGGATAGACGGGAACCGGTGCTACAAAATCCGACGGAACGGCCGCGTCATCCTCAAGATTTGGCGGCAGATATGCGGATTTTTCAACCCTTACAGCCTCGATCTTTCGCGCCCCCACATCCTCCAGCCGGTCGATCCGCGCAACGCCACCACCGATTTCAGACGGAAGCTCGATCACATCACCGACCCCCAGCGACGAGCGCGAGGGCGGCAAAGCAAATTGAACCGCCTCCCGGGCAATACGCGACTCCGCCAACCATCTTTCAGCCATCGCCCGCGCCTCGGCACCACTTAGCACCAGTGGCAACTCCGTTTCCGAAACACCAATTGCCGCCTCATCGGGCAAAACCGCTTCCGCAGCACCGGTTTCATAGGATCCATCAGCGCGAATGAACGACAAGCGCACCTTGCCGGCAAGCTCCGCCTCTGGCAGCCTTGTCGCCTCGATCGCATGTTCCGGCCCAAGGGCCACCAGATCCTCACTTACAATGTCCCCAACCGCCTCGGCATTGCGGTTTTGAAACCGTAAGGCTCCATTTTCCTCTACCGAATCAACACCATAAGCCAGCATTAGCGGCTGCAAGGACGCCCGCGCCGATTGAATGTCTCGCGCTTGATAACCGGTCACATTGCCGTAAAGACCAGCCACATCGACCTGTTCCAGACCGCTGCGTTCGCAGGTTTCGCGGATCACATCGCCAATCGTCTGAGCCCCCAGCCGGCCGTTCAACCAATGGCCTCGCGCATAGTTCGCAGCATCGCTCCAAAGCGTATCATTGCCGGGAAACTCCGGCCAGGGGCGGGCATCCCAAGCCCAGACATGCGCCAGATCCATATCAAGCATCTGCCGGTCGTCCAGCGGCGAGATGGGGTTATTGCCCGGGTCTCCCCAATAGGACAGCATCGCACGCAGATATTGCGCCTGCATAAAATCATCCCGCAAGCCATTGGAATAACGTGGCAATTGCGATTCATCCGACAATGCATCCAAAAAGGCATTGGGCTGGTTCGCACCTTTGTCTATCGCAGCACAGCCAATTTCGGTGAACACAATCGGCTTCAGACCCGCTTGCCACGCCGTCGAATTTGCCTCGCGAATGCCGCCAATCCGATTGTGGTGGGCGCGTCCCCACCAATTGCGCAAATCCTTGGTTCGAAACACCCAAGGTTCATCATAAGCGCCGTCAGTGATCGGGCTTCGCAACTGAAATTCCCGCGCTGCCGCCGAAGGGTAATACCAGTCAAACCCTTCACCGCCTTCGATATTGCCGCGCAGATATTCCAGCGCATAGATCGAACCTGCGTCGCGATCCAGATGATCTTCCTCGTCGCGCCAATCCGCAAGCGGCATGTAGTTGTCAATGCCAATAAAGTCGATATTAGCATCTGCCCAAAGCGGATCAAGGTGAAACAAAACATCACCGCTGCCATCATCCGGGTGATAACCGAAATATTCCGACCAATCCGCAGCATAGCTCAGCTTGGTCTCCGGCCCTAAAATACTGCGCACCTCAGCCGCAAGGCTGCGCAAGGCCTCAACGGCTGGGAAAGCGTCAGCACCGGTGCGGATATGCGTCAGTCCACGCATTTCCGAACCGATGCAAAAGGTGTCCACCCCACCCGCAACGGCACAAAGATGCGCATAGTGCAGAATGAACCGCCGATAGGACCATTCCGCCGGGCCGTTATAAGAAACGCCGCCCTCTTGTTGCACAAAGTCACTTGCAGATGCAGATCCAAAGAAAGCCGCTACCTCAGCGCCAGCCGCAGCCGTCTTGTCCGATGTCCCGCTTTGCCCCGGTGCCTTTTCAAGCGTGATCCGTCCCCGCCAGGGAATCACCGCCTGATCAATCGCCTCCGACCAGGGATCGCCAAGGACGTTTTCCGCAAGAATATCCATCAAAACAAATGGATAGAACATTACCTCGCGCCCCCGCGCCCGGATCTCACCAATCGCTTCGATCACCGATTGATCACAAGGTGTGCCGCCAAAAACCGGCCTGTCGTCGACCTGTCCGACGGCACTGGCCGTTGCCCTCGTTTGCCCGGACACGACCCAAGGCATTCCAACTCCGTCAAAGTCGGTCTGCTCGACCTTCGGAGCAATCTCGCAACTGCCGCATTTCAGGTTGTCGCCAAACCAGGAGACCACCAGACTGATCGACCCACAGGCCTCCAGCTCTTCGCAAAGGTCATCAAGCGACCCGGCAAAATCGGTTTTTCCGCGCGCCGAATTGACGTTCGCTGACCGGTTTTGACCTGGCCCGTATTCGAAATGCACCGGCGTCGTGGCCAGCGCATATTCTCCGGTGCCCGGAATCAGTGCGACCCCCTTGATCGCAAGCGCCGGATCGCTGCTGCCTGCCTTTGGCTGGGCACGACGAAAAACTTCAAAGGAAAACTGCGGCACCCGATTGCCAAATCGCGCCAGCGCAAGATCCTCGATCACAACATATGCCGTGCCGCGAAATGCCGGGGCCTGACCAACGCCTTCGACCGCTTCGATCTTGGCATCGGGCAATTGCATCTCGTCGCCGGGGTAAAATCGCAAATTCAGCTCATCCAGCGCGATTTCGTTGCCATCAGCCCAGACACGCCCGATCCGCGTCACCACACCTTCGCCAAGCGCCAGCGCGAGTGATACCGAATAGCTGTAGCTCTGGCTTGCAGACCCGCTGCCACCGCCTTTACCGCCGCCGCCTTCGGTGACAACCTCTTCTTTAAATCGCGAGGCCCAAATGACCTGACCTCCAACGCGCACCCGCCCAAAAGTCAAACCAACAGGTGCCCCTTCGCTGGCCCCGCTCAGATGAAACCGGTCGATCTTGCCGGTCGGGACAGCACTACTGCCATTGCCAAGTAATCGCTGATCTATCAGCCGCCCCAGGGTCGCCCCGACGGCACGTCCGATCACCGCGGATCCAAGGCCAAAAACCGTGCCGCCAACAGAGGCGCCAAGGCTCGCCCCGACTGCGGACAAAACCAATGTGGCCATCAAGCCCTCCGATCTGGAAATTCAAACCGGGCAACAACCCGGCGCGCCCAGGCGGCGCTTAAATGGTTTTCTATGACACCATGCCGACTATAGGCATGGATGAATTTCGACGTTGCACCGGTTGCAGATTGCAGCCCCAGATGCTTGGCAACAGCCGCACCTTTCATCCGAAACAGCAACACATCTCCGAGGGCCGCATCTGTCAGCGATTTTTGCAAAAGATGACGTGCCGCGCCCTGTTGCAACAACTCAACGCCCCTGGTTTCCGACCAATCCGGCGTATAGGCGGGCATCACTTCCGGCTCGTCCCCATAAAGGTTACGCCAAACCCCGCGCAGCAGACCAAGACAATCCGCCCCGACGCCTTTCACGCTTGCTTGGTGGTGATAAGGCGTGCCGATCCAGGTCCGCGCCTCGGTCAAAGCTTCAGCACTAATCATCCCAGGCTCCCCCCATCGTTGGAGGCGTCTTGCGTGGGATAAGTCATCGCCCAATCTTCGCCGGGAATATGGGGAAATCCCCTGAAATTCAGAAAGTTATGAAACTTCAGCCGACAGGTGTCCGCGCTCTTGTCGCAACCTGCGAAAACCCGCGCAGAGGTGTTTTCCGCCAAGGTTTGCGTGAACGGCTCCCAAAGCGTCAGCACCCGCGAACCAGCCTCGAAGCGGTCACTTTTCACCATTCGAAAAAGCCCCGCAAAGGGCCCGTCGCCAAGCACCAACCGACCGCGCTCAAACCATCCGGGTTCGAAATCCCCAAGGCCTTCGACCACAAAACGCCCCCGTCCCCCAGGAAGGGCGACATCCGCAAAAAAGCCCGGCAACTCCAGATCAACCCCACAGGCGGCATCGCCCAAGACCGCTGAACATTGCCGATGAAAGGCCCGACCCTGCGGTTGGTTCAGCGCCTCGGTCAGCCCGCGAACCTCCGCTTCAAAAACACCGCCCGAGCGGCGAATTTCCCCGATCGAGCCGCGAAACTGCAACAAACGTTGCGCCGGGGCCGCCCAATTCACCAGAAAGGCGCAAATCTCTGCACCATCAAAGCGACCGGCACGAATATCACCCTCATCAAGTCCAAGGTCGCTCAGCACGCCAATCGCAGCCGAATTATCGACCGATAACCCCGTGGAGGATTGAACAGCCGCCGCGTCCAAGCCGCTTTCCGCGCGGAAAATCACACCGTCAAAGCTGAGATTCCGGTCGTGATCGGTAAACCCCATCAAAACGCCATCGCGCCGGGTTATTTTCCAGCAACGACAAATCGAAGTCGCCCCACTGGCAAAATGAGCGGCCAGATCTTCATCAACCACCCGCATCAGACCCGTACCTCAACCACCGGAACATTCGGGATCTCGCCCGCAGAAAACCTCTGCATCGACATTTCCAATCGGTCAGTGTCAAAGCGAACCGGCACATCAAATTCAAAGCCGGCGTAGATCTCCGCGCCCGCATCCGGCGGGTCGTCGAAGGTGACAAAGCCGGTCTCGTAATCCACGGAAAAATGCACCGTTTCAAACAGTTGATCATCAGCAACCGCCAGCAAAACGCTGCCTTCAACCGGCTTTGAAATCCGCCTTTGATAACCGGAAACCCCAGATTTATACGCTTTGATCAGTTGAAATGCAGTGGTTTCACCATCACCACTTCCGATCTGCTGATCCAGAAATGTCACCTCTTTCGACGGCGCACAGGATTTGAAATCTGTCCAGTCTTTCCAACGAAACCCATAAAGCTGGCCATGACGCGCCTCGAAAAAGGCGATCAGCGTTTCGATGTCGTCAAGGGCACGCATTCCGACCCCCGCATCATAGCGCCGCCGCGAATCCGCCCAGGGGCTGTTTCGCTCCTCAAACCCGTTGGCCAGCGCGACGATCTCAGTACGCCTTTCCGGGCCACCGACCGAGCCGAAACTCAGGCTGGCGGGAAATCTGATTTCGTGGAAATTCATCTTTTCACCCCTCAGGTGTTGCGCGAGCCCCGCGCGATTGCACGGTTCATCTCAGCGGCGATCTGGCTACGCGAACGGCGAAAACTCTCGGCATCCGGCGCGCTTACATGCATGGTCACGTTGATCGCGCGACCCCCGCCTTCGGCACGCACCCCAAGCTTGCCATCAGCGCCCCGCGTCAAAGGCATGATCGCCTCCGGCCCCGCTTCGCCCATCAACCCCATGCCGCCGCGCATGGGAAAATTCGTCGGGCTGGACACAACACCGCCCCGCGCAAACGGTGTCACTTTGCCGGATGAAAAAGCCGCACCGTTTTCAAACGGCAAAACACCGCCAACCAACGACTGCAACCCATCCGAAATCAGCCCGCCCAGGGCGTTCTGCACCGGTTTCAAAGCCTGGGTCAGCGCCGAATTCACCATCGAGCGGCCCAAGGTGCGCAACGCATCCGACAGACGCGCTCCGTCAAAAACCAACCCGTCAAAGGCCTTGCGCAGCCCCAAACCGATAGATCGTGACAACCCATCGACTTGCCGCCCCGCGGCCCCAAGCGTGCTTTCCATCGCTTGCAGCTCGCTTTGAAAAGCCCCCGAAACCGTCCGCGCCGAATTGATCGAGGCCTCCAGCCCGCCAATGTCGCTTTCCAACAGGTCCAACTCATCTCGAATACTAGCCATCTTCCCTCCATTCCGTTGATTTATCAGGATAAAGTCTGCTCAACTCTTCCAGTCGCGACCGGTTCAAAACAGACGGTCCTTCGGCATCAAGCCCCAGCAACAGGCTCAATTCAGCGGGCGTCAGCGCCCAGAAATCAGCTGGCAACAGCTTCAGACCGCCAATGCCCGCCCGCATAAGCCCCGGCCAGTCAATCCGCGTCATGATCTACGCTGAATGAAACCGCCAAAAGCCGCGCGGCAATCCTGGCGGCACCCACCGGACCGCCTTCGATCTCCGCCGACAGCAGGTCGGGCAATTCACCCTTCCAGCCGCCACCGCGCAATCCCGCTGCCAGCAAATGCAAAAGATCCGCACTGGAAAATCGCCCGCTTTCAAAGCGCTCGACCAGATCAAGTAACGAGTCCGTCTCCAGCGCCGTTTCCAACTCCGCCAACGCACCAAGCGTCAGTTTCAGGAAATGCGTGACGCCATTCAGCACCAGCAAAACCTCGCCCCGGTAAGGATTTTCCATCAGATCGCCGTGAAGGTCAGCGCCCCGGCCGAGGCCATAGCAAGCTCGTAGGTCGCCTCGCCGTCGTGATTGCCGGCATATTCAATCGAAGTGATTTGAAACGGCCCCTCGACAATTCCGAAATCCGGGATGATCACCTGAAATTCCGGCACTTCCCCGTTGAAGAAAATCAGCCGCGCCCTTTCATCCGTATCCGCATCGCGAAATACCCCGGAGCCAGAAATCGCCGCTGATCTCACCCCAGCACCGCCCAGCAACTCGCGCCAGCCCCCGGTGCTTTCCAGCGTTGTTACATCAACCGCTTCGGCGTTGAACGTGATCCGGCTGGCCCGCAGACCGGCGACGGTTTCAAATCCACCGGAGCCCGTAAGATCCAGTTTGATCAGCAGATCCTTGCCCTTTTGAACACTCATGGAAAATTCCTTTTTATCAATAATTTAAAAGTCGTCAGTCCGCGCGCGAAACCACATATCAATGCGCCGCGAATTCACACCCGTTCCCCGGCGGGCCTTCGCTTTCAGAAAGCTCAAAGAGGTCAGGTTGCCCCGCGAAAGGGTCAGATTGGCATCCACCAAAACATCCGAAATCGCCGCCGCCAGGTCCTTTGCCTGGGCAAATCCAGCGGCATCAGAAATCACGCTCAAAAGTAAATCATGCCGCGCTCCCTCGCCCGTGGAATCCCCCTGCGCGGTTACGTTTTCATCGCCCAACAGCACATAAGTCACCGGCAAAACCCCGCCCGGCAAGGCATCAAAAACGTCTCCGCCGACCAGCGATTGCACCACCGGATCGCCTGAAACCGCCGCAAAAACGGCCGCCTGCAACGCCTGCGCCACACCATAGCTCATGCCGCAATCTCCTCTTTTGTGTAGCAGGTCACAAAAAGTGGCCCCGGCACGTTGTCGGCCACTGCCTCAACGCTGAAGATTCTTGTGTCATCGCGAAATCGCTGGCCGGGTTTGGGACGCGCCGGGCTATCAACCGCCGCCGCCCGCACCACAATACGGTAGGGCACGGTCGACACCTCGACCCCGCCGCTGCCACGCACCCGCCCCCGGTCAGCCCGGATCGCCCCCCAATGGGTGCCAAGCACGACCCAGCTTTCGCTATATCCTCCGGCGCCATCGGCAAGCTTTTGTTTTTCTTCCAAGAAAAGACGCCGGTTAAAAACAAGTGCGCTCATAGCGTTTGCCCACCCAGGCGGAAATCCCGATGCGAATCGAGCAGCGCCAACACCCCAAAGGGCATCAACGTATGGTCCGACGAAAGCGCCGTCCGGTTTTCGTAATAATGCGCCGCCAACAGGATCACCGCATGGCGCAGCGCAACCGCCACATCCGTCCAGGCCGCCCCATAACCGGCAGTGAACAGGACCACACCGTTACCTCCTAGCGGGATCGACGGAAAACCACCCTGCACCGCCTGCAAACAGGGGCGCTGTCCATCGCGCACCAATCGGTATTCCTCCGGTCCCAGAAGGGTTTCCGCACCCAAAGCATCGACCGTCTTAACCACATCGACCGAAATCACCGGCGCTACTGGCAAAACCTCGCGCCATCCATCGCGCCACCGTGTGACGTCATATTCAAACTGACGGCTCAACAACGCCTTGCCGATCCGCGTTTCAACAGCACCAATTGCTGCACGCAAAAAGGTCTCCAGCATCTGATCCTGACTACCATCATCGGCAAACCCGCTGCCAAGATGCAGATGATCTGCAAACTCTCGGATCGGCAAATCCACCCCTGATACCGGAGCAACCTCGGATAACATCATGGTTTTCTTCCTAATTTTCGTCCGTCCAGATGGGAAAACCGCGCGTGCGCCTCATCGCTCGGACGGAGAGGGAGCAGCTAGACAACAAAGCGCACGCGCAGAGACAGGTCCGGCCTCAACCGCACCTGCCATCGCTTGGGTTCAGGGAGGCCCTTAGACCGTTGCGAATTTCAGCACCTTGATGGCGTTAAAGTCGCTCACATCGCCGCCAACACGCTTGGTTGCATAAAACAGCACATGTGGCTTGGCGCTGAACGGATCGCGCAGAATGCGCAGGTCCGGACGCTCGGCAATCGTATAGCCCGAGGCAAAGTCACCAAAAGCAATTGCAGGCGACCAGGAGGCGATATCCGGCATGTCCTCGGAAATCAGCACCGGATAGCCCATCAGACGCGCAGGCTCACCCGCGGCAAGACCGTCAGACCAAAGGAAACGGCCATCCGCGTCCTTCATCTTGCGCACAGCCCCTGCCGTTTTGGAATTCATCACAAAAGATGCATTCGCGCGGTAACGCGCCCCAAGCGCATAAACCAGATCAACAATCGCATCAGCAGGGTTGGTCGCGTCGAAGTCACCATCCGCGCCGGTCAGGACATGACCGATTTCACCCCAAACCGCCGTCTCCGAAGGCGCCGAGCCATAGGTCAGAAAACCGGTTGGCTTGTCCACACCATCGCCCGAAACAAAGGCCGCCGCTTCGGCCCGCGCGAACTTGTCCGCAATGCGGTTCGCCACCCAGCCTTCAATGTCAAACGCACTGTCATCCAACAACCGTTGGGAGGCTTTGGGCAATGCCGACAATTCATGCAGAGGGATCGAAATCCGCTCGATCTGCGGCGTATCAGTCTCTGCTTGCGCCCCGGTTTCAGAAGCCCAGCCCGCACCGATTTCAGCGTGGTCAATCAAAACATCAAAAGACGTAGACTCAACCGACACCACATTGGCGACAGAGCGGATCGAGGCGGCATTTTTCAGAACGCTGGCAACCGTGTCCGAAGTCACAGGGTCAACCAGATAGCCGCCGTCGGCAGCAACCGACGTCGACAGCGCCTTTTCCTCCAGGTCAAGGCCGCGCATGGCATCGTCATCACCGGTGCGCAGATAAGACGCAAAAGCATGTTTGTGCGACAGGTCGGTTTCAGCACTTGCCGACAAGGCAGGACGCTGGAAAGGGGCAACAGATTTACGATCAATCATGGTCAAACGGGTTTCCTGTTTTTGGAGGCGGTTCTTAATTTCCGCCTGAAAAGTATTGAAATCATTCAAAAATCCAGCCATGGCAGATTTTACCTCCTGGGCCGGGTTCATTCCTGATGCAAGCTCGGAGGCCTGCATCTTGGTTTCAGTTTTGTGCATCAAATCTTCCTGTTTTCGATGAACTCTAGTGCTCGCGGTCATCCGCCAGCATGGCCCGGGCCTTGGTAAAAACCGCCGCCAGGTCCTGCACCAGATCCAAAGCGTCGGCATCCGCCTCAGCCTTTGAATCCACCCGTGCATCCGAAAGCATGGGGAATGTCACAATCGACACTTCCCACAGTTCCAGCTCATGCAAGAGCCGTTGGCCCCCAGCATTCTTTTCCGCCCGTTTGGTGCGGTATCCGATCGAAAGCCCGTCAATGGCTCCGGCACGGATCAACGACAGCGCCTCTGCGCCTTGTCGGATGTCCGCCAAAAGACGTCCCTTCACATAAAGGCCGGCCTCATCCTCGAAAATTTCATCCCAGACGCCGATCGGGTTCCTGGGGTCATGCTGCCAGAGCATCTTGACCCGTCCGCCACGTGCCGCCAAAGCCTTCAGCGCCGCGCTATAGGCCCCCTTCTGGACAACATCTCCCCCCTGATCGGGCGTGCCAAAAACCGAGGCATATCCCTTGATCACCTGCCCATCATCAAGTTGAACACCGTCGGAAAACGCGGTGAACTTGGTCTCCAGACCCGCAGATTGCTTTGCTTCTAACATATTGATATTCCTCAATTTGGGGCGAAATTCACCAGCGCGATAATGCCCTGGCTCACGATGAATCCAACCACGCCGTAAACCGCAAGCCAGAGGCGTTTTTCAAGCCGTTCCAACATGGACTCGATTGCCGTCAGGCGTCGCTCCAGCGCTGTCCACCGCTCTTCGGTAACGCGTTCATGGGTTTCAATTCTGGCCGACGCCCGGTCAAACGGTTCGTACAAAAAGCGCGATCCACTGCGCTGCCTCGGCTCACTCATCCGTGAGCGACGGCAAGCCCAAAAGACGCCGCTTTTCGTCCACGCTCAGAAAATCCGCTTCTCTCACGCGCGTCCACTGCGCATCCCGCTCCGCCGACAAGGCCGGGATGCGATCCAGATCCGGGGCGATTTCAACCATTTCCCCGCCATAGGCCGCAAGCCAATGCGAAAGGCTCGCCAGCACCTTTTGCGCCAGCGGCAGCACCGTCAGGCGATAAAACGCCCGGTGCGCCTCCTGATAATTCGCATAGGTCGCATCGCCGGGCAGACCCAGCAGCATCGGCGGCACCCCAAAGGCCAACGCAATATCACGCGCCGCGCTTTCCTTGGTTTTCTGGAATTCCATGTCCGAGGGCGAAAAGCCCATCGGCTTCCAATCGAGACCGCCTTCCAGCAACATCGGACGCCCCGCATTGGCGGCACCAGCATGGTATGACGACATTTCATCAAGCAAACGATCATATTGATCCTTGGCCAATTGCCCCTGTCCGTCGCTTCCCTTGTAGACCAGTGCCCCGGAGGGTCGCGCAGCATTATCCAACAAAGCCTTGGACCAACGCGCCGCTGCCGAATGCACATCCACCGCACAGGCCGCCGCCTGCATTGGCGACAGCCCGTAGTGGTCATCCTGCGGGTGGAAATTGCGGATGTGACAGATCGGCGTCAGCGCCCCGCTTGCCGCAAAGCGGTGCTTTTTAGCACCGATCCGGTATTCAAACCCAACCGGCCAGCCATCCCGGCCAGGCACCACCTGCATCCGGTCCGAGCGCAAGACATGCAATTCCACCGGCAGTCCTTCCTCGGCGGCCACCGCCTCCACATAGGCATTGCCGCTCAGCAATAACTGCCCAAACAACGCTTCCAGCAGGTCTGCACGCCCTTGGGATGGATTCGGCCGCGCCATCAATTCCACAAGCGGATGTTCTTCATAGCGCCGCTCGGCAGACTGAAAAACCACCGGCAAAGCCGCCGCCGCTTCTGCGATCATCTTGACGGACCGAAACCCCACCGGATTGCCCGCAAAGCCGGTTTTCATCAAGGAGGCCGTATCCCGCGCCGACCAGGCCACACGCCCGGCCCCATGAAAAGCAATCACCGGACCAGAGGCCGACGCCTTTTTCTCGGGCACAGCCTCGCCCCCCTTTTTTAGAAAACTCAACGCCATGTCTCATGCTCCCTTCGCTCGGGCAAATCGGGTTAAACCCGAAAAATTAATTGTGATTCAATATGTTAAAGGCTGCGCAATCTTGGGGCACGGAACTGCGCCGCGGGATTGATCATCAGATCGCTCAAGGCCCAGACCAAGGCATCAACGCGGTCCGGGCTGCCTTTGCCCTGAAACCCCCGCGCCGTCATCTCGCCCATCTGCGCTTCCAGAGCCCCAAGTCCCGGCCGGTGTTTCACCCGGCCCTGCTCGTAAAGCGCCGCTACCGGCTCTGCCCGTGCAGCTTTCCCACGAGAAGCGCGAACCGCCCTGTAGGACACCAGCGGATCAGCCTGCCGGATCACGGTTTCCACCAGATCGCCGCCCTGATTGACCTCGGCAACCAAACGATCAGCACCATAAGTGTGATAGGCCGCAATCGCAGCTTCTGCCCAGGTTTGCGGCGATGCGCCCGCGACACTTTCATCGGCAAGGACATAGGCCTGCCAATCTGTCGGTGGCCCCGTGGATTTGACCCCGGCCACGATTATCCCGCAATCATCCGACGCCGCATGGCCCGTCACCGGCGGATCAACCGCCACAACGATACGATCAAGCGCCGGGACATCCCGCACTACAACGGTCTCCAGCCCCGCAGCGCTCCACAAAGCCCCTTGCCGATCGCTCAGCAATTCGCCTTCGATCTCTTGGCGTCCCAGGCGGGTGCCGGCATATTTCTCCAGAATTTCATCCAGAAAGGACTTCGCCAGAAACGCACGGTTCGCCGTTGTCGCTGCCTTGGTCATCACGCTGCTGGGCCGCGCCAGAATATCACGCAGCACCTTGATGTTCTGCGGCGTTGTCGTCACCACCTGGCGCGGCTCCTCCCCCAGACGCAGACCAAACTGCAACATATCCCACGTCGCTTCGGCCTTCTTCCACTTGGCCAACTCGTCAACCCAGGCACAATCAAATTGCGGCCCCCGCAAAGCCTCCGGGTCACTGGCTGAATAAGCCTGCGCCACCGCCCCGTTTGGCCAGACCAGACGGCGCTTTGTCGCCTCCCACTTCGGACGGCGATCCGGTGGCGAACAGGCCATCAATCCGCTGTCGCCAAAGATCATCACATCGCGGGCCTGATCGTAGGTTTCCGCAACCAAAGCCACGCGTTTAGAGCGGCCCGGATCCAGTGGGCGGGCGCCTTCAACTTCGCTCCTGATCCATTCCGCCCCGGCGCGGGTTTTCCCTGCCCCACGGCCCCCAAGGATCACCCATGTTTTCCATTGGCCCGCAGGCGGCAGCTGATGCTCCAACGCCCAGAAATCAAACAGGTAGGGCAATGCCATCAAGGCATTGTCATCGAGATCGCCCAGAAACTCTTCAATCTGAGGCTGAGGTTTTGAGGCAAGCCAGGCGGCGCCCGATCTCAGTTCTGGCGGCGTCCAGGTCGATGGCATAACCCTCGACGAGTCCGTCTTGCGTACGGATGAGTTCATCAAGTCCGGCCTCCTTTTCGTTTAATGAATTCAGTGCTTTCCAATGGGTATTGAGCGCGTTTAGAATGTCGCTCATCCCACCGTCACGAGCCGCGATCTTTTCCTGAATCGCCGCCTCCAACATGTCTGAAATATTTTGGTATTGCGCACGCGCCGCGTCCACCCGGCGGCGTACCCGCTCAACGCGGTTCGGGAATATTGATGTCATGTTTGCTTCGCCTTCTCATGCTCCGCACGAGCAAAACGAGAAACGGCCGATCCATCGGATCGACCGTTTGCCCATTTCTTCCAGCTTGAAACAAGTTATACCTAAGAGAGTTCGATAAGTCAAGAACTTTCTTTAAAGTTGTGTTTCATTTCTATAAACCAAGTCGCGGACTATTCATCTTCCTTGGCTTCTGCGGCTTCTCTGGCGCGTTCTTCTGCGCGTTTCTGCGCCTCGATCTTGCGCCAGGCCCGCACGTTTTTGTTGTGTTCGCTTAATATCTCCGCAAAGGCATGGCCCCCGGTTCCATCGGCCACAAAGAACACGAAATTCGTCGTTGCCGGATTCATTACCGCTTCAATCGCCGCTTTTCCGGGATTGGCAATTGGCGTCGGTGGTAACCCGTCGATCACATAAGTGTTGTATTCCGTCCGTTTACGTAACTCACTTTGGCGAATGCCGCGTCCCAGCGACCCTTTGCCCTTGGTGATCCCATAAATCACCGTGGGGTCCGTTTGCAGCTTCATGCCCCGGTTCAGCCGGTTCATAAAGACCGAGGCGACGACTTCGCGCTCCGAGCCGACACCCGTTTCCTTTTCTACGATCGACGCCAGCGTCAACGCCTCATCTGGACTCTCCAGTGGCAGGCCTTCCGCGCGCAACTCCCATGCCTCGTTCAGGATCGTCTGCTGTGCGATCGTCATCCGGCGCAACAGCGACATCCGCGTGTCGCCCTTGGAAATCGAATAGGTATTGGGGGCCAGCGACCCCTCCGGTGGAATCTCTGCGACGTCACCGCTTAGCAATGGCTCTTCCAACAGGCGCTGCACTACCTGCCAACTGGTCAAACCTTCCGGGATCGTCACCTGATAAGCCAACGCGCGACCGCTGGTAATCAGGCCCAGCACCTCTTCCATGGATGAATATGCGGGCAACTTGTACTCGCCGAACTTCAGTCTTGAATCATCGCCCGAATACCGCGCGGCAATCCGAAAGATCTGGCCGTTGGCGATCAGACCCTGTTCTTCCAGTCGCTCGGACACCGCCTGCAAGCGATCACCCTGTTTGACCTCAAAGACGACATCCTCGTTGAACCCGCCCGGCTTTTCCATCTGAACGCCGCCCCAGGCGATGATCCCGCCCACCAGTGTCATCCCGAAAATCAACAATGTCAGCGCATTAGACGCGATATGGCGCACCATCAATCCGTTCCTACCCGTCAACTTTGGCAAAGATCACCGATGCATTGGTTCCGCCAAATCCGAATGAATTTGAAAGTGCCACATCTATCTTGCGTTTCACCGGCACCTTCGGCGCCAGATCAATCTTGGTCTCGATTGCCGGATTTTCAAGGTTCAGCGTTGGCGGTGCCACCTGATCACGGATCGCCAACAGGCAGAAAATCGCCTCCACAGCACCAGCCGCGCCCAACAAATGCCCGATCGCCGATTTGGTCGAGGACATTGTCACCTTGCCCGCCGCATCGCCCAGCATCCGCTCAACCGCGCCGAGTTCTATTGTATCAGCCATTGTCGAGGTGCCATGAGCGTTCACATAGTCCAGATCGCCCGGCTCTAGCCCGGCAGACTTCAAAGCCGCCTTCATCGAGCGATAACCACCGTCACCATCTTCGGCAGGGGCTGTAATGTGATAAGCATCACCCGAAAGCCCATACCCTTTGACCTCGGCGTAGATCTTCGCACCACGCGCCTTTGCGTGCTCGTATTCCTCCAGCACAACAACCCCGGCACCTTCGCCCATCACAAATCCGTCGCGGTCCTGGTCATAGGGCCGGGAGGCCGACTTGGGATCGTCTTTTCGCATTGTGGAGAGCGCCTTGCAGGCATTAAACCCGGCAATTCCCAATTCGCTGACCGGGGCTTCGGCCCCACCGGCGACCATGACATCCGCATCACCCAACATGATCAGCCGCGCCGCATCGCCAATCGCATGGGCACCGGTTGAACAGGCCGTCACAACCGCATGGTTTGGCCCCTTAAAACCGTAGCGGATCGACACCTGACCGGATACCAGATTGATCAACGCACCGGGAATAAAGAACGGCGAAATCCGCCTTGGGCCCCTGTCACGCAACGTGATCGCAGCCTCGGCAATCGAGGTTAGCCCACCAATCCCCGATCCGATCATCACCCCGGTTCTGAGGCGATCTTCTTCGCCTTCGGGTTTCCAGCCAGCATCACTGACCGCCTGTTCGGCCGCAGCAATACCGTAAAGAATAAAGTCATCAACCTTGCGACGGTCTTTCGGCTCCATCCAGTCATCAGGATTGAAAGTCCCGTCAGAGCCATCCCCAAAGGGGATTTCGCAGGCATAATCCGTAGCCAGATGACCGGCATCAAATCGTGAGATCGTACCGGCCCCGGACTGACTGTCCAATATGCGCGCCCAGGTTTCTTCTACCCCACAGGCCAGCGGACTGACCATTCCCAGTCCGGTTACTACCACTCGCCGCATCTTGCACCTCAATCGTCTTATTGGTCTTGCGCACTGATACACGGGTTCACAAACGCAGGGCAAGCGAAACGGATATTCTATGCCCTTCTCATGCAAAAGCCCGCCGATATTTTGGCAGGCTTTCGCTATGCGTTACATGCTTGTCGTGATCGCAGGATTTCTTGTAACAAAACCCCGATCCCGCACATGCGATGTCGCGCTAGATGAACTCCGCCACCGGCTCGCTTGCCGCCCGCGCCACTTCAAGCGCCTCGGCAAGGTCAATCGCGCGATTGAACAACGAGCGACCGATGATCGCGCCGCCAATGTTGCGGACATATTTCAGGCGTGAAATATCATCCAGGCTCTTGACCAGCCCACTGGCAATGACCGGCACCTTCGCCAATTCCGCAACCGCAGAAATATGCGCGACCGATGCATCGCCATCAATCCGGTCAGCCTCGATATCCGTGACCAGAAAACCAGCCAAAGGCACACCATCAAAGGCCGTAATCAGGCTTTCTGGTGTAATCGCGCTTTGCGTTTTCCAGCCGTCGACCATGACAAATCCGTCCTGCATATCGACCGCCACAACCAACTGATCGGGAAAATGCTTTGCCGCCGCCTTGATCATATCCGGGTACCAGACCGCAGCCGTCCCCACCACGACCCGGCCCGCACCGCGATCAATCCAATGCTCGATCTGCTCGGTCGAGCGCATACCACCGGCTACCTGAACCGGAATACCGGCTTTTCGCAGAATTTCTTCGACAATATCCGCATTGCTACCGGTTCCCGCGACCGCATCAAAATCGGTCACTTGCATCCATTCTGCCCCGGCCTCGACAAATTCCTTAGCCTTTTCAACGGGATCGACGTGCCAGATTTGAGGCTGATCAAGATCTCCGCGTGTCAGCGAGACCAGTTTGCCCGCCTGCAATTCAATCGTAGGATATAGCTGCATCTTATTCCTCCCCAGGGTTTTTTGGCCCGTACAACGCCTATGGCGTCACAGTTTCAGAACTTGTCGATTCCCGCAATTGGCGACTAGCCCTGACGGGATACACGTCCCATCATATGCATCATCACCTGCGCCGCGGTCATCGCTCCAAGGCCGTCGATATCGCGCTCTGGCATGAATTCTATCATGTTTACGCCGCAAAGTCGCGCTTTCGCGGCGACACCGTCCACGAGGTCAATAATTTCGCCAAAAGACATTCCCCCTCCGGTCCGCGCAATCACCCCCGGCATGATGGCCGGGTCGAGCGCATCCACATCAAGCGTCAAAAGGACATCCGCCCCTTCAGGGATCAGATCAACCGCCGCCCCGACGCCCTCACGGCGCAGCGTCGCCATCGGCACTAATGCTGCGCCATAATCAAGCGCCGCACGCCGCTCCACCTCAGAGGCCGAACCAAGCCCGCGCTGCCCGACCTGCACCATCCCCTTGATATGGGTCATCTCCGAGGCCCGCCGCATCGTGGATGACAATCCCAGATCCTCGCCATCAACAGAATCGCGCCAGTCGATATGGGCATCAATCTGCAAGATGGTAAAAGGTCCACGCCCGGCAAAAGCCTCAAAAACTGGAATCGGCACGCTGTCGTCACCCCCCATCACAAAGGGCACCGCACCGCTGGCAAGCACATCTGACACCAATTGCCTGATATTTGCGCGATTGGCGGCAAAATCATCGGCATCATAAGCAACGTCACCAAGATCAACACCCCGCCGACCCGGAGCAATCATCGGGCCGTCCAGATCGAAATGCCATTTTTCCACATTGGCCGCATAAAGGGCCGCCGCCCCACGCACCGCCTTTGGCGCATTGGCACAATAAGGCCCGACACTTGCATAGGGCGTCGCCCCCGGCACACCCAGAAAAGCCAGATCGCCCGGCAACAGCCCATCCGGCGTCACGTTTTCAAATCCAAGAAAGGTCGTTACATCGCCGGCCCCAAACATCTTGCCTAAATCCACCATATCGCCCTCTTCTTCTTTGTCGTCCAATACTCCCGCCGGAGGCTCCGACGGCTCACCCCTAATCAGACCCCTCAAGCAGCATCCTGCAACAAAAAAGGCGCCCCCCAGGGGGACGCCTTTCAAAAATCTTTTCCAAAGCCTTAAAGGATCAGGAAGCTTCGGTGATGAATTTAACCGCGTCTCCGAAGGACTGGATCGTTTCCGCCGCATCATCCGGGATTTCGATACCGAATTCTTCTTCAAAGGCCATGACCAGCTCAACGGTATCCAGGCTGTCTGCGCCCAGATCGTCGATGAACGACGCATTTTCGGTCACTTTGTCCTCGTCCACGCTCAGGTGCTCGACAACAATCTTTTTCACGCGATCAGCGATATCGCTCATATTACAGTCCTCATCGTTCTCGGGATTGCTCCCGTTTCGTTGGAGTTTGGCCTTTCGGCTCGAGATTGCCCCGCAAGCGAGGTGCGACCGCAGGTCTGGCGCAATGCCCGCCCCCCGGCAAATCTGGAGGGCCTATAGCACAAGTTGTCGGCGTGGCAAACGGATTCGACCTATTCCGGCGACCGGTGTTTCAGATCATCGCCATGCCACCGTTGACGTGCAGGGTCTGGCCCGTCATGTATCCTGCCTCGTTGGATGCCAGATAAAGCGCGGCGGCACCTATATCCAAAGGCGAGCCCATCTGACCGGCGGGAATTGCCCCCAGAATACCCTCTTTCTGGGTATCGTTCAGCTTGTCGGTCATCGCCGTGGCAATGAAACCGGGTGCAATGCAGTTGACCGTGATCCCGCGCGAGGCGACCTCGTAGGCAATGGATTTAGACATGCCGACCATCCCGGCCTTGGAGGCCGCATAGTTCGCCTGACCGGGATTGCCGGTGGTGCCAACGACGCTGGAAATATTGATGATCCGCCCCCAGCGGGACTTCATCATCCCACGGATCGCCCCGCGGCACAGCCGCATGGTGGAGGTGAGGTTGATGTCGATGACGCTTTGCCAATCCTCGTCGGACATGCGCATGAAGATGCTATCCTTGGTCACACCGGCATTATTGACCAGAATATCAAGCGTCCCCATCGCCTCGATTGCCTGTTTGGGCAATGCATCCACGGCCGCCATATCCGAAAGGTTACAAGGCAGCACATGGGCGCGTTCGCCAAGGTCTGCGGCCAAGGCCTCCAATGGCTCAAGACGGGTTCCCGACAGCGCAACATTGGCACCTGCGTCGTGCAACGCCTTGGCAATCGCGCCGCCAATACCACCGGAGGCTCCGGTTACAAGTGCATTCTTTCCTTCAAGATCAAACATTTATGCGCCTTCCTTAAGGTTATCAATCTGCCCGGTAACATCCGCAGACGTGCCAATCGCCGCCACACTTGCCTCGCGGTGAATGCGCCGGATCATGCCCGACAACGCCTTGCCAGCGCCAATTTCATAAAACGACGTCACACCGCTGGCCGCCATGGCCGCTACGCTTTCGCGCCAGCGCACCGATCCGGTGACCTGTTCGATCAACTGACGACGGATCGCCTCGGGATCGCTGGTTGGGGCGGCTGTAACATTGGCCACAAGCGGCACTTTTGGTGCAGCAATCGCGACATCCGCCAGCGCCTCGGCCATTGCATCGGCTGCGGGTTGCATCAAGGCGCAGTGAAACGGTGCGGAAACCGGCAGCAGGACCGCGCGCTTGGCACCCTCGGCCTTGGCAAGTTCCACGGCGCGTTCCACCGCCGCCTTGTTGCCCGAAACCACGACCTGCGCGGGATCATTGTCATTTGCCGCCTGACAAATCTCATCGCCCGCTGCTTGGGCGGCAACCTCGGTCACGGCGGCAAAATCAAGCCCCAGGATCGCCGCCATTGCCCCTTGCCCGACCGGAACGGCCTGTTGCATGGCAAGGCCACGGGTTTTCAAAAGACGCGCGGTATCGGCCAGATCAAGGGCGCCGGCGGCACAAAGCGCTGAGTATTCGCCCAAGGAATGGCCTGCGACAAAAGATGCCACGTCGATTTCCACACCTTCGGCATTCAAAGCGGCCATCGCTGCCATGGACGTTGCCATCAGGGCGGGTTGTGCGTTTTCGGTGAGGGTCAGTTCCGCGATGTCACCTTCAGCGATCAGTGCCGAAAGCTTTTGTGAAAGGGCTTCGTCTACCGCGTCGAAAACTGCCCGCGCGGCTGGATAATTTGCCGCCAGATCCTGCCCCATGCCGATCGCCTGAGCGCCCTGGCCCGGAAATACAAATGCCCGCATGAATACCCCGCCTTTTTGTTCAGATGCGTTTTGTCTCTAAACAGCGGTCTTGCAAACTTCCAGTGAAAATGCCGCCTGGGCCGGTTGTCGCCCTAGCAATAGTGTAATTCTTCGGAATTGCCGCCGGTCAGGTAAAGACCGGAGTTGATCCCGCGCGAAGCCACCTTGCGCCGTTTCAGGGCATCAAAAGCCGGTTTGAACCCCGGCGTATAGGCACGCGGGCGAAACCTCTGTTCGTCAAAATCGCGCGGTTTCGTTGCAAAGACCGCGCTTTGCGCGGCCAGCGGCTGATTAGGGCTGCGGCAAAAGATGGCCGCGCGCCCACAACAGACCAATGTTGGTTCAAATGATGCCGTGATCATACGCTCAATTCCCTCAAAGTGTTCGCGGCCAGTGCAGGACCGGCCGCGAAAATTGGGTTACGATTATTTCTTTTTGCCTTTTTTGCCGGAACCGGAGCCAGAGCCACCACCGGAGCCGTCGTCAGAGCCACCGCCGCTACCAGAGCCGCCACCGGAGCCGGAACCAGACCCGCCGCCGCTACCAGAGCCGCCACCGGAGCCGTCGTCAGAGCCACCGCCGCTACCAGAGCCGCCACCGGAGCCGGAGCCAGAGCCGCCGCCGCTACCAGAGCCGCCGCCGGAGCCGTCGTCAGAGCCACCACCGCTACCAGAGCCGCCACCGGAGCCAGAGCCACCACCGGAGCCATCGTCAGACCCGCCGCCGCTGCCAGAGCCGCCACCGGAGCCGTCGTCAGAGCCACCGCCGCTGCCAGAGCCGCCACCGGAGCCGGAGCCAGAGCCGCCGCCGCTACCAGAGCCGCCGCCGGAGCCGTCGTCAGAGCCACCGCCGCTGCCAGAGCCGCCGCCGGAGCCGTCGTCAGAACCGCCGCCGCTGCCAGAGCCGCCAGATCCCGAGCCGCCGGAGCCGGAGCCGCCTTCGCTACCGTCATCATCGCCGCCATCGTCATCGCCGCCGCCGCCGGAACCTTCGCCCTCGCCGCCGTCGCCAGTGCCGTCAGAGCCGGACCCTCCGTCTCCTGAGCCTCCTTCTTCATCATCACCGTCATCGCCGTCGTCACCACCGTCGTCGTCGTCTCCTCCGTCACCACCGTCGCCATCGTCACCGCCGTCGCTGTCATCTCCTCCGTCGCCGTCGCCGTCGTCGCCGTCGTCTCCTCCGTCGCCGTCGTCACCGCCGTCGCTGTCGTCGCCATCGTCGTCGCTATCGTCGCCGCTATCGTCGTCGTCACCGTCGCCATCACCGCCGCCATCACCGCCGTCGGAGTCGTCGCCATCGTCATCATTATTGTTGCCGCCACCGCCGCCATCGCCGTCGTCACCGCCGGACAGTCCGTCAAATCCAGTTGAAATCTGAATGGCGCTAAGATGGGTTTCGATGTCGGCACTGCTGTTTTCCAGCCCGTCTTTCACGACGTTGGCGCTGGCGATACCAAGAGTGATCACTGCGCCAATAATGCCGACGACATCGACTGATACGCCGCCTTCTTCGTCAGCTTTAAATTCTTCAAAACTTTTCCAGGCCATAAAATACCTCTTGGCAGTTCCGCAGCACGCCGCCCCCTCGGCTGGCCTGCGAATACAAGTCCCAATGGCCTCCTGATCAGGGCGTTTTCTGGGCCATTTCAGGAAGTTTCTGAGATATTTTCGACGATTGTCCGCGCTACTTCACAGGTGCCTTGAACCGGGGTGTTCTAGTGCTGAAACGCAAACAATCCCTCGCCGGTCAGTTGCATATCATGGCCATTGTGCCGCAATACATCCTAAGGGGTTAATGAGCGGTATCGCGGGGGGATTGACAAAGCCTTTAGGGCTTGCAGCGCTCGGTCAGTTCGCTATAAAGCGCCGTCTTTCGTCAAGATATATCACGCGGATGCCTCTCGTATGCGGACCGGCGAAAGATTTGGGTCCTGCATTTTGAAGCACGCTTTAAAAGGAAAAGAATATGGCGCTCTACGAGCATGTATTCATTGCGCGGCAGGATCTGTCGAACGCGCAAGCCGAAAGCCTGGTTGAGCATTTCGGTGCGATCCTCGCAGACAACGGTGGCAAGATCGTTGACAGCGAATACTGGGGCCTCAAAACGATGGCCTACAAGATCAACAAGAACCGCAAAGGCCATTATGCCTTTCTGAAAACCGATAGCCCGGCCCCTGCTGTGCAGGAAATGGAACGCCTGATGCGTCTGCACGACGACGTGATGCGCGTTATGACCATCAAGGTTGACGGTCACGAAGAAGGCCCATCGGTGGTTCTGCAAGCCAAAAACGCCCGTGACGAGCGTGGCCCCCGTGGCCCCCGCCGCGATTAACCCTCAGATAAGGATTTATTGAAATGGCTAACAAACCGTTTTTCCGCCGTCGCAAATCCTGCCCGTTCTCGGGGGATAATGCGCCAAAAATCGACTATAAAGACGTGAAGCTGCTGCAACGCTACATTTCCGAGCGTGGCAAAATTGTGCCTTCGCGTATCACCGCCGTTTCGGCCAAGAAGCAGCGTGAGCTGGCCCGTGCAATCAAACGCGCCCGCTTTCTCGCCCTTCTGCCCTATGCGGTTAAGTAAGGAGCACGGATCATGGATGTTATTCTTCTAGAACGTGTCGCGAAACTCGGCCAGATGGGCGATGTTGTCTCCGTCAAACAGGGCTATGCACGTAACTTTCTGCTGCCACAGGGCAAGGCGCTTCGTGCGTCCGAAGCCAATGTGAAGCATTTTGAATCGCAAAAAGCCCAGCTTGAAGCCTCCAACCTGGAAGCCAAAGGTGAAGCGGAAGCTGTTGCTGCCAAACTGGACGGTCAACAGTTCATCATCATCCGCTCGGCTTCTGATGCGGGTGCGCTTTATGGCTCGGTCACGACACGCGATGCCGCAGAAGCCGCAACCGAGGGTGGATTTACACTCGACAAGAAACAGGTGGTTCTGGATCGTCCGATCAAGGACCTTGGCCTGCATGATGTGTCGGTCGTCCTGCACCCCGAAGTGAACTGTTCGATTGCCCTGAACGTCGCACGTTCGGCTGAGGAAGCTGAATTGCAGGCCTCCGGCAAGTCAATCCAGGAGCTTGCAGCCGAGGCAGAAGCCGAAGCCGAGTTCGAGATCGCCGAGTTGTTTGAAGACATGGGTGCTGCGGCCCTGGACGAATTGGGCGAGGACGATGCCTCCCCTGTGGAAGTTCCAGAGACCGAAGCAGGCGACGACGAAGAGGCTTAAGGCTTTTTCTATCGGAAGAATTTTGCCGCGTCCGGTTTGTCCGGGCGCGGTTTTCTTTTGAGTATTTAGACAAAGAAGAAATTAAAAGGCTTTGAGTGTAACGCCGTTTTGTTCCAGACGGTTACGGACGCGTTCGGCCAGTTTTACAGCCGCTGGATTGTCGCCGTGGACGCAGATTGTGTCTGGTTTCACCGGGATCTTCTTACCGTTGATCGAGGTGACAGACTGGGTTTCGACCATTCTTAAAACATGATCAGCGGCGATGTCGGGGTCGTGGATCAGCGCGTCGGGGCGGCTGCGCGAGGTGAGCGTGCCGTCGTCATTGTATGTCCGGTCCGCGAAAACCTCCGCAACCATCGGCCCTCCTACCGCCTCGGCGGCGCTTTGGATTTCCGTCGCGGCGATGGCCATGATCACCAGGTCATCGCGGTAACAGCGCACAGCTTTGGCAAATGTATCCGCCATCGCGCGGTTGGTCATGCACATGTTGGAAAGCGCGCCGTGCATTTTGACGTGATGCACCCTTGCGCCCTCAGACGTGGCAATCGCCTCCAAAGCGCCGATCTGGTAGAGGATCATCGCACCAAGATCGAGCTCCGGCGTGCCGCTGATTTGCCGCCGTCCAAAGCCTTGCAGATCGTCAAAGCCGGGATGCGCGCCGATGGAGACACCCTTTTCAAGGCAAAGACGCACCGTTCGGGTCATCTCCGCCGGGTCACCAGCATGAAATCCGCAAGCCACATTGGCCGAGGTCACAATGTCGAGCATGGCCGCGTCGTCGCCCATTCTCCAGGGGCCAAAACTTTCGCCCAAGTCAGCGTTAAGGTCGATTTTCATGGGTTCTCTTTCGCAGAAATCATCCCGTCCACCAGATTATAAGCCAGAAGATCGGCAATGTCGCGCGGGTCACGGTGCAAAGGTTTCACCGAACCAGCCAGGGAATTGATCAAGGCTTGATGCTTTTTCCAAAGATCCACGGCGGTGGAGCGATCAATCAGCCGGAACGAAAAAGGCTCGTCACTTGGCATTTGTGCTGCGGCATCGAGCGCTGCCCGGGCCAATACGCCGATGCGGGGATAACCGCCGCTGGAGCCGCGGTCCGCCATCAACAGGACCGGCAGGCCATCGCCGCCGATCTGAATGTCGCCGTGGTTGATCACATCCGAGGCAATCGTCAGCCCATCCGCCGCCCCATCAAGCGGCCCGCCGGCAGGCGTCATGCGGGCACCCATCCGATCCCGCCGGGGGCTGAAGCTATATTGATCGCGCAGAAACTTTTCCAGCGTTTCCGGGGTGAAATGCGCGGTCTGCGGACCCTTCAACAGGGGCAGGCAACGCAGGTCGAAATAGTCCGGGCGGGGCAAGGCAACCTCGCCTTGGCCCTTTGATTGTGGACCAATTGGCAGGACATCACTCGAAGTTGGCGAAAAGCCAAAGCCCGCGCGCAGGTGGCTGGAGCGCGATCCAAGCATCCGGGGCGTCAGAAATCCGCCCTCAACATGCAAATAGCCGATCAGCCCTTCTCGGGTTGCACCGATTTCCAGCACATCGCCTTGGCGCAGGGTTTTGCTTCGTCGCCATCCGATAGGCGTGTCGTTCAGGCGGGCGTCCATTTCCGCCCCGCTTAAGGCAATATTAACCGCGTATTTTGCGATGAAACGGCCACCGTAGCCGGGCATCTCCAAAGCCGCTGCGTCGTGGGAATTTCCCAGCAGCGCCTGCCCCTCTGCCAGGGCATATTGATCGAGCGCCCCTCCGTTGGTCACACCAAACCGCAGGTAGCCCGGACGACCGCGATCCTGAATGGAGGCCCCCGGAACAATGCGCTCGACAAGCAGGCCCTCCGTCACAAAGCCACCTCGAAGGTCCAGGGTTTGTCAAATTCGGCCGCCGTGATCGGCACGAACGAGACCTTGTCGCCCGGTGACAACAAAAACGGGCGTTCCGCGTCGGGCTGCAAGCTGCGAAACGGGGTCTGGCCGATTTGCCGCCACCCCGTTGGAATTGGCGTCGCGGGCAGAACGGTTTGGCGCACCGCTACCAGAATTGCCCCTACCGGAACCGAAGGGCGCAGGGATTCAGCACGCGGAATATCCCATGCCGGGGCCATCTGACCAAGGTAGGCCAATCCCGGCGAAAATCCCAACATCGCGACATCCAGCACCTCGCTTGCGTGGCTATCGGGGATGTCCGCGGCGGCAATGCCGCTTAGGGCGGCAACCTCGTCAATATCTGGCCCAAAGCTGCCGCCGTAGACAACCGGCAGGCGAAAATGTCTTGGTTTGGGGCCGGCTATGCTGGTTTTTGCGGGCTGAGACAGCAAGCGACGTAGCGTGGACTTAAGCGCCTCGTAATCGCAGCTTAAGGGATCAAAGCGCACAAGGAGGGAGCGGAAACTTGGCATCGTCTCCAGAATTTCGCTCAGCCCTGCCGCCTGAACCCGCCGATCAAAGGCGGTAACGGCGGCGTTGATTTTGGGATCGTAACCTGCGCCAAACTCGATCAGCAGACCGGATTCACCAGCATCATGAAAGCGCGGATAATCGTTTGATGGCTGCATTTGCACCGGGAACCCTGGCATTTTGTTTAAGTTTTAGAAAGAAATCCCCGCGCCTGCCAGCGATTAAGGCCGCTTGAAGGGAATTCGTTAATCCTTACGGGGTTTCTTTGGGTCGTGGGGCGAATTGGGAAAGATGTGATGGGTGGATTGCCAGCAAATATTGAGACTGCGGCCAATGGGGCGATTGCGCCGCTGGAAACGGCTGCAAAACTGCAACCCGATCAAAAGGTTGCGGTGATTTTACGCTTGTTGCTGAAGGATGCAGAGGCCAGCACATTCAAGGCGTTCAGTGCCCATCAGATGTCGCGCGTCGTTCACGCGATGGCCTCATTGCGCTATGTATCCGAGGCGGCAATTCTGGAAGTTGTGCAGGAATTTCTGGCTGAAATTCAATCGCTTGGCATGCATTTCAAACCCGGTCTCGATGGCGCGATGAGTTTGCTGCGCGATCATCTGACGGATGAAGTTTGCGATATGCTGACCTCTGGCCGGGTGATCGAGGAGGTCGAAGACCCCTGGGTCAAGATCGAAAACCTTGGCGACAAGACTTTGGCCGCAATATTGTCGCGCGAAACCCCTGCGGCGGCGGCGATAGTTCTGGCGAAACTACCCTCGGGGCGGGCGGCTGAAACCCTTGGCCTTCTGGAGCCTGAGGTTGCGCAGGCGATCATGTTGGCCGCTGTCCGGGCCGGTCGCGTGGACCCCGCACGGGTGCTCGATATTGGCGAGGCGATTGCCGCCACCGCGCTGCGGCTTTCGGACACCGGCGCCTTCAAGGGCGATCCGGTCGCACGGGTTGGTGAGATATTGAACTTTGCACCAGGTGCGACACGCTCGCAATTGCTGGATGGCCTGCGCGAAGAAGACAGCGCATTGGCCGAACGCCTGCGCAAAGTCATGTTTACATTTGCCGATATTCCCGACCGGATAGAGCCGAAAGACGTGCCAAAAATCGCCCGTGGTGTGGACAATGACACCTTGGTGATGGCGCTGACCGCAGGTCAGACGAGTGACAAGAAAACCGTCGATTTCATCATGGAAAACCTTTCCAAACGCTTGTCGGAACAACTTGCCGAGGAGATTCGCGATCACGGTGAAGTAAAAGCCCGGGAAGCCGATGTCGCGATGAACGAGATTATTCAGAACATCCGCGATCTGGAAGCCAACGGTGAGATTTTTCTAACGATGTCAGAGGATTAATTGACTAAGGGTGTCTCAGGGTCATGCGATCTCAGAAGTCGTTGGCGTTTGTTTGCTGGGCGATTTCTGGTCCCAGCGGGCTTGCGTCTGTTCCACCCGTTCCCACTAGCGGTGGTAAACCTACCGGCAAGGGTTGTGCGGCGTCTGCGGCCCCCAGCATATTGCCGCTTGGGTCAGGCAGATCGCCAAGTGCCAGATTTGTGGGTGATAAGGTCGCTGCGTCTTTTGGTGCTGCAATGTTCGTGGCGCTTTTCAATAGCCCCTTTACCGGAGAGCCCGTGATTGCAATCGCCTTGCGCCCCGCGATCTGACCTAATCGACCCCGCAGGACCGCGTGGCCCTCGACATCTTCGAGGAACAGATTGGAAATCGAGGATGCGGCAATCGGCAGGACATCGCCCACCGCCAGCGCACCCGCCTCGGCCAGTGGCATTTCCAGCCGCTCCAGAACCGCACGCAGCCTGAGGGGTGCCGCAAGCAAAGCCGCCTCCAGATGGCGCGCCCAAAGGGAGTTTGGATCAGCCTTGCGCGGCCCCTCGCCTGACCAAAGTCGCAGCGGCAGCGCCAGCTTGATCGGGCCGCCACGCGCCCCTGATTGAAACTCCAGATCGCCGGAAACCATGCCAAAATCCCCGTCCGGCAGCACAAAGGGCAAACGTGCGGGGTCGGTTTCAAAGGCGTGATAGCGCAGTCGCGGCAGCGTTGCATTGTCGTAAAGTTCGGCCTGTTCATTGGGCAAGGAAGACAGCAGACTTTCACAAAACGCCCGCGTCAGCGCTGCATCAATCAACGTCGGGGCACGGCGTTCTTTGTAGACCTGCCGCTCTCCGGCACCGGTCGAAAGCTCGATCAGGGCATTGACCAGCAGCGGATCAAGCACCAAAAACCCTTGCGGCTGATCCTCTGCCTGCACCAGAACGATCAGCGATGGATCGTCAATGTCTGCGGCCAGTTTGGCAAATTCCGACACTTTTGTTTTCGGTGATTTCAAAACCGCACCAGCATCGAACAACTGCCGCGAGACCCGGCTGATCGCGACCGAGCAGGAGGCCGCGGCCACCGAAAATCCATCCGCTTCCTGCGCTTTGGAATGCGCGATGATCGCCTTAATTGCATTTGCCGCCATGAAGATTGTTGCTTTGCCAAATCTGCCGTTCCGGCCAACCTAGGCGCGGTGCCTTTGGAAATGGTTAACAATCTAAGCGATCGGCAGCGTCACGCGAAATGCGGCCCCGCCTTTGCCGGGGACATAACGGATCGTCCCACCAAGGTTGCGCATGATCTCACGACAAATCGCCAGTCCAAGCCCGGCACTGCCAGCAGCAGATGCATCCGACAATCGCGAGAATTTTTCAAAGATGATGTCCCGCTGATCCGGGGCAATCCCGCTGCCATTGTCGGCAAAATCAATGGAGACCTGCCCATCACGGCGGGCGACACGGATGGTCAACTCCGGGTTTGTGGCGTCGCAGTATTTCTGTGCGTTTGAGGCCAGGTTGATAAAAACCTGACTGAGCCGATCCAGATCGGTCGTCACCCGTATTTTTTCGCGCCCCTCGTTGCGATGGATCGTGATTTGCGGCGTCTGCGTGCTGGAAATTCCGGCGGCAAGTGCGCGGTCAATCAGACTGCTCAATTCCCCCTCGCTGGGGTTAAGGGTCGCCTGCCCGCTTTCCAGAAAACTGAGGTCCAGTAATTCGTCCAGCAGCCGCGTCAGGCGCTGGCTTTCGTCGTGGATGATGCCAGAAAAGCGGCGAATGTCAGCGGGCTCCATCTTGTCGCCACTGCGCAGAATTTCCGCAAAAGACCGGATCGAGGTCATCGGGGTTCTGAGTTCGTGGCTGATCTGACTGAGAAAGCCATCCTTTTGAACGGAGATTTCCGTCAGTTTGGTATTCGCCTCGCGCAATTGCGCTGCGGTCTTGACCAACTCGCGGGATTTTGCCTCCAGCTGGGCGGATTGCTCCATGATCTGTGCGGTTTCATCAGCGACCGCGATCAGGTCTTCGACCGAAACACTTGCCCCGCCGGTAAGCTGCCCGATCATGGCATGGGCCGTGGCGGCACCGACCGACCCGGCGAGTTCGCGCTCCAGATGGTCAACAAATTCCCGTGTCGGCTCGGGCATTGCGTTTTGACGGCCCTGTTCGGCGGCAGCCCGTTGAAACAGGGTCACGGCGGCATCATTGCCCATCACGCGCTGCGCCATGACCAGAAGATCATCGGTTTCCAGCGACATGGATTTCCACGATGCTTCGGCCTGGCTTAGTTCCAGCACATTGACGAATTGTGCGCCCTGCAACCGCTCCAACGGGGAGGGGAATGTCATCAGCGACACGACGACAAACAGCACCGCGTTTACACCCATTGACCAGATCAGAGCGTGGACCAGAGGGTCCATGTCATTCATGCCAAGCAGCGCCTGTGGCCGAAGGGCGCTGATCCCGAACGGACCGTTAAGCAGGACTTCGGCATTCATCAGCCAAACACCTTCGAAGCTTGGCAAAAACAGCGTGTAAATCCAGAGAGAAAACCCCGCAACGAGCCCGGCAAGTGCGCCTTTGCGCGTCGCCCCGCGCCAGAAAAGCCCGCCGATCATGGCAGGCACCACCTGTGCCACCCCGGTGAAAGCGATCAAACCGATGGAGGCCAGCGCACTGCTGCCGCCGGTTACGCGAAAATAGAAATAGCCAAGCGTCAGGACCGCAACGATGGAAAAGCGGCGTGACAGGATCAGAACATTGCGTACATCGCCGCTGAGTTGCAGGTTAGCGCCGCTTCGATAAAGGAAAATCGGCATGACGATGTGGTTCGAAACCATAGTTGCCAGGGCGATTGTCGCGACGATCACCATCGAGGTCGCGGAAGAAAATCCGCCCAGAAACACCAGCATCGCCAACAAGTCCTGATCATGAAAAATCGGCAAGGTCAGAACAAAGAGGTCCGGGTTGGCACCGGCGGGCATCTCGGTCAGGCCCATGACCGCAATGGGCAGCACAAAGAGGCTCATCAAAAACAGGTACAACGGAAAGGCCCAACTAGCGGTTCTGAGGTGCTGCTCGTCAGAGTTTTCAACCACCGTCACCTGAAACATCCGCGGCAGACAGACGATTGCAGCCGCAGACAGCAGCAACAGCGTCACCCAGCGCGATCCGCTGGCACTGTTGATGTCGATATCCGCGGCATCAATCCGCGCGAGGATGTCGCCCGGCCCGTTAGCGACCCCCCAGACGACAAAAATGCCGACCGACAAAAGCGCCACCAGTTTGACGACAGCCTCCACTGCGATGGCCATCACGACGCCGTGGTGCTGCTCGTTTGAATCCAATGTGCGGGTGCCAAAAAGGATGGTGAAAACCGCAAGCCCGGCCGCCACCCAAAAGGCGATGGCTTGCAAGCCCGGAGCGGTGCTGCCTTCGTCGATCTGTGCAAAGACGGAAAACGAAAGCGCGACCGATTGCAGTTGCAAAGCGATATAGGGCGTGGTGCCAGCGACGGCCAGAACGGTTACAACCACCGCCAGACCAGCACTTTTACCATAACGCGAGGATAAAAGGTCAGCGATGGAGGTAATCCTGTGCGTGCGCCCGATCCGAACGAGTTTTCGCAAAAACCACCACCAGCCGACAAAGACCAGCGTGGGGCCAAGATAAATCGCCAGAAACTCCAACCCGTTGCGTGCGGCTGAACCGACCGCCCCGTAAAAGGTCCAGGCGGTTGTGTAAATCGACAGCGACAGCGTGTAGACGAACGGCGATTTCAGCCAGCCAAGCCGCCCCTGCCGCGCCCGGCTGTCCGCCCCAAAGGCCACCGCAAACAGGAACGTGACATAAAGCGTAGCCACAAGGACCAATATGTTGAACGACAACATATCAGCCGTCGGTCAGATCGTCTTCGCGCGGCAAGCGATAGGACATCACAAAAGCCGCGAGGATCAGCGCCAACCAGAACACGAAGAAATAGATCGCCAGTGGCAATGCGGGCTGTGCGTCATCTGTGGCAAGGAACAAAAACGGCAGCGGCATCAGGATACCGATCGCCCCGACCAGCGGCAAAATGCGGGCGGCATCAATCCAGCGTTTGCGGCGATAGCTTTTGACGTCGAGAAACTTGGGATTGCCCTGCTCGCTCATTGCGCAAGCTCACGGACGACCTCTAGCATTTCCTGGTTCGAAAAAGGTTTGGTCATATAGCGATTGGCACCAAAACTGGCAGCGGCCTCGCGATCTTTGGCCTGCCCTTTGGCCGAAAGCATCAGTATCGGCAAATCCTTGGTCTCGGCCCCCGCACGTAGTTCACGCAAAATCTCAAAGCCGCTTTTTCCCGGCAGCATCACATCCAGAATGATCAGGTTGGGAGGCGTCGTTGCGGCGATTTCAGCAGCGCGTTGGCCATCGGAATGGGTCGAGACCTTCCAGCCGTCCTGACGCAGAATGAAACTGATTGCCTCTATGATATTAGGCTCATCCTCGATCAACAGGACGTGTTTGCCCATGATGTCCCCTCCCATAGCGTCGTTTATAAAATGGGAAGCGGTTGCGGTTGGCAAGACAATTGTCAAACCATTCAGGTATGAATTGACGGCTCGCGGCGTGCCGGGCAAGTCTGGCGGGGGCAAATCCGGCACGTCGGACCCACCTCCCGCGCGGGGTATTGATGGGGTCCGGGGCTGGTGCGAAAGGCCATTGTTGATTGCAAGACCGACAGGCCCGAGGCGGCGACAGCGCCATCATAGGTAGCAATGGCAAAGGCCTCGAACATTTGACCATCCGGCAAGACCAGCAGTTCATGTTCGGGCATATGCGGGCGGGCCATCGCGGTATAAAGCGACCAAAAGGCACAACCCGCGCCATAGCGTGGCAAGTGAAATCCCGCTAAAGGCTTTCGAAACAGCGTCGCCCCGGTCCCATCACAGATGATCATCCCAAAGGGTCGATCAAGTCCCGGAAAGAACGTCAGGCGGCGCAGGATCAGATCAAGTGGCAGGTTCAGTTGTTGCGCGAGCTTATAAGGCTCGGGTGGCTGATCGCCAATCGCTTTTGCCAATGCGCTTTGCGGCAAACGTGCCGCATCGCGCCGCAGACGCGCCAGGGCGACGGAAATCATCAGACTGGCCGCACTCGAAAGGCCCGGTGGTGAAAGCCGCGACATTACCCCTTCGACGGTTTCGCCACCACCGGGCTCAAGCGTCGGGAAGCTGTAATTGGCCGCGCCCAGAAAAGCGACGAGTTCATCCTGTGGCGTGGACAGGTTCTGTTCGCCTTCTGCCAGATGATCGAAATAGTGCACCAGATCCTGACTGAGGTCGGACAATCGCGCACTTTCGTCAAAGAGGTTATTGTGAAACCGCCGCCTTTGCAGCGGCTCCATGTCCTGAGATTGCGCCAGAATGCCGGAGGTGGAATGAATGGCGGTCACGCTCGACAACATCTCGTGCAGGCTTTCCGATAGATAGGGATCATGCGCAAGGCGATCCGACAGGGTGTCAACGATCTGTTCCAACTGAGCGCGGCGTTGGCGCAGGCTGGCCAATACGGCGGCCCATCCCGGAAAGCGGGTGATGAACTCCTCCAGCCGGGCTTCTTCGGCTTGCGGCTTTTCTTCGGAGGCGGCTAACCTCAGGATCCTTGCAAGGTCGCTTTGCCCGCCTTCGCCAAGACGCGCCGCATCGGTTTTTAGGGCCGCTGCGAGCGCCTGAAGAACCCGGCCACCGATTCCCCGACGGTTGTGTTCGATCAGGTTGAGATAGCTTGGCGAAATGCCACAGGTCTTTGCGACAGCCGATTGTTTTAACCCTAATGCCTCGCGGCGCTCACGAATGCGTGAACCAATCAGTGAACCGGCCATGAAAAACCTCGTTACTATTCAAGGCAATGGGCGCATATTTGTCAATTTTTTTACCCATTAGCCGTGCTTTGTGTTCAAACATTTACTAAAAAATTGTTTTAAGTCAATAATTTGTTGCAGCATTTACAAAGCATCTGAAATAATGACCCCAGCCAATCTTATCGGCTTGTTCCCTTACGTAACGGGGAAATCACACAGACACGAATGGGAGGAAATTCATGTCCACTTATAATCCGACACGTCGGGGTCTTCTGAAAACCGGTGCCGTTGCCGGTGCCGGTCTGGCGATGCCGCTGGTCTTTGCCGGCTCCGCTAGCGCTGATTCAGCCTATACAAACAAACCCACTGGCAGTTCTGTCACCCTTGGTTTCAACGTACCTCAAACCGGTCCTTACGCGGACGAGGGTGCGGACGAGCTTCGCGCATATGAGCTGGCTGTTGAGCACCTGAATGGCGGCGGCGACGGCGGCATGATGAACACGTTCTCGTCGAACTCGCTGAAGGGCAACGGTATCCTCGGCAAGAAAGTCGAGTATGTCACCGGTGATACGCAAACCAAATCGGACGCGGCAAGGGCTTCGGCCAAGTCGATGATCGAAAAAGACGGCGCCGTGATGATCACGGGCGGTTCGTCTTCGGGTGTTGCGATTGCGGTTCAGGGCCTTTGCCAGGACGCAGGCGTCATCTTTATGGCGGGTCTGACCCACTCCAACGACACCACCGGTAAAGACAAGAAAGCCAACGGCTTCCGTCACTTCTTTAACGGCTATATGTCCGGTGCAGCGCTCGCGCCTGTGCTTGAAAAGATGTACGGCAAAGATCGTAAAGCCTATCACCTGACCGCTGACTACACCTGGGGCTGGACACAGCAGGAATCCATTGCTGCGGCCACTGAAGGCAAAGGCTGGGAGACCGTGAACAACGTTCTCACACCGCTGGCGACCACGGACTTCTCGTCCTATGTGGCCCCGGTTTTGAACTCCGGTGCTGACGTTCTGGTTCTGAACCACTACGGCGGGAACATGGTGAACTCGCTGACTGCTGCGGTTCAGTTCGGCCTGCGTGACAAACAAGTGAACGGCAAGAACTTTGAAATCGTCGTGCCACTTTACTCGCGCCTGATGGCTCGGGGTGCTGGTGCCAACGTTAAAGGCATCTTTGGCTCCACCAACTGGCACTGGTCGCTGCAGGATGAGGGTTCCAAAGCCTTCGTTAAATCCTTCGGTACCAAATACGGCTTCCCACCATCGCAGGCAGCCCACACGGTTTATTGTCAGACATTGCTCTATGCCGACGCGGCCGAGCGTGCAGGCACATTCAACCCATGTGGCATCGCCGAAGCCCTGGAAGGCTACAAATTCGACGGTCTTGGCAACGGTGCAACCGAGTACCGCGCCGAAGATCACCAGTGCTTCAAAGACGTGCTGGTTGTGAAGGGTAAAGAAAACCCGACATCCGAGTTTGACCTTCTGGAAATTGTCGAAGTGACACCACGGGCACAGGTCGAATACGCACCGGATCACCCGATGTTTGCGGGTGGCGATCTTGGTGCATGTAACCCAGGCGCTTAACGCCAGAGGTGAATGGTTCCCCTTATGGGGCCCTTTCCCGGAGCGCATCAGAACCTCCCCGGTTGATTGCGCTCCGGGTTTCCGGCTAACTGCCGATAATCCTGAAATTTTCCAAGGGTGGGGAAGATGGACGCAATCCTTCTGCAAATCCTGAACGGTCTGGACAAAGGCAGCGCCTATGCGCTGATTGCCCTCGGCCTGACACTGATCTTCGGCACGCTCGGCGTGGTGAACTTTGCACATGGCGCGATCTTCATGATCGGGGCCTTCACAGCCGTAACGCTGTCGAAAATACTGAGCTTTTCGTTTGTGACCCTGAGCGAGACCGAGAAGAACTTTCTTGGTAATCCGCTAGAGGTGAAAACGCCTTATGTGGTCCATTGGTTCGGTGAAAGTGCCGGGCTTGGGATCATAGACTGGGCGGTTCCCCTGGCGATCCTGTTCTCCATCCCCATCATGCTGTTGGTCGGCTTCATCATGGAGCGCGGCCTGATCAAGCATTTCTATCACCGTCCCCACGCGGATCAGATCCTTGTGACCTTTGGCCTTGCGATTGTTCTGCAAGAAATCATCAAAGCCTTCTTCGGGGCCAACCCGATCCCCACTGGCGCACCCGAGGCGTTTCGGGGCTCGTTCGACTTTGGGGTCTGGATTGGCTACGCGGAAAACGCGATCATCTACCCCTATTGGCGGCTTGTTTACTTTGCCTTCGCGGCCCTTGTGATCGGCGCGGTCTTCTCCTTCCTGCAATTCACAACCTTCGGGATGGTCGTGCGGGCCGGTATGGCAGATCGTGAAACGGTTGGATTGCTGGGCATCAACATCGACAAACGGTTCACCATTATGTTCGGGGTGGCGGCAGCCGTCGCGGGATTGGCGGGTGTTATGTACGCCCCGATCAACAGTCCGAATTACCACATGGGCATGGACTTCCTTGTGCTGTCGTTTGTTGTGGTGGTTGTCGGCGGCATGGGCTCACTTCCGGGCGCGGTTCTGGCAGGCTTCCTGCTGGGGATCCTGGAAAGCTTTGCCTCGATGAACCTCTTTAAAACCATCCTTCCGGGGATTGACCAGATCATCATCTACCTTGTGGCCATCGCTATCCTTCTGACCCGTCCGCGCGGTCTGTTGGGGCGCAAAGGCGTGATGGAGGAATAAGACATGAAACTTCTCGGTTTAAACGAAAAAGACACCCGCTTCCTTCTGATCGTTGTCGCTTTGACACTGTTCACCCCGATCATCCTGCAACCCTTTGCCGAAGACTCCGGCCTGGCCCAGTTTAACGCCGGCTACCCGGATCTGATGCAACGCTTTGCGATCTTTGGGATTTTCGCCATCGGGTTCAACATCCTCTTTGGTCTGACCGGCTACCTCTCCTTTGGCCATGCGGCCTTTCTGGGGGTCGGTTCCTACTCTACCGTCTGGATGTTCAAACTGCTGAACTACAACGTGATGCCGGGCCTTGTGCTGGCGATCATCACCTCGGGCATCTTTGCCCTGCTGATCGGCTACATCTCGCTTAGACGCTCGGGCATCTACTTTTCGATCCTAACGCTCGCGTTCGCCCAGATGAGCTTTAACCTCGCCTATTCGGTGCTTACGCCGCTGACCAACGGCGAAACCGGCTTGCAGGTCTACACGTCCGATCCACAAATCCTGCTCGGTGAAGGGGGGCTGACGACAACGCATTTCTTCGGCATTCCGATGAACCTCAGCTGGCAACCCGAGGTTCTGGGGCGTCTCTACACCTTTAACTTTGGCTACTACTTCTGTGCCGTTATCGCGATTGCCGCCTTCTACCTCAGCCTGCGGATTTTCCGCTCGCCGTTTGGATTGATGCTGCGGGCAATCAAGACCAACCAGACACGTCTGAATTACACCGGCCTCAACTCGCGTCCCTACACCCTGGCGGCTTTCGTGATCTCGGGCATGTATGCCGGGCTTGCGGGTGGTTTGCTGGCCTCGATGGACCCGCTGGCGGGCGCGGAGCGGATGCAATGGACCGCCTCGGGCGAAGTTGTTCTGATGACCATCCTTGGCGGTGCGGGCACCATGATGGGCCCGGTTCTTGGTGCAGGCTTCATCAAATATTTCGAGAACATTTTCTCCAAGATCAACAGCTCGATCCTGCACGCCTGGTTCTCGGCGCTGCCCGATGGGCTGGAAGACTTCATCGTCGCCATCATCTACCCGTTTGTTGGCAAAGGCTGGCACCTGACCCTTGGTGGATTGTTCATGCTGGTCGTGATCTTCCTGCCCGGTGGCCTTGTTGAGGGCGGCCAACGTATCGCAGCCCTTGTCCGCCGGATGCGCGGCGGCAAGTCCGGCGATGATGCAGATCGTCAATCAAAAGCAGCTTCAACGGCTGCGGAATAAGGGAGGGCGTCATGGGAATTCTTGAAGTCAAAAATGTCTCCAAACGCTTTGGCGGACTACAGGCACTTGGCGATGTGAACCTCTCGGTTGAGGAAAACACCGTCCATGCGATCATCGGGCCGAACGGGGCTGGAAAATCAACCTTGCTGAACTGTTTCATCGGCAAGCTGATGCCCGACACCGGGTCCGTGATGTTCGACGGCCATTCGTTGCTGGGCATTAAACCACACGAGATCAACCAGTTGGGTGTCTCGCGTGTGTTCCAAACGCCCGAAATTTTCTCCGACCTCACCGTATTTGAAAACGTCATGATCGCCTGTTTCGCCAAACGAGACGGCGCGTTTCGGATGCATGCTTTTGTCAGCGTGAACGACGAACACGACATCCGCGACAAGGCTGAACAAATGTTGATCGACGTCAACATGCAGGACAAAAAGGACGTCCATGCGGCATCACTTTCGCGCGGCGACAAACGGCGTCTGGAAATGGCGATGTGTCTGGCACAAGACCCCAAACTGCTGCTCCTTGACGAGCCGACGGCGGGCATGGCGCGGGCGGATACAAACAACACCATTGATCTTTTGAAAGAGATCAAGGCCAAGCGCGACATCACCATGGCCATCATCGAACACGACATGCATGTGGTGTTCTCGCTGGCCGAAAAAATCACGGTGCTGGCACAGGGTACGCCGATTGTTGAAGACGTGCCCGAAAAGATCAAAGGCCACCCCAAAGTCCAGGAAGCATACCTGGGCACCGCGCATTAAGGGAGCTGAACATGACCCTCACCGACGACAAAAAGCTGGCCGCCCGCGAGCGTCCCGATTTTTCGCGCCACGCCAATCAGGCGGCAACCGCACCGGCCTATTTTTCGGTCTATGACGTCCACGCCTATTACGGTGAAAGCTACATTGTGCAAGGCGTCACCTTTAACGTCCACGAAGGCGAAATCCTCGCCCTTCTGGGGCGCAACGGCGCCGGTAAAACCTCGACCTTGCGGGCCATTGCCCAGATCGGCTCGCCGATGCTGACCCAAGGCGAGGTCTGGCTTGACCACCAGGCGCTCCATAAAATGAAGGCCCACGAGGCCAGCCAGGCAGGCGTTGGCCTGGTTCCAGAAGATCGCCGGATTATCCAAGGCCTGACGGTTGAGGAAAACATCCAGCTTGCCCAGATCGCCCCACCGATCGGCTGGTCGCTCGATCGGATCTACGACCTCTTCCCGCGCTTGGGCGAACGCCGCAAGCAAGAAGGCACCACGCTTTCGGGCGGCGAACAACAGATGCTCGCCATCGGCCGTGCCCTGGCCCGCGACGTCAAAGTCCTGCTGCTCGACGAACCTTACGAGGGCCTTGCCCCCGTCATCGTACAGGAGATCGAAAAGACGCTCCGCCACATCAAGGAACAGGGCATCACCACGGTGATCGTTGAACAAAACGCAGTTGCCGCCCTCAACCTTGCAGATCGCGCCGTGATCCTTGATACCGGTTCCGTGGTTTTTGACGGGACCGCGCAAGAGGTGCTTGATAACGAAGCGCTTCGCCACGAATATCTCGCCATCTGAGCCACGCGATTGCGCTTGTTTACACGACCGGACGCCCGTTCACGCGGGCGGCCTACAATTGGGATGAAAAGACATGACCGCCAAAGAGATCTACGCCCCCTCCCCCGAATTTGTTGCCAACGCGAAAATTGACCGCGCCCAATACGACGCGATGTATCAAGCCTCGTTGCTTGATCCAGAGGCTTTCTGGGCAGAACACGGCCAGCGCATCGACTGGATGAAACCCTTTACCAAGGTGCGCAATGTCTCTTACGCCCATCCCGACGTGTCGATCAAATGGTATGAGGATGGCGAATTAAACGTCTCGACCAATTGCATCGACCGGCATCTGGAAACCCGCGGCGATCAAACCGCGATCATCTGGGAAAGCGACGATCCCGGCATCTCCAAACACATCACCTATGCGGAGCTTTCCGAACAGGTGAACAAGCTTTCCAACGTCTACAAATCGCTCGGCATCGGCAAAGGCGACCGCGTCGTCCTTTACATGCCGATGATCCCCGAAGCGGCCTATGCGATGCTGGCGTGTAACCGCATTGGCGCCGTCCACTCCATTGTTTTCGCAGGATTTTCACCCGAGGCTTTGGCCGCCCGGGTTGACGGCTGCAAGGCAGCACTTGTGGTCACAGCGGACGAAGCCCCACGCGGCGGCAAAGCCACACCCTTGAAAGCCAACGTCGACAAAGCGCTCGACATCGCAGGCGACACGCAGGTCTTGGTGGTCGAACGCACCGGCGGCGATGTGGCGATGAAAGAGGGCCGCGATCACGCCTATCACACGTTGACGGCCCATGCCTCAGCTGACTGCCCGCCCGAACCGATGAACGCCGAAGATCCGCTGTTTATCCTCTACACATCCGGCTCCACTGGCGCACCTAAAGGCGTGGTCCACACCACCGGTGGCTATCTCGTCTGGGCGGCAATGACCCACGAGCTGGTGTTCGATTACCACGACGGCGACGTCTACTGGTGCACCGCAGACGTCGGATGGGTCACCGGCCACAGCTATATCGTCTACGGCCCACTCGCCAACGGTGCCACCACGCTGATGTTTGAGGGCGTGCCAACCTACCCCGATGTGGGCCGGTTCTGGGCCGTCTGCGAAAAGCATAAGGTAAACCAGTTCTACACCGCCCCCACAGCCATCCGCGCCCTCATGGCACATGGGGACGAGCCCGTTGCGAAATACGACCTCTCCTCGATCAAAGTCCTTGGCACGGTCGGCGAACCGATCAACCCAGAGGCCTGGGCCTGGTACAATGACATCGTCGGCAAGGGCAACTGCCCCATCGTCGATACATGGTGGCAAACCGAAACCGGCGGTCATTTGATGACCCCCCTGCCCGGCGCGATTGACGCCAAACCCGGCTCCTGCACATTGCCGTTTTTTGGCGTCGAACCGGTGATTCTGGAGCCACAAACCGGCGAAGAAATCACCACAACCGAGGCCGAAGGTGTGCTCTGCATGAAAGCCTCCTGGCCCGGCCAGATGCGCACGGTTTACGGCGATCATGAACGTTTCGTGAAAACCTATTTCTCTGATTACAAAGGCTACTACTTCACCGGCGACGGCTGCCGTCGCGACGCCGATGGCTACTATTGGATCACGGGCCGCGTGGACGACGTGATCAACGTCTCCGGTCACCGCATGGGCACCGCCGAAGTCGAAAGCGCGCTTGTGGCCCACAAAGCGGTCTCAGAATCCGCCGTCGTGGGCTTCCCGCACGACATCAAAGGCCAGGGCATCTATTGCTACGTCACCCTGATGGACGGCGAAGAATATACCGACGAGCTGAAAGTCGAGTTACGCAACTGGGTCCGCAAGGAAATCGGCCCGATCGCCTCGCCGGATTACATCCAATGGGCCCCCGGCCTGCCAAAAACCCGCTCGGGCAAAATCATGCGGCGTATTTTGCGCAAAATCGCAGAAAACGACTTTGGCGCGCTTGGCGATACCTCAACCCTCGCGGACCCCAGCGTCGTTGAAGACCTGATCGCCAATCGCAAACCAGACTAATACCGCGCTTCTTCTTTGCAAAAATACTCAAAAAAACCGCCGTGTCCTCGGGATGCGGCGGTTTTTCTAGGCTTGCGCCTCTGCCGCACGCTCCTGCCGTTTCCGCCGAACAGCAGCACGTTTCGTCATAATCGACGAGGTCACAACCCCCACCGTCACAATCCCGATCAGGATCGTCGAAAGCGCATTGATCTCCGGACTGACCCCCAATCGCACCGCTGAAAATATCTTCATCGGCAGGGTTGTGGCCGAGGGACCAGAGGCAAAGCTTGCGATCACCAGATCATCAAGCGACAGGGTAAAGGCCAGCAACCAGCCTGAAATCACCGCCGGGGCAATGATTGGCAGGGTGACTGAGCGAAACGCATCAAACGGCGTGCATCCCAGATCAAGCGCTGCTTCTTCCAGCGAGCGATCAAAAGACACCAACCGGGAGGAGACAACGACGGACACGTAACACATTGAAAAGGTTGCATGTGCCAGCACAATCGTGGTGACCCCGCGATCAAGCCCCATGGAAATGAACAACAGCAACAACGACAGACCGGTGATCACATCAGGCACCACAAGGGGCGCGTAGATCATCCCGGAAAACAGTGTTCGTCCCATAAACCGCCCGCCGCGCACCAGCACGTAGGCGGCCATCGTCCCCAGCAACGTTGCGATTGTCGAAGAGATCAAGCCAACTTGTAGCGTCACCAAAGCGGCGTCCATGAACGCCTCGTTTTGCAACAATTCGCCGTACCATTTGGTTGAAAACCCGGCCCAGACCGTCACCAGCTTGGACGAGTTGAACGAATAAATCATCAGGATCAGGATCGGCAGATAAAGAAACACAAACCCAAGCGTCAGCGATGTTGCATTGAACCAGGTAAACCGCCTCATTGCTCGGCCTCCTGTTGACGCTGTTGCTGGCGTTGAAAGAGCACAATCGGGATGATCAGGATCAACAGCAGGATCACGGCGACAGCGGAGGCCAGCGGCCAGTCGCGGTTGGAGAAAAACTCATCCCAAAGCACCTTGCCGATCATCAGTGTCTTGGAGCCGCCCAGCAGGCTTGGGATCACAAATTCACCGACGACGGGGATGAAAACCAGAAAACACCCAGCAATCACACCGGGGCGCGACAGCGGCACCGTGATCAGCCAAAAGGCCTGAAGCCGGGAACAACCCAAATCCTCTGCCGCTTCCAAAAGGTCGTGATCCAGCTTTTCCAGCGTCGCGTAAATCGGCAGCACCATGAACGGCAGATAGGTGTAAACGATGCCGATATAGACCGCGAGGTTGGTATTCAGGATCACCAGCGGCTCGGAAATCAGACCGCTCCAAAGCAGGACCTGATTGAGATAGCCATTGGTCCCTAAAATCCCGATCCAAGCGTATACCCGGATCAAGAAAGAGGTCCAGAACGGCAGGATTACCAGCATCATCAGGGTTGGTCGCCATTCATCCGACGCCCGCGCCATGCCATAAGCAATCGGGTAGCCGACAAGCAGCGTGAAGACGACCGACACAAGGGCGATCCAGACGGATGATAAATAGGCCTTCCAGTAAAGGCTGTCCTGGGTCAGAAAGACGAAATTTTCCAGATCGAAACGGGTCAGAAGATCCCAGACCCCCTTCAGCCCGGACCCCGCCTCAAGGCGCGGCGCATAGGGGGGGATCGCCAAAGCCGCGTCGGACAGCGAGATTTTCAGCACGATCGCAAAGGGGATCAAAAACAGCAGCAACAGCCAGCCGTAAGGCACCGAAATCAGGAATATGCGGCGCAGATTTCCCATGATCAGCGGGTCAATACCAGACCGGCAGTGGCCGTGAACGACACCCAAACCCGGTCCTCCCAGGTGAATGCCCGTCGCGCCAGACGACGCTGATTGGCAACTTGCGCCTTGATGATCTGCCCATTTGACAGCTCCACATGATAAGTCGACATATTTCCAAGATAGCCGATATCAAGGACTTTTCCTTCTATCGCATTCGCGGCATCTTCGGGTTTCTCCGCCGAGATGGAGACCTTTTCGGGGCGGATCGCAAAGCAACAATTCTGTCCCTTTTCGATCCCATCCGGTGCCGCCGCCCGCAGATTTGGCAGCCCTTCAGCCCATGAAATCTCTACCTCCGTCTTTTTGACGCTGCGAATTGCGCCTTCGATCAGGTTCACATCACCAATGAAATCAGCGACATAGCGCGATCCCGGGAATTCATAAATCCGTTCCGGCGTGTCCACTTGTTCGATTTTCCCATTGTCCATCACGGCGACACGGCTGGCGACGGTCATCGCCTCTTCCTGGTCGTGGGTAACGATCACAAAGGTGGTGCCAAGCTTTTCCTGAATGTCCATCAACTCGAACTGGGTTTCCTCACGCAGCTTGCGATCAAGTGCGCCAAGCGGTTCATCCAGCAGCAACAATTTCGGCGCTTTCGCCAAGGAGCGGGCCAGCGCCACACGCTGCCTTTGACCGCCGGAGATTTGGTGCGGCTTGCGGTTGGCGAATTTGCGTAGCTGAACAAGCCCCAACATTTCATCAACCCTTGCCGGAATCTCCTCTCTCGGCATGTCCGAACGCTTGAGGCCGAACGCCACATTATCCGCAACACTCAAATGCGGAAACAGCGCATAGGACTGGAACATCATATTAACCGGGCGCTTGTTGGGTGGAACCATCGCGATATCGCGACCATCAAGGGTGATTTGCCCTTCCGTGGGTGTCTCGAACCCTGCCAACATGCGCATCAATGTGGTCTTGCCGCAGCCCGAAGGGCCAAGCAGAGCAAAGAATTCTTTTTCGTAGATATCAAGCGTCAGATCATCAATTGCGGTGAAATCGCCAAAGCGTTTCGTGACGTTCTGAAAATGAATGATCGGTTTGGAATCGCTGTCTTCCCATGGCGCAAAAACCTCGGCCTTTTGTGCGTCCATCTGGATTTCCCCCGCCTCAATTGAAAGGCCCCGGGCGATAACCCGGGGCGCAATCTTCTTAGTTACCGGTCTTGACCGTTGTCCACATGCGGGTGACCAACCGTTGCGTTTTCAGGTCATAAGCCGTTGTGGAGTAAAGGTTTTTCACCGTTTCCTCGCTTGGGTAGATCGCCGGATCGCCGATCACATCCTCTTCCAGAAACTCCTGGCTCGCCTTGTTACCGTTGGCGTAATAGACGTAGTTCGACGCCGCCGCCATGTTGTTGGCATCAAGGATGAAGTTCAGGAATTTATGCGCGGCACCGGGGTTTGGCGCATCTGCCGGGATCGCCATCTGGTCAAACCAAAGCAAAGCCCCTTCGTTTGGAATGGAATATTCCACAACCACGCCATTGTCGGCCTCGGCGGCACGATCCCGCGCTTGCAGAACGTCACCGGACCATCCGAAAGCCACGCAGATCTCGCCATTGGCCAGCGCGTTGATGTATTCGGATGAATGGAATTTACGCACATGCGGGCGCACACCTGCCAGAACCGCTTCGGCCTTGGCGATCACATCCGCATCCTTGCTGTCGGGGTCTTCACCCAGATAACGCAGGGCAGCGGGGATCATTTCGGTTGGCGCATCAAGGAAATGCACACCGCATTCCGCCAGTTTCGCCATATTGGCAGGATCAAAGATCAACGCGAGCGAGTCGCTTGGCGCGTCTTCACCCAGGGCTTCCTTAACCTTGTCGACATTGTAGCCGATGCCGGTTGTACCCCACATATAGTTGATCGAATACTCGTTGCCGGGGTCATAAACGGCTGTGCGCACCGCGATGTCGTCCCAGACATTGGTAAGGTTCGGTAGTTGCGACTTGTCCAGTTTCTGGAACACGCCCGCCTGAATCTGGCGCGACAGGAAGGTGCCTGACGGAACCACGATGTCATAACCGGTGGACCCGGCAAGCATCTTGGTTTCCAGAACCTCGTTGGAATCAAACACGTCATAGATGACCTTGATCCCGGTTTCCGCCTCAAACTTGGTCAGCAGATCTTCGTCGATATAGTCCGACCAGTTGAACACCCGGACCTCTTCGGCCAACGCCGCTCCGGAAAAGGCAAGCGACAATGCCGCAACGCCAAGAACATGGCTTGCTGTACGTTTCATCATTTTCTCCCTTCATGCGACCTTTTGCAGATCGCCTCAAAAATCGTGGCACTGAATTTGATCAAATTTTGACAGCAATGCAAGTCTCTTCTAGAATGAAGCTGCACTATGGCGCTGTCAGCACCGATTGTTTCAGCCGTGAATCAGGGTGATAGGCACCCCTACAGTCGTAAAGTTTAGCAAGAAACAAAGATAATCCAATGCAAACTTCGGCCCCCAAGACCCCCGCTCACGAGATTATTTACCGCCGTTTGCGCGACATGATTCTCTTTGGCGATCTGGCCCCCGGTCAGGCAATTACCATTCAGGGGCTGGTTGATGAATTCGCCGTCTCGATGACCCCGGTGCGCGAGGCAATCCGCCGACTAACCGCCGAAGGCGCGTTGGAACTGAAAGGAAACCGGCGGGTGCAGGTGCCGGTGATCGGTCCCAAACGATTCGAGGAATTGTCCTTTGCCCGCCTGCAAATCGAACCAAAACTGGCTGAAATTGCAGCAAAATCCATAACCAGGGCAGAGATCGACGTCTTGTCGTCCATTGACGCACAGTTGAATTTGGCTATCGCGGCGGGGGATTCCAAAGGCTATATGCTGCAAAACCACCGCTTTCATTTTCACCTTTATGCGGCTGCACAATCCGCGATCCTGATGCCCATTGCCGAAACCCTCTGGCTGCGTTTCGGCCCGCTATATCGCGTGATTTCCGGGCGCTATGGCACTGCCAATCTCGTCGATCAGCATCACGAGGCGTTGGAATGTCTTTCAAATGGCGATGCAAAGGGCGTTGCCCACGCGATTGCGGCTGACATTGAACAAGGTCTCCAGATCGTTTTTGCCGAAGGATTGGAGGACAAGCCGACCCGCCCCTGATTGACGTTCTATAATTTGATCATATTATGACGCGAATCCAATTTCGTCAGGAGTCGCCCGATGACTATTCGCTTTAATCACCTGCCCACAGCCGAGTTGCAGGCCATCGACGCCGCCCATCATTCGCATCCGTTCACAAAGAACGCCGATTTGGCCAAGAAGGGCACGCGGGTAATCACAAGGGCCAAGGGCTCGACGATCACCGATAGCAACGGCATTGAAATCCTTGATGCGATGGCCGGGCTTTGGTGTGTGAACATCGGCTATGGCCGGGACGAACTGGCGCAGGTTGCCTACGATCAGATGCGCGAATTGCCCTATTACAATACGTTCTTTCAAACCTCGCACCCGCCCGCGATTGAACTGGCACAAAAGATCGCCAGCCTCACGCCCGAGGGGTTGAATACGGTGTTTTTTGCCAGCGGCGGCTCTGACGCCAATGACACCAATATCCGCATCGTGCGGCAATATTGGGCGCTAAAAGGCAAGCCGAACAAAAAGACGATTATCGCCCGCAAGAACGGCTATCACGGCTCCACCATGGGCGCAGCCTCGCTTGGCGGAATGCAGGCGATGCATGCGCAGGGCGGCCTGCCGATTGCCGACATCACCCACATCGACCAGCCGCATTGGTATGCCGAAGGCGGCGATATGAGCCCCGAGGAATTTGGCCTCGCCCGCGCCCGCGCTTTGGAGGCCGAGATTGACCGGCTCGGCGAGGACAACGTCGCCGCCTTCATCGCAGAACCCGTGCAAGGGGCCGGTGCGGTGATTGTGCCTCCTGCCACCTATTGGCCAGAAATCCAGCGGATTTGCGACGAGCGTGAAATCCTTTTGATCGCGGACGAGGTGATCTGCGGCTTTGGGCGCACCGGCAATTGGTTTGGCTCCGAAACCTTCGGCATCCGCCCGGACATCATGACCATCGCCAAGGGGCTTTCGTCGGGTTATGCACCCATCGGCGGCTCGGTCCTGTCCGATGATGTCGCCGCCACTATCGCAAGCGATGAATTTAACCACGGCTACACTTATTCCGGCCATCCGGTCGCTTGCGCCGTGGCGCTGGAAAACCTGCGTATCCTCGAAGAAGAAAAGATCGTTGAAAAAGTCCGCACGGAAACCGCGCCATATCTTGCAGAAAAATGGGCGACCCTGGCGGATCATCCTCTGGTGGGTGAAACAAGAATTGCCGGCATGATGGCCGCCGTGGCGCTGACGCCAGACAAGGCCGCGCGTGCTGGATTTGCTGCTGGATCAGGCACAGCAGGTGTGATCTGCCGTGATTTTGCCTTTGAAAACCGGTTGATCATGCGCCATGTCGGCGACAATATGATCGTCTCACCACCGCTTGTGATCACAAAATCGGAAATTGATACACTGATGGAACGGGCGGAAAAATCTCTCGATCAGGGCTATGCAAAACTAAAAGCCGAAGGCCTGATGACCGCCGCCTGATGGACCTGCTGAATGCAAACGACAAGCCGGGTGAATTCCCGCCGTCCTACTATGCAGCAACCGCCGACCTCCCGGCGGCAGCACCCGCGCTGACGGGCAGCCAAACCTACGATGTAGCGATAGTCGGGGCCGGATATACCGGCCTCTCGGCCGCACTTCACCTTGCCAAATCCGGGCGCAGCGTCGCCCTTCTGGAGGCTCATCGCGCAGGCTTTGGAGCCTCGGGGCGCAATGGTGGACAGGTCGGCACCGGCCAGCGTCGAGATCAGGACGATCTGGAAAAAATGTTTGGCCAGACCAAGGCCAAGGCCCTTTGGAAGATGGGCCTTGAGGCCGTACAACTGGTTAAAGACCTCATCTGTGATCACAAAATTGAATGCGACTTCAAGGACGGCATTATTCACGCCGATCATCGCGCCCGCTATGTGCCGGAAAGCCATGCGTACGCAGAAAAACTGCGACAATCCTATAGCTACGATCTGATCCATCCGCTTGATAAGGCTGAAATTTGTGATCACATTGGTTCAGACAATTTCCATGGCGGCACGCTTGATCTTGGCGGCGGTCATTTGCACCCGCTGAACTACGCGCTTGGTCTGCGCATGGCTTGCATTAATAATGGCGTGCAACTCTTTGAAAACACAATTGTTACAAACATCGAAGGCACAAAGATCACAACGGCAAAGGGTGATCTCAGCGCCAACACAATTCTGCTGGCCGCCAACGGCTATCTTGGCGGTCTTAACGCGGAGGTTGCCGCGCGTGTCATGCCGATCAATAACTTCATTCTGGCCACCGAACCGCTGCCACAGGCAACCGCAAGCCATCTGATCCGCGACAATCACGCCGTCGCGGACAGCCGTTTTGTCGTCAACTACTGGCGGCTTTCCAGCGACAATCGACTGCTGTTTGGCGGCGGCGAGAGTTACGGCTTTCGATTTCCCCGCGACATCAAATCGCTAGTGCGCGGCAAGATGCTGGAGGTCTACCCCCAGCTTCGGGATACAAGAATCGACTACGCCTGGGGCGGCACGCTTGGCATCACCATGAACCGCATGCCCGCCTTTCAGCGCCCCGCCCCCAACGTGATCAGCGCAGCCGGGTTTTCCGGCCACGGCGTGGCCATGGCAACGCTTGCCGGAAAACTCATGGCCAAAGCGATTGACGGACGTGACAAAGGCTTTGACCTTTTCGCCAATCTTCCACAGCAAAACTTCCCCGGCGGCACAGCACTCCGCTGGCCGCTACTGGTCGCAGCAATGACCTGGTATAGCCTGCGCGACCGCCTCTAATTCTCTTTTGCAAAAATACTCATAGCACTATCATTGCGACGTCCACCCGCCATCAACGGGGATCGCTGCTCCCGTCACATTATGGGCAATCGGCGCACAGAGCCAAAGCGCAAGTGCGCCAATTTCGGATGGATCGGACAGCCGCAAACTTGGTTGTTTTTCCGACAACAAAGCCGCCACGCCCGCAACGCGATCCCCACCAGCGGCATCCGCGCGGGCCTGAATTTGCGGCTGAATCAGCTCGGTTTCGGTCCAGCCGGGACAGATGCAATTGACCGTGATCCCACCGGTTTCACGGCTTCCATGGGCGGCATATTCAAGTGCTGCGACACGGCTCATCCCGACAAGCCCATGTTTGGCCGCCACGTAAGGCACCTTTTCCTTAGAGGCGACCAGACCATGCACCGAGGCAATGTTGATCACCCGGCCAAACCCACGTTCCGCCATTTTCGGCAGGACCAGCCGCATGGTGTGAAAGGCGCTTGATAGGTTCACCGAAATGATCGCATCCCAGATCTCTGTCGTAAGGTCCGCAAGGGCCGCCGTTTTCTGAATGCCCGCGTTATTGACCAGAATATCGACCGGCCCCCAAGCCTCTACCTCGGCCACTAATGCCTCAATCGCCGTTGGGTCACGCAGATCGCCGCCAAAAAATTTTGCATCCGCAGCGCCCGCATCCATCACGGTCTTGATCGCCAGATCAATCTGCGACTGATCCGCCAGCCCGTGCAAAGCAATCCGCGCTCCGCCTTCGGCCAGCGATGTTGCAATCGCAAGGCCAATTCCCTGCACCGATCCGGTGATCAGCGCCACTTTCCCAGTCACGTCACTCATCATTCATTTCCTTTTCCAGCCTTGCGCGTAAATCCGTTTTCAAAACCTTGCCGTAGTTGTTCTTGGGCAGTTCTGCCAGGAACACATAGTCCTTTGGTCGCTTGAAGCGAGCGATATTTTCGATGCAATGGCGATCCAATGTGGCGGGGTCCAAGTCCTGCCCGTCTCCGACAACGAAGGCCACGACTTCTTCGCCCCACTCGGGATGGGCGCGCCCGACAACGGCCACTTCTGCAACGCCTTCAACCTCCAACAAAACCTCCTCGACCTCGCGCGGATAGATATTGGAGCCGCCCGAAATGATCATGTCTTTGGAGCGATCATGCATCGTCACAAAGCCATCTGCATCCATTGCGCCCATATCGCCGGTCCAAAGCCAGCCATCTCGGATCGTGGATTTTGTCGCCGCTTCATTCTGCCAATAGCCGCCCATCACAGTGGGGCCGCGCACGACAATCTCGCCCACCTCGCCGTTGGGCAATTCAGCGCCGTCTTCGCCAAAGATCTTGACCTCAACCGCGCTTTGCGCCACCCCGACCGAGCCTAAACGCTCGCGCCAGCGGGGATGACTGCGATCCGAGACAAATTCCCGCCTGAGCGCCGTTATCCCCATCGGGCATTCGCCTTGCCCATAAACTTGCACAAAGCGATCCCCAAGGACCGATACCGCATCGATAATGTCGGCGGTATACATCGGCCCGCCTGCATAGGAAATCGTCCTGATCCCCTCGCCGGTGGCACCGCTGGCTTTGGCGAAATCAACGAGCCGTTTTACCATCGTGGGGGCCGCGAACATCGAGATGTTCTTGTGCCGTGCTGCCAGATCGAAAATCTCGGCGGGATCAAATCCGGCACTATTTGGCACGACATGCCGTGCGCCTCGGATCACATGCATGAAGTTGTAAATGCCGGCCCCATGGCTCATCGGGGCGGCGTAAAGGATCGCATCATCGGCATGAACTTCGTCCACATCGGCAAAATAGCAGGTCGTCATCGACAGGATGTTGCCCGCCGTCACCTTCACGCCTTTCGGCTTTCCGGTGGTGCCGGAGGTGTAAAACAGCCATGCCAGATCATCGACGTGCATAGCCGTCGCACCCTCCAACGGCGCAGCCCCGTACATCGCCGCCCAATCGGGGTGATCAATTGAAATCAATGTCTTTAACGTATCCGGCCCAACCTCACCAAGGTCACCGCCTACCTTGTCGGAAATAAGCGCGACTTTCGCGCCTGCGTTTTCAATAATCCACGCCGCCTCACGCGGGTGTAATTTGGCGTTGATCGGAATCGCTGCCGCCCCGGTCATCCAGACGCCATACATCGCCTCCAGATATTGCGTCGCATTTCGCATGAAGATCGCAACCCGATGGCCCGGGCCGATACCATATTGCGCCTGCAATGCCCCACCAATTGCACGCGCGCGTCGGGCAAATTCGGCGTAGTCAGCGACCACGCGGTCATGATCAAAAAGCGCAGGGCGCTCGGGATACAACCTTGCCGTTCTGATCAGCCATTCTGCGGGATTCATTGGACCTCCAAACAGGAATTCACGCGCAGATAATCATGGCCTCGCCGGATTGGCAATTGCGCCAAACAGCGCTTGAAATCCGATGGCTCCACCTCCATGCTCTGCCCTGGATCAACATTCAAAACGGCCCGGTTTCCAAACGCGGGCAAGTCGACAAGGGGGATGACATGCAATATCAGGCTCCGGCGAATACCGCCGAGGCGGTCAAGCTGCTGGCAGAAAACGCAGGCTCTGCGCGGGTTCTTGCGGGTGGCACAGATCTTCTGGTGCAAATGAAATCCGGCCTGGTCTCGCCCGGCATGATCGTAGACATCAAATCCATTCCCGGTATGCGCGACGTGGTCGCAGAGGCTGGCGGATTTCGCATTGGTGCAGCGGTTTCAGGCGCGGAACTCGGCGAAAACGCCAAGGTCGTCGCGATGTGGCCGGGCGTGGTCGAGGCGTTTGAGCTGATCGGCTCGACCCAAGTTCAGGGGCGCTGCACGATGGCAGGCAACCTTTGCAACGCTTCGCCAGCGGGCGATGCCGTTCCCGCGATGGTTGCCGCAGGTGCGATTGCCCGGATCGAAGGACCATCGGGGCAACGGGATGTTCCCGTTCAGGAGGTGCCGATTTCGCCGGGAAAAACCTCGTTGAAGGCGGGGGAGTTCATCTCGTCCATCTTCCTGCCCGCACAGGCAAAATCTGGCGGCGACGCTTATCTGCGGTTCATTCCGCGTACCGAGATGGACATTGCGGTTTGTTCAGCGGGTGTGAACCTAACGCTTGATGGCAGCGGCAAGATCACTACAGCGCGGGTCTCTCTGGGCGCTGTGGCACCGACGGTTTTGCTGGTCGCTGACGCGGCGGCGGCCATCATCGGCACAACGCTTGATGATGCCGCCTGTGCGGCCTTGAAAGCGGCGGCCAGTGAGGCGGCCAATCCGATTGATGACAAACGCGGCACGGTAGAATTTCGCAAAGAGGTGGCTGGTACGCTGGCCGTTCGAGCCGCCAAAATCGCCTATGCGCGCGCCGGAGGTGCAAAATGAGCAATATTCACGTCACAACAAAAATCAACGGCGACGAGACGGAGTTTCTGGCCCGCGCCGACGAAACCCTGCTCGACGCGCTTCGCGACCGCCTGCGCCTGACCGGTGCCAAAGAAGGCTGCGGCACCGGCGATTGCGGGGCCTGTTCGGTCACGCTTGATGGTCGGCTTGTCTGTTCCTGCCTCGTGCTGGCCGCCGAGGCGAACGGCAAAGCGGTCAATACGGTCGAGGGCATGGCGGAGGGTGAAACGCTCCATCCATTGCAGCAGAAATTCCTCGATCATGCGGCTTTGCAGTGCGGGATTTGCACGCCGGGCATTCTGGTGGCCGCGAAATCCTTGCTGGCCAAGAACCCCGATCCGACGGAGACCGAGGTGCGCTATTGGCTCGCCGGGAACCTTTGTCGCTGCACGGGGTATGACAAAATCATCAACGCGGTGATGGACGCCGCAGCCGAAATGCGGAGGGCTTGATCATGGCTTTGGACGAGTATCAAAAGCGCGACTTCAAAGTCATTGGCAAGCGGGTTTCCCGCCCCGATGGCATCGACAAGGTGACGGGCCGCGCCCTTTACGGCGCAGATTTCTATGCCCCCGGTATGCTGGTCGGCAAGGTGCTGCGCAGCCCCCATGCCCACGCGAAAATCAACAGCATCGACACTTCGGCAGCCGCGAAATTGCCCGGCGTCAAAGCGATTGTCACTGGCAACGACTGGCCCGGACATGCGGCGGGCGAGGCCCTGATGGTGCAGGAAAACAACCTTGCCATGGGCAAGGCGCTCTTTGACGGGCACGGCGTAGCAGCGGTGGCGGCGACGTCGCCCGATGTGGCGGATGCGGCGTTGAAGCTGATCAAGGTGGATTACGAACTCCTCCCCCATGTGACCGACATCGCCGAAGCGGTGAAGCCGGGATCGCCGATTGTGACCGAAGGCGTGCGCGGCAAAAAAGTGCCCGAGGATATGTCGGACAATTGCACCGGTTACTGCGCCTTTGGCCATGGTGATCTGGAGGCCGGGTTCGCCAAGGCCGACCTGATATTGGAGCGGACGTTCAAGACCTCCTCCACCCATCAGGGCTATATCGAACCCCATGCCTGCCTTGCGACCTTTGGCCCGGACGGCCGCGCGGACCTCTTTTGCTGCACGCAAGGGCACTATTATATCCGCCAGTTGTGCGCGGAAATCCTTGGGCTCGATCAATCCTCGATCCGGGTAACGGCCTCGGAAATCGGTGGCGGCTTTGGCGGTAAAACCACGGCCTTCATTGAACCGATTGCGATGCTCTTGTCGCAAAAAGCCGGTCGCCCGGTCAAAATGGTGATGACGCGGGACGAGGTGTTCAAGGCCACTGGCCCAACCGTCGCCTCCATGTCTGACATCAAAATCGGCATGACCTCCGACGGAAAAATCACCGCTGCCGAGGCGCTGATCCGTTACGAGGGCGGTGCTTGGCACAACGACACGATCTATCCCGGCGCACAGTCGGCTTTTGCCTGTTATGACCTTGAGGCTGTGATGGCCCGGGGCGTGAACGTGCTGACCAATCGCCCCAAACAGGCTGCTTATCGTGCGCCCGGAGCGCCGCAGTCGATCTATGCGGTTGAAAGCGTGATTGACGAGATGTGCCAGCAGTTGGGACTTGATCCGATTGACACACGGCTGAAAAACGCGGCCAAGAAGGGGACAAAATCGTCTTACGGTCCGACCTATGACGAGATTGGACTGATCCCCTTGCTGGAAGCAGCCAAAGCCCATCCACACTATTCCGCCCCTTTGGGTAAAAATCAGGGACGCGGGTTTTCCTGCGGATTTTGGTTTAACTTCGGCGGCGAAACCTCTGTAACCCTTGGCATAAACTTCGATGGCACTGCAACGCTGGTGGAGGGAAATCCCGACATTGGCGGCTCGCGCGCGTCCATGTCGATGATGGCCGCTGAGGAATTGGGCATCCCTTACGAGAAAGTGCGCACCGTCATCGCGGACACGGCTTCGCTGGGGCATAACGAGGTGTCGCATGGCTCACGCGTGACCTTTGCAGTTGGACTTGCGACGATCAAAGCCGCACGGGCGGCGATCAAGGAAATGTGCCGCCGCGCCGCTGCGGTTTGGGGCATCGACGAGGATGCGGTTGTCTGGGAGGACGGCTTTGCCAAGCCCGCCGGTCCAAACGCCGGGGATCATGAACCCATGTCGCTTGCCGAAATCGCCAAGAACAGTCCGCGCACCGGTGGCCCGATTTCCGGCCACCACGAGGTGACGGCAGAAGGGGCCGGTGTTTCCTTCGGGGTCCACCTCTGCGATCTGGAAGTGGACCCGGAAACCGGCGCGACCGAGGTCAAGCGCTACACCGTATTCCAGGACGCCGGCAAAGCCATCCACCCCGACTATGTCGAAGGGCAGATGCAGGGCGGCGCGGTTCAGGGCATTGGCTGGGCGCTGAACGAGGAATATATCTACGGCAGCGATGGCCGTCTGCAAAACGCGGGCTTCCTTGATTACCGCATTCCGGTCGCCTCTGACCTGCCGAAGATTGATACGGTAATTTTGGAAATCCCGAATCCTGGCCACCCTTATGGTGTGCGCGGCGTTGGTGAAACTGGGATCGTGCCACCACTGGCAGCGCTGTCAAATGCGGTGTCCCATGCGATTGGCAAGCGGATGTTCGAACTGCCGATGTCACCGCCGCGTATTCTGGCGGCGATCAAGGACGCGTAAGATGGTCAAGGTCCAGATCTGGGGCAGCCTCAGGTCTATGACCGACGATTGCGAATTTGTCGAAGTTGAGGCCAGCACCTTCAAGGGGGTGCTGGACGCGCTGGTTCGTGCTCACCCTGCCCTTAAGGAACAAATCGACGCCGGAGTCTCAATGGGGATCGACGGCCTGATCGTGCGCGAAAGCTGGTTTTACCCGGTCAAACCCGACAGCGAAGTCGTGCTGATGCCGCTGATGCAGGGTGGCTAGCCGAATGCGTTACAGAAAATCGTAATTTCTGAATTTTCTGTAACATTTTACTTGCGGAGAATCGAATCCGCTCCTATCACTGACCAAACGGTCGGCGAATAGCCAATGGAGGATCCATGTACGCACAGATGGTCAAAACCGCGTCCAACGGCGTGAAAGACACCAAGGAAATGAGCGCGGAGGAACGCGCCTTTCAGGAAAAAATCGACCGCAACGAAAAGATCGAACCGCGCGACTGGATGCCCGAGGATTACCGCCGCACGCTTATCCGGCAAATCGGCCAGCACGCGCATTCGGAAATCGTCGGCCAACTGCCCGAAGGCAACTGGATCACCCGCGCCCCGACGCTGGAAAGGAAAGCGATCCTACTGGCCAAGGTTCAAGACGAGGCGGGGCATGGGCTTTACCTTTATTCCGCCGCTGAAACCCTTGGCGTCAGCCGGGACGAGCTGTTGGAAATGCTGCACGCCGGTAAGATGAAATATTCGTCGATCTTCAATTATCCGACGCTGACCTGGGCCGACATCGGCGCGGTTGGCTGGCTGGTTGATGGGGCGGCGATCATGAATCAGGTGCCGCTGCAACGCACATCCTATGGGCCCTATTCCCGCGCGATGATCCGCATCTGCAAGGAGGAAAGTTTCCACCAGCGGCAGGGCTATGCGATCATGATGAAAATGGCCGAAGGTACTGAAGATCAAAAGAAAATGGCGCAGGATGCCTTTAACCGTTTCTGGTATCCCTCGCTCATGATGTTCGGCCCTTCTGATGGTGCATCGGTCCATTCCGAGCAATCCATGGCCTGGCGGATCAAGATCAATTCCAACGACGAGTTGCGCCAGAAGTTTGTCGACCAAACGGTTCCGCAAGCCGAATATCTGGGGCTGACGGTGCCGGATGAAAACCTCAAATGGAACGAAGAAAAAGGCGGCTACGACTTTTCTGATCCCGATTGGAACGAATTCTTTCAGGTCTTGAAAGGCAACGGTCCCTGCAACCACGAACGCCTTGGTGCGCGGGTCAAGGCCTGGGAAGACGGGGCTTGGGTGCGTGATGGCATGATGGCCCATGCGGACAAGAAAGCCGCGCGAAAAGTGGCGGCGGAATAGGAGAATACGATGTCCAAGGAATGGCCCCTCTGGGAAGTTTTTATCCGTGGTCAGCACGGGATGAGCCACCGGCATTTCGGCTCGCTCCATGCACCCGATGCGGAAATGGCGATCAAGAATGCGCGCGATGTCTACACGCGGCGCAACGAAGGTGTGTCGATCTGGGTGGTGAAGGCGGCGGATATCGCGGCCTCGGCGCCCAGCGACAAAGGACCTTTGTTTGAGCCATCCAACACCAAGGTTTACCGCCACCCGACGTTTTTTGACATCCCTGATGACGTGGGCGCGATGTAATGGAACGGAGCGATTTGATTGCAGAATTCCTGCTGCGGATGGGCGACAACACACTGATCCTGTCGCATCGCGTGTCGGAATGGTGCGGCCATGCGCCGGTGATAGAAGAGGACATTGCGCTTGCCAATACCGCCCTTGATCTCATCGGCCAGACCCAGCTTTGGCTTGGGCTCGCTGGCGAATTGGAAGGCAAGGGTCGCGACGCGGACAAGATCGCCTATCACCGCGACGCCTGGGATTTTCGCAACGCGCTTTTAGTGGAGCGGCCGAATGGGCATTTTGGCGAAACGCTGATGCGTCAATTCCTGTTTGATGCCTGGCATATCCTGATGTTGCGCGGGCTGCTGACCTCAACCGAGCTGCGCATCGCTGAAATCGCGGAAAAGGCATTGAAGGAAGTGACCTATCATCTGGAGCGTTCGCGAGATACCGTTGTCGCCCTTGGCGATGGCACGCCGGAAAGCCATGCAAAAATGCAGGGTGCTCTGGACAGACTTTATCCTTACGTCGGCGAATTGTTCCATTCTGATGCGGTGGACAAGGCCTTGGCCGAAGCGGGCATTGCCCCGGACCCCGCGGATTTGCGCGAGGCATATGATGCTTATCTTGCGACCACAATGGCTGAGGCGACCCTGAATATTCCCGACGATCGCTTTGCGCATCTCGGTGGCCGGAGCGGCAAACATACCGAACATCTGGGGTATATTCTGGCCGATATGCAGTTCCTGCAACGCGCCTATCCCGGCGCGACGTGGTAGGACATGACACCTTCGGTTGACCAGATCTGGGCATGGCTCGACACGATCCCGGACCCTGAAATTCCTGTGATCACATTGGTTGACCTTGGGATTATTCGGGGTGTGGAGCAGGACGGCGATGAATTTGTGATCACAGTCACGCCGACCTACTCCGGCTGTCCCGCGACGGCCGTGATCAACATGGATATTGAAAACACTCTACGCCAAAAAGGTGTGAAAAATCTGCGGCTTGAGAGGCGTCTTTCACCTGCTTGGACGACGGATTGGCTGCCTGAAAAAGGCCGTGCAGCGCTTGAGGAATACGGGATTGCCCCGCCGCAAGTGGCTGGTGGCCCGACAAGATGTCCAAGGTGCCACAGCGAAAATCTGGAGAAAACCAGCCAGTTTGGTTCGACGCCCTGCAAGGCGCTTTGGAAATGCAAGGACTGCCTGGAACCCTTTGACTACTTTAAATGCATCTGAGGAGAGACGCGCGATGAGCCGGTTTCAACCCTTGAAAGTGACCGCTGTCCAGAAAACCATCCGCGATGCGGTTGTGGTGACGCTGGAGCCGGAAAATGGTGATCTTGAGTTTATTCAAGGCCAGTATCTGACCTTTCGCCGGGACTTCGAGGGCGAGGAGTTGCGCCGGTCCTATTCGATCTGTGCGGGGCTAGATGATGGCAAGCTGCAAGTCGGGATCAAGCGGGTTGAAGGTGGTGCATTTTCGACCTGGGCGAATGAGGATTTGAAGGCCGGCGATGTGGTCGAGGCAATGCCGCCGATGGGGAATTTCCATACAGATATCACGCCCTCTGAGGGCAAATCCTACCTTGGGTTTGCGGGCGGGTCGGGCATTACGCCGGTTCTGTCGATCCTGAAAACGGTGCTGAAACGCGAACCTTTGTCGACTTTCACGCTGGTTTACGCAAATCGCGGCATCGCGACGATCATGTTCCGCGAGGAATTGGAGGACCTCAAAAATCTCTATCTCGGGCGGTTCAATGTCATCCATATTCTGGAAAGTGACGCCCAGGATGTGGAGCTTTTTCAAGGGCTTGTAACGAAGGATAAATGTGGCGAACTGTTCAAGGGCTGGATTGATGTCGCGGCGGTTGATGTCGCGTTTATCTGCGGGCCGGAACCGATGATGCTGGGAATTGCCGAGGCTCTGCGCGAGCATGGGTTGAAAGACGATCAGGTCAAATTCGAGCTTTTCGCCTCCGGCCAGCCCGGTCGCGCGAAACGCAAAGCGACCTCCAAATCTGCGGCCAGCAGGGATGCAATGACGACAACGCGGGTGACGCTGGATGGGGCGAGCCGGGAGTTTCAGATGCCAAAGGACGGGCAAACCCTGCTGGAGGCCGCATTGGAGGCGGATGTTGATGCGCCTTTTGCCTGCAAGGCCGGGGTTTGTTCGACGTGCCGTGCCAAAGTGCTGGAGGGCGAGGTTGAGATGATCGCCAACCACGCGCTTGAGGATTACGAGGTGGCGCAGGGTTATGTGCTGACTTGCCAGTGTTATCCGCTCAGCGACACGCTGGTCGTTGACTACGATCAATAGGAGGGTGTCATGAGCGAGACGATGTCGATTGAAAGCTATCTGGCGGATGGCGGCAAGCTGAGTGCGCCGGGCAATGCGCCGCCCAGATACCGTGCGGAATTGCTGCGCCTGATGGCAAGCTTTGTGGACAGCGAGCTGGCCGGGGCTGCCGGATTTGCCGATATGATCAACGCCGGACCCGGGATCAAGGAACGGATCGCAGCCTCCAAGATTGTGTTGGAAAAGACGGATAATGCCGACAAGGTTTTGCAGATCATGGGGGAATTTGGCGCAAATACAGCGCGTTACGCGAACCACCACCCTTGGAGCGACCGGTTGCCGCGTGATGCTGAACTGGCCGCAAAGCGGGCAAAGGGTGACATGCGACTTGCGGTCTTTAACTACCCGTTAAGCGGCTGGTCGGATGCCGTGACGATGAACCTCTTGATGGGATTGGCGGTTGACGAACAACTGAAAGATCTTGGCAAAGTTTCCTACCAACCCCTTGCGGAAACTTTTCGCAAGATCGCCCCGATTGAAAAACGCCACGCGGAATTGGCTCTTGAAGGGTTAGAACACTTGACCAAACAGGGAACGCCGAAGTCCGAACTGCAAGCGGCGGTGGACTATTGGTGGCCACGGGTAGACCAAAGCTTTGGGGCTGGAAAATCCGCGCGGTTTGAGAGGCTGAAAACCTGGGGTCTGCGGCATGTGGAGAACCAGAAGCTTCGCGCGGATTGGCAAGCGGCGGCTGCGGCGGCCCTGAATGGGCTTGGGCTGGATGTGCCGCAATGACGGCACCTGTGCGCGGCCATGAAGCGACGCCTGAGTTCAGCGATCTGATTGCCGGGCTGATGCCAAAAGAGGGGCTGCGGGTCTGGTCGGTCTTGGTGACGATCTTCGGTGATCTGGCGATTGAAGACGGGGCGACCTTGAACAGCAGCGTTCTGACCGCGCTGACCGCACCGCTTGAAATTCGCCCCGAAGCGCTGCGGGTCGCCATTCACAGGTTGAAAAAAGACGGCTGGCTGATTTCCGAACGCGCGGGGCGCAGTTCCAACTACGGGCTTAGCGACAAGGGCCGGGCGCAAAGCCAGATCGCCGGAAAACGCATTTACGGCCAACAGGAACCAAGCCCAAAGCTCTGGAAACTGGCGGTGCAACCCCTGCCCCATCTGGTTGGCGAGGCGGATCAGGGGATCGCGCTGCAACCGGGTCTCAGCCTGTTCACAGATGGCGAAGTGCCGCCCGATGCGCTGGTGTTTTCCGGGCAGATCGAAGCGCTTCCCGATTGGGTTCGATCACAATTTGGCCCCGCAGATTTGTCCGAGGGTTTTCGCGGGCTTGATCAAAAACTTGCAGGATTGTCCCGGGGATTGCGCAACAATCGCAGCCTTAGCCCGCTCGAAACGGCGGCGATCCGGGTGTTGATCGTACATGAATGGCGCCGCCTGTTGCTGCGTCAGGCCGATGTGCCGGAAATGTTGTTGCCAAAGGGCTGGCCGGGGCTTTCGTGCCGCCATCGGGTGTTTGAGTTGCTGGCGTTGTTGCCCAGACCCGAAATAAGCGCGTTATCCGCATCGCTTTTGTGATCCAGACCGGTGGCCATTGCGTAAATCGGGCATGAAAAATTCCTCCTCCCCTGTGCTTTTGTGGCTGCGTCGTGATCTGCGGCTGGACGATCACCCTGCGCTGTGCGCGGCCGTTGCAGGTGGCGCACCTGTCATTCCGGTTTTCATTCGTGATGCGCATTTTGATCAACTGGGCGCGGCGGCAAAATGGCGCTTTGGCCTTGGTCTAAGCTCATTCGATCAAACGTTGCGCGCGCAGAACAGCGCCCTGACGTTGCGCAGCGGTGAGCCATTAGAGGTGCTGAGCACCCTTGCCTATGAAACAGGGGCCAAACAGGTGATCTGGAGCCGGTCTTATGATCCTAAAACGCTGGCCCGGGACATCGAACTTAAAGCCCGCCTCGAAGAATTGGGCCTAAATCCGCAAAGCCACGAAGGGTTTTTGCTGCGCGAACCTTGGAGCATCAAGACAAAAACCGGCACACCGTTTCGCGTCTATACGCCTTTTTGGCGCAACCTGCGCTCTGCCGGGGTTCCCGCCCCGATTGGTGCGCCAGCCGACCTGTCGCCACCCCGCCAGTTTCCGCAGTCCGAGGACTTGGCGGATTGGCATTTGGACAGGGAAATGAACCGCGGCGCTGCGATTGTCAGCCAGCATGTCAATGTCGGTGAAGATGCCGCTCTTGCACGGCTGGATCACTTTTTGCACGCGGCATTGTCCGATTACCGCGACAAGCGGGATTATCCCGCCTTGCCTGCCACCTCGGGCCTTTCAGAGCACGTCACTTATGGTGAAATTTCGCCGCGCCGTATTTGGCATCGCGCCATGATCACCAATGAAATCAACGCTTTGACGGATGAGCATTTTCTGAAAGAACTCGTCTGGCGCGACTTTGCCTGGCATCTTTACTGGCACGATCCCAACCTTCCAGACCAAAGCTGGAACCCGAAATGGCAAGGCTTTCCCTGGCGGCGCGATGAGGCGGCGCTTGCGGCTTGGCAAAGGGGGCAAACCGGCGTGGCTTTGGTCGATGCCGGGATGCGCGAGTTGCATGTGACCGGAAAGATGCACAACCGCGTGCGGATGATCGCGGCGTCCTATCTGAGCAAGCATCTGATGATCGACTGGCGCGAGGGGGAGCGGTTTTTTGCCTCTCACCTCGTTGATTTTGATCCCGCGTCAAATGCAATGGGCTGGCAATGGGTGGCGGGCTCGGGCCCCGATGCCGCACCCTATTTTCGGATATTCAATCCCGAACGTCAGGCAAAACTGTTTGATCCCAAAGGGCTTTATGTTGACCGCTACCTTGGAGATGGCCCAGAGGCGCAGGCGTTTTTTGCCGCCGTTCCAAAGCGTTGGAACCTGTCAGCGAACGCCAAATCACCAGAGATGATCGAGCCTTTGGCAAAAGGGCGCAATCGCGCACTTGAAACCTACGCCGCTGCTTTTCCTAAATCCCAATAAAGGGCTGCATGATCCGGGGCAGCAATCCCTTGAATCGCAAGGGGGCATTGCTGGCCGCGAGACAGATGCAATCCATCCCCTCATCGGCAATCGGTTGGTGATCGAGATCGCCATCTCCGATTTCAAGATCGCCGCGTTTGAAATGCGCAACCTTGTCGGAAAACGCACCTTGCAGCACCAAGGTCAGCTCCAGACCGTCATGGGTGTGTTCAGGCACCGCTTTACCGGCGGGAATATACAAAAGCCGCGCGGTTTCATTGCCGCCGACATCCAGCATCGCCTGGCGAACACCTCCGCCTACAGACCGCCAGCGGGTCGCCTCGGGATTTGCACCGGCATAATCCTGCAACGGTGCGGGAAAGACGCTGGCGCTTGGTGCAATGGCGGGTGTCACAGGCGGCGGCTCCTTTTCGATCCGCGCCATCACATCTGCGAAAGCCGCTGGCATCATTGGGGTCGTTGGTGTTTCGTCCAGGATCGCACCGCCAAGCGCCTCCACCGCGCCGAGGCTGGCGCGACAGCTATCGCAAAGCGATATGTGACAGGCGACCACCAGCGAAAACGCCTCGCACAGAGTGCCGGCCGCGTATGATTGGATCAAAGTGTCGGGCAGATGGTGATTGGGGAAAAAATCCGTCATGACAGGCTTTCCTTCAAGTCCCGGCGCAGCCTTTCCAAACCAAGCCGGATACGGGATTTAATTGTTCCAAGGGGCAGATCGGTCATCGCGGCGATCTCGGTATGGCTAAGGTCGCCATAGAAGGCCTGTTCGATCAATTTTCGCTGCGCGCTCGGCAATTCGGCTACTGCCTTGCGCAGGACCGTTTGCTCCTGGGCTATGGCGAAGTCTTCGGCGACATCGGGCTCAATGCGCTGTGTTTCAATGGGATCCTCGGGGATCGGGCGGCGTTGCTTGCGGATCAAATCGACCTGCTTGTTTCGTGCGATTGTGAATACCCAAGTCGAAACGGCCGCCTTGGCGGGATCAAACAGATGCGCCTTGTGCCAAAGGGTTGCCATGGCTTCCTGGGTGGCCTCTTCGGCCAGCGTGTCCGAGCCACCTGCCTTCAGCAGATAAGATTTCACCCGCGGTGCAAAATGGTGAAAAAGCGCCTCAAACGCCTTGAGGTCGCGCTGATCGCGGACTTGCAGCATTCGCGCGGTCCAGTCTTCAGGGCTTTGAGCGCGCATCACGGCAATCCTTGCGACCGGTCCGGAAAAATCCCGGCCACCGGCATCGTTGCGAACACCCGAAACCGGGCGCTCAATAGCTAAGGCGTTTGCGTGTCTCATGCAAACCCTACGCAGGTTTTTCGCAACCGGATCAAAAATTTATTTGTGATCCGATCATGATCCCCTCGGCGTAGCTTGATCAACCATGATTGACGGAGACCTGCCTTGCCCTTTGATAGCTCACCCCGCCCGCGTATCGCCGTAATTGGCGCTGGCATATCCGGTCTCTCGGCCGCCTACCACCTTGCGCCACAGCACAATGTCACCCTGTTCGAGGCCGAGGATCGTCTGGGCGGACATGCCCGCACGATGATGGCCGGACCCAATCGCGATCAACCAGTGGACACAGGTTTCATCGTCTTTAACGAGCCGAATTACCCCCAAATGAACCGCATGTTTGCCGATCTGAACGTGCCCGTCAAAGACAGCGACATGAGCTTTGCGGTTTCCATCGACAAGGGCCGGGTTGAATATGGCACCCACAGCCTGCGGGCTTTTGCCGCCCAAAAGTTGAACCTGTTGCGGCCCGCTTATTGGCGGATGATCCGTGATATTCTGCGGTTCAACAAGATCGCTGCGACAGATGACATTGATCCCGACATGCCGCTTGGGCGCTATCTGGATCAGCTTGATCTCGGGCAATGGTTTCGCGACTACTACCTTTTGCCGATGTCTGGCGCGATCTGGTCATCGACCCCCGATCAGATGGCAGATTACCCCGCGCGCGCCTTGGTGAATTTCTTCAAGAACCATGCACTTTTGCAATGGGACACCTTCCAATGGAAAACTGTCGATGGCGGCTCGATTGAATATGTTCGCCGCATTGGCGCGGCGATAGAAAAGGCCGGCGGTACGATCAAAACGTCAAGCCCGATCAAGAAGGTGATCCGCAGCCCTTTTGGGGTGGCATTGCTGGTAAATGGTGAGGTGGAGCATTTCGATCAGGTGGTTTTCGCCTGCCATTCCGACACGGCATTACGCTTGCTTGAACACCCCACAAGCGACGAAAAAGCGGTTCTGGGGGCCATTCGCTATCAATCGAATATCGCTGTGCTGCACCGCGACAAAAGCCAGATGCCAAAGCGCCGGGAGGCATGGTCAAGCTGGGTTTATGTAGCAGATCAGGCGACCCCGACACCTTCGATTGCCATCACATATTGGATGAATTCCTTGCAGGGCATTACCTCTGACGAGCCGATTTTTGTCTCGCTCAACCCCGCAAAACCGATCCCGGAACATCTGATCTACGACCAAAAGGAATTCTGGCATCCGGTTTTTGACCAAGCCGCCCTAAAGGCACAAGCGGCCTTGCCCCTGTTGCAAGGCGTGAACGGCACATGGTTTTGCGGTGCCTGGAGCGGCAATGGATTTCACGAGGACGGCTTTGCCAGCGGTGCCGCTGTTGCCAGCCAAATGATGTCCCAAAGGATCGCGGCTCAATGATGCAACTGATGTCCGCAAAAACCCGGCACATTCGGCGCGGCGAGGTTCAAAACAGGTTCGACTACCGGGTCGACTACCTGCTGCTGGAGCCAGAGAAACCTGTACATGCACCTTGGCTTTTTTCACGCAACAGACTGAATTTAATGGCCTTTCACGACCAGGATCACGGCGGGAAACGCGGCCAAGGTAAAGGTGTCGCCTGGGTGCGCGATGTTCTGGCAAAGGCCGGATTGGCAAGTTTGCACAAGTGTTCCATTCAACTGCTGGCACAGCCCCGCATGTGGGGGACATCTTTCACGCCGGTCAGTTTTTGGCTGATCGCTGACGAAAGCGGGCTACGGGCGGTGATTGCCGAGGTGAATAACACCTTTGGCGAGCGCCATTCCTACCTCTGCCGTCATGATGACTGGCGCGTGATCCAACCTAGCGACCAGATGCAGGCGGAAAAGGTTTTTCACGTTTCGCCCTTTCAGGAGGTGCGTGGCTCTTACACCTTCAACTTTGCCTTAGGCCCGGATCAGATCGCCATCCATATCCGCTATGAAAACGGCAATGCGCGGTTTCTGGCAAGCCTGAGTGGCAAGCTCAGACCGCTCAACAATCGTGCGATCCTTGCGGCGGTATTTGCCCGCCCCTTGGGGTCCGTGCGTGTCCTTGCCCTGATCCATTTTCAGGCCCTGCGGCTTTGGCTGAGGCGGGCACCAGTGCTGCGCAAACCAGCACCCCCAATCAGGGACGTCACCGAATGAGCGATTGCCACCCGCCCTCCGGCAGATTTGCCGTCAACAAAGACAGACAGGAAACCAGATGAAACCAATGATATTGATCCTTAGCGGCGTTCTGATCGCAGGTCTTGCAAAATGGGCCTGGGGTCAGTTCTGGTCCTTTCGCGCTCAATCGCCATATGATTACCAAGGACAATTACCTCAGATCGACATCCGACGTCATCTGCTGGGACCGATGGTTGCCGAAGGTGTCATCTTTGACTTCACCGGCCGTGTTCAATCGCGCTTCACCGGCGAAATGGAAGGGATCTGGTCTGGCGACACCGGGCAGCTAAAGGAGATTTTTACCTTTAGCTCTGGCATGGTCCAAAACCGCGAATGGTCGCTGACACTGGGCGCTGACGGGCAAATCACCGGCACTGCGGCGGATATTGTCGGCATGGCAAACGGGCGACAGATTGGATCGGCGGTCATGCTTGAATATCGTTTGAAACTGCCCGAAACGGCGGGTGGATATGTGATTGACGTGACCGACTGGATGTATCTCACCGAACAGGGGTCTATCATGAACCGCGCCGAATTTCGCAAGTTCGGGCTGAAGGTCGGTGAAATGCTGGCCACGTTCCGGCCGGTGAAATAATGCGCTTGCAAGGCAAAATCTATTGGCTGGTCGGCGCAAGCGAGGGCATTGGCGCAGCCCTTTCTTTGCAGTTGTCTGATGCCGGGGCGGTTTTGATCCTGTCGGCGCGAAACGAGGCCGCGTTGCAGGGCGTTGCGGCACGCCTGACCGGGCCATCGCGGGTCTTGCCGCTTGATCTGAGGGACGCGACGGCGATTGAGGCTGCGGTAAAAACGGCGGGCAGGATTGACGGGCTGATTTACTGCGCCGGGGCTTATAAGCCGATGCGTGCTGACGAATGGGATGTCGCGGCAGCCACGGAAATGATTGATGTGAATTTTCTGGCGGCCACAAGGCTTTTGGGGGCCGCAATGCCCGGTTTCATCGCGCAGGATCAAGGACATATCGTTTTGATCGGATCCTTGGCCGGGTTTATGGGATTGCCCGGTACCATCGGCTATGCAGCCTCAAAAGCAGGCCTCATGCAGCTTGGAGAGGCGATGCAGATGGACCTGCGGGGGCGACCCATTCAGGTGCAAATCATCAATCCGGGCTTTGTGAAAACCCGGCTGACCGACAAGAACGATTTTGCCATGCCGTTTTTGATGTCTCCCGAGGACGCCGCGCGACGGGTCTTGAAGGCGATGCGCTCAGGGCGGTTGGTGACCAGCTTTCCCTTGGTTTTTTCGCTGGTTTTTCGTCTTGGAAGGCTTTTGCCACCAAGATTGCGGGTTGCGATTTTTGCGGCTCGTGATGCGACCCGCCATTAGGAGAGGCGAACGCCTTGCCGTGTCAGCTCGGCCTGAACGTCCTTGATGTTGACGCGGTGCAGGCTTTGCCCTGACTTGATCGAAAGCGCTGCCGCCACGCCCGCGCCCTGCCCTGCGACCGCGCAGCAGGCCATGTTGCGTGTCGCCGCATGGGCCACACGGTCCCCACCCGTGGCGCGACCGGCTACCAGCAGGTTTTCCACCCCTTTGGGTAACATCGATCGGTAAGGAATTTGCATGTAGCGCCCGGTCGTCGGGATGATCAGGATGCCGTAGCCGTCGATAAATTCGGGGTAGATGCCGATGCTGTCGTCAAAACGCCCCTGATGGCGCACATCGTTTTCGGTCATGTTGTAAACGGCATCAAGCTTGCGGGTGTCGCGAATGCCGATGGTCATGCCGAAATTGCGCAGGCGTACGCCTTTGCAGCCCGGCGCATATTGGCGCAAAGCCTCGATGGCCAGCATGGCTTGTTTGCGGCCTTCAATCTCGAAATGGGTCAGATCGGCAGGATCCGTGCCGTCGCAATTGTCAAGATGCACAAGGTTCATATAGGTCATCTCGCCGGTGTCATGCACCGCGCCCCAGGTGCCCGCGATGGTGTTGAGATGGGGTGGAATGAGGCCGGATTTGATCGCCTGTTCAAAGGGACGTTTGAGAAAAGGCGAGAACATCGCGTCCTCTTTCCCATCGGTTTCCACGCTCCATTCCCCGGTCGACCAATCCGCATAAGTCTGGGGATTTTCGCGCACATCCGCCATGAAGGCGGCCTTGTCCACGCCTGCAAGGTGGAACATCACACTGGCGGCTTGCAAGTCCTCACGCGGGGGATGGGTGACAGGGGCACCGGCGCGGTGCGCGATGTCGGCGTCCCCTGTCGCATCAATGATGCGTTTGGCCAAAATCGCCTCGCGACCGGCTTTGCTTTCGGTGATGATGCCCTTGATTTCATTACCCTCCATGATCGGAGCGACAAACATGCGGTGGAGCATCGGGGTGATCCCGGCCTCTTCAACCAGTGCGTCGGCGACCAGTTTAAAGCCTTCGGAATCAAGCTCGTAGCTGAGCGACTGGCTTTCGGGAACGGCGGCCCCTGCGGCTTTGGCGCGGTCTTCGAACTCGCGACCAATGCCGCCTGCCTCCACGGTTTGTTCGTGGCGATACCAGGCAAAGCCTTCGACGCCGACGGTGGTGATATTGCCGCCAAAACAGCCAAAACGTTCGACCAGTGTAACCTGGACCCCGGCGCGTGCTGCCGCCAAAGCGGCGGCCAGCCCCCCGGGGCCAGAGCCGACGACAAGGACGTCCGTGTTATGGATCACGTCGATTTGGCGGGCGGGTTCTGTGATTTTAGCGTTCATTCGGCTGTCCAGCCTCCGTCAATCATCATTGCACTGCCGGTCATCATGGCCGAGGCGTCTGAGGCTAGGAATGTGACCGCGCCCATGATGTCCTCGACCTCGCCGGGGCGGTTGAGTTTGATCATCTCCATGATCCAGTCGCGTTTAGTCGGGTCATTGAATGTGGGGCGCGTGAGGTCGGTCAAAATGAAGGTCGGGCAGATCGTGTTGACCCGGATGCCCGCCTTGCCCCACTCAATCGCCATGGCTTTGGTAAACCCTTCGACCGCGTGTTTGGACGCGCAGTAAACCGCGCGATCCGGCCCGCCGACGTGGCCCATTTGCGACGAAATATTGATTAGGCTGCCGGGTCTCTTTGCCGCAAGTAGACCCTTGGCAACGGCTTGCGTCAGGAAATAGGCACCGCGCAGGTTGACGTTCATCACAGCGTCGAAGTCATCAGGCTCGGTATCGGTGGCCTTGGAATGCCGGGCAAGTCCGGCGGAGTTTACCAACACATCAAACGGCCCATTCTCGGCCACTGCGGCTTGCGTGGCTTTGATATCCGAGACATCCAGACCAAGTGTTTTGGCCTGCCAGCCCTTGTCGGTCATCTGCGCGGTGATCTCGTCCAGTAGATCTTTGCGCCGGGCCGCCAAGGTCACTTCTGCACCTGCTTCGGCAAGTGCGATGGCCGCGCCAAGGCCGATACCGCTGGAAGCACCGGTGACAAGGGCGCTTTTGCCTAGGAGTGCAAAGCTGGGGGTCGTTGGAAGATTGGTCATGATGTCATTTCCCGGTTTCGCCGCCGAACCTAATGGGCGGGGAAACCGGGATCAATGGCGATCAGAGGCCGCGCAGTTTGGCGGCGTTTTCGGCGTATTTCCTGGTTTGATCAAACGCGCCTGCCAGTTTTTGCTGGCCGTCGGGATCGCGGATTTTGTCCATGGCGGCCATGACGTCATCGACGTTGAGCGCCTCGTCGGGCAAAGCCACGCCAAGGGTTTCGTGGACGTTCAATTCCGCAAAACACCCGGCCCCGGCCCCCATGATCATTTTGGAGGGCGCATCTTCGCAAACCAGCGCCAGCAAACCCGGTGTGATGGTTTCGGGGCGCAAAAGTGGCAGAACCTCGGGCGGCAGCAGTTCCTCGGTCATCCGCGTGGCGGCTGTTGGCGACAACATATTCGTGCGGATGTTGTATTTCGCGCCCTCGTGGTGGAGGACATTCATCAGCCCCAGCATCCCGGTTTTAGCAGCCCCGTAGTTGGCCTGCCCAAAGTTGCCAAACATGCCCGAGGAGGATGTTGTCAGCACGATGCGGCCATATTCCCGTTCGCGGAAATGGTCCCAAAGCGCCTTGCAGGTGTTGACCGAGCCCATAAGATGGACCTCCAGCACCATGCGGAAATCCTCCAGCGTCATCTTGGAGAAACTCTTGTCGCGCAGAATGCCGGCGTTGTTGACAAGCACATCGACCTGCCCCCATTCGGCAAGCGTTTTGGCGACCATGTCCTCGACCTGTTCCATGTCAGCGACGTTTGCGCCATGTGCCATGGCCTGCCCGCCAGCGGCTTTGATTTCTTCGACCACAGCGTTGGCCGCATCGGACGAGGCCCCGGTGCCATCGGTTGCAGCGCCGAGATCATTGACCACGACTTTCGCGCCGAGATTTGCCAGCCCAAGGGCATGCGCCCGGCCAAGACCGACGCCTGCGCCTGTTACAATTGCGACGCGGTTGTCAAAACGAATTGCCATATGAAATCCTCCGAATGTCTGTGGCCCGGTTGTTTCCCGGGTGTGTTCGGCGTGATTTTTACAGGAAATGCTGGGGGTGTCGCTGGAAATCCTTGGCAGGCAATCGCGCGAAACGTAACGTCATGAAAAATGAACGGAGGTTACTGTGAAATCGCAAAACATAGATGTCGGAATTGCGGATGGGATTGCCACGCTCAGCCTTAATCGTGCGCCGGTGAATGCTTTGACCTCAGCTTATTTGCAGGAGTTTGCGGGCTGTTTAAAAGACCTTGCCGCTGATGACGACATACGCGCCGTGGTGGTTCAAAGTGCGTTTTCTGTCTTTTCAGCGGGGCTTGATTTGAAGGAGGCCCAGGGGCTTTCGATAGATCAGCAAAGTGAGATCGTGCGGGCGTTTGATCAGACGTTTTTTACCGCCTATGGCTTTCCCAAACCGATGATTGCTGCGGTTGATGGGGCTGCTATCGCAGGCGGATTGTTTTTTGTGCTGGCGGCGGATCATCGGATCGGCACGTCGCGCGCACAGTTTGGTCTGGCAGAGGTCCGCGTTGGTGCGGATTTCCCGGCTGGTCCGCTGGAAGTCGCACGCGATACGCTGGCACCGCCGGATTTTCGCAGGCTTTTGTTGCGTGGGCGGCCCTATGATGCAGATCGCGCACTTGTTGCAGGGATCGTGGATGAGATTGTGGCACCAAATGATTTGGCTGGGGTTGTCGCAAAACGCGCGGGTGAATTTGCCGGGCTGCCGCGAGGGGCCTATCGCGGGATCAAATCGCAGATGCGTGAGCCCGCGCTGGAGCGTATCCGTGCGGCGATGGCACAGCGGGCGGCTGAGGGGGTGGAAGGATGGTTTTATCCCGACACGCTGGCGGCCATTCAAAAGATGATCGGCAAGGCGTGAGGGGATAGTAGCAAACCGGGGTTCTCCCGCCGGGAGTTGATCTGCGATCAATTCCCGTTTGGGCCGGGCAGCCGCGCCCCTAGGGGGGCACGGCTGAGTTGAGTATTTGGGCAAAGAAGAAGCAGGCGTGGTGTCAGGCCGCCATTTGCCCCATCTTGATGCCCTCGATTTCGGCCTTTTCGACCAGGGCGTCGGCCAGAGCGTTTGCAGCTTTTGCCCAGGAGCGTTGTTCTGCGGCCCGCATCAGCCGGGGTTTAACCGCCTCAAAGGGGAGGATGTCACCCCGGGCTTTGGCGTCGCATCGGATGATGTGATAGCCGAACTGGCTTTGGACAGGATCGGGGTAGACCTCGCCCGCGTTCAAATCCTTCAGGGCAGCTTCAAAATCCGGATCAAGGTCACCGCTGCTGTGTTGACCGAGAAGTCCGCCGGATTTGCCGGAAGGACAAGCGGAAATCGTGCGTGCCTTGTCGGCGAAAAGTCGGGGGTTCGCCTTGACCTCCGCCAGGGTATTTGCCGCCAAGTTTTGCGCTTGTTTGGCACCCTCGTCCGCCTCAGGGTCAACCCCGATGAGGATATGGCTGGCCTCAAACAGATCGGGGGCGCGAAAGAGGGTTGGGTTGGCGTCATAGACCGCCCTTAGCGCGGCTTCGGTCGGGCTTTCAACGTCGATCTTTGCTTCGAGATAGGCGCGGATCAGCGCCTCCTCCTCGGTTTCGATCCGACCTTCGCCTTGTGTCATTGGCTCGGACGCAAGGCCCTCAGCGCGGGCGGCTTCCAGCAGTAAATGCCGGATGATGAGTGCCTGCGCCCCTTTGCGCCAAGCGATCCCGGGTTTGCCTTTGGGTGCCGCGTGGTTCTGAGCCTCGTCCGCGATGGCTGCGGACGGGATTTCATAGCCGTTGACGGTGACGGTGGGAAAGAGGGGGGAAATACTCATACCTCAGACCCTCCGTCGACGTCGAACGATTTGAAAGCCGGGACGCCAGATGTAACGCACGGGGGCGGACAACATGTGCACCAGCCTTGTGAAGGGGAAGATCACAAAGATCATGAGACCAAGCAGGACGTGGGCCCTGAAGATCCAGTGGGTCTGGGCAATGTAGCTTGCTGCTTCGCTGTCAAAGGTCGCGATACCGTTCGCCCAGCTCATCAAAAGCGTCATTTCATGACCATCGAGGTTTTCAAGGCTGACCGGTACCGTGCCGATACCAAGGATCAGTTGTGCGACCAAAATAAGGATGATCGCGCTGTCCCAAAAGCTGGAGGTCGCTCGTACGCGCGGGTCCGCAAATCGCCGATGCGCCAGCATCAGGCCGCCAACCAGCGCCATGACCCCGGCGGTCCCGCCGCCAATGGCTGCCAGCAATTGCTTGAAGGTATGAGAGACCCCAAGGGCGTCATAAAACTCGATTGGCAACAACAGGCCAAAGAGGTGGCCGAAAAAGACGATCAGGATACCAACGTGGAACAGGATCGAGCCCCAGATCAGTTGCTTTCGACGCAACAGTTGAGAGGACGAGCTTTTCCAGGTGAAGGGATCACGCTCGTAGCGGGCAATCGCGCCGACCACCATGATGGTGATTGCGATATAGGGGAAGATTCCAAACAGAAATTCGTTCATTGTCGCCTCCTTTATTCTGCGGCCGCGCTGCGGGGCGCATTGGGTTTCTCGGGTACCGGCGCCATGCGCGACAGCATATCGCGCGTAGCCGGGCAGCCGGCGTTTGGATCGGGGCCGAAGGTCACTTCGGCCTCTTCCCAGATTTCATCCAGCGCTTCGAGGTCTTCGGGATCGTCATCCTCGATCACCAGCAGCTCGGCGACGCGAGCACTTGATTTTGGCACCCGTGCCATTTCCGCAAGCCCCGCAAGCACCGCCGCATAGGGCGTTTCGCGCCGTTGCAGACGTTCTGCGAGGGCGGAGATAACCGCGCCTGCGTCTTCGATCAGAGACTGCGCTTCGGCAACAGGCCGGGTAGACAGGAACTCCAGAAAGATTGGCAGGTGATCGGGCAATTCGCTGGAATGCAGCTCGAACCCGGCGGCGCGGTAGGTCTCCAGAAGGTCGACCATCGCACTGCCCCGTTCCCGGCTTTCGCCGTGGATATGTTCGAACAGGTTCAAACTGAGCGTTCTGGACCGGTCAAACAGCAGAACATAACGTTCCTGCAAGTCGTAGAGGTCCGCCACCACGAAGTCTTTAAGCAAAGGCATAAGCGCCTTACGGGCTTCGGGTGATAGCAGGTTCTCGTCTTCCAGAAGTGCCGCAATTTCGGGCGCGGCCTCTTTCAATTCAGCACTTGGATAACAAAGGAGTGCCGAAAGGGCTTTGTAGGTCTTCAACATCACATTGCCTCCGAAGGAAGTTTGAATTTCGAGCCGCCAAAGAGCTTGCCGCCGGAAGACCCGGTCGAGCAGCCGTTGCCGTCGGTAAAGCCGCAGCCGCCGCGCAGGCCCATGATGTCCTCTTCGGACATTTCGCGATGCGCCGTTGGGACAACAAAGCGGTCCTCGTAATCCGCCAAAGCCATGATTTTATACATGTCTTCGATTTGCAGCGGATCAAGGCCGACCTTTTTGGCGATGCCAAGGTCAATCACCCCATCAACGGTTTTGGCCCGCATGTAGCCGCGCATCGCCAGCATCCTTTCCAGAGCCGAGATGACAGGTGCCTCGTCGCCTGCGGTCAGCATGTTGGCGAGGTAACGCACTGGGATACGCAGGGATTTGACATCGGGCATGTCGCCGTCGATGCCGATTTTCCCGGCCTCTGCCGCGTTCTGGATTGGTGACAATGGTGGGATGTACCAGACCATCGGCAAGGTTCGGTATTCTGGGTGCAGCGGGAATGCGATTTTCCATTCCATTGCCATTTTCCAGATCGGCGATTGGCGTGCCGCCTCCAGCCATTCTTCGGAAATGCCTTCCTTGCGGGCCGCTTCGATCACTTCGGGATCGTTGGGGTCCAGGAACACTCCGAGTTGCGCATCGTAGAGGTCTTGTTCGCCCTCAACCGAGGCCGCTTCTGCGATCTTGTCCTGATCGTAGAGCATCACGCCAAGGTAACGGATACGTCCCACACAAGTTTCCGAACAGACCGTTGGTTGGCCGCTTTCGATCCGAGGATAGCAGAATGTGCATTTCTCCGATTTGCCGCTTTCCCAATTGTAGTAGATCTTTTTGTAAGGACAGCCCGAGATACACATCCGCCAGCCGCGACATTTTTCCTGATCAATCAGAACAATGCCGTCTTCTTCGCGTTTGTAGATCGCGCCCGAGGGGCAGGAGGCCGAACAGGTCGGGTTCAGGCAGTGCTCACACAGACGGGGCAAATACATCATGAAAGTATTTTCATACTCACCGTAGATGTCTTTTTGGATGCCCTCAAAGTTGTAGTCCTTGGAACGTTTGGAAAATTCACCGCCCAGGATTTCCTCCCAGTTTGGGCCGTGTTCGATTTTCTCCATCCGTTCGCCGGTGATTTTTGAGCGCGGACGTGCCGTTGGAAATGCATTCATTTCCGGGGCCGATTTCAGGTGGTCGTAGTCGAAATCAAACGGCTCGTAAAAGTCGTCGATTTCCGGCAGGTCGGGGTTGGCAAAGATATTTGCCAGGATCCGCCATTTGGCTCCCTGTTTGGGTTGCAGCTTGCCGGATTTTGTCCGCTCCCAGCCACCATTCCAGCGTTTTTGGTTCTCCCAATCCTTTGGATAACCGATGCCGGGTTTGGTTTCGACGTTGTTGAACCAGGCGTATTCGACACCGTCGCGGCTGGTCCAGACGTTTTTACAAGTGACCGAGCACGTGTGGCACCCGATGCATTTATCAAGGTTCAGAACCTTACCGATTTGTGCGCGGACTTTCATTCTGCTGCCTCCACTTTTGCGGGTGTGTCGAGCCAGTCGACTTTTTTCATTTTGCGAACGATGACAAATTCGTCGCGGTTCGAACCCACGGTGCCGTAGTAGTTGAAACCGTAGGATTGATGGGCGTAGCCGCCGATCATATGGGTCGGTTTCAAGACCGCCCGTGTGACCGAGTTGTGGATACCGCCGCGATGACCGGTCTTTTCAGAACCCGGCGTATTCACGATTTTCTCCTGTGCGTGATACATGAAGAGGGTCCCCTCCTTCATCCGCTGGGAGACAACTGCGCGGGCCGTCAAAGCGCCGTTCACGTTGAACGCCTCGACCCAGTCGTTGTCCTTGATACCGGCTTTGGCGGCGTCCACTTCGGACATCCAGACCACCGGGCCACCCCGGTTGAGCGTCAGCATCAGAAGGTTGTCGGAATAGGTCGAGTGGATGCCCCATTTCTGATGCGGCGTGATGAAGTTCAACACGACATGTGCCCCACTTTCCGCCACATCAGCGGTGATCGTTTTGAGATCAACCGGAGGTCGCCAGGTGCAGAAGCTTTCGCCAAAGGCCCGCATCCAGAGGTGATCCTGATAGAGCTGTTGTCGCCCTGACAGGGTCCGCCAAGGGATCAGCTCGTGGACGTTTGTGTAGCCTGCGTTGTAGCAGACATGTTCGCTTTCAATGCCCGACCACGTTGGCGAGGAGATGATCTTGCGCGGTTGCGCCGCCACATCATGAAAGCGGATTTTTTCGTCCTCTTTGGGGTGTGCCAGATGGGTGTGATCCCGCCCGGTGTTTTCCGACAAGGCCTCCCAGGCTTTGACGGCCACTTCGCCGTTGGTTTCAGGCGCCAGCATCAGGATAACTTCGCAAGCGTCGATATCCGTTTCGATTCTAGCCATGCCTTTTGTGACACCCTCGTCGGTCACAACACCGTTCAGTTCTTTCAGGTGCTGCACTTCAACTTCAGTGTTCCAGGTGATGCCTTTACCACCGTTTCCGACTTTTTCCATCAAGGGGCCAATCGCTGTGAAGCGTTTGTAAAGGTTGGGATAATCCCGCTCCACCGGCACAAAGTTTGGTGCGGTTTTACCCGGGATCAGTTCGCATTCGCCCTTCTTCCAGTCCTTCACCTGATCCTGCGCAATTTCCGCAGGCGTGTCGTGGAGGATGGGCAAGGAGACGATGTCGGTCTCGGTCCCCAGATACCCCGGCACAACTTCGGAGAACTTCTTGGCGATGGATTTGAAAATGTCCCAATCCGATTTGCTCTCGTAGGCTGCATCCACCGCCGCTTGCAGCGGATGAATGAACGGGTGCATGTCGGATGTGTTGAGGTCGTTTTTCTCGTACCAGCTTGCCGTTGGCAGCACGATGTCGGAATAGACGGCTGTCGTGGACATCCGAAAGTCGATGCAAACCAGCAGGTCGAGTTTGCCTTTCGGGGCCTCGTCGTGCCATTTCGCCTCGATCGGCATTTGGCCGCCTTCCTCGCCCAGATCCTTACCCATGACGCCGTGGTCAGTGCCAAGGAGGTGCTTGAGGAAATATTCATGCCCTTTACCTGAAGACCCCAGAAGGTTGGAGCGCCAGACAAAGAGGTTACGCGGCCAGTTTTCCGGCGCATCCGGATCCTCGCAGGACATTTCCAGTTTGCCGCTGGTCAGTTGTTCGGCAACATAGGCCGGGATTTCCTTCTTGGCCTTTTTCGCAGCCGCAGCCACTTCAAGCGGGTTGGTTTTCAATGCCGGGGCCGAAGGCAACCAGCCCATGCGTTCCGCGCGGATGTTATAGTCAATCAGGCTTGCGTCCTTCCAATCGCCATCGGGTGCGGTTGGGGAGAGGATTTCGCCAGATTTCAACGTCTCGTAGCGCCACTGATCGGTGTGGGCGTACCAGGCCGAGGTGGAGTTCATGTGCCGTGGCGGACGCGCCCAGTCGAGCGCAAAGGCGAGCGGTTGCCAGCCGGTTTGCGGGCGGAGTTTTTCCTGACCCACATAATGCGACCAGCCGCCACCGGATTGACCGATACAACCACACATCACCAGCATATTGATGATGCCGCGATAGTTCATGTCCATGTGGTACCAGTGGTTGAGACCGGCCCCGAGGATCACCATCGACTTGCCTTGGGTTTTTTCCGCATTGGTGGCGAATTCCCGGGCGACCGTGATCACTTGTTCCGCTGGAACACCGGTGATTTTTTCGCACCAGGCGGGGGTAAATGGCACGTCGTCCTTGTAGTCCTTGGCGACGTTTTTACCGCCCAGACCGCGATCCAGCGAGTAGTTGGCGCAGAAAAGGTCAAAGACCGTGGCGACAAAAGCCTCGCCATCCGCCAGTTTCATCTTTTTGGCAGGCACGTTGCGCGTCAGAACATCGCCGTGGTCGCATTTGGTGAAATGCTCCGTCGCTTCGCCGCCAAAGTAGGGGAAATCCACGCCGACGATTTCGTCGTGGTTTTCCTCCAGGATCAGCGACAGGCGCAGATCGGTGTCTTTGCCATCAGCGATTTCCTCAAGGTTCCATTTGCCTTTCTCACCCCAACGGAAACCGACGGAGCCGTTTGGCGCAACCGGATTGCCCGACTTGCGATCCAGCGCGATGGTTTTCCATTCCGGGTTGTTCTTTTCGCCAAGCTTGTTGTCAAAATCATCGGCCCGCAGCAACCGTCCGGGGACCAGCTTGCCGTTTTGTTCAACCAGTTTGACCAGCATCGGCATGTCGGTGTAGCGCCGTGCGTAGTCCTCGAAATATTCGGCCTGACGATCCAGATGGTATTCGCGCAGGATCACATGGCCCATGGACATTGCCAGAGCCGCGTCGGTGCCTTGCTTGGGGTTCAGCCAGATGTCGCCGAATTTTGCGGCCTCCGAATAGTCCGGAGAAACCACGGCGGATTTGGTGCCGCGATAACGCGCCTCGGTATAGAAGTGCGCATCCGGTGTCCTGGTTTGCGGCACGTTGGAGCCCCAAAGCATGATGAAACCGGCGTTGTACCAGTCTGCGGATTCCGGCACGTCGGTCTGTTCGCCCCATGTCATCGGCGAGGCGGGTGGCAGGTCGCAATACCAGTCATAAAAGGACATACATGTCCCGCCCATCAGGCTGAGGTAGCGCGAGCCAGCCGCATAAGACACCATCGACATCGCCGGGATGGGCGAAAAGCCAAAGACCCGGTCGGGGCCGTAGGTTTTGGCGGTATATGCGTTGGCAGCAGCGATGATCTCGGTGGATTCGTCCCATGTGGCACGCACAAAGCCGCCCTTACCGCGTGTCTTGGTGTAATCGGCGCGCAGGATCGGATCGGACTGGAGTTTGCTCCAGGCCTCGATCGGCGAAAGGGTCTCGCGCATCCGGCGGTAGGATTTCAAAAGGCGGGCGCGAATGAGTGGGGTTTTGACCCGGTTCGCGGAATATAAATACCAGCTATAGGACGCGCCACGGGCACAGCCGCGCGGTTCGTGGTTTGGCAATCCAGCGCGGGTGCGGGGGTAGTCTGTCTGCTGGGTTTCCCAAGTGACGATCCCGGATTTCACGTAAATCTTCCAGCTACAGGACCCGGTGCAGTTCACGCCATGGGTCGAGCGGACGATTTTGTCGTGCCGCCAGCGGTTGCGGTAAACATCCTCCCAGTCGCGGTTTTCGTTTGTTGTCTGGCCGTGGCCGTCAGCAAAGGTATCAACCCGGTTGCTTTTCAGGAAGTTCAGACGATCAAGAAGGTGGCTCATCTCTATTCTCCGAGGGAATTAAAAGGAGCCCGGCGCGACCTCTGCCGCGCCGGGCAAAGTTCAGATCAAGGGTTCTTCACATAGGCATTGGGGCGCATGTAGAACCACCAGTTGATCGCGATGCAGACGCCGTAGAAGATCGCGAAACCGTAGAGCGCATATTCAGGCGTCCCTGCTTTGAGCTGTTCGCCAAAGACTTTGGGGATGATGAATGCACCATATGCTGCGACCGCTGCGGTCCAACCCAATACCGGGCCGGCCTGCTCTTTGTTGAACACAACCGCGATGGTGCGGAAGGTCGAGCCGTTGCCGATACCGGTGGCGGCGAACAGGATCAGGAAGAGGCCGAGGAACGGATAGAAGTATTGTTCCGGCGTGGCCGAGGCGTAAGCCGCTTGAATGAAGTAAGCGACGCCCAAAGCCGAGGCAACCATGACGATGGAGATCCACTGCGTCACACGTGCGCCACCCAGTTTGTCAGCCATCATGCCGCCAATGGGTCGGATCAGTGCGCCGATGAAGGGCCCCATCCAGGCGAACATCAGGGCCGAGGGGCCGTTGGGGTTCACTGTGTCGTGGGTCAGCACGCCGTCAACGTCGATGTGGCTAAAGCCAAAGACCACTTTGATTGTCAGCGCCAGAGCGGCCGAATAGCCGATGAACGACCCAAAGGTCATGGTGTAGATCACGGTCATGGCCCAGGTGTGCTTGTTGCCAAAGATCTTGTACTGACGCGACAGGTTTTGCCCGACAGCACCCGGGATCATCCTCAGACCCAGAACGGTCAGCGCGATAACGATCGGCAGGACCAGCCATTTGCTGACCATCCAGCCCGATCCGCCAACACTGGCAGGCAAGAGCAACCACAGGCCGAAAGCGGCAGTGACAAAGCCGATGAACAGCATCCCGGTGATGGTTGCAAATGCGCCAAGCGGGTTAGGGATATTGGGCGAAACATGCTCGTCCCGGATATTGTTCATCCCGATCCAGCCAATAATGGCGAGTGGCACCAGCGCCAGCAGCCAGACCAGACCCGCGTTCTGGATATAGGTCTCGGTCCCGGCGGGGATTTTCCCGATCAGCGTGCCGGATGTATTCACCAGCGTGCGGCTTTCCCCCCCAAAAAGGCCGAAGGTCATAACCAGCGGAATGACGATCTGCATCGTTGTCACACCAAAGTTGCCAAGACCCGCGTTCATCCCGAGCGCATAGCCCTGGATTTTCTTTGGGTAGAAGAACGAGATGTTCGACATCGAGGAGGAGAAGTTACCACCACCGATACCGCTCAGGAAAGCGAGGATCTGGAACTGCCACAGGGGCGTGTCCGGGTTTTGCAACGCCATACCTGCGCCTATCGCAGGGATCATCAGAAGGGCGGTGGTAAAGACGATGGTGTTTCGCCCGCCCGCGATGCGGATGAAGAAGGTCGATGGAATACGCAGCGTTGCACCGGTCAGACCGGCGATGGCGCTTAGGGTAAAGAGTTGTGATTGCTCGAAGGCAAAGCCCAGATTGATCATCTGAACCGTGATAATGCCCCAGTAAAGCCAGACGGCAAAGCCGCAGAGCAGCGAGGGGATGGAAATCCAGAGGTTCCGGGTGGCGATGGCCTTCCCGGTCGAGGCCCAGTAGCCCTCATCCTCGATGTTCCAGTTTTTAAGATCTTGTCCCACGAGGGTATCTCCTTTTTTGAGTTGGGACAGGCCCGCGTGGCCTGCCCCTAAGATTTGCTCAGGCGTTTGAGGGGTGTTTGCGGTTGTATTCCTCGACCACCTTCATGCTGTCCGCGAGGGCAGTATTGGCCCGGTCAGCACGGATTTGCAGGGCTTCGATATTGGCCGCCTCGTAGGCTGCGCGTTCTTCTTCCTCTTGCTCGGGTGTGAACCGCACGAAGAAGGCCAGAACCGACGCACAGGCGACGACGACACCGATGACAAAGAACACATCGTTCCATTCCATCGCGCCCTTAAAGAGGAAGCCAGCGGCGACCGCTCCGGCGTTGCCGCCTGCACCAACCACCCCGGCAACCGCGCCAAGCGCTTTCTTGTTGATGAACGGCACGACCGAGTAGGTTGCCCCTTCGGCCATCTGCGTGAACAACGAGAAAATGATAAGTGCCGGTATAGCGAGGAACAGCACATTCATCTGGCTGAACAACATCAGCGCAAAACCTTCACAGAGGAGCACGATGAAAAGCCAGAACGAGCGCCCCTTGAGGCCCCAGAGCGATGCAAAGTTGTCGCCAAAGATGCCACCCAAAGTCCGCGCAAAGATATTCATCAGGCCGAACGAGGCTGCAATCAGGCCAGCCGTAACCAGCGTGATCCCTTCGAAGTAGTCAAAAAAGTAAAGCGCCGCGACGTTGTTCACTGTCAGTTCGATGCCAAAACTTGCGCCATAGATCAGGAAAAGGATCCAGACCCGGTAGTCTCTCATCGCCCGGAAATAAGCGCCGGTGACTTTGTCTTTCTTCTCGAGTTTGCCAGCGGCGCGGAGTTCCTTGTAGTTCCCCTCCGGGCTATCCTGAGTGAGGAAGTAATAGGCGATACCGGTGACAAAGATCACACAGCCGACAACAACCATCGACAGACGCCAGCCGACCGCTTCGGAGTAGCCAAAGCCAACGACAAAGACCGAAAAGACCAGCGGCATGGCAAATTGTGTGACACCGCCACCAAGGTTCCCCCAGCCCGCAGATGTCGCATTGGCCGTGCCAACCACGTTTGGTGCGAACATTACGGATGTGTGGTACTGCGTAATCACAAATGACGCCCCGATCAGACCGATCATCAGGCGAAAAATCAGAAAGCTGGTAAAATCATCAGCAAGGCCGATCCCGGCAACAGGAATGGCCCCAAACATCAGCAGGAACGTATAAGAAAGCCTCGGCCCGATCCGGTCACAAAGCCAACCGATAAAGAACCGTGCCAGAATGGTTGCGGCGACCGATGCGATGATCGTCCAGCCGACTTGCGATTTGGTAAAGCCCAGTTCGTCGCGCACGACGATCATCAGCGGTGCGATACCAAACCAGGCAAAGAAACACGAGAAAAACGCGAACCACGTCATGTGGAACGTTCGGATCTGTACCATCCTCACATTGAAGAAGTTGCGCCATAGGCTTGTTGCCTTTTTTGATTGATCCATCAGAATGCCCTCCATCCAAGCGCGGCGAGCGCGCATTGGCGTGGATAAGGCAGGCAACGTCCCTTCGACGGATTGACACAGATCAAAAAACTGAAAATGAGCAAAAAAATCCGGAAAATTCGCTTTATCTCAAACGGTTGGGGAAAGGATGTGGTTTGGCAATGCGACAAGTTTTTCGCGAGCGCTTGACCTTGGCTGGGTTCGCTCTTGATTATTATCATCCACCGGTTAAGGCTCCGATATGAACAATCGTATACTTGAAGAGATTCGCGCCTCGAGCCTGTTTGCAAATACAACCGAGGCCGGATTCGCGACCCTGACCCGGGGTGCCTACGTCCAGACTTTCCCGCCGATGATGGATTTGGCGACCGAAGGCGACTTGCCGGACTTTCTCTATATCCTTGCCTCGGGCAATGTCGAACTCTTTGCCCGCTGGAACGGGCGCGAGACGACCATGGGGTTTTTGCACCAGAACGACACCTTCATTCTGGCCGCCACGATCCGCGATCGACCGTTTTTGATGTCCGCCCGGACCCTGACCAAAAGCCGCCTGATCATGATACCTTCGGCAGATGTCCGCGAGGCATTTGAAAGCGATCCCGAATTTGCCAAAGCCATCGTCGAAGAACTGGCGGGGTGTTATCGAAAGTCGGTGAAACAGGCAAAATCCAACAAACTCAGAACCTCCACCGAACGGCTGGCAAATTATCTGTTGCGACAATCACAAAAGGCTGGCGGGGCCTCCAGCTTTGAATTGCCACAGGAAAAGAAGCGTTTGGCAGCTTACCTTGGCATGACACCGGAGAACCTGTCGCGCTCTATGTCGAGCCTGCGCGAACAAGGTGTCGAAGTTAAGGGACAGAAAATCCGCCTGAACGATGTGGCGGCCTTGACTGAGTTTGCCAAACCCGATCCACTGATTGACAGTCAGACCACCTGATGCCGCTGGCCCTTTGCGGGCGGCGTTTCGGGGGGGCCGGCAAAACATTGCGCGTGGATCATCCAGTGTTCGGCCTCTGGTCCTTTGGTTTCAAGCGATGTGTCGCCAAATGACCGCGTCTGGGTGACGACCTGGGCAAACTCAACCGCATTGCCCTCTACGCTTACAGGTGAACTTTCCTCGCCCCAGGTCCAGACCGCGCCGCTGGGGCCGGTCAGGCGAACGAACGGCGGTGTTTCGGGCACGGCTTCCTTGCGGTTCAAAAAGGTCCAGCCAAAGGTTGTAACACCGAGGTGGCAGATGTTGCGGATGCGATCACCCTCCACGCGGGTTTTGCCAAGAATGTCGAATACCTCGTGACCATGGGCCCAGGTTTCCATTTGCCGTGCTGTGATCGACGACAATGCCGACATATCCGGCCCCGCCCATTTCAGCCGTACTTTCGGATCTACCGTTGAAAAGGCATCCGCCACGCGATGCGCCGTCTCTTGCCAGCGGGCCACAAGCGCCTGACCCGCCAACCCGTCAAGCCAGGGGTATTGTGCCTCGCGCAGGGATTTTCCTTCGGTCATCTGTTTCAGGATCGGCCCAAAGAACGCGATGAACTTGTCGCCGCTTTCCAACGCCAATCCGGCGGCATGATCAAAGATATGCAGATGCCCGATCACATCTTCGATGGTCCAGCCCTTGAACTGGGTGACCGTCTTCAACTCTGCATCCGACAGCGGTGTGACAATGGCCGCCAGCGCCTCGACTTCGGTGCGAAAATCGCTCGCTTGTTGCATCAAATATCCCCCATTACTCGTTGCAGGCGCTCGTAGGCCTTTAGATAATCTTCCTTGAACCCCTGCACAACGGCACCCGTTGACATCGTTTGGTTCATCAAGCCAACGGCCTGCCCGACCCAATAGGTTGCAAGCTCGCCCGCGCCCTGATGACCACCTGCGGCCAGCCGGTCTAGTTTGTGCAAGGCCGGTTCTGACACCAGTGTTTGAAGCGGCATCGGTAAGGGCTCTGGACCGCGTGTTTCCCAAGCATCAGTCCAAGGCGAGCGCAATTGGCGCGATGGTTTGCCTGTGCGCGAGCGCGAGCGCACGGTATCGCGCGAGGTTGCTGCCAGCATCTTTTCCTTCACCACGGGGTTGGTTTCCGCTTCCGCCGTGGTCAGCCAGACCGAGCCGCACCAGGCCCCTGCCGCACCCATTGCCATGGCGGCTGCCATTTGTGCGCCCGTGGCGATGCCACCCGCCGCCAGAACTGGCACGTCCGAACCTATTTCCTCCAGCGCGGCAACGATCTCCGGGATCAAGACCATGGTGGAGGCGTCACCAGTATGCCCCCCGGCCTCGCCGCCCGCAGCGATCAGAATGTCCACGCCCGCCGCGACCTGACGCAGCGCATGTTCGCGTGTGCCAAGCAATGCTGCGACAGCCACATCGTTTTTCTTGCCCATTTCAAGCATGATCGGTGGCGGCACGCCCAAAGCATTGGCGATCAATTTGATCGGATGGGAAAACGCCACCTCAAGACTTGCAGCAGCCCCCGCCTCGCTCAGGTTTTCGCGAAAGAACAAATGCCGTGCGCGGTCTTCTTCTAGCCCCTCATCATCCACATCATGTTCGGCCAGCACCGCGCTGGCGAAGTCCTTATGCGCCGCCGGGATCATCGCCAAAAGCGCCTCGTCCGTGATCTCCTGCCCCTTTGAGGTGAAACTATCGGGCACAATCAGATCAACGCCGTAGGGCTTGCCGTTCACATGGGCGTCAATCCAGCTTAGTTCTGCATCCAAATCTTCGGGCGGCAGCGTGACCGCCCCAAATACCCCCATGCCACCGGCATTGCTGACGGCGGCAACGACATCGCGGCAATGGGAGAAGGCGAACAGCGGAAACTCGATACCAAGGCGCTTGCACAATTGCGAATTCATTGGTCGTCACCCTCAGTTGTCTGGATTTCCACCAGCAGGTCGCCTGCCTGCACCTGCGCCGGTGGGCTGTGATTTATGGCAACCACTATTCCGCCAACTTCGGCAATAATCTCGTGCTGCATCTTCATCGCCTCAAGCACCGCAACCGCCATGCCGGGCGTCACCTCTTGCCCGATCTTGACGTGGATCGCTTGCAGGTTGCCATGCATCGGGGCGTAGATTTGACCATCGGATTTGTCTGCCACCGTATTTGCGCCGGGGCGAATGATCGTTGCACTCAAAGTCCTTTTATCAGTCGCAAGAAAAACCTCCTCGCCCGTCACAAGAAAGGCCTTGAGGCTGACTTTTTGCCCATCAAGACGCAGGCTTTCACCGCTACCGGTTAATTCAAACGTCTCTGCGCCCAATCGGATATGCAGATGATCCGGACCTTTTGGGGTGATGTGATAGGTTTCGCTCTTCGCCCCGAAAGAAAGGGCCAGTGGTGTAGCCAGCGCCAGACTGCTGGACCAGTTCAGCAACTCTGACGACATCGCCCAGATTTGTGCAGCCATCTCGTCGCGCATAAAAAGATAGGTCATCCCGGCCAAAACTGCACGCGCGGCACCTCCCTCGCCAAGCGCCTTGGCGATGTCGGTGCCGTAGTTTTCCGCAATGAAGGCGGTTGTCGCCTCGCCCTTGGCAAAATCGGGTTTTGACAGCACGTCGATGAGGAAATCCCGATTGTTCGCCACCCCCAAAAGCGGTGCGTCGGCCAGCGCGGCGATCAGCTTTTGGCGGGCTTCCTGCCTGCTGGGCGCATGAGCGATGATCTTGGCCATCATCGGATCGTAAAAGGACGAGATTTCCTGACCCACCGCTACCCCGGCGTCCACGCGAATTCCCGGCGGATCGGACCTATCCCACTGCTGAACGCGGCCCGTCGCTGGCAAAAAATCCGCCAGCGGGTCTTCGGCGTAAAGCCGCACTTCGATGGCGTGGCCTGAATAGGCGACATCCTGTTGATCAAAGCCAAGTGGTAGCCCGGTTGCTACATCCAGTTGCAACTGCACGAGATCCCGCCCGGTGATCATTTCAGTAACGGGATGTTCGACTTGCAAACGGGTGTTCATTTCCAAAAAGTAGAACGCCCCGGCCTCGTCCAGCAGGAATTCCACGGTCCCTGCGCCGACATAATCAATTGCCCGCGCCGCCGCGATAGCTGCGTTGCCCATTTCTTCGCGCATCTGAGGGGTCAGGATCGGGCATGGGGCCTCTTCGACCACCTTTTGATGGCGGCGCTGCACCGAGCAATCCCGCTCGCCCAGATGAACGACGTGACCATGCTTATCGGCAAAGACCTGGATTTCAACGTGGCGCGGGCGAATGACGGCTTTTTCAAGGATCATCTCCTCCGCACCAAAGGCATTCAACGCCTCGGTCTTTGCCAGGCCAAGTGCGGCGGCAAACCCTGCCTTGTCTTCAACCAACCGCATCCCGCGACCGCCACCGCCCGCTGCCGCCTTGATCATCAGCGGATAACCGATTTTTTCAGCCTCAACGGCCAGGGTCTGCGGCGATTGATCCGCCCCCTCGTAGCCCGGAACGCATGGCACGCCAGCAGCTATCATCCGGGTTTTGGCAGCGGCCTTGTTGCCCATCAGTTCTACCGCCGCGGCGGGCGGGCCGACAAAGACGATGCCCTGATCGGCGCAGGCCCGAGCAAACTCGGTGTTTTCCGACAAGAATCCATAACCGGGATGCAAAGCTTCTGCGCCGGAGGATTTAGCCGCTTCAATCACGGTTGGGATGGACAGGTAGCTGTCGCCGACCGGTCCGGAACCGATCCTGACTGCCTCGTCAGCGAATGCGACATGCGGGGCATCCCGGTCGGCATCGGTGTAGATCGCTATGCAGCGCAGGCCATTGGCCCGCGCAGTTTTCATGACACGCAACGCGATTTCACCGCGATTGGCCACCAGTAACGAGGTAAAAGCCTGTTCAGTCATCCAAAAGTGGCCAGTTTGGTTTTCGTTTTTCCAGGAATGCCGCGATCCCCTCGCGACCTTCGCTGCCCGTGATTGCCTTGGCAAAGCCTTCGGCGGCCAGATCGCGCAGTTTGTTTGGTGGCAGAAATTGCGTGGCCAGCGCGATGTTCTTGGTGATCGCATTGGCTCCGGGGGCGGCGCGGCGCACGGCGGCTTGCACTTCGGCTTCGACCTGCTCGAACCCGGCGGCATCTGCGACGACATAATCCGCCAATCCGATTTCCATCGCCTCGGCCCCATCGAACCGCGCAGCCGTCAGCATCAGACGTTTGGCACGCGGCAAGCCCAGACGGGCCACGACAAAAGGGGCGATCTGGGCAGGTGGAATACCAAGGGTCACTTCGGTCAGGGCAAATTTTGCTTTCGCGGTCACAGCGACAATATCACCGGCGCAAACCATGCCGAGACCACCGGCCATCGCAGCCCCGTCAACCAGCATCAGTACGACCTGAGGCAGGGTGGCGATCCGCTCGAACAGCAGCCCTGCTTTGATCGAGGCCGCCTTGACCTCGCCAATCGCCTGATCCGATTGCAGATCGCTTTTGAACCCTTTGAGGTCACCGCCCGCGCAAAAGACGCCGCCCCGGCCCTGAAACGTCACACCACGCAGGCTGGAATCCCGGGCCGTCTGGCCCAGAACCAAAATCAGATCGTCCACCATTTCGTTGGAAAGCGCATTGCGCGTCTTTGGACGGTTTAATTCGATCGTCAGCCAATTGGCCGCGCGGCTAACGATCAGCGTGTCGTATTTGGCCGGGGAAAACCTCATGGCCGCGCGACCCCAAATGCGTTTGGTGAAAGCGGCCTTGCACGCGCCTCGTCACAGGTTTGCAGGCAAAACCCGATGATCTTGCGGGTGTCACGCGGATCAATCATCCCGTGGTCCAGCAAGCGCCCCGAGGTGTAAAACGCATCCGACTGCGCATCAAAATGAGCGGTGATCCCGGCGCGTTGCTTGGCCATACGGGCCTCGTCAACCTCGACACCTTTGCGTTCTGCAGTGCGCCGGGCGACCTGCTCCATGGTCAGTGCCGCCTGTTCTCCGCCCATCACACCGGTCATCGCATTTGGCCAGGTGAAAAGGAAATCGGGCTCGTAGGCATAACCGCACATGCCGTAATTTCCGGCTCCAAAACTTGCGCCGATATAAAGCGAGATTTTGGGCACTCGCAGATTGGTCACCGCCTGGATCATTTTTGACCCATGTTTGATCATGCCGGCGTGTTCATAGTCAGTTCCGACCATGTAGCCGGTCGTATTATTCAAGAAGATCACCGGGCTGTCTGCCTGATCCATCAATTGCAGGAACATCGTCGCCTTGGTTGCACCATTGGGATCAATCGGTCCGTTGTTGCCGATAATCCCGACCTTGCGCCCCATCACCTCGCCGTGCAGGCAAACCGTCGCGGGGCCATAGCGCGGCTTGAAATCGCGCAAAACCGAGCCATCGACGATCCGGGCCGCGACTTCACGCATTTCATAGGGCTTGCGATAATCAACCGGGACCGCCCCGGCGAGTTCATCGGGGTCATGCAAGGGCGCTGCAAAGCTGGTCGCAGGCTTTGCCGGCAGTCGCGCGTTCCAGCCAAGCCCGGCCACCACATCGCGGGCTATTGCAATGCCGTGGGCGTCATCTTCGGCCAGATATTCAACCAAGCCGGTTGTTTCGGCGTGCATTTCAGCCCCACCAAGGGTCAGGTCATCGGCCACTTCACCGGTGGCTGCACGCACCAAAGCCGCCCCGGCCAGCATCGCCATGCCGTTGCCTTTGACACCGATCACATAATCGGAAAGCCCTGGCTGATAGGCCCCTCCGGCGGTCGAGGCACCGTGCAGCACCGTGATCACCGGAATGCCAGCCGCCGAAAGCCGCGCAAGCCCGGCAAACATGCCACCGCCATGCGCCCAAAGCTCGACCGTATAGCTCATCAGATTGGCCCCGGCACTTTCAACGAGATGCACGAAAGGCAGTTTTTGCTTTAGCGAGATTGACAAACCACCCAGCGCCTTTTCCACGGTTTTGGTGGTCGAGGCACCGGCGTTGATACCCGCATCATCGACAAAGACAAGGCACCGCACGCCCGAGATAAAACCGATGCCGATGATCACACTTGCGCCTGGGATCGTCGTTTCAGGGTCGGTGTCATCCACCAGATAGCCTGCCATGTTGAACAATTCGACAAAGGGCATACCGGGATCGACCAGCGCCGCCAGCCGTTCGCGCGGGCTTAACTGGCCGCGTTTGTCAAAGACCGGACGGCGGGTTTCCGATTTAGCCGTTGCCCGCGCCGAGAGCGCATCCATCTTGTCCACTAGGGCACAGATATCAGCACGGTTTTGCGCAAACTCGGGGGATTTCGGGTCGATTTTGCTGGAAAAAGCCGTCATCACGTCTGGTCCTTCAACAGGCTCGCATCAATTTCAATCGTCTCGGCCAGCAGGATTTGCGCATAGCCCTTGCCCTGCGGGTCGTTTCTGAGCGACGAGGTACCACCACCGCCCAAAACACCGCTCATCAGAATATTCATCGCATGGCTGCCCGGCAGAACAAAGCGCTGAACGTCGCCTTTGAGAAAATGCGTAAAAACCCGTTCAATTCGCGCGACATCTAGTGCGGCCCAGATCCATGGCAAATAATCGGCATGTCGGGCAATCACGCCGATATTGGCACTATCGCCCTTGTCGCCTGAGCGCGCAAAGGCAAGCCGGATCAGCGGCACCGCCACTATTTCCCCCTGTGCCCGGGGCGGATTTGGTTCAGGCGGCGCGGCTGTGGCTGGCTTGTTTGGCACATGCTCGGCCACATAAGTAACCCGCCCGGCGGCGTCAGAGATTTCTACCTGCACATCGGCCTTCGGGGTCAGATAAGAAAACAGCGCCATCACCGGCGAGGGTTTGGGCCGCGCACCGGCAAAGCCCGACAGCCCGGGTGGGGTTGCAAGGCCAAGGCCGGTCGCCTCTTTCAGGAACAGCCCAACGCCCTTTGGATCGGGGTGTTTCACTGCGATCTTGGCGGCAAGTTCGCGTGACGATGGTGATTTTCGACCCACGCCAAATTGTGACTCCGCGCCGATCAACTCGACCGAGGTTTCGGTGAAATCAGGCGCATTCACTTGCCTGAGGATACGGCGCGACCGCGCGAAAGCGGCTTTGGCAAATGCTGCGGCCTTGGCTTCGGCGTCGAGGCCGTAAAAGGAAAAAAGATGACCACCGCGATAGCCGTCCTCGAACGTCAGACAAGTCTTGTAGTGCTTTGGCACTCGCTGCCCCCTGGCGCCGCTGACTTCGACCAGATCAGGGCCCTTGTTGGCGATCTCAACCCTCGTGAAGTCGCAATCAATATCCGGCAAAAGGTAATGAGAAGGATCCCCGATTTCATAGAGCATTTGTTCGGCAACAGTCCCAACGGAAACCTTGCCGCCAGTTTCTTTCGGCTTTGAAACGGTGAAATTGCCTGTCATTTCAATTTCAACGATCGGATAGCCGATGGTATCCAGCGTTTCGGCCACCTCTGCCCAATCGGTGAAATTGCCACCCGTCGCTTGCGGTCCGCATTCGATGATATGCCCCGCCAAAGCGCCACCGGCGAGTTGGTCGAGATCATGGGGGGACCAGCCAAAATGATGAATGGCCGCCCCAAGCGTGACCGCACTGTCAACGCAGCGCCCGGTCAATACGATGTCGGCCCCCCGATCCAAGGCCGTGGCAATCGGAAAGGCCCCGAGATAGGCGTTGACGCTGGCGATCTTGGCAACCTCGGGCAAAGGGCGGCCGGAAAACATGTCAACCGGGGCCTGATCGCTGATCGCGCCAAGGTCGGCCATCAGATCGTCGCCGGTCACAACCGCTACGCTCAGATCAAGGCCCTGACGGGTGATTTCCGCACGTAAGGCTTTTGCTGCGGCATCAGGGTTGATCCCTCCGGCGTTGGAGATGATCCGCACGCCTTGCTTGGTGATTTCCGCAAGATTTGGGGCCATTGCCGCGCTGACGAAATCCTGCGCATAGCCTGCGTTCGCATCCCTGGCACGCATACACGCAAGGATCGCCATGGTAATCTCGGCAAGATAATCATAGACGATAAAGTCGAGATCGCCGGCGTTCAGCAATTGCGCGGTCGCCATTGCCGCATCGCCCCAATAGCCCGAAGCCCCGCCAATCCTCACAGCCTTTTTCGACGCCACGTCATGACCTCCTTCCCGCAATCAGTCTTGAAATAGACCGAACGTTCTGTTTATTTTTGCCCGAAGAGGAGCGGAATGCAAACAGAAAACGCCGAAAACCAGCCAAGTGACGAAACGTCGGCGTCAAGGACGCCCGGGGCGAATGATCTGCGGGTTGCCCGCACCACCGGGCGGATTTGTCAGGCGGTGATCACCTGTCTGGATGAGGTCGGCTATGCCGAAACCTCGATCAACCGGGTGCAATCGCTGGCCGGGGTTTCGCGCGGCGCTTTGACCCATCATTTCCCCTCCAAAGAAGCGATGATGGTTGAAACCCTTGAACGGCTGTTGGATCCGGTGCGCGGTCAGCCCAACCCCAAAAATCCATCCGCTCGGCCCTTTGGGCAAAGCGAGGGTCAGGGTGACGGGATTGACGCCGACCTGCCGCGTCTCTGGGCGAAGGTTGTCAACACCAAGGAAGGGCGGGCGCTGATCGAATTGCTTGTCGCAGCCCGCACCCACAGCGAATTGGCCGAACGCATTCGCCCCAGCCTCCATGCCTATAACGCCGAGATCGGCTTGAATATTCAGCGGCTCTATTCCAGCGCCGACGGATCAGGCGAGGTCACGACGCTTTGGACGATCTGCCGGGCGTTTCTGCGTGGTCTGCAATTGCAACAGCAGTTCGAAAGCGATCCCCGCGCGGTGGACGAGGCCATAGCCACTTTTGGCAAGATCCTTGCCCCACATCTTTTTGCCCTCAAACCCGGGACGAACGACAAGTGATGAAAACCCCCTTTGAAACCGAAGAACGCCGCGCGTTTCGCAAGACAATGCGGGACTTTGTGACCCGCGAGATCATGCCCTTTGCCGATGCCTGGGACGAGGCCGGAGAAATCCCCTGGGAATTGCACCAGAAAACCGGCGCCTTAGGGGTCTGGGGCTTTGGCATCGACGAGGCTTATGGCGGTCTTGGCTTTGACGATTGCTTTATGCGTGCGGCATTTAACGAAGAATTTGGCCGCTCGGGAACCGGCGGCGTCGGGGCGGCGATGAACGGGCGCATGATCTCGATTGAACCGATCCACCGGCTAGCATCACCCGAGATCAAGGATCGCGTGCTTGGTGACATTATCGCGGGCCGCAAAGGATCGTCCCTTGGCGTGACCGAACCCGGCGGCGGCTCAGATGTTGCCAACCTCAAGACGACGGCGCGGCGCGATGGCAATCATTTCGTGCTGAATGGATCAAAAACCTTCATCACGGGGGGCATGACTTCGGATTATTTTGTGATCCCGGCGCGGACCGGTGGTGCGGGGCTGGGCGGCATATCGCTGTTCTTTGTTGAAGCGGACACCCCCGGTTTTTCACGCAGCGCCCTGCCGCGTAAAATGGGCTGGTGGTGTTCCGATCAGGCGACGCTGTTTCTGGATGATGTGCGTGTGCCTGCGGAAAACATGATGGGCGAGGAGGATCGCGGGTTTCTTGCGATCATGGAAAACTTCAACCTTGAACGGGTGGCCCTGATCGCGGCCATGCTGGGCATGATGAAAGCCTGTTTCGAGGATTCACTGGCCTGGGCCGAGGAGCGTGAAACCTTCGGCAAAAAGATGATCCGCCATCAGGTAATCCGCCACAAGCTGGCGGACATCAGCACCAGCATCGACGCGGTAGAGGCTTTTCTCAACATGATTTGCCACAACGTCAACGAAGGCCCGATGCCGGTGGCGGAGATCTGCAAATGCAAGGTCTTTACCTCCAAGGCGCTGGAAAAGGTCGCCTCGGAATCCATGCAGATCCTGGGGGGCGCGGGTTATCTGCGTGGCAATCGGATCGAACGAATTTACCGCGAAGTGAAAGTCATGGCGATTGGCGGTGGTTCTGAAGAAATCATGCGCGACCTTGCAATGCGGCAGATGGGGCATTGAGGCGAACAACCCTGAAACAGCGCTACGGATCACCGAGCGGATCGCATTTGACGAGGTTGCAGAAGGTTAGTCGGGGCGCTGCCCTGCGGCTGCCAGCGCAGCCTACCCCGGAGTATTTATGGAACAAAGAAACGGTCAGGAAATTTGCCAGGTTTCCAGTGTCGCCCGCGCCCTGGCGGAGATCGGGGCGGGTTTGCGGCTGATCCGATCGACGTTGACATGCACAAAGTGGCCTTCGGCGGCGGCGGTTTCCGCGTCGCCGGAAAACAGCCCAATCTCGTAGGTGACCGAGGACGACCCCAGCCGTGCGACGCGCAGTCCGGCGTGGATATCATGGGGAAACGACAGCTCTGCGTGATAGCGGCACCCGGTTTCGGCCACCAGAAACACCGTTGGGCTTGCCTCCAGATGCAGGATGCCATGGTGCAACAATTGACCGTTCACGGCTGTGTCAAACAACTGGTAATGCACCGCGTTGTTCATATGGCCATAGATGTCATTGTCGTTCCAGCGCGAGGTCAGGGTTGAGAAAGCCGCATAATCTACGCGTTTGCCCGGCGGGTTCCTCAAAACGCGGCCTCGTAAATTGCGAGCGCATCCGCTTCGGTCACATCGCGGGGGTTGTTGACCAGCAGGCGCGTCTGGTTCATCGCGTCTCGGGCCAGCATCGGCAGGGCGTCGCGTGTTATGCCAACCTCGTTGAGGCCCTGTTGCAGGCCGGTTTTTTTCGACAGGTCCGCCAATGCCTCGGCAAATGCCGCTGCACCCTCTTGGCCTTGAAGGCCTTTAAGGCCGGGAAAGGCGTAAGGCGCAAGTTCGGCGTAAGGGTTCGGCGCTGTGACCGCGTTAAAGCGCAGCACATGCGGTAATATCAGCGCGTTTGAAAGGCCATGTGGCACTTTGTAATGCCCGCCAATCGGATAGGCGAGCGCATGGACCGCCGCGACCGGAGAATTGGCAAAAGCCTGCCCGGCCAGAAGCGAGCCAAGCAGCATGTCAGACCGCGCAGCCATATCGTCCGGCGTGAAAACTGCGCGTTCCAGTGCGGCACCCATCAGCGTCAGGGCCTCCTTGGCAAGGGAGCGGGATACCGGGTTGTTATTGGGGCTGGCCGAGGCATAAGCCTCGATCGCATGGACCATCGCATCAATGCCCGTGGCCGCCGTTACATGGGCGGGCAGACCAAGGGTCAGCTCGGGATCAAGCAGGGCAATATCGGGCAGGATAACGGGGGAGACCACACCCATTTTTTCCGCCGCCCCGGTGGTGACGATGGAAATCGGCGTGACCTCCGATCCGGTGCCAGCGGTGGTTGGGATCAACATCAAAGGCAGGCGCGGTCCTTTGGCGTTGCCGACACCGTAGGCCGCCGCCAAAGTGCCACCATTTGCCGCTAGTAACGCTGCAAGTTTGGCCACATCAAGCGATGAGCCACCCCCAAGCCCGATCACCGCATCGCGGCCTTTTGCGGCCTCGGCAGCGGCGAGAACGATGTCTTCGGGTGGGTCGGCTTTGACGTCGGAAAATCTTGTGACCTTGACCCCGGCGGCAGAAAGCGCCGCTTCGGCCCGCTCGACGATGCCCGTGGCCAGCATACCGGGGTCGGTGACCAAAAGGATGTCGCGACCCAACTCGCCGGACGCAATGTCCCCGATCTGATCGAGCAACCCGGGGCCAAGCCGCACGCTGGGGGTTGTGTTGAATGTGAAGGTGCCCGTGGCCCTGCCCTCCTAAAATTTCATTCCCGGCATATTAAGCGATGAGGTGTTGCCGCCATCAACTGCCAGCGCCTGACCGGTGACAAAACTTGCATCATCCGAGGCCAGAAAAGCAACCACCGAGGCGATTTCTTCGGGGCGGCCATAGCGGCGCAACTCGGCGCGTGCGCCCAGTTTATCCTCTTTGCCCTTCGCGCGAGCATAGTCAAAAACCGGCGCGGTCATGTTGGTCTCAATCAGACCGGGGCAAATCGCATTGACCCGCACCCCATGCGGGCCAAGATCGCAGGCCGTGGTCTGGGTGAGGTTGATCAACCCGGCTTTGGAGGCTGAATAGGCATTGCCCCCCGCCCCTGCACGGATCCCCGCCACGGAAGCCGTGTTGACAATTGCGCCTTTGTTTTCAATGAGGTGTGGTCCTGCAAACCGGGTAAACAGCATCGCCCCGATCAGGTTTACACCGAGAACTCGTTGCCAGTTTTCAGCGCCTTGCTGATCAAAAGAGGCCATATCGCAGATCATGCCGGCATTGTTGAAAAGCACGTCCAAGCGGCCAAAGTGGGCCACTGTTTGCACAACGCTTGCCTCAACTTCCGCTTCGTTCGAGACGTCCGCGCCGAGCACAATGGCGCGGTCTTCACCAAGTTCCGCGACAAGCGGCGCAAGTGCTTCGGCCTGCAAGTCGACCAGCGCCAGAAGTGCGCCTTCACTTGCAAGCCGCCGCGACGTGGCGGCACCAATGCCGCCCGCAGCCCCGGTGATCAGCGCGACCTTGCCCTTGAAGCGCGTGCTCATTTGATCGTCACAACCACTTTGCCAATGGCCTGACGGTTTTTGAGGACATTGAGCGCGATCGCGGCCTCCTCTAATGGATAGGTCTGCGTCACATGTGGTTTGAGTTTGCCAGCCTCATACCAGGCGAACAGCTCGTCGAAATTGGCGTTGTCCGTCTCCACGTCCCGCAGGCGGAACGCACCCCAGAAGACCCCGACGATGGCGCTGCCTTTCAGCAAAGGAATGTTCACCGGGATTTTAGGAATATCCCCGCCCGCAAAGCCAATCACAAGCGCGCGTCCACCCCAACCGGTCGAGCGCAGTGCTTGTTCAAACAGATCACCACCGACGGGATCGTAAAAGACATCGACGCCCTTGCCGCCGGTGATTTCCTTGATCCGGCCGCGCAGGTCTTCTTCTGTGTAGTTGATCAGATGATCCGCCCCACCGGCCTTGGCAACCGCCAGCTTTTCAGCGGTCGAGGCAGCAGCAATCACCGTCGCGCCCATCTGCTTGCCGATTTCTACCGCCGCCAAGCCAACGCCGCCGCCAGCGCCAAGCACTAGCAGGGTTTCGCCGGGTTGAAGTTGTCCACGTTGCTTGAGGGCATGCATTGACGTCCCATAAGTCATGGTAAAGGCCGCTGCGATATGGCCGGGCATATCTTTTGGGCGTTTCAGGAGCGCCTTTTCATCGACCACGATCTTTTCGGCAAACCCGCCGTGCAGCGTCATCGCCATGACTTTTTCGCCGACCCGTTCCGCGCTGACCCCCTCGCCAACGGCGTCAATCGTTCCGGCGACCTCGCCACCCGGGGCAAAGGGCAATTGGGGTTTGAACTGGTATTTGTCCTCGATGATCAACGTATCGGGAAAGTTGACACCAACAGCCTCGATCGCGATGCGGACCTGGCCTTTGCCGGGTTCGGGGTCTGCAACCTCCTTGTAAACCAGTGTTTCGGGGGGACCAAAGGTCTCGCACATTACTGCCCGCATGTCTGTTCTCCAAGCGTGAATTCGGTTGGCGAACCTTAGGCAGTTGCACCGCAGGCGACAAGGTTAACAGGGGAAGAGTCCGCAAGGTTCCGTAGCGTCTTTTCATGTGAATACAATTTGTATACAATGCAATAAGCAAAGGCGGAGAATCAAATGGCGCGAGACAAAAAGACCGATTGTCTGGAAGGTTTGCGCAAGCGAATCCTGACGCTCGATATTGCCCCCGGTGCACCACTGGACGAGGCTTTGTTGAGCGAAGAATACGGCATTTCCCGCACACCTCTGCGCGAGGTTTTGCAACGACTATCCGGCGAAGGCTACGTGGAGATCGTGGAAAACCGTGGCGCCAAGGCGACGTCCATGGACCTGATGGTTTTGCGGACATTCTTTGAAACCGCGCCGCTGATTTACGCGACGATTGCGCGTCAAGCTGCTGAAAACCGAAAGACAATAGAGGTGGAGACGTTGAAAACCGCTCAGAAGGCCTTTTTGGCGGCAATTTCGGCAGGTGACGCCGGAACGGCTGCGCTGGAAAACCACCGGTTTCACGCCACAATCGGTCAGATGGCTCACAACCCCTATTTGTTGGCCAGCCTCAATCGGATGCTGATTGACCACACCAGATTGTCACAGACCTTCTATCGCCCCGCGACCTTGCCCGAAGAACGCCGCGTGGCACAGGCAGGCCAACAGCATGACGCCATGATCGCCGCCATAGAGGGGCACGACCCTGGAGCGGCAGTCGCGCTGACATTGCAGCACTGGGATCTGTCGCGCGACCAGATCGAACGCTTTGTGCGCCCAGACCCCCTGCCCCTTGATGTCATCTCTTTAAAGGATCAACGCAATGCAGTTTGAAGGCATCTATACGCCTGTCGTGACACCCTATCACGACGACTTTTCCTTAAACGAGGCGGCCTTGGCCGACACGATTGATCTGCTCATCAATGCGGGCGTGCATGGGCTGATCATTGCCGGGACAACCGGCGAATATTACGCGCAATCCACCGAAGAACGGCTGGAGATGATAGGCCGCGCCAAAAAGCTGATCGCAGGTCGTGCGCCAATGATCATCGGCACCGGTGCAATCCGAACCGAGGAGTCCATCGTCTTTGCAAGGGCCGCAAAAGACGCCGGAGCTGACGCCATTCTGGTGGCAACCCCGCCCTATGCTTATCCGACAGGCCGCGAGATCGCGCTGCATGCCCTTGCGATTGACCGGGCTGCTGATCTGCCGGTGATGCTTTACAATTACCCCGGGCGGATGTGCGTGAATATGGATGAGGAGACGCTGGATCGTTTGGGGCGTTCACCCAATTTTTGCGCCATCAAGGAAAGCTCGGGTGATCCCAATCGGCTGCATATGTTGGCGCGGGATTATCCGCATATCGCCCTTTCTTGTGGGATGGACGATCAGGCGCTGGAGTTTTTTGCGTGGGGGGCGCGGTCCTGGGTTTGTGCGGGGTCGAACTTTGCCCCGGAAGCCCATATCGCGCTTTACCAAGCTTGCGCGGTCGAGGGCGATTTCACCAAGGGCCGCGCGATCATGTCCGCAATGTCGCCACTGATGCGCGTGCTCGAACAGGGGGGCAAATTTGTGCAATGCATCAAATACGGCCTGACCCTGCGCGGCATTGATGCAGGCCCCCCACGGCGGCCGCTGCAACCCCTTAACAAAGACGACAAACGCGAGTTGGCGGAAGTTATCAGAACGATGAACAAGACCATCACAGCCATCACGGGAGAGGCATCATGAGCGATCTGCTGACTAAGGGTGAATATCTGGCGATTGCCGGGGCGCTGACCCCACCGGCCTCCCCCTTTATCGACGGGAAATTCCGACGCGGGAACGGGGCAAAGATGCCAACGCTAAACCCTGCAACCGGTGAGACAATCACCACGATTGCCTGTGCGGATAGCTCGGACGTGGACCTTGCGGTGGACAAAGCCCGCGAGGCGTTTGATCAGGGGCATTGGGCGCGGCTGCATCCGTCGGAGCGCAAAGATGTGCTGATCCGGCTTTGCAAGCTGATGACGCGGAACCGGCGGGAACTGGCGGTGATGGAAAGCATGGAATCCGGCAAGCCGATCCGCGATTGCGAGGACATCGACATCCCCGAGGCGATTCATACAATCAAATGGCACGCCGAGGCGGTGGACAAGATTTACGACCAAACCGGTCCATCTGGGGACGGCGCGATCTCGATGATTGTGCGCGAACCGATTGGCGTTGTGGCCGCGATACTGCCGTGGAATTTCCCGCTTTTGATGATGGCGTGGAAGATCGGACCGGCCCTTGCGGCGGGCTGTTCCGTCATTGTGAAACCGGCAGAACAGACCAGCCTGACAGCGTTGCGTCTGGCGGAACTGGCGTCCGAGTCCGGCCTGCCGCGCGGTGTGCTACAGGTCTTGCCGGGCGATGGCCCGTCGGTGGGGGAGCCTTTGGGACGGCATTTGGGCGTGGACATGGTGTCGTTCACCGGCTCGACCGAAACCGGGCGGCGGTTCCTGCGCTATGCGGCGGACAGCAACCTCAAGAAAGTGGTGCTGGAATGCGGCGGCAAGAACCCGGCGCTGGTGTTTTCGGATGCTGAAAACCTCGATCACGTGGCCGAACATGTGGTGAATGCGGCGTTTTGGAACATGGGCGAGAATTGCTCGGCCAATTCGCGGTTGATCGTTCATGAGGGCGTGAAAGAACCCTTGTTGGAACGGATTTTGGCGCGTCTGCGCGATTGGAAAACCGGTGATCCGCTGGACCCGGCCAATCATCTGGGGGCGTTGGTGGATGCCGAGCATCTGGCCAAAGTCTCGGGCTTTTTGAACGGGAACGCGCTGACAGGCGGCAAGGCTGATGGGCCATATGTACTGCCGACGATTTTCGATGTGGCCTCTGATGACCCAAAAGCGCGGGACGAGATTTTTGGCCCGATCCTGAGCGTGATCACGGTCAAATCCGACGACGAGGCGGTCATGATCGCCAATGACACGGACTACGGCCTAACCGCCTCGGTCTTTTCGGCAAACGGTCGGCGGGCGTTGCGGGCGGCGCGGGATATTCGCGCCGGAACCGTGACGATCAACTGTTATGGCGAAGGCGATATCTCGACGCCGTTTGGCGGCTACAAACAATCGGGCTTTGGCGGGCGCGACAACGGTTTGGCCGCGCATGACCAATATACCGAGCTTAAAACCATCTGGATCGACCTCTCGGACCCGCGCGACGGAGACAACGTGGCATGAGCCGAATTGGCATCATCGGCACCGGTCACATCGGCGCACCGATTGCGCGGTTTCTGGCGCGAAAGGGACATGAGGTAATGGTCACGCGGCGCAACGAGGCAGTCTCTGCGCAACTGGTCGCGGAGGTCGGCGCGGCGGTTGGCGAGCCTCAGGAAGTTGTCGACGCCTCGGACGTTTTGATCCTGTGCCTGCGCCCGGATGTGGCGAAAGAAGTTCTTGCGCCGCTTGAATTTCGTGCAGGCCAGATCGTTCTTTCGATGATGATGGCGATCACGCGCGACGATCTTTTAACGATCTGTGCGCCTGCGGATAGGATTGTGCAAACCATTCCGCTTGGGTTCCTTGAACAGGGCGGTTGCCCACTTGCAGCCTTTGGCGACACGGAGGCTTTGACCGCGTTTTTCGAGCCGGAAAACCACGTTGTTCCCGTGACATCCGAGGCTGCCTTAAACGCTCATTTCGCCATCTGCGCTTTTGTGCCCGGTGTGTTGGAGCTGATGGCAACCAGTGCGGCATGGCTCGGCGAACGCACCGGAGACCCCAAGGGGGCTGCGTTTTTTACCAGTCAACTGCTCGGTACTTTCCTGCACTTGATGGACAAGGACACCGCTGATCATTTGGCAACCGAACGCGATGCGCTGGCCACCACCGGGTCGATTTCATTGCAAATGATCGAAGCACTTCGCGCGGGTGGTGTGAACGATGAGCTCAGCGATGCGCTTGGCGCGGTTGAACAAAGGTTGAATGCGACATGAGTGTGCAAGCCACGGGAACAGTGCGACGCGGACGCGGGGCGCGGCAAAAAATTCGCCAGACACGCGATGTAAAAATGCTGCCCGCACTTAAACGCAAATTGCCTTTGACCGAGCCGATGGACAGCGAACAGGTTGCGCGGATTGATGCCGCTTCCATGGCCATTCTGGAGGATGTGGGCGTTGAGTTTCGTGACGAGATCGCCCTTGCGGATTGGAAGCGGGCGGGTGCTGATGTGCGCGGATCACGCGTGCATCTGGATCGCGGGTTGGTGCGCGAATTGATCAAAACGATCCCGTCGCGGTTTACCTATCACGCGCGAAACCCGGCCAATAACCTTCCTTTTGGCCACGATCATTCGATGTTCATTCCGATGACAGGTGCGCCGTTTTTGCGCGATCTTGACGATGTCAGACGCAATCCCACGCTTGATGACTTGGCGAATTTCCACAAGTTGAGCCATATGTTGCCCGCCTTGCATTCCTCGGCCCATCATATCGTGGAGCCTTATGATCATCCGATTTCCCAGCGTCATCTGCGCATCACCTATTCGTCGATGAAACATTCCGACAAGACCTTCATGGGGATGACCACCAGCGGTAAAAACGCCGAGGACGTGCTGGACATGTGCGCGATCCTATTTGGTGCTGAGTTCATGGAAACCCACCCGGTTGTGACCGGCAATTGCAACGGCAATTCGCCGCTGGTTTGGGACGAGGTGATGCTGAGCGCGCTCAGGGCCTTTTCCAAACGCAACCAGCCGATCTTGTGCTCGCCCTTCGTGCTGGGGGGTGCGAATACCCCGGCCTCGGTGGCACCTACCGTGGCGCAACTGAATGCCGAGGCTTTGTCGGCGCTTGCCTACACCCAAGTTGTGCGCAAGGCCGCACCGGCGATCTACGGGCATTATCTGGCAACCGTTTCGATGAAATCCGGCGCACCGATGGCGGGCACGCCTGAAATCAGCCTTATGAACATGATGATCGGGCAAATGGCGCGGTTTTATGATGTGCCCTGGCGCACATCGAATACGCTTGGCGGCTCCAAGGTGCTGGACGCGCAGGCGGGCTATGAAAGTGCCACAACCCTGATGGCCGTGATGATGGCCGGGGCGAATTACATCTGGCATTCCGCCGGGTGGAACGAGGCGGGGATGCATTGTTCCATGGCGAAATTCATCGTGGATGCCGAGCAATGCGCGATGGCCTACCGCATGGCCGAAGGCGTGCGGTGGGACGATTTTGATGCGGCCCTCGCGGCTGTGCGCGATGTCGGGCCAGCGGGGCATTATCTGGGGCATCCCCATACGCTGGAGAATTTCGAACGCGCGTTTTTCATGCCGGAGATGTTTGACAATAACTCGATCGAACAATGGGCCGCTGAAGGGTCAGTTGAAACGCCCGAGCGGGCTTTGAACACCGCCAAAGCCATGCTGCAAAGCTATGAAGAACCAAAGCTGGACCCGGCAATAAATGAGGCCTTGCTGGACTATATCGCCCGGCGCGAACGGGAAATTCCGGCGGCGGATGCGCTTAATCAGGAGCACTGATCCGGGCCCAGCGACCCGGGCTTATGGTCCGCGAGTTTGAGGAACAAAGAATTGGCTGACAAGCAGGAATTCAGAGCCGCGCGTTTGCCGCGTGACCCCGGACCAGCGGGGTGGAACGAATTGCTTGACCCGCCCGCGGACCCCGTGCGGCTGGAGCGCGCGGAACGGGCCGATTTGCTGATTGTCGGGGCCGGATTTGCTGGTCTGGCGGCGGCGCATCGCGCATTTTCACACGATCAAAATCAGCGGATCGTCGTACTAGAGGCAAGCAGGCTTGCCTCTGGTCCTGCGGGGCGAAATTCAGGGTTCATGATTGATTTGCCGCATGATTTATCCTCCAGCGCCTATGCCGGGTCGGCGGCGCAGGATCTGCGGCAAATCCGCGACAACCGCATGGCCATTGAGTTTGCTGCCGGTCTTGCCAAAAACGCGGGCCTTGGGACATCGGCGTTTGACCGTTGTGGCAAGATCAACGCCGCCGCGTCCCCGCGCGGTCTTGCCCATAACGAGGACTACAGCCGGCATCTGAAAAGTCTGTGCGAGGACTTCAAGCTGCTTGATGCGGTGGAGATGAAGGCAACGACCGGCATTGATTATTACCAGGGCGGGCTTTTCACCCCCGGTGCGGCGATCATTCAGCCAGCGGCCTATATTCGCGGGATTGCCCGGCTGGCGGAGGCATCAGGCGTCAAGATTTACGAAAATACGCCGCTTTTGTCGCTGCAACGCTTTGGGGCCTTTTGGACGGCAAAAACGCCGCTTGGCGAAATTCGCGCACCTAAGGTCATTCTGGCCATCAACGGGCACGCCAATTCTTTGGGGCTGTTTTCGGGTCGGCTGATGCATACGTTTACCTATGCCTCGATGACGCGCACGTTAAGCCAGGCGGAAGAGCGGGCGCTTGGTGGTCACGCTGTCTGGGGCGTTACGCCGTCAGATCCCTTGGGTAGTACGGTTCGCAAGATCCAGACGGATGATGGCGCACGGCTATTGATGCGAAACCGCTTTACCTACGATCCGTCAATGGAGGTTTCCGACAAGAAACTGGCGGTGATCACGCGCAGCCATGATTTGGCGTTCAAGGCCCGGTTCCCAATGCTTGAGGCGGTTGAGATGTCCCATCGTTGGGGCGGGCGGCTGTGTCTTTCGTGGAACAACGTTTCGGCCTTTGGCGAGGTTGCGCCGCGATTGTTTTCCGCATGTTGTCACAACGGACTGGGCACAACCAAGGGCACTTTTGGCGGCATGATGGCGGCGGATCTGGCGTTTGGACAAGTGTCAGACCCCCTGCGCGATCTGCTGGCGGATCCCGCACCTACCCGTCTGCCCCCTGCCCCGTTCGACCGGCTTGGCGCCAGTTTGCGGCTCCGGTTTGGTGAGTATCGCGCGGGTGCGGAACTCTAATCCAACACGAATTCGCCCAATTTTAAGCAAAATTTTTTGCGACTGCTTGGCTCGTAAGAGTAATTCGCGCGTGAAAACACGCCGCGAAATGTGTGAACAGGCAGTGAGGGCTTGACATGACTGCGACGGATTTGGCCAGGGGACTGGGCTCTACAGCCGGGACATCAGACGACCCGTTGGAATACTCCGGACGCCGAAACTGGCTTCTGGGCATGACCGGACCGATGTCGGTTCAAATTCGCTATTTGATGTTTGCAACCATGCTTGCGATCTCGGTTGTACCGGTGCTGTTGTTTTATTCCTGGGTCGAGCGGTCCTCGATCCAAAAAGAAATCGCTTATGTCGATGAAAACCATCTGATTATTGCACAGAATTTATCGGCCGCACTTTCTCGCTATGTGGTTGATCTTAAAGTGCTGTTTGAGCTTGCAGTTGAAAGCGAAACATTCGCGATCAAGAACGAGAATTTCCGCACCGCCCTTGATCGCTTCGATCTCTGCTATATCACGATTTACGATTCCTCGAACAAGCTGGAGTCGCGACTTGCCGGCATGGCTGGCGAGAATGCGGAATTGCCATCACCAGAATTGATCGCGGACCTGCGTAAACTGGCAGACGAGGCCAACGGCGAGGTTGCAATCTCCGGCATTCGCGAGTTCATGGGCACGCCGCATTTCTTTGTTGTGCAAAAGCTCAGCAATGGACGTGTTGCCATTGGAACGTGGAACCCGCGTTATATCGTGGCTTTGCAAAAATCCATCGCCTTTGGCGAACGCGGTCATTCCATGATTGTTGATCAAAACGGCAATGTTGTTGCGCATCCAAACGCGGAATGGCAGGCGAGCATGAAAAACGCGTCCAAGCTGCCGGTCGTTCAAGCAATGATCACGCAGAACACTGGTGTTATGCAGTTCTATTCGCCGCCGATGGATGCGCAGATGATTGCCGGATATACATTCGTGCCTGAAACCGGCTGGGGCGTTATGGTGCCGCAGCCGCTGTCCGAACTGGTGGACAAGGCCCGCAATGTGCAATCCGCAGCCTTTGTCATTGCCGCCGTTGAAATCGTGCTGGCCGGACTGATCGCCTGGTGGTTCTCCAACCTGCTGGCCCGCCCCATTCAACAGATCGCCACAGCCGCAAGAAAGACTGCACGCGGGAATTTCAACAGCCATGTGGAAAACCTGCCCTCGCAGACACCGAACGAGTTGATCCTTTTGGCCGATGCTTTCAACGACATGGTCGACGAGCTGGACGAAAAGGCGACCAACCTCAAAACGGCCTATCGCAAGGCCCGCGAGATTTCCCGCGAGCGCGCGCAACTGCTTGATACAGCCAACCGCGCGAATGAGGCGAAATCGCAGTTCATCTCCATCGTGAGCCATGAATTGCGCACCCCGCTGACCTCCATCAAAGGGTCGCTTGCGCTCATCGAAAGCGGAGCCCTTGGCACGGTGGACGACCAATTGATGCGGCTGGTGTCGATTGCCCGCAAAAACAGCGAGCGACTGGCGGTCATGATTGATGACTTGCTGGACCTCGAGCGGCTTGACGTTGGCAAAATGCAATACGAATTTGCCAAGGTCGAGTTGAACAGCCTGATCAAGGATGCGCTGGAGGCCAACAAAGGCTATGCCGATCTGAATAACGTTTCTTTCAAGGCGCATTTGCCGCGGAACAAACTATTCGTTGAAGGCGACCAAAACCGGTTGATGCAGGTCCTGGCCAATCTGATGTCCAATGCCGCGAAATTCTCCGAGACCGGGGCCATGATTGACGTTTCCCTGAAGAAAGACGGGCTGAATGCTCTGATTTCGGTTCAGGACTATGGGATTGGCATTCCCGAGGGGTCACATGACAAGGTGTTCGAGAAATTCGCGCAAGTGGATGCCTCGGATGGGCGCAAGGTCGGTGGTTCGGGGCTTGGGCTTTCTATTGCCCGCTCGATTGTAGAATGCCACGAAGGCGACATCTCTTTTGTTTCAGAAGAGGGTCAGGGTTCGACCTTTACCATCACCCTGCCGCTGCACGGCTAAGAAAAAAGTTGCCGAAATGAAAACCGGCGAAGGGGTTGTCCCCTCCGCCGGTTCTTGATTGCAAAGCCGGGCATTGGCCCCCACCAACAGGCTTTGCAGGTGAACATGGCCAGACTGCTCTGCCCATGTTCGTGATTTTGACGATGGTCAAGCCAGGGGCTTAGTCGTCGTCATGTGTGATGCTGATCGACAGGCTGTTGCCGATGGCCGCAGCCGTGGCGTTCACCGATGTCGGGCTTGGTGCGTTCAGGTTTGCAACAGTCAAGACGGAAGCGGTGTTGTTCTGGTAGATGTTGACGTTGTTGCCAACACCCCCGCCCAGACCTTCGAACGAAGCGGAGTTGCCGATAGCCGCAACGGTCATGTCGATTTTACCCATGTCGTCGGAATTGACATTGGCAACCGCCTGGATCCCGGCTTCGACATCGTCATCGTCCCACAGAACTTCCTGGCGGATGTTCAGGGCTTTGCCGTCATAGGTTTCAGCCGACAAGGAATTGCCGATGGCCGCAACTGTCACGTTCAGCTTTTCCGAAGAAACCGACAGGTCTTCCCAGTCTTCATCTGTGTTCAGATCAAGGCTGGCATAGACATTTGTGTCCTCAACAAACTGGTTTGACGTCAGGTCCATGCTGTCGTTGTCGCTTAGGCTGGCAGAGTTGCCAATTGCCGCGGCAGTGATCGACACATCGCCAAGATCAAGATCATCCAGTTCAACTTCGGCAGTTGATGTGACATCGCCATCAATTTTGGTCTGGTCAAGGTCGATTGGGGCAGTATCACTATCGCTCAGCGAAAGGGAGTTGCCGATCGCAGCCACAGTCATATCAACCGCGCCACCGATTTCAGTGTCCTCGATTTCGACATCAAGGGAACCTGTCACGTCACCGTCCATAAGCTGGTCAAGATCAACGGCCAGTTCGTCTTCACCAACTTCGCCTTCAAAGTCGACATCCGTGAACGAAGCGGAGTTGCCGATAGCCGCCGTTGTCAGGCTGATTGCCTTTTCAACGCTGCTGTCTTCAAGTTCCAGTTCCATAGACGCTGTGGCATCATCCTTCATCTTCTGGCTGATTTGGGTCCTTTCGTTGACCTGTACATCGTCCAGCGAAATGCTGTTGCCAATGGCCGCACTTGTGGCAGTCATTGCCTTGTGGGCTTCGACTTCGTCCAGATCAAGTTCAAGATCGGAAACGACATCGTCGGTCATCCGCTGATCAGCATAAAGATCGTCGCTATCAATGTCGACGTCCGTGACGGTGGCCGAGTTGCCAATCGCTGCCGCCGTTACATTGATCTGGCCCTGAACTTCGAGATCATCAAGTTCAATCTCCATGTCGGTTTTGACGTCGTCCAGCGCGGTTTGCGAAATCTCAAGATCCTCGTGGTCGATGTCATTGATATCGTCGATGCTGACAGAGTTGCCGATCGCAGCAGCCGTTGCCGAAAGTGCGGCGCGGATGTCGCTGTCGTTTTCTTCGTCAGCGCTGATCTCCAGTTCGAATTTGGCTTTCGCTTCACCTGTCATCACCTGGTTGATGTCCAGATCATCATTGTCGATCTCAGCGATATCGGAAATTGACAGGCTGTTGCCGATGGCCGCTGCTGTCAGATCAAGCCCGCCTTTCATGTCGACATCTTCCATCTCGACATCAAGCTTCGCTTCAACGTCGCCTTTCATCTTCTGGCTGATGTCCACCTCGTCGTCGATGTCGGCAATATTGGAGATAGATGCCGAGTTGCCGATGGCCGCCGCCGTCAAGCTGGTAGCCTTATTCACGTCAACTTCTTCAAATTCGACGTCCATTTTGGCCGAAGCATCGCCGGTTGTGACTTGTTTGATGTCGATGTTGTCGTCGATTTCCGCATCGTTCAGACCGTCGATGGAAAGGCTGTTGCCGATCGCCGCGGTCGTTGCATCCAGGGATTTCTTGACGTCAACGTCGTCAAGATCAATATCTGCACGGGCGGTCGCATCGTCATCCATACGCTGGATGATCTCCAAGTCGTCATCAAGCCCAACGTCCGAAAAGGTCAACGAGTTGCCGATTGCAGCGGTCGTGGCTGTGACCTTGCCTTCAACTTCGGTGTCGTCGATTTCCAGGTCCATACGCGCATCAACGTCGTCATCCAGGGTCTGACGGATCGTCAAATCGTCGGCATACATGTCGCTGAGGGAGGCAGAGTTGCCAATTGCGGCCGATGTTGCCTCGACCGAGTTCTTAACTTCGACATCGTCGATTTCCAGATCAAGCTTGGTCGTGATGTCTTCCAAAGCTTTCTGCTTGATGACGACATCGCCGGACTCCAAGCTTTCTTCTTCGCCATACTGAAGGCCCTGCAGACCTTCCACGGACAGGGAGTTACCGATGGCCGCAGCCGTTGCAGACACTTTGTCAAGTTTCGTGCCTTCACCGCTTTCGGCGTCGATTTCAACGTCCAGTTTGCTGGTGATTTCTTCGGTATTAACCTGCTTGATTTTGATTTGGACCTCTTGTTGATCTTCCGCATAAGCGCTGGAAGCAAATACCAGAGCGATGCCTGTCAAGGCTGGAGTTAATTTGAACTTCATCACTTTTCCTCGTTAAGTTGGTGGTAGTGGGTTACACGTCAGATCGCGGTTTCTACCGGTGTCTGATCCGTGTCGGTGGGCAAACAGGTGGCCGTATCAATCTTGTAGTACCCGCCGATCAGGTCGATGGCGGCACGTTCAAGAACGAGACGTACACTTGTTTGAATTGGTTCCTGGACACGCTCGCGATTGGAGGCGTCAAATCCCAGGGAATAGGTAAAGAAGGTAAAACCGTTTTGGCTTTCGCGGCCGAAAATCTGCTTTTTATAGCTGACCGTATCAACCACTTTCAGGCTTTCGGTTTCCACAAGGCGCAAATCAATGCCAACCGTGATTGCATAAAGCCGCTCTGCCCTGCCGACGGGGCCGATCCGAAAGTCTTTCGCACCAGAATAGGCGTTGAAATCCAGTTCGGTCACACCCCCGACGATGACGTAGTCACTGGGATGGAACACGCCGGCCAGAATCTGTTTGTACGGTTCCTGGCCGGTTTCGTCGCCAAGCAGCTTCTGATTGGCGTATTTCAGCTCCATCTCCGGAACACTGGTGTCAAGACGCTCCACCTGTTTCACACCAAGACGATCCAGCGACGAAATCAGCATCAAAGCCGCCCCTCGGGTCATGACGGGACGACTGGCATCCTGCGACATCCCGGTAAAGTCATCGACCTTGCCCACCGCAAAAGTTGTGTTCGAACGCTTCTCTTTGACCTTGGCACCAACGCATTCCAGAGGCTCCGCTAGAGGCGTGCGGATGTCGTAAGCCTGAGGCCCGGACAATGTATCTTTGGCCGAAACTTCGTCGTAGATGTCGCTGATATTCAAACTCGAACAACCAGCAAGAACGGTGGGAAGGGCCAAAGCGAGGCCGATGATTTTTTGCTTTAACATGGGAACTGTATCTTTCCGTTTAGAACGTTGGAGGCGCTGATTGCCCCGCTATTGTTTTGATTTGCAGTCACGATCACGGTGTTGTTGTTGCCGTCGACAACCACCGACAAAAAGTTTCCAACCGCCGCCGCCGAAAGACCGCAGGCCGATTTGGATGACGTGTCGTTTGAAATGCCGCCCGAAACGACCAGATTGCCGCTCTCGTCCCGATTCCCACCAATCGGGTCGATCATGTGCCGCCGGTCTTTGTCAAAACCGATGCTGGATCTGAACATTCCAAAGTCGCCCGAGCTTTGTGACCAGCCGGTATCCGTGAAACCAACGACAACAGCGGCGCAAAAGAACGCCCCGAACAACGCCCTTCGAAAGTGAAGCGGGGCGCTGAGTGCACGGGAATGCGCGTTTCGGACTGCTCTTTTGTTGCACAATCTGGGATTGTTACTGATTGCCATTGGATGTGCCATTTCTAGAAACCGTTGCTTACTGCCCAAACTCAAACTCGAAACTTTTCGCAGTGTCTTGATTGGTTAACGACGCAATTTTGTCGAATTCGCGTAAGGCTATGAGTTTAGACTTTTGGATATACGTATTTTTGACTGCTTATTTTTTCTATATTTTTCAGTCGCTTATGGATCGTTCTTATTGTGTCAAAAGTAGAAACTATGCGTTTCGACTTGCAAAAACCGACAGCTCGTCAAAATCCAACCACAATTCTGACCCGTTTAATCGGAACCCACCGATTGATTCCCGACGCTTGCCCCGCAAGAACCAAGGGTTGAATGAGCGGCGAAAACTCGATCATTGAATACCCAGAATGGATGACCCGGGTGGTCCAAGGATGTGCAAAAGAAAAAAGGGCTGCCGAGTAATCGACAGCCCTTTAGTTGAGGTCATGCTCCGGCAGGAGGGTACCGCGCCGAAGCATGAGGGTCCGAAGCGCTTACTGAGGTTAACCGACTTCAAACGACTGCGCCAAATCAGGTGCGACGCATGTCAAAACTAACGGAATTTCCGCACAGCAATCAAAAGGGCATGCGTATGGGTTTTTACCCTTTCGCATCAGCGCTCCTTGATGGCCGGAATCAGGCGAAAGGCAGGCATAAACATGACGACGCGAAGACCCCTTTGTGACCGCCGGTTTTTGCCGCCAGATGCCTGCTTCAAAAGGATAGCTTTGGCTCTTTTGCGTTTCTCATAATCCGTTTGCGCAATTTTTCCCCGGCAAGAAAAGGCTCAATGTTTTTTGGAGAACTTTTTATCCAAACGGGTCAACGGACATGCGTGAAATAATTGAATACTCCAAAAAACTGGTGGATCGGATTGCAGACAGGATCGCCTTGGCTCTGCCGGACTCCAAGCCGCCGTACCCGCGCGATACGACGCCTCGGTACACTGCAAAAATCAGCAATATCGAAAACCAGTATTGCCACCAGTCGCTAAAAGGCGATCATGTTGCGATCATCGGGCAAAATGCAGCGGCCATTCACGATTTGATGGACCAGGTCACATACCTTGGCGGCCACTGCCAGGTCTTCCATTCACCCGAAGCCTTTTTGGCCTCCATTACCTCGGGCGGCGTGGGGTTTGATGTCTGCCTGATGATTCAGGACGATTTTAATCGCCGGGAATACTCGGTGCTGGACATCGCGGTGAAAACCAAAAGCCTGTCGCCTTTTGCCAGCGTCTTTGGCCTGTCAGAACTGGTACGCATGGATGATGTCGGCAAGTCCTGTGGTCAGATCATTGATGGGATGATCAAGTTGCCTGCCAACCCCTTTTCAATCATGCGCGCGCTTACCTAAAGCGCGTTGCCTCGTCGCGGCGATCTTCTGATCAATTTTCCGCCTCGCCAGCCGGTGCGGAAAGCTTTTGATCAAGGTCCGGCAACCGGGCAACAAAGGCCGACGTGGTTTCAGCGACGATTGCGGGCAATTCACCAAGCAAATCCGCCAAGGCAGGGTCGTCGTGCTCGCTCAGACCCTCGAATTGCAACATGGCTTCGCGCAATTGCCGCGCACCGACGGCTCCGGCTGACCCAGCCTTTTTATGGGCGATTTCCAGGCGTTCATGCGGGTCTGAATTCCGCAAATCAACGATGGCCGCGTTTGCCTCGTTAATGAACCTTGTGATCAAACCAATAAGATTGTCTTTGCCAATCATATCCTCCAGCTGATCCAGCGCCGGTTCGTCCAACACGCCTTCGCCGGGGATATTCGCCTCCCCTGCCCCACCAAATTGTCCACCAAAACTGCCGTTTTGCGAAAGCGGCAACAACGCCTCAGCAAGTGCGGCAGGTGTCACGGGTTTGGTTAGACAGAACGCCATGCCGGCCTTGATGGCGGTGGCATGTCGGGCCTCGTTGATGTCGGCGGTAATGCCAATGATCCGAGGTCCGGGATTAAGCTCAAGGCCAAGAATACGCTTGGTCGCGGTGATCCCGTCCAGTTCGGGCATGCCAAAATCCATCAGGATCACGTCAATATCCCCCGCCGCGGCCTTGGAGACGCAATCTTTACCGTCAACGGCAAGGTGCACATCATGGCCCATCTGGGTAAGGTATTCCTGAAGGATCATACGATTGATCTCGTCGTCATCAGCCACCAGAACCCGAAGCGGTGCTGACACTTTGCCCATTTGAGCGCCTTTGCCACCAGCATGAGGCGTCGCTGCCCCGTCGGTCGCAGCAGTGATCGCACGCAGCGCCACGGGGACATCCAGCACAAACCGGCTGCCCGGGCTATGGCTTTCGTCGAGCCTAATTTGCCCGTCCAGCGCGGCTGTCAGTCGGCGGGCGATCCCCAGACCCAGACCTGCCCCCTCCTGATAGCCTTGGGATTTTCTGTTGAGCGAGATGAAATCCTCGAACACTTTTTCCCGGTTTTCCGCCGCGATGCCAATGCCGTTGTCCTGAACCGCCACTGTGAATAGTCCGGTTTCAGCGCCGGTTGGGACGAGCCCCATTTCCAGTGTGACAAGCCCACCTTCGGTGAATTTGATCGCGTTGCTCAGCACATTGGAAACAACATGGGCAAGAATATCGTCGTCCGCAAAAACCTCCGCTGGTAACTTATCTGCGCCCCGCACCAACAATTTGTTGCCGCGCCCGTCTTCCAGATGACGATTGCCTTCGATCAACTGGCTGGCAAATTCGGCCGGATCGAACCAACGGGGAGAAATATCAATCTTGCCGGATTCAATGCGCGAAATATCCAGAACTCGGTTGACCTGCATCAACAGGCGTTGCCCCGATTGCTGCAAAATTTCGATAAACCGGCTTTGTTTCTGCGATAGATCAGTGTTTCTGAGAATTTCCACCGCGCCAATAATGCCATTCAAAGGCGTGCGCATTTCATGGCTCATCACCGCGATAAAGCGGGATTTTTCTTCTTCCGCTTGTTTTGCGGTGTCGCGCGCTGCGATCAGTTTTTGCCGGTTATAGTAAACTTCGGAAACGTCGCGAATGAAAACGACAAGCAGGCGTTTGTCGCTGATGTCGGCAAATTCTGCTGAAACTTCGATTGGGAATTTCTCACCGGATTTTCGCCGCCCCCAAATTTGGCGTGAGACCTCATGTTTCCCGGCATCCGGTCCGCTGGGCGCGACCAGTTTCAGCCTTTCACGAAACGCATCCATATCCTCCGCCGGGATGGCAAGTGTGCCGATGTCACAACCGATCACTTCGGGCAGGCGATAGCCGAACATCCGTTCCGCCGCGCCGCCGTATTCCAGAATGCTGCAATCCTCGTCCAGCAGGAACACCGCGTCTACCGTCGCGCCGATCGTTGCGCGTTGGCGCACGACCGCCCGATTGAGGTCTACGGTGCGGCGTTCAGATAGACGGTAAAGCCAGACGATCACCGCCAGCGAGGCGACAAGCACAAGGAACAACCCGGTTACCAGAAAAGCAATCGCGCTTAAGAGTTTACGCAGACGGTCACGCCGTTCCTGTTCCATTTCCGCTAGCGTACGCACAACGCTAAGGCTTAGGTTGCGCGATTCCTCGTAGACCCCTTCCAAAGCAAGCGAAAGCTCCGGAAGCGCAGCCACAAGATCCGCCGAGGGGCCGTCAATCAGCGGCAGGGTTTTTTCTGCAAAATCTGAGATCCGGTTGACGCATTTTATGTCCTCGGGGTTTCGCAGAACATCAATCATATAACCTTCGGTGACGAGGCCGATCCGGCTGTAAAAAAGGTCGAACCGCCGTCGAACCTTTTTCAGGTCAGGCTCTGGTGACAGGCTTTCGGATTTCACCGCCGACTGAAATTGAAGGATTTCGATTTCAAGCTGCGAGATCAGCCACTGTGCATTATCCTTTGACGCGGTTCTGAGGTTGAACAATTGTTGCCAGACCATCGTGCTGAGCAACACGACGGCAATCACACCCAGCACCAGAAACAGCGCAATGATACCGCGCTGAAGCCGCGACAAGCGACCCCGGACAGGTTTTACCCTTTCCGGAGCCACATTGATGTCCGACTCGCGTTTCAGGCGGGTGGTTGTCATTCAGACCCGACCTCAAGTCGCTCCAGTTGCCAGATGCTGCGCCCATAGATGATCTCGTTTCGGAAATTCGCATCGCTATCGTAGGGATAGACCACCCATAGCGGGCCCTTGTCACGCAGCGGCATTTCCATGCCATCCATCAGATAGGCCAAAATTGGACCGTCGCGGAGGCTCTCGTCAATCGGGATTGTGACCGCATAGGCGTTGACGGCCACCGCCTTCAATGTGGTGCCATCGGCATTGATCGTATCGAGCAGAACATCCAGCGGCACGCCCACAAATGTCCGTGTGCCTTCATACCAGATCGAGCTGGTTGTGATTTCGCGCGCTGGCAGGGATTTGAGCATATCAAGGTCGAACCAGGCCTCGCCTTCTTGATTGCTTGACCCAATGTCCCCGCCGATTTTCAGAATAACCTCACCATTTGGTTGTGCGAGGTCTGTGGTAGCGCCAGCTTGCGGCGCAAGGCCAACGACAATCGCCAGTGCAAGTGCCGAAAGAATTGTGGGGGAAAAGAAAGGTCGTTGAAACATCGCGCACTCCGGCTTTTGGTTGTCGTTCAGACGTATCACCTTTCAGCGACATCACGCCCGGCCTGATACCAACGGATACGTCAATTAGCCATCCGGGGGATAGATGGCCAAAGGGATCACCACTACTACTTTTGGATATGTCATTTACACCTATGCAGCGCATTTCAGGATAAAATACTACTTTAGCAACAAATATCACTTCTTTATAAGGGACGGAGATCCAATCAGATAATCTGCACCACGCCGATCAATACCAATTACGGGTTAGGCCGCGTGATGTGCAGCAATCAGCAAAAGGCCCCTCGTTCGTGAAAGTACTTATTGCAGACGATCATATATTGGTGCGTGACACTATTTCCTTGTGCCTCCAGCAGGACGAGGATCTGGAGGTGGAAACCGCATCCGATCTGAATGAAGCTGTCGCAAAAATCCGCGACACCGGTGGCTATGACCTGGTCATTCTCGACTATCTAATGCCCGGAATGAACGGTTTAAGCGGCCTGTCGCAGGCGATCGAAGCAAACGGTGGGAAATCCGTCGCCCTGATGTCCGGCCTCGCGCGGCGTCCGGTCGTCGAAAAAGCGTTGTCGCTTGGTGCCATCGGTTTTTTGCCCAAAACAATGCCCGCCAAAACAATGCTCAACGCCGTGCGCTTCATGTGCGAAGGCGAAAGCTACGTCCCGCTGCAGTTCCTGAAAAACGAGGACGAAGGGCTGGAAGCCTCCCCGCTCAGCAAGCGCGAGCATCAGGTGCTACAAGGTATCTGTCAGGGCCTGGCCAACAAGGAAATCGCACTGGACCTGTCGATCCAGGAAGTGACCGTCAAAGCCCATGCCAAGACCCTGTGCCGCAAACTCGGTGCGCGAAACCGCACCCACGCAGCAATGATCGCCAAGGACATGCTGCTGGTCTGACGCTCTTGGACACATGGGCGCGCCAAAGGATTTTGCCGCGACAAACAATGCAAGGTCGCGACGGCTCTTGGCGGCCAGTATCCGGCAGAGAACGCCGGTCGACAGGGGCTGTCTCTGCCGGCAGCTGAACAACCGCGTTTATCACTATCAGCCTGTCCGAAATCTATGACGGCACCCACGCATTGCCGACAGCGCCGACATTCCCTACATCAGTAGCACTACTACGGCAGTCATGAGACCGTGTATCAACCCTGCGTCGTGCCATTGGGGCCTGTCGTAGACTAGGCCGCACCGCATGACTGTGCTTAGCTAAGCAAGGAAAACTAAATGACCCAAGCCGTTCCAATTATTGCCGCCAAGTCCCCAGCAAAAGTCAAGCTTGAGGCTGGTAAAGAGTATTTCTGGTGCCAATGCGGGCGTTCCAAAAGCCAGCCCTTCTGCGATGGTAGCCATGCGGGCACCGGTATCACGCCGCTGAAATTCACGGCTGAAAAAGACGGCGATGCAGCATTGTGCCAATGCAAGTCCACAGCTAACAGCCCGTTTTGTGATGGGTCACATACACGGTTGGGCGATGCAGCCGTCGGTGATCAGGCCCCTGCGCCCAAATCCGATGTCCCGCAAGCCACCCCAACCCCCGAAGAGCCCACAGTCGCGCGCATTCACGCCTTGGCCAAAGACGGTTTGTCCAAACTTGGCCATCACGGCGAGATGGGATCAATGGGTGTGCCGCGCAAGGATTTGCCGCATTGGGATGATATCCAAATTCTGCCTGCGCAGATGGCGCGTAAACCGCTGTTGGACGAGGCGCCAGTCGCGACGTCGGTCACGATCGGTCCTCGTGCCGCCAGGCCTTTGCATCTGGACATACCACTGTTCGTGTCCGACATGAGCTATGGTGCACTATCAGAGGAAGCCAAGACGGCTCTGTCGCGCGGAGCACAGTTGGCCGGAACGGGCATTTGCTCCGGCGAAGGCGGGATGCTGCCTGAAGAGCAGGCCGAGAATAGCCGCTATTTCTATGAACTGGCCTCAGCCCGGTTTGGCTGGTCACCGGACCTCGTTGCGAAAGTGCAGGCCTTCCATTTTAAAGGTGGCCAAGGGGCCAAGACTGGTACGGGCGGGCATCTACCGGGTGACAAGGTTCAGGGCAAGATCGCCGAAGTGCGCGGGTTGAAACCCGGACAATCCGCAATTTCACCGGCAACCTTTCCGGACTTGCATACGCCTGCCGATTTCAAACGAATTGCCGATGACGTGCGCGAACGTTCAGGCGGCATTCCCATCGGGTTCAAACTGTCGGCCAACCATATCGAGGACGACATCGACTTTGCGCTGGAGGCGAGCGCGGACTACATCATACTTGATGGTCGCGGTGGCGGAACAGGAGCGGCCCCGTTGATCTTCCGCGATCATATCTCGGTTCCGACGATCCCCGCATTGGCTCGCGCCCGTGCGCATTTGGATTCCAAGACAGGTCGCGAAGTGACATTGGTAATAACCGGCGGGCTACGCGTGGCTGAGGACTTTGCCAAAGCGATGGCCCTCGGTGCGGATGCGGTGGCCGTCAGCAATTCGGCGATGCAGGCCGTCGGGTGCATAGCGGCACGCATGTGTAATTCCAACAATTGCCCGGTCGGCGTGGCCACGCAAAAACCCGAACTGCGCAAGCGGCTGGATGTCCAAATAGGGGCGGAAAAGTTGGCACGGTATTTTGCGGCCAGCGTTGAATTGATGCAGGTGCTGGCGCGTGCATGCGGTCACGACAACCTGTCTCACTTTACGCCGCGCGACATCACCACATGGAAGCGAGAGATGGCTGATCTGAGCGGCATACGCTTTGCTGGACTTACCCGAAACGCATAGGTGCCAAGGCGTTTCCTACTCTGGTGGGGCGATGAATGTCGCCCCACTTATGATTGCAAAGGAGTTATCCAATGCTCGATTCATATTCCATTCGCCAAGACGAAATGCCCGATGAGATGCGGTTTCTTTTTGATCAATACCCTCGCGATAGCTGGGCAGCACATCCCGGGTTTCGCGAAAAGACCCAGCACTGGCTCGGTGCGCATCTAATGTTTCGCCGCGTCGTGGAGCGTATTCGTCTTGATACGGAAACGCTGCTAGACAAGGACATGGGACTGGATGATTTTGCCCAACGGCTGTCCCATTTCGGTGGCAATCTGGTAAGCAACCTGCATGGACACCACGGTTGGGAAGATCGGAGCTATTTTCCTGAATTATCAGCGGCGGACCCTCGGTTTGATCGCGGCCTCCAAGTTTTGGAGCAGGATCATGCTGACCTTGACAAAGTGCTGGATGAATTCAGGCGCACTGCGAACAGGCTGATCAAACTGACGACACTGGATGAAACGCAGGCTTACACCGAAGCTGGGCATGTGCTTAAAACGAGTGAGACGATTGAGGCCTTCCTCAAGCGGCATCTCAGCGACGAGGAAGAACTGGCCGTGCCCATCATCTTGCACCATCGGCTGAGAGGATAAGATCGACAACATGACCAAAGACACATCAACCCAAGAAGACCAATCAGGTGCCCAAGAACGCCGTGCACGAGGTGAATTCGTGCGGGGCGTCAGCGGGTTTCGCCATGTGATCGGAGAAGCGGATTTCCCGGCCGAGGCAGGACGCTATCATTTGTTCGTCGCTCTCAATTGCCCATGGTGTCACCGCGTGACCCTGGCACGCAGTGTCTTGGGGTTGCAGGACAGCATCACCATGGACGTCGCCTTTCCCAACCGCACAACTGAAGACGACCCTGAAGGCGCAAACCTATGGGAATTCGCGCCCGAACGGATTGCCACGTTGACAGGCGCGACGTTACCGGAATGCACTGCGGAAACCGGTACGGGAAACGCCCTTCGCCTGGCCAAACAGATTTACCGCGCAGAAGGATCAGAGGAACAATCTGTTCCAATCCTCTATGACAAGATTGCGGGCCGTATAGTGAACAATGAAAGCGCGGAAATCATCCGCATGCTTGATGCAAAGGCTGCAGCCCTTGGCAGCACAATTTCCAACGCAGACCGCGTGCGGCTGTATCCCGACGCCCCAACCGTGCGGACAGACATCAACAGGTTGAACGACCTGATTTACACGACAATCAACAACGGGGCCTATAAAGCTGGGTTTTCCTCGGACCAGAGAATCTACGCGGCGGCGTTTGATGCCTATTTCGATACACTCGCACAACTTGACGACCTCTTGTCAGATGGTCGGCCATTTCTGAGCGGCGCAAACTTCACAGAGGCCGACCTTCGCCTGTTCCCGACACTCTACCGCCATGATCCCGTCTACTACCTGCGGATGAAATTGAACGGCGCACGCATCCTTGACTACCCGCACTTATGGCGTTGGCTGTGTCGCGCCTATGCACTACCTGGTATCGCGAAAGCCGGATCACTGGTGCATTGCCGCCAAGGCTATTTCGGACGCAGCTGGAATGGCGTCGTCCCTGCTGGACCCTTCAAACCGATGGCCTACCCTGAAGCTTATGAGCACCCGGAATTGGCATGAGACGGTGAAAACCTCAAAACTCACCCCTGCGGCTTCAGGTTTATAGCGGACACGATCGTGCTGAGTGGCGGAATGACAAGCTTCAAAAAACACGTCGCATGAGCAATATCACTGAGGAGGACGGAAAATGATTTTTAGAGATCAAAAATTCTGCCCAACGCATCCGGGTGAGTTGCTGCGGGATGATATTTTGCCGTGCATGGACTACAGCAAAACGCAGCTTACGAAGATGCTGGGCATTTCTCGGCAGCAATTCTACGACATCTTGAATGAAAAGAAGCCCGTCAGCGCACCCGTCGCAGCGCGCTTGGGAAAGATGTTCGGAAATGGATCGTTGTTCTGGATCCGGATGTAGGGTGCGCATGACGCATGGCATGCCGAGCGGGAAATTGATGTAAGTCAGGTGCCGACATTGGACGTTGCGTGACGTTCATGTTTGAATTCGAGATTGTGATCAGTTTTCCGGGTGGAACGCCTGACGAGGCGAAGGTCTTGGGCGCGTTGTTTCAAGCAGGGCTGGATGACACGATTGTTGGGACCGGCCGGCCAGATGTGATCGCACTCAGTTACACACGCAACGGCCCCAACTTGGAGCAAGTCCTTTCGGATGCGGTGAAGCAGGTCATTGCCGCCTTTCCAGCAGCTACGGCCCAGGTTGCGGGGGTGACCGTGCTCGGCGACGTAAAGGGCAAGGCCGAAACCATTCGCCGAGTTCGCGCAATTGCAGCCCAGAAGGCTACTGCTGGGGCCAGTGCTGCTTGCAGTCAGGACTTTTTGTACGGGCCTGATGGCCTGCCATGATTGGCACAGGCCACCTGCGAGGATATGCGGAGAATACCGGCGATAATCTCCGCTTATTGTGCGGAAAAATTCGTGAACGACACTCCCCTTTAGCCTGTGCCGGATGGCGCATGTCCAAGCGGGCGCCCGGTTTCATGGCATGTCGTGATAGCCGAACTCCCAACGTTGCTCGGCCCACATCGGTGTGAAGGGATCGAGCAACTCACGAAGGGTTTTGTTGGGGTTTCGCCGACCCACACCCGCAAGGGCAACCGGCTTTATCCTCAGCTTTGATCGCGCGTGCCCCTTATGCAATTCACCCCATCCTTAGGATGAATAGGCAAAATTAAAATGCAAGTAATTTCAGATCCTTATCACTCCAAAGGTCACAAAGGAGCTCAAACAAAGTTCGATGCCAGTCCAAAATCGACATCGCGCTATTGCCAGCGAAAGAAGCTAGAAGATCAGAAATAACCAATCATTTTCAATGCTTTAGCATGAATGTAGCGCGATTCTTGTGTTACCCGCTGCGGAGAATATCGGCCTATAGAGAGAGGATACGGCACCCCACAGCACGTGCGGGGTAAATACGCTGCCAGCTAAAGCCTTTGAATATAGGGAAAAATTTCGCGCCAGCTTACCTAAGAGAACGGTTTTTCTTTGGTAAGTGGCGGAGAGACAGGGATTCGAACCCTGGAGACGGTTCCCCGCCTACACACTTTCCAGGCGTGCGCCTTCGACCACTCGGCCACCTCTCCGTGCTCGGCGGGTTATAGCGTGAAACCGGCGGGTTGCAAGGGGCCGGGCGGCAAAAACTGTGGCTTTTAGCGCTCTTGATGCGACGAGGTCAGTTGCCCGGCTTTGAGGCGGCCTTGGCACCCTCTTTTGGGCGCAGCAAAAGCGGGGCGAACAGGATTGTGAAAAGCCCGTATGCCCCGATCCAAAACGCCGCAGAGGCATGCAGCAAGGCGATTTCGCCTGGCCAAAAGCCTGCGAGAACGCGCAAAAAACCCGCACCCAGGATCAGCAAAAAGATCAACGTAATCCCTGGACCCGCGCGTAGTTCGCGCCCGGTGTGCCCCAGCGTGGCGCGGGTCATCACCGCCAAAGTCATCGTTCCGAATGCCCCGACCAGCCAGGCGTGTTTTGCGGCAAAAGGTGGGATGACGTCCGGCCAGATGACTGCCCCGCCGATGATCAAAAACCCAAGCGGGATGAACAAAAATCCGACGTGCAGCACCCATAACAAAGGCTCGTGCGTGCTTTGCCGGCCCTGCCAGCGGGCAAGCCGCCAGAGGTTGGCAAATCCAGCCAGGATCATCAAAAAACCGCTCAGCCGTGCCTCGGGCTCGACAAGCCAAGCCAAAAGCGTCAGCCCGCTAAAGAGCAGAATTGCCATGTCCAAGCGACCCGCAGGCGCGGGCAGCGGGCCTTGGCTTTGGTTTTTGACCAGCCAGTTGCGGGTAAAACTTGGAACAATCCGACCGCCGATCAGCGAGATCAGCATCACCACAACAGCAATCGCCAGATTGCTCCCATAACCGGTGGCGGCCGTTCCCGATGTGATGTTTTCAGCGTGAAAGAGGGCATTTGCGATCACCATCAGGCTGATCATGGCAAAGACCGGCAGGTTGCGCCAATTGCGCCCTGCCAGGATCTCGCGCAGGATTGCCAGCGAAAGGGCGGCAAGAAACAGCAGATCGACGCCCGCCACCAACAAAGGCGCAATAAGCGCCGATGTTGCCATCACAAGTCGCCCCGCAATCCAAAGCAACACCAGCACCAGCAAACGCCAGCCGGTGATTGGCAATCGGCCCGTCCAATTTGGGATCGCGGTCAGGATGAAGCCTGCGACAACCGCGCTCAGATATCCAAAGAGGAATTCATGCACATGCCAGTCAACCGCGCCCATCTCCAGCGGTAGCACTTCGCGACCCGTCAGCATCAGAATCCAGACAAGCATCGCGCCAAAGGCCCAGACTCCGGCGAGGAAAAAGAACGGGCGGAACCCATAGCTCAGGATCGCCGGACCCTGATAATCACGCGGGCGGGTTGATGGTTTGGTCATTGCAATTATCCTTGCCGGAAATCGTCCATGTGCAAATCAATCAAGATGCAGGCTGACCCGGCGGTTTAGTTTGCCCTTCTTTTCAACCTTGCCAATCCGCATAGGGCCGATTTCGGATGTGTTTTTGACATGGGTTCCCCCGCAGGGTTGCAGATCCACCTGATCGGATCCCGCGCCGATGCGGATCAGCCGCACCCTGCCCGCCCCCATCGGTGGCTTGACGGACATTGTTTTCACCAAATCCGGGTTTGCGGCCAGTTCCGCGTCGCTGATCCAGTCCTCGGTAATCGCCAGATTGCGCCCCGCGATGTCGTTCAGACGATGGGACAAGCCCTCCTTGTCCTCGATCGCTTCGGGCATGTTGAAATCCAGACGGCCTTTTTCCGTCGAGATCGCACCACCTGTGACCGGCAAAGGGATCACGACAGACAACAAATGAAGTGCCGTGTGAATTCGCATGTGGCGATAGCGCCGTTCCCAGTCAAGCGTAGAGCGCACCGTTGCACCAACCGGCGGCACGGCATTGCCTTCCTGCGGCAACAGGACGATCTCTGCCCCCTCGCCCTTGATCGTGTTCTCCAGATCAAACGCCCCACCGTCCCATTCAACCCTGCCTAGATCGCCGGGCTGACCGCCGCCTTGCGGGTAAAACAGGCTTTGATCCAGGATTACGCCGCCCGCAGGGGTGATCCCGGTGACAACGGCCATGCTTTCTTGCAGGTAAGCGTCTTCACGAAACAGGGGCCTTGTCATTTCGGGTCTCCAAAGACCGATTTCAGCGTTTGGCTGACATCATCCAGATTGCGCAAATTGATGTCACGCTGGCTGAAGGGGATCTCGATTCCGGCTTCGCGGAAGCGTTTGACGATCTGGTAATTCATGTCGGATTTAACACTGAGCACCCAGTTGACGTCCTTCAGGATTGCGCGGATTTCGAAGTCCATGGAATCTGCACCAAACCCCATGAAGACCACATTTGGCGGATTGGCGCGGTCGATCATGTGATGCGCGTTGGCGATTTCCTGAAGGATGGATTCCACCTCGCGCGGGTCACTGTCATAGGCGACGCCGACCGGCACCCGCACCCGGCCTCTGGTGCCGGAATGGGTATAGTTGGTGACGGTCCCGGATATGAAATCCGCGTTTGGAACGACAACCGTGGCCCGATCAAAGGTTTCGATCTCGGTCGAGCGTACGGAGATTTTGCGCACATAGCCGGAGTAGGCCCCCACCTCGATCCAGTCGCCTTCCTTGATCGGACGTTCGACCAGAAGGATGATGCCGGAGACAAAGTTCGACACGATTGCCTGCAAGCCAAAACCGATCCCGACAGACAACGCACCGGCAACGATGGCAATCGACGACAAATCGAAACCTGCCGCCGTAATTGCCGCAAGCGATGCAAGGAACAGCCCCACATAACCAGTGCCGGTGATCACGGCATTTCGCCCGCCAGTGTCAAAGTCCGTGCGCGGCAGAACCGTGGTTCTAAGCGCACTTTGCAACAGGCGCGTGGCCGTGTAGCCGATCCCGAAAACGATCGCAAAAGTCAGAAAGTCGGAAACCGAAATCCGCCGGTCGCCAACGGCAAAACCCTCGGAGATCATTGTCCAGACCTCTTGCAGGTCCGACACCCTTGCGCCCCAGATCAGGGCCAGCAAAGGTGTTCCGATCAGGATCAAGATGAATCCCAGTATGACCGGCATCATCGTCAGGCGCGGCTCGGCCTCTTCCTCGGGATCAACCTCCGTGACGCCCAGAATTTCATCAAACAGCCCGGTAAGCAGACGAAAAAAGATAACCCCGGTGCCAAAGAGCGCCAAAGATTGCACCGCCGGAAATACAAAGGAAACCGACGCGGTAAAATAGCCGATTGCCGCAAGGATCGGACCGACGACACCCATGACGATCAGCGCGCGGTTGATCAGTTTGAAAACGCGGGTTTGCAGCGACACCCCGTCGCCATGATTGCTGTCGCCATAGCGCCCCAGCAGAACACCCATTCGAAAGAGCAGAAACCCGGACAAAACCACAACCGGAAATGAAAGGACCACATGGGTGGTTTCCGGCCAGTCAGCTTGCCTTGAGAGACCTTGGAGCAGGAACTGCAACGCCAACGCGATGCCCATGCTACTGGATGCCCGGCTGCTGCGCCGTCCATCTGCTTCGCTGATATCAAAGAACAGCGGCGTGCCGTCGTCGCTGGTGAACAGGGTGCGCCCGACCCAACTTGCCCCAAAGATTGCCAAGGCCATAAAGGGTGCCGCACTGACCAGAACCGAGCCACGAATACCGACAAAGCCACTGAGTTGCAGCGCTTGCAATATTGCCCAGATGCCCAGCATTGGCACGATGACCTGGGTTGTGGAAACAAACAAAGCCCGCGTCGCGCTGATGGAGCCGGTTTTGCGTGCGGCCTCAAAGCCAATCAGACGCAGCGCCCAGGTTCGGGCGCGTGTAGTCAGCGCCATGCCAACAACCAGCAAGACCAGAATAACCGGCAGGTTTTGTTGTAATAAGACGCTTTGTGCTTCGCTTTTGTAGGCGTCCTGGACCTCGTTTGAAACGTCCGAAACGTATTTCGTAACCACCTCCAGCGCCTTTGGCCAAAGGGAGAAATTCAGCGGCGAGGCACCCAGCGTGAATAGCTGGTCCGCCTGCCGGTCGCGGATGATCGTGTCAATCTCACCGATCAACCCATCCGCACGTTTGTAGGCCTCCTGCGCGGCAAGCACCGGCGCACGAGCCTTGGAGAGTTGTTCGGTCAATTCCACGCGACGCGCAGCGACCGCCTCGGCCTCTGTCTGGCCCTCCTCTGGGGGCGGGCCAAGCGCCTTTAGCTGGCTTTCAATCGTGGAAATCCGCGCGGTATGTGCATCCTGCACGCCCAATGCCTCGGTCCGGAATTTTGCCAGATTAGCCCGCAAAGTTTCCAACGCCGGAGACGATGCTTCGGACCGTTCGATGATTTCTTCGGCTCGTGCCGCTGTGGCCTGCCAACTTTCGGCGTCAAAGAACTTTTGCCCGTTTTCCTGCGCAAATCCACCCGCACCGCTGAAAGCGAGCAGGAAAAGACTTAACAACAGCGTGCAAAACGTTGTTTTCATTAAACGGTTTCCATAACCGACGGCAGTTCGGCAGCGGGGCGGTCCAGCCATTCAGGCACCGGCAATTCCTTGGAACGCAGGAATTCCGGGTTGAACAATTTGGTTTGATAGCGCGTGCCGTAGTCGCAAAGCATGGTCACAATCGTCTTTCCCGGCCCCATTTCACGCGCCATTCTGATCGCGCCGGCGATGTTCACACCGGACGATCCGCCAAGGCAAAGACCCTCGTTCTGCAAAACGTCAAAGACCAGCGGGATGCTTTCAGTGTCAGGAATCGCAAATGGCATATCAACGGTCAAACCTTCAAGGTTCTTGGTGATCCGCCCCTGCCCGATCCCTTCGGTGATGGAGCCGCCTTCGGATTTTAGCACGCCGTTCGCATAGTGATTATACATCGCCGAGCCAAGCGGATCGGCCAGACCAATTTTCACATCATTGGAAAAGCCCCGCAGGCCCGTCGCCACACCTGCGATCGTTCCCCCCGAGCCGATGGCGCAGATAAAGCCATCGACACCACCATCGGTTTGCGCCCAAATCTCTGGCGCGGTGGTCTCGATATGTGCTTGCCGGTTGGCCACGTTGTCAAACTGATTGGCCCAGATCGCACCATTTGGCTCTGTCTCCGCCAGCTTTTTGGCCAATCGCTCTGAATAGCGAATATAGTTGTTCGGGTTTTTGTAAGGTGCGGCGGGCACCTGCACCAGTTCCGCACCTGCCAGCCGGATCATGTCCTTCTTTTCCTGGCTTTGCGTCTCGGGGATCACAATGACCGAGCGAAACCCCATGGAGGCCGCCACCAGCGCGATACCAATCCCGGTGTTGCCAGCCGTGCCTTCAACGATTGTGCCGCCGGGGCGCAATTCGCCGTGTGCAATCGCATCGCGAATGATGAAAAGCGCGGCCCGGTCCTTGATCGACTGGCCGGGATTCATAAACTCGGCCTTGCCAAGGATCAGACAGCCGGTCTCTTCGCTGGCTTTTTGCAGTTTTATCAATGGCGTATTGCCAATCGCCGCCTCGAGATCCGCGTGAAATTGCATCTGCCTGTCTTTCTTGATTGCCCCGTTCCCCTTTTGATAAGCCTCGTGGAGGGGTCTTTCAAGGTGTGGCGGAATTCGCGCGTAGACGCTCGCGGTGGCGGGCCAGCCAGAGGGCGGAAATCAGCAATGGACCATTGTCAACCTCACCGTTTTCAACCGCCGCCATCAGATCGGCAAATGGTAGCGTAAAGGCGCGAATGTCCTCTGCCTCAACCGCAAGGCCGTGAACGCTTTCGGCAAAAGTGCTGAGATCCACAAAGCCGATATAGCCCGTGAGATACTCAGAAAACGCCCCGGGCGAGGAATAATAACCACCGATCTTTTCCAGACCGTTTAGGGTCAGCCCCGCCTCTTCGCGTGCCTCGCGAATGGCGGTTTCCTCGCAGGTTTCACCGGGGTCCACATGCCCCGCAATCGCCTCCAACTGCCAGGGAACCGGATCGCCGCGCATGAACGGGCCATAGCGGAATTGCTCGATCAAAAGCACCAGATCGCTTTGCGGATCATAGGGCAAAACCGTAACCGCATCAGGGACCATCAACCCTGCGCGATGAACCGGTTCACTGTAATCGCCATCAAATCGCGGAAAGCGCAGATCGCGTTCCTCGATCGAAAAATACCCGAGGTAAGGCCGCTCCAACGCCTGCAAACGAACCGCGCCATGACCTTGGCGAATGCTTTGCGGGGCGTGATCCAATGCGGCCAGTCTTGCGCGGGCACGTACAAAGAACTGCGAGACAAACCGCCTGACGTCCTTTGCCGGGCGGCGTCTGAAGTGCCACATGATCTCGTCAAAGGTCTCTGCCAGCAGCGCGGGATCGCCTAACGCCTCTGGCGCGAGGTTTTCTACCTCACCTGCGTATGTTGTTGCCAGAACCGGGTCTGCGCCGCTGATTTCCAGCGGAATCTGCGTCGCCTCCAACCCCAGACAATCCATCAGAAAACCAAGCCGCTCGGGCGTATGCGCCAACAGGGTGCCCGTCAGTTCCGCACCCGGCGCGTCCTGCAAGCGCGGAAAACCCACCCCGCTGCTTGCCGCAATGTTTTGCACCACAACCAATCGCGGCAAATCCGACAGGCCCAAGACCCGCGCCACCAACGCGGGATCGCCCAAAGCTGCGGTCAGAAAAACCGGCGATTTGTCTGAAGTCATGTCGATCAGCGCCAGTTCCGTTTGGCAAATTCAACGAAGTAGCCTGAAACCAACCCGCCGACAAAAAGCGTTACCAAGGTCGGGATGTGAAGGCTGAGCGTGGCAAAGAACAAGGCGATATCAATCATGCTGGTGACGGCCTCCATCGGCCCATCGTAGCGCTTGTCGAGCGAGCGCAAGATCATCTCGCGAAAGGTGAAGGCAAACAACAGCCAGAAATAAAGGATCGCGGCCATGGTGATGGCACGCCCGAACACGCGGGCATAGCCAACGCCCATGGCGCGTCCCAGAACGAACCAGCCGACAAAAACCCCGATCACCGCACTGGCCTCCTTGATCCAGGTCGCGGGCATGGCATCGGGGATTTGCGGCACAAAAGCCTCTGCCGTCAGCCAGCCGACAACGCCATAGCAAAGTGCTGCCACCAGTTTCGCAGCCGTCGGCATTTCGCGCATATCAGCCGTCTTTCGACAGGGTCACCTGCGTCACATCGCAATTGCCAAACCGAAAAGCGGCAGCACAAGAAGTCAGATACATATTCCACATCCGCCGGAAGCGTTCGTCAAAACCAAGGGGCGCAATATCGTCCCATTTTTCGTTAAACGTATCGTGCCAACGGCGCAAAGTCTGGGAATAACTTTCGCCAAACTCGATGGAGCCAATGAATTTCAGCCCGGCACCTCGAATTTGTGCCTTCAAGGCATTCGGGCTTGGCAACATGCCGCCTGGAAAGATGTATTTCTGAATGAAATCAACACCTTTTCGGTAGGCCTTGAAGCGTTTCTCCGCAATCGTAATGATCTGCAATGTCGCTTTACCACCGGGCTTTAGGCGTTCCTTGACGGCCTGGAAATAGGTTGGCCAGTATTTCTCGCCGACGGCCTCGAACATCTCGATAGAGGCAATGCCATCATAAGTTCCGGTTTCATCGCGGTAATCGCGCATCACGATCTCGACCTTGTCTTCCAGACCTGCACGTTTGATCCGCTCGACCGCGAAATCATGCTGTTCCTGGCTGATCGTCAAGCCGGTCACTTTCAACCCGCGCTGCCCGGCGGCATATTCCGCAAAACCGCCCCAACCGCAGCCGATTTCCAGAACGTGGTCACCTTCCTTGACGCCCATCTGATCGACCATGGATTTGTATTTCGCGATCTGCGCCTTGGAAAGATCCTCCTGCCCGGTCTCAAAAATCGCCGAGGAATAGGTCATCGTTTCGTCCAGCCATTGGCCATAGAACGAATTGCCCAGATCATAGTGGTAGCTGATATTCTTGCGGGCCTGCTCACGCGTATTACGGTTCATCCAATGGCGAAGCCGCTCGTAGGCGCGCACCAATCCCATGCCGGGAAACCCGTCGAACACCTCATCGTTGCGATCCAGCACAATATCCATGAAGGCCTGTAGATCGCTGACCGACCACCACCCTTCGAGGTATGCATCCGAAAACCCCAGATCGCCCTCACGGATCAGCCGGGCAAAACAATCAGGGTTGTGGATTTCCAGTTCCACAGCTTTGCCGGGGCTTTGCCCTTCTGCGCGGAAAACGCGCCCGTCAGGCAAGCGAAAATCTATCCGCCCGTTATTGAGCCTTTTGACAATGCCAAAGACCTGCGCGAAATACCGCGGCAGGCCGGTCTGGCCCTGTGTTGAAGTGAAAACGTTCATCACAACACCCCCTCTGTCGCAAATCCTAGCGCAATAAATATGCTTGTGCCAAGACCATCACGACAAAAATTGCATTGAAAAAGACTGCCCGTCCCCCTGTTTTTGCAGGATAATTCATCAAAAGGTGGCCCTGAGCAAGCTGACCAAACGTCAAGGGGACACTCTGCCAATTGCCGCGATCAGAGCAATTCGTCCAGGGCCTCGATCACCTTCTCGATCTCTGCGGCACTCGTGTAGTGGACAAAACTGAGCCTCAGCACACCGGGATCGGGCGCAATCCCAAGCGCTTCCAACAGCCTGACCGCATAAAAATCACCGCCCCCGCAATTGACGCCCTTTTTGGCCAACCGCGCCGCAAGTTCCCCGGCTGAGCCTTCGGTTTTCAGCGCTATCGTAGGTGCGCGATCCGCTGCATTTCCCGGGCCAATGAGGCGAACAGAGTTTCGCGCCGCCAGATTATCCAATAGCGGTTGCATCAGCCTGATTTCCTGTCCGCGCATCAAATCATGCACAAAGGCAGCTTTCGGCCCGGTTCCGCCATGATGATCGTAAAGCGATTCAAAATAGTCGATCATCCCCGCAGAGGCTGCGATTTGCGCATGATCCGGTCCAGCGGGCGTAAAACGTTTGTAAAGGCTGTCGGCATTGAAATAATGCCCCTGATTGGGCAAAGCCTGCCCCAGTTCGCGGCGGATCACCATGATCCCCTGATGCGGTCCGTAGGTTTTATAGGCTGAAAACAGATAGATATCCGCCCCCATTGCCGCAACATCCGGCAATCCATGCGGCGCATAGGAAACCCCATCAACGCAAAAATATGCCCCTGCGGCATGGACAATATCGCCAATGTCACGCACCGGATTGATCTCGCCAACGATATTGGAGCAATGCGGCGCACAAACCAGCCGAACGCGGTCGTCAAGGAGGTTCTCCAGTTCCTTTAAATCCAGATGTCCGGTTTGTGGATCAACTTGCCATTCCCGGACCTCGACACCGGAGTCCGCCAATCGCCGCCAGGGGCCGGAATTGGCCTCGTGATCCTGATTGGTCACGATGATCGCATCCCCGGTCTTTAAAAACTGGCGAAACGCCTGCGCCAGAACGTAGGTGTTCTGCGTGGTTGAGGGTCCAAAGGACACCTCGTCCGTTTCAACGCCCATCCAGGCGGCGAGCCGTTGCCGCGCCTCGTCCATTTCTTCGCCCCCAAGGCGCGAGGCCTCGTAAGGGCCATAGGGCTGCACCTTGCGCTCGTTATAAAACCGCATCAGGCGATCAATCACCGGCTTGGCTGTGAAAGACCCACCTGCATTTTCAAAGAACGCCTCGCCGGACAAAGCGCCACTTTGAAACGCCGGAAACTGTGCGCGGACAAAATCGACATCAAGCTCCATCTGGGGCCCCTTCTTTTTGCAATAAATATCCCGGGGGGTGGTCCCGGCTATGCGCCGGGACCGGGGGGCAGCGCCCCTTTAGGCGTTCACATCAACCACAACGCGACCCTTGACCTGACCCTTCAGAATATCGCCGCCAAGACCCGGCAGATCCGCCAGCGTTGCGGGATGAACCATCGCTTCAAGCTTGTCCATCGGCAGATCCTTTGCAATCCGCTTCCAGGCCCGCAGGCGATTGTCGTAGGGCTGCATCACGCTATCAATGCCAAGAAGGTTCACACCGCGCAAAAGGAACGGGATGACCGTGGCAGGCAGACCCGCCCCACCGGCCAGACCAACAGCGGCAACCGAACCGCCGTATTTCATCTGCCCCAGAACCCGTGCCAGCATCGCACCGCCAACTGCATCGACACAGCCCGCCCAGGTTTCCGCCTCCAGCGGTCGCTTGACGGTTTCCGCAAGCTCTTCGCGGGCCACAATTCGCGCAGCCCCGATGGATTTCAGGTAATCTTCTGTCTCAGGGCGACCCGTGACCGCGGCGACCTCATATCCAAGATGCGCAAGAATGGCCGTTGCTACTGAACCAACGCCCCCTGCCGCACCGGTGACCAGAACCTCGCCCTTATCAGGGCTAAGGCCGTGATCCTCCAACGCCATAACCGACAACATCGCGGTAAAGCCAGCCGTGCCGACAGCCATCGCCTGGCGTGCATCAAGCCCGTCGGGCAGCGGTACCAGCCAATCAGCCTTGACCCGTGCCTTTTGCGCATAGCCACCCCAATGAGCTTCGCCTACGCGCCAGCCGGTCAGCACAACCTTGTCGCCCGGCTTGTAGCGTGCATCCGACGAATCCTCGACGGTGCCGGCAAAATCAATTCCGGGCACATGCGGATAATTGCGCACCAAGCCACCGCCCGGACCAATGCAAAGCCCGTCCTTGTAGTTCACGGTCGAATAATCAACTGCAACGGTGACATCACCTGCGGGCAGATCGCCCAGTTCAAGCTGTTCTACCTTTGCATTTGTCTTTCCATCATCGTCCTTGCGCACGACCAAAGCGTTAAAGCCCATTGTTCTCTCCATTTGGGATACCGGCGATCCGTCGATCTGCCATTGGTTTTTCGTTCAGCCCGGCGCCATCATTGGCGGATTGTCGGGCATAAAGAATAGATCGGTGTCGTCCGGTTTTGCACCAGCCGCAGTCAACATCGCGTGGATCTGACCCCTGTGATGCGTCATGTGGTTAAAGAAATGCGTAAAAACCAACATGCGCGAACGGGTCACATCGGCGTCCATTGCGCCTGAATACCAAGTCATTTCGCCGCTTAGAGCCTCTGGTTTTACACCCTCGGCCCAGGTCAGGATTCGCTGATCCATGACGGCTTGGTCATGGCACAGCATCTCCCAATCCTTAACCATATCCGCACTTTGGGAGATTGGGCATTCCGGCGGTGCGCCGTCGTCAAAGCGGCTCATCCAGATTTGATCGGCCCAGAGCAAATGGCTCAACGTCCGGTGAATGGAGCCGAAAAACGCGCCACGATCAGCGCGTCTTTCTGCGTCGCTCAGACCCTTTGCGGCTGCATAATGGCTGAAGTTCTGCCAGCCATTATACCGCGCCATCATCTGAACCCATTCCGGCGACATCACTTCGGACCGTGCCAGTCGATCTGGCAAATCTCTGCGGAACGACCGTCAAAATCCCAGACCCGGCCATAGGCCCTGAGCTTACCTTTCGAGGCCGTGGCCACGGTAATATCCGGTCCCATCCAGTATTTGGTGTTGCGGATCACGATGTCTTCGTCCGGGCTTTTGCCAGCCACCGGGTAGACCTCACCCTGGATTTTCCGACCCACGGTGATGTGGCGGGTTTTGCCTTCGGTGGTGTAAGACACCGGCTGGCGTTCTGCGCCCAAAACCTCGCCAACCAGAACCTTGAAAAGACCCGTTGTGCCTTTTGCCTTGCCGGTGAAGATCTGGCAAATCGCGTCAAAGGCCGCATGGGACGCCCGATCGTCGATGAACAGAGCTGTTTTCCAATTGCCCCGCGACATCATACCGGGGATTTCGATCAACAGGCCGATGTTGATCCCCGAAAGGTCTTCGTTGCCATAATGACCGCTGTCGATGCGCACAGCACCCCAGGTCTGGCAATGCCCTTCGGTTGGCGGGTGCAGGCCAAGGCTGACCACGCAGGGGCAAAAGACCGTACAGTTGCAGTTCAGGATCAACTCGCCTTTGATCGCCCAGGGAACTTGCCCCTCGTCAGAGCGTTCAGCGCCCGGCATCCGGCTGTCCAGCTTTTCCGCCGCATCAATCCGCACCGTCTTTTTCTGCGGCTTTCTCGCCTCGGTTGTGGCTTTCTTCTTTGATTTTGCAGCCATGTCAGGCTCCTTTTTATGAATATTCCAACGCAGCCAAAGCGGTAAATACTGCCCCGGCCAAGAGTACGATCCCAAGCGGTCGCGTCACAATACGACCGATCTCAGGAAGTTTTTCCAACGCCATCAACAAGGTGGCGATTCCCATCCAGACAAGGTTCATCACCCCGCCGACAAACCCAAGCGTCATCAGCGCCCAACAGCATCCAAGGCAAAGCGCCCCAAGCCGCAAGCCCATCTGGATCGCGCCCATCCCGCCGGGTTTCCAGTGACCCATGAAGAACATCAGCGGTGTGCGGCATTGGTTGAGACATGCCTCTTTCAGGGCCGAAAACTGGTAGCCGCCAGCGACCGCAAGCAAACCAGCCGTCAGCCAAAGCGACTGGCTTTGGCCCAGACCATCAACCAGGGCGATCCGCGCGAGGGTAAGTTGCGCCACCGCCGCCAGCAGCGAAAAAACCAGCCAAACAGCACCATATCCGGCCACCAGCCCGACTGCCGTCAGCCCGGTTGCCGCCTCGGTATGGGTCAGGTTGAAATAGGTGCGCAGCGTCGGCACGAAGGTCGGTGCCATCATCGCGGCTGACATCAGCGCCCACATCAGGAACAGGCCGCCAAAACCGGCCGATCCTGTATGGGGCGCACTTAGGCTTAGCAGCAGATCACGACCAAAGCCCTGAAAGGCCAGTTCACCGGGTTGCATTTGATAAATCGCCAGCCAAGCCGCCAGCACGAATGCAAAGAAGCCAAGCCAGAACAGGCCGGTTCCATAGCGCGTCAGTATCGCGGACATCTCGGCGATTCCCCCCCCGGGGCCAAATTGAAGGCTTCCCGCACAGAAAAACCCCTGCTATCGTAAATGTCAAACAATTAATTGTCTGACAATTGGATCCGATGCCCCTAGACCTGAAACTCGACGCCACAAAGGACCTCGCACCGCAGATCGCGGATGCGATCAGGGATTCGATTATCTCCGGGGATTTGCGGGTCGATCAGCGTTTGCCTTCCGAAAGCGAGCTGGCGGAAAAGTTCAACGTCTCGCGCCCGACGATCCGCGAGGCGTTGAAACGGCTGGCCGCGCAAAACCTGATCCGCACCCTGCGCGGTGCAACCGGCGGAGCGTTTGTGAACCGGCTGTCCTTTCAGGAAGCGCAGGGCCAGCAGATCACAACCTCGACCCTTTTGCTGTCGATGAACGCGATTTCCTTCGAAACCGCCTGCGAGGCCCGCTATGCGCTGGAACGCGCCTGCCTTGCTCTTTCAGCCGAACGCCGCCTGCCTGATCATCTGGCAACCATGCGTGCGGAAATTCACCGACAGGGCCAACCCGGCCTCAGTGACGAAAGCTTTTGTGACAGCGATGTCGCCTTCCACCGCGCGTTGGTCGATGGCGCGGGAAATCCGGTTTTGTCTTACCAGCTTGCCGGGGCCGTCGAGGCGATGCAGCCCTTGATGAATATGATCACCTTTTCAGCCCGCGACCGCGCACGGATCATCGGCATTCACACCGGCATCGCTGATGCCCTCGAAGAACGAGATGTCGCAAAGGCCGCCAGCGCGCTGGACCAACTGGCCGCATATACGGTCACACTGGCCCATGATGCGACGGCAAATCGCCCGGCCAAAACCTAGGCTGCTGCCTCGTCCGTTTCTTCCTCTTCGGAGGCCTGAGTCTGCCACATATGTGCATAACGACCATCGGCGGCCAGCAATTCCTCGTGCGTGCCGATTTCCGCGATCTTCCCAGCTTCCAGCACAACAATCCGATCCGCATCGGCAATGGTGGACAGGCGGTGCGCGATCGTGATCACGGTGCGCCCCTCGCCCATTTGTTTCAGGCTGTCCTGAATGTCGCGCTCGGTCTGGGTATCAAGTGCAGACGTCGCCTCGTCCAGCAACAAAATCGGCGGGTTCTTCAACAGCGTGCGGGCAATGCCGACCCGTTGCTTTTCGCCACCGGACAGCTTCAGACCACGCTCTCCAACGGTGGTTTCATAGCCCTCGGGCAGGCGCACGACGAAATCATGAATTTTCGCCGCCTTGGCCGCCTCGATCATTTCCTCCTTGGAGGCATCCGCGCGACCGTAAAGAATGTTGTAGCCGATGGTATCATTGAACAGCACTGTATCTTGCGGCACGATCCCGATTTCCTGATGCAGGCTTTTCTGGGTGATGTCGCGCACGTTCTGCCCATCAATCACCAGCGCCCCGGCGTCCACATCGTAAAAGCGGAACAACAGCCGACCAATGGTTGATTTACCAGACCCGGAGGGACCGACGATTGCAACGGTTTCACCCGCCGCAATATCAAGATCAAATCCGTGAAGAATGCCCCGCGCGGGGTCGTAACCAAAAGACACGTCAGAGAATTTCACTGCCCCCCCGGCCACATTCAGCGGCTTGGCACCCGCCTTGTCCGTAACCTCGGCCGGTTGTTCCAGAAGGTCAAACATCTCTCCCATGTCCACAAGGCTCTGCCGGATTTCGCGATAAACCGTACCCAGAAAATTCAGCGGCAGGGTGATCTGGATCATATAAGCGTTGACCATCACAAAATCACCGACCGTCAGATCGCCGCTTTGGACCCCGAGCGCCGCCAATACCATCACCGCCACCAGACCTGCGGTTATCAGCAGGCTTTGCCCAAAGTTGAGGAACGCCAGCGAATAAGCGGTTTTAAGCGCGGCGGTTTCATATTGGCGCATGGAATCGTCATACCGCGCCGCCTCGCGGTCTTCGGCGTTAAAATATTTCACGGTCTCGAAATTCAGCAGGCTATCAATCGCCTTTTGATTGGCGTTGGTATCCTGATCGTTCATCTCCTTGCGGATTTTCACCCGCCATTCGGTGATCTTGAAGGTAAACCAGATGTAGACCGCAATCGTGCCGGTCACGACCGCCAGATACCAGACATCAAACACAAAGAAGAGCACCAGAGCGATGAAGATCAGCTCCAGAATGAGCGGGCCGATGGAGAACAGCATGAAGCGCAAAAGAAATTCGACCCCTTTCACGCCACGCTCGATAATCCGGCTTAAACCGCCGGTCTTGCGGGTGATGTGATACCTGAGCGACAGCGCGTGGATATGCTGAAAGGTTTCCAGCGCCAGCCGCCGCAGCGCCCTTTGACCGACCCGGGCAAAGACCACATCGCGCAATTGCTGAAAGCCGATGTTCATCAGCCGCGCAACGCCATAAGCCACGGTCAGACCAACTGCCCCCGCAACCAGATAAAACACGGTTGCATCACCTTCGGTGCCGGGCGTCAGCGCATCAACAGCGCCTTTGTAGAAAAACGGCGTGGCCACCGAAATGACCTTGGACAACAGCAAAAACACCATCGCCAGCACAACCCGGCCTTTGACCCAAGCATAACCTTTTTCGGCGGGCCAGAGGTAGGGCACAACCTTGCGGATTGTGCGCCAGCCGCTTTTTCGGGCGTCAATATCGTTGGTTAAATCGCTCATAAGCCCCCCGGGAACCAAGGCGACTTACATAGGCATTGGCGGGATAAGAAACCAGAGAACTTATTCAGGTATGTCGAATATCTGCCCGGGATAGATCAAATCCGGATCTTTGATCGTATCGCGATTGGCATTGAAAATCTGCACGTAGCGCTCGCCGCTGCCGTATTTCTCGGTCGCCAGCGCCCATAGGGTTGTGCCGGGCTGGACCGTGACTTTACGGATCGGTTCACGTGAAGGCGCGCTTCTAACCGGCTGAGAACTGGCGACTTTGTTGCGCACCTCCGTTGCTTCTTCCTTTTGGAACGGGGTCTCAACGCGACTTGTTACTTTACCTTCCCCGTCAATCTCGTCAACGCGCAGCTTGTAGCGACCGGCGGCCACTTCCGGTAGGCTTAACTGCCAGGAGCCGTCCGCTTCCACCTTTTGTGTCTTGATCGGCGCGTCGTCCACATAAACCCGGACATGTTTTTCCGGCTCGGATCGACCCGACAGCACAACCTCCCCTTCGCGATCATAAGTTATCACGTCAAGCGTGACATCGGCGCTTGTGTTTGGATCGGCCTTTTCAAGTCCGGATGGTTGCAAAAGTTTGACGCCCTGATCGCCCGCCACGATGATTGTCGGGGCGACCTCGGGTGTTTCTACGACAACCGTTTCGGCAGACGTCTCGCCGGTTTCTGGATCAGCCGCCGGATCAATGGTCGTCGCAATTTGCGGATCTCGAGTGATTTCCGCACCGATAACAACAACCTGATCCGAAGACGGTATCTTGTCGCCCGCCGCGCCGGTTGCCAGCAAGGCAATTACATGCGCCTCGGCCCCGACCGGCATATCGAACATCGCAACAAACGCGCCCTTGCGATCCGCTTTGACTGACGTCACGGGCTTGCCGTCCACCAGGATTTCCACCAATGCGCCGGGCGCGGCCTTGCCTGCAACAATCGCACCGCCCTTGGGGTCTACCCGCACCAGATCAAATCGTGGTGCTTCTTTGCTCAGCGCAGGTGTCTTGCCGACGTCGGGCTTGGCAAGCGGCGTTGTTGTCAGATCAAGCGCACCGGATTCGGTACTTGCAACGATCCTATCACCAATCACCTTGGCGCTGACGTTTTCATCACGTCCCGTCCCAAGGTTGAGCGCACCATCCCCCTCCGCCGGGTCGCTTAAGGCGGAGGTCTGAAGGCCGGGTTTCTTTGGCCTTGCGTCCGGAACCTCCGGCGTACTCAGACTGTTGGGGGCCAGTGTGGTTGCACTGACGGGATCCGATTGCCTTTGATTGACAACGATCCCAACCGTCAACGCGCCCGCGACGACAACGCCGATCCCGCCAGTCACCATGGTGCTGATCGAAGATAACCCTGAAAGTCCTGACACAAAAGCCATATGCCCCCACATACTGCAAAATGCGAAGCGCCTCGGCAAACTAGGGCCCACGCGCCATTGCCTTCAAGATAGCAACTCCGCTAAGGAATTTCCATCTTATTGCAGGGGTCACGGGCCGATGAGCGTTAAAAAGCTGTCAATTTGCGTATTTTGCGGCTCGCGCGATGGCGTTGATCCGGCCTATGCCAGCGCGGCCGAGGCACTTGGCGAAATGATCGCTGCACAAAACTGGCGATTGGTTTATGGTGCAGGAGACGTTGGATTGATGGGCCGCGTTGCGCGGGCAACTCAGGCCGCTGGCGGCAAAACCTTCGGTGTCATCCCGGTGCATCTACTCAATCGCGAGGTTGGCAAGGCCGATTTGGACCATTTTGTGATCACAGAAAATATGCATGAACGCAAAAAGGTTATGTTCATGAATGCCGATGTGATTGTGACCCTGCCAGGTGGTGCAGGATCGCTGGATGAGTTTTTCGAAGTTTTGACCTGGGCCCAATTGGGCCTGCATAGCAAACCGATATATGTGTTGAATATCAATGACTACTGGGATCCACTTAATGCTTTGATTGAACATCAGATCAAAGCCGGTTTTGCCGATGAAAGCCTTTTGCAGCTCTTTCAGACGGTTGACGATCTGGAGGCGCTTGCAAGCAGCCTGTCGCGGCGCATGGCAACAAAAGAATAAAGCGCAAGGGCCGCCCAGATCAGCGGAAACGCCAAGGCATGCCAAAATGTGATCACTTCACCCAGCGCCAGAACCGCCACGGTGAATTGCAGGCTGGGGTTCAGCAGTTGCAAAAGACCGATGGTCGCAAGTCCGAGGCGTTTGGTGGCGTAGGAAAACAGTATCAACGGCGTCGCGGTTATTATTCCGGCTGAAATCAGAAACAGACTGTCCACAAGATCCTCCGCGAAAAAACCGCCGGCGCGGCCTGCGATTCCGATCACATCGAAGAATTGAACGGCGATGATCCAGGACAGGGCAAAGGGCAGCAGCACAAAGACCTCGGCGGTAACCGACACGATCGGGCCCGCGCTCAGCGCCTTTTTGACGACGCCATAAAGACCAAAGGACGTCGCAAGATAGATCGCAATCAACGGCGTCGCCTTCAGGCCGAGCGACAGGATCAGTACCGCCGCCACGGTCATCGCCATCGCGAACCATTGCAAGGCCGCCAGCTTTTCCCGAAAAAAGATCAGCCCCAGCAGCGAGGCCGTCAGAGGGAATAGATAATAGCCAAGACTTGCCTCCACCGTCCTTCCCAACTGGATGGCAAAGATAAACCCAAACCAGTTCAGCGAGATCATCAACGCGGAAAAAGCGATCAATGCGAAATTTCGCCGTTCTGACAGAAGCGTCAGAATCTGGCGAAATCTGCCCTGCCCCAACAATACCAGCGCGAAGATCACAAAGCTCCAGATCGTGCGGTGGCTTAGAACCTCCAACGGCGGAACATGGGCGATCGCTTTGTAAAAGATCGGCGACAGACCCCAGACAAAACAGGCGGCGATCATCGCCAGAATACCTTTCAGGGTATCGCTCATTTCTTAGTGGTCCACGCAAAAGGGCCGCCTCGAAAGGCGGCCCGTTGGATTAGCGAACAAAGCCGTTTCAGGCGGATGCCAGACGTTCGGCAACATTTTCCCAGTTGACCAGATTATCAAGAAAGTTGGTCAGATAGGCTGGTCGCTTGTTGCGAAAATCAATGTAATAGGAATGCTCCCAGACATCACAACCAAGCAGCGCGGTTTGGCCAAAACAAAGCGGGTTCACGCCGTTTTCGGTCTTGGTCACCTTCAGCGCACCGTCGCCGTCCACCACAAGCCAGCACCAGCCGGAACCAAATTGTCCTGCGCCTGCGGCAGAAAAATCCGCCTTGAACTGATCGACCGAGCCAAAGGCATCGACGATGCGATTTTCCAACTCGCCGGGCATCTGACGACCCGTGGGGCCCATCATTTCCCAGAATTGATTGTGGTTCCAAAGCTGGCTGATGTTGTTGAAGATACCGTTCTGCGCGACGTTGGTGGCATTATAAGTGCCGCGAATGATGTCCTCCATCGAGGCATTTTCCCATTCGGTCCCGGCAATCAGTTTGTTGCCGTTGTCCACATAGGCCTTGTGGTGCAGATCGTGATGATATTCGAGCGTCTCTTTAGACATGCCACCGGCTGCCAGCGCGTCGTGGGCATAGGGAAGAGCAGGAAGTTCAAAAGCCATGGGGTACCTCTTTTTCTAGTTTGGGGTCGGAAGGCAGATCGCCCCTCGAGGGGTGTTTTACGCCGCGTTTCCCTAAGAAGAAAGGGGAAAACCCTTGCAAGAAACGACAGCTTGGCAGGATGCTGTCGGCAAGCAAAAAGGAGACAGGCAATGGCAAACCACGTGAACCCCACCAAGGACAGCTTTCGCAAATTTCGCGAAACACCGGCTACTGGACCGATCCACATGCTGAACCTCGTAAAATTTCGTACCAAGGCGGCTTACGAGGACGGTCATGAGGCCAGCGGGGCCGAGGCTTATGCGGCCTATAGTACCGAAAGCGGGCCGATTTTTCGTGCGCTCGGGGGGCATATCATCTGGTCTGGGGACCCTGAGGTGATGGTTATCGGCCCTGAAAACGGGGAATCCTGGGACATCGCCTTTATTGCGGAATACCCTGATCTGGAGGCTTTTACGGCGATGATACGCGATCCTGAATACCAAAAGGCCGCAAAGCATCGGACCGCCGCTGTTGAAAACTCCCGGCTGATCCGGATGACGCCAAAAGAGGCTGCCGAGGGGTTTGGCTGATCCGCGCTAGGTGACCGGCAATAGGGCCGCCGCCACGCGGCGGCCTTCGGCCAAGAGCACGTTGTAAGTCCGGCAGGCCGATGCGGTGGCCATCGGCTCCAACCCCGGACCGGCCGCTTCGATTGCTTCGCGAAACGCGAGCGGGATCGCTTGTGGTTCCGCACCCCAGCCGAAAAGCAACACGTCGATGTCATTGCAAAGGCTGACGATGGGATCGGTGTCCCCGAGATCGCCCGACCAGGGGATAAGACCCTTTGCGTGGAGCAAAATTGGCCCTTCACAAACCTGGCCGCCAACCCGAAAAAAGCCCGTGCCATAGCCGTCAATCGGTTGCGGACCGGTGAATTTCAACTCGTTCATCTGCATTTCAGAGTCCCCATATCGGCAGGTTCACAATCGCGGCCATCGCAATCAACGCATAGGCGGTTTGTCGGAATATCCGTTCATGCGCGGGGTCGAACAAGCGCTGGCCCAGCACGTTTCCCAGCATATAAGGCAGCGAAAGCACCAGCCCCAGAATGATCGGCGTCAGTGTGAATCGCCCGGCAAGCAAAACGATGACAAAGACGGTTATGTCGGTCAGTAGCAGGAACAAGAAGATATTCGCGCGGATCACCGCCGCCGATTTTGTCGAGGCCATATATAGGCTGATCACCGGCGGCCCGGCCATACCGGCGATGCCGCCCAACAGCCCGCCAATCGCGCCGGTTACAATGATCATGGCGCGGCTCAGGCGGCCCCGATAGCGCCAGCCGGTCATCAAGAGGATCAACAACGCCAGCGAGGCAGCCGCGACCAGCCATCGAAACGGGTCGGGGGATATTTGCACCAACACGAGCAAACCAAAGGGTGCCCCGATCAGCGCCCCACCGGCCAGCCAGAAGACATCGCGCAGCTCCCCGTCTTTGACGGCGCGGGGCAGTATCGGCAGCGGGCCGATCAGATCAAAGACCAAAAGGGTCAAAACGGCTACCAGTGGTTCAAGCACTGTCGCGGCAAAAGGCATGAAGATCATCGCCGTGCCAAAGCCGACAAACCCGCGTGCAAGACCCGCCAGAAAGACCGCCCCCACCAAAAGCCAGAGGCCGTCGATAAACAAAGCGGCCTCGATGCTGCTCATCATTTAGGCATCGACATTGGCAAATTGGGTGCCCGCACTGGGATCGGAATTGCTCCAGTCCCGTTTAACACCCAGCCGCAACAGGATGTTGGAGGCGACAAAAACCGACGAATATGTCCCGACAATAACGCCCCAGATCATCGCAAAGACAAAGCCGCGGATCACATCGCCGCCAAGGATGAACAGCGATATGAGCGCGATCAATGTCGTCACCGAAGTCATAACCGTGCGCGACAAGGTCTCGTTGATCGACAAGTTCAACACTTCGCGCAGATCGAGTTTTTTGTATTTGCGCAGGTTTTCCCGAACCCGGTCAAAAACAACAACCGTATCGTTCAGCGAATAGCCCACAATCGTCAGGATGGCCGCGATAATCGCAAGGTCGAACTTGATTTGCAGGATCGAAAAAATGCCGATGGTCAGAACCACGTCATGCACGAGTGCTGCAACCGCACCGACCGAGAATTGCCACTCAAAACGCAGCCAGATGTAGATCAGCACGGCCGAAATTGCCAGTACCACCGCTAGAACGGCAGTTTGTATCAGCTCGCCCGAAACTTTGGGTCCGACACTTTCGACGGACGGGAATTTGATGTTTGGATCAAAGCCCTGCAACGCGTTTTCAATCGCCAGAATCGTCTCCGAAGTTACGGATTCAGAACCTTCCTGCTGTTCTATTCGAACTTGCGTCACATGTTTGTCCGCTGCGAAATTCGGGTCGAACACCTCGGTGATCGACACATCGCCAAGGTCAAGCGACTGCAACGCATCGCGGTAGGCAGAAACATCAACGGCCTGCGTGCTTTCGGTGCGGATCGTCGTCCCGCCGCGAAAATCAATCCCGTAGTTCAGGCCAACAACCGCGAACAGAATAACCGAGACAATCATCGCGATGATCGAGCCGCCAAGCGGGATGTATGACCGACGAAAGAAGTCGATTTTGGTCAGCGAGGGCACAAGTTTCAGACGCATGATCCGGGACTTTCCTAAACGTTGATTTGGCGCGGGCGACGCCGCTCGAACCAGATGACGATCATCAGACGAGTGACCCAGATGGCGGTGAATACCGAGGTCAGAATACCAAGGCCAAGCGTCACTGCAAAGCCACGCACAGGGCCGGACCCCATCGCAAAGAGGATCACCGCCGCAATGAAGGTCGTGACATTGGCGTCCACAATGGCTGAAATGGCGCGTTCATAGCCAAGCTCAATTGCGCGAGCCGGGCCTTTGGCGGTTTTCAATTCTTCTCGTATTCGCTCGAACACAAGAACATTGGCGTCAACAGCCATACCAATCGTCAAAACGATCCCGGCGATCCCCGGCAAGGTCAGCGTGGCCCCGATGGCACTGAGGAGCGCGAAAATCAGGGCGACGTTCAGGATCAGGGCGACATTGGCGAAAAGGCCAAACAGACCGTAGCTAAGCGCCATAAAGACAAGGACCGCACCAAAAGCGATCATTGTGGCGATCTTGCCCGCATCAATACTGTCCTGACCCAACTCAGGGCCGATGGTACGTTCTTCCAGAAAATCCATGCCCGCAGGCAAGGCCCCGGCGCGTAGCAAAACCGCCAGTTCGGTGGATTGTTCAACCGTGAAACGCCCGGTGATAATCCCCGAGCCACCAGGGATATGCGCCTGAATGACCGGGGCGGAAATCACCTCTTCATCCAGAACGATAGCAAAGGGGTTGCCGATGTTTTCAGCCGTATACTGGCCGAATTTTCGCCCCCCCGATGGGTTGAACCGGAAAGAAACCGCTGGCCGGCCGTTCTGATCAAACGCGGGCTGCGCATCGACAAGCTCTTCGCCGGTCACAACCGGGCTTTGTTCGACGATGTAGAAAACCGAACTGTCTTCAAGATCGGGCAGCAAAAGGTTCCGCGCACCCGGACTGGCATCGGCATTGCCCGTGGTGCGCACCACCGGATGAAACGTCAGTTTCGCGGTTGTCCCGATCAGGCTTTTCAATTCGTCCGCGGACCCGATCCCGGGCACCTGGATAAGGATCCGGCGATCCCCCTGGCGCTGGATGGTCGGCTCGCGCGTGCCCACTTCGTCAACCCGGCGGCGAATAATCTCAAGGCTTTGGCGCATGGTGCGATCATCGGTGGCCAGTTGCTCCGCCTCCGAAAGGCGAATGACCACCTGACCATCTTCGCCCGAAGCAACAAAGTCAGTGGCACCAATGCCCGTCAGGGTCACGATGGAGCGCGCCTGCGACTGGGCGATTTCCACCGCGCGTGCGATCTGGTCTGGGTTGGAGATACGGATGCGCATCTCGTCCGGGGCGCTGTCCTGACGGCGGATCGTCCCGATCACGTCTCGTTCGGCACGCATGGCATCGCGGATAACCGGCCACATGCCGTCCAGCCGCGCCTCGTAGACCTCTTCGACTTTGACCTCGGCCAACAAATGCGCCCCGCCGCGCAGATCAAGCCCAAGGTTCACCAACCCGGAAGGCAGCCAGCTTGGCCAGGCCTGGACGGCCGCCAAACGCTCCGGCGTGGCAGGCAGACCGGCGTCGATTTCAAGAACCGCATCGTTATGACCCTCGACCCGTGAGTAAAAGGTATTTGGCACCGCCAGTGCGATGCCGAAAAGACAAAGCGCCAAGATCAGGCTTTTCTTCCAGATGGAAAATTGTAGCATCGAATATCCGTCCGCTTGGAGGTCTATGTCGCCTTATTTGTTTGCGGGCTCGGTCTTGTTCAAGACCGCAGCAACGGTTGTTTGCACGACGCGAATTTTGACACCCGTGGCAATTTCAACCTCAATTTCGTTATCTTCCTTAACCTTGGTCACCTTGCCGATGATCCCGCCTTGGGTGACGACCTGATCGCCCTTGCGCAGATTCTCGACCATTTGCTTGTGTTCCTTGGCTTTTCTTTGCTGCGGACGGATCAAAAGGAAGTACATGATCGCAAAGATCAGAACGAGCGGCAGCAATGAGCCAAAACCGGCCACGCCTCCGGCGGCGGATTGGGCATAGGCAGGGGTCACGAACATCGGGGAACTCTCCGTCTTGGGGCGGCGGAAAATACGCCGGTTTCAAAGTCGCGGCACCCTAAACGCGGCCTGCCCGGAGTGCAAGGCAGATAGGCATGGATTGAGGGTTCATCTTGTCTCTTTATCGCGCCAAACAGATCAGGCATAAGGCGCTCAGATTTCAATCGAGACGCCGAGGCCGCTCCATGCATGACATTCGCCAAATCCGTGACAACCCAACCGGGTTCGACGCCGCGCTGAAACGCCGGGGTCTTGCACCGATGGCGGCCGACATTCTGGCAATCGACGAGGCGCGTCGTGGCTCCATTCGCGCCGCCGAAGATGCGCTGGCCGCGCGTAACAGCGCCTCCAAGGAGGTTGGCGCGGCCAAGGCCAAGGGGGATGAGGTCGAATTTGAACGCCTGCGCAATCTGGTCGCGGAAAAGAAGGACGAGATCGCCCGGCTGGAAGCCGACGCAAAGGCCGAGGACCAAAAACTGAACGACCTGCTGATGGGCCTGCCAAACCTGCCGCATAACGATGTCCCCGACGGTGAAGATGAAAAAGACAACGTTGAGATCAATCGCTGGGGCACCCCGCGCAGTTTCGATTTTCTGCCAATGGAACATTTCGATTTGCCAAGCGTCAAGCCCGGCATGGATTTTGAAGCCGCGGCAAAACTTTCGGGGTCGCGGTTCGTGGTTTTGTCTGGCGCGATCGTCCGTTTGCACCGCGCATTGGCGCAATTCATGCTCGATACGCATATCAACGAAAACGGTTTAACCGAGGTCTGGACCCCGGTGCTGGTGCGCGACGAGGCGATGTTGGGAACCGGGCAATTGCCGAAATTTGCCGAGGACAGCTATCAGACAACCAATGGCTGGTGGCTGATCCCGACCTCTGAAGTGACGCTGACCAATCTCGTGGCCGACAGCATTCTGGAAGACGCCGCCCTGCCCCGCCGCTTTACCGCACATTCGCAATGCTTCCGCTCCGAGGCGGGCTCTGCGGGGCGCGACACGGCGGGCATGTTGCGTCAACACCAGTTTGAAAAAGTCGAAATGGTTTCGATCACGCGGCCCGAGGAAAGCCGCGCGGAGCTTGACCGCATGACGCGCTGCGCCGAGCGCATTCTGGAAAGTTTGTTGCTACCCTATCGAACGGTAGTGCTTTGCACCGGTGATATGGGGTTTGGCGCACGCCGCACCCATGACATCGAAGTGTGGCTGCCGGGACAAGATGCTTATCGCGAAATCTCGTCCTGTTCGGTTTGTGGTGACTTTCAAGCCCGACGGATGAATGCCCGATACCGCGCCGAAGGGGCCAAAAAGCCTGAATTTGTGCATACGCTGAACGGTTCCGGCCTTGCGGTCGGGCGTTGTCTGATCGCGGTGCTTGAAAACGGGCAACAAGAAGATGGATCAGTCTGGCTGCCCCCGGCGCTGCACCCCTATCTCGGAGGCAAAACCCGGATCGCCGCGGATGGAACGCTGGCGTGACGGATCAACACTTGATGTAGTGGTATTGATATTGCTGGCCGTTGTAGTCCCAATGCGCCCCGCAGCGTTTTGCCGAATAGAAATGCCGTTGATCAGCGAACCCCTCCAGCTTGGCATATTGGCCAGGCGAGCCGCCAATTGCTGATATTGCGACGCTGAACAGGCCAAAGGTCACAAATAACGTCAATAAAAACTTGCGTATCATTGCAGGCTACTCCGGCTATGTCTGACCCCAGAGGTTAATGATCGTAAAGCAATTCGACCCAATTTTGACGATAGCGTGACAATAACGCCAGATTTCGGTGCGCCGCGGTGTCTCGGAAAGCAGGGGCTTAGCAGCCTGTACGCAGGAAAACCTGTTGATCATCGCGGCGCAGGACCCAGCCGGTGATGCCGCCTGCCTCAAGCTCGACCTCGCACCAGTCTTCGGTCGAGTTGAATGCGGTTTCACATTTCTTGACGATCTGACAGGATCCCCGTTCAAGCTTGTCGTCCTCGGGAATGCCTTTGCCGCCTGAAAACGGATAGATTTTCAGACGTTTGAGAACCTGCATTTCAATCGCATCAAACGCCGGGATCGCCGGGTTTTCGAGATCCTGAGTGACAACACAAGCTTGATTATTGGCATAAGTTAAGCAAGTCGCCGCATTCCCCTGCCGGGGTACGTCAAGATTTATGCCGCGCAGATTTGATTGCGCGGTCAGCCGGAAAATCACCGGCTGATCCTTGATCACCCCTTGCAGGGTTGCAGGATCGCTGCGGCTGAGGATTGCCAACGGCTTGCCACGACCCTTCTTGCGGGAAAACAAGACCAGAGTGTTTCTGGCCGGTGTCGGGTATTGAAATGACCGGGCTTTGCGCAGCAGCTTGCCGCACTTGCGGCGCGGATCAGCCTCGCCGTCAAAGCCATCACGCTCAAAAGTCAGATCAATGGTGCAAGAGCCGCCGGGCCAGGTCGCGTCCCAGGTTTCGGTTGAACGATTGGCAGCACTGAGCGGCCATGCCGTCAATGCGAACAGGAACACAACGATGATCCGGCCGGCAAATGCCATCCTTTACCCCCCGAGGCGCGCCCCATCTATTGACCCCATTTCGTCTGGCAGGTCAACCAAGCGGCTGATTTCCATGGGCGAATTTCCGCAAGCCCTGTTTCGGCCCGGACACATTGGCAGCGCTTTGCAAGTCTTGCATATCGCGAGGTCTTTTACTGGCGAGCCCGATCCTGTAGCAGGGGATTGAATTATGCTCACCGGGGGAAAAATGCGCATTCTCATCACCAATGACGACGGAATAAACGCCCCCGGACTGGAAGTCTTGCAAGACATTGCCACCAAACTTGCCGGTGACAAAGGCGAGGTCTGGACGGTTGCCCCGGCGTTTGAACAATCGGGCGTGGGGCACTGCATTTCTTACACACGGCCGATGATGATCGCCAAACTGGACGAACGCCGCTATGCCGCCGAGGGGTCGCCGGCGGATTGTGTCCTTGCAGGGCTTTACGATGTGATGAGCGATGCCAAGCCCGATCTGGTCCTTTCGGGCGTAAATCGTGGCAATAATTCCGCTGAAAACACGCTATATTCCGGCACCATTGGCGCCGCGATCGAGGCTGCGTTGCACGGCGTTCCCGCAATTGCCCTGTCGCAGTATTTTGGACCCGGTAACGCCGGGCTCGACGATCCTTTCGAGGCTGCGGGCCGTCACGGTGTTGATCTGATCCAGCGTTTACTGGACGGGGGGACATGGCAGGACAGCTCTTACGGGGTCTTTTACAACGTGAACTTCCCGCCCCATCCCGCGACCGAAGTGCGTGGCGTCAGGGCCGTCAAACAAGGATTTCGCGAGGACACGAATTTCACGGTCGAGCCGCATTTCTCTCCGTCAGGGCGCAAATTCCTATGGGTTAAAGGCGGGCCGCAGCATGGTCCCGCCGGGCAGGACAGCGATGCGAGCGTAAACCTTGAGGGATATATTTCCGTCACCCCGATGCGCGCCGATCTGACCGCCCATGAGGTACTGGCCGCCACAAGAGGATTGTTCGAGCAATGAGCGTTCCGGCGGAAACGCAAATGCAGTTTCTATACAATCTGCGGGCCAAGGGCGTCACCGATGCCGCGACACTAAGCGCGATGGAATACGTTGACCGCGGTCTGTTCGTCCAGGGGCATTTTGCCGATCGCGCATACGAGGACCGCGCTTTGCCGATCCCATGTGGTCAGACGATCAGCCAGCCTTCGGTGGTTGGCTTGATGACCCAGGCGCTGGAGGTGACCAAACGGGACAAGGTTTTGGAAATTGGCACTGGCTCGGGATACCAGGCGGCGATCCTTTCGCATCTGGCACGGCGGGTTTACACCGTGGAACGTCACCGCGACCTTGCGCGAATGGCGCGGCTTGTGATTGACGATCTTGGGCTTGTGAACGTGACCGTGATGACGGCCGATGGTTCGCTTGGCTTGCCGGATCAGGCCCCGTTTGATCGCATTCTGGTGACGGCCGCCCCCGAAGACCCGCCGGCGAACCTGTTGGACCAATTGCGCGTTGGCGGGATCATGGTATTGCCTGTCGGGCAGTCGGATTCAGTACAAAGCCTGATAAAAGCGCGGAAAACCGCCGATGGCGTGGAATATTCCGAGCTTTGCGACGTTCGATTCGTGCCTTTGGTTGAAGGAATTGCTTAGGAAGCGTAAGTTGCATGCGAAAAAGGCCAAACAATAGGCCATAGGGCAAGATGTCGGTGTGGGGTCAAATGCGGGTGTTTCAGGTCAAAATCTTGTTGCTGATGGGCAGTGCGATTGCTCTGTCGGGCTGTGAAACCGGCTTGGATGTCGGTGGGTTTAATCTCAATCAACCCGCCGCAGAACAGCAAACAGCCCCAAGACCCGAAGCTGATGCGCGGGGCGTCATTTCCTATCCCAACTATCAGGTCGCAGTGGCACGCCAGGGCGATACGGTGCGCGATGTGGCCGAACGGATCGGACTGGGCGCAAGTGAACTGGCGGCGCACAACGGGCTTTCTACGGACCAACCATTGCGGACCGGCGAATTGCTGGCCCTGCCCAAGCGGGTGAAAAGCTCAGGCGTAGATATTGAATCCATTGCCTCCACCGCGATTGATGAATCCGAAGGAAAATCCGAAACCAGCGGCGTTGAACCCATCCGCCACCGGGTTGAAAAGGGCGAAACCGCCTATTCCATCGCGCGGCTATACGATGTGTCAGTGACCAGCCTTGCAAGCTGGAATGGCCTTGGAACCGATTTGTCGGTGCGTCAGGGTCAGACCTTGCTAATCCCGATTGTTGACAGCCCCGCACCCAAACGCACCGACGACTCAAAGCCCGGCAAAGGTTCGGAAACGCCAACGCCGCCAAGCGCGAAAAAACCGCTGCCAAAAGAGGACGTGGTTGCCAAGAAGCCCGACTCGCCGGATCTGAAGTCGTTTGAAACCAAAGAAAACCAGACCTTCTTGATGCCGGTCGACGGTGACATTCTGAAACCCTATTCCGGCAAATCGGGCGGTAACGAGGGGATCGACATTGCCGCTTTGCCCGGGACAACCGTCAAAGCCGCCCAAGATGGTGAGGTTGCGTTGATCTCCAAATCTGTCGGCTCCAGCACGATTGTCCTGCTGCGCCACCCCGACAACATCTATACCGTTTATTCCAATGTGGTGAATGTCACGCTGAAGAAAGGCGAAAAGGTTCGTCGTGGCCAGCCCGTTGGCAAGGTTGCCGATGGCAGCCCGTCCTATTTGCATTTCGAGGTTCGCCGCGGCACCGAAAGCGTTGATCCGGCACCATTCCTGTAGCGGAGCAATCCGCAACGGCATTGTGGGTTGCTGCCTTAAAAACAGAAGCTTGCGCATAAGTCGTGGCCGTTATTGGCGGATCTTCACACCACGACGTCCGGCAAGATCAACAAAATATTGCCAGGCGACGCGACCAGAACGCGCACCACGGGTTTGCTGCCATTCAACCGCCTCGCGCTGCATCTCTTCGTCGTCAATGACAACACCGTAGGCGTCGCAATAGCCCCGGATCATCGCGAAATAGGCGTCCTGATCACAGGGATGAAACCCAAGCCATAGCCCAAAGCGGTCCGAAAGGGAGACTTTTTCTTCGACGGCTTCTGACGGGTTGATCGCGGTAGAGCGCTCATTCTCGATCATGTCCCGCGGCATCAGATGTCGCCGGTTTGAGGTTGCGTAAAACACCACATTTTCCGGGCGACCTTCGATCCCGCCATCCAGAACCGCCTTGAGCGATTTGTAATGTGCATCGTCGTGACTAAAGCTCAGATCATCGCAAAAGAGCACAAATCGCGCATCGGCATCGCGCAACAAGTTCAGCAATCGCCCGATGGACGGCAGGTCTTCGCGCTGCACCTCGATCAATTTCAACGCTGGTGCTTCCGCCAGCACAGCCGCATGAGCAGCCTTTACCAACGAGGATTTCCCCATCCCGCGTGCGCCCCAAAGCAACACATTATTGGCGGGCAACCCCTTGGCAAATTGCCGGGTGTTTTCAAGCAGGATGTCGCGGGCGCGATCAATGCCGATCAAAAGCGAAATATCAACGCGCGAAATATCTGCAACGGGATCCAGACGATCAGGCGCGACATGCCACAAAAAGCCTTCGGCAGCCGCAAAATCAGGCGGGGGCATCGGGGCCGGCGCGATACGTTCCAAAGCGGCGGCAACCCGCTTTAGGGTCTTCTTACCCATGATCAGCTGCGCTCATCTTCGGGGAGATCACCTGCATCTTCGCCTTTATCTTCATCTTCGTCGTCTTCGAACCAGAGCCCTTCTGCACGCAGCTTTTCCTCGCGCTGGCGTTCAACACGTTTCACAAGCTGAATCGAAATCTCATAAAGCCCGTAGACCACCACGAACAGGATCACTTGGGTGATCACATCAGGCGGTGTGACGATTGCGGCAAGCACCAGAATGCCGACGATGGCGTATTTGCGCACGTTGCGCAGTCCCTCGGCGGAGACAAGCCCCGCCTTGCCCATCAGCGTCAACAGGACCGGCAGCTGAAAACAAAGGCCGAATGCGACGATAAATTTGATTGTCAGGCTCAGGTATTCTTGTGCGGAACCCTGAAACGCCACCGATGCGACTGTGCCGTCAACGCCCTCTTCGCCGAAAATTGTTCCGGTTTGCTGAAAGCCGAGGAAGAAATCAAAGGCCAGCGGTGTGACGACATAAAAGGCAAAGGACGCGCCAAGAAAGAACATCACCGGCGAGGCGATCAAAAACGGCAAAAACGCGTTTTGTTCCTGTCGGTAGAGGCCCGGTGCCACAAAACGCCAAAGCTGATAGCTGATGTAGGGAAAGGCCAGGATCAACCCGCCCAGAAGCGAGATTGAAACCGCGACGAAAAAGCCTTCTTGCAGCTTGATCAGGATCAGCCCGCAATCCGAATGACCGCGTTCCAGCATCGCATTGCACAGAGGATCGGTGAGAAAGTTGAAGATCGGGTTCCAAACGGTGAAACTGATCACCATGCCAACAATAAATGCCAAGACAGAATGGATCAGACGATTTCTAAGCTCTGCCAGATGTTCGATCAATGGGGCGGAGGATTCGTCTATTTCGTCACTTGAACTCATGACTCAGCCTTTTTCGCGGCAGGTTTCCTGGCAGCAGGTTTTTTGGCGGTGGTTTTTCGCGCGGCCGGCTTTTTCGTAGCGGCCGGCTTGGCCGTTGCGGCTGGCTGGGTCGCAGTTTTTGATTTTGCAGGTGCCTTCGTAGCGGCCGTTGATTTGGCAACAGGTTTTGCGGCCGCGCTGGTCGCAGACTTCGAAGCTGCGCTGGCCGAGGCTTTTGCCTTAGCGTCGGGCTTTTTCGCGGGTGTCTTGGTGGTGGCCTTTTTCGCAGCAGTTTTCCCAGCGGTCTTGGCAGTGGGCGTCTTGGCGGGTGCCTTTGGTTTCGGCTCGCTGACTTTCACGCTGGCGATCTTTTCAGCCGCCTTGGCCTTTTCCGCCGTCCGTTTGGCCGCCAGCGCCTTGACGTTGTCACCGCCCGCTTCGATTGCCTTTGCCGCCTCGATTTTGCGACGGCTGTCCTCGGCATCAAACGCCTTTTCGGAGAAGTCCTTGACCGCGTCTTTGACACCGTCCAGACCCATGTTCTTCATTGAAGTGGCTTTTTTCAGATCACCGGCAATATCGCCCATGCCGCTTTCTTCGGCGGCTTCCTCCATCGAGCGCTGAAACTCACGCGCCATCCCCCGCGCCTTGGCGGTAAACTGGCCAAGCGTGCGGAACATTCCCGGCAGGTCTTTTGGTCCAACGACAATCAGCGCAACGATGCCGATCACCAGAAGCTCGACCATCCCGATGTCAAACATTGGCGCGTGCCTTTTTCAAGAAGCGATCAGGATTTTTCTTTTTCGCCTTCAGGCGTCACGTCGGTCGCTTGGTCAGCGGCAGCGTTTTCGATCTCTTCCTTGCCTTCAGCGACACCCTTCTTGAACGAGGTGATGCCTTTGCCGACTTCGCCCATCAGGTTCGAGATTTTCCCGCGTCCGAATAGCACCAGCACAACCACCGCAATCAGAAGAATGCCCGGCAATCCGATATTGTTCAGCATATTTGAACTCCCTTAACGCCCGGCCAATTCCCGGGTCTTTCCTTGTCCTGTTCGACATTTATGGGCTTCTGCGCAAAGTTCAAAGCCCCAAAGCGCAGAATTGTCGCGATTTGCCGCAAGACCGGCGGAAAAGTGATCAGGCCGCAGGCATTGCCGTCTCGATCAGAGTCGCCCAGTAGGAACAGCCCGCCGGAATCGCCTCGTCGTCGAAATTATATTCGGGGTGATGCACCATCGCGGTATCGCCGTTGCCCACAAGGATATAGGCCCCCGGGCGTTCATTCAACATAAACGAAAAATCCTCGGCCCCCATAACCATCGGAGCCTGATCCGTCACCGCGTTTTCGCCCGCGACCTTGCGGGCAACATCCGCTGCAAATTCCGTCTGGTCGTCGGAGTTGACCATTACCGGATAGCCGCGATTGTAGCTGACGGTCGCGCGGGCGCCAAAAGCCTCGGCGGTGGATTTACAAATCCTTGAGATATTTTCCTCCGCCAAATCTTGAACACCTGCATCCATCGTGCGCACGGTGCCACGCAGTTGAACATGCTGCGGGATGACATTGTAAGCATCGGATTCCGTGCGAAACGACGTGACCGAAACCACAAGCTGTTTCATCGGATCGGCATTGCGCGAGACAATGGATTGCAGCGCCATCACGATCTGGCTGCCGATCAGGGTGGTGTCAATCGTCTCGTGCGGCTTGGCGGCATGGCCACCGCGCCCCTCGATATCAATGGTGAACTGGTCCGCGGCGGCAAAGAAAGCACCGGGTCGGATCGCGAAATGGCCCAGCGGCAGACCCGGCATATTGTGCATCCCGTAAACCTCCTGAATGCCGAACTCCTCCATCATGCCGTCTTTGCACATCTCGTCGCCGCCACCGCCGCCTTCTTCGGCGGGCTGAAAGATCACTACGGCGGTGCCGTCGAAATTCCGGGTTTCCGCCAGATATTTCGCGGCCCCCATCAGCATTGCGGTATGCCCGTCATGGCCGCAGGCGTGCATTTTGCCATCGACCTTGGATTTGTAATCCAGGCCAGTTGCCTCAAATATCGGCAAAGCGTCCATATCCGCGCGCAGACCGATGACCCTGCCAGAAGTATTTGTCTTGCCGTGAATAACCGCCACAACGCCGGTGCGCCCGATGCCGCTTTTGACCTGATCACAACCAAATTCACGCAGCTTTTCCTCCACGATCCCAGCGGTCCTTTCGACGTCAAACAGCAATTCGGGGTTTTCGTGAAAATCACGCCGCCAAGCGGTGATTTCGGCGTGAAGATCGGCAAAGCGATTGATATGGGGCATCTTTTTCTCCTTAGCAGAGGTCCGCGACAAGACGTTTCATAAACGCCTCGCCGGCATTGAATTGTTCAACGGAAATATATTCGTTCGGCTGATGGGCCTGTTCGATGTTGCCCGGCCCGCAGATGATTGCCGAATAGCCGCCCTCCTGAAACTGACCCGCTTCGGTGCCATAGCTGACCACATGAGTACCGTTGTCGCCGGTCAATTGACGCACCAGACGTTCGGCTTCGCCATTTTCTTCAGGTTTCAGGCCGGGAACGTTGAAGCGCGGGTTGGTTTCAATGCCCGCATCGGGGTGAATGGCCTTCATTTCAGCGTCAAGTTCAGCCACGCGCGCAAGATAGGCATCACGCCAATCATCGGCACTTTCGCCGGGAACCGCACGTACGCCCATGATGAACCGGCAATCCTTGGCTGTGATGTTTTCGGCTGTTCCTCCAGTGATCGTGCCGACGTGAAGCGTGGTCCAGGGCGGCTCAAAAAGTGCGGAAACCGCATCCGGTTTTTTCGCCCGGTTCGCATCGTTTTGTGCATTCGCCCATTCTATGAGTTTTGCCGCTTCCATGATCGCATTGACCCCGGTGTGCATCAGCGAGGAATGCACCTCAAAGCCGTGCATCCGGGTTTCGATGCCGATCCCGCCTTTGTGGCCATTGACCGCTTTCATCATTGAGGGCTCGCCAATGATCGCGGCGCGGGCCCGTGGCAAATGCTGCGCCATTTCAGCGATCATCGCGGGCGCACCGACACAGCCGACCTCTTCGTCGTAGGACATCGCGATCTGCAAGGGGCGCTTGACGTCAGCTTTCAGCGCTATCGGCACCGCCGCCAGCGCAAGCGCGTCAAAGCCCTTCATGTCACAAGTGCCGCGCCCGAAAAGGCGCCCGTCGCGTTCTGTCACCGTGAAGGGATCACTGTCCCAGGCCTGTCCGTCAACCGGCACAACATCCGTGTGACCCGACAGGATCACCCCGCCTTCGATCTCAGGACCGACATTGGCGTAAAGGTTCGCCTTGGTGCCCGTTTCATCATAAACCCGGCTTGATGAGACACCCCATGAGGCGAGATATTCCTCGATAAAATCGATCACCGGCAGATTGCTATCGCGCGAGACACTTGGAAAAGCGACAAGCTTTTCAAGCAGTTCCCGGGCCGTCATCTCCATACCCATGATACGTTCTCCCTCGGATTTCGAGCGGAGATTGGGTGAGTGATCTGCGAAGGTCAAGCGTCCCTTACGTCAAGCAACCAAATAATTGACCAAATGAAAAAACCCGGTTGCCGGGTCACAACTTTCATGGTTAGCTGCCTTCAATTACGATCCACCTGCTGCCGGGATCTGCTTGCAGACAGGTGGACGATCAAACGGGGAGACTGCCAATTGCCTAGCAAAAATGGGCTTGGTTATCTGTATCTTAACGGCAAAATGCCGCGTTCTTGTCACGGTTTCAGCCACTTTGCTGCTGCGACCGCTACCTGTCTTTTCGCCCCAGAACCTGAACGACAAATGCGCACCTGAAGGTATGAATACGACCCATTGCATCATCGTGTGCATGGGTATCTGAGGAGAGATATTGATGCCCGATGGGGTTGAGCCCATTCTTGATGTCACGGACCTTAAAACGGTCTTTGGAACTCGTTCCGGCGAGGTTCACGCCGTAAATTCGGTCAGTTTTGATCTCAAGCCCGGCGAATTGCTGGGGGTTGTAGGGGAAAGCGGCTCGGGGAAATCCGTGACCATGATGTCGCTGATCGGGCTTTTACCATCACCCCCCGCCGAGGTGCGTTCCGGCTCGGTCATGTTCGAAGGGCGCGACGTGCTGAAAATGACAGCGGACGAGCTGCGCGAAATTCGTGGCAGCCGGATCGGATTTGTCTTTCAGGACCCGATGACGTCATTGAACCCGGTATTCACCGTTGGTTTTCAGATCACCGAGCCTTTGCGTCAGCATATGGGGTTGAGTAAATCGGAGGCCCGCACAAGGGCGGTCGAACTGCTGGAACTCGTCGGTATTCCCGATGCAAGGGCGCGTCTGTCCAGTTTCCCGCATCAATTTTCCGGCGGAATGCGTCAAAGGGTGATGATCGCGATTGCATTGGCTTGCGATCCCAAGGTGCTGATCGCGGATGAGCCGACAACCGCATTGGATGTTACGATTCAGGCGCAAATCCTGGAACTGGTGCGTGAATTGCGTCAGAAACTGGGGATGGCGATCATCTGGATCACTCATGATCTGGGCGTCATTGCCGGGATCGCGGATCGGGTTATGGTGATGTATGGCGGGCAGATCGTCGAACAGGCGCCGGTCAAGGAATTGTTCCGCAATCCTCAGCACCCCTATACTAGGGCTTTGCTGGAAACCCTGCCGCAGATCATCGGCGCACGCTCCAAACGCCTGCGTACTATCGAAGGCCAGCCGCCTGCTCTTCACGCCCATCCGACTTCTTGCCCGTTTCGGGCAAGATGCGTTCATGCGATGGACATTTGCGCCAAAGAAAACCCGGCAATCAAGACCCTGAGCGGCGATCACGATGTCGCCTGTTTCTGGGACGCCGACAGCGGGGAGCGCCGCGATGCTGGATAATGTGAAATCACCGATCCTGAAGGTTGACGGCCTGAAGATGTATTTCCCGATCTACAAAGGCGTGTTCCGCCGCCATGTCGGGGATGTCAAAGCGGTTGACGACATCAGCTTTGAGATATTTGAAGGCGAAACCCTTGGTTTGGTTGGGGAATCCGGCTGTGGCAAGTCATCTGCCGGTCGCGCGGTCCTCAGGCTTTATGATGTAACCGCCGGGTCAATCGAACTTGAGGGCACCCAGATCGCGACGCTGCAAGGGGATGCGCTGCGTCGTCTGCGCCCTGAAATGCAGATGATCTTTCAGGATCCGCAAGCCTCGTTGAACCCGCGCATGACCGTGGCTTCGATCATCGCGGAACCTTTGGACGAACACCGCAAGCTTGGCAAATCAGAACGCATGGCGCGGGTGTTTGAGCTGATGGATGCGGTTGGGCTGAACCGTGATTTCGCCAATCGCTTCCCGCATGAATTTTCCGGCGGTCAGCGCCAGAGGATCGGCATTGCCCGGGCTTTGGCGTTAAACCCGAAGTTTATTGTTTGCGACGAGCCAATTGCGGCACTGGATGTGTCGATCCAAGCGCAAGTGGTGAACCTGCTGGAGGATTTGCAGGAAAAGATGGGGCTGACCTATCTGTTCATCTCCCACGATCTGTCGATGGTGCGCCACCTCGCGACCCGTGTGGCGGTGATGTATTTGGGCAAGGTGGTCGAACTGGCCCCGCGCGACGCGCTGTATGAAAACCCGCTGCATCCCTATACCCAAGCGTTGTTGTCCGCCGTGCCCGAGCCGGACCCGAGCCTGGAAAACACCCGCGAACGGATCATTCTGCAAGGCGACGTGCCAAGCCCGTCGAACCCGCCGCAGGGATGCAATTTTTGCACCCGTTGCCCCAAGGTGATGGATATCTGCAAGAAAGACGTGCCTGAATTCCGAAATCTGGGAGATGGGCGCTATGTCGCCTGTCACCTGATCTCATAAAGAGTGTCTGAAAAAATCAGACCGTTCCCGAGGTTCTAACAAGAGCAAAATCAACAAGGAGAAGACTATGCGAATTAAGTCAATCATACTCGGTGCCGCCGCGGCACTGGCGCTGGCCCCCGCGGCCAATGCCGGTCGTGGCGACGCGGGTCATGTCAATATCATCTATTGGCAGGCTGCATCGATTCTGAACCCGTTCCTGTCGGGCGGCACCAAGGACGTCGAAGCATCGTCCCTGGTGATCGAGCCTCTGGCGCGTTACGACGAAAACGGCAACATGGTGCCTTGGCTCGTGGACGAAATCCCCACGGTGGCCAACGGTGGTGTGTCCGAAGACCTCACCTCGATCACCTGGAAAATCACGCCAGGAATCCTGTGGTCCGATGGCTCGCCGTTTACCTCGGCTGACGTTGTGTTCACGGCAAACTACTGCATGGACGAAGCTGGCGGCTGTCAGCAGTTGACCAAGTTTTCGGATGTTTCCAACGTCGAAGCACTGGACGATCTGACGGTCAAAGTGACGTTTTCCAAGCCAAAGCCGTTCCCTTATGGGCCGTTTGTTGGTGGCGAAAGCCCGATCATCCAGAAAGCGCAATTCCAGGACTGCATGGGTGCAAAAGCGCCTGAGTGTACCGAGCAGAACTTTGGTCCACACGGCACTGGCCCCTTCCGCGTAACGGAGTTTCGCGCCAATGACGTGATTTCCATGGAAGCCAACCCGCATTACCGCGACCCGAACAAGCCCGCATTTGCGACGCTGACGTTCAAAGGTGGCGGCGATGCAGCAGCGGCGGCCCGTTCGGTTCTGGAAACCGGCGAGTTTGATTATGCCTGGAACCTGCAAATCGACCCGGCGATCCTGACGCAAATGGCTGGCGCTGGTAAAGGTACTGTTGTGTCTGCATTCGGCACCGGTGTTGAGCGGATGATGGTGAACCTTTCAAACCCTGATCCGGCCCTTGGCGACAAGCGTTCGACCCTTGAAGGTGGTCCACACCCCTTCCTGACCGATCCTGCGGTTCGTCGTGCGCTCTCGATCGCAATTGATCGTAACACGCTTGCCGAAGTTGGTTATGGCGCGGCTGGTAAAGCCACCTGTAACGTGCTGCCAGCACCAGCGATCTATGCCTCGACTGCAAATGACGAGTGCCTGGTGCAAGACATCGCCAAAGCAAACGCCATTCTGGATGAGGCCGGTTGGGCCAAAGGTTCTGACGGTATTCGCGCCAAAGACGGCGTACGTCTGTCGATCCTGTATCAGACATCCACCAACGCAGTTCGTCAGGACACACAAGCGCTGGTCAAACAGTGGTGGTCTGAAATCGGTGTTGAAACCGAGCTGAAAAACATCTCCGCTTCGGTCTTCTTTGGTGGTGATCAGTCTTCGCCGGATACCTTCCAGAAGCACTTCTCGGACATCGAGATGTATACCAACCTCTTCAACGGCACCGACCCTGAAGCCTATATGAACAGCTGGACCTGTGCGGAAATCCCGACGCCAAGCAACAACTGGTTGGGCTCCAACATGCCACGCTATTGTAACCCTGCGTATGACGCGCTGGCAGCCGAGCTTTCGGGCACCGCTGACATCAACGAGCGTGCGCGGATTGCAAAAGCGATGAACGACATGCTGATGCAAGAAGGCGCGATGATCCCACTGGTTCACCGTGGCCGTGTTTCTGCACACGCAAACTCCCTGGGCGGCGTCAAGCTGAACACCTGGGACAGCGAGTTGTGGAACGTTGCTGACTGGACCCGCAACTAAAACATTCCCGCGCCCCGGGCTTGATCCGGGGCCTCTTGGAGGATTTTCCTTTCCAGAGGCCCCGGTGCAAAGACCGGGGCGCGGACCCTACCCTTCATCCAAGACTATTGAACCGAGGCGCCAATGCTGAACTACACAATCCGACGGTTGCTGTTCACCATCCCGACGCTTCTGTTCATCAGTTTTATCATTTTTTTGCTGCTTGACCTTGCGCCCAACGATCCAACCGGCAACCTGCCGATGACGATCACGCCAGAGGTGCGCGAGAAAATCCGCGAAAGCCTGGGGTTAGGGCAGCCGATCCACATTCGCTATTTCAAATGGTGCATACAGTTCTTTGTGAACGAGCCTCTGAACATCATCGAGCAGTGGTTTGACATCACCATCGGCACCGGCGAGCGGCTGCGCGTTTCCAGCTGGTCGACCCGTTCGCCTGTCGGTGATCTGATCGCCGAGCGGATGCCACAGACCCTTTGGGTTGTTGGCCTGTCGCTGGTTGTTGGCATTCTGATCGCGGTGCCGATCGGGGTTTATTCGGCCTATCGCCAATATAGCTGGTTCGATCAGGCCGGTACTTTCGTGTCGATGGTCGGGTTTTCGGTGCCGACGTTTTTCACCGGGGTTCTGATGATCGTGATCTTTTCGGTATATCTGGGCTGGTTCCCATCGAAATATGACACGCTGCATGTGGTCAACGATTGGGATAGTTTTGTCTTTCAGATCAAACAATCCATCATGCCGGTTTCGGTCCTCGCCCTCTTTAACGCCGCTCAGATAAGCCGCTTTATGCGAGCCTCGATGCTGGATAACCTGAACCTTGATTACGTGCGCACCGCGCGGGCCAAGGGCATGAACGAGCGGGTGGTGATCCTTGTCCATGTGCTCAGAAACTCGCTTATTCCGGTAGTCACGGTGATTGCCTTGCTGATCCCGCAGGTCTTTGGCGGGGCGATCATTACCGAGCAGGTCTTTTCAATCAACGGGCTTGGCCATTTGTTGATCCAGGGGATCGAGGCCGCAGACATTCCGTTGGTGCAGACCCTGACCTTTATCTTTGCGATCCTGATTGTGCTGTTCAACCTGATCGCTGACATCCTTTACGGCATACTTGATCCAAGGATCCGCTATGACTGATATGGCCACCAATGACGTCTCTGAGACACTGAAAGAGATCACCCCCCAGCGGTCGCAATGGCTGAACGTCTGGGCGCAGTTCAAGACGCACCGGGGTGCGGTCATGGGCATGGCCTTCTTCATCTTTGTGAGTTTGCTGGTGGCCTTTGGCCCGATGTTCTGGACGCTGGAGCCGAATTTCATCGACATCCGCGCCAAGAACCAGGGCCCGAGCCTTGCGCATCCCATGGGTACCGATCAGTTGGGGCGGGATACATTTGCGCAAGTGCTTGCCGGGGGGCGTGTGTCCTTGCTGGTGGGTGTCGTCGCGATGGCGTTGTCGCTGTTTTTGGGAACGCTTGTTGGTGTACTCGCTGGCTATTTCAAGCGGCTTGATGGCGCGTTGATGCGGTTTACCGATCTCTTTCTGGCGCTGCCGCTGCTACCCTTGCTGCTGGTCATCATCATGCTTTTTCGCGACACATTGCGCGCAGCTTTTGGGCCGGAAACCGGGATTTTCATACTGATCGTTTTTGTGATCGGGATTACCAGTTGGATGAACACCGCACGGATTGTGCGGGGTGATGTGCTGGCCCTGAAGGAACAGGAATTTGTTCTGGCGGCACGTTCCATCGGGACGCCCTCGCGGCGGATGATCATTCGCCATATCCTGCCCAATGTTTTGTCACCCATCATGGTGTCGGCAACGCTAGGCATTGCGAGTGCGATCATCACCGAAAGTGCGCTGTCTTTCCTTGGGCTTGGCTTTCCGTCAGATTTTCCGACCTGGGGGCGCTTGTTGTTTGACAGCACCAACTTCATGACGCTGAACCCTGAACGGGTGATCTGGCCGGGGCTGGCGATATCGTTGACCGTGCTTTCGGTAAATTACATGGGCGATGGTCTGCGCGATGCCTTGGATCCGCGGATCCGCGGGCGGTAGAATTGCTTTAGCGGAGGGGCTGTCTGCCCCTCTGGTTCAGAGCGATCTTGCAAAGCGTAGCCCATCCAAAACGGCGGCGTGAATGTTGCGCCCCGAAACCGCATCGCCAATCCGGAAAAGCTGAAATGAACCCTTTGGGTTTGTGGTGATTTCCTGTGCGCGGCCATCAAGAAGTGCCTGATAATCTACCGCCCCCTCGTTGCTTGATTGCGGGCAAAGCGCGAAATAGAGGTCATCAAGCGGCGTGGTGCCATGATTGACCACGATCTGATCAAACTGCCGGGTTTTGTTCAGCGCGTTATTGTAGTCGCTGATGATATGGGCCGTCAGTTCGTTACCCGCCTGGCTGACACCATGCAGTCGCTGGCCGATTGTGAACGTAACATCAAGGGGTTGCAGCTCGGCCAGATAGGGGGTGAGGTTCATGCCCATCACATCCGGCGCGATCTGTCGATCCGGGGTCATGAATTCCAGCTTGGCACCGGACTTGGCGATCTGTTCTGCGGCTTGCAGGGCCGTGTGATCGCCGCCGTCATCGTACAAAAGGACGTTTTCGCCGGGCTTTGCATCGCCTGAAAGAATATCCCACGCGGTCACAACATGTTCGCCGCCTGTCGCCAGTGTCGGTAGCTGCGCCAAACCACCGGTCGCCAGCAGGACCACCTCGGGGTTGAGGGCCAGAATATCCTCCGCCTCGGCCAAGCAATTGAAGCGAAATGAAACATCATGGTTCAGGCATTGCTGCATCCGCCAGTCGATGATGCCAAGCAATTCGCGCCGTCGCGGGTTAAGGGCGGCAAGTTGCAACTGCCCACCAGCCTCGGCAGAAGCCTCCAGCAGATGAACGCGGTGTCCGGCGGCGGAGGCGACCCTTGCGGCCTCCAGACCCGCTGGGCCTGCGCCGACGACGACCACCGTTTTCGAGCGGCTTGCCGGTTTTTGCAGATGAGGCAGTTCCAGCTCGCGACCGGTCGAGGGGTTGTGCGTGCAAAGCGCCGCTTCGCCAAGGTAAATACGATCAAGGCAATAGGTGGCCCCGACACAGGGGCGAATGTCGTCCTCGCGCCCGTCTGCGATCTTTTGCACGATATAGGGATCGGCCATATGCGCCCGCGTCATCCCGACCATATCAAGCTGCCCGGACTGAACGGCGAAACGCGCAGTCGCAACATCCGGGATGCGGGCGGCATGAAAGACCGGCATGGCCACGGCCGCCTTGATCTTGCCGGCAAAATCCAGATGCGGTGCAGAGGCCATGCCGGTCACGGGGATCACCTTTGTCATGGCGGGGTCCGTGTCGCAGCGCCCCCGGATCACGTTCATGAAATCGACAAGGCCGCTTTTTTCCAACCTTTGCGCAATTCGCAAGCCGTCTTCGGGCGTGATCCCACCGGTGCGATACCCTTCGTCGGCGGTTTGCCTGATCCCGACGATGAAGTCCGGTCCAACCCGGTCGCGAATGGCGCCAAGCAAGCGATCAGAGAAACGCATCCGATTTTCAAACGTGCCGCCATACGCGTCGTCGCGGTCGTTGGTCACATCGGACCAGAACTGGTCGATGATATGGCAATAAGCCTGTACCTCGATCCCATCGAGACCGGCGGCCTGCATCCGCTCGGCCGCGTCAGCGTAGTCGGAAATGATCCGCTCTATGTCCCAGGGTTCAGCGGGTTTGGGAAATCCCCGATGGGCCGGTTCACGCTTGTCCGAGGCGCTGAGCAGCGGCAGCCAATCGCCAGTATTCCAATGCGAGCGCCGCCCAAGGTGGGTGATCTGGATCATCACCGCCGCCCCGTGATCGTGGCATTCATCCGTCAGCTTTTTCAGCCAGGGTACGATCTCGTCCTTATAGGCCAGCAGGTTTCCGAAAACCGGCGGGCTGTCGCGCGAAACGATCGCTGAACCCGCTGTCATGGTCATGGCAACACCGCCTTTGGCACGTTCGACATGATAGGCACGATAGCGATCTTTCGGCATCCCATCCTCGGAATAGGCAGGTTCATGACTGGTGGTCATGATCCGGTTTCTAAGGGTGAGATGCTTTAGTTGAAACGGTTGCAACAAGGGGTCTTTGGACATCAGGAAAGCCTTTGAATTTTGCCGGTTTCGTCGATTTCAAGGTGCTGCCCGGTCTCAAGTCCGGTGGTATCAGCGACGATAACCGGAATTGTGAGCCATCCCATCTGACGCGCGGCGATCACCCCGATCGGCAGGATTGCATCCACGTGTCCAAGGATCAGCGCAAGCGGTGCGATCCTGGAGTAAAGCAATTCCAGCATTACAGCAGAGGATGAACTTGATCCGATAAGGCGCGGAATAACAAGCATTTTTCCGGAAATTGTCACGCCCTTTTGTGGATGGCCCGCAAGGGTTACAGCCCCGGTTTTTGCATCAATACCGCCCCAAAAGCTGATCGGCTGGTCAAGTCGCAGAACCTGCCCCGCAGCGCTACCTGGTACCAGGACTTCTGTTTTTGTGATCACAGCCATGGCGCGCCACTTCGTTGAACCCGGCCAATTTGGGCGGAAGCCACACAATCCTCCAGCGAGGCAAAGATCGGCAGATGCCCGGTGTTGCCGGTCGCATAATGGGCGAATTTGGCGGAGTTTGTCATCATGACACCGGGCGTCGGGGGCAGGATCGGTGTGACAACGACGCAAGTGTCAACCACGAACTCAACCCCATTTTCGCGCAGATCAGCAGCCGCGGAATCCGCCTCCAGATCGGCAAGGGTATGGCGACCAATGCAAATGTAAAACGGCACCCTAAATCCTTGCCCTCCTGCCAGTTTCAGGACCTGACGGCATTCCGCAGCAGAAAAATGCGGACTGCCAAGGGCCACGGAATCAATCGGGCCATCTGCGGCCAGACTGAGGCTGGCATAGGCCTCTGCGATCATTTCCGGGGTGACGTGAATTGTCTCCTCAGGGGGCGCACCCTGCATGGCACTTGTCACATCCGGGGCCTCGGGGGTGACGCCAACGATATGGATCAAAGCCGCCGCCCCGGTCGAGGCTGCCGCTGCACAAAGTGCCTTTAGCTGGTCGTCGCTCGGTTTGTGGTTCAACCCGTTGATGACAGGGATAGCATCACCCCCCGCACGTCCGACCAGCGCGCCCAGGACCGGGTAGAACGGATCTTTCGTCCTCATATTTTGCGGCAGACGACTGATGTCGAACAAAAGCCGCCCGCGGCGATGTTCAGGGAGGTGCAGCCCATAATTCGGGGCGCGCCCCGAGATGGCACAGGCGATATCCAAAAAGTCACCGTATCGATTGGTCCTGGCCCCCAATACGGTATTGGCAAAGGCAACCGCATTTGATTCACCCCAGGCGATCTGGTCACCAAAAGCGGGGCGCGATCCGGCCTGATAAGGGGCGCAGGTCCAACTTGGGCGGCAACCTAAGCGCTCATGCGCGACCATCAGGCGAAACGCCATCTTTCGCTCGGCTGGTGGCAGGCGGCATTGATCGGGTTGCAACAGGTTTAGCGCCCCGACATTCGTCGATGTAGGCACTTTTACACGCGCTTGTTTTTCAACGAGTTTTTCGCAAAACAACGCCCCGCTGTCGCCATGATATAGGCAGCCGTCAATATGACTGGAGCTGATCGCCACAAGGTCCGCTGCGCCCAACATTCTTGCGGCCTCCACAACGATTTCCATCGCCATACGATCACCCGGCGTGCCGGTTTCACCCATCAAAATCGCTTTCTCGGCGGTGGTCAGGCTGAGGTTCATTGCAGCACTCCAAATCCTGCGGCCACGTTGCAAGACGCAGATTAGCGGATCAAGTTCATTTGCGACAGAAACGACAGGTGCAACATCAATGCCTGATGGCCGCTTGCCATGATGCGATTGGTGGGCGTTGGATCATGTGAAGTGGAATTTCTGGCGGAGGGAGCGAACCTGCGATCCAACCCTCTCCATTTTTATTATTTGATTACAATAGGTTAGAAATTATCCTGCCGGTCAAAACCGTACACACGCATCGGCTACGCCTATTTCACGTGCGTTCCGCCCAGTTTTCAATGCGCAGCACCCAGTCAATGCCTGCCTTCGATACCACACAAATCTCTACGACAAGGGTTGGCATCTGCAGAGGTTACCGACCGTTCGATTGCAGCTCATTCAGGCGCTTCAGAGCCGCCATGCAGAGCGACGATTTCCTCTGCAATCTTTTCCTCAATCGCCATCCCCTCGACGCATTTACTCATCCAAACCGGGTTCCTGATCATTGCCACGGCTTTGTCGTAGGCGGTTCTCACCGTCCGCCCATAGGCGACCTCTGCTTTGACCCAAGCGGCATCCGGGATCGGCCCCCAGCGCGAAATCATCATGCTGAGGTCGATCATGTCGCGGCTGAGAACGGCCGTGTCGGCATAACGGTCAGCATTGGCAAGAAGCTTCTCGCAGTACATATCCGCCCGTGTAAGCACGGGAACACCGAGCCGCGGGTCCATTTCGCCACTTAGATCGACACGCGCCTCGCGAACGATCTCAAACTTGACCCTAGTTCCTGCGGTCTCAAGCTGTGTTCGGATGCCATACTGATCGGCCCGAACCTCGCGCAGGACAGTGATTCCAGCGCCTGGTGCCAAAACCTTGTCAAACGATCCGCCGAAGGTTGCCTCACGTAGCAGCCGATATCCCTCCTTCGAGGAACACAGAAAGTCGATATCAACACTTTCCCGATACTCACCAAGATTGAGAACGATGGCGGTGCCGCCCCCGAACCACGCCCTTGCGCGAAGCAGGAGCTCTGCATCGAGAGCTTTGAGAACCTGTGCGATGGCGTTGTGGTGCGGACGATCAAACATTCAAAACGCCGTTGCCATATCGGGCAACGAGCATATCGAGCAGCTTCTGCTCTTCACCGTCAAACGCTTCCTTGTCGACAAAGCGCCAGTTGCGCTCGTAAAGTGCCAAAGCGTCACGCCCGTCCAACACTGTGTTGGCCGGCCGGTTCCAGCAAAGGTCCCGAAGCTGCGTGAAATTTTCGACTCGGACTTGCATCGTTGTTCCTCTCTCTCCGACGAACATAGGGATTTCCGACGAAGTTTTCCACCAGAGTCTTTGTCTTCGGGTTTTTACGGCTGTCAGAATGGCCGGGGTGAAAAAAGCCCCAAAAACTTATGGGCCGCTATACCACCTGCAGCGCCTCCGGCTGCACCGCCAGTCGTGTTGTCCGCCCCATCAGGTCAAGAAGCACCCAGACCCGCTGGTCCGGGCTGATCGTCTCCACGGTTGCGATAAATTCCGCGAACGGGCCGCCGGAGATTTTCACCGCATCGCCAGGTTTCAGAATTGGCGACGGCAGCAGCTTGCCGCCCTCGTCACAGCGTAACATCAACCGTGAGATCAGATCGAGCGGCACCGGTTGCGGCTCAACCCCGAAGCTGACCAACCTGGATACGCCATAGGTGCTGTTAATCGCACGCCAGCCGCCTTTGGCGGTGTCAAAAGCCACGAACAAATACCCCGTGAACAGCGGGCGCAACGTGGTAATGAAACGCCCCGCCTTGCGTTTAGTCTCTTCATGCATCGGCAGGAAGGTCTGGAAGTTCTGCCGGTGTAAATTCCGCTCGGCCATCTCGTGGCAGTTCGGCTTGACCTGCGCCAGATACCAGGTGTTTCCCGTTCGGAAATGTTGCATGCGTCAGTCTCCAACTCAGGTGACTTTCAACCTAGAGTAACGCATGGATTGGTCGGGATATGAAGTCCGGGAAGCAGGATAAGAAATGTTGGGCTTGATAGCCCCCTTCACGCTGTGGGAAACTCCATTGCAAAGCGTTCGTCCAAGACGGTCGACCCCCCGGGGGGCTGGAACGACGAAAGCAGGACAACAGCAATATATTGGGCCGGAGCCGCGCGGAGGTTCTAAAAGTTTAAACCTCACCACGCTTCACCTTGCTCTACACCCTCGACAATTACTCGCATGCGCCGCTCCGTGCCGGGATCGGTGCCCTCGGGAAGGTTATCCAGGTCAAAATAGCCGACTTCGGCGATCTCCATGCTGGTGGGTTTGTCTGGCACCTCCCCGTCAACCTCGCAAAGATAGGCCAGAACGTGATCCCGTTTGCTAACCGAGCAATTGTGAAACACACCGTGCAGCCTGGGCTTGCCAATGAGCTTTAAGCCTGTTTCCTGGCGCAGTTCATTACTTAGCGCGCGCTCTGTCGTCTCTCCCTTTTCCACACCGCCGCCAGGAAAGTGCCAACCCGGCGTGTAGGTGTGGCGGACGAGCAAAAACTTACCGTCATCGGATCGCACAATCGCTCGGACCCCAATGGTCAAGCCACGCGTCATCAGAAAGTATGTGTGAAGCAAGCGGCTAAAGAGAGCGCCGCCAAGACTTCGTTTTTTGTCCGGCGTTGATGTCATGTGCGAACGCCATCTTCAATCGCCATGTCGTGACGCCCTTCATTGTCCTGCTCAGCCCCCCACAGCAGGTCAGATATGTCCCTGCTGAGCGGGCCGTAATCTACCGGCAATTCGTGGAGAATTGCAACGATGGTCGGCAAATCGAAGTTCTCGCAGGCTGAAAGGAGACGATCCAGCACAGCCATCAGCTCTTCCATCGGCAGCGAGACTTCCGAGGCCATCATGATGCGTGGATGCTGAGTAGGTGACGGATTATTCCCGATCAGTAACTCTTCGTAGAGTTTCTCTCCCTTGCGCAGTCCTGTCACGCAAATCGGGATATCGCCCTGTTCGGGGAAAAATTGATCGGGGTGATCGACTGTGTAAGGCGTCAAGCCGTGCAGCTTTACCATGCTCATCGCCAGATCCATGATTTTGACGGGCTCGCCCATGTCGAGAACAAAGACATCGCCCCCCTTGCCCATGGCGCCTGCCTGGATCACCAGCTGCGACGCTTCGGGAATCGTCATGAAATAGCGATTAATGTCTTTGTGTGTCACGGTGACTGGACCACCGCGTTCGATTTGGGCCTGAAACTGCGGGATGACCGAGCCCGAAGAGCCCAGCACGTTGCCGAAGCGGACCATGGAGAAAACCGTGGATGGCGTCTCTTGGGCCTGGGCCTGACAAATCAGTTCGGCAATCCGCTTGCTAGCCCCCATGATATTCGCCGGGCGCACGGCCTTATCCGTCGAAATCAGAATGAAGTTTTCGACCCCGAGTTTCCTTGCCGCTGATGTAATAGCCAGCGTTCCGAACACGTTGTTCCGAATGCCCTCCACAACGTTTTCCTCGACAAGCGGCACATGCTTGTAGGCAGCGGAATGATAGATTGTTTGCACGTTGAACGCCTTAATTACGGCTTCAAGGCGGCGGCTGTGCTGAACGGACCCTAAAATGGGAACGACCTGGGTCGGATACTGCAAACGCTTGGCCGTCGCAGACAAATCCGCCTCGATCGTATAAAGCGCAAGTTCCGATAACTCAAAGAGGACAAGTGTGGCAGGCTGCTGACTCAAGATTTGCCGGCAAATTTCACTCCCGATCGAACCACCTGCGCCGGAAACCATCACCACCCGACCAGCAATGTTCTTGCAAAGCAGCTCAGGATCCGGGGTAACGGGATCACGGCCGAGCAAGTCTTCGGCAGACACCGTCCGCAGTTCCGAGATCTTAGCTTTACCGCTGATAATCTCTGACATGCCCGGGATCGTCTTGATCTCCAGTTGCAGATCTTCAAGGTCATTCACGATTTCGCGGCGGCGCGCGCGGCCCATGCTCGGCACAGCCAGCAGGATGACTTGGGCGCCTGTCTCTCTGACCAGCCGTGGGATTTGATCCGGAGCGAACACGCTCAAGCCACCAACTGCCAGGTTCTGGAGGCTTGAATCATCGTCAACCAGAGCGACCGGCGCATAATCCCGGCCATGGAACAATTAGTTCAGAAGCTGAAGCCCGGCTTCCCCCGCACCATAAATAATGACAGGCCGTTTGCTCAATCGGCTGGAGTTGCGAAAAGAAGTACGTGCGAAGAAGCGTAACCCGCCCACGGACAGAAAAACGAAAATCGCAAAAATGATCGGCACGGACCGCGGAAGATTGGCATCAACGGCAATGCCGGCAGTATAGAGTACAACGGCTGCAACCACCGCCCCTTTGCCGACAGCAATCAGGATCTTGCCGGTGACATATCGCACCAGCGCGCGATACAGCCCCAAAAAACGGAACGCGGCCAGCGTGGCAACCAGGGCGATGAAGATCGCAGTCCAGACCTCTGGCTTGCTGAGGAAGTCAATGTGTTCCAGACGAAACAGCATCGCCCCGAGAAATGACAGCACGATGGAGGCGGCATCCAACACAAGCTGCAATGCGACTTTTGTTCGCCGGTTTAATTTCGAGAGGTACTTGGTGTAATTCGGTATCAATAGCTTTTCCTAAAATTCAAATTGCGATAATTTCGCCGGCTGAGGCTAGCGCACCGGTATAATGCGAACAAGTCACGATGGACTGTCGCCTCGTTGGATGATGGCCCGTTTCGACGCGCAACCAGCTTGCCAAACTGTTTTTGATGACATATCGGCGTCCAGCTTGCCGTGTGTTCACCTTTCGACTATTGTGTCTAGAGACAACAGCCCACAGAGATCGAGACCAATGTTTGAAAAACGTGCAGATTTCTACACGCAAGAAATCCGGATTGACCTGATGTCTGCGGAGCGACTCGCCGAGCTGAATCTTGAAAATGAGCAATACCGGAACGCTGCCCAGCACGGAGAGTTTGTGGTCTCGGTTCTTCAGGGCAACATCTATGAAAGCGTCTACATCTCTCAGATGGAGCGCTTCTTCCACACGTTTGCGGCGGCGCAGCAGGTCTACCTGACCTTGATCGCGGAAAATCCTGAGGCCCCACATTTTGACTTTGTCTCTTAACCGTCTGGTGATGCTGCAGCCGCGGCTCGCGGTAACGCTTCGATTTGATCTCCGCATGCCCCCGGAATGGGAGCGGGCAAGTGTGGGCTCGAGCCTACCGCGCATTGCGGATTGGGGCGTGCTCCATGTTTTACCGCCAATTTTGGCCGTAGACGCATCCGCGGCTGGTCTGAGTACGGAAGCTGCGTTCATTCGACCGTCACTGATTTTGCGAGGTTCCGAGGCTGATCGACATCTGTGCCTCGGGCCAAAGCCGTATGGTACGCCAGCATCTGAGCGGGGATCGCATACCGTCGCTTCATTGAGGGTGACACCATAGAAAAACCGCAACGCACAGACGATCTGGTTGAGCGACCCCCAGGAAACACCCTTCGAAACCAGATGCACTTGGAAATCGCGGACCTCATCAAGGCCGAGCTTGTCCGGGGAGCGCCCACAGTACCGGCTGAACTTCGAAACCGCGCTGACATAGGATCGTTGCGTCGCCGGCGACAGATTGCGGACGGACATGTCCTCGATCATACGGCGGCGCAGAGGGCTGAGATCGGCCATTGGAAAAACTCCTGTCTGAGAAATGGGCCACAACACCCATGATCCTCTCAGACACGAAGCCATTCATACAAACGCGCGCCCAAACGCCGCGCAAGCGGCTTCGTTCAATCCCCTGATCGATTCAAACCGGAAGGGAAACGCTCTAACCCAGCACAAGCTCCTGGAAAAGACGTCAAACCTGTCGCAACTGCTCAGCACTTACCGCGACCCGTGTCTGCCCGCCCATGATCTCCATCAAGACCCAGACACGACGATCTGGCGCGATCTTCTCGACTTCGGCCACGAAATTGGCAAAGGGTCCCTTGGTCAGCGTCACCTGGTCGCCAGGCTTCAGGAGCTTCGGCGGCAGAAGTTTTCCCGCGGCGTCGCAGCGCAGCATCAGCTGTGACACGAGATCAAGCGGCACAGCCGCGGGCTTTTTGCCAAAATTGACCAGCCGCGTGATGCCATAGGTCGAGTTGACCATGCGCCAGAGGCCGCGAGCGAGATCGAAGGCCACAAAAATATACCCTGGAAACAGCGGCCGCATGGCAGTGACAAACTTGCCGTTGCGCTGGCGCGTTTCTTCTTCCAGCGGCAGGAAGGTCCTGAAACCCTGCCGTTTGAGGTTTTTGTCCGCGATCTGGGCGCCGTTCGGCTTCAGCTGCGCCAGAAACCAAGTTGTGCCCCGATCGTGAAACGTCATCTCAAATCCTCTTCAAACCTCGAGCACACCCATCGCTCGAAATCGAACAAATGCAAGCAGGTTAGCCGGACAGAGCCACCGAAACGATACCCGCGGCGGGTGGAATTAGCTTCAACTCATTGTTTCAATGCAGCTATTTTGAAGTTTCAACTTGATAGCCTTTCGCACCCACGCAAACGTGCCCCAACTTGAAAAACGACGGGGAACGGGATTTGGAGAATACGGCTGAGAAGAAACCGGAATTCCGCGCCGCGCAATATGTGCGCATGTCGACCGAGCATCAGCAGTATTCTACCCTGAACCAGGGCGACAAGATTCTGGAATACGCCGAGCAACGCGGCATTGAGATTGTGCGGACCTATGCGGATGATGGCAAAAGCGGCCTCTCGATCGGCGGGCGCGCGTCCCTGCAAAAGCTGATTGCTGATGTCGAGGCCGGGGGCGTCGATTTCAACGTCATTCTGGTTTATGACGTCAGCCGCTGGGGCCGGTTTCAGGATACGGACGAGAGCGCCTACTATGAGTACATTTGTCGGCGCGCCGGAATTCAGGTCGCATATTGCGCCGAGCAGTTTGAAAATGACGGCTCGCCCAACTCGACCATCATCAAAAGCGTGAAACGCGCCATGGCCGGGGAATACAGCCGGGAACTCTCGATCAAGGTGTTTGCCGGGCAATGCCGCCTGATTGAGCTCGGGTTTCGCCAGGGCGGCACGGCGGGCTATGGTTTGCGCCGGGTGCTGGTTGACCAGACCGGTGAGATCAAAGGCCCGCTGAAGTTTGGCGAGCACAAGAGCCTTCAGACCGACCGGGTTATTCTGATGCCCGGGCCCGAGGAAGAGGTCACACAGGTCAACCAGATGTTTGCCTGGCTGATTGATGAAGATCTGGGCTTTGCCGAGATCGCCGAACGGCTGAATGAGGCCGGCGTGGTTACTGATCTCAATCGGCCCTGGACTTCGAGTTCCGTCAAGACGGTTCTCACGGGCGAAAAATACATCGGCAACAATGCCTACAACCGGCAATCCTTCAAGCTGAAAAAGCAGCATGTGGAAAACCCGCCTGACATGTGGATCCGCAAGGAAGGCGCGTTTGAAGGCATTGTGCCGCTTGAGGTGTTCATGACCGCGCAGGAAATCGTCACCGCGCGCTCAGTGCGTCTCTCGGACGAAGAACTGCTGGAGCACCTCAAACGGCTTTACGCGGACGCGGGCGAATTATCCGGTGTGCTGATTGATCAGGCGGCCGACATGCCGTCTGCATCCACCTACAGCAGCCGGTTTGGCTCGCTGGCCCGCGCCTACGCCCTGATTGGCCATCACAGCAATCTCGATCAGGACCGCCTAAAGATCAACCGCCGCCTGCGCAGCCTCCACCCTGAGATCATCAAGCGCACCGAGGCGGCCATCGCGGAGGCAGGCGGCAAGGTCCAATGTGACGCCAAATCCGGCCTGCTGCGTCTCAATGACGAGCTGGCCATCAGCCTGGTGCTGGCACGCTGTGAGGCCCTGCCGGATGGGCGCCACCGCTGGCGCATCCGCTTTGATCCGGCGCGGTTTGAGCCTGATGTGACGCTGGCGGTGCGGCTGGACCATGCCAATGAGGCGGAGCTTGATTATTTCCTGCTGCCGGGTCTCGACCTGCCCCGCCGGGAAATCCGTATGTGCAATCGCAACAGCACCCATTTTGAAGCTTTCCGCTTTGAGCGCCTCGATTTCTTCTACGCCATGTTCGCGCGGGTCGGCATTTGGAAGAAGACATCAACATCTCAATCAAACTCTACAACAAGAAAGATGAACATATCATGAACGCAAACCAACAAATACGGAGGACCGCCCGATGATGACCGACATACCCGAAACCGTCACGATGGTGCCGATCGCGCGCATCGAGGTTTTGAACTCGCGCGATCGCAATATGAAAGTGTTTGAGGAGATCGTGGAAAATATCCGCGACATTGGCCTCAAAAAGCCGATCACCGTGACCGGGCGCGACGGACCCGATGGCAAACCGAGTTTTCTGCTGGTTTGCGGCGAAGGGCGGCTTAATGCCTTCCGCCTGCTTGGCGAGACCCATATTCCGGCGCTGGTGGTAGATGTGACCGACGAGGACGCATTCATCATGAGCTTGGCCGAAAACATCGCCCGAAAGGGCCACCGGCCGCTTGAGATTCTGGCCGACATTGAATTGTTGATCGCGCGCGGGCTGTCTGCCGAAGACATCATTCAGAAAACCGGTCTGTCGCAGAAATACGTGCGTGATATCATTTTCCTGCTCAACAAGGGCGAGGAACGCCTGATCGAGGCGGTCCAGCATGGCACTATTCCGCTCACAACCGCGCTCGAAATTGCCCGCGCCAAGGATGGTGACGCGCACAGCGACAAAAACCTCGGCGACATGCTGGAGGAGGCCTACCAGACCGGTCAGCTAAAAGGACACCAAATTACCGATGCCAAGCGGCTGATTGAAAAGCGCCGCCAGAAGGGCCCGAAATCAGCCTCGGGTCGCACCAAACTGCCAGCTTCCACCTATTCCCTGGTCAAGGCCTATCAAAAGGAAGTCGCCCGCCAGCACAGTATGGTGCTGAAAGCCGAACACGCCCAGCAACGCCTGCTGCTGGTGGTCCAGGGCCTGAAATCCCTGTTTGCCGATGAGAATTTTGTCACCCTTCTGCGCGCCGAAGGGCTGGATACTTTGCCGAAATACCTCGCCGAGCGCGTTCAAACCGTCTGAGAAAGGACACATCATGCCAGAATCAAACACTGAGACAAACACCGTAAAACCGATCTACCCCGGGGCGTATCCACCGCCAGCGCCAGAGGATGAGGACACTGTCGGGTTGGCCACGGCACCGCTCAATCTAACCCTCGGGTTTGATCTTGAGACCTACCAGATACCGCTTGAGCAACTCCTTCCAAGCAAGAAAATTCCCGACGGGGTGATGACGACGCGCAAGTTCAAGCAGATCATCTCGTCCATTCGCGAGATCGGGCTAATCGAGCCGCTTTCAGTGATCAAACCAGCGGACGGGGCCGAGGGCTTCCTGCTGCTCGATGGCAATCTGCGGGTGCTCGCGTTGAAGGAGTTGGGACAGGACTTGGCGCCTTGTCTGATCGCCAAGGATTTTGAGACCTACACCTATAATCACCGCATCAACCGGCTCTCATCGGTGCAGGAGCATTATATGCTGCGCCGCGCCATCGACAAGGGTGTGAGCCGCGAACGGCTGGCCCGCGCCTTCAACGTCAATCTCTCCACCATCAACCGGCGGATCAACCTTTTGCACGGGATTTGCCCCAAAGCGGTGGAGTTGTTGCAGGACCATCAGTTCACGCCCGACGTGACGCGCACCCTGCGCAAGATGAAATCCGCCCGCCAGATCGAGGCGGTTGAATTGATGATCGCGGCAAATTCCATCACCGCATCGCATGCCGACGCGCTTTTGAAAGCCACCCCTCCAGAACAGCGCTCTGACGTGATACCGCCCAAGCCCGAGGAGCCGAAAGGCGATCCGCTGGAGCAGATCGTGCGGCTGGAAAAGGAAATGAACCAGGTACAGGTCAAATATAAGGATGCCGAGGAAAACTACGGCTCGGAGCTGCTCAATCTGGTGGTGGCCAAGGGGTATTTGACCAAACTGGTGTCAAACCCGGCGGTCAAATCATACATCGGCCGCTTTGCGCCGGAGATTTTGGAGCATTTCGAGTTGGTGGTTAATACGGTCAGAATGGAGGAAGCGTTGCAACAGAAGGAAGCAGAGGAAGCCGCGAGTGGGACTGGCGACCGGGACGCCGGTGCCAGCATTGCCGCCTATTTGGCTGACAATGTGGACGACAGCGACGAGCGTGAAGCGGCAGGCACAGACGCGGGTCAGTCGGATGATACGGGCGATGAACCGCCGACAGATTTTGAACGCGCGGCGCAACCTTTGGACGCTACGCCGGAACACGGTCGCCGCCCCGCTGAGGCGGCCGAGTGACGTCCGGAAAACCCGGCAAGCTGTTGCCGTACGTGCGGGGGCGCAAAAATTCTCGCCTTAAAGTGATTATAGGGGTTTCGGCCTGAGGCGAAATCGGGTTAGCGTCCGAATCTGAACAGTCATGTTGATTAAGTCTGACACATCGCGATCGTTTTTGCCCCAGAGGCTCGCCAAGGTGAGTTTCCATGCGGTAGCCGTGCCGCAACTCGGTCCCTGCAGGACGGTGCTTTTAAATGGCTAACAGAAACCAGATCAAAGCCGAGGACGTCCGCTTTCGGATTCTGCGTCTGCTGCAGGAAAACCCGAGCGCCAGTCAGCGCGACATCGCAAAAGCCCTCGACCTCAGCCTCGGCGGCATCAATTACTGCCTGATCGCGCTGGTCGAAAAGGGCCATATCAAGATGCAAAATTTTCAGGCGTCTAACGACAAGCGGAAATATGTGTATCTTCTGACGCCCAAGGGGATTGCGGAAAAGACAGCGCTGACGGGACGGTTTTTGGCGCGCAAGATGCGAGAGTATGAGGCGCTGAAGGCGGAGATTGAGGCGGTGCAGGAAGAGATGGATTCAGGGGCGGACACGAATTCTGCGCCGCGGCGGTAGGTGGTGGACTGGTTGAGAGTTTGCGTTATCGGGACTTTGAGTCGGAAGAGGCCGGATGAAGGCGGAAGTGAGTGGATGGGCAAGTTTACATTGCCGGGTGTTCGGAGCCCTTAATCGTCTTAAATAGAGAAAAGTAAGACGTTACCTAGTTTATATAAAACAATAACTTAGCGCCTTTTCAGGTACCAATTCCAATGAAATAGCGATGATCCGGGTCGGTTCAATTGGCCTGGATGGGCTTGCGTGACAGCGCGCCCGCGTAGGGCGGTTCTCTTTTTAGCGGGTCAAATTAGAGCCCCGCCCATTTTTTCCTCTGGCAATAAGGATAATTAGTTCTATGTGCGGCATTATTGGTATTTTAGGAAAAGAAGACGTGACCGAGAGACTCGTCGATGGGTTGGCGCGGCTCGAGTATCGTGGCTACGACTCCGCTGGCGTCGCTGTGGTGTCCAGCGGAGATGTCACGGTGCGGCGCGCCGTTGGGAAACTTGATGCGCTTCGAGTGCAACTTCAGGCCAAACCAATAGCGGGCCATGTCGGGATTGGTCATACCCGCTGGGCGACGCATGGGGCCCCCACAGAAGAGAATGCACATCCGCATCGATCTGGGCCGGTAACGGTTGTCCACAACGGAATTATCGAAAACTACGCCGAACTGCGCGCCGAACTAGAAGCCGACGGTCACATCTTTTCCTCCCAGACGGATACCGAGGTTGTGTCACAACTCAGCGCGCGTTTCTGTGAGGCGGGCGACACTGCCGAGGTGGCAGTCCAAAATGCACTGGCGCGGCTGAAGGGCGCCTACGCTCTTGCTTTTCTCTTTGCTGATGCACCGGATACGCTGATTGTGGCCCGTTTCGGTTCACCTCTGGCTATCGGCTACGGTGGCGCAGAACCGGATGGGACGTTTGAGATGTTTGTGGGTTCGGATGCGATTGCCCTGGCGCCCTTCACGTCGCGGATCTCCTATCTCGAAGATGGGGACATGGCCGTCCTGAACCGGAGCCGTGTGATTATCAGGGATAATTCCGGCGCAGAGGTTACACGCGAGATCCGGGAAATTCCAATAGACGCGCTCGTAGTAGACAAAGGTCCTTACCGCCACTTCATGGCAAAGGAAATCCACGAGCAGCCCGAGAGCCTTGCACGGGGTTTGCGCGGACTCGTGGATCACCACAGCGAGCGGCTAATGCCAATCCTCGATGGGGTAGACTTTTCAACTGCCGACCGCGTGATCCTGATCGCCTGCGGAACCGCGCACTACGCTTGTCACATTGCAAAATACTGGATTGAAAGCCTCGCGAGCATTCCAGTGGAAGTCGAAATTGCCAGCGAATATCGCTACCGAGATCTTGCTCTGTCGGGTTGCGAAATCGCAGTTTTTGTGAGCCAATCTGGTGAAACTGCCGATACTCTGGCGGCTTTGAAGCATTTGCGCGGGCGCGTCGCTCACCGCATCGCCGTCATTAACGCGCCAACAAGCTCGATTGCGCGAGAAGCAGATTATATTTTGGATATTGATGCGGGCCCCGAGATTGGCGTGGCATCGACGAAGGCGTTCACCAGTCAGCTTCTGTGTCTTGGGGCAATTGCGATACGAGCCGGTGCTGTGCGGGGACATTTAGACGCATTGGGCGAAGAAAATCTTATCCGGGGGCTCACCGCCCTGCCGCGCCTAGTGACTGATGTGCTCCGGATTGAAGGCGAAATTGAAGATTTGGCCAAGGAAATATCCTCAGCCCGGGACGTTCTTTTTCTGGGACGCGGGGCATTCTTTCCACTGGCGCTTGAGGCGGCGCTTAAACTCAAAGAGATTTCTTATATCCATGCGGAAGGATACGCCGCCGGCGAACTCAAGCACGGCCCGATTGCCCTCGTGGATGAAGCTGTGCCTGTGGTCGTATTCGCGCCATCGGACAGACATTTTGACAAAACCGTTTCAAATGCAGAGGAAGTTGTCGCCCGGGGCGGAATTCTGGTGTTGGTTTCGGATCAGACAGTTACAGTTTCTGGATCTTCGGCCACGCGGCACTCGCTCAAAATGCCAAAAGCGTCTGATACTTGGGCTCCAATAGTCTACGCCGTTGTAGCGCAGCTTCTTGCCTATCACGTGGCTGTATTTAAAGGCACGGATGTGGATCAGCCCCGCAATCTCGCGAAATCGGTCACAGTTGAGTAAAGATCCAAGCTTATGTTAACGCGCATCTGAACTGAAAATCGGTACCTCTTTCCGGGATGCGCTCGTCTAGTTTATCGGGCTTTTGGATCGCATTGGCTGCCAACTTGCAAGGTGTATTTGTCCTAATTTTCTGTAAATTCGACGCGTGTGTGTAGTGATTGAGATTGACAATGGCCTGTTTTCACGCATTGGGGACGAGCAGTTTGACCTCATTGATGCCGGTCAAGCGTTAAGTCTAATCCGCGCAATTTCAATAATAAGGCAAGACAATTTGTGACCAAAGATTACATCGTTAAGGACATTTCCCTTGCAGGATTTGGCCGCAAGGAATTGGACATTGCTGAAACTGAAATGCCGGGCCTGATGGCGCTGCGGTAAGAGTTTGGCGAAAGCCAGACTTTGAAAGGCGCGCGCATTGTTGGCTCGTTGCATATGACGATTCAGACCGCCGTTTTGATTGAAACATTGACTGCTTTGGGCGCTGATGTGCGGTGGGCGTCTTGCAATATCTTTTCAACCCAAGATCACGCGGCTGCTGCGATTGCAAAATCGGGCGTTCCGGTATTTGCAATCAAAGGTCAGAACTTGGTTGAACATTGGGATTACCTTGACCGGTCGTTCATGTTCCCTGAAGGCGCCAACCTTATTTTGGATGATGGTGGCGACGCGACTTTGTACGTCTTGCCGGGTGCTCGTGTTGAAGCCGGTGAAACGGGTTTGATTGAGGTTCCGACTTCTGAAGAAGAAGAAGCGATTTTTGCGCAAATCAAAATTCGCATGAAGAAAAGCCCGGGCTGGTTCACGAAAACACGTGATGACATCCAAGGCATTTCCGAAGAGACAACAACAGGTGCGCATCGTCTTTATGAATTGCAGAAAAATGGCCAACTGCCGTTCCCTGCGATCAACGTCAATGACAGCGTCACCAAGTCGAAATTCGATAACAAATACGGCTGTAAAGAATCACTGGTCGACGGTATCCGCCGCCGCTTACGGTCATTTCGGCCGTGCGGCCGAAGCGGATGGCGGCTTCTCTTGGGAGAAAACCGAGTCTGGTGGATGCGCTGAAAAGGGCAGTTTAAGGGCATTCGCCATTGGAAAAGAGCCAAAGTTTAAGTTTCATGGGATATAATGTGATGCGCAAGATTTTAGTAACAGGATCGGCCGGATTTATCGGGTTCCACTTATCGAAAATTCTTGTGGCCGAGGGGTTCGAGGTCGTCGGCTATGACGGTATGACGGACTACTATGATGTCCGCATCAAAGAACGCCGTCACCAGATGCTTCTGCAGAACGAGAATTTCTCGTGCACCATAGGGCTCTTGGAAGACTTCGATACGCTCAAGGCTCTGTGCGATGCCGAGCAGCCCGATGTGATTGTTCATCTCGCGGCCCAAGCGGGTGTCCGCTATAGCCTTGAAAATCCCCGTGCCTATATTGAGGCCAATATCGTCGGAACATTCAACATCATGGAATGTGCGCGCGAACTCGGGGTTGACCACCTCCTGATGGCGTCCACTTCCTCGGTTTACGGTGCCAATGAAGTGATGCCCTTCATTGAGACAGAAAAGGCTGACACGCCGCTGACTATCTACGCGGCCACGAAAAAGGCCACCGAGGGGATGGGTCATTCCTATGCGCATCTGTGGGACCTGCCGACGACGATGTTCCGATTTTTTACCGTCTATGGTCCATGGGGTCGCCCGGATATGGCGCTCTTTAAATTCACTAAGGGAATTATTGAGGACACGCCGATTGATATCTACAATAACGGCGAGATGTGGCGCGACTTCACCTATGTCGAGGATCTGGTGCGCGGCATCCGTCTTTTAATCGATGCAGTACCAAAGCGGCCCGAAACTCCCACCGATGTCCCAGAGGGTGACAGCCTAAGCGCTGTTGCCCCTTTCCGCATCGTTAACATCGGCAATTCGGACAAAGTTCGGCTGATGGATTATATAGAGGCGATCGAAGATACCCTGGGGAAAAAGGCAATCCGCAATTTCATGCCAATGCAGACCGGCGATGTGCCCGCCACTTGGGCAAACGCCGATCTTCTTCACACCCTCACGGGTTACAGACCACAAACAGATTTTCGCGACGGGGTTGCGCGATTTGTTAAGTGGTACCGTGACTATTACGAAAAATAATGGATATGCGTTATGAATTTGCACTCAATTGACGATCTGAAAGTTGCAGTGATCGGTCTTGGCTACGTTGGCCTTCCCCTTGCAGTAGAATTTGGCAAATCCCGATCGGTCGTCGGTTTCGACATAAATACGTCCCGGATCGAACAACTCACCATGGGCCATGATGCGACGCTAGAAGTGTCCCCAGAAGAATTTCTCAAAGCCCGCCAACTAACCTTTGCGAATGATTTGGACGGCCTTGCGGCTTGTAACACCTATATCGTCACCGTCCCGACACCAATTGATGCGCATAAACGCCCTGACCTTACCCCCTTGATCAAAGCCTCCGAGACCGTCGGAGGCGTTCTGAAGCGCGGCGATATTGTGATTTATGAATCGACGGTCTATCCCGGCGCAACTGAGGAAGACTGCGTTCCTGTTTTAGAACGGGTTTCTGGTCTGCGATTTAACGTGGATTTCTTTGCCGGCTATAGCCCCGAACGGATTAATCCGGGCGACAAGGAACACCGTCTGCCCTCAATCCGAAAAGTAACTTCAGGCTCTACACCTGAGGTCGCCGATCTGGTCGATGGGCTTTATGCCAGCATTATTACTGCCGGCACTTACAAAGCTGAAAGCATCCGCGTGGCTGAAGCCGCGAAAGTGATCGAGAACACCCAGCGCGATCTAAACATAGCTCTTATCAACGAATTGGCCATTATCTTTAACAAGATGGGCATCGATACCGAAGCCGTTCTGAAGGCCGCCGGCACCAAGTGGAATTTCCTTCCTTTCCGGCCCGGCCTTGTTGGAGGTCACTGCATTGGGGTCGACCCTTATTATCTAACCCACAAGGCAGAGGCGATTGGCTATCATCCACAAGTGATATTGGCTGGACGGCGGATCAACGATGATATGGGCGCTTACGTGGCGGGGCAAATGGTCAAGACAATGTTAAAACGACGGATACATGTGAATGGTTCCAAAGTGTTGATGCTTGGCCTTACCTTTAAGGAAAACTGCCCGGACCTACGCAATACAAAGATCATTGACGTTATTGCTGAGTTGCAGGATTTTGGAGTTATCGTGGATGTACATGACCCTTGGGCCGACGCCGCAGCCGCAAAACATGAATACGGTCTTGATTTAGTCACGTCACCTCAAGCGGATACCTATGATGGCATCATCATTGGTGTGGCGCATAAACAAATCGCGGAGGCGGGACCAGAGGCGGTACGAAATTTTGGCAAGTCCAATCATGTTCTCTATGATCTCAAACATCTTTTTGATTTAAGCCTGAGCGACATACGGCTTTGACAGTGAGGACGCAAATGAAGTGACTCACATTGACCGGCAACGTTCCGTGTGATCATTCTGGGCGCTATTATTGGTTGGCATATCTAAGCGTTTTTCACTATCTCACGAGCTCGGTCGGGCAGGAGGTTTTTTTGAAGCACAATCCAGGCTCGAATTGGTTGTCGCAGTTAGCCCAACTGATTGGATCTCTTTCATATGCTGCAGCTATGTGGTTGCTCGCGCTTATACTAATTCATCAGACTGGAATCGAGGGGTACGGGAGATATGCGTCTGCGCTCGCCGTCTGTGGGCCGATATTCATGTTTGCCAACGCGCGAGGACGGCTCTTAGTCTCCAGCGCCGCCGATCTTCCGGCACCAGTCTCTGCTTATGTCGAGTACCGCGCGATCTCCTCTGTAGTGGCGGGGTTTTTCTGTCTTGGTTTGGCTTGGGGGGTGATGGATAACGGATTTACAATTGTCCTTACAGTAGCTCTCTTCAAAGGCATTGAGGCGTTTTCTGACATTCTCTTCGGCGTTCTACAACGCAATGATCGAGCTGCATTAGTAGGTGTGAGCCAATGTTTCAAATCCACGCTTTTAGTGATGCTGCTGCTGCTCGGCTTGGTGTTAGAGATCGAGACAACCGCTTCATTTGTCGGTCTTTTGGCTGCCGGATTGGCGGGCAGCTTGACGCTCGATGCGCTGCTCGTGAGAAGCCACCATGCGTCGAAGATTGTGATACCGCATCCGCGGACTTTGCACCCAGTCTTCGCCCATTTGCGGCCTATGATGGCTATCGCATTCCTTGCTTCGCTCTTTAGTATGCTTCCTCGGATATTCCTCAGCCAATACCATGGTTATGCTGAGGTAGGGAGATATTCAGCTCTAATGTTGCTGAGCGCTGCTGCAATGATCGTGATTGCAGCACTTGGCCAGCCTTACCTACGTGGTATCGGCGCGGCTAAAGCCGCGGGTGATGTCGCAGCACTGAGGCAGTTCCTTCTCAAAATGCTGCTTATTGTACTTGGCGTTACAACCAGTTTCGCCTTGGTTTTGGCAGTAGGGGGAGAGCGATTTTTCTCAGTATTTCTGGATAGCCAAGACCCGGTTTCCGGTCAGATTGTGATACTACTTTTGTCAGTGATTTTTCTAAATGGACTATGTTTGATGCAATGGTTTGCACTTGCCGCAATCGGCATCCGTCGCGCACAAGTCTGGCTCGCGGCCGTTATGTTGGCGGCGATGATGATTATATGCTTTTTTCTGGTACCACCATTGGCCGAGACTGGCGCATTGCTTTCTGATGTTTTGGCGCTGTCGCTTCAGGGCCTCCTAGCGAGCGTGATTCTTGTGCGCGCGTTGCATCGCCGACCAGAAAAATTGAACACAGTATGACATCCAGCGAAAAACGAACCAGCGCAGTTTTAGCGCAGCGGCGCGAAGGCAGCCGAGTGGAAAAAAGAGGGTGGACTATACTCAAGTTTTTCCGTGATAATGCTGATGCTGAATTGCGAAAGCACCGTTGGGCCGAAGCAGCGCTCGCCGATACCGAGGCGCATTACCCTACTCTTCTTGGCATCAAAGGCTGCAATGCAGAGGGTGCCCTCGTGATGGAATACATAGACGGGCTGGTGTCGCTGCGTATACCCTATTTGGCATTCATGAAGGGCAAAACAGACGATCTGTCGAACTTTGGCGCTGCAGGTAGGGCGCTTGGATATCTCCACTCTGCAATGCCACTACCCGCCAGGGAGCTGCCAGACCCGATGCCACCGCTCCACTTGGACACTCTGCCAGTGCTAGGGTCAGAGAGTGTCGTACTTTTGCATGGTGATTACGGCTTCAGCAACGTGTTCTGGTCCGAAACTCGCGACCAGATCGTGGTTCTCGATGCTAGTCCTAACCACTTCATGACGAGCCATCCGTTACAAACCGGTACACGATATGTGGATTTGGCGAATTTTGTAAGCTGCCTGTGCGGTCTGGTACCACCGCGCCATTTTGCGATGATGCGCTGGACCCGCGCTCCTAGCGTTATCGAAGCATTTCTGAACGGATATGCAGCGACCAGCCACTTTACACCGGATCGCACGACTGTTTTGCGATCCGCACATCAGACTGCTAATGCCTATTTCGGGTATTCCTACCCCAGCGTGCTTCGCCGTGTTTTGGCGCGAGCTTGGTTTGCCACCCATGTCAAATTAATTGGACGTCATTATGAACGACTATCGAAACAGTCACGCTAGCGATGGATACGGCGCCACCTACCTGATGACTTATGCGCGCGGCTATTACGCAGCACAATGGGAGTACATCGAGGCGCCGTTGCTGCGCCGCATCTTCGAGCGGCTGCACACAGCGGGCAACCGGAGTTATTTGGATTTTGCCTGTGGCACAGGCCGTATTCTGAAGGTCGGAGAACAGTTATTTGATGATGCGACCGGCGTCGACATCTCGATTGAAATGGCCCAGCATGCGCGTGAAGCATGCACTCGAGCCACAATCCATGCCCCCCGCGACATAACCGCTGCGCCGCTGGAGCAGACCTTCGACGTGATCTCGGCATTCCGCTTCTTTCTTAATGCCCAACCAGCGCTGCGCCGCGAAGTATTGGCGGCGATGTCGGCTATGCAAAAGTCGGGCGGCTATCTCGTATGTAACACGCATGTGAACAGCAACAGCCCACTCGGGATCGTCTATCGGCTACGCAACTGGCTGCGCGGTCGAAAAGTCGCCGCGACGCTGGGGGTCGCGGAATTTACTGCGCTCCTTTCCGAAATGGGTTATGACGTCGAGGAAACTCACGCATATAGCTTTTGGCCGCGTATCGGCAGTTGGGCGCCCGGCCTACAAAAACGAATGCTCCTGGCTGTTGATGGCCTGCATGCCAGGACCAATTTGCTACCGCGCTCGATCTCTCAGTCAGTCATATTGGTCTGCCGAAAGCGGTGAGCTGGATGCATGTACGAACCCCCACACAATTGATGGATACTAATTTTTGAGAAAAGTGGGGCCACTGTCTAAGGCGATGTTCGGTGCCCTTTTTAGTGCCTGTATTGTGTTGGTGCTGCAGACCGGGATGCGTGGGGCGACGGGAATTGGGCTCGGCGAGATGGGGCTAGCTGTCTTGGTCATGTTTGTATTGTTCGCCAAATTTCCGACCCTAGTGGCATCTCTTGGCGGGCGGGAGTTCCGGATCTTATTATGGTATGGCTTGTGGGTGCTGCTGATCCTCACGCCTACGACGTTATTGATGTCGGCACTGGATATGCCAGGAAGCTCTATGCGCGATCTGACCGCATACATTTTCGTCTCGTTGGTGATAGCTGCCATTGCCCTGATGCGTGACACTCTTCCACTAATTGGGCGTAGTTTTGTGATATTCCTACTAACCACGTTGGTCTGGCAATATTTCTTTGGTGGGTCTGATGTTTGGTATCACGGGGTTCGCTTCACAGCGGGTGCTGAGAACCCAAACCAACTCGCTCTTTATCTAGTTTGCGCGGAGCTTTTCGTTGTTTTGTTTACGCGCAATATGCTCCTAAAGCTTCTATTTTTGTGTATTTTTTTCGTTTTCGGCATAATATCTGGGTCGGACGCCTATCTCCTATCTCGCATCGTGATGCTCATTATGGCGTTAATAATGTTTGTGATATCGAAACGCCGGTTTTGGTATCTATTTCCGTTTCTGGTCATGTCGATCGTCGGAGTTCTGATTCCAACCTATACGGATATTTCCAGTATTCTTGAAGCATACTTAATGACGGCGGACGAGGGAGGCTCTCGATTAACCATCCTTGCAAACGGCGTTCGGGCATGGCTCGATACGCCGTTTTCGGCGCTGTTCGGAAACGGCGCGGGTGCGTTTTCTGGGTATGCCGGCCCGTTCCAGAGTTTCGAGGCTCATAACACGTTGGTTGACATGCTGTCGATCGGCGGACCAGCCGGAGCGGCTCTGGTCTACACCCCACTTTTAGCCTTGGCTTTTCGCTCCTATTCCAACGACCTCTGGCTGATTTCCGCATTCGTGGGCGGTCTCATGGCCTTTAGTATGTTCCACTTTATGGGCCGCCAGCCGGTAACCTGGATAGTCCTTTACACCTGTAGCTATACGGTACTTCTGCTAAAGAGGAAACTTAACTGATGTGCGGATTTTGTGGCTTTTACGACCCGGCTGAGTGTAATGGACTGGCGGCCGATGCGATTGGAGTCGCTATGGGCGCTGCGATCGCTCAGCGCGGCCCAGACGGGGCAGGCACCTGGTGCGACGAGGTAGCAGGATTGACGCTTGTACATAGAAGGCTAGCGATCCTCGATCTGTCAGAAGCTGGCATGCAGCCGATGTCCTCGTTCGGACAGCGTTACAAAATCGTCTATAATGGCGAGATCTACAACCACACCGCGCTGCGCGGCGATTTGGCGCAAGGTGGGCATTCGTTCAACTGGATTGGCCATTCAGACACCGAAACACTACTGGCCTGCATTGAAACCTGGGGACTTGAAGAAGCACTACAGCGAGTAACGGGTATGTTTGCTTTCGCTCTTTGGGACGCCGATCAACTCGCACTTTACCTCGCACGCGATCGAATGGGGGAAAAGCCGCTCTATTACGGTATACAAAACAACGTATTCATGTTCGGGTCTGACCTCAACGCGTTGCGCAGGCACCCATCCTTTGCCGGGCGGATAGACAGGAGCGTTTTGCCGCTCTTTCTACGCCACAGCTATGTGCCGGCCCCACACTCAATATATGAAGGAATTTTCAAGCTAGAACCCGGCCGGCTACTTCGAGTACGCTTTGAAGACGGGGGTTTTACGCAAAAGGAAACCACTTATTGGTCGCTTTCTGAGGTTGCAGCTCGCGGCGCAGAAGCACCTTTTGGTGGCAACGTTGACGAGGCACGCGATGCTTTAGACGCGACGCTGACGCGTGGCGTCGAAAGCCAACTTATTTCTGACGTTCCGGTCGGGGCCTTCCTCAGTGGCGGAGTTGATAGTAGCACCGTGGTCGCACTGATGCAAAAGGTCTCCACTAAACCGGTTCGCAGTTTCTCCATAGGATTCAAGGATGAGGCCTATGACGAGTCCCGCTTTGCCGCATCCGTCGCGGCATACTTGGGTACCGACCATCTCGAATTGATCGTGTCTCCCCAACAAGCGCTCGACGTCATCCCGGCGATGCCCGGCATCTACAGTGAGCCTTTTGCGGACAGCTCGCAGGTGCCGACGTTCTTAGTATCGCAACTTGCCCGCGAACATGTCACCGTTGCTCTCTCGGGAGATGGTGCAGACGAGCTGTTTGCGGGTTATTCGCGATATCTTTCGGCTTGGCAAGTCTGGCAGAAAGTCACGCGTCTACCTCCTCCACTTCGCCGAGCGCTTCGCCAATTGCTTTTGGCGCGCTCTCCAGCCGAATGGGATCGGCTTTATGCCTGGCTCGGTCCCCTTTTGCCTGCGCGTCTGCGCGAGCGCGTACCTGGTGACAAGGCACATAAGCTCGCCCGCACATTGGCAACGGACGACGCACCCAACTATTTTCAACAGGTCACCAGTCTGCACGACGCGCCCGAAAAATTCCTGCTGCATCGTGAGTTTCTACCCACTCTCCTGAGCCAGCCTAAAACTTGGCCAGAACTTGAGCGGTTTGAAGAGGTGATGATGGTAATAGACGGAATAACCTATTTGCCAGATGACATCTTGGTAAAAGTGGACCGCGCGACGATGGCTTGTGGCCTTGAGGGTCGAGCGCCATTTCTAGATCATCGTGTGGTGGAGTTGGCTTGGAGCCTACCCTACGCGCACAAGCTTGGATCAGGCCAAGGAAAATGGCTTTTGCGGGAAGTGCTCTATCGATATGTCCCGCGCGAACTCATCGAACGACCAAAAAGTGGGTTTGGAATTCCTATTGGAGAATGGCTACGTGGAGCGTTACGCCCTTGGGCCGAGGAGCTTCTTAGCCTCGACCGGCTAGAGACAGAAGGCTATTTTGACACATCAGCAATACAAGAGGTATGGCAAGAACACCTATCGGGCGATCGCAACCACCAGCACATTCTTTGGAACATCCTTATGTTTCAGGCATGGCTAGAGGAGTACCACGGGAAATAGATCGAGAAAGATTATGACCGCAGTGGTCACCTGAATCAACTGTTACTAAATGGCTCTGGCTAAGTTTTAGGATTGAACAATCTTGATAGAAAGGGAGTATCCGAGACTCTGTGTATGGGGCTTGGCCCATGCAATTGAAACGGATCATCTGTTGAACCGCTCTGGGTAAAGAATAGCGAATTGGTTTCGTGCTGCAACCCATTCTCTTACGCAGCGACCCGCCTTTTCAAAGTTGCGGATGGCCAGATAGATCAGCTTGGTTGCGGCGTCGTCAGTTGGAAAGCTGCCACGGGTTTTGGTGGTTTTCCGGATCACCCTGTTCAGGCTCTCGATGGCATTTGTCGTGTAGATGATTTTGCGCACGGCTGGCGGGAAAGCAAAGAACGGGATGACCTCTTGCCATGCGCGTCGCCAACTTGGGGCGATTGAAGGGTATTTTCCACCCCATTCTGCCTCGAAATCATCAA